>Ga0265297_10000060_pt1 | contig 399422 bp, 372 predicted proteins | sample Munlanlwell13791_FD_192502 | JGI IMG/M metagenome (GOLD analysis project Ga0265297, IMG submission 192502) | Leachate microbial communities from a municipal landfill in Southern Ontario, Canada - Leachate well 137-91 | ecosystem: Engineered > Solid waste > Landfill > Unclassified | place...
CGGGTGTCCCTATCGCTAATGCGGTGCTGACCACCGATACCGACGAGCAAGCGCACATCCGCACCGCAGTTAAAGGTGCTGAAGCGGCAGAATGCGCAATAGAGATGGCTAACTTGTTGAAGGTGCTATGAGCGGAAATAGACGTAAATCGCGTGAATTCGCGGTACAAGGGATATATTTGTGGTTGCTTAATCAGCAACCAGTGAATGATGTGATTAAACAGTTGCGCGAAGACACCGCTTATCATGAAATTGATGAAACGATGTTTTCCAAATTGCTGCATGGTGTCGTTGCCAATGTGGCTGAGTTGGATTTGCGTATAGGGCATTTTGTTGATCGTCCAATAGCGGAATTAAGCCCTGTTGAACATGCTGTGCTGTTGCTGGGTGCGCAAGAGTTATTGCACAGTTTGGAAGTGCCTTATCGGGTGATTATTAACGAGGCGGTTGAGCTGACCAAAACCTTCGGTGGTACTGATGGGCATAAATACGTCAACGGCGTGATGGATAAAATTGCTGCTCAAGTGCGCAGTGTAGAAGTGAATAAGCCACGCGCACTTAAATAACCTATGTCTAGTGAGTTTAATCTCATTCAGCAATACTTCTCTCGTCCTACGCCTGATGTTATTTTAGGGGTGGGTGATGACTGTGCGCTATTGCAACCCTCTCCGCATATGCACCTCGCTGTCTCGACTGATAGCCTGGTTGCAGGTGTGCATTTCTTCCCTGATGCTGACCCTGCCTTGTTGGGCTGGAAAAGTTTAGCGGTTAATTTATCTGATCTTGCGGCTATGGGTGCGACACCGCGCTGGTGTACGTTAGCGATTAGCATGCCTGACGTAGATGAGGAGTGGTTGGCACATTATGCTGAAGGCTTGTACCGTTGTGCTGATGCACATCAGATACGCCTGGTGGGAGGCGATACCACGCGCGGACCATTGAATCTGACCTTGACGGTGATGGGTGAAGTACCTATCAATCAAGCTTTGCGCCGAGATGGTGCACAGGTTGGCGATGCGATTTGGGTATCAGGTACACTGGGTGATGCGGCGTTTGCTTTAGCGGCGATACAAGGTCAACTGCAATTGAGTGATGTGGATATGGCAAGCTTGGCACAACGCCTGCATGCGCCTATGCCGCGTGTTGCATTGGGATTGGCGCTGCGCCAGATCGCTAACAGCGCAATCGATATTTCAGATGGATTGTTGGCTGATTTAGGACATATTCTTACCAGTAGTCAAGTAGGTGCGATGGTGCACTATGCGGCATTGCCAACCAGTGAAATTGTGGCTGATTTGGCTGCGCATCCAGCGTATGACCGTTGTGTGCTTACGGGTGGTGATGATTATGAACTGTGTTTTACCGCGCCAGTCGCGCAGACAGCAGCAATATTGGCAATAGGCGAACAGCTAGGCATGCGTTTGACACACATTGGCGAGATTGCCAATGATGATGGGCTGCAGCTGTTAGACGCTGATATGCAACCCATGCCACTGACACGTGCGGGGTATGATCATTTTGCCCGCTAATTGGCAATTTATCACCCGCCATCCTGCGCATTTCCTTGCGTTTGGCTTCGGTGCAGGGTTGGCACCTAAAGCACCAGGGACTTGGGGTACGCTGGTTGCTTTGCCGTTGTATTATGGATTGATGCTATGGTTAAGCCAGCCACAAATGCTGGTATTGATTGCGCTGACGTTTGTCATGGGTATCGTCATCTGTGATGTTACTGGTCGTAATCTGGGCGTTGCGGATCATGGCGGCATCGTCTGGGATGAAATTGTCGCCATGTGGCTGGTACTGGTGTTTACCCCTGTACAGCCTGTCTGGTGGGTGGTGGCATTTGGATTATTCCGCCTATTCGATATTTGGAAGCCGTTCCCGATTAGCTGGTTTGATGCGCATGTTAAGAACGGTTTTGGGGTGATGCTGGATGACCTGCTGGCGGCACTGTTTGCGATTGCAAGTTTGTATTTGATGTTATGGGTACTGGGATGAGGCCGACTGATGCTGAGCTTTATCAATTAGCAGTTGATGCAGGGCGGGTGTTGCATCAGCGTGATATGCGTTTGGCTACAGCTGAGTCATGTACCGGCGGCTGGGTAGGTATGGTGGTGACCGCTGTGCCAGGGAGTTCAGCCTGGTATGACCGTGGTTTTATCACTTATACTAATGATGCTAAACACGCACAATTAGGTGTGGCGATGGCAACGATAGAAAGTACGGGTGCTGTATCCGAAGCCACTGTACGCGAAATGGCAGCGGGTGCTTTACAGCACAGCTTGGCAGATATTGCGCTGTCGATTTCAGGCATTGCTGGACCAGGTGGTGGTACCCCGCAAAAACCTGTGGGTACCGTATGCATAGGCTGGGCAATGCGGGATGGTACGGCCTTGCAAACGACTTGCCGTTTAGATGGCGACCGTGAAGAAATACGCGCACGTGCCGTGGCTGCGGCATTGCGCGGCGTGATTGAGTTGCTGGCTTGAATCACGGATAATAACTGAAAAAATAATGGCGGTGATACACCGCATTCTGGCAACATCATTAAGCATCAATTTTTAAGGAACATACATGGACGAAAATAGAAGCAAAGCCCTTGCTGCCGCATTGGCGCAAATCGAAAAAAGTTTTGGTAAAGGCTCCATCATGCGTTTGGGTGATGGCGAGGTGGTTAATGATGTGCAGGTGGTGTCCACAGGTTCGCTAGGCTTGGACATTGCACTGGGGGTGGGTGGTTTGCCACGTGGTCGTGTGGTAGAGATATATGGTCCTGAGTCATCGGGTAAAACCACGCTGACTTTGCAAGTGATCGCAGAAATGCAAAAGCTGGGCGGTACAGCGGCATTTATCGATGCCGAGCACGCATTGGATCCGCAATACGCACAGAAACTGGGCGTGAATGTGGGCGAACTGCTGATTTCGCAGCCTGATACAGGTGAGCAAGCTTTGGAAATTGCTGATATGTTAGTGCGTTCAGGCTCGGTGGATATTGTGGTGGTGGACTCGGTTGCTGCATTAACCCCTAAAGCTGAAATTGAAGGTGAAATGGGCGATTCACACATGGGTTTGCAAGCCCGCTTGATGAGTCAGGCTTTGCGCAAATTGACTGGTAATATCAAACGCACCAATACTTTGGTAATTTTCATTAACCAAATCCGGATGAAGATCGGTGTGATGTTTGGTAGCCCTGAAACCACCACGGGTGGTAATGCGTTGAAATTCTATGCATCGGTTCGTTTGGACATCCGACGCACAGGCGCAATTAAACGGGGCGAAGAAGTTGTTGGTTCAGAAACTCGCGTCAAGGTAGTTAAAAATAAAGTTGCACCACCATTCAAACAAGCTGAATTTGATATTCTTTATGGTGAAGGTATTTCGCGTGAAGGTGAAATTATCGAGCTTGGTGTAGTCCATAAAATCGTTGATAAAGCGGGTGCGTGGTATGCCTATAATGGTGAAAAAATTGGTCAAGGCAAAGATAACTCACGTGAATATTTGCGTGAACATCCAGAAATCGCGCGCGAGATAGAAAATAAAGTCCGCGCTGCAGTGGGTATCGTACCGCACACCGTTAGAATCGGTGATGCCGTAACTAAAGACGAAGCCTAACCAGATTTAGACTTGGGTACTAACACTTTGGATGAGCAATTTGTCGATGAGCCGGATGCTCGTCCCAAAGTGGCAAAGTCACTTCGTGCTCGCGCCATTGACGCGTTGGCACGGCGTGAACATACCCGTCTGGAATTGCAGCGTAAGCTCAGTCCCCACGCTGAAGACCCTGAAAAACTTAGCGTATTATTAGATGATTTGGAGCAGCGCGGTTGGCTTTCCGATGCCCGTTACGCTGAACAACGCGCCCATGCCAGCCAGTCACGCTATGGCAGTCGTAAAATTGAGTACGAACTGCGTCAGCAAGGTGTCGCGGAATCGCTTATCAGCACCACATTAGATAATCTCAAAGCCAGCGAATTCGATCGTGCATTGCAAGTTTGGCTAAAAAAATACACCGCCCCCGCAACTACCCCCAAAGAACGTAATCAGCAAATGCGCTTTTTACAATCACGTGGGTTCGAGATGGAAGTGATATATCGGGTGGTGAATATGAATGAGCAAGCATTAGCCGAGTATGCTCATCAACAGACATGACCAGTCATTAGGCTGAAACCATAGTCATGGTCTAACTGTGACACTGATCAAGACTCATTGTGCAGTGCGACTAAATGCGAAATCACGTTACGCACGCGTACCATGCTCGCAGTTAGCGTGGCCTGGATCTCGTCACCGTGGATAGCGATCTTGCTGTTACCGCGGCCTGCTGCGTGGTTGATGACGACGCCGATAGCTGCATAACGCAAACCTAATTCCCGTGCCAGGACTGCTTCTGGCATACCAGTCATTCCTACCATAGTCGCGCCATCACGTTCCAGACGAGTGATTTCGGCAGCTGTTTCCAGTCGTGGCCCCTGGGTGCAAGCATAGACGCCATTGTTAATATACTTTTCATCGGCGCTTTCGCATGCGCGCATGATTTGCTGACGTATTTCTTCTGAATATGGCTCAGTGAAATCGACATGGGTAACGGGCTGCCCTGCACCATTAAAATAGGTATTTTTGCGGCCATAGGTGTAATCGATAATTTGATCAGGAATAGCTAATGTGCCTGGGGCGAGGTCAGGGTGAATGCCGCCAACACTGGCAATAGAGACGATATGCGTGGCATTGTGTTCGCGTAGTGCCCAGATATTGGCTAAATAGTTTACTTGATGCGGTGGAATGGTATGTCCGTAACCATGGCGGGCGAGGAATATCACTTCATGACCATTGATATTGCCAAAAGTTAATGCCCCAGAAGCTTCACCATAAGGCGTACGCACGACTTTGCGATGGGTTATGGTGAGATTGTCCAGCTGGGTGAGACCCGTACCGCCGATGATTGCGAGCATGCCACTTCCTTCTTTAGTCGATAAAAAACGCCATTACCCCACTGAGTAATGGCGTTTGGATAGCACCGAGTTTACTGTGCTTGCTGTATGCCTGCAATATGCCAAGGGGCATTACGATCATTGGCGGGTTTTTGTATATGCCAGATCTCGTTGAACCCTTCAGCGGGTGCATTAACAGCTTCGCGGATGAGTCCGTGGAAACGTACGCTGACAGTGATGAAATCAGCTTCGGTGACCACATCTATTACATCAGCATTGAGCAAGGTAACTTCGGTTTTTTGCGGTTCATTGCCACGCTCCTGGATTTGCATGCTGATCTCGGCAAATATTTCCGGTGTGGTGTACTCGCGGATATCTTGCAAATCAGCCGCATCATAAGCCGCCTGTAAACGGATGAAGTGTGACTTTGCTTCGCGTACAAATGCGGCATCGTCAAACCACTCTGGGCGGCTACTGGTGTTGTTTGCTGCTGTGTAGCCACCGCTACCCATTGCAGGTACTGCAACAGGGGCGCTGTAACCCGTGTAAGCAGCCGCTTGCGGTTGTGCCACAGTAGAGGTGCGGCGTAACATGCGGAACAAGAAGAATGCACCAGCGGCCAGCGCCAGTATCATTAAAATATCCATGAATTTAATACCGTCAAAGCCATGCCCCATGAACATGGATGCCAGTAAACCACCTGCAGCCAAACCTGCTAACGGACCCAGCCATCTGCTCGCACCAGAAGCGGGTGCAGCTGGTGCGGTCGTAGCTGCGCGAGTCGGTGCTGGCTGGCTGATACTTTCACGTTGTTTGCCAAAGCTTTTGCCGCCACCAAAACGTTTGGCATCGGCGGAACCTGTGATTAAACTCAGGCTAATAAATAAGGTTAATACTAGTGCGAGAAATTTTCGCATGTGCTGCTCCATAAAAAGTTAAAACCAGACTCTCGCTTGCGCGAGTATGACAGGTAATCAGTGTTGAGGGATAGCTTACCTTACAATAATGACAGGATTTAGTCAGTAAGTGGGGGAAATTAGTTCAATTTCAAGGTAGCGCATAAATGGCAGGCAAATTGCGCCAGGCGCCTGCTACATCCATACCGCAGCCAAATACATAGCGGTTAGGCAGGTTCAGCCCAATGTAATCGGCAGTAATGGGTTTTTCTTTGTCTATGTGCTTGTTAGTTAAAACAGCACAGGACACAGTTGCTGCACCCATAGCAAGCAGCTTTTGTTTAATTGCAGCGAGCGTGTGGCCTTCATCCAGGATGTCATCGAGCAGGATGATATGGCGATTATTAATATCGGCCTGTGGCATGGCTATCCATGCCAATTCATTGCCTTGTAATGCACGACCATAACGACTGGCATGGAGATAATCACATTCCAGCGGAAAACGTAACATAGGTAACAGCTGCCCAGCGAATACCATGCCGCCATTCATCACGGTAATAACCAGCGGATTTTTATCTGCATAATCTAGCTGTATCGCGCTGGCCAGAATGCTGACAGCCGCACTCACTTCTGCTGCGGTATAGATGCATTCCGCGCTATTAAGCGTTGCCCAGGCGTTTGCTATGTCAGGCATGCGCGCCCCGTTGGCGGCGTGTCTCGTATAAACATATACCAGCAGAAACCGACACATTGAGACTTTCTACCGTGCCATACATTGGGATTTTGACTAGCGTATCGCAGTGTTCGCGTGTGAGTCTGCGTATGCCTGTGCCTTCTGCCCCTAATACCCACGCCACTGAGCCACTGGCGTCAGTTTGTGCGATTTCAGATTCGGCTTCGCCATCAGTGCCGATGATGAATACGCCATATTCTTTGATCTCGCGCATGGCGCGCGCCAGGTTGGTGACAGTGAGGTAGGGCACAGTATCTGCTGCACCGCACGCTACTTTAGCAACCGTAGGGGTGAGTCCGACAGCCCGATCTTTAGGTGCAATAACAGCATTTGCACCCATCGCATCTGCCACACGCAAACAGGCACCCAGATTATGCGGGTCTTGTACACCGTCTAATATCAGCAGTAATAAATCGCCCTGTAAATCACCTAACAAGTCATCCACATGACGTGGTTGCTGAGCCATAGTGACACGGGCAGCAACGCCCTGATGGCGTGGGCCACCAGCGATGCCATCCAGTCGTTTGCTATCGACTTGCAAAATGCGCAAGCCAAGTTGCTTGGCGGATTCGACTAAGTCACGTGCACGAGGGTCTTGTCTGGCAGCGTCTACAAAAACTTCTTCGACACTGGCTGGGTTTTGGCGTAAACGCGCATTAACTGCGTGAAATCCGTAAATTAAAATACTGGCCATGATTATCCTGGTTTATTGATTTTGCGACGACGCGGTTTTTTTGCTGGTGCATCCGCAGGAGGCGTGGATTTTACGGCAGCACGTTTACTTTGCGTAGATTTTTTTGTGGATTTCGCTTTAGGTGCCGCGACTGCTTTGGCAGCACTGCCATCCGCTGTGATTAAGCTGAAATCTATCCGTGTGGTATCAAGGCTGACGCGCACGATTTTGACGTGAACGCGGTCGCCTAAACGATAGCGCACACCAGTGCGCTCGCCTAGAATCTGATGACGTGTTTTGTCAAAGTGGAAATAATCACTGCCGAGTTCAGAAATGTGCACCAAGCCTTCGACATAAATATCATCCAAAGCTACGAATAAGCCAAAGCCTGTGACGCTGGCAATCGTGCCGACGAATTCTTCGCCCACGCGGTCTTGCATGTAGTAGCACTTGAGCCAGGCTTCTACGTCACGAGTCGCATCATCGGCACGACGCTCGGTCATGGAACAGTGCCCACCAAGCTCTACCCAGTTTCCAGGTACATATTTTCCACCGGCTAACACAGCTTTAATTGAGCGATGTACGAGCAAGTCAGGATAGCGACGTATCGGTGAGGTAAAGTGCGTATAAGCCTCATAAGCCAGACCGAAGTGGCCGACGTTATCTGGGCTGTAAACTGCCTGTTGCAGGGATCGCAACATCACGGTTTGTAATAGCTGTACATCGGGGCGCGGTTTGATTTGTTGTAATAATTTAGCGTAATCTTTGGCGGTAGGCGTGTCGCCGCCACCCAGACCCATACCAAATTCCGATAAAAATTCACGTAATGCGGTAAGTTTCTCGGGAGTAGGGCCTTCATGAATACGGTATAGGCAAGGGTGCTTGTTTTTCTTCAACAGGTCTGACGCACAAACGTTAGCTGATAACATGCACTCCTCAATGATGCGGTGTGCATCATTGCGGGTAACAGCGACGATACGATCTATCTTTTTCTCGTCATTGAAAATCATCTGTGTTTCTATGGTTTCAAAGTCTATTGCGCCACGATATTCACGCGCTTTGAGCAATACTTTGTACAAACTGTTCAGATTGTTCAGTTGTGGCAATAAATGACTTTTTTCTTCTGCGTTCTCAGGATGCTGTAACCAGTCCCATACCTGGTTATAGGTTAAACGAGCATGGGAATACATCACCGCTGGATAAAAACGATAACTTTTCACAGCCCCTGTTGCGCTAATCTGCATGTCGCACACCATGCATAGGCGTTCAACTTCGGGATTAAGTGAGCACAAGCCGTTGGACAGGGCTTCTGGAAGCATAGGAATGACACGGCGCGGGAAGTAAACCGAATTGCCACGGCTGTATGCTTCGACATCGAGTGGATCACCATGCTCTACATAATGTGACACGTCAGCAATTGCCACCACAAGACGGAACCCTTTGCCTTGGGGTTCGCAATATACGGCATCATCAAAGTCACGTGCAGTTTCGCCGTCTATGGTGACCAGCGGCAAATGACGGATGTCTTCACGGTCGGCGTGATCTTTTTTCAATACCTTTTTCGGTAATTTTTTGGCTATGGTTTCTACATCGTCAGGGAAAATATACGGCAATGAGTGCTTGCGTAAGGCGATTTCTATTTCCATGCCAGGATCAGTATAGCTGCCCAGTATTTCGACCACGCGACCTATGGGTTTGCCGTGTTTAGCAGGTTGTTCAATCAACGCGACGTTGACGACTTCACCTGCTTTGGCGTTTCCTTCATTTCCTGCTGGAATCAGAATGTCCTGAGTGATGCGCTTGTTTTCTGGTGCGACCAGCATGATGCCATGTTCGATAATTAAACGACCCACGATGTGAGTATTGGCACGCTCCAGCACTTCAACAATCTTACCCTCGCGCCGGCCGCGTCTGTCAGCGCCAATTTCGCGCCCCATGACGCGATCGCCGTGCATGACTTTTTGCATCTCGCGTGGCGATAGAAATAAATCTTCGGTGCCATCTTCTGGATGCATAAAGCCAAAGCCATCAGGATGACCGATGATGCGACCTTTGATTAAATCAAGCTTGTCCACTACGCATAAATCGCCCTTGCGATTTTGCATCAGCTCACCGTCGCGCTCCATGGCGCGCAGGCGGCGTGAGAATAAATCAGTTTCTTCAGGTACGATACCGAGTAGTTGCGCAAGTTCATCCGCTAGTAATGGAGCGCCGTGCTGCTGCAATACTTCCATGATGAATTCGCGGCTAGGTAGCGGATTTTCATAACGTTCGCGCTCACGTTCTAAATGTGGGTCTTGCCAGCGCAATGCCGTTTTTTTTGATTTTTTTGTGCTTGGTGTTTTAGGTGGTGTATTTGTTTTCATTGACAAGTATCCATGTTCATTTATAATCCACGTCTCTCAGCCCAGATGGCGGAATTGGTAGACGCGCACGGTTCAGGTCCGTGTGCCGTAAGGTGTGGAGGTTCGAGTCCTCTTCTGGGCACCAAATTGTATCTTATTCACTGTTAATAATAACTTGGCGCGCTGCATTTTCTTCATGCGTCATTCTAACAGTATTTAATATCAAAAAAATAAAAACCCCATTTATGCGTTTAGCATGGATGGGGTTTTTTATTGTCTGTGTTCCACTTGGCACTAGTATTGCTTGAGATTTAACTTATTGATAATATAGACATATCGAATAATATAATCGTTGAAATCATATTGTAAATTGGGCGCTAATCACCTATAAATGAAGGTGAATCGTTACGGTAGCGCAACTTTGAGTGTTAGCGTACAGACGGTGTGGATTTTTCGTACTAATCTTAACACTATGATTGATGCTGCTGTGACGGTGGAGTGAATAGGGCGTAAATCCATGGCTGTGTTGAAGAAGTCAAAGCTAAGATGACGAAAGTGGCTGGTGCAGTCTCAGTTAGGTTTCTAACAGATAGGCTTGATCTTGTGACAGGGGGATTTAGTTGTTATTAGTAGGAGGGCAATATGAATTATATTGAATGTGATACCTTAATGGTCTCCTGTGTTCGTAAGGGCTCGGGTTTGCAAATGATGGCTGCTAATAGCAAAGAAGATAGATTGAACGATATTGAGGACGTTGCATCTGGTTATGACCCATTACCAGTCTACGAGGTCGAATTTATTCCCGCTGAACGTAGAATATCTGAGCGTTGTAGCTCGTTACAAAGGCTAAATAATCCAGCTCAAGCTGCTGAACGCAGAACGCTATCAGGTCGTCGTGCAACAGATGGAGAGATAGTGTTCCGAAACTTTTCTTGAACGCAGATTTTTTGCTGCCGCGCAGTGGACAAAACAGACTATGCAATTTAATGGTTATTTGCAGCGTGGCCGAATAAAACCGATTAGTATCCTACTTAGCCCGCTATTCATTTAGCCTGAATGTCAAATTACGGTGGGTAGTGATTCAAACACACATCTGTTAAGGTCGCTAGGGTCAATGCTTTGCATGGTTATAGCGTCTAGACAGCATGATATGTGCATGCCATGTGGCTTTCGAGAAATCGTGTCAATCCGGCTGCTGCAAGACTCTGGGTATCAGTACGTAATTCAATATCATTGCCACAGAAACTGCTTCGGTCATTATCCGTCGTACGCACCAAATTCCCTAGATTTAACTCCGTTCCTGACTGCGTCATCTTCAACTGTATCAGACCCGCATTGGCATAACTCAACCGTTGCATGGTAGCAATTAAACTAATACGAATGTTGAGGGTGTGTGAGGTAGTGAGCGGGATGGTAGGCTTGCTGAAAAAATAGGCGTCATCCATCTGATCCGTATTTTAAATTAAGGGCCTTGTTCGGCAGCAATTTGCAAGGTTACTTCGTCGTCCCCTTTTAGCTTTCTGACATCTGCATAATAACGTTTGTTTTTTGGATTGATTTTATCCCAATTCATTCCGCAAGCTGAATCGTTATCTTGATCGGGTATATCGTAATTTTTGCCCCTACCGAATTTTTTACTTACAAGCACTTTCAACATCTCGCAGGAAGTCATTCCCCCTGTAAAAACCATTTCAAATATCCCATCTGGTCCACCACCATAGGAAATGGAAATTAGACCAGGGATATTAGGGCAAGAGATACTGCGATCATCATTTGCTACACAAGTTTTAGGGATTAAAGTCTTAACTTGATCAAAAGTCATACTTGGAATATCGGATCGAATAAATTGATCCAGCAAATCCATTACCGCTGGATTGTTAGCTGAATTGGTAGGAGTCGTTGCTATTGGAATGGTGGCAGAATGAGAGGTTTGCATTGCCGCAACTGCCGTAGAAACTTTGGCAGATGAGTTGTGCGACTCTTGGCGTTGGCAAGCTGTCAGTGTAGTTGACGACAGGATAAGAAGGCTGAATGCTATATAGGAAATGGTGGCGTTTTTCATTAGTTATTTCATTTCTGCGATATCAATAGATGGCGTTGGGTCAAATAAATCGCCCCGTCGTTGATAGGGTGAGCTTCCCTTTTGAGTAAGATCCATTATTAACGGGCTTTCAGTTGTTGAGTACAGTTCTAAATGCAGCATATTTGATGGCACAGAGATACCTACCAAATGCCCAATTTTGCCAAGAGGATCACTTCGTTTAACTTGCTGCCCCTTTTTAACGAAAAGATGGATTGGGTTAGGATCAACTTCACCATACCTAGCGATAAACGTGCCATGGTTTACTTCGATAGCAAATGTTTCACAATAAAATTTATATACGCGAATCACCACGCCATCAGCCATAGCTCGAACGATAGTCCCTAGAGGTGCATACAAATCAATCCCAGCGTGCTTACGTGTCCCATGAGAACGACTAGATCCAAAGCGTCGTGCGCCAGTGTGGTAATCCGCTGTGGCTTTAATGGCAAGCGGATATAGCAATCCATGAATGATTTTTTTGTCAGTTTTTGGGGTGGAAGGTAATTTTACTGGCTTTACTATGGCCTCCGTATTGGTTTGGTGGGGTACTTTTTTTGCTGTTTTTACCGCATCGACAGCTGCCTTGGTTTTGCCGCCGACGATAGCGATATGGTTATGTGGAACATGCGAACCATGCGCCTTATTACCAAGCGGCAGAGCGACATGGCTACGTTTATGTTCTATCAATGTTTCAGCAGCCAGCGGAGTATGAGCTTCAATATATGGTGCAACAATTGCGGCAAACCATTCCGTGGAAGGACGCCGCCACCAGTATTCTCCCTTATGCAAACTCAATTCCATCCCAGGGGCGATGTCGTTGGGATTAGCAATATGATTTGCCTCAACGAGTTCGTCAACGGTAGTTGAATTCTTTTTGGCTATACCTGATAACGTATCGCCATTTTTAACCGTATAGGTATCGGATGTGCTTGAGGCATTGACAGGAAAATTCGCTAAAATTTTCTTATACTCGCGATTGAGCGGGGCAAATACAACTTCGGCAAGCCCAGGCACGTCAATCACTGGCGTATAGCCGCTACCATCGGTTTGTCCAATAATGACTTTAGGTTTTGCAGCACCTTGTACTGCTATTGGCACATTTTTATTGGCATTTCCGTTAGGAACGACCATTGCGAATGGCTGGTTAGCGTAAGGCTTGCTATCCGACGTCTTGAGCGCGAACTGCACTTGTGTTCTAGCCTGTAGCAGTTTCTCAACAGGTGATAGATGCGGCAGAATTTTCTTTGTGATGATGGCGTGAACATCGGCAACACGTTCTGGATTGGATACGTTGCTAGGGTTAAAGTACCAACCCTCATGATGAAAGAGGTATGTATTCTTTTCAATTGCATCAGGAGAAAAACAACGAGTTGCAGCTTCTTTGCACATCATGTAGGAAAGCAAAACACCAAATGCTCCACGCTCAGCATCCAGAACATACTCTTTCGACAAATCTAACTCAAAACCCAAACGTGATTTGGAAATCTCTGGTTTAGCAGCTTCTTTGACCGTTTTCTCTGTATATTGCCCAAGTCCTGCCGCACTAGTAGTGCCTGCTGCCGCATCAGGATTAAAGCCAGATTCTATTTTCGCAAACAACAAAATGTGCGCAACATCCCGATAAGACATTTTATATCTTGTCGCTATTTCAATTAGCAAGTCTATTACTCGATCTTGCATCAGTGGTTCAATATCACCATGTATCCGTGATCGGCCAGCTATGCGTCCAACCGTTGTATCAACTTCTGGTTTTATTTTAAGCCATGAATATGTCTTAATCTGCTCAGCCTTATATGCGCTCCCTTTTGCGGCACGTAAATATTCATAAAGAGTCATTTGGTTTCCTCTTGAAGAGGCATAATTGATTTAACTGAAATGGACTTACTACCGATGAACTTCATAAGCAATTCATCGGACAATTGTTTATTTGTTAAATGAAGTGGCGACAAATTTTTGTCGTAGCTTTCATAATATTCATCATATTCTCCACGCCCAGTACCAACATCGTATTCTAATTGTAAATACTGATCCGAACCTTTCACTTCACATAACCATGAAATAACAAACAATCGCCCCGTATTTCCTGCTTTAGCAATACCTTTTGCATCAGCTTTGCTTGGGTTAGGTAAAACGATGGTTTTATTTGTATTCATCTGCGTGAGCGTTTGTTTTTTACATGTATTAAGTTCGAAATTGCTACCTGAAGCCACGCACTCACTCATAATCTGATAGTGAGTATCACCGCATTTTATTTCCTGTCTCCAAAGATTTTTATCGTCTGCTGCTGCTTTTTGATTATTCCCGCAACCTGCAATAAATATTGCACATAAAACCAATAGGGTGCGTGATGTCAGTCTTGTTTTAAGCATTGTTTTTACTCCAATATTTATCCATTTCATGATGAACCGAATTCAGCTCCTCCTGTTCCCAGGTTTCGTTATCCAGCAGTGTGAATTCAATCGGTTTTTCGCTATTGCTATAAGCATTTCGGCTATTACCTTGCTTATCGGTAAGCCCGAAATATGATTCGCCACTAGGTAATTTCATAATGTATGGACTATTAACCAGAGGCCTTTCATCCCCATCCTTTACCTGATACGCAGCCGAATAGAGTTTTCTATGGGGCATTTCTGGCAACGCATAATTCAAACTAGTCCCCCCCGTAAAACTCTTCTGCCCAGCCTGCACCAGAATCTTACCCGGGCACTGCACCATAATATTTCCCCCAGCAATCTTGATAGCCGCACCGCCCGCGGTACGCAGTGTAATATCCGTTGCCGCAGCGAAATCTATGCTCGCCTGCGCACTCTTCATATCCAGACTGTTTTTGGCTTTTAAACTGATGATGTCGTTATGCGCCTGTATCGTCGTATCCCCTTGCGCCGTGATCAACTGCATACCCGCAATCCCATTCTGCTTCAACCCCCCAGCCGTCAAGCCTATCGCCTGCCCACTGTGAATACGGAACATCCCACCCGTAGTGAACTGACTATCTGCCGCATTCAGCACATTCAACGTCTCCCCCACATTTAACTGCATATCCTGTCGTGCCGTCAGGCTCAAATCATTCTTCGCCATGATACTGATGACAGGATCGGTATGGTGGGGCAGGTGCGCATCTGAGACACGGGTGTTCCGTGCTGCCGCATCCTCATAAGCCGTATCCACCTCGCCACTATCCACCATCCCCTGCAACACCTTGCCCAGCGCAGGAATCGGCGCAGCTGACTCATTCAATGCACTTGCATTCGCCTTATAACTGCCCTTGAGTGCCGCGATAGCTACACTCAAATGACTTTCCGCCAACTGACTCAGACTCACCCCCAGCGTATTGGCCGTATTCAGCAACCCATAGCCCGCAGGCACATCCCCAGCGGATTGGCGTTGACTCGCACTGTGGCTCACCCCATAACTCGACACCAGCCAGCCAGCACCCGCACGCAACGCCCCCCAGGCATCCGTACGCAGCTCAATCCCATTGCCACGGAAACTGCCCCGATAATTATCTGCCGTATGCACCAGATGCCCCAGATTCAACTCCGACCCTGATTGCGTCGTCTTCAACTGTATCCGACCCTCACCATCACTGTCATCAAACACCAGCTGGTTATAACCATCGCCACCATAAGCCTGACTACGGATACCCCACTGTGCCGCAGTATTGTTATGCGCATCCGCACCTACCCCCGCACCATGCCACACAGGCGCATAGCCTGCGGTTAAATTCCCCTGAGCCGACACACTATGATCGGTTGCCTGACTTAACGCACTCGTATCCGCATCCTCCAATGCCCCCGCAGGCGTTGCCGGCATACCTGCCTCACCCTGACCAAAGTACAGCGCACCCATAATCACCGGACGATTGATATCGCCCTCCATGAACTGCACCTGCACCTCCTGCCCGATACGCGGCAAGAACTGACTACCCATCCCGCCACCAGCAGCACGCTGTGCCACCCGCACCCAACAACTGGCACGGTTGCCAGATTTATCGAAGGGATCTTGCCAATGGAAACGGATACGCACCCGCCCCAGTACGTCACAACACATCTCATCGTTGCCCAGCAGGGCGGGAGAATCTGCACTGCAGCTGTCACCGCTATCAAACCCCACCACACGTGCTGTTTGACTGCCGAACTGTGTTGGGCGTTCATGCAAAGCTCGCGACTGCAAGGGTCGCCAGGGACGAGTGCTGGACAACGCGCTAAATGCATTCGCATACCCTAAGCGCACCGCAGTCGCCACCAGCGCATCACGCACACTTGCCTGTAGCGGTGCATCCAGCGGATCAGGCTGTACGGCAGCGCCGCTGCCAGTCGGTTGTTCATCAGCACTCAGTTTCAGCTGGGTACTGAGCCAGTCAGCTAAGCCAGACATCCCCCCAGTATTGCCAGCCTGAGCAGCAAATGGCAGATTGTTAATGCCTACTTGTACCACCTGCGTACTTACCCAACTCTCCGGCGTACCTGCCACTTCTGCACGCGGATGCTCCGCTATCTCAAACCGCAACCCCGCCCGCAAACTGCGCACCGTGCTTTGTCCCGTCCAGCATTGCTGTCTGGCCTCCAACGCTTGCATCTGCAACAGTGCATGCCGTTCTGCATCAGCCGGTTGGTTAAAGGCATACATCCCCGGTGCATCATAATGCTCAATCGCTGGCAAAGAATGGAACTGCACACCACCGACATCCAGCAGCGTAGGTACACTCGCTGCCACCACCGATTTCGCTTTGTAGTCAAAGCTCGCCAGCGTCATCCGCGCAGGTAATAAAGCATGTGTAACTGACAACGCCGTCACACTGTCCACCTGCTGTTGAGAGCCCGTCCCTGCAAAAGGTAAAACGGGCTGGAACGCCACAGGCGAACAGGCACTCACCTGCGTACTGTCGGCAAACAGCACCAGCGTATGCCCATCAGGGGCATCTATATCATCCTGATCTATGCGCCAGCTCAAGCCATCTTCAGCGAGCAAACGCGTAATGAAATACAGATCGGACTCACGATACTGCACACAATAGCTGCGCACCGGCAATGCCGACATCAGTGACAGGGCATCATTGCTCCACTGCCAGTGTGCACGTGGAGCATAGTCGGCGAACACACTATCGACTATCGCTTGCACCGACTGTTCTTGCCACGCCCGGCTATGTGTGACATGGCGCAGATCGTCCAGCCAGGGTGATAAACGCAACTGGTAGCGGGTTACGCCACCGTCGCTGCCTAGTTGCTGGATGTCGGTGATGTAGCCGTTGAGGTGGGTGCGACTGGTGTTGGCGAGGCTGATGTGCAAGGTGGCTGCGCGGCCCATCAGCGATTGCAGCGGCAGGTCTGGGCGACGCGAGAGCACGAGGATGTCGGTGTGAGGGATACTGTGCAGACTGTCATGACTGCTAAAAGCTGCAATGAGCAGTCCGTTGTTGTCCAGCCAGGCTGCGAGGTCGTCGCTGTTGGCAAGAGTGAATTCATAGAGCCTTGTATCGCTACTGTATCCTGCCACGGCAGCTAGACTGTCGAAAGTGATGGTGTCAGTAAAATTTGTCATGAGGGTTACTGTGCAGGATTGTCAGGAGTGCTGGCTTTTGGGTGCGCGTTGGCTTTGCATACGGGGTCGGTGTCCCATCGGTCAGCACAAATGCGCCAGCGGCACAGTTCACCTTCGATCATGCCGAGTTTTTTGCAGCGAGCCAGCAGGTTGGCGGTGCTGTCGCCTGGTTTGCGTTCGACGACATCACGGCTATCTTCTTTGGCTATCGATTTGGTCTGGAGCTTGTTGTTTGTGTATTTGGTTTTGGACTCGTGGGTTTTGGCGGGTTGTTCTTTAGCGATGGGGGTGGTGGCGACCAGCGCAGTTAATAGCTTGACATCATGGTCATCCGGTTCCGATGTATGTACTTTATCTGTAGCTGGTTTTTTTGTGGTTATAGTCGCGGCAGTATGCCTGAGATCAGTCAGTGTTGGGCTTGAAGCAGTTGCCTTTGCAGGTATGGGTTCTGTAACCAGTGGTTTAGGGGTGCTGGCTTGTGTGCCTGCAAGTGCATTAGTGAGTCGGTCGTGTGGGTTATTGGTTAGTGGATCATTGATAATCGTGGCTGTTTGGATCGGGGCTGGCTCAGGGATTACAGCCGCTGCTGGAACAGCATTGGGTTTAGCGCTGCTATGTACGGGGCGGCTTGCACTAGTTGGAGTGTTGATATGTTCAGTAATGGTCATTGCAGCGGCAACGACTATGCTGATTAGTATAAGAGGGAGAACCACAAACCAGAGCAGGGGGTGGCCTCGTTTTTTTGCAGGAGGTGGACTGATGCTGCTACTCAAACTGGTCAGTAAACTGGGGCCAGCATTTTTTGTTTGATAGTCGTTAGCATTTTCTAATAAGCTTGGCGGTAAGCTAGGTTTGGTCATGGTCGTTATTTATTGGGTTTGTTATGGTTGTCAGGGGGCGCAAGTAGTAGCTCTTGTTTCAATTAACTTGCTGTGTCGGACTGGCTTTCTAGTCCCAGTAGCTCTTCAATGTGAGACAGTGATGCCTTGTCTTTAATGACAGTGCGCAGCCATTCATCCAATGGTAAATTGCCCCAGCGTGCGGCTTTGTCGGCAAGGTACGCGACTGGGCTGTGTGGCTCGGTTTCCCGAAAATAGCGCGCGACTTCACGCAGTTGGGTAATTGCTTGTGCGCGGCTATGTATACCTGTTTTAGTTTGGGTGACAGGAATGTCAGGAGTGCGTGTCTGCTCGTTGATGTCGCTCGTGATGGGCTTTGGGCTACTGATGCCTTGGTCGTTGGCGAAGCGGCTAAGGGTGTGCATTACATCATCCAGACTTAGCCGTAATGCAGAAAATCCCGGGCCATCCATGCCCAGACGCGCGTCAACGGCAGTTTGTAGATGGGTGAGCGCTGTTACGCAGTGCTGGGCTTCGTTAATCAGATTTAGGTAAAAGCTGTAACTGCTTTTGCGTCGGGCGCTTTCTATATTGTCCTGAGTGATGACTGTGTTGTTGCCGTTTTCACTGCGTGGATTACTATCTTTGTGTTGTGCTCGGTTGCGAGCATCAAGTATGTTGGCATAACTGTAAGCCGTATCTCGTCCTTCAGTGAGCGGAATGGCGCGGATGAGTTGTTCTCCGCGCTTGACTATCCAACTAATATTACCTGTGCGACGTTCCTGATCGCCATCTTCGGCTTCAGGATAGAGCGTGTCCCAGAACTGTTCACAAAGGCTGGCTATCAGTTCAAAGCCCTGAGTGATGCCTGCAAAACCATGTTGGTAGGCACTGGCTTCTGTTAACCATACCGCCAGTCTTAAATCTTTGCTTTGTTGCTCAAGCAGGGCGGTGCTGCGCTGGATGACTTCACCCCAGTTCGCTTCTTTAAGGTCTGTTTGCCATTCGCCTTGTTCAATACTGGGGTCATCAAAACGGCGAGCTTCGGCAATGGCATCAAAGTCTCTGGAAAATGAGAGGTCATCCCCTGAAGGTTGTTCTGGGCGTATCGGGTTAAGTAGTGTGCTGGCTTGCCACATAATGTTTTCCTTGTATAACGTTATTGAACTACGCGAAACTCAATGCGGCGATTGCGTGTGCGACCTTCAGCGGTGTCATTACTGGCAATGGGCCGATCGGGGCCCAGGCCGTAAGTGTTGATGCGTTCAGGCTGGATGTGCTGTTCTATCAAGTAGGCTTTAACTGCGTTTGCGCGTGACTGAGAGAGAATGATGTTGCTGGTGCGTACCCCATGATTGTCGGTATAGCCGGTGATATCAACACACTTATCCTGTAATTTGATGAGTGCAGAGGCAACGGCGTTGAGTATGGTTTTGCCAGATTCGGTGAGATTGGCTGATCCGCTTTCGAATTCAATATTACGATTGGCAACTACGGTATCAATCAGGCTCTGATCTTGTACTGAGACCCGTAAACCATTGTGGATGGTGTAGGTTGGGTTAAGTCGGGTTGCCATGTCACTGGCGATTTGTTGGCGCAAGGCTTCATTAGCGACTTCTCCATGCACGCTGACCAGATTGCCCTCGACTTTGAGCTGTCCGTGGGTAATTTGTCGCAGGCTGGGATCGAGCAGACGATTCAGGTGTTCAGCCCAGTTTGCGGGGAGGATTACTTTGCCTATGATCATCTGATCCACAACATGGTCTGTGCCGTAGAGCTCACGGATGCGAGCGATTAATTTTGCGTGGGTGGCTTCGTCTGGTACGGTTCCTGAAACGACAATGGGTGCGGTTGGCACGGCAACATCAGCCAGCAGTGGGAACGAGTATAACAATCCAATAAGAGGTATCCAGTAGTGGCGCATGACGTGGTTTATCCTAGAAATATTTCTTTAAAATGAGATGCTGCGGTATCGACTTGTAAGCCAGGTTGCGCAAGATAGCTGGATAGCCGTTCGAGCCGATAGTCGGTACTGATCGCATTTTCTACCCATGCGGTATCTTCAAAACCGATGTGGTGTCCTGTCCCCGTAGAGGTATCCATTGTGGCCTGCAATGTGCGTGGTGATGCACCGTCAAAGCCGATAACGAGTACTTGCCGATTATCAAGACGAGTGATGAGTAGGGTAAGTTCGAAATCGGCTTTGAGCAGAAATGGGCTAATAATTTGCATCCATAAAGCTGCGACCAGGTAGCGCTGTTGTATGTCTCGCGGTAGTGGCAGTACCAGGCTTTTGTCCAGTCGGCTGGTTCCGCTGGCCATCACTGGGTGCAAGAGCAATCCAAGTGCAAGGATAATTTGGCGTAAATTGCCGTGATAACCACCAGCGACAAGCATGTCATGCAAAGCATTTAATGTGTGCTTTGCCATGAAATCATTCAATGCGGTTTCGTGGTTGAGCACACTGAAATCGAGCAGTATGTCGTTGGTGCAAAGTTGCTGGAGTGCATCACTGGCATCTTCGGCTTGCATAACCTGATTGGTCTGTATTTCCAGTCGGTTCCATAGGCGACCCAATATTAAGGGTGTGTATGGAAGTAGCTCACTTGGTTGCGGCACTTGAAATGCACCCAAACTCACAAATGGAAACCGTCGTTCAGCCTGATCATGGCTGGCAATGAGGTGTCCTGCTAATGCGTGTTGATTGCGTGTTGCCAGAATCGCAAACTGGATCGGTGTGATATGGTCATAGATGATTTTCCAGCGCGGTTCGGTGCTCAATAATTCCATCGTGCGCGTGAGCCAATCATCAACAAGATTGATCAGGTTAGGGTTGTCTGTGGCCTTGATGAAATCGCCTCGGGTAGGAACTTTACCAAAGTAACCTATGCTGACATATTGAGTCGGGTGGCTCATTGCGTGCCTCCCGTTGGTGCCGACGGTGTTAAGTTCGCTGGGGTAGTCTGTGTGCTGGCGAGTGCGGTTTCTGTGATGTTCTGTGGCAAAGTCATGCCATGGTAGCCAGTACTTGATGCACCGGATGGGGCTGCTGTTGCCTGGGGGCTGCTGATCAGTTTTAAATTGACTGCGACAGTCGTGCCTCCACTATTCCAGCTTAGTTCAAATACGCCATCATCTTTGCGTTTTCGGGTGGCACTGCTTAGTAATCGTTCTAGTCCAAAGCGACCCGGTTCGTTCACTACTTCGATGCTCCGGCCATCAAAGGTCACAGCGACGATGCGAGCGCCTGGCGTGCCTTGGGCATTAGGCCATACGAAGTTGCTCCAGCCCGCCTGGGTATTGCGGTAGCGTAATTGCTGACTGTCTATCTCTATGGTGTATTCGAGTACGCCGGTTGCGGGTAATGGCTGTATTTGGAATAGGGTTTGTGCTGCTGCACCCGCACTGCTGCTCGTGGCAACGCCCCCAGAACTGATTGGTGAGACCCAATTAGCAAAATTGCTGGTCACTTGTGGGGTCAGGTGTATACCTAAATCGGCCCAGGTGCGGGAACCTAATGTGTCACCTCGACGCACGACTAGAGATGCCATGTCTGTATTAAAAAACTTTGCGAGTGCGCCATCAGCACCAAATATTTGCCCAATTTCCGGACTGGATGCCTCAAGATGTGCACTTGCAGCAAATGGATATTTATTGGCCAGGTTTAATTGGAAGGGCTGGTAAACCTGGGCTATCCAAGTTTTATTGAGGTCGACTTCGGTCGGTCGAATGATGGCCGCGAAGGCTTGTATCAGAGGTCGTACTAGCAAAGGGCGCAATACTTGTTTCTGTTCGTCACTAATGCCTTGAAGCATTTGTTCGTCGACATATTTTAGGCCATCTGCAAGCTCTGAACCATTGCCATCCAGTGTTTGTTGCATGAGTTGGCGAGCACCCGGTCCAACGTCACCCTGGTTATGTATCTGGTTAAACCGGCTGCGTAGCTTCGAGAGTATTGTCATGTAGCCTTTCATCAGAGATTGATTCTGATCTCGGGCAATAACGAGTTTGGCGATGCTTGCAAAACGTTGACCTACAGGGCCCATGGGAATGCCGCTGGCAGCAGCATTGATGTTGACGTTCATGTCTAGTTGGCCAGGAGCTTGTCGTAAGATGGTTGTTTTGAACCAGTTGATCAATCCGCTCTGGGCTTGCTTCAAGCCTGCGTTAACCAACGATGGGTTATCCCACGATGTTTGCTGGTATGCCGTGTCGATGATTTTATTAATTGGTGAGTTTTGCGGGTCTCCCAGTCGGTTCATGGCAATTACTGCTTGATCAAAGTTGCCTAAATCCGAGATGACGATACCTTGCAAGAACTTTTGCCATGCTTGGGCATATTCTGCTTTGTATTGATCGGTGAGCGATTTTTGTATTTGTTCCGGGCTGCCTTCAAGGGTTAAATCATCTGACGAACTGGTTTTTAATACCCAGTCGGTACTTTGTAACTGTTTGTTGGCGGCATCTTTGAATGCATTCTGGATGTAGCCTTCCCATGCCTCCCGTGTAAATGCGCCAGGAATAACATAACTGCCAGCCATGATGGTCTTGTCCTGTTCGCCTATAATGCGACCAACCGTCATGGACGTATAACGAGTGGCTGCACGGGCTTTTATGTCAGCATAAATGCGTTCGCGAGCGGGCATGCCGTGCACAACTTTGCGTAGTGATTCGCGTGATTGGTCTACTAGTGCGAGTTTAGTTTCTACGGTTGGCCATGAAGGATCATCGATTTCTGCCAGATAAAAACTCAAAATGCTTTCTGCACTACGTATCATTTCTTCTCGTGGCATTTGACCGCGATTGCTTTCCAGCCAGCCGCGCCAGAACCGGGTGATTTGGTCGTTTAAATGACCAGCCTCTGCGTGACTGCGGTCGCCCAGCATGATGTAAGTTTTAAGGGCGTTGTAAGCATCTTCCACTTTTGTGGTTGAGACATCTTGATAGCGTGCTTCACTACCGGTGTTGGCTAAAGCAGTTGTTAAATTGGCAGGGGGTATGTTAGTGCCAAGTTTGTCCGCATTGGTGTTTACTTCGCTTAAAAATGATTCCAGGTTGTTGGTGACGGGTTTAAGCATTACTTCGCGTACACCCGAAAAATATTCTTCTTTTAATTTGCGTTCAAGTAAGTCGCCTTGATATAACCCAAAGCCCAGATTTAGCGGGCGTTCAGTGTGGTACTTTTTGAGCTGGTCAATGCGGTCCTGAAGAAGTTGCAGCGCATCTAGGCGGGACTGTAAGTCGGCATGTTGATCTTGTAGACGTATCGCCTGATCCATGTCTGCTTGTATGTTGTTAGTGAGTTGGCTATTGGCTTTGTACGACCAGCTCCAGCCAGCAAGCGCAACTCCGAGTGCGAGCGTGGCAAGCAAAAACAATGCGTAGCGCAGTTTAATTTTGTTGCGGTTGGCATATTGGGCGACCAGACATTTATCGGCAAAGATAACTTTGCGGAACAGATTGAGTAAAAAAAATCCATTTCTTGAATGTATGGCTGTTTGTGCTTGCGGTTTGAGGCTTAAATCAAAACGGTCAGCGATTCGTTCGCTTGATGCACCTAGCGACATGCCTTCCTGTAATGCACTGGTGAAATAGAAGCCTCGGAATACGGGGCGAAATTGATAAGGATTGTCTTCGAAGAGGGTTAGGATAAACGCCCGAAGTGAGTTTTTAATGGCGGCGAATTCCAATGGGAGCGTGAGCAGTCCCGGCGGCATTTCTGCACCATGGTGCATGGACATGTTTGCCAGGCTGAGATCTTTTAGGCCGTCATATAACTCGTCAAAACGTTCGTCAAAAAACGCTAAAATATCCTGATTCTTGGCATGAGGGTTGTAGGCTTGCGTGGCTCCCCAGACTCTGGAAACTTCCTCGCTATCCATGTCACGGAAAAACTCGTTAAATCCAGCAATTAGGTCCACTTTGGTGAACATAATATAGACAGGCGCAAATACCTCCAGTCGTTCGGTCAGCTCTTGTACACGTTGACGTAAGTTTTTTGCCAGATTGATGCCAAACTCCGGGCGATTGCCAGTTAATTCAGCGATGCTGACTGCGATGATGATGCCGTTGATGGGCGCGCGCTTACGGTATTTTTTTAATAGATCAAGAAAGCCGAACCATTCTGCTCTATCTTCTTCATGCACCGCGTAGCGACCTGCTGTATCCAGCAGGATGCCATCGGTGGTGAAAAACCAGTCACAATTTCGGGTTCCGCCTATACCCTGGATGATATTGCCATCTTTGTCTGCAAAGGGAAACTGTAAGCCTGAATTGGCAATTGCTGAGCTTTTTCCTGCAGCCGGGTTGCCAATGATCATATACCAGGGTAATTCGTATAAAGCGGCGGATCCTGATGTGATACCCAGTTTGGATGACTTGATTGTGCTGATGGCATCGATCATACGTTTGCGTATCACATCAATTTCATCGTGTCGGCCGGATTGTGCCTTTGATGCTGCTTTGTTTGCCTGGTTTTCCAGTATGTCACCAAGCTGCTCTGATGAATATTTGGCTTGTCGGCGTTTAAATAACCACAGCGTTCCCCAGATGATGAGCATTATGATGATAATCGCAATTATCCACTTTGCCGCAATCTCAAAAAATTGTGCTCCAAGAAACAGAAAGCCTGCGATGGCGATGAAGCCGATAATGATGAGGGTTTTTGTATCGGTTAAAATCTGTATTGTTTTGTGCATTATTTTAGCTGCTTTTTTTGTGATTTATGTAACGTTGAATTGTTTGTAATTTTTTATGTGTAGACTGCTTATTGTTTTTCTAATCAGCTTGTAGGTAATTTAGTATTATTGCTGACCGTGTAAGTCCGTCATTATTGCATATAGATAAAACGGCGTGCTCACTTTTTTTTGCTAAATCTGTTGCTGAAATAATGGCAATTAGGTTGGACACTGCGCCAATTGTGCCGCAGTGAGCTGCTATTTGAAAACGGTTGGTGGTTAAATCTATTTCAGGGAGTGCGATATTTAATGCTTCATATAACTCACTTATTCTTGTAGGACTTTCATCCGTATTCGATGTAACGTTTTTAACTGATGATATTTCAATATTTGCTGTTTTTATGGCGTTTTCTAGCGCTTTAATTAAAGTGTCGGGTTTGGTTTTGCCACCATCATCTGCGGATTTGTCACGGTTGACTTGAGTTAAACGATGCACGCAGATGCTTGTCGGTAGTGCTAATTTTTCCGACCATTTCAGGTCTGTGACTATTAAGCCTGCTGCGGCCTCACCTGGAATTTTGCGGGAGATATTGCGCGCATTTGTCATTGTTGATGCCATCATTGAATGTTCACCGATAAATGAGTGGCTGCTAATAATCAAATGCAATCCTGATTCATTTTGCTGATTTATCCGAATGTTGATTTTGTCGATTAAAAGGACTGGGTCATCAAGATTTAGGGTGTTCAGCGGGTGCGGCATTACGTAGTCGCTTGGCAAACCTTGTGTGACTAACAAATAAGTTAACCATAATGTGACTTGTTGTTTTTGTTGTGTTGTCCATGATGTAGGCAGACAGCTAGCCAGATAAATCATGGGCATAGTGACAGTGTTCGCTGATTTGCCGGGATTGTTTATTATTTCGAATAAGTCGGGGTTTGATATTATGGACAATGCCAAGTCCAGACACACGTCATGCGCTAGGGTGATGGTGCGTAGATCTTCTGGATGCCATTGCTGATCGGGCAGTTTTTGCGCAGTTGTAAACTGTTTAAAATTTGCAATCGCTACGCTTGTATCCAGATCTTCAATACGTCCTGAGAGGATAGGATAGCCGTTGGGATCGGTTAAGTCGGGGTCTAATTCAAATTTGGTTGCTTTATTTTCTATCGCATCAAGGATGTCGATAGCACTTGCCCCAAATCTGGTGCGAGTGGTGCTGGATATGATAAATACTGTCCAAGAACGTGTCGTATCTGCGGTTTCGGTTTGCTGGGCAGGGGTATTCTCAGTCCCTGCATTTGCTTTCGTGACTGCAGTCAGTGCAAGCAAGCCTTGGCCAGATCGTTTTATGATATAGACTGATATTAATAGTGTGAACGGCATGATAGCGAGATAAGTCACAGCGTCGCGTGTTGATGGCATCTGCATGTTATTGCGCCAATACACTATGACCAGTATCCATGTCGCAAAAATTGCCAGGACTGCGAATAGCATCCGTTTTAACCAAGGTTGCACGGTAGTTCCCCTTTATGTTTTTCTTTGTATGTATGCGTATTGGTGGCGCTGCTCTCAGCCAACGGTTGTTGCGCCTTGGCTGGCGATTAACACTGCGCCGCAGGCAGTTTTGTCTCCATCTCTTGCAACGGGCATGCCATCAATTAAGACAGTAGGGTCGCCAGATACGATGGCGCATGTGCCATGACCTTTTTGTGGGCAGGTTACTTTGTCCCCAAGTCGTGCAATTTTTATGTTGCCACTAAAAGAACTGCCTGATGCTTCGATTACGGTGCCGCCATGTGAGGTGCGGTCACCTATGACAATAAAGCGTTTGCTCATAGTTATCCTCCATCCATTTTGATAATTATTTTTGGGTTTTATTCGTCTTTTTTAACAGGTTCCATTCATGCAGTGCGAGCCTTACTATGAGCGTTTTACCGTATTTGGCTTGTGGAGCTCAATGTGTCCAAAATCCATCATTTCCCATCTTCCACCCCAGCGCATTCCCAATGATTCAGCAACTTCGCCATACAGCTGGTAGCCGCGCATTGCCCAGGGATCCTTTTGTGTAATCACTAATTTGCCATTGCGTTGAAAGGCGCAGTCAGCAGCTAATCCAAACTGGTGATAGCTTTGATAAGCCGTAGCATTGGTGACGTTCGATCCCATGCTGGCAAGCTTATTTTGGCGGTCTGGGCTACGATAACCTTCCAATATCGTCATGTCGTATCCGTAGCGTTCTTTCATGATTTTAAATACCAGCAACAGTCGCTGCGAAAAACCGTCATCTAATAATTGCCAGTTACGACTTGCATCAATTAATGTGGGTCGGATAAGCGCTACTTCTTTGGTGGCAAACATCTCTGGTGGCAGGGCGGTTGGGGGAGCCAGGTGTTCGCCTTGCAATAGTGCAGTCACCTGGTAATTAGATTCTCGAAACTGCGTATCATCGAATCCATCCAGCATGTTTTTGCTACTGGCAAACCATGCTATTGCAGGCGGAAATAATATAAATAAACCAGAAATTGCTATTAACCATCTGTTTTTATTTAAAAAATTAATGCTGTTGCGTGGCAATGCATCTGCTGTGTTGTTAAATGAGGCTGTGTGATTGAGTATATTCTGCTGGTATTGAGCGCTTTTTTTGGCTAAACGCAAGTGTTCACTTCTTAGCAGGCTTAGAAGCGAATCTCTGAATGCGGGAAATATGATCAATCCAAGTATGGAGCACAGTAGGCAATATGCCAGTACGGCGAAGTAGAGCGTCATTTTTAATTTTATGTTCAGTCTATTAAATATTATTAATCATGGTACGCATACGTAAACAATGCAGTGCTTGTCCTCTTATTGCAGTTGCGCATCATGAAGCTATGGAGTGATGGCTGCTATTGTTTTAGGATTAGCTCTTTTTAACTGTACAGAATCACGCCTTTTACTTATACGCTTGTTGTCTTACACGAATTCTATCAGAATTTAATGATCAATGGTTGTCGCCGCAGGAAATAACAACGTTGCAAGTTATTAATTACATGATCTGGGATAATATGAAATTAGTTAATTTGCTTGAGTGTCTGGTTTGAAATGAATATTAAAAATATCCCTTATCGTACAATTTGGCGCTCGTCAGATGGGCGAGCGTTGGAAATTATTGATCAAACACGTTTGCCGCATGAATTTGTGACTGTGCGCTTAGAAAGTTTGCATGATGTGGTGCACGCCATTCAGTCGATGCAAGTGCGTGGTGCGCCTTTAATTGGTGCCACAGCAGCTTATGGTGTTGCACTGGAGATGCAGCTTTGTTCTACAGATGCTGTATTGACACAGGCTTGTCAGGCATTGTTGGAGACACGACCTACAGCTGTTAATTTGCGTTGGGCTTTAGCTCGCATGCAGGCGAAACTAAATGCTGTTGCACAGTCTGATCGCGAGGTGCAGGCATGGATAGAGGCGGAATTAATAGCGGATGAGGATGTGTCAATCAACCATGCAATAGGACTGAATGGCTTGGCTCTTATCCGCGATGTATGGGCGAGCAAGCAAGATGTGGTTAATATTTTAACGCACTGTAATGCGGGATGGTTGGCAACTGTTGACCGGGGGACTGCACTGGCTCCTGTTTATGCGGCGCATGATGCGGGTGTGCCAGTGCATGTATGGGTAGACGAAACCAGGCCACGAAATCAGGGTGCAAGCCTGACTGCTTGGGAGTTGCAACAGCACGGCGTGCCTTATACCTTAATAGTCGATAATGTAGGCGGGTATTTAATGCAGCATGGACAAGTGGATATGGTTATCGTTGGCACAGATCGCACCACCGCTGATGGCGATGTTTGTAATAAAATAGGCACTTACTTAAAAGCATTGGCTGCCTTTGATAACCATGTGCCGTTTTATGTATCACTGCCAGGGCCCACTATAGACTGGCAAATCCGAGATGGTATAAAAGAAATTCCTATTGAACAACGTGATGGTGATGAGGTGACTCACATGCGTGGACGTACGAATACGGGTGAGCTTGTGGAGGTGTGCGTCGCTCCGGCAGGTAGTGCTGTGGCTAATTATGCATTCGATGTGACACCAGCAAGGTTGATTACTGGCTTGATTACCGAGCGTGGCGTATGTAAGGCTACACATGATGGTTTGTCGGGACTATATCCGGAGATGAATGTATGACAGAAAAAATGTTGCGGCAGCAAATGCTCGATACGGCATTGCAGTTATCAGCCAAAGGGTTGAATCGTGGTGCATCCGGTAATGTTGGTGCGCGTTTTGGTACGGGATTTTTGGTTACGCCGACAGGACTGCCTGTAGAAGAGATGACGCTGGATGATATGGTATTAATGGATGTTGATGGTAATCATCAGGGTGAGCTTGCCCCATCCAGCGAATGGCGTTTTCATCGTGATATTTTTGTTGCGCGTGCTGATGTGGGTGCGATTGTCCACACGCACTCTACTTTTGCAACCACGTTAGCTTGTATGGGTAAGGACGTTCCAGCATTTCATTATATGGTTGCTCGGGCCGGTGGCCGGTCGATTCGATGCTCACCTTACGCAACTTTTGGAACGCAACAGTTATCGGACTATGCGTTAAGTGCGCTGGAATCGCGGCTTGCCTGTTTGCTTGGTAATCACGGTCTGATCGTTGTAGGCGCATCACTTAAAAAAACATTGGCGTTGACGGTTGAGGTGGAGTCTTTGTGTGAGCAGTATTGGCGTACTTTGCAGGTGGGAGGGGTGAATTTATTGTCTGATGAAGAAATGGATGTGGTGTTGGAGAAGTTCAAATCCTATGGCAAACCTGCTTACTAGTGATTATAGCGTGGGTTTTTTGCAGGTTGCCAAATGTGGATAATTGGGACTTTGTTGCTTATGATGGTTAAATTTTAGGCCGTCTTTCAATGTGTATGATAGTAGTGGTGATTTTGTTTTTGTGAGATAGCTTTACGCGAATAGTTGCACCAGGCTTAAGCGCTGCGATGCGATCAAGTAACGCTACTGAATCCTTGATGGTCTGATTGTCCACCTCAAGTAAAATGTCGCCTGGGTGGATGCCGGCCAAATCGGCAGGGCCGCTTTGCAATATACCAGAGATAAGTGCGCCGTTTGTGCTGGTTAATTGATATGACTCTGCTAGTTCTGGTGTGATGTCTTGAACTTCCACGCCTATCCATCCCCGTACAACTTCACCATGCGCAATAATCTCTTGCATGATTTTTGAGGCCAAATTGGATGGGATCGCAAAACCTATGCCTTGTGATCCACCTGTGCGCGAATAGATCGCACTATTAATGCCAATCAGATGTCCGTCGATATCGACTAAAGCGCCGCCGGAATTGCCCGGGTTAATCGCGGCATCGGTCTGGATGAAATCTTCAAAGGTGTTAATGCCTAGATGGCTGCGCCCTAATGCGCTGATGATGCCCATGGTGACGGTTTGCCCAACACCGAATGGATTGCCTATTGCTAAAGCCACGTCACCTATTGCCGCGTGATCTGATGCTGCAAAAATAATTGCGGGTAATTTGGATGCTTTAATTTTAAGTACGGCCAAATCAGTTTCGGGGTCGGTGCCAACGATACGTGCACTCAGTGTTCTTCCATCATGCAGCACGACCTGGATTTCATCTGCCGCTTCAACTACGTGTTGGTTCGTTAATATATAGCCATCAGCACTGACAATGACCCCTGAACCCAAATTGTTAGCTGGAGCTGGGCGTGTTCCACGTTTGCTGTCAAAGTGCGGTTGTGCAGATTGCGATGTCTGTATGTTTTTGCTGGTGAAGATGTTAACCACGCTGGGCATGGCAAGAGTAGCGGCATTGCGGAAGCTGAATTTGTTGATTTGTTGTGGAACAGTGTTGGGTGCAGGCGATGGCGTGGTAGTTGGTGATGCGGTAAAGAGTTTAATAACAAGCAGAAAACTTAGCGCAATTGTCGTGCTTTGAGCAAAAAGTAACCAAAATTTACGCATTTTAAGGTTTGAATGAGTGTCTGAAAATTGAAAAAATTATACAGTATGCCAGCCAAGATAAACGTGTCAGGGTTAAGAAAGTAAATAATGTGAAAATTAGGCTTTATGTTTTGCATGAAAATTAGGTAAAATAGTATAGTTTTTCAGTTCGCGTAACCTTTTGAGGGATGTATTTATGAGTAATCAGCAAGTGGATCGCAGCAAACGCCGCTTCCTCGTCGCTGCTACCACAGCAATGGGTGGTGTAGCGGGTGTGGCTGTTTTAACACCTTTTGTGATGAGCATGTTGCCTAGTGAACGTGCTAAAGCAGCTGGTGCGCCTGTAGAGGCGGATATTAGCAAGGTTGAGCCTGGTATGTTGCTTGCCATCGAATGGCAAGGTAAACCTGTGTGGATAGTTAATCGCACACCAGCTACTTTGGCAACTCTGGCTAAGATTGGTGATAAGTTGGTCGATCCGAATTCGGATGTGCCACAACAGCCTGCCTATTGTAAAAATATAGATCGCTCAATTAAGCCTGAATATTTGGTGGTGGTGGGTATTTGTACTCACTTAGGTTGCTCACCAACTTTCCGTCCTGAATTGGCCCCGGCAGATTTGGGTCCTGATTGGGTCGGTGGTTGGTTCTGCCCATGTCATGGTTCGCGTTACGATCTGGCTGCACGCGTTTACAAAAATGTGCCTGCGCCTATGAATATGCAAGTGCCACCTTATAAATACCTCACCGCCACTCGCATTATTGTTGGCGTTGATCAAAAAGGAGCTTAATTTATGAGCGCTATGAAAAATTTGGTTGGTTGGATTGATGACCGCTTTCCGCTCACTGCTAACTGGAAAGCCCATTTATCCGAGTATTACGCACCTAAGAACTTCAATTTCTGGTATTTCTTCGGTTCATTAGCTTTGTTAGTTTTGGTTATCCAAATTCTGACAGGTATTTTCTTGACGATGAACTACAAGCCTGATGCTGCGTTGGCATTTATGTCAGTTGAATACATCATGCGTGACGTGGAGTGGGGTTGGTTGATACGTTACATGCACTCAACTGGCGCATCTATGTTCTTTGTGGTTGTGTATCTGCATATGTTCCGCGGTTTAATCTATGGTTCATATCGTAAACCACGTGAATTAATTTGGATCTTCGGTATGATGATTTACTTGGCATTGATGGCTGAAGCATTCATGGGCTATTTGTTGCCATGGGGCCAAATGTCATTCTGGGGTGCGCAAGTTATTATCTCCCTGTTCGGTGCGATTCCTTTTGTAGGTGATGCATTGTCATTGTGGATACGTGGTGACTTTGTTGTCTCTGATGCTACCTTGAATCGTTTCTTCGCTTTCCACGTGATTGCATTGCCATTGGTGTTGGTTGGTTTGGTTGCTGCGCACATTATTGCGTTACACGAAGTCGGTTCAAACAACCCTGAAGGTATCGAGATCAAGAAGCATAAAGATCCAGTTACACACATTCCTTTAGACGGTATCCCTTTCCACCCTTACTATTCTGTTAAAGATATCGTAGGTGTGATTGTGTTCCTGATGGTGTTTAGTGCGATTGTATTCTTTGCTCCTGAATTTGGTGGCTGGTTCCTGGAACCTGATAACTTTATCCCTGCTAACCCATTTAAAACACCAGAACATATTGTGCCTTTATGGTACTTCACTCCGTTCTACGCTATCTTGCGTGCTGTGCCAGATAAGTTCCTGGGTGTGGTGGGTATGGGCGCTGGTGTGGTAATTATGTTCTTCTTGCCTTGGCTGGATCGCTCTAAAGTTAAATCTATCCGTTATCGTGGTACGTTGTATAAAACCATTTTGACAGTATTTATTATCAGCTTTATTGGTTTGGGTTACTTGGGTACGCAAGCTCCAACACCAGCGCTTACTATGCTGGCTCGTGTATTCAGTGTGATTTATTTTGGCTTCTTTATATTGATGCCTTGGTACACAGCTATCGATAAAACCAAACCAGTGCCTGAAAGGATTCCTGAATAATGAAAAAATTTCTATTAGCTTTGTTTTTTATACCTCTGACAGCTTTAGCATCTGAGCATGTTTACTTAGATAAGGCGCCTGTTAATTTAGATGATTATGCTTCTATACAGCGTGGCGCAAAAATCTTTACTAACTACTGCTTGAGCTGCCATAGTGCTAATGCAATGCGTTACTCACGCTTGGAAGATGTGGGCTTGACCGAAGAGCAAATTAAAAATAACTTGCTCTTCGCAACCGACAAAGTAGGCAATACCATGAGTATTGCAATGCCACCGGCAGATGCAAAAAAATGGTTCGGTGCTGCACCGCCTGATTTGTCAGTAGTCGCTCGTTCACGTAATCCTGATTGGCTCTACACTTATCTGCGTAGTTTTTATCTGGATGACTCGCGTCCTACAGGTTGGAACAATACGGTATTTGATAAGGTAGGTATGCCGCATGTATTGTGGTCTTTACAAGGTAAGCAAATCTTGAAAGCTGCGGCACATGGCGAAGCTGAAGCGCATGGTAAGCCAGAGTTTGAATTGGTACAGCCTGGTTCGTTAACACCTGCTGAGTATGATGCAACGGTAGCTGACTTGGTTAACTACCTGACTTGGATGGGAGAACCAGCTAAAATGAAACGTATGGAACTGGGTGTGATAGTTCTGTTGTTCTTGAGCATATTCTTCGTTCTTGCGTATTACATGAAAAAAGAGTTTTGGAAAGACATACATTAATCTAGCCAGTCAGGTAGATTAATTTTACGGCCGACGGTATTCCCGTCGGCCATATTATTTTGGGGTAATCACTATGATGACATTGTATTCTGGCAATACTTGCCCATACAGCCAACGCTGTCGTATCGTCCTGTTTGAAAAAGGCATGGATTTTGAAGTGATAGACGTGGACTTGCAAAACAAGCCTGATGATCTTGCGTTGATGAATCCTTATAATCGCGTACCCGTACTGGTAGAACGCGATTTAGTGCTTTATGAAGCTAATATCATCAACGAGTATATTGATGAGCGTTTTCCCCACCCACAATTGATGCCTGCAGACCCGGTGATGCGTGCCCGTGCGCGTTTGTTCCTGTTTACTTTTGAACAAGATTTGTTCAGCCATGTAAACGCAATTGAGCATGGTAGCAAAAGTGCAGCAGATAAAGCGCGTGTTATTATTCGTGATAATTTAACGCAAATTTCGCCCATATTTGCAAAGCAGCAGTTTATGTTGAACGATGATTTTTCTATGTTAGATGTGGCTATTGCCCCATTGTTGTGGCGTTTAGAGCATTACGATATACAGTTGCCCAAGCAGGCGGTTAATCTGCTGAAGTATGCAGAGCGGTTGTTTAGTCGCACTGCATTTATTGATGCATTAACGCCTAACGAAAAAGCGATGCGTAAATAATGTCTGATAATGGGACTAAACCTTATCTTATCCGTGCCATTTTCGAATGGTGTGTAGATAGCGGCTATACCCCTTATCTATCAGTGGTTGTTGATGCCAATACTCGCGTGCCGATGGAGTATGTTAAAGATGGTGGTATTGTCCTGAACTTATCACCATCCGCGACACATGGCCTATTGATAGATAATCAGTGGGTGCGTTTTTCTGCACGCTTTAATGGTGTATCTCGCCAAATGGAGATACCAATTACCGCAGTCGCAGGAATATTTGCGCGAGAAAATGGTGAAGGGTTGGGATTTGAGGTCAGTGATTCTGCATCTGTTGTGCAGGATGATGAAACCCCGCCTGAACCTACAAAGCCAACAACTAAACCCAAGTTTCAAGTAGTGAAATAAGGCGCTTATTCATTTACTGATATTTTTAGTGTGAATTACTGTTCACTTAGCTGGAAACTTTAGGTATAATGTCGCCTCTTGCCCTCTTAGCTCATCCGGTAGAGCAACGGTTTTGTAAACCGTAGGTGGTCTGTTCGAGTCAGACAGAGGGCACCAAATATAAAGCACCTGGTCATCATGTCTAGGTGCTTTTTTATTGGTCAAATATCCATAAATTGACAAATGAGTGATTGGCATCGCTCATACGACTCCCCTCAAAATCGTGCATGCGTTTGCATGTACCCACGGATTGATATTGCCGACAATTTTGTAAGGCTGGGTGTAAAATAACCATCTTTACATTGTGAATATGGCGAGTGACATGGCATTGCAATCAGTTATGGCTACCGCCCTTGATTTAAATCGCAGTTGTAACTGCCGAACATTAAATACCAGAACTTTGTATCGCCAGCTGGCGGCAGATGCAATCTGGGGAGATAAGCAATCAGCCATAGTTAACTCACGCCCACATTTATTTTCATCTACCGTTGTCTTCGTTTGTCCACGTACTATGTTGGCGATGAAACAGATAGTTTCTGCCATAGAGTCGACTATCCTGTTACCCCGATATCAACAGCAGGCGTTATCGCGCGCCCCCGCGATCGCGGTTAAATCGCATGGTCCATTAGGCGTTTTTATGGGCTACGATTTTCATCTGGGTGAGCACGGACCACAACTGATAGAAATTAATACTAACGCGGGTGGTGCCTTGCTTAATGTGGTGTTGGCTCGGGCACAGCAGGCTTGTTGTGAAGAAATGGCGTGGGCATTTGAGCCTAGTACGACTTTGCCAAAGATAGAGCAAGACTTTCTGGCGATGTTCCTCCATGAATGGCAATTGCAGCGTAGTGATGCGCCGATTGGACGTGTAGCAATTGTTGATGATGATCCTGCTCATCAATATCTGCACCCTGAGTTTGAGCTTTTTGAACGGCTATTTACCCAAGCGGGTATCTCCGTAATCATAGCTGATGCCCGTGAACTGACATGGGAAGCAGGTAAATTACAGCATGCGGGGCAGGTTATTGATATGGTCTATAACCGCTTAACCGATTTTTATTTAACAGCACCTGAGCACCAAGCGTTGCGTTTAGCGTATGAAGCTGGCGCAGTCGTATTGACGCCGCATCCACATGTGCATGCCTTGTATGCCGATAAGCGGAATCTCGTTGTCTTGAGTGATGCTGCACAACTTGATGATATGGGCGTTACGACCACTGTGCGCGATATCCTGTTGACGGGAATACCGCACACCCAATTAGTAACAGCAGAAAATGCCGATAAACTTTGGTCTGAACGGCGTCAGTTATTTTTCAAGCCTACGACTGGTTATGGCAGTAAAGCTGCTTACCGAGGCGATAAAATTACCCGTCGTGTCTGGCAGGAAATATTACAAGGCGATTATGTCGCACAGTCGATAGCACCGCCGAGTGAGCGGTTAATTAATGTGGATGGTGAAGATACCGCATTAAAATTGGATGTTCGGGTTTACACCTATCAGGGTGTCGTACAGTTGGTAGCGGCGCGTTTATATGCCGGACAAACAACTAATTTTCGAACACCTGGTGGCGGTTTTGCCCCCGTTTTCGTTGTGCCTCAGTGAGTTATTATGTGTGGAATATGCGGGGAATTACGGTTTGATGCTGCACCAGCAGATATGCTGGCAGTACAGCGCATGGCAGACAAATTATCGCGTCGCGGACCCGATGATGCAGGGGTATATCAGGATGGTGTAATGGCGTTCGGACATAGGCGTTTGGCAGTAATTGATTTGTCACAGCATGCTCATCAGCCTATGGTCGATGCAGAGCTGAAACTGTCCTTGGTATTTAATGGCACGATCTATAACTATCGCGAGTTGCGTGCTGAGTTGATTACGCTAGGTTATCAGTTTGTTTCAGATGGCGATACCGAAGTTATTATCAAAGCCTACCATGCCTGGGGTGAGCATTGTGTAAAGCGCTTTTACGGGATGTTTGCTTTTGCTTTATGGGATGCACGTCATGCCAGTCTGTTTTTAGCGCGTGACCGTTTTGGTATGAAGCCGCTTTATTATAGTTTGGAGGGTACGCGACTACGATTTGCCTCTAGTGTACAGGCGTTGTTAGCTGCGGGTGATGTTGATATTAGTATTAATCCCATCGCCTTGCATCACCATTTCACCTTGCATAGTTCAACTCCCGCACCTCACACGATTTTGAATGGGGTAAAGAAACTCGCGCCAGCGACTACCATGCTGTTCACAACAGAAGGTCAGATTACGCAACATCAGTATTGGCACTTGAATGCCACTCGACCTGAGCAGACGTTGACTGAGGAGGACTGGTTGGTTGCCACGCGCAGTGTGCTTGCACGTGCAGTCGAGCGTCATCGGTTGGCCGCTGATGTGCCTGTGGGGGTGCTGTTATCTGGCGGTCTGGATTCCAGTTTGCTAGTCGGTTTGCTGGCTGATCATGTGCAGGATCTACGTACATTTTCCATAGGCTTTGAGGATGTCGATGCGTCTATTGAGCACGCTGATGAGTTTGAGTATTCAGACCTCATTGCCCAGCATTTTCATACACAACACCAGCAATATCATATTCCCAATAGTGAAGTGCTGGAACGCTTGCCTGAAGCCATTGCTGCGATGACTGAGCCTATGGTAAGCCATGATGTCATTGCATTTTATTTGCTCAGTGAACGCGTGTCGAAACAGGTCAAAGTGGTATTGGCCGGGCAGGGAGCAGATGAGGTGTTTGGCGGCTATTTCTGGTATCCGCAGATGGATACTGCAACTGGTACGCCGCTAGAGAAATTCAGTCAGCATTATTTTGATCGAGATCATGCCGAGTATCTGGACATGATAGCGCCGCCATGGCATGTGTCTGATGTGACTGCTGCGTGGGTGAGTGATCAATTGAATCAGCCCGAAGCCAGTGAGTTTCTGGACCAGGTATTGCGTTTTGATGTGACTTCGCTCATTGTCGATGATCCTGTTAAGCGCGTAGATAATATGCCTATGAGTTGGGGGCTGGAAGTGCGCGTACCATTTTTGGATCACGAGTTAGTTGAACTCGCTGCGCGTATGCCGCCGTTACTCAAACTTAAAAATGGCGGTAAATTTCCGCTTAAAGCCGTCGCTCGTGGAATCATACCCGATGCAGTGATAGATAGACCTAAAGGCTATTTTCCTGTGCCAGCCCTGAAATATATACGTGGCGAATTTTTTGCGCTGATGCGTGATATTTTAAATTCCCCTGCTTGCAGGCAGCGTGGTTTGTATCAGCGAGATTATGTCGATAAATTACTGGCTCAGCCTGAAGGCTACTTCACGCGCATACGCGGCAGCAAACTCTGGCATTTGGCGTTGCTGGAATGGTGGCTGCAGATCAATGTAGATACTTTGTGACATGATGACAAAATCAAAACACATTCAAATTTCTACCGTGCACGAGCAAGCCGTATTGTCACCAGCACAAAAGAAATTTAACGCAACGCTCAAAAAAATAGAAGCACAGAAAGCTTTGCTGGCTGAGTGGCAAAATGAGTTGCAAGCATGTCAGCTTGCCAGTCACACCAAGTTGGAGCCATTGAAACAAAGCTTGCATGAGCAACAGGCTGTCATGCTTACGTTGCTTGATCATTTATATAAAACAGAAAAGTTTGCCCGTCATCAGCAGGATAAAATCGCCAATCTGATTATGCAAATGTGTACTGAGCTCATCGCCATGGCTGGACGGGATGATTTGAAGTCGCTGTATAACCAGTATAGCGAAACAGATTATGATGCTGAAGTTATTGCTGATAATTTCCTGGAATCGGAAATGTTGCAGGATATGTTTGAGGCGCAGTTCGGCGTGACGCTGGATGAAAATGACGAACTGGATTTTGCCGATCCTGATATGGTTGCAGCAAGATTGCATGAAAAGCTTGCATCCATGCAGCGGAACGCGCAGGCGCAGCGCAATGCGCACAAAAAAACTGCCAAACAGTTGGCTCAGGAGTCGCGTGAACACGAAGACGCAGCGGGGATGAGTAAATCCATTCAGGCGGTATACCGACAATTGGTTACAGCGCTGCATCCTGACCGTGAATCTGATCCCGTTGAACGTGAACGGAAAACTGAGCTTATGCAGCAGGTAAACGTGGCCTATACCAAAAAAGATTTATTGCAGTTGCTGTCTTTGCAATTATCTGTGGAGCAGATCAATCAGAATAATATTAATAACATCGCGGAAGACAGGCTTAAACATTACAACAAGGTGTTAGCGAATCAACTCAATGAGCTGCAACAGGAAGTGATGATGCTGGAAATGCAGGTGAAGCAAATGGTGGGTATATCAGCGTACGAACCACTATCGCCGAAAAAACTGGTGGTGATATTGAAACGGGATATGCAAGGTTTGCAATATGAGATTGCGCGGATCAAGCAGGATATTCGCTCGTTCAAAGACGTGAGACGGTTTAAGGATTGGCTTAAAAGCTACCGAATTTCCTGAGCGTGGTAAAAACCACCACCCTTGTATTGAGGGCGGCAGTTAGGATTAATGTGTGTTTTCGGATTTCTCAGCTGAGGGTGAAGACTCATCGTTGAGATAAGGGTAGCGTACATGACCATAGCGTATCAACAAAATTGCCATTGCCAGCAATAAAATAGAGCTGGTGATAGCGATCAAGCGCCACTCATCCATGGATTTCATATCCAGTATAAGGTAACGTGCTAGAGCGACGATGCCGATATAGAGTGGAAAACGTACAGGCAGTTTCCCCGAGGTATAGTAGCGCTGTATCATCGCCACCACTTCGAGGTAAAGAAACAGCATCAGCAAATCAGTCAACGTGACAGTTTTGCTGGCGAGCATTAGCATGACTTCACTACTCATTGCAAATACTGTGGCTATTGCAATGACGAGCAGTCCTATGTGCTCTATCAATGAGAGCGCTGAGTGATTAAATTGTTGTATGCTTTTTTTCATCGGCTTGGTTCACTTTATTATTTCGTTAATGCCATAAACAGCTTGGGCAATTGTTCAGGTAACCTGGCGATATTATCTATCACTGCGTACTGTTTGCCAAATATATCCCCAACATAATCACCAGCCTTTGGGTCGAGTGTGATGCAGTAGGTATAAATACCGTCCCGATCCAGTTCGCGCACCGCTACTTTGGCATCTTCTATGAGTAAACGAGGATCTTTGGTGTCGATATCCGCAGGTTCGCCATCGGTCAGTATAAGCAGCAGTTTTTTATCCGCTTGCTGATGTGCGAGATAGTGTCCTGCGTGGCGTATGGCAGCACCCATGCGGGTGGAATATCCCGCCTGCATCGCGGCAAGGCGTGCTTTGACGGGTGTGTCCCAGTGTTCAGAATAGCCTTTAATGTGTAAATAACGAACTTCATGGCGCGTGTTGGAATGAAAACCGCTTATGGCGAATTTGTCACCCATCTGCTCAATTGCCCAGCCCAGCAAAGTCACCGCTTCCTGACTCAATTCCAGTTTGCTTTGTTGACAGCCTTCAGGCACGTCGGCTAACGAAGCGGACAAATCCAGTAGCAATGATACTGCGATATTACGCCCGTCATGGCGATGACTCATGTTGATACGTGGATCCGGCACTGCACCACTTTTGTAATCTATCAATGAACGAATTGCGACATCCAAATCCAGCTCTGCGCCTTCTTCCTGGTAACGCAGGCGGACTTTGTTTTGCGGCTTGAGCAAGTCGATAATTTTTTTCAACTGTTTCGCCAAACTAGCATGTTTTGCCAAAATCTTGTCGATGTCATTCGCATCACCGACAGGGTGTAAATGTTCATACACACTGGCCCAATCCGGGCGGTAATGTTCCGCACTGTAATCCCACTCTGGGTATAGCCGTGGCGGCATACGGAATTCGGCTTGCTCTTCAGGTTGTGCCTTTTGGGGCTTTTCGTCATATTCTTCTTCATCACCCTCTTCAATAAACTGCCACATCAGGCGATTATCGTCGCGGTAATCGACTTCGGTATCGTCAAAAAAAGTTTTGGCACTGAGGTCGCTACCGACGCGAGTTTTGGCGATAAATTGCACGCCGAGTGTCACCATGTTCTTGGTGCTGCTGATGCCAGTTGCCATTTCAGCGTGAAAGCGATCGACGAAATCAAGTATGTCGGCATTGGTATAATCGTGCTTTGGATCGAGTAGGGCTCGTGATAGTGTGTACAGACGATGACGTATGCATGCATGGCCTTCTGGACAAGCACCTTCTTTCGGCGTCGGGTGTATAGCCGCCCACAGTTTGCGCAAGCCTGGGTAGCGCTGCATGGCCAGGAACTCTACGCGCGAGTCTTCAAAAACTTCTACCGCCATGCGTTGAAACGGGCTGAGGTTATCGGCAATTACGGGCGTAGTCCAGATTCGATGAGCACTGATATGCGCAAGCAGGGCACGGTAACGATCGATACCGCGTACCCCTATCATGTCATCGTATACATCAGGCAGATGTACACCTAGTGCGTCAAAATAAGGAGCAGGTTTGCGTATCTCGTCAAATGCCAAAGAGTAAGGTACAAAATTGGCATCGGCTTGCCATAAGCCACGCAAATATAAATCCAGCTGACGTTCACTATCGGTGAATAGCGTGCCATGACGCTCACGCTGCATCACTGCACGGCTATCCGCTGTTTTGAGCAGGAAGTATTCGCGCTGGCGGTCGGGGTCGTTGGCGTAGGCTTTAACGCCGTAATCTACCCAGTTGCGCAGTCCGCCAAAGGATAATGTACCGAACAAATAAGGTGCCGTATTCAAAAACTCAACCAGACATTGGCTGGTGTACATGGAGTCAATGCCATGTACCTTGGGGCTGGTGCGCTCCATGGTTTGCCAGATGAGGTGAAAATACTCATTGAAGAGAGCTCTACTTTCCAGTGCGCGAGCAGCTGCTGCCAGGCTTTGTAAAAATGGCGCTATGGCTTTGCTGTTAGGTGTGCGGGTGAGTCTTTGCACAAAAGCAACAACATCGTTAATGACTTCTTCACCTAGTAGCACAGCGACTTCCGGTGTTTCTTCCAGGAATGCCAGAACGGGTTCTTCACCGCGACCCATTTTGCACAGCGTGCGGGCACCATCAATATAAGCAGTTAGTGCAGGAGGAGACAGTCGTTTCTGGGCATAAGCAAAGCAGTCTGGGAACACGCTTTGCACGCGAGCAAAACCGCAGGACAGTGCTTTGATTTCATCGATAAGCGTATCAGTCATGGCGTTGTCTGATTGGGCTTAGGCAAAAATTGCATCAATCGCGTGGTCTAGCGTATCGCGTATATCTTTGTCGTCAGTGATAGGGCGTACCAATGCCATGCGGCAAGCATCACGCGCTGGAATGCCACCATTAATCAATGCTGCTGCGTAAACTAACAGACGAGTAGAAATGCCTTCATCCAAACCGTGCCCCTTGAGTTTGCGTGCGGTTTCAGCGATGCGCACCAAACGGTCAGCGATATCCACACTGATGTTTGCTTCTTTACTGACAATCTCGGTTTCTACTGAACATAGTGGATAATCGAACTCCATTGCCGCAAAGCGCTGTTTCGTTGATTGCTTCAGGTCCTTCATCAGGCTTTGGTAGCCAGGATTATATGAAATTACTAACTGAAAATCAGGATGGGCAACGACTAATTCACCTTTTTTGTCCAGCGGCAAGGTGCGACGGTGATCGGTTAACGGGTGGATAACAACAGTGGTGTCCTGGCGCGCTTCGACTACTTCATCCAGATAACAAATCGCACCGTAACGCGCTGCCAGGGTCAGCGGACCATCAACCCAACGTGTGCCATTGGCGTCGAGCAAATAGCGGCCCACCAAGTCCGACGCAGTCATGTCTTCGTTGCAAGCGACAGTAATTAACGGTTTGTTTAACTTCCACGCCATATATTCGACAAAACGAGACTTACCACAACCTGTAGGACCTTTTACCATCACTGGTAAGCGGGCATTGTAAGCTGCTTCATATAGTGTAATTTCGTTGTTTTGGGCTTGATAGTAAGGTTGTTCGGTGATTTGATATTGGGTGATGTCGAATTGAGTTGTCATTTTGGCCTCGCTGTGTAGTGTGGATTATTCCAATAAATTCTTATCTAAAACTTATTGGAATAAAAAAGCCCCTGAATATCCCAGGGGCTTTCAACGCACTGCCGCCATAGAGCGGCAGTTTGCCTGGGGTACGTTTTACTTGTGTACGCCCAGTTTTTCACGCCAACCTGGGTAGATCTTGTCAGCATCGCCTGGGAATGACTCGAATGCACGAGCGAATTCTTTGTGTTCTTTAGCGAACTCAATAGGATCCGCACCGGCTTTCCAGCATTCATAAGACTGACGCAGAGAAATCGCACCAGCAGCTGGGCTGTCGATATGACCGTAAGCGCCACCGCCAGAGGTGTTGATAACGTTACCGTGACCCAAGTTCTCAAAGAAGCCTGGCAGACGCAATGCGTTCATACCGCCTGAGATAATTGGTGTAGTTGGCTTCATGCCATACCATTTCTGGAAGTAGACAGGACCTTGCGCTTCATCGCGTTCGATCATGTAAGCGATGTTCTTGTCAGAGTTCTCGCCTTCCATTTTGCCGTATCCCATAGTGCCTACGTGGATACCAGAAGCACCTTGTAAACGTGAGATTTTAGCCAATACAAATGCGGTGTAACCACGTTTAGCTGACGGCGATGTAATCATGCCGTGACCAGCACGGTGGTAGTGCAAGTATTGGTTAGGATATTGACGACGTGCAGTAGTAATCATGCCTGGACCGCCAACGAAACCATCAACCAGGAATGCAACCTTGTCAGCATCTGGTCCGAATGTTTCAAGGATGAAGTCAGCACGAGCCAGCATTTCGTAGTGGTCATCTGCGGTAATGTTTGCAGAGAACAATTTAGCCTGACCGGTTTCATCTTGAGCGCGTTTCATTGCATCAGCAACCAAAGGAATTACCTTTTTAGCTGGGCAGAAAGTTTGGTTGCCTTGTGGCTCATCGTTCTTGATGAAGTCACCACCTAACCAGAACTGGTAAGCAGCAGCAGCAAATGGCTCAGGACGCAAACCTAATTTAGGCTTAATAATGGTACCGGCAATGTAACCGCCGTTTTGTATTGGACGACCCAGGATGCGCCACATGTCGCTGATGTCTTTAGAAGGACCGTCAAACAACTGGATAGCGCGTTCAGGTATATAGAAATCGTGGATTTTAGCGTGTTTAATATCGCCCATACCTTGGTTGTTACCGATAATCAAGGTCAATACTGACACGATCATCATGCGGCCGTCGGTCATGTTGCGATCGAACAATTCCATAGGATATGCAATACGCATATCTTCAGTAGCTTCATCGATGTAATAAACCAAAGCATCAACGCCTTTGGTGAAATCATCGGTGGTTGAAACTTCAACGTTGGTACCTGTTGAAGACTCAGCTGCAAAGTGTGCAGCTGCTTCTAAGTAGCCGTGGCCTGGGTTAGGACACATTTTGTAAGCAACTAGTATGTGCTTACCGCCTTTAATTAAATCTTCTTCTTTCAGACTAAGGTCTGAATAACGTCCTGACTGATCCATATCATAACTCCATTGATTGTAGGGGCTTGCCTAGGCTGCGTGATAATGTTGCAACCCATGGGCAGAACTATACATAGCAAAAAGCATAAGATATATTCAATTGTTATTGTTGTTTGTATAAGTTATTACTTATGTATTTTTTAATTGTAATTTAATGTGCCTGGTGAATATCGCAATAGTAAAATGTAGTTAGCACAGCGGCGGTTGCGTGATGACGGCAGGGAGTTTTTTCGGGGATTTGATGCGTAATTGTTTATTGATATTCATTTGTCCGAACACAACTTCGATGTCTTTTACGCTAACATCGAATTGTTTGGCAAGAAAGCGCACCATGTGGTCGGTGGCTTTGCCGTTGGTGGGTTCAGCGGTGACGCTGATTTTTAGCTGATTGCCTTTAGGCTTGCCGATTTTGTCTTGTTTGGCGCTGGGTGTGCCGAGCACGTTGAGGACGAGGGTGTCGCCCTCCCAGTAATAAAACGAGGTGTTGCTACTCACTCAGGGTTTTGGGGATAGGGAAAGTGACGTTTTCTATAATGCCTTCGAGTTCGTTGACTGTGTCAGCACCATATTGTTTTAACTGGGAAATCACCTCTTGCACCAGCACTTCAGGTGCGGACGCGCCGGCAGTGACGCCAATATTGGTTTTCCCGGTCAACCAGTCGGCTTGAAGCTGGCTGGCATTGTCCACCATATAGGCAGTCACGCCTAAATTCTGTGCGACTTCACGCAGGCGGTTGGAGTTGGAGCTGTTCGGTGAGCCGACGACGATGACTAAATCACACTGTTGTGCCAAGGCTTTGACTGCATCCTGGCGGTTTTGTGTGGCATAGCAGATATCGTCTTTTTTTGGTCCGATAATGTTGGGAAAGCGTGCTTTGAGTGCATTGATTACGCGCATTGCGTCGTCTACGGATAGTGTGGTCTGGGTGACAAAAGCGAGTTTGTCAGCATCTGTGACGGTGAGCGTTGCTACATCTTCAGGTGTTTCTACCAGATACATGCCACCATTGCTTTGTCCCATGGTGCCTTCGACTTCAGGATGGCCTTTATGGCCTATCATGATAATTTCCATGCCTTTGTCACGCATGCGTGCGACTTCCAGATGAACTTTAGTGACGAGTGGGCAAGTGGCATCAAATACTGTCAGTCCGCGTGCTTCAGCTTCGCGGCGAACAGCCTGGGAAACGCCATGTGCGCTGTAAATGAGGGTGTTACCTGTTGGTACGTCACCTAAATCTTCAATAAAAATCGCACCCTTGGCTTTGAGGTTTTCCACGACAAATTTATTATGCACGACCTCATGACGCACATAGATAGGCGCACCATAACGTGCCAATGCGCGTTCAACGATTTCGATTGCGCGGTCTACACCAGCACAAAAACCACGGGGGTTAGCAAGTTGGATGTGTATGGTCATGATGTTCTGCCGTGTATTGCTAGAATCTCAACTTCAAATTCTATGGTTTTGCCTGCAAGGATATGGTTGAAATCTATACTGACGTCGTGTTCTGCAATGGCGGCAATGCGACCGCCTAAGGTATCGCCATCAGGTAATTCAAATTCGACATAATTGTTGATGGCGGGAGGCGCATCGTGAAATTCATCAATAGGCACGTTTTGCACCAGTTGCGGGTCATGCAGACCAAATGCCAGATCGGGCGTGAGAATAAACACCTGGCGATTATTGAGCGGCAAATCTATCAGCCAGCGCTCTAAATTTGGTTCCAATGTGCCATCGCCCAAGGTAAGCATCATGGGTTCATCACCAAATGTGCTATCTATATCAGCCCCACCCTGGATGCGTATTGCAAAGTGCAGAGTAATCGTGTCGTTATTTTGTACTTGTAGGCTCATGGTTTTTTGAAACTGTCCCAAATTAAAAATACCGCACCTATAGTAATCGCAGAATCAGCAATGTTGAATGCGGGCCAGTAATAGCTGTTGATGTGGAATGACAGAAAATCTACCACATAGCCGTGATTGATGCGATCAATCAAGTTACCCAGCGCGCCACCCAGAATAAGGCTAAGTGCGAGTTTGGATAACACGCTGCCCGTGTCACGGCGCAGCAGGTAAATAATCACTACGCTGGCAATGCTGGCGACAGCGATAAAAAAGCCTTGCTGCCAACCGGGTTGATTGGCGAATAAGCTGAATGCAGCACCTGTGTTATGCGCACGTACCAGGTCAAAAAATACCGTGACTCTGAGTAAATCGCCCCACATGAACACCTGCAGGATGATGTATTTGCTGATTTGGTCTAAGGCGATGACCAGCGCGGCGACGATGAGACCCTGTTTGAGTTTAGGCATGATGTCTAGGCTCTCCCGCGCCAAATAGATTGCTGTGACAACGCCCGCACAAGCTAGGGTGATCAGCAATGCTGCCTACGTCGGCGCGATAATGCCAGCAACGCTCACATTTTTCATGAGTGCTGGCGCGAGCGATATAGCGTGGTGCGCTGGTGTCGGCAAGATGAAGATTCGCACTGGAGGTGATCATCGCCAAGCGCAGATCATCCCCTAAAGCAGCGAGGGCAGCGTAATGACTGGTATCGGCGTGAATATCAATTTCGGCCTGTAGTGACGAGCCGATTTCACCTGCTGCACGTAAGGGTTCTAAATCTTTACGCACTTCTGCCAGTGTTTCGCGTATCAGCACCCATTGTTCATTAAGTGTATGTGCGTCAGCAGGCAATGGGATATCGTGCCAAAGTTGTAAAAATACGCTGTCATGCGCGTCGTTGCTCAGTAACATCCACACTTCCTCGGCAGTAAAACTCAAGAATGGTGCCATGATGCGGGTCAGCGCGTGAGTGATGTGATGTAGTGCATGCTGGGCTGAGCGGCGGGCAATGGAATCGGGCGCGCTGGTGTACAGCCTGTCCTTAAGGATGTCCAGATAGAAGCCGCCTAAATCTTCCGAGCAGAAATGATGCAGTTTTTGCACGATGTGGTGGAACTCATATTGCTCATAATGCGCTAACACATCTTGCTGAAATTCATTGAGCATCACCATGGCGTAGCGGTCTATGCTCAGCCATTGGTCTATGGGTAGTGCATGTTGGTGACTATCAAAATCCGCCAGGTTGGCGAGCAGGAAGCGCAGTGTATTGCGGATACGGCGGTAGGATTCAACTACGCGCTTCAGGATTTCATCGGAAATGGTGAGTTCGCCTGAGTAATCCGTTGATGCTGTCCACAGGCGCAAAATGTCCGCGCCATAAGTATCCATAACTTTTTGCGGCGCGACTACGTTGCCTTTGGATTTGCTCATTTTGTGACCGTGACCATCCACCACGAAACCATGGGTGAGCAAGGCGCGATAGGGGGCGTAACCATCAGTGGCACAGCCTGTGAGCAAACTAGACTGGAACCAGCCGCGATGCTGATCGGAGCCTTCCAGATACAAATCAGCTGGATGCGCGAGTTCAGGGCGTTGCTTGAGCACGCAAGCATGGGTGACACCTGAGTCAAACCACACGTCTAGCGTATCAGTCACTTTTTTGTAATCTGCCGTGTCAGCACCCAGCAATTCAGCTGCTTCGAGTGAGAACCAGGCTTCTATACCGATTTTTTCGACTTTTTGCGCGACAGTTTCGATAAATTCAGCCGTGCGTGGATGCAATTCGCCGGTTTCTTTGTGGATGAACAAAGGCATAGGCACGCCCCAGTTACGCTGGCGTGAAACACACCAGTCTGGGCGATTTTTCATCATGCCTTCCAGTCGTGCCCGTCCCCAGGCTGGGAAAAATGCGGTATTGGCAACGGCTGCAGTGGCGTGTTCGCGTAAACGGGTGTTGTTGGCATCGGTTTTATCCATGCCAATAAACCACTGATGCGTGGCACGGAAAATAATCGGTGTTTTGTGACGCCAGCAATGCGGATAGCTGTGTATGAGTTTGGCGTTTGCCAATAGGGCATCACGTTCAGTTAATAAGGTGATAACGGTTTTGTTACCTTCCCACACGGTTTGTCCGCCGACAAAGGGGATGCTGTCGAAAAATTTACCATCGTCGCTAACCGGGTTTTCTACTGGCAAATTGTATTTTAGTCCGACTTGATAATCGTCAACACCATGTGCGGGAGCCGTGTGAACGAGTCCTGTACCCGCTTCTGTAGTGACGTGCTCACCGCAGATGATGGGTACGATGCGGTCAAGGAAAGGGTGTTGCAGACCAACATGCTCCAGCGTGCGACCTTGGCATTGTCCGATGACTTCGACCGATTCAAAACCATAACGTTTGATAGCTGCTTCAGCCAAATCTCGCGCGAGTATCAATATGCCTTTGGGTGTGAGGATGCAGTCATAGATAAAGTCAGGATGAACGGAAACGGCCTGGTTGGCAGGCAAGGTCCATGGCGTCGTCGTCCAGATAACGGCATAGATAGGTTCGTCCATCGCAGGCAGGCCAAGCTTAGCGGCGAGCGCTGCACTGTCCTCAACAAGGAATGCGACGTCAATGGCGGCTGAGGCTTTGTCTTCGTATTCGACTTCGGCTTCAGCCAGCGCAGAGCCGCAGTCTACACACCAATGCACGGGCTTCGCGCCTTGATACAAATAACCGTTCGCCAGTATTTCACCCAAGGTGCGCATGATGCCGGCTTCAAAATGGAAATCCATAGTGCGATAAGGATGGTCCCAATCACCTAGTACACCCAGGCGGATGAAGTCAGCTTTCTGTCGCTCGATCTGGCTTGCAGCATATTCGCGGCAAAGTTCACGGAAACGTGCAGCAGGTATGGCTTTGCCGTGCTGCTTCTCGACTTGCAGCTCTATCGGCAAGCCATGGCAATCCCAGCCTGGTACATAGGGCGCATCAAAACCAGATAGCGTTTTGCTTTTGATAATGATGTCTTTGAGAATTTTATTGACCGCATGACCGATATGAATGTCGCCGTTTGCATAGGGTGGGCCGTCATGCAGAATAAACTTGGGACGACCTGCCGCATGCTTGCGTATTTTTTCGTAGCGTTGCTGTTCCTGCCAAAAAGCTAACCATTTAGGTTCGCGTTTAGCCAGATCGCCGCGCATAGGGAACGGAGTGTCGGGAAGATTGAGCGTGTTTTTATAATCAGCCATGAGTATGTGTTAAATGTTGAAAGTAATCGTGAGTTTGTGCCACGTCGAGTGCAATTTGCTGCGTCAGCGTGGCGAGATCGGGGTATTTCTCTTCATCGCGTAGTTTAGCAAGAAAATCAACATGGATGATACGTCCATATAAATTCCCGGTGAAATTCAATAAGTGAATTTCAAGTAAAGGTTGTGCACCGGTTTTAACCGTCGGGCGCACACCCAGGCTGGCAACCGCTGGCAGCGCGTGTTCGGCTATGCCATGCACTTCGACCACAAATATCCCGGTGAGCGGAAGTTTATTGCGGCGCATACGGATATTCGCTGTGGGAAAGCCGAGTTCACGCCCCAATTTGTCACCATGTGCTACACGCCCACTGATGCGATAGGGATGGCCAAGTAATTGCTTGGCAATATCCAGTTCGCCATTGGCAAGTGCAGCGCGGACAGCGGTGCTGGAAACTCGGGTGGTGTCATGGGTGATGCTGTGCATCGCGGCTAATTCGTAGTTATGTTGCGTGGAGAGTTTTTGCAGCAGATCAAAGTTCCCCGTACGCTTTGCGCCAAAACAAAAATCATCGCCTATGAGTAAGTAGCGTGTTTGCAGGCCATCAACCAATATTTGTTGGACAAACTGCTCTGCAGGCATGTGCGCCAATGTCGTGTTGAAATGACAAATATGTGTGTGTGTAATGCCTGCAGCTGCTAAATTCATGAGCTTGTCGCGCAGATTTGATAAGCGCGCAGGGGCGAGTTCTGGTGTGAATAATTCACGCGGATGTGGTTCAAAAGTTACCGCACAAGGTGTCAATTGCCGCGCTCGCGCTATCTCCACCACATGCTGCAGCATAGCTTGATGCCCTAAATGCACGCCGTCAAAATTGCCTATAGTGACGGCGCTGGCATGGTGTACGTGGGGGTGATTGCCGTGAGTGATGCGCATAACCAGATGTTAAATCAGAGAATCGCCAATTTTAACCTAGAACGCTTTAAGCCGCACGGCGGATAAACTGTTTGGCATGTATGCCTAACAAACGCAGGGTGATGAAGTACGTTCCCGCGCCAAGTACAACTAGTCCTGACAAGTGAATAATGCGTTCATGGAAGTGGGTATGCAGCCAGTGTTCTTGCCCGTTCATACCCAGCCACAATACGGCTGCCATAACGATGGTGGCAATGCTGATTTTGGACATGAAACCGTACCAACCGGTTTGCGGTTGAAAGATGCCCTGGCTGCGTAGTTTCCATAACAGCAGGCCTGCATTCAGACACGCGCCTAGTCCTATCGCCAGTGCAAGTCCTGCGTGCTGTAGTTTCCACACAAACATCAGGTTCATTAGCTGTGTCGCGACCAGAGTAATGATTGCTATTTTGACCGGGGTTTTGATATTTTGCCGAGCATAAAAACCAGGTGCGAGGATTTTAACCATAATCAAGCCTAGTAGCCCCAGGCTATAAGCCATCAGCGCCTGGCGTGTCATCCATACGTCGTGAATATGGAAATTGCCATATAAAAATAGCGTGCTAATCAGTGGCACAGCCAATACCGCCAACGCGGCGGCAGCAGGTAACGCCAGCATGAGAGTAAGACGCAAGCCCCAGTCCAGTAATTGCGAATATTGTTTTGTGTCGTTATCGGCGTAATGCTTGGCTAAACTAGGTAGTAATATTGTGCCTAAAGCCACGCCCAGCATGCCTGTTGGAAACTCCATTAATCTGTCAGCATAATATAGCCAGGATACGCTGCCAGTTTCGAGGAAAGATGCAAATATTGTGTTAATCAGCAGGGAGATTTGCGCAATGGATACGCCAAAAACAGCCGGTCCCATTAGTTTTAGAACGCGCCATACGCCTTCGTCATGCCAGTTAAAACGTAAGCGTGGCAATAAACCTAATTTGTATAAAAAAGGTATCTGCAAAGCCAGTTGCAGTACACCACCTAATGCAACGCCCCAGGCCAGGGCCATTGCTGGCGGGTTAATGTGTGGAGCGAGTAGCAGCGTTGCGGCAATCATGGCGACATTAAGCAAAACCGGTGTGAATGCGGGAACGCCAAAACGACTATAAGTGTTGAGTATGCCGCCTGCGAGTGAAACCAGTGAAATGAAGAGTATGTAAGGGAAAATAATCCGCAACATATCGACGGTCAAGGCGAATTTGTCTGGCTCGTTGGCAAAGCCGGGTGCGCTAATGTAAACCACGGCAGGGGCTGCGATGACACCTATCAGGGTGACAACCAGGAGTGCAATGAAGAGCACCGTGGCGACGTGATCGACAAGTAATTTGGTTTCGTCATGGCCGCGTCGGTTTTTGTATTCGGCGAGTATAGGTACAAATGCTTGGGCAAATGCACCTTCGGCAAATAGGCGACGTAACAAATTGGGGATTTTGAACGCAATAAAAAATGCGTCGGTATAAATCCCTGCGCCAAAGCTGCGGGCGATGATGGCATCACGCATAAAACCTAATATGCGCGACAATAAGGTCATGCTGCTCACTTTAGCGAGCGCGTGTAGCAGATTCATTTGCGTGGGTTGCGAGAGATAAAGAGCCGTAATAGTAGCGTTAAAGTGAATAATTCGCTAGCTAAGGCTTGCTATTTGAATATGAGCAACCTATAATTGCGTGTTTTAAGTACCCCGATACAGGAGCCTCACAATATGGCAAATAGCGCACAAGCCAGAAAGCGTGCAAGACAAAACGACTCACAGCGTGCTCATAACGCTGCCCTGCGCTCAACGCTGCGCACCGCAATCAAGAAAGTACAGAAAGCGGTATTGGCTGGTGATAAAGCTGTTGCAACCACCACTTTTAGCGTATCTATGAGTGTGATTGATCGTATTGCTGACAAAAAAATTATCCACAAAAACAAAGCTGCTCGTCATAAGAGCCGTTTGAATGCTGCTGTTAAAGCAATGGCATAAGCTGGATAGTATATGAAAAAAGCCTTACGCATTGCGTAAGGCTTTTTTTTTGTCTGTTGACTGCGTATTGCGTTCAGTCAGGCATGAAATTAGTTGGTTTTAATTTGTTGAGTCTGTAGGATCAATGATATTGAGGTCGTTGGACTGCGCGAAACCCATAAGAAAGCTGTAAGTTGCTGGTTGAGCCTGTTTTAACGCTTTGTTAACGATTACGCATTTGATGCCGTTGATAGTTGTCGGGCGCACAAAAGGTGAGTAGTTCATACGGTGATCTTCACCGAATGTCGATAATGAACCCGATAGGCGTTCAGCCCAGTCACTAGGACGAAAAGTACGGCCAGAAGTGGTGACGCCTTGAATGATAATATCGTTATCGGTAGGTTCGGACATTTTATGTTTACTTCACAAAAAAACAACATGGGCGGGATTTTAACAGACTATCACGCAGTTGCGAATTGATGGAACAATTAGGCTAACACCTGCTAGAATATGGCTAAATAGTTTTTTAGTAAACCCTTAGTTGAAATGGAGCCCAGAATGATACATGAATTACCTGCATTACCTTACGCGAAAGACGCATTGCAACCACATATTTCAGCTGAAACCATAGAGTACCACTATGGTAAACACCACCAGGCTTATGTGACCAACTTGAATAACCTGATTAAGGGTACTGAATTTGAAGCGTTGAGCTTGGAAGACATTATTCTGCAGTCTGCGGGTGGCGTTTTTAACAATGCAGCACAAGTGTGGAATCACACTTTTTACTGGAATTGCCTGAGCCCTAACGGTGGCGGCGCGCCTACCGGTGCATTGGCAGATGCTATTAATGCCAAATGGGGTTCATTTGACGCATTCAAAGAAGCATTCAGCAAGGCTGCTATTGGTACATTCGGTTCTGGTTGGGCTTGGTTAGTTAAAAATACTGCTGGCGAATTAGAGATCGTATCAACTAGCAATGCAGCGACCCCAATGACTAATGGTCAAACCGCGTTAATGACTTGTGACGTTTGGGAGCATGCATATTATGTTGACTACCGTAATGCGCGCCCTAAGTATGTAGAGATGTTCTGGAATCTGGTAAACTGGAACTTCGTTGCTGCTAATTTTGCTGCGTAATATCTGCTAAAATATCAAGCAAAGGGCGGCGTAAGCTGCCCTTATGTTTTTAACTCTACTGAAATCTATCATGTCTTATTTAATGAATACCTATGCTCGGCTTCCTGTGACATTTGTGCGCGGTGAGGGTGTTTGGCTCATGGATGAAGCCGGCAATCGTTATCTCGATGCGTTGGCAGGTGTTGCCGTCAATGGCTTAGGACATGCACATCCTGCTTTGGTCAAGGCTGTATGTGATCAAGCACAGCAATTAATTCACTGTTCCAACATCTATCAAGTGCAGCGTCAGGAAGAGCTGGCAGAGAAGCTTTGCCAATTGTCGGGTATGGATAAAGTATTTTTCTGTAACTCAGGTTGTGAAGCGAATGAAGCGGCAATTAAAATTGCACGCTTGTATGGGCATGGTAAGGGTATAGATACACCTACCATTATCGTGATGGAAAAGTCCTTTCACGGTCGCACCATGGCAACGTTAACAGCGACAGGTAATCGCAAAGTTCAGGCGGGGTTTGAGCCGCTATTATCGGGTTTCGTGCGCGTGCCTTACAACGATGTCGAGGCGGTGCGCCAAGTTGCGTTGCATAACCCTGACGTTGTGGCAGTGATGGTTGAGCCGATAGAGGGCGAGGGCGGGATTGCGATTCCTGATGCGGCTTATTTAGCGCAATTGCGTGAGATTTGTGACGCACATGGCTGGTTGCTGATGCTGGATGAGGTGCAGACCGGCATAGCACGTACAGGTGCCTGGTTCGCATTCCAACATGCCGGGATTGTGCCTGATGTAATGTCACTGGCTAAAGGTTTAGGCTCCGGCGTACCTATTGGTGCGTGTGTGGCGCGTGGCGCTGCAGCAGAGGTGTTTCATCCAGGTAATCACGGTTCTACCTTTGGCGGTAACCCGCTGGCATGCGCGGCTGGTCTGGCAACATTACAGGCAGTGGTAGATCAGGATTTGTTAAATCATGTGCAGCAAATTGGTGCGGACATAGTTTCAGGCTTAGAGCGTGAATTAGCCGGTGTAGCGGGAATTAAATCCATTCGCGGCCTGGGCATGATGATAGGGGTAGAACTGGATCGTCCTTGCGCTGAATTGGTGAAATTGGCATTGGCACAGCATTTGTTGATTAATGTGACGGCGGATAGTGTGGTGCGTTTAGTGCCACCATTGGTGATGAGCGCAGAAGAAGCAGCGCTGTTAGTGAATAAATTAAGCGCGGTCATACGTGAATTTTTAAAGTGAGTTGCTTATGCAAGCCGTTAAACATTTTCTGGAATTCAAAGATTTAACCCGCGAAGAATTTGAGTATATTTTTGAGCGCGCTAAAATCATTAAGGCGCGTTTTAAAAATTATCAAACTTATCATCCTTTGCTCGATCGTACTTTGGCGATGATATTCGAGAAGCAGTCGACTCGCACTCGTTTGTCGTTTGAAGCCGGTATGCATCAGTTAGGCGGTTCTGCGATTTATTTGAATACGCGGGACACCCAGCTTGGACGCGGTGAGCCAGTGGAAGATGCTGCAGAGGTTATCTCGCGCATGGTTGATATTGTGATGATACGCACGTTTGAGCAGGACATTATTGAACGTTTTGCCCAGCATTCGCGCGTACCCGTGATTAACGGTTTGACCAATGAATACCATCCTTGCCAAATTATGGCAGATATATTTACCTATATTGAACGGCATGGCTGCATCAAGGGCAAAACTGTGGCGTGGGTGGGTGACTCAAACAATATGTGCAATACCTGGCTGCAAGCTGCTGTGGTGCTGGATTTCAATGTGCATGTTTCAACACCACCAGGTTATGAAGTAGAGCCAGAGCGTGCTGGTTTGTATGACACCAGCCACTACGAAAGTTTTGAAGATCCGATGGATGCGTGTCGTGGTGCGGATTTGGTGACCACGGATGTGTGGACCAGTATGGGTTTCGAAGCGGAAAATGAAGAACGTAAGCGCGACTTCCAGGATTGGCAAGTCGACGCAGAAATGATGGCGATTGCCGCACCTGACGCATTGTTTATGCACTGTTTGCCCGCGCACCGTGGTGAAGAAGTAGCGGCTGAAGTCATCGACGGTTTGCAAAGTGTAGTGTGGGATGAGGCGGAAAACCGGTTGCACACACAAAAAGCATTAATGGAATATCTTTTGTTGGGAAAAATTGCATGAGCGACGTTAAAAAAGTAGTGCTCGCCTATTCGGGCGGGCTAGATACCTCAGTTATTTTGAAATGGCTGCAGGATGAGTATCAATGTGAAGTGGTAACGTTTACCGCTGATATCGGGCAAGGTGAAGAACTGGAACCCGCACGTGAAAAAGCGGTTAAATTTGGCGTAAAAGAAATCTTCATTGATGATTTGCGTGAAGAATTTGTGCGTGACTTTGTATTTCCTATGTTCCGTGCAAATACGGTGTATGAGGGGGAATACCTGTTAGGCACGTCAATTGCCCGTCCACTGATTGCCAAGCGCTTGATAGAAATCACCAATCTGACCGGTGCAGATGCTATTTCTCATGGCGCTACAGGCAAGGGTAATGACCAAGTACGCTTTGAACTAGGCGCGTATGCGTTGAAACCCGATATCAAAATTATTGCACCTTGGCGCGAGTGGGATTTGCTGTCGCGCGAAAAATTGCTGGCCTATGCCGAAAAGCATGGCATCCCGGTGGAGATGAAGCATAAAAATGGCGGCAGCCCGTACAGCATGGATGCGAATTTGTTGCATATTTCGTATGAAGGTCGTGCACTGGAAAATCCGGCAATTGAAGCAGAAGCTGATATGTGGCGTTGGACAGTTTCTCCGGAAGCTGCACCTGATGCAGCCGAATATGTAGAGCTGGAATATCAGCATGGTGACATCGTTGCAGTTAATGGCGTGTCTATGAGTGCTGCAACCGTCTTGGCTGAACTTAACCGCTTGGGCGGCAAACATGGCGTAGGTCGTCAAGATCTGGTGGAAAACCGCTATGTGGGTATGAAATCACGCGGTTGCTATGAAACACCGGGTGGCACGATCATGCTCAGAGCGCATCGCGCGATAGAGTCAATTACCCTGGATCGTGAAGTTGCTCATCTAAAAGATGAACTGATGCCACGATATGCCAGCCTCATCTACAACGGCTACTGGTGGAGTCCAGAACGTCAAATGTTGCAAACCATGATAGATGCGTCGCAAGTCCACGTAAATGGATGGGTGCGCGTTAAATTGTACAAGGGGAATGTGATTGTGGTTGGTCGTGATTCCAAAACTGACTCTCTGTTTGACGCCAATATCTCTACCTTTGAAGATGATCAGGGTGCCTATAATCAGGCCGATGCGGGTGGTTTTATCAAGCTAAACGCGCTACGTCTGCGTATCGCTGCTAAATTAAGAAAGTGAAAATATGAGTCAATTTGATCAAGTTAGTGTCATTAAACAAGCCAATATTTATTTTGATGGTAAATGCGTATCGCACACTGTGTTATTTGCCGATGGAACCAAGAAAACCATAGGCGTGATATTCCCTAGTCAACTTGTGTTCAACACCGGTTTGCCAGAGATTATGGAAATTAATGCAGGTAAGTGCAAAGTCAAACTTGCAGGTGAGTCTGAATGGAAAACTTATCAGGCTGGTGAGCAATTCAGCGTGTCTGGTAATAGCAGTTTTGATATAGAAACAATTGAAACTCTGGATTACGTTTGCCATTTTGTCGTAGCTTAAAGTTAAGAGTTGATATGAAACGAACAATATTACTAGGTGGTTTGCTGTTGATGCTGGCAGCGGCGAATAGCTTCGCCATGACTACCGATGAAGCGAAAATGGTTAGTGATGCCGCTGCTCGGGGTAGTGCTAGTGCACAAGTGCTGTTGGCCGTCATGTACAAACACGGTGATGGTGGTTACAGCAAAAATGACCAGCAAGCGGTTTATTGGTATGAAAAAGCCGCACAGGAAGGCAATCCTTATGCGCAAATGGCATTGGGGGATATGTATGAGCAAGGTTCAGGTGTTAGTAAAAATCTGAAAGTGGCTGCGGACTGGCGTGAGAAAGCAGCTAAGCGTGGCAATGTGCAAGCGCAGTTGAAACTGGGTCAAATGTATCTGGTGGGTGCAGGTGTTGTCAAAAATATCAATCAGGCAGAATACTGGCTCAATCGTGCTGCTGTAGCCGGTAACAGTGAAGCACAATTTGAGTTGAATAAGCTGTATCGCAATCCAGATTGGGCTAAACACAATCCAGCGCTGGCAAATGACTGGTTAGCTAAATCGGCTGCGCAAGGTTACGAAGATGCAGTTGCATTTGCACACTTTTTCGAGCATCTGGGATTCGAGGCCAAAGAAGATTTGAGTCAGCGTGCGCCGCACTTACGTAAACTGGCGGCCGATGGTGATGCCGAAGCGCAGTATCAGCTGGCCATGCGCTATGAACATGGTATCGGAGAGAAACATGATAATGCGCAAACGATGTATTGGTTAAAGTTGGCGGCTAACCAAGGGCACATTATGGCAATCAAGAGTTTGATTCATATTTATACGCTGGGTTTAGATGGTAATGCAGTAGACCCTGCTCAAACTAAATATTGGCAAGATAGATTACAGGGTGTGAAGAAATAATGGATGATTTTTTTGATTTGGTCAACGGCTCATGGAATGATTTTGCCAGCTTTTTGATCTGCGCGTTATTGTTGGGTTTATATCATTTGTATTTGTTTTACAAGGTTAAAAAGCGTCCGACTTACACTGTACAAGCCGTCAATCGCATAGCTCGTACAGCATGGGTAGAAACCATCATGAATGAGCGTCGTGACGTTCTGGCTGTGCAGACCCTACGTAACTCTACAATGGCAGCGACGTTTCTGGCTTCTACGGCAGTGCTGTTGATCATTGGCGTGCTTACGCTAAGTGGACAGGCAGCGAATTTGAACACGACTTGGCATGCATTAAATGCGCTAGGAGCGACACATAATTCAATCTGGTTAGTTAAGTTGCTGGTGTTGCTAAGTGATTTATTCGTTGCGTTCTTTTGTTTTTCTATGTCCATTCGTATCTATAATCATGTGGGTTTCATGATTAACGTACCGCTGACTCTGAATCACAAAATGATTTCACCGCAGCATGTTGCTTTGCATTTGAATCGCGCGGGAAAATTTTACAGTATGGGTATGCGTGCTTATTATTTCTCTGTGCCTATGGTATTTTGGTTGTTTGGTCCACATTTCATGGTGATTTCAACCATACTGCTGATTTTTGTTTTATATTTCCTTGATCGTGCGCCTAAAGTTATGGCGGATGATTATGCTGCCTAAAGGTGTGAATTATGCCAAGTTTTGATATTGTGTCTGAAGTAGATAAGCAAGAAGTTAAAAACGCAGTGGAGCAAGCAAATAAAGAAGTTTCTACCCGGTTTGATTTCAAAGGTACCGATGCGCGTGTAGAGCAAGCTGATTACGTATTGACGGTATTCGCTGACAATGAATTTCAGCTCGAACAGGCACAAGAAGTACTCAACAATAAGCTGATTAAACGCAGTGTAGATATTAAATGCCTTGATTTTGACAAAGTTGAAAAAATTACGGGTAATAAAGTAAAACGTACAGTGACAGTTAAAACCGGTGTTGAAATTGAATTGGCAAAAAGGATTGTTAAGGAAATTAAAGACAGTAAACTGAAAGTTCAAGCTAGCATACAAGGTGAGACTGTACGGGTAACCGGGGCTAAGCGTGATTTGTTGCAGGATGCGATTGCATTAGTACGTAAGCAAATTCCCGACTTCCCCTTGCAATATCAAAACTTTAGAGATTGATGCGTTGCTGATAACAAGCATAGTGTAGTATGCTTAACTTAGATTGAATCACTAGCTTAAGGACGACAAAATGATAATCCGCGACATATTAACGGTTAAAAGTGATGATATTTGCGCGATCAGCCCTATGCAAACGGTAGCGGATGCTGTCAGTCAAATGGTAGCGCATGACGTGGGTTCGTTGGTCGTTCGTCAAGATGGCGTAATGGTCGGGTTGTTGACCGAGCGCGATGTGCTGCGTGGTATCAGTAAATTGGGTGGCACTTTTGTTACGCATAAAGTGAGTGACATGATGGTTACTGAGCCGATTATTGGGAGCCCAACTGATACGGTTGATTATGTGCGCGGTGTGATGACTGAAAATCGAGTCAGCCATCTACCGGTGATGGAGGGTGATAATCTTTTAGGTATTATTTCATTCCACGACGTCGCACGAGCCTGCCTGAATGCGGCTGATTTTGAAAATCAGCTACTCAAACGCTATATCAAGCACTGGCCTGAATAAATAACGTAAAACGCCACCTTTACGGTGGCGTTTTACTTGGTACTTTACTCAATTACCTTGGCCGTGACCGTTGTCATGCCCTTTTTTATTACCATTCCCTTTGTCAGGCTTGTTGCCATGATCGTTTTGATTGCGGTAATTGTCTTTACCTTTATTATGGCTTTTTTGATAATGCGGTACATAGACTTGGTTGTACCAATTATCTTGCACAAAATAAACTCGTTGACCACAAGCATTGTATTCGTGGCAATGTTTGCTCCAGTGCTTGGCATGACCAGGTGGCACATGTAAATAAATGGGTGGGCGGCTGACGGAGACGCGCTCAACGATAATAGGCTGACGATAAATCAACTGCGGGGCTGGATAATTCCCTATGTTAATCTGCCCATAAAATCCAGGTTGACCGACACTGACTGAGACGCCCACATCAGCAGCTAAACTGGGCGTAATCATGGCGGCACTCATCAGTACTGAAAATAATAATCGTTTCATATGCTATACCTCTACCGTTGGGTTGATGGACAGGGGGCTGTATCACCCCATTTTTATTATAGGTCACTATTTGAGATAGTGATGTATTTTTAATAATAACAGCTGCAGTTATGAGTTGTTTTTGAGCAGGTCAATAAATTTATCTACTGGTACAGGTTTGCTGAACAGATACCCTTGAAAGGCGTGGCAACCGCTCGATTCAAGAAATTTATATTGCGCTTCATTTTCTACACCTTCAGCGATGACATTCAGTTCAAGTGCCTTGCTCATTGCGATGATGGTTTGCACGATGGATGCATCGTCAGGATCGCTGACTATGTCGCGAACAAATGACTGGTCAATCTTGATTTGACTCAGCGGTAATCGTTTCAGGTATTGCAGCGAGGAATAACCGGTGCCAAAGTCATCCATGGAGAAAGTTACATCAAGCATTTCTATTTCGCGCATTTTGTTAATAGTGTCTTCAACATTGCCCAGCATGGTGCTTTCCGTCAATTCCAGTTTGAGCTGTGACGGCTTCGCGCCACTATCTAGTAACACACGCTGGACTTGAGTGACAAAATCAGGTTTATGGAACTGTTTGGCACTGACATTAACCGCCAGCGTCAGGTTGCGAGTCAGGTCATCATCTTGCCAGGCCGCCAGTTGCGCACAAGCGGTTTCCAGTACCCACAATCCTATCGGCACGATAAGACCAGTTTCCTCGGCAAGGGGAATGAATTGTGCAGGTGAAACCAGTCCATGTTCAGGATGTTCCCAGCGCAAGAGCACTTCTGCACCAATGGCATGACGTAGGTGATCTACTTGAATTTGATAATGCAAACAAAACTGGTGTTTTTTGAGTGCAAGACGCAGTTCATCTTCTAGTTTAGCGCGGGTGTCTATGGCTAGCTGCATACTGGGGTCGTAGAAGCTGATATCGTTGCGGCCATTTTTCTTGGCTTGATACATCGCTGTATCGGCATATCTGAGCAAATCTTCCGGGGATTCCTGATGGCCATGAAACAGCACAATACCTATACTCGATGAAATATTACACAGGCGCTCATTGAGTATGTAAGGCTCATTCAGAGTGCAGCGTATTTTTTCAGCAATCTTTTCGGCATATATTGCCGCCTTGTTGAGTTCAGTCCCTAGCGTTTCCAGCACGACCAGAAATTCGTCACCACCCAGACGCGATACCGTATCGCCTTCACGTATGCTGGACTGTAGCCTGTTTGCAACCTCGATAAGTAACAGGTCGCCTGTAATATGACCTTTAGTGTCATTGATGATTTTGAAATTGTCCAGATCGATAAACAGCACTGCCCCGTATTGAGCGTTGCGTGAACTTACCGCAAGCGCCTGGTTTAAGCGTTCTATCAACATAAGCCGATTTGGTAATTGTGTCAGCGCGTCATGGAACGCCATTTGTTGGATTTTTTTCTCAGCTTCCTTGAGGTTAGTTACGTCATAGAACCAGCCTAAGTTAGTTTGTTCACCCTCATATTCCACTTTGGCAAAAGATGCCAGGACCCAAGTTGTTCCGCCTGTCGGGATTTTCAGTTCAAGTAACTGGTCTGTGACGGATAAGCCACTGTCGAGTTTTTGTAGAATGTCGTCATAATCCTTGGGGTTGGCATAGATTTGTGTTGGATCTGAGCCAATAATCTGATTTCGTGGGGCATGACACATGTCGGCATAGCGTTGATTAGCAAATAAAACCTTGCGCCCATACGATCCTGTAATTCGTACTGCAATCGGGCTGGTTTCCAGCATGAAGTGGAATCTGGCTGCATTATTATGGATAGTTTCTTCAGCCAGCTTGCGTTCGGTGATATCTATTTCCACACCATCCCAAATAATCCGCCCATCTTCAAGATGCCGAGGAGCCGCACAGAAATGCATCCAGCGCAGTCGGCCATCATGATGACGCAGTCTGAGCACCTCATCAAATACCGCCATATTTTCTGCCGAGTTGCGCTCGGCTGCATTTTGCCCAATGCTATCTTCTTCCAGTATCTGTCCGAACAGCGCCATTGGTTCACGCAGCACCTCCGCCGCGCTCACCCCATTCAACTGTTCCACAGTTTCACTAACGTGCATGAAGTGTTTATTACCATCTCTATCCTGAACGACTTGGTAGACCATGCAATTTGGCAGATTATTGCTTAATGCCCGAATTCGTAACTCACTTTCACGCAACTTACTTTCGGATTCACGAACCGCCTCGAAGGGGGCGCGTATGCTCACTATAAAAGTGGCCCAATACAATAAGCCATAAGCTACTAATTTATAGGTATGACCAAATATATTTTGGAAGTCAGAAGGCGATATATATGAGGTAAACGAAATCTCACCTACACCCATGACGAAGCAGGACAATGCCAGTACGAAATAGCGTGATTGATTACTGCGGAGAGCTTGTCGCCAGAGCAGGATTGCTACTGCGATATAGGTAACGCAGAGAGCGTATTCGTAAATCGTCTTGAATTGCGTGACACCCGCACCCTCAATAAAGGTCAGTGGGAACGCATTGATTTGATAGGAACCAAACCAGATTAACAGACCAGAAACAGCGAGCCCGAGTAACAGTGAGAATCTGCGGGATAGGCTTGGCACCCAGTTGACGGCGAGTAAGCCCATGGTGGCGACTTCAAAAGTTCGACCCATGAGCCAGAAAAATATTGCTCTTGGTGTGCCGCTATCTGCCAGAAAGGGTGGCATCCCCGCATACGTGAGGGCATGAACCAGATCGCAACAGGCTACGATCACAAAGCCAGTGATTAAAACATTAGCAGAATGTGCGGATTTCGCGTCAAAGGTATGCCAGGAAACGATAACGATGAGGACAGCAATAATGATGGCAAACAATTCCATCAGTAAGTGTACCGCCAGTATGCTGGTATGGCCTTGTGCCAGCTTGGTGAAAGGTGGCGCCGTCATTGTCAGTATCAAAGCGAAAACCGCAAAGGCGCCAAATGCCAATACCGTATTTTTGAATCGGGCGTTCGCTGATGTCTCGCTTATGTTCAATCTGGCAACACCCCATCAATTAACGACTAAAGTACCAAGTATAAAAACCGTTTTATTGCAAATTGAAGTGTTGTCAGAACAAATCATGTTTTGAGCATATCTGAGCAATCAGATGCTGTCAACAAGCTGTCAAGCTTGGATTTATCTGGTTTTTCGCTTGTTCTGCAGGCCGGTGAGGTAGCGTGGTTGAATCTGACTAAGTACCCAACGCACCAATAAGACTATGAATAAACTTGATGCCCATCCAGCCATTACATCTGCCGGGAAATGTGCGCCTAAACTGATGCGTGAGATACCAACCCACAAAATAAAGAACACACCGAGTATTCTTAATTCATGCCGCAAAATCGGCCAGATACTTGCGATTACCAGCATCGCGAACGATGAATGCCCACTTGGCAGGCTATGGTGAAATTCTGGTGCGCCGATAATGTGTAAACTCGCGATGGGTAATGCCAACGGAGGGCGGGGAAAATCTAATAATGGTTTCAGCATTCCCAACAAATAGCCGTCTAATACATAAGCGATACTAAACACGGCCAGCGTATTTACCCATAATGTTGTGTGCTGCTGATAGTACGTAAAATTGGTGGTTGGTATTTTGCTAACCGCAATGACCGCAAACAAACTTAATGCTGCCAGGTACAGAGGGAAAAGCTGATGGTTAGCTAACATCGTACCCATGAGCATCAAGCTATCCCAGTTATCAGGATGAAAATTGTTGATGGAATGGAACAGGGTGACATTTAACCCACCCCAATCATAAAATATGGCCTTCATAGCATTGCTGCAACCCACAAACCTATGCCGCCCGCTGCTGCAATGGCTGCGACTGAAAACAGCCATTTTTTACGTGTGAGTACCGTGATAGAGGCCAGTGAGATGGCAATCTGTATCAGGGTCATGGCTTGCGCCAGGCGATGATGTGGATACATGACCTGGTCACTGTCGGCATTGGCCTTGGCTGACTCAGCTTCAAGTGCCTCGGCTTTTTGTTTAATTGCTATTTTGTCTTGTGTATATTTGTCGATTTGTTTTTGATAAAAAGCCTGTTTTTCTGCAGGTGCGATATCAGCTGCAAGCTCCATCAAATGCTGTTTACTGCTTTTTGATTCATAGAAATTCCATTGATCAGATGCCTGTGTTTTTTTAAGCACGGCCTCATTTTTGAACATCATGGCTTCGTTTTGAGTTGCGCCACCCTGGTAACTGACTACCGCACCCAGTGATGCCAGAATGGCGGTAAAGATGGCAACATATTGACCTAAACCCGCACCTTTTTCTGCATCATGCTCTACAGCATGATCATGTGCACCGTGCACATGAAAATCGTGACCTGACATTATTTCCCCTTGATTATTCAAACACGGCGTAAATTGGCACTATGGCTGTATTCAATAAATATCAGCCATAGCGAATAAGATTACCAGCCATCACCACCTGCATCACCGCCGCTATTTGTGCTGTCGTCGTCCCATGATGAGCTATCGGTCATGCCAAAATCGGACCCCCCCATGTCATATTGTGGTTGCGGACTGCTTTGAACCGATGATGCATTATCATTACTGGTATTCCCACTCGTAGTTGAATTCGAACTATCGGTAAAATGATGCATTAATGCCTCACCAGCAACGATACCTGCACCGACAGCCGCACCCGTAGCCAAACCAGAAACGATGCTACCGCCTATGCCGCTGCCTGATTGCGCCGGATAAGGTGCAGCGGGTGATCCCGACCAATTGTTTGGGCCACCGTTTGGAATGGGGTAGCCTTGAGCTGGCATGCCGTTACTTCTCGCGTTGCCTTGGTAAGCATCGTTTTTACGCGCCAGCATGGATTTTATTAACCAAATTACCAAAGCTATGGCTGCCAATCCAATTATTAGCAGCATCCATGGGAAAGGCTGTCCACTAATGGGCATTGCAGCCGAGACTGTGCTGTTAGCCATGCTGGATGGTTGGCTGGCAGCAATCCGCTGTTTCAGATTAAGTACGGCTTGTGGTTTCGCAAAAGGCAAACCAGGGGCGAGCCGTTCTGCGGTTTCGAGTTCTGTCTTGGCAGTCGTTAATACGCCCCGTTTTGCCAGTATTTCTGCATTTACAAAATGGGCTTTGGCGCTTTCTGGATGCGCCTGCAGTACCTGTTCAACCATGTGCTGCGCTTCATCTAACTTGCCTGACTCGGCCGTCTGATAAATCTGATGTACCGTAGGCAGATTGTCTGCATAAGCGGTATTGCCTATGAAACATAGTGCGATTAATAATTTAATGACAGTGAACATAAGAATTCCTTTTTGAAATTTACGCAGCTTTGACAGCATGAGATGGTGATGGGTTCGGCTATTTTAATCATACAGTGTGCGGACATGAGTTTTTGTAACTGCCAAAAATTTCAAAAGGTAAGGTACTTGCTGCCGTCTAACTCATTTTCACTACTTACTTAGTTGTTTGTGTCTTGTTTACAGGATGCCCGTATCATCAGTGAGAGTAACGCAGTCAGGTTAATACTCGTTGACAGGCTTTCGTATGAGGCTAGCTCTGTTGTGTGATTGTTGGGGAATGTAGCAAGAACCAGCACCTTAAAAAATAGGCTGTTGTTGGACTGCATTATCCGTGAAAGATAAAAAATTAATAAAAAACCCGCACTTAGGCGGGTCTTTGTACCGTGCTGGACGGTGTTAAATGGTGTCTTGGTGGAGGTAAGCGGGATCGAACCGCTGACCTCTTGCATGCCATGCAAGCGCTCTCCCAGCTGAGCTATACCCCCACAAGGAAGCGCAATTATAGGCAGGCTGCGGGGTTTTGTAAACACTGCGGGTTGAATATGTTTCAAGGCAGCAGTTTTTCTGGATTGAGCAGGTTGTGCGGGTCGAATTGCTGTTTTATCTGGCGCATGATGGTCAGGCTGTCGGGGTCGATTTCCATGGTGACATAGGGGCGTTTTTCGCTGCCTACGCCGTGTTCACCAGTGAGGGTGCCACCTAGTGCCAGGACTTGGCTGAACAGCTCATGCAGCGCGCATTTGGCGCGTTGCATTTGGTCGGTATCAGCAGGATCAACCATGATGTTGACGTGCAAATTGCCATTGCCTGCGTGTCCGAAGCTGACGATGGGAAGCCGATAGGTATGGGCGAGGTGTTCGATATGGATGACCAGCTCTGCCAGGCGAGATACCGGTACGACGACGTCTTCGTTGATCTTGAGTGGGGCGATGGCTTTGACTGCGTGGGATAGGGCTTTGCGTGCTGTCCATAACGCGGCTACTGCATTTTTATCGCTGGCGATTTGTAGGTCTAACATGCCAGTGCCTGTCAATGCAGCCTGGAGTGCATGAATTTGTCGCGGCAGATCGTCCGTTGCGCCATCGGCTTCGACCATGAGTAGTGAGTGTGTGCCTGTAGGTAAATCAGTTGCGGCGCCTGCGGCCTGGATAGCGCGGATGGAGAAGCTGTCCATGAATTCTAATGCGCAGGGTATGACGGCTTGGTTCATCACGCGACTGACAGCGCGGCAAGCATCTGAGTTGCTGGCATAGCATACTCTCAGCGTGGCGCGAGCTTCGGGAATAGGAAGCAGCCTTAATGTAGCCTCAGTGATGAGCGCAAGTGTGCCTTCAGAGCCAACGAGTAAACGGGTTAGGTCGTAGCCCATTACGCCTTTGGTCGTGCGGCAGCCGCTGGTGATGCCGCTGCCTGTGCCAGTCACCGCACGTAAGCCCATCACGTAATCACGGGTAACGCCATATTTGACTGCACGCGGTCCCGCAGCATTCATGGCGAGATTGCCGCCGATGCGGCTGTATGCAGCGCTGCCTGGGTCTGGTGGATAGAATAAGCCGTGCTCACGGGCGATGCGATCTATTTCCCCTGTAATCACGCCTGCCTGGACGACGATATAGCGATCTTCAGGATGAAATTCCAGTACCTGATTCATGCATTCAAAGCTGACTACTATGGATTGTGGACTCGGTAAGGCACCGCCGACGTTGCCTGAGCCTGCCCCTCGGGCAATTAGAACTATGCCACATTCGATGGCAATTTGCATGATGGCGACGGTTTCTTCATGGCTACGCGGAAATACTACGGCAAGCGGTAAGCATAGTCGTGGCGTTTCGTCGTGGCTGTAGATTTCGCATGTGCCGGGATCGGTGATGACGCGGTGTTCATCAAGTGCGGCGACAAGCGCGGTGATGGCGAGCGGGTTAAGTGCAATAGTCATGTTGTACCTTTGATACATTTTGTAACAGCTTAGTAATTTTTCGGTATGATAGTTTGGATATGATGGCAATCATCCAATTGGGATATGATTTTAGGAGCATACCATGAACAAAACGCTAGTTTGTATTTTAGGTTTGGCATTAGTTACCCCTGTTTACGCGGCGACGTCCGCGCCAATGGATAGCATTGGTGGTCAGCCTAAAATGATGAATCCGGAAGGGATGCACGATATGTTGATGCAACGTTTTAAGCAGTCTGATGTTGATCAAAGTGGGGCGTTGAGTCGGCAGGAAGCGCAAAATATGCCTATGCTGGCACAGCATTTTGATGAATTAGATACTAACCACGATGGTCAAGTGAGTATGCAAGAAGTGCAGGCTGCATTCATGCAGCATATGCAACAGCAAAAATCAGCGAGCATGATGAAAAACTGAGTAGGCAATGGGCGTCAATAAAAAACGGCAGGGTTTAAAACCTGCCGTTTTTTATGGTTGCAGCTGATGCAAATTAATTACGCCAGCATCGCATCTGCAGCTTTGAAATAGTGACGTGCATAAGCAAGCAATTGAGCATCAGATGGGTGATCCACTGTCTCTACACCGATAATATTGGCTGCCATGTCGTGGTCATGGTTGTGTATATGTTTGATTAAATTTATTTTTGCATTCGAAGGGCCGACAATAAGAATTTCCTTGGTGCCGCGTAGCGCTTCTGCTACTTCATGGTAGTAATGCTGGTCTTCTGCTGCATGACCGGAAGCGATTGAACCACGTTTGTTGTGCAAATGGCGTGGCGCTTGAGCAGGTTTTACGACTGAAGTTTCTACGTCACTTGGGTTAATGCCTATGATATGTGCTTCAACGTGGTCGATCCAAACAATAGCGTGGGTGTGTGACATGATATGCTTTCTGAAAAGTTAACGGGATGACGTTGTCCTAATTATCACGTCTGGGCAATGAAATATCAATGCTTAAGTCGAGATTTTTTAGTAATGGTTGTGGTTGGTGAATGGCGTGTTAGCAGGTGACTTTTAAAAAGTGAGCTTTGCTCATGATTCGAGCAAAGCTCATTTTATTGACTAACGTTTACTTCACTTGTTCAAATAACAATTTAATAATTTTATTTGCTGTTTCAGGTTGAGCAGCTTCACCCTTGGCGCTGAGTACACGCACCGTGGTCGCTGTGGCGGCCGGATTTTCAGCGAGCTCTACCTGGTATTGCTCGGTACTGATCTTGTTGCTGCTCTTCCAGAATGCAAGTTTACTCAAGAAGCCTTTTTTATTGCCAGTTTCGTTATCGACTTCGGGATCAACATAACGTACAAAATAAACACCTTTGGCACGGTTGCGATCTTCAACGGTGAAACCGACGCGGTCTAGCGCTAAACCGACACGTTGCCATGCGCGGTCAAACGGGTCGTTAACAGTCAGGGTATTGTTGCCTTTACTGTCTTTAGTCATTTCAGCACGCTGAGCCTGGCTATTGTCAGCCATCAAGGCGGCAGCGCGAGATTTTTCCACACCGAGCTTGACCATGAGGCGGCTGAGCATTTCTGCTTCCAGACTAGGATCAGCTGGACGTGGTTGCCAAACGGTGTGTTTGCTGTCACTGCCATCATAGACTTCTATCATGCCGCGATGGCTGATGTAGATCTCGGTTTCTGCTGTATTGCCAGACGCACGCTCAATACGGGTGCGGAATTTGTCGCGTTCGCCAGTTGAGTACAAACCATCCAATACTTTACCTATGGTATTGCGAATGAAGTCCTGTGGTATCTTGGCACGGTTTTCAGCCCAGTCGGTTTCCATAATGCCCGTAGCTGGATTCTCCTGGCTGAGGATAAAGCCGTTTTCTTGCCAGAATTCTTTGATAACAGGCCATACTTTTTCTGGCACCTGATCCACTACCAGCCAGCGCTCGCTGCCTGCGCGTTCCAGACGTACTTTGTCCTGGGTAGGCAAAACGGTACTGCTGCTTGTGCTTTTATCACCGCGCTCAGCGTTGTAAGCGGAATAAGTAGCGGTGCCTGACGGGCTTAAATCAGGTACTTTATAACGGCCATCAGTGGTAGGTGCGGTTAAATCAGGCGGTACTTCCAGTGTAGGGATTTTACCAGCCGATTTGTAATCGATTTTTTTGCTCTCGAGGATGTCTAGGCTGCCACATCCACTTAAGCTCACAACAATGCCAGCACAGACGAGTGCTACGGGTAATGATTTACGTTGCATAATAATCCTTAAATTGCGTGGGCAAGGCGCATCGCTGCGCGCAGGGTTTCGTGATGTTCAGGAGCAAGTTCGGTCAGTGGTAAACGGATGCCGTGTCCCATTCGACCCATTTCCGCCAGCGCCCATTTGACTGGAATGGGGTTGGCTTCGACGAATAATTTGCGATGCAAGCCAAACAGGCTGTGGTTAATGTCACGACCACGTTGCAGTTCACCGTTAAATGCGGCGACACACAACTCATGCATGGCACGTGGTGCGACGTTGGCGGTAACAGAAATCACACCGTGCCCGCCTAACAGCATGAATGCGTAAGCGCTGGCGTCGTCGCCTGTGTACAGGGCGAAATCTGCCGGCGCGCGCATGATTAAATCGGTGGCGCGTTCCATGCTGCCGGTGGCGTCCTTGATACCGACGATATTAGGGATCTGCGCCAGTTGCAGCACCGTGTCGTTGCTAATGTCGCTGACGGTGCGTCCGGGTACATTGTAGAGGATGAGCGGTAATTCAACTGCTTCAGCAATCGCTTTAAAATGCTGATATAAGCCCGCTTGCCCTGGCTTGTTGTAATACGGGGCTACAGATAAACCATAATCAGCACCAGCTGACAGCGCGCATTGGGTAAGATTAATGGCTTCGCGTGTTGAATTGGCACCTGTGCCTGCAATCACGGGCACACGGCCAGCCGTTTGTTCAACGACAGTGCGGATCAGGCTGCAATGTTCGTTAAAGTCCACCGTAGGCGATTCGCCTGTGGTGCCAACCACGACGATGCCATCGGTGCCCTCAGCGATATGCCAATCAACCAGCGCGCGTAAACTCGGCAAGTCGAGACTGCCATCGGCAAACATGGGCGTGACTATAGCGACTAAACTACCTGTGAGCATGTTGTGTACCTAATCCAAACAATAATGATATTCTGTGAGTTTACCCGATAACTGATATTGAGAAAACTCAGGAGTAGCAGATTGGAACATTTATTAGCCGCAGCACGCAAAAATGAACTAAAACTCAAGCGGTTTGGCGAGTTAGAGCGTTTGCTCATGACCACGCGCGTATTTTCGCAATTGGTGATGATTATGCTGGTTGATTTCCGTCGTTATTTCGATTTGGATGAAGTGAATTTAGTGCTGCTTGACTCCTCGGGTGATTGGTTAAACACCCTAGGGGCGCCGCAGGCGGCAGAGTTAACCGCGTTGGGCATGAATTTAGTGGATGGTGAGCACACCTTGTACCAGCGCTATGCTGATGATTTTCGACCTTACTTAGGTGCATTTAATGCAGAGCTACATGCTGACTGTTTTACCAAAATGGGTTTGGCCAGTGTCGCGTTGATACCATTAGCGCGGCAGGGTAATTTATGTGGCGGCTTGCATCTGGCAAGCCGTGATCCAGACCGTTTCCAGACGGGTGATGGCACTTATTTTCTGGAACGATTGGCTGCGTTTTTGCTGATGTGTCTGGAAAACTCACAATATTTTGACAAGCTGGAGCGTTTTGGTTTAACCGATGCACTTACGCAAGTGAATAATCGTCGATACTTTGATGCCCGTCTTAAAGAAGCTGTTAGCCATGCACTGCGCCACCAACAACCGTTGGCGGCAATGATGTTTGATCTGGATAATTTTAAACAGGTGAACGATCAGCATGGGCATCAGGGGGGTGATAGTGTGTTGCAACAATCCGCTATTTTGATACAAGACTGTTTGCGGGCTAGTGATAGCTTTGCGCGATATGGTGGCGAGGAGTTTATCGCGCTGTTGCCGGGGACAGGTGCGGCTACGGCCATGGAGATTGCTGAACGGATACGATTGTGCATTGCAGGGCATGTGTTTGCCGTATCTAACTCGGTATCGTTGAATCTGACAGTTTCGATTGGTGTTGCGCAGCTGCAATTGGATAATGTGGATGAGTCAGTTGCCGCGCAAGGTTTGGTGCGCGATGCGGATGCTGCATTATATCGGGCCAAGCAGCAAGGACGTAACTGCGTGATTGCGGCATGACGGTCGCTGTAAATGTCGGAATTTTAGACGCTGAGGTTTTGGCACGAGTGAATGGCGCGCCACTCACTGCTTTTCCCGACGATTTGTATATTCCGCCTGAAGCATTAGCCGTCTATCTCGGCGCGTTTGAAGGGCCGTTGGATCTGCTGCTATACCTTATCCGCAAGCACCATTTGGACGTGCTCGACATTCCTATGGCGCGACTGACTGCGCAATATATGGAATACGTGAATTTAATGCGCAAATCGCAATTGGAATTAGCGGCTGAATATTTGCTCATGGCGGCATTGCTCATTGAAATCAAATCGCGCATGTTGTTGCCGCGTCCTGCTGCGATAGATGATGACGAGGCTGATCTGGATCCGCGCGCGACATTGGTGCGGCGCTTGCTGGAATATGAGCAAATGAAATTGGCGGCGCAGCAAATTGATGTGTTACCTCGATTAGGCCGTGATTTTTTGACAGCGCACAGCTGGCGCGAACAGGTGGTGCGGTTGTTGCCCCAGGTAGACAGCAATGATTTACGTGATGCCTGGCTAGGTTTGGTTGCGCGGGCAGGAACGCGACGCCACCACCAAGTGACGCAGCAAGTGTTATCTGTGCGTGAGGCGATGGGACAGATATTGAATACGCTACAAGGTGATTTATTCATGGAATTCACTTGTTTATTTGAACCGGAATTAGGCGTGTCGCATGTGGTGGTGAAGTTTCTGGCGATGCTGGAGCTGGCGCGTGAGCATCGCGTCGAAATCACACAGAATATGGCATTTGCGCCGATATATGTGCGTTTGGCAGGAGTGGATGTATCAGTCTTATGAATATCAGCGAATTAAAAAATATTTTGGAAGTAATGTTGTTTGCGCACGGCGAGCCTTTGACTATCAGCGAGATGCGCGCTGCGTTAACCGGGGATTTGAGCGCAGAGCTGATATATCGGGCGTTGAATGAATTGCGTGCAGATTGGGAAAATAAAGGTTTGGCATTGGTGGTTGTGGCTGATGGCTGGCGTTTCCAAACCCGTGCTGAATATCAAACCTACCTGCAACGACTCAGTCCGGAACGTCCACCCAAATATTCGCGTGCTGTGATGGAAACGCTGGCGGTGATTGCCTACAAACAGCCAGTCACGCGTGGCGATATTGAGGAAATTCGTGGCGTTACGGTGAATACGCAAATCATCAAAACGCTGGAGCAGCGTGAATGGATTAAAACCGTGGGGCATAGAGAAGTTCCGGGTCGTCCTGCGTTGTACGTCACTACGCCACAATTTCTGAGCGATTTGAATCTGCGCGCGCTGGCGGAATTGCCGCCACTGGCTGAGCTGGGGCAATTAGTCGCACCGAATCCCTATACCTTAGACCTGGAATTGTCATCAGATGCAGCGGAGTGACGTATAATTAAGCATTGTTAGTCAGCATCGGAATCACCATGGCCGCATCTCCTATTCGTCGTCCAAGTAAACCTGCCACTCCACCCAAGCCTGCGCGCCAAACGCAGGAGCCGGATAAGCCAAAAAGCCGTCCAGACCGCCCCGCACGTGCAACGCGACCTGCCGCGCCGGTGCATCCAAAAGTGCCTGAGCCAGTCGAATTGATCGATGAAGAAGAAGTCGCACCAGCCGAAGGTCATAAATTGCAAAAAATGCTCGCCGCAGCGGGGCTAGGTTCGCGCCGTGAAATGGAAACGTGGATAACCGCTGGGCGAGTATCAGTCAATGGCGTAAATGCCACATTGGGCGACCGTATCGTACCAGGCGACCGTGTGCTGGTGGATAAGCGCCCAGTGAAACTGAACTTTGAAGTCGAATTGCCACGTATCCTGATTTACCACAAACAAGAAGGTGAAATCGTCAGCCGTGACGACCCGAAAGCGCGTAAAACCGTATTCGATGCGTTGCCGCGTGTGCGTAACGGCAAATGGATAGCTATCGGCCGGCTGGATTTTAATACTGAAGGCTTGCTGATATTTACTACCAGCGGTGAACTTGCCAACCGTTTGATGCATCCCAGCTTTGAAGTTGAGCGTGAATACACCGTGCGCATCATGGGTGAATTGAGCCAGGAGCAAATGAAACAGATGACAGCAGGCATAGAGCTGGAAGATGGTATGGCGTATTTTGAACGTATCGCTGAAATGGGTGGCGAAAGTTCAAATCGCTGGTATCAGGTTATTATTAAAGAAGGGCGTAACCGCGAAGTGCGGCGTATGTTCGAAAAAATGGGGATGATGGTGAGCCGTCTTATTCGTGTGCGTTTTGGTATGGTGAATTTGCCGCCACGCGTAAAACGTGGCCAAATGCTGGAGCTGGAATCTGCTCAAGTAGCGTCAATATTGAATTGGGTGGATTTGCCCGTGCCTGAATTTTTGCCGCAAAACCGTCCTCAGGATAAAAAGAGATAAGTGCTATGAAGCTGGAGTTTATATTCTTTGAAGCGGTGTTGCGTGATCGTTTTGTCGATTATTTAATGGGTTTGAACCTGAAGAGTGAACATCGTGATGATCATTTTGGCTGGATAGTCGCTGTGCCAGAAGATCAGCTCGATGACGCGCTGATGAGTAAGCTCGAGGCATATTACGAGGTGTTGCAAGACGAACAGATGAAAATGGTGGAAGCCGCTGAAGGCGGTTTAGAAAAACATGTGGCTGGATTTTGCGTGGATTTGCCTGATGGCAATACCACCACGGTGTCGATTCCACCAGAGCTGGCCAACCGTTTATTGGCTAATTTCAGTATAGAAGAGGTGCACACGATGTTTGCAGCTGTCGCCAAGAGCGCGTTGCAGCCTTATAACGGTCCGGTTTGTAAGCTCTGATGGGCGTGAGTGCATTTCTCGCTATAGGGATAGGCGCGGCAGTGGGCGCGTGGTTACGCTGGGGGCTGGGATTATGGCTAAACCCAGTGTTCCCAACCTTACCTCTGGGTACGTTGACCGCGAATTTGTTAGGCGGTTATTTAATCGGTCTGGCTATCGCTTTTTTTGCTCAGCAGCCCGGTTTGTCGCCTGAGTGGCGGTTGTTGATCATCACGGGTTTCCTCGGCGGCCTTACTACTTTCTCAACTTTTTCTGCTGAAATTTTCACCTTGTTAAGTCGTCAGCAATGGTCCTGGGGCGCATTGTCCGTGGTGCTGCACTTGGCGGGTTCAGTGTTGATGACGGCGTTGGGTGTATGGACTTATAAAGTGCTAAGGGGATGAGTATGGCGCAGGTGTGTTTACGCTTTTATAGCAGCGAAGGTCGGCAACATCATGGCAAGCTACTGCATGTGCGCTTGCTGGAAACCGCGCATGATATGGATGTGAGTGGTGGTACAGTCTTGCGAGCCAGTGCGGGATTAGGGCGGCATGGTATGGCTGAAGACAGCTTTTTTGAATTAGGTGGTGAGCTGCCAGAAATCATCGAATTTATCGCCAGCCAGACGCAGGTCGATGAGCTAATAGCCTGGTGTCATGAGCAGCAATTAAACCTGTTTTATACCGTCACTCCCGTTATTTCGGGATACACGGGGTAATGACCGAACAGCTTATTATATTCGCAGCATCTCTTGCGGCAAATTGGTTCTCGGCATTGTCAGGCGGCGGCGCAGGGTTGATACAGTTTCCTATGCTCATTTTTATGGGTTTGCCGTTCGCAGTAGCTTTGGCTACACACAAGGTCGCCACTGTTGCATTAGGTTTAGGCGCGACCCTGCGCCACCTCAAACACAATCAATTAGAGCGTCGCTTTTCTGCCATTATTTTATTAGCTGGTGTGCCAGGTGTCATTTTAGGCGCATCGGTAATTCTCGCTATCCCACCGCAATTTGCGTTATTCAGCTTGGGTGTATTGACGCTGGGTCTGGGTCTGTATTCAGTTTTCAAGCCGCAATTAGGCATGACGTATACGCCACGCAATCAGACTGGCTCGGCGCTGGTAGTCGGCATGTCAGGTTTGTTTATTATTGGCTTTTTAAATGGCTCGATAACATCAGGCACCGGGCTGTTTTTAACTATCTGGCTGATCCGCTATTTCGGCCTCGATTATCAGCGTGCCGTGGCGTACACCTTGGTGCTGTGTGGCTTGGTATGGAACGGTGCGGGTGCATTAGTGCTTGGCTATCTCGGCCATATTGCCTGGGACTGGATGCCGGCACTGTTGGCAGGCTCTATCATTGGTGGCTACTTGGGCAGCCATATTGCGATTAAAAAAGGCAACGTGTGGATTAAACGGTCATTTGAAATTGTGACTATATTGATAGGTTTGAAACTCATATTCTGGTGAATTATGAACATCCCTGATAGTTTGATTCTGGTAAATTACGACTGGCCATGGCTGGCGCTTGCAGTAGTGCTGGGCTGGACACTGTGGGCTGCGCCCTGGCGCGTGCTGCGGATGCCAAATGTGCTTAATTTGATGCTGGCGGCGTGTGTGCTGGTGCTGGGGTTCTGGCAAATCAAAGCGGGCATACGTCCGGGGCTGAATCTGCATATCCTGGGTGCGACGTTGTTGACGCTGCTGTTTGGGCCGTGGTTTGCGTTGCTGGGGTTGCTGCTGGTGCTATTGCTGGCGACCGCATGGGATGGCGGCAGTTGGCATGCCTATGCACTGAATGCCTTGTTGATGGGCGTGGTGCCTGTCATGGTGAGTTGGACGATATATCGCTTGGCCAGTCGTTTCTTGCCTGCGCATTTGTTTATCTATATTTTCGTCAACGGTTTCATCAGTGCGGGGCTTACTGTGGCATTGACTGGCGTGGCGGCGACGTTCGCCCTGGCTGAGTTGGGCGCGTATACCCTGACCGATTTGATTCATACTTATTTACCTTATTACCTGCTCATGGCATGGTCAGAAGCTGTGACCACGGGCATGTTGATTACCGTATTAGTCGTTTATCGCCCGCTATGGGTGGCGACGTTTGATGATAAGCATTACATACAAGATAAATGACAGAAATCACACCTGCAGTCCCTCGCTATTGGCAACCTGCCAGTATTACTTACCCCGAATCTCTCCCCGTTTCTGCGCGTCATGCCGAAATCAGCTTAGCCATACAGCAGCATCAGGCGATTATTGTGTGTGGCGCGACGGGGTCGGGAAAAACTACGCAATTGCCGAAAATTTGTCTGGACGCGGGACGCGGGCAGCTAGGGCGGATTGCGTGTACGCAGCCACGACGGATTGCTGCGCGTACTGTTGCCTCGCGGGTGGCGCAGGAGCTGGGTACGCGGGTAGGCGAGGGCGTGGGCTACAAGGTGCGTTTTAGCGATCAGGTACGGTCGGACAGTGTAATCAAGGTGCTTACCGACGGCATGCTGCTGGCAGAAACCACGGGTAACCGTGACTTGCGCGAATATGACACCATTATCATTGACGAGGCGCATGAGCGCAGCCTGAATATCGATTTCCTGCTGGGCTATTTGCGCCAGTTGATGACGCGCCGCCCCGAGCTGAAAATCATCATTACTTCGGCGACTATCGACGCGGACAGATTTTCCAAACATTTCAATAATGCGCCAGTCATTGAGGTGTCGGGACGGACTTTCCCCGTGGAAATCCGCTATCGTCCGATTACCGCGCCCGAGCGTAATGATGACAGTAACAAAGCACGCGAGACTGATGAAGAGCAGGTCACGCAAGCCATACTGGATGCGACTGATGAGCTAGTGCGCCTGGGTGAGGGCGATATACTAGTGTTTTTGCCGGGGGAACGTGAGATACGCGACACGGCAGAAGCCTTGCGCAAACACCATCCGCCGCACACCGAGATTTTGCCGCTGTTTGCGCGGCTGTCGGTGAAAGAACAGGAACAGATATTTCAGCCGACTAACGCACGGCGGATAGTCCTGGCGACTAACGTGGCAGAAACCTCGTTGACCGTGCCTGGCATCCGCTATGTGATTGACCCTGGTTACGCACGAATATTGCGGTATTCGGCACGCAATAAAGTTGACCAGTTATTGACCGAGCCTGTATCGCAAGCGTCAGCCAATCAGCGGGCGGGTCGTTGCGGGCGGGTGGCGGCGGGTGTGTGCATACGGCTTTATTCAGAGCAGGAATATGCGGCGCGCCCTGAATATACCGATCCTGAAATTCTGCGCACTTCACTGGCAGGGGTGATTCTGCGTATGTCAGCGCTGCGCCTGGGGCAGCCTGATGATTTTCCTTTTTTGGATGCCCCTGCACCACGTTTAATCGCAGATGGCTATCAGCTATTGGAAGAGCTGAACGCAGTGGATAGCAATCGGCGCTTAACGGCCATCGGCAAGCAATTAGCCAAATTACCGCTAGACCCAAAAATCGGGCGGGTGGTGCTGGCGGCGCAGCAGTTTGGCTGTCTGCGCGAGGCATTGATCTTGTGCGCGGCACTGTCGGTGCAGGATCCGCGTGACCGCCCGCAAGCACAAGCGGGCGCGGCTGATGACAGACATCGTGCTTTTGCTGATGAGGGTTCGGATTTTGCGGGGCTGCTCAAGTTATGGACATTTTATGATGATGCGCTCAAGCACAAAAAATCCAATCGCAAATTACAGGAAACCTGCCGTGAGCATTTTCTTAACCCAACGCGATTACGCGAATGGCGCGAGGTGCATGGGCAATTAGCCACGACTGCGTCTGAACTGGGTTTGCAAGAGAATGCCGAACCTGCGAATTATGAAGCCATCCATAAAGCTTTGTTGACTGGCTTCTTGGGTAATATCGGTGTGAAAATGGATGAGGGTGGTTTTCAGGGCGCGCGTGGCATCAAGTTCTATGTACATCCTGGTTCAGCCTTGGCGAAAAAACCACCCAAGTGGGTGATGGCAGCAGAGTTGATAGAAACTACGCGACTATACGCGCGTACCGCTGCCAAGATAGAACCCGAATGGCTGGAAAGCATCGCGGCGCACTTATTACGGCGTAACTATTTTGACCCGCATTGGCAAAAGAAATCAGCACAGGTCAGTGCGTTTGAGCAGGTGCAGTTATTTGGACTGATTATTATCCCGCGCCGCACGGTGCATTATGGTGTAATCGATGCAGTAGAGAGCCGCCGTATATTTATCCGCTCTGCCCTGGTCGCGGGCGAGTTTGAAACGCGAGCGCCGTTTTTTGCACATAACCAGCAATTACTGGAACAGGTCAGCGAGCTGGAGCACAAAGCGCGGCGGCAGGATGTGCTGGTGGATGAAGAGCGGCTGTTCGCTTTCTTCGATGCCCGCATTCCAGCTGGCATCGTCAATGGTAGCGGCTTCGAGCGCTGGCGGCGGGAGGCGGAACAGGCTAATCCGAAGCTGCTGTATCTGACTCGCGACGATGTGATGCGGCATGATGCAGGCAGTATTACCGAAGACTGGTTTCCGCAGGCTTTGCAATGGGAAGGCGTGAGTCTGCCATTGCAATACCGGTTTGAGCCTGGACATGTGCTCGATGGTGTTACCGTGACCATACCGCTGGCGTTGTTAAACACCTTGCCCGCCTGGCGATTTGACTGGCTGGTGCCTGGCATGTTGCGCGATAAACTGACCTGGTATGTCAAGGCGCTGCCCAAGCATTTGCGCCGTGTGTTTGTACCTGTGCCTGATGCAGTGACTGCGGCGATGAGTGGGCTGCAACCGACAGCGGGGTTGAGCGAATTGCTGGCGGCATGGTTAGCGCAGCGCAGTGGGTTGAAAATCGCTGCAAGTGATTGGCATGATGCACCGCCTGCCCATTTACAGATGAATTTCCGCGTGGTGGATGAGCGTGGCAAAGAGCTGGGTATGGGGCGGGATATCCATGCTTTGCGCCAGCAACTTGGCGAGGCAGCACAGCTGACCTTTAGTGCACCCGATAATAGCTTTGAACGTGCCGGGTTCAAGCGCTGGGAGTTCGGTGATGTGCCACCTACGCTACCGTTCCGTCGTGCGGGTGTGGAAGTGACGGGTTACCCCGCGCTGGTCGATGAGGGTGATAGCGTGGCATTGCGCCTGTTTGATACCGAGCATGCCGCGAATCAGGCGCATAGAGCCGGTTTGGCGCGACTGTTCCGTTTGTATCTGGTTGAGCAGTTTAAATTTCTGGAAAAGAATCTTCCCGATTTTACCAAGCTGGCGCTGGCTTACCGGCCTTTGGGCGATGCCGATACTTTGCGTGCAGAATTGCTGTCGACGATTGCCGATAGAGCATGCTTGGGAGACGAGCCCATGCCGCGTAGCCAGGCCGAATTTGATGCGCAATTAGTCAAAGCACGGGCGCGGATTAAACCTGTGGCTGATGCGCTGACGAAGACGCTAGGGCAGATTTTGACCTTGCATCAACAATTGCAGCCGCAGTTAAAAACACCGTGGGCGCATGTTACTAAGGACATTGCGCAGCAACTGCAACAACTGGTGTATCCACATTTTGTGCTCACCACGCCGTGGAGTGCATTGCAGCATTTGCCGCGCTATCTACAAGGTATAACACAGCGTTTGCAAAAGCTGCCTGATCGGCTTGCGCAAGATCAACAACATACTGCAGCCCTGGCTAATTTCACCCTGCAATGGCAGACGCGTGAGCTGCAGCACAGGAAAAAAGGCATAGTGGATCCGCAATTGGCGGCGTTTAGGTGGCAGCTGGAAGAGCTGCGCATTTCATTATTCGCGCAGCAGTTAAAAACACCACAGCCAGTGTCGATTAAGCGTTTGCAGAAATTGTGGGAGTCGGTGCAGGCATAGGTGTACTCGTTATGCCATGTGAAAACCAGCCATTTCAGCTTAGGCGTGCCTAGAGCTGCAAGTTGCGGGCTTTAATGCGTCGCATCAGTACGAGTTTGGCATCACCTAAGAAGTCGGTAATTTGCAGACCTAGACGGTATTTGTCCTGCGATAGGATGCTATTGCGAATAGCTGCATAGATTTGTATGACGTCAGCTTCGTATTGTGGATCTTTGCTGGGGATTTCTATGATGATGTGGACGGGTTGGGTGGTGATTATAGTTTGGTCGCACTCCACTCTCAAACCAGAGACTGATATATCCTTAATATAGCCGAAAACGCGGAGCGGACCTTTAGCGGTATTAAACATGAGAGCAGCCCGCCAACTGACCGAGAGGCGAGGCTCCTGCCTGCGCTCATCGTTTATTAATTGAGCTGGTGTGAAATCGGCTGAGTGAGATGTTGGCATCGCGTCATTGATACTCAAAGGAATTTTTCGTAGTATCGCATCATTTGAGACCGTAAGTACAACGATTTTTAGTGATGCTGTTGCATGCTAACTAGCCCTGATTTTGGCAGGCGTTCTGTGTTATTTTTTTGCCCCCAGAGCCATCGCGCGTTGTTGGCTGGATGCGGCCGTTTGTTGAGTAGCTGCTTTATCCCAGCTTGGGCTGACCCAGTCGCCGAGCTGGGTTAGCGTCATTTCACCCAATGCATTTATCCATGTGCTGTTTTCATTGAGCGCAGGGATGTAGTGGAATTCACCACCACCTGCCTTGATGAAGTCGGCTTTTACTTCCATGGCAATTTCTTCCAGCGTTTCCAGGCAATCAGCGACAAAGCCTGGGCAGACAACATCGACTCTGCTGGTTTTGGCATGGCCGAGTTCTTTCAGTGTGGCGGCGGTGTAGGGTTTAACCCATTCTGCACGACCGAAACGTGATTGAAAGGTGACGCGATATTGGCTGCTGGATAAACCGAGTGCTTCAGCTAACAGGCGACCGGTTTTGTGACATTCACAGAAGTAGGGGTCACCTTTGTCCAGCGTGTATTGTGGTACACCGTGAAAGCTCATGATGAGTATGTCAGGGCGGCCAGTTTGCATCCAGTATTTTTGTATGTTTTCAGTGAGTGCCTTGATGTAGCCGGCGTCATCATGAAAGTGCTTGATAGTGCGCAGCGCGGGCTGGTTACGTTTACGCATGAGGTAGGTATACACTGCATCCATCGCCGATGCGGTACTGCTGGCGGCGTATTGTGGATAAAGCGGTATGGTTAAAATGCGGTCACAGCCTTGCTCGCTCAAGCGGGTGAGTGCGTTTTCCACGGATGGATTGCCATAGCGCATGGCATAATCGACGACAACAGGTGATTTCACGTGTTCACCTAACCAGCCTTGCAGCAACTTTGCCTGCTTTTCGGTATGAAAGCGCAATGGCGAACCTTCGCGTTTGTCCCAGATGCTGGCGTATTTTTCGGCGGATTGCTTCGGGCGAGTTTGCAGAATAATACCATTGAGGATTAACCACCAGATGGCTTTCGGGATTTCTACCACTCGCGGGTCAGATAAGAATTGCTTGAGATAAGATTTGACTGCTTGCTTGGTGGGTGCATCTGGCGTACCCAGGTTGAGTAGCAATATTCCTGTTTTGGCTGTGTTGGTGTGGATATATTCGGGTTCGGTCAGGTAACGTGGCATAGGAGTTAGTGAAATGAAAGTGCGTTGGAAAGAAGCTTGGCAGTGATGTCCACAATCGGGACTATCCGTTCGTATGCCATGCGGGTTGGGCCGACCACTCCCAGTGTGCCAACAATTTCACCGTTGACTTTGTAGGGCGAGGTAACAACGCTGCATTCGTCTAGCGGGATAACTTCGGACTCGTTACCGATAAATATCTGCACGCCTTCGGCATGCTGACTTAAATCCAGTAATTGTATGAGCGATGTTTTTTGCTCAAACAAATCGAATAAGTTGCGCATGCGTTCCATGTTGGAGGATAGGTCTTCAACGCGTAACAAGTTACGCTCGCCTGATAACACCAGTCCTTCATGAGGCTGATTCAGTGCCACTTCGCTGGCATTGAGCGCCAGATTCATCAGTCCGTTAATGTCCTGGTGCAATGACTGTAGCTCGGCCTGCATGCGCTGTCTTACTTTGTCCAGGGTCATGCCTGCATAGTGTTGATTGAGTATCTGCGCGGCATGGGTGAGCTCGGCACTGGTATGGTTACGTTCGGTGGTGAGCACGCGGTTTTGCACTTCACCATCGGTGGTGACGATAATCAGCAGGACGCGCTTTTCTGCCAGACGCATAAATTCAATTTGCTGAAATGCCGCATTGCGGCGGCGCGGTATCATGACCACGCCGGCAAATTGGGTTAACTGTGACAATAACTGCGAAGCATGGGTAACTATGCGTTGTGGATCGTCAGGCTGGAGTTGCGCTTCAAGCTGGTCTATTTCCAGATTGTTCAGCGGCTGCACCGTCATCAGGCTGTCGACAAATAAACGGTAGCCTTGCACGGTGGGGATCCGTCCCGCCGAGGTGTGCGGACTGCTGACCAGTCCCATTGCTTCCAAATCAGCCATTACGTTGCGGATGGATGCCGAGCTCAAATCCAGTGCGGCATACTGTGATAGCGTACGCGAACCGACTGGTTGCCCATCAGCAATGTAGCGTTCGACCAAAGTTTTTAGTAGGATACGTGCGCGTTCGGTTAACATACTGTCATTGTACAAAAAAACAACTATGATTGCGCTAACTATGATTGCGTTCGGATAGCTTTAACCAGAAGTTTTTTATCCGCTTGCATTAGGATCTCAAAATATGTCAAAAAAATTCAAGACGATTGCGCTTATTGGTAAGTATGATAGCCCTGAAATGGGCGTCAGTTTGCCGCAACTCGCTGATTATCTGCGAGAGCTGAAGTATGAAGTATTAATTGCACATAACACCGCCGACCAGTTGGGATTGCTCAATCAACCTACTGCGGAATTGGCCGAAATTGGTGAGCGTGCCGACTTGGCAGTGGTGTTGGGAGGCGATGGCACCATGCTTTCCATTGCGCGGATGTTGGCGGCTAATGATATTCCGTTAGTCGGTGTCAATCAGGGGCGCTTAGGTTTCTTGACTGACGTACCCGCCGACACCATGCAAGCTGATTTGGCAGCGATTTTAGCCGGCCATTATGTGGCCGAGCAGCGATTATTACTTAATACCCAGATAATGCGTAATGGTCAGACCATATTTAGCGCATGTGCGTTTAATGATGTGGTGGTCAGTAAAGGTAGTCTGGGTCGATTAATCGAATTTGAAGCGGTGATAGATGGCGAATTTGTTTATAGCCAGCGTTCAGATGGTCTGGTTATTGCCACACCCACAGGTTCAACTGCTTATGCACTTTCAGCGGGCGGGCCGATATTGCACCCTACCTTAGAGGCTTTTGTGATGGTGCCGATTTGTGCGCACACCTTGGCTGCACGTCCTATCGTTGTGAATAGTCATTCCGTAGTTGAGCTGGAATTAATGCATGCAGATGATGCGCGTGTGCATTTTGACGGTCAACGCCAATTCGATATACAGATAGGTGATGTGGTGCGGATTAGTCGCGCACCCAAGGCAATCTGTTTGTTACATCCTAAGGATTATAGTTACTACAGAACCTTGCGTGAAAAACTGTATTGGGGGAAGAAGCTCTAATGTTGCGCCAACTTGCTTTACGTGATTTTGTCATTGTTGATCAGTTAGATCTCAGTTTCGATATGGGTTTTACCGTACTTACCGGCGAGACGGGTGCAGGTAAGTCTATTCTCATTGATGCGCTGGCACTTGCGCTGGGCGAGCGTGGGGATGCGGGTGTGGTGCGTGCGGGGGCGACACGTGCTGAAATTAGTGCGGATTTTGATGCGCTGACACTGCCCCTGTTGCAAACCTGGTTGCTGGACAATGAGCTGGATGATGATGGTAATTGCCTGCTGCGACGAGTGATAGATAGTAATGGACGGTCACGTTGCTTTATTAATGGCCGTGCGGTGAGCGCGCAACAGTTACGCGAAGCGGGCGAGTTTCTGGTTGATATACATGGTCAGCATGCACATCAGTCATTACTTAAAGCTGCGACACAACGCGAAATTCTTGACAGTTATGGCAACGCCAGTGAGTTAGCGGCACAAGTCGCGCAACATTACCGCCATTGGCAAAAATTAAACGATGCGCTGTTAGCACTGCAACAGGACAGCGGCGCAATCGCAGCGGAGCGCGAGCAATTAGACTGGAAAATACAGGATTTAACCGCATTGCAGTTTGATTTAACTGACTGGCATGCATTGCAAGATGAACACAAACGACTGGCAAATGCCGTTAATTTAGGTGCGGGCATCGCATTTGCGCTGGATGTGCTAACGGAAAGTGAATCGGCCACATTCAGCCAGATTACTGCGGTCTCAGCAAAGTTAGCCAGCTTGCTGGAATATGATGCTGGTTTGCAAATGGCTTATGATTTAATCGAGTCAGCAGGTGTGCAATTACAGGAGGCCAGTCATGATTTGCGGCGTTATGCCGATCAGATGGAAGCTGACCCGGCGCGTTTGTATGAAATCGAACAGCGCATCGAGCAAGTGCTGGATGTTGCGCGCAAGTACCGGGTAAAAGTAGAGGCTTTGCCCGAACTGCTCGCTACTGCACAACAGCGTTACACGGAACTGGTTCATAGTGAAGATTCTGCTGCGCTTGGCGCTGAGGTTGCAAATGCCCATGCTGTCTGGCATGACGCCGCACTCAAGTTGAGCGTGATAAGGCAAAACACCGCGACCAAACTAGCTGATATCGTTAGTGCGACCATGCAACAGTTAGCCTTGGCAGGTGGACAGTTTGCCATTGCATTGACCGCGTTAGAAACCGGTAATGCACACGGTTTGGAGCAGGTGGAATTTCTGGTTGCACCCCACGCAGGCGCCAGCCCTAAACCGCTTGCCAAGGTCGCGTCGGGCGGCGAGCTGTCGCGTATCAGTCTGGCATTACAAACAGCCATTAGCCAGGTTGCAGGCGTGCCAACTTTGATATTTGATGAGGTGGACGTCGGTATTGGTGGCGGCGTGGCAGAAATCGTAGGTCACCTGTTAAAAGACCTGAGCAGTAGCCGACAGATACTCTGCATTACCCACCTGCCGCAGGTTGCGGCTCTGGGTGAGCACCATCTGCAAGTCAGTAAAGTTCAGCAAGATAATCAGGTGGTGAGTCACATCAACGCACTCGATGCGGTTGCAAGGGTAGATGAAATTGCGCGCATGTTAGGCGGGGTGACGATTACTGATACTACCCGTCAACATGCGCGAGAGATGCTCAGTTAACGCCCTGCGAGCGCAGCCATTGTTTCAAACCGTTCGCATCTAACGCACCTGACATCCGTGCATGTTCTTTGCCGTCTTTAAATAAGACCAGCGTAGGGATGCTGCGGATTTGATAACGGGTTGAGAGTGCTTGTTCAGCTTCGGTTTCCACTTTGGCAAAGCGTACCCGACTGGCGAGTTCAGTGCCGACTTGTTTGAAAGCAGGTGCCATCATTTTGCACGGCCCGCACCAGCTGGCCCAGAAATCGACCAGCACAGGGAGTTGGTTGCGGCTAACGAAGCGATCAAATGCTGCTGTGGTTAAATCGACTGGCAGTCCTGTGTGCATAGGCTGACTGCATTTTCCGCAATTAGGATTCTGGTTCAGGCGGGCTTCGGGAATGCGGTTAATTGCGCTGCAGTGCGGGCAAATCAGTTCCATTATTGACTCCTAAAATAAAAAATCCCATATACAGCTCATATATGGGATTTTTTGGGTTTTACAAGAGGCTAAGCCGTCAGTAGTGGATCTAATCCACCTGCGCGATCGAGCGCAGATAAATCGTCAAAACCACCTATGTGTTGTTCGCCAATGTAAATTTGTGGAACGGTGCGGCGACCCGTGCGCGTCATCATTTCTTCGCGACGGCCAGGTTCCAAATCGACACGGACTTTGGTAACTTCTACATTTTTGTTGAGTAGCAGCTTTTCTGCCATGACGCAGTAGGGGCAAGCTGCTGTGCAGTACATGATAACTTCAGGCATTTTTATTTCACCGTGGTTGGCAAATTCGCCTGTTGCCAAGCCGTGATACCACCTTTTAGATTGTAGACTTTGGTAAAGCCGTTTTTACGTAATACGCCACACGCCATAGCGGAACGCCCACCAGAACGGCAATTAACAACGATGGTGAGTTCCTTGTGTTTTTCCAGCGTCTTGATGCTGTCAGCGAGTTGCCCGACAGGTATGTGTTTAGCATTGGCGATATGACCAGCACTGAATTCGTTAAATTCGCGCACATCGAGCACGAGTGCGTTTTCATGGTTAATCAGTTGCACGGCTTCTGTGGCATCAACTTCCTGCCCGCCGCCCAGTTTGCTGCGCATGTTCGGGAACAGGAGCATGAAGCCAGAGAAAGCGGCTAAAATAATTAACCAGATATTGCTTTGTACAAATTCCAAAATACACTCCTATAAGCCGCAGCTTGATTTCACCCCTGCTTTTTTGAGCATGATGTCCATAGGGCAGAAACGGGTCAAGCCGCTTTGAAATAAATTAAATCCAACGAAGGCGGTAAGCCAAAGCCAGCCAGGTTGTGCCATGTTGACAGCTCCTGACTGGTGGGCAAGTGCTAATGATAGCATGATGAATAAGCCAGCGATAATTCGGACGAGACGTTCTACGGTCATAATGTTTCCTTTTTCAATCAAGTTTAAAAATTAAGCGGTTTTTTCCAGACGGCGTTCCCACAGATAATACATCAGCGGAATGACGACTAATGTTAGTACAGTGGAGGCGAATGTGCCGAATATCAAGGATACGGCCAATCCGCCAAACACCGGGTCAGTAATCATGATGGCGGAGCCCAGGATAATCGCCAGTGCGGTGAGCATGATGGGTCGGAAACGCACTGCACCAGCTTCAATTACGGCTTGTTCCAAACCATAACCTTGTTTGCGGTAGTCGATAATGAAATCTATTAGCAAGAGTGAGTTACGTACCACCACGCCGGCCAGCGCAATCACCCCTATCATTGAGGTGGCGGTGAAGGCTTGCTGAGTGATCCAGTGGCCTGGGAACACACCCACCAGCGTCAATGGTATGGCCCCCATCACGATCAACGGCATCATGAATGATTTGTAGTAGCCGACCAGCATCAGGTAAATGAATACCAGCGCGACTATGAAGGCAGAGCCCAGATCGCGGAATACATCCAGTGTCAGCCGCATTTCACCACCCCACAGCAGGTGGTAGTTGATAATGTCATCCGGCTGCGCTTCTACGAATCCCAGGTTGCCCGTTTTGAACGTCACACCGTTGGCTAACATTTTGCCATCCAGCATCTTATCCAGGGCTAGCACTGCATAGACCGGACTGGACTGCAGTAATTCTCCACCTATCATCACCACAGGATGCTGGTCGCGGTCATAGATAGGTTTGTCCTGTGTCGCCCGCTCTACACTAGCGATCGCAGCAAGCGGTATTTGCTGTCCGCGCATATTGGTGATGCGGATCGCCAATATTTGCTCAGGTGTTTGCCGTTGCGTGCGTGGGATACGCACGGTCAGATTGACGGGTTCCAAACTATCGTCAATATGCACAGCGCCGATATTCACGCCTGCTAAATAGTCGTGTAACAGCTTGGCTACCTGACCGACAGCAACGCCCGAGAGCGCAGCTTTTTCCCTGTCAACTTTGATATGGAAGCTGTCTACTGTGCTGGTGACTGAGTTGTCTGCATTGATGATGCCGTAGACTTTATCAAAGTCACGGTTGACGTCGGCAGCCGCGCTGCGCAGCTTGTTATAATCCGGGCCATAAAGTTCAGCCAGAATTTGTGACTGCACAGGTGGACCAGGTGGCGTTTCGTAGATTTTTATTTTCGCCGTCGGGTGCGCTTTACGTACACTGTTTAGTGCAATATCCAGACGTTGTACGATTTCATGTGAAGCGACAGAGCGATGGTGTTTGCTAGTCAAGTTCACCCGCAGTTGCGCAATATTGTCACCGCGCTTAAGCATATCGCCACGCACCAGTGCCGCAAAATCGATAGGTGCGGCCATGCCGAGAAAAGTCTGGTAGTCGGTGACATATTCAGTCTTTTTCAACACTTCGCCTACGGCACGCGCGACACTGTCGGTATCTGCCAAGGTTGTTCCTGCCGGGGTATCTACTTGCAGCAGGAAAGTGTTGGTATTGTCGTTAGGCAACATTTTCAATTCCACACCTAACGCAGACAGCGGGCCATTGATGCCTGACGGGCGGATGAATTGCCAGGCAGGTTGTATCATTGCTGCGATCAGTAAAATGATGACAACCAGGAACAGCACGTTGCGTTTGCCGCTATGCTTGATGAGTGGGGTGATAACTGCTACATAAGCACGATGTAACGGATCCTTGTTGTCAGCATGATCGGCCTCCAGTGGTTTATGTTCTTGCAGCGATTTGGCCGCTTTGCCCGCCAGCCAACGGTTCGCTGCCCAGGGCACGACCATGTAAGCAATCAATAGCGAAGCGATCATGGCAATAGGCACGTTAAACGGTATTGGCTGCATGAATGGACCCATCATGCCGGTGACAAATGCCATCGGCACGAAAGCGAGTATGACCGCGATGGTGGCAATATTGGTCGGATTGCCGATTTCATTAGTGGCGGCAACGAGTGCAGCTTTAAAATCCTTACCACCGCCTTGATGCATGTGGCGGTGGATGTTTTCTATGACCACGATGGCCGCATCAACCAGTAAACCTAGCGATAAAATTAATGCAAACAAAGTGATACGGTTAATGGTCTGGCCTGCAAATAGGCCGATGGTCAGTACCACAAATAAAATAAGCGGCACAGTGAGGGTCACAATTGCAGCTTCGCGCCAGCCGAGGAATATCACCAGAATAACGACCACTGAGCCGATCGCGATACCCAGATGTTCCATCAAAGTGTTGACCGCATCGTCGGCTTTTGCACCGTCATCACGAGTGACAGTGACGGTAATGCCTTGGGGAATGGCAGCGCGTTTGAGAACTTCCAGTTTTTTCAATACCGCATCGGCTACCACGACTGCATTGGTGCCTGCTTTTTTAGCGATAGCGATGGTCACTGCAGGGGATTCATCAGTGCGTGCGGTTGTTCCACTGGCTGGACCAAAGGCAAAGCGGCTGGATTCGTCAGTTTCTGCTGCGCCTTCTTCTATTGTGGCGACATCCTGCAAATAGACTGCTTTGCCATTGGGGGCGCCGATAATGATTTTGCCAACTTCGCGTGCGTCGCCAATAAAGCCGGCTAAACGGAGCGGATGATTCCGATTATTGTCGACCAATGTACCCAATGGCATGGACACATTCGCGCCTTGCAGCATATTGTCGACTTGATCCAGGCTCAAACCCGTTGCTGATAGTTTGGCAGGGTCTATCCATACATTGACCGAATGGCGTGCGCCACCCATCATTTCAGTATAAGAAACGCCGGCAACGTTGCGTAATTGCTCCAAAACATGATTGCCGACATCACGTAACTGTGTGGCGCTCAAATTGTCGGCGCTGAGGGTGAGGGTAATAATCGGCACATTATCGACGTTGATAGGGCGTACGATAGGCTGCATGGCACCAGTCGGAATGCGATCCCAGTTTTGGGCGAGCTGATTGTAGAGCTTGACCATACTGCGTTCCTGATCCTGCCCCACATCAAATTGCACTGTCACCACACCGAAGTCAGCCGCAGCGTAGCCATAGCTGTGCTTGACGCCGGATTGCGCGTTCATGATGGCTTCCAGTGGCTTGATGATGGTGTTTTCAATTTCAGTGGCAGATGCGCCTGGTTTTGCCACGATGATGTTGGCTGCGGGCACCACGATTTGCGGATTATATTCACGTGCCGTAACGAAAAGTGCCATTACCCCCGCAAGGGTAATAGCCAGCATAATCATCGCGGTGATTTTCGATTCAAGAAAAGTGCGGGCGATTTTTCCCGCAATATTGAGTTCAGTTGGCTGGTGATCAGACATTGCCTGCTCCCGTGTTGACAACCTTGTCACCCGTTTGCAAATTGTTGGTGTTGCTGGTGACGATTTGTTCACCCGAATTCAGACCCGCCTGTATAGCGGTCATGCCATTGCTGGTGTCGCCTGCGCGTACCATGCGGTAGTGTGCCACGCCTTGTTTATCAACTACAAACACACCGGTAATGCCTGCACGCTCCAATACCGCGCTCGCTGGAATGCGTAACCCCGTGCCTGAGCCCAGAGCAAAGCCTGCTTGTACAAACATGCCGCTTTGTAAGCCATGTCCCTCAGGTAGTGCGATTTTCACCAGAAAAGTGTGTGTCATCGGGTCAGCGGCTGGCACTAAGTAGGCGACTTTGCCAGTGATATCAGTGTCGCTGCTGTCCACATGCAAGGTGACCGGCGTGCCGACTTTTAAATGAGAAAAGATATTCTCAGGTACCTGGGTTTGTGCCTGCAGTTTGCCGGGATTTTCAATGACCAGAATCGGACGACCGGGGGCAGCAAGGTCACCGACATTGGCCAGTTTCTGTGTTACCACCCCTGCAAACGGGGCGGTAGGTGAGGCGTAATTCATTTGCGCGCCTGCTGTGCCCAGGCCGGCCTGGGCGGCAGCAAATTGCTGTTGTGCAATCTGGTATTGCAAGCGCACTTTATCCCATTGCGCTTTAGGGATGGCTTCTTCTTTGTATAGCGTACCAAAGCGTTCGTAATCGTTTTTGGCATCAGCTAATGCCGCTTTTGCTTGTGCCAGGCCGGCACCAGCCTGGCTGACCTGGCCCTGGATGTCGCTGGGGTCGATACGGAATAAACGCTGACCAGCGCTGATTTTTTGCCCTATCTCCACGTTGATTTCACGAATAAAACCCATGATGCGTGAAGCGATTTGGGCTTGCTGTTCGGCAACGATGGTGGCCGGCGAATTTGCGGTAATGGCGGTGTCGCTCGTACTCACGGTGATAACCGTGGCTTTGACAGTGTTTACCGCTGCGCTGTTGGTGTGGTCGGCAGATTTTTCACCGCATCCTGCAAGCAGGAATGTGCTGAATATGGCAATGGCGATGGGTTTGGCAATAGGGTAGGTCACTATGAACTCCTGAATTATTATAGAGAATCAGCATCAAGCTGGCCGAGGGCAAGCTTTAGATTGGCGCGCTGGATGGCGACATCGTATTCTGCGGCAACCACATCTGCGCGAGCCTTATCTAACTGCGCCTGTGCGGCGAGTTGCTCGGTAATCGTGGCGACGCCATTGGTATAGCGTTTGTTGACCAGATTCGCCGCTTCTTCAGCTTGTTCGCGGCCTAACTGGCGAGCGGAAAGGCGTTGTTCTGCTTCATCTTGTTTGCGACGTGCGTCTTCAACCTGATAGGCAACGCCTGCTTCGGCCTGGGCAAGCTTGGCTGTAATTTCATCCTTCGCGGCATGTGCTCGTGCGACGATAGCGGTGGTTACGCCACCATCAAACGCTGTCCATGAAATAGTGCCGCCGACGGTGTATGAGTTTGCGCTAAATCCTAACTTCGGGTCGTTCCAGTCCTGACGTAACATCAGGCCAGCTTGGGGTTTGTATGCGGCTCTGGCAACGCCGACGCTGGCCTGGCTGGCTTCGACTTGTTGGCGGAGGGCGTTTATGCCAGGATTGTTTGCCACTGCTGTTTGACGCAAGGCTTCAGTTGTCATAACCGTTGGCTTAACGTTAACTGAACTACCCACATCTAAGGGCTCGGTCAGTGGCATACCCAGAAGCAGGTGGAGCTGGTCAAGTGCGTTGGTGACGGCGTTTTCAGCCTGCGCGCGTTGTACGCGGACATCCTGCAAGCGGACTTTTGCCGAGAGCAAATCACTCTTGACGATGACTCCACCCTTGACCAGTTTTTCCATCATGCTGACTTGAGAGTCGGCAGCGGTTTCAGCCTGTTTGCTGACGGCTAGATAAGCACGAGCGGTGTGTACACCCTGATATGCCTGTAATACCTGAAAAATGACTTTTTGACGGGCTGCCGCGTCGCCGTTGCGGGCTGCTTTGATATAAGCCTGTGCTTGTTGTATGCCGCTAGATATCATGCCACCTGTGTAAACTGGTATCTGCAGCTCAATGCGGGTGTTCACATTGGTGGTGAAGCCGGGGTAGTTTAATGAGTCAGGTGCAACTGTGCCAACGCCAGTGTATTGGCTTAAACCAAAATCATTAAAAGTAGCGGTGCGCTGCGAGAGTTTCATGCCAAACGCATTGAGTGCGTCGTTCGAACCCATCGCATTGATCGATGCGGTCAGTTTCGGCATGCGATTGGCTTTGGCTTGATCCAGACCAGCTTGCGCTTGCTCAAGCTGTGCATGGCTGGCTACCAGATCAAAATTTTGTTTGAGTGCGATTTCGACACACTGGTTGAAGTTAAGCACCGGGCTGGCTGTATTTGCCTGCGTGAGATTGATAGGTTCGGCATATGCGGCATTGATCGACAGGGCTGCAATCGCCAGCGCTATGCTAGATAAAACGGGTTGTAATTTAGTATTTGGTTTCATTGTAATGTTTCACCCATATGCAATCATTAGGAATCAGTACCAGTGGGGCTTCATTCGGTGACCAGGCAGCGTTAAATTCAACAGGTTGCCAGAAAATACTATCAGCATATCCCGCCTCGCGCTGATGGATTTATATATTAGAATATAATTATATAATAATTGTTTTAGTTGTGTGAATATTATTAAACGCTAATATTATTTGGATGTTTGTATATAAACATCAATCGGGTGCAGGGATGTTGTAAAATAGCGTTTTATGAATTGTTGAGAGGTAGTGCATGGCTTTTTCTGATCTCGGTCTCGTACCTGAGATACTGCGTGCGGTGGAGGAGTGTGGTTACACTGAACCTACACCAGTACAAGCGCAAGTCATTCCCGTGGTGTTAACAGGCTGCGACGTGATGGCGGGCGCGCAAACCGGCACGGGTAAGACTGCGGGATTTACGTTACCGATGTTAAGCCGTTTGGCCCAGTATGCTACCAGTAGTCCTTCACCAGCACGTCATCCTATCCGCGCGCTGATTTTGATACCGACACGCGAATTAGCGATGCAGGTAGAAGAAAGTGTGCAGAAGTACGGCAAGTATTTGCCTTTGCGCGCCACTGTTGTTTATGGTGGTGTGAACATGAATGCGCAGATTGATATTCTGCGTGGCGGGATAGATATATTGGTGGCGACACCAGGCCGTTTGCTGGATCATGTGCAAAATAAAACGGTTAACTTATCGCAAGTGCAAATGCTCATCCTTGATGAAGCAGACCGCATGCTGGATATGGGCTTTATGCCTGATTTGCGCCGCATTATCGAGTTGCTGCCTGAAGGGCGGCAAAATCTGATGTTCTCCGCGACTTTCTCGGGAGAGATTAAAAAGTTGGCGGATAGCATTATGAATCAGCCGCAACTGATAGAAGTGGCGAAGCGCAATGCGACGGCAGAAACAGTTACCCAAATTGTTCATCCAGTACATAAAACGCGTAAACATGCATTATTGACACACCTGATCAAAACCCGTCAGTTGCACCAGGTGCTAGTGTTTTGTAGCACCAAACTGGGTGCAAACCGGTTGGCGCAACAATTAGGGCGTGATGGTATCCCCGCCAATGCAATTCACGGTGACAAATCTCAGCAAGCGCGGGTTGAAGCGTTAGATCAGTTCAAGCAGGGTGCTATTCAGGTATTGGTCGCAACTGACGTTGCTGCGCGTGGTATCGACATAGATCAACTGCCAGTGGTGGTTAACTTTGACTTGCCACATGCCGCCGAAGATTACGTCCATCGTATTGGTCGTACCGGGCGTGCAGGTGCATCAGGCGCTGCATTGTCATTGGTGTCGGATGATGAATTGCGTTATTTGAGCGATATTGAAAAGCTGCTGAACAAGAAAATTCCATCTGAAATCATTCCAGGCTATGCGCCAGATGTAGCAGTCATGCCTGAATTTTCACGACCCGTACGCAATGAGCGCAATGAGCGCAGCAATAGCGAACAACGCAGTGCAAAGCCAATTGAGCCAGCAGTACCCATGGTCAAGCGCGAGCGTGGTGATGTTGAAGTGCCGGACATGCCATTGATAGTGCGTACCAATCAACCTGTGCGCACCAAGCAAGTAGCTGCTTTATTCTTGCCACGTAAAGCCTGATTGTATGGAGTGGCTAGTCATTGCCGCTGCGCTGGGGTTGGCGTGGTTCTGGCTGGACAGCATGAAATGTCATGATATTGCTGTTGCCAGGGCAAAACGGGAAACAGTCAGCGCTGACGTACAGCTGCTGGATGCAACGGTAGCGCTGGATAAATTGAGACTGGCCCGCGATGATGACGGGCGGGTCGGTTTACAACGCAGTTATCGGTTTGAATTTAGTGATACAGGCGACAACCGTCGCACAGGGTGGATAATCATGCAAGGCAGCACCGTATTGTCGGTGCGCCTGGCACAACTGTGGGTCGTTAATTAGCCGCTTCAATTTCCAGTACAGCCAGGCTGATCTGCTTGCCTAGTTGCTCGGTGAATCCTGGCAGATTGCGGAACTTTTTAAGTTTCGCCGCGACTGCATCTTTCATTTCAAAATCAGCTTTGCCCGCATCGTGCTGTTCTTTCACTGCAGCGAACAATGTCGCTAAATAGTCACGATAGCGTTTTACCAGCGCGACATTGCCTGATTGTCCATGTCCAGGTACATAGTGCTTGTCGTGCAAACCAATTGCGCGGTCACAAGCGGCGATGCTGCCTGCAAATGTGCCATCATCCATGCGTGCAATATAATTATTGAGTACGTTGTCGCCCGTGAACAGGGTGGAATCTTCAACCACTTCTATCATGATGTCGGTTTTGCTATGTGCGTTTTCAGGTGCATAAATGTGAAAATGCATATCCCCCGTGGTGATAGTCTGATCATCGACGACAGGAATGGTAGGAATAACAGCTTTGGTTGATGCGGTGTAATTGTCTGTGAGCTGATTCATGCGATCTACCCAGACTTCAGCCTCGCCCTGTTGTGCCAGTTTTATCATGTCTGGATGCGCGACTAATTTGGCATTGGGGTAAGCATCGGTAATGGCTTGATTGCCTAGCCAATGGTCACCATGGACATGAGTATCAAATACATAAGTGACAGGGAGCTTAGTGACTTTAGCAATTTGACGTAGCACCATACGCCCAGTTTCCAGACTTGAACCTGGATCTATGACTACTACGCCATCCTGAGTAATAACAAAGCCAGGATTGTTCATAAATCCCTGATTTTTGACGGATGGTTGCCCTAATGGGCCGTGTATGACGTAAGTGTGTGCGGCGATTTTTTGTGCGGGATAATCACGTACTGGGTTGTCGACAGCGCTGGCTGTAATAGGAAGAAGTAGCGCGACAAGTTGGCACGCACGAATAAGTGGCAATATTTTCATTGAGCATTCCTGGATGTATGCGGGATATTGAATTATCCCTATTGAGAATGTGCTGGCAAGGTATAAATCTACCACCATTTCTCATAAATAATGCGGCTGGCAGGGACGTTGATGCTGGTTAATACCGCACTCACATCCTCTACCATACCTTGTGGTCCACATAAGTAGTACAGGGTGTCATCAGTCATACCTGCAGCCATAAATAAAGCGGCATCTATACGTCCTGTCTGCCCTTGCCATGTACTATCGGCCTGGGTCAGGGTAACGATATGATGCATGTTGGGTAATGAACTGGTTTTTTCAATGTCGGCCTGAAATAAATACTCATCCGCACTCGGTATGCTATAGATGAGCGTGGCGTCGGTTTGCGGCAATGATTCGCCGATATAGCGGAAAATGCTGATAAGCGGTGTTACTCCGACACCTGCGCCAACCAGCACGACGCGCGAGCTCATTTCTGCCTGGTAAACAAATACGCCTTGCCCATCAGAGATGCGTACCGTATCACCAATTTTTGCCTGTTCATGTAACCAGCGGGTGACAGGGTGGCGACTGCTGGATTTAATGGCCAACTCTATATGGCCTTTGGTTGTCGGTGTGGAGGTCATGGAATAACCACCGACTTCCGTTTTCCCCTGAATATCTACATATAAATCTATCCACTGACCCGCAAGGTAATGAAATTCCTGTTCAGCATAATCCAGACGGAAAATTTTAACCGTGGGACTAGCCTGTTGAATCGCGCTAATGGTAACTGTGTGTATCATAATCAAGAGGGTACAAATTCGAGTGAGGCGGAATTGATGCAGTAGCGCAGACCTGTGGGCGCAGGGCCGTCGGTGAAAACATGACCTAAATGGCTATGGCAATGACTGCAAAGCACTTCGGTACGCGCCATCATCAGGCTGCGGTCGATGCGTTCTTCTATCGCAGTATTAGTCGCAGGCTGCCAAAAGCTTGGCCAGCCGCTACCCGAGTCATATTTTGTATCTGAATTAAAGAGCAACGCATCACATACGGCGCAATGGTAACTGCCAGCTGTTTTGAGATCCCAGTATTTACCGGTAAACGCACGCTCAGTGCCATGTTCACGGCAAATATGATATTGTTCCGGAGTCAGTTTTCTGCGTAACTCATCATCAGTAGGAATAGGTTTTTGGCTCATGGTTCGGCTGTAAATTGGGAAATGATAGAAATGTTGATCTCATGAAATAGAGTTTTGTTCATTATAAGGTGAAATGACATGGCAAACGAAGGCTATCACGAAGCAATTGAAAAATTAAGCGCTGCAACGCAAGACATGCATCGCGCCATTACCTCGCTAATGGAGGAGCTGGAGGCGGTGGATTGGTATAATCAGCGTGTGGATGCGTGCACCGACCCTGAATTAAAAGCCATCCTCGCCCATAATCGCGATGAGGAAAAAGAACACGCCGCAATGGTATTAGAATGGATACGCCGTCGTGATCCAGTGTTGGATCACGAACTGCGCGATAACTTATTCAAGACCGGGCCAATTGCCGGGCAACACGGCTAGTCTGCTGCGTGCCAGGCACGTATGGCGGCGAGATTGACACAAGGCTCGCCATGTAAGCTGCCGCTGATAATCTGTGGGCTGGCATCAGGCTCGCCCATATCGCTTATCACGGCTGCTGCACCAGTAAAATCGTGGGTAAGGGTGTAGTCATTAACGGTCACCAATGTTTTTAAACCTGCACCCAGGCTGGATTTAATACCGTTTTCCGAGTCTTCAAACGCAAAACAGTCTTGTGCGCTCAAGCCCATTTGCTGTAATGCCCAGATGTAAATATCAGCAGCCGGTTTTTTGGCAGGAACGATATCACCTGCAGCAATTACCTCGAACCAGTCATTCGCATCATCTGCCAGGCTGTATTTAAGCAAGGCAGTGACGTTTTCTGGTGTGGTGGTGGTGGCGATAGCCAGGCGTAGACCTGCATCACGCGCTTCTTTAATTAAGCGAGTAGTGCCGGTGCGCATAGGTATGCCGCCTTGCTGGAGTAGTTCGGTGTAATGTTTGGTCTTGGCTTTGTGTAGCGCGACCACTAAATCGTCAAAATCGGCTGGTTGCTGATAGGTGGTATTGAATTTCTCAACATAATAGCGCATCCGTTCCTTGCCACCAGTGACGGCAAGAAGTTCGCCATAGAGGGAGACATCCCAGTTCCAGTCCAGTCCAAATTCTTGAAATGCTGCGTTAAATGCAACACGATGACCATCGCGCTCGGTGTCGGCAAGTGTGCCATCTACGTCAAAAATTAGCGCTTGTAGTGTCATTTATAGGGTTCCTTATTGCTCTAAGAGCATAATTCTGTTATTAAGTGAGTTTGCCATTTTAAGAACAAACGGAAGCGATATTAAATACTATGGGTACAGATTTCAAAAAATTTACGCCGTACACTCCTAAGCCAAATGAAGAATACATGTCGGCAGCGCAACTTGCGCATTTTCGCAAAATATTAGAGGATTGGAAAGCAGAGTTATCTGAAGATATCGATGGAACTATTCATGCGATGCAGGAAGATGCTACTTTGTTTGCAGATCCTAACGACAGAGCCAGTCAAGAATCTGATATGGCACTAGAGTTGCGTAATCGTGACCGTGAACGCAAACTGATTAAAAAGATTGATCAGACTGTCGCTAAGATTGACGAGAATGATTATGGCTATTGTGCAGCATGTGGTGTGGAAATTGGTTTGAAACGGCTGGAAGCGCGTCCAACAGCAACTTTGTGTATCGATTGCAAAACCCTGGATGAGTTTAGAGAGCGTCAAGTAGCGCGTTAATACTATAAGCTGCAAGGTTGTTGTATTAGATATTAGGAGTGTGGAGTTGAGTGCATTTCAAACTAAATTAGATGGCATGTTGTACAGCCTGTTATCTTGGGACCAGTTAACTGCTTTTTGGCCGCGTATTGATACTGGCGCTGGCTGGTATCTGTATGCCGTGGGGCAGGATTTGCCAGCTACGCCTGCGAGTGCTGAGCAAGTGGCGGAATTTACCAAGCGTATTGATGAGTTGCTGCATAAGGAACATGAAGAGCGTTACTGCGGTATCGTTTATGCGGATGACACACAGGCGCCTACTTTTGTCGTAATTTACGACCCCAATAATTTGGGTGTTTCTTGTGGTTCAAGTAAAGATCGCGTGCTGCCGGGCTGGGTGATGAGTCAAGTGCCGCCTGAAGCAATGGAGCCTAAAGTCGTGCCTAATAATCGTAAGCACTGGTGGAATAGTTTCTTGGGTGGTGATTGATTACTGGATGATTTTTTGCGAATATCGCAGACAATAAAAAAGCAGCCTGGGCTGCTTTTTTATTGTCTTTGGAACTGCTTATTCAGCAGCAGGTGCGGCTTCTGCAGATTCTCTGGCAGGTGCTTCTACCAGCGCCTTCATAGACAGGCGTAAACGGCCTTTCTCGTCGGCTTCCAGTATCTTGACAGTAACGTGCTGGCCTTCTTTCAGGTATTCGCTCACAGCGTTGACACGCTCATGGGCGATTTGTGAAATGTGCAACAAACCATCTTTACCTGGCAATACGTTTACAATCGCGCCAAAGTCCAGCAATTTGATAACTGTACCTTCGTAAGCTTTACCCACTTCAACTTCGGCGGTGATTTCAGCGATACGGCGTTTTGCGATTTCGCCTGATTCAGCGCTGGTGCAAGCGATTTTCACTGTGCCATCTTCAGCGATGTCGATCTGCGTGCCTGTTTCTTCGGTCAGTGCGCGGATAACAGCACCACCTTTACCGATTACATCGCGAATCTTTTCAGGGTTAATCTTCATGCTGATAATGCGTGGTGCATAAGCAGACATTTCGGTACTTGCACCACCTACAGCTGATTTCATCAAGCCCAGGATGTGCATACGACCTTCTTTAGCTTGGGCAAGTGCGGCCTTCATGATTTCTTTGGTGATACCAGTAATCTTGATGTCCATTTGCAGTGCGGTGATACCAGCATCAGTACCTGCTACTTTAAAGTCCATATCGCCCAAGTGATCTTCATCACCCAGGATATCGGTCAGCACAGCAAAACGGTTACCTTCCTTGATCAAGCCCATTGCGATACCCGCAACGTGTGCTTTCAATGGTACGCCGGCGTCCATCAATGCCAGGCAACCACCGCAAACTGAAGCCATAGAAGATGAGCCATTGGATTCGGTGATTTCAGAAACCACGCGCATGGTGTAGCCAAATTCTTCACGGCTAGGTAATACGGCTGCCAATGCACGTTTAGCCAAACGGCCGTGCCCGATTTCGCGGCGCTTAGGTGTGCCTACACGGCCTGTTTCGCCAGTCGCGTACGGAGGCATGTTGTAATGCAGCATGAAGCGATCGCTGTATTCGCCTTGCAGTGCGTCGATTTTTTGTTCGTCACGACCAGTACCCAATGTTGCTACTACCATGGCTTGAGTTTCGCCACGAGTAAACAACGATGAGCCATGTACGCGTGGCAATACGCCATTGCGGATGGTGATAGGACGCACAGTGCGAGTATCACGACCGTCAATACGGGGGTGACCATTCAAAATCTGGTTACGAACGATTTTTGCTTCCAGGTTATGGAAAATATCGTTGATTTCGTTTACTGCCAATGTGCCCATGTCGCTGGTGATCAATTGCTCAGCCATGCGGTTGTGGATAGCTTTGATTTCTTTCGAACGTTCACGTTTCTGGCGAATTTCGTAAGCTTTGTTCAAATCCGCTTCTGCAACCGCCGCTACTTTAGCGATGAGTTCTACGTTAGCAACAGGCGCTTGCCAATCCCACGGTTCAGGATTTACTTCGTCAGCCAGTTCGTTAATCGCGTTGATCACGGCTTGCATCTGTTGATGGCCGTAAACTACCGCGCCCAACATGATTTCTTCAGATAATTGTTGTGCTTCTGACTCAACCATCAATACTGCCTGGCTGGTACCGGCAACGATCAAATCCATCGCTGAATCAGGTAATTCGCTGGCGAGTGGGTTAAGTACGTATTCGTTGTTGATGAAACCCACGCGTGCAGCACCGACTGGGCCAGCAAAAGGAATACCAGAAACAGCCAGCGCTGCTGATGAACCGATCAATGCCAGGATGTCTGAATCGACTTCCGGGTTGCTGGACATGACTGTCGCGATAATCTGGATTTCGTTGTAGAACGCTTCAGGGAATAATGGACGCAATGGACGGTCGATTAAACGTGATGTCAGTGTTTCTTTTTCTGAAGGCTTGCCTTCACGTTTGAAAAAGCCACCCGGGATTTTGCCCGCAGCATATGTTTTTTCTTGATAATCGACGGTAAGCGGGAAGAAGTCTTGCCCAGCTTTAACATCGTGTTTACCTACTACGGTTACTAACACAACAGTGTCATCAACCGTAACTAATACAGCACCGCTGGCTTGGCGTGCGATTTCGCCGGTTTCCAGGGTGACAGTGTGATGGCCATATTGAAACGATTTAGTAATTTTCATTGCTATCCTTTAGGTTGCTATTCTTAACGTCCTAACAAAACCGCCCCGCGTTTGTAGGGCGGGGCGGCATGTTCTAGACGGTGATAATGTCCAATATGATGATGCTTATTTGCGTAAACCAAGTTTAGCCAACATGTTACGATAGCTTTCGTTGTTGGTGCGCTTCAAGTAATCCAGTAATTTACGACGACGGCTAACCATACGCAACAAGCCACGACGTGAGTGGTGATCTTTAGCGTTCGCTTTGAAGTGGTCGGTTAAGTCGTTGATGCGAGCGGTCAATAAAGCAACTTGTACTTCTGATGAACCGGTATCGCCTGCAGCGTGTTGATATTCAGCAACTAATTGTGCTTTTAATTCGGTAGTAACAGCCATGGTGTTCTCCTAGAATGGATTAAAAAATCGCGAGGCACTTCGGCTGAAGGATGCACCTCGTTCGTGAAGCTGTGCATTATACTTAAAATATCTTATTTTTTCAAACGATTACTGCTGTATAAGCGACGAACTTGTGCATCCACGCTATCCTGCGCGAAATGGATGCTGAGTTTGGCGTTGATGTCCAGTTGTTCAGTGTTGTGGACGATGTCGCCGTGCTCGTTGCTGACGATGGCGTAGCCACGTGTGAGCACAGCATTCGGGCTGAGGTGGTTTAATTCATTATGCAAATGCTGGAGTTGGGTTTGACGCTGGCTTAATAAATGTTGCGTTGCTAATTGCATACGATTTTGATATTGCGTGAGCTGGCTGCGGTACGTGACCATTTCTGGACGTTTCAGGCGTAACTGGAGTTGTGCCTGCCGCCAGATGCGTTGCTGCATGTTGGCCTGGTGTGCGAGTCGCATGCGATTGGCGGATTGTTGTAATGCGCTACGCTGGGTCTGGATGCGCTGTCCCGGATGGACCAGGCGGGCCGCCAGATGTTGCAGTTTTTGTTGTCGTTGTGAAATTTGTGAGCGTAATTGTCGGCTCAGGCGTGCCTGCATTAAGTCTAGTGATTGCAACAGCTGGTCGCGGTTGGGGCACGCCAGGCTGGCTGCGGCAGTTGGCGTCGGCGCGCGTAAATCACTGACAAAGTCGGTGATAGTAAAATCGGTTTCATGTCCCACCCCGCTGATAATGGGGATAGGGCTGGCAGCTACGGTGCGTGCCACTTGCTCGTCATTAAAAGCGCACAAATCTTCTATGCTGCCACCGCCTCGGCAAATAATCAGCACATCACATTCTGCACGTCGATAGGCAGAATTAAGAGCGTTGACTATCTGCGCGGGTGCAGTCGCGCCTTGCACCTGGCACGGGTAGAGGATGATGGGCAAGCTGGGCATGAGCCGATTGAGCGTAGTCAGCACATCGCGCAGTGCGGCGGCTTGCGGTGAAGTGATAATGCCGATTTGGCGTGGCATGCTCGGGATGGCGCGTTTGCGTGCGCTATCGAATAATCCTTCCAGTTCCAGTTTGCGCTTGAGCCGTTCAAACGCCTCAAACAGCGCACCAAGTCCCGCGCGACGCAGATTGTCGACTTGTAGTTGAAATTCGCCGCGTGGTTCGTATAAACCTGCGGTAGCGCGAACTTCAACCTGCATGCCGTTCTCAGGCTGCCAATCGATAAACTGGTTGCGCCCCCGAAACATCACGCATCGCACCTGTGCTTGCGCATCTTTCAGGGAAAAGTACCAATGCCCAGACGCGGCGCGAGTGAGATTGGATATTTCACCTGCGACCCATGTCAGCGGTATTGCGCTGGTCAGTGTTTGTTGTATCCAGCGATTAAAACTACTGACAGTAAGGATTTGCGCTGGCTGGTTAAGCAGAGAGTTTGTCAAGGATTTTCCACAGTGGTTACAAAATGAAATAAATTTTCAGTAAATAGCTTGACGTAATTAAATTTTGTTATCAGTTTGATTATAAACGATAAATTTTAATGTCAAAATTTAAGCAATGGATAAAATCCCTTATGAGCGGGTGACTTAGCCACTTGATAAACATATTGCCCACAAAGTTATCCACAGAAATTGTGGGTAATCTTAAAAAAGCCTTGTGCGTGATAGAGTTAGCGTATAAATCTATGGCTTCGTCTAATTTCATGATTTGCTTATATTGAATTCTCCACACCCGAAATAAAAGCCGGGTAAATTGCAATAATTTACTTGACGCCAATGAAAAACTATAACTTTATGATTTTAAATGATATTTAATGTGTATAAAAAATGAGCTGCAAACAAAAGTCCTTACCTGCTGGTAAGTTAGCATTTAGACTAACATGCTATCCACAAAGTTATCCACAGAAAGTGTGAGTAAGCGCAGGCTGGTTTTACAGCAGTAAGTGATGCTAGCCCACAAACAGCCATGAAAAATTCGTAATTAGTCGTTAATTAAGCATCAATGACTGATAATTTTGCGAGCCTTTTGTGCGTTTGTGGGCCAGAATTCTTATTTCGCTGTAGCTGAAGGTATCACCTTGCTTGCCGCCAGTTTTGCACGTTGTCTTGCAGTGTCGGTATCATCTGCGCAGGCCAGTGCAACGCCCATGCGGCGACGTACAAACGCCGTGGGTTTGCCAAATAAGCGTATCTGGCTGCGTGGCACGCTGAGCGCATCGGCAACACCGTTGAAGACGATGCCATCGGCTTCAACGCCGCCATATATCACCGCTGAGGCACCTGCTTCACGCAAGCGCGTATCTACTGGCAAGCCTAAAATCGCACGTGCATGCAGTTCAAATTCACTCTGATATTGGCTGCACATGGTGACCATGCCGGTGTCATGCGGGCGTGGGGATACTTCTGAAAACCACACCATATCGCCTTTGACGAACAATTCCACGCCAAAAATACCGCGCCCACCCAGATTTTCAGTGACGCGATGAGCGATGTCTTGCGCACTTTTAAGCGCCGCGTCTGACATGGCCTGTGGCTGCCAGGATTCAACATAGTCACCATGCACCTGGATATGACCTATAGGGTCGCAGTAGTGCGTTTCTACCTGGCCTGATGCACCTACAGCACGTACAGTCAGCAAAGTGATTTCATAATCAAAATCAATGACGCCTTCAACGATAATGCGTCCCTGTTTGACACGTCCGCCACTGGCAGCGTATTCCCAGGCGGGTAATACATCAGCAGCCGATTTAATCATCGACTGACCTTTGCCAGAGGACGACATGACTGGCTTGATAATGCATGGGTAGCCGATTTGTTCATCTATCGCCGCTTGCAGCTCTTCCAGACTATCCGCAAAACGATAGGGTGAAGTTGCCAGTCCCAGCGTTTCTGCGGCTAATCGGCGTATGCCTTCGCGATTCATGGTGAGCTGGGTAGCGCGGGCGGTAGGGATCACCTGGCTGATACCAGCTTGCTCGATGGCTAATAATTCATCAGTCGCAATCGCTTCGATTTCAGGCACGATAAAATGTGGGCGTTCGGCTTCAACTAATGCTCTTAGCTGAGCAGCATCGGTCATGTCGATAACATGGGCACGGTGGGCAAGCTGATGTCCAGGTGCGTTAGCGTAACGGTCAACGGCAATCACTTCTATGCCTAAACGTTGTAATTCAATAATCACTTCCTTGCCTAATTCACCGCTGCCGAGCAGCATGACACGCGTGGCGGAAGGGGATAATGGTGTGCCTAATTGCATAATAAAAGTCTCAATTGAGGGTAGAAGTACGGGATTTGATTTGTTCTGCAATATCAGCAGGTGCCTCGGCCAGTATGGCGGTCATGCCTTGTTGCGCACGCTCGTCGCCTTGGCGCGCAGCGAGTTCAAATAATTCGTAAGCATACAGATAGTTTTGCTGCAGCCCGATGCCACGATAGAACATCAAACCCAGATTGAATTGCGCTTGCTTATCACCCTGATCCGCAGCTGCGCCATACCATTTAGCCGCTTCTATATAATCTTGCGGCGCATCCTTGCCTTCAAAATACAGCACGCCCAAATTATATTGCGCATTGACATCGCCGTTTTGTGCGTCTTCGGTGAGTTTTTTCAGCGGCGCATAGCCTGCCAGTTCGAGTATATCCATGATATGAGGGAGTTAAGCTAAGAGGTATGGAGTTTAATCAAAAGCCTAAGCTTAAACAAGTTGTGTGGGCTAAGGTTACAATATGGTTTTTAATGAATAACTGTCCTGAATGACACTACCACCTGCTATTTTTTTGATGGGGCCGACTGCTTCGGGCAAGACCGCTGCTGCTGTGGCATTGGCTACGCGATTCCCTGTGGAAATTATCAGCGTTGATTCGGCGCTGGTTTATCGCGACATGAATATAGGCACGGCTAAACCTGATGCGGTGACACTAGCGGAAGCACCACATCATTTAATCGATTTGATCGACCCTACCGAAGTTTATTCAGCAGCGCAGTTTCGCCGTGATGCACTGCGCCTGATGGCGGATATTACCGCTCGCGGGCGTATCCCGTTGCTGGTGGGCGGCACGATGCTGTATTTCAAGGCTTTGCGCGAAGGCCTGTCGGATTTGCCGCAGGCCGATGCCGCATTGCGTAGCGCGATAGAAGCCGATGCGGCGGTGCGAGGCTGGGCTGCGCTGCATCAGGATTTGGCACAGCGTGACCCAATCACCGCTGCACGTCTACAACCCACCGATACCCAGCGCATCCAGCGTGCATTAGAGGTCATTGCGCTCACGGGCAAGCCGATGTCGGAAGCGTTCGCGCAGTCACGCAGTGCAGATTTGCCCTATCGCGTGCTACCCATCGCACTCATGCCGTCTGACCGCAGCGTACTGCATCAGCGCATTGCACAGCGCTTTGACACCATGTTAGCCGCTGGTTTACTGGAAGAATTAACCGATCTGCGTCAGCGCTATCCGCTTACCGCAGACATGCCCGCCATGCGCTGTGTGGGTTATCGTCAAGCCTGGGGTTATCAGGACGGCGAATACAGCTACGACGAAATGCGCGATCGCGGCATCTTCGCCACACGTCAATTAGCCAAACGCCAAATTACCTGGCTACGCAGCACGCCCGATGTGCAAATTGTGGACTGTATAGCTGATGATGTGGTGGGGCAGGTAATGGGCCTGGTTGAGCGGTTCTTGGCTTAACGCTCAGTGGTTACCGATGTAGGATACGGTTAAGCGCAGCGCAACTCATCTTATTAGCTGTCGGCTTAAAGTCAGGATAACTGGATAGAATAGGCTCATCGAAATATTGCGGCGCGCTAAACCCAGCTATCAGCTGCGGATGCGAAGTAATAGTCAAGGAGCATATTGTTGAAAAACCTCAGTCCAACAACTCGTCGTATTTTGTATGTTATCAGTATGGTGCTTCTGGGCGCAGCCGTGATTACTGTGCTCGGTATGATGTTTTTGGGGCGTGCATAGCCAACGCACAATGCGTTTTTGAATTGTTATCTTTCACGTTGGTCGGGAAAATGAACTGCTGTTCCGATCCTGAGCGGAAGTTCAGGTTGAACAACCTGACTGTCTCGTTTTCGATCTTTGCTACCGGTCGGATGCAGATGCACTTATGGCCGGTATGGAATTTTCATCAGTAAGAGGTGCGGGAATTATCTCGAAAGGCGGCTTTTCTGCAATGCGACTGCGTGCTCTCGACCCGTGCTAGCCTTGGTGAACGGCAGCTGTCCGGCAAATAATTTATCGAGACTGATTTCTCCAAATAACCCACACCAAACGCAGGTGGTACGACCATCACTTACTTGAGCTTAACTGCTTAAGTTTAGAGTATTACTTCAGTGGGTTTCCTGAATAGCGACCCCCTCGCTTGGTAGTAGCGCCTCAAGGTCTATTAAGCGGTTGATCGATAGCTCAGAGAGTGCGTGTCCAGTCGTCAAAATCAGCGTGCCATCTTTGAGATGAATATTCTCTTCCAGCATCATTCCTGGGCGCAATCTTCGTAGCGCAAGACGGTGCCCATTTATGTTTTTATGGCTGCTTCGTGTTATGTGACTGCCTAAGGGGATGCCCGCGTCTCGCAGAGGTATTGGCTGTTTATTGCCCAGTGTCGGCAGGCTCTCCAATTCGGTCTTGACTGCCTCATAGGCCATCGGCGAGTGAAGGTGCATGCGTTCAGATAAGGCTCGAGTGAGTTTTTCTTCAACCACTGCAGGAATGATGGGTTTTACCAGGAATCCATTTATATCGAGCGCAAGTGCAGACCCAACTATCTCCGTTTGCGAAAACGAGGTCAGTACCACGATTCGTGTATCTGGTTTGGCGTGCGTTCTTCCTGCACGAATCAGTTGAACGAATTTCAAGCCATTCATTCGTGGCATATTGACGTCAGTGATGATCATGTCGAACGTATTGGCTTCAAGCAGATTAATGGCAAATTCCGCATTGTCTACATCGACGATATTTGCGTATCCGAAATCGCGCAGAATCCGAAGGATTATTTTTCGCGTGAAAGCGTCATCCTCGACGACAAGGATTTTGATCTTGTTAGCCGTCTGCACAGATTCTGGAGCGGGGGAGGACATCAAGTGGGTAAATTTTTGTTTAAAACTCGCTACAAAATCATTGAACGCTATCGCATCCATTGGTTGGGCGACGAAATAGCCCTGTACCACATCACACCCAACGACCTTCAATGCATCCCAGTCCTGTTGCGTCTCCACACCCTCTGCCACGCTCTTGACCAATAACTTGTGTGCCATGTCGATGCTCGACTTGACCACGATGCGTAATGCCTTGTTGTCGGCAAAGTCTTTTACGAAAGACTGGTCAATCTTTAACTCGCCGAAAGCAATACGCGTCAGCTGCTGAAGGTTTGACGCCCCCGTGCCATAATCGTCGATAGAAAGTGTGAAACCATTCATGCACAGGCGCGCCAAGTTTTCTAATGCAGGCGCGATATTAGTCATGGCCGCAGATTCAGTGATCTCCAGAACGATATATTGAGGATCCACGTTAGCCTCGCTTACCACCTGAGTGATTTTGTCTGCCAAAGCAGTATCATCTAGTGAAACCAGCGACAGATTGACCGAGACCGTAAGAAAGTAACCTTTATTATGGAGGGAACGCACCATTGCTGCGGATTTTCTGAGGATGCGGAAAGTCAGGTCGTCAATGTTTGCTGTCTGCTCAAGCTGAGGGATGAAAGAATATGGACTAATCACGCCATGTTCTGGATGTATCCAGCGAGCCAGTGCTTCAGCACCCACTAGTCGTCCCGTTTTCATTTCCACTTTGGGTTGAAAGAATGGTTCGAACTGATCAGCGCGGATCGCATGCAAGATATCTTCAAGCGTAAAACTCTTCGCTACAGGTTGCTGAATCTTACGGGTCGAATTTCCATGCTTTAGCAGATGCTCTTTGAGGTTTACCAATAGAACAGGTTTTTCGATCACGCCCAGTAGTTGGACGCCATACATCTGGGTCATCCTGCCAATCGAGGTAAGCAGCTTGCCATCAAGTCCGCTGGTGAGGATGACGGCGATGTTTTGATGCTCTTCGCCCAGATGCCGAAGAAACTCCATGCCATCCATTTCTGGCATGTTCAAGTCACAGAGCGCTACGTCAATCGGTGTTGAATTTACTTGGCGAATGACGTCGAGCGCCTGCTTGCCATTGCTTGCACTGAAGATCGAAACAATACCCAGCGAATTCAGCATTTTGATAAGGGTATTACGCTGGAAGTCATCATCTTCCATGATCAAAATATTCAGATCCGTGATTTTCATCATTCGCCCCCGTAGTTTCTTTCTGTAGTGAGGAATGCCTCCAGTTGGTCAAGCGCTTCATCCAGTGCCACCTTCGCGGTGCTTGCTTTAACCATATCGTCATTCCGTGCAGCGTGCTCAATGGCTTCGCAAGGTTTTTCGAGATTCATTGCACCCACCATTCGACTGGAACCTTTCATACGATGGGCTGTACTCTCCACATTGGTGCGATCACCTCGCTTGAGCATCTCTGACAGCTTGGAATGATCAGCGCGAATGTGCGACAGGAAGTCCCTCAATACCTGATCTTGGTCAGCTCTGTCTGTCACAACCGCGTTTAGAACTGCATAATCAATAGGGGCTGGAAAGCCGCCATCGTTGTTATGCTGTGACGGCATGGGCGATTCCCCATTAATTTCGGTAATGGACAGCCACTTTGCCAATGTCTTCCTGAGCTGCGCAAGATTGGCGGGCTTGACCAGCAATTCATCCATACCAGCGGCTTGGCATCGACCTTCTTCTTCAGCAAGCGCATTAGCTGTCCAGGCGATGATGGGTGTGTGGGGGCGCTGCTCCCCTGCTTCAATCTTGCGTACCTCTCGTGAGAACTCGTACCCATCCATCTCGGGCATATGGCAATCGGTAATGACCAGCGCAAAGCGCCCCTCCATCCATTTTGACAACGCGACCAAGCCATTTTCCGCTGTCTCGGAACGCAACCCAAGCAGACCGATCTGGCGCGCCAGGAGCTCACGGTTGATCGGGTGGTCATCCACCGCCAGCACCAGCGGTGCATCATCTGTATTGTTGGTGATCAGGGGGGTGACCTTACGTTGTTGCACCTCCAAATGCATGTCTCGTACTGCCTCACCCGGTACACCAGAAATAGGCAGGGTCAGTGTGAGGCTGAAGACGGAGCCTTGCCCATGTTCACTCTGCAACTCAATTTGTCCGTCCAGCATCTCAGCCAAACGACGGCAGATCGCAAGACCCAGGCCGGTTCCACCATACATGCGAGCGGTGTCTGCGCTCTCTTGCCGGTAGCGCTGAAACAGGCGTTCTTGAACTTCCGCGCTAATACCTACTCCCGTATCTTTGACAGAGAATCGTATCTGATCACCACTGTCGAGATGTTGTACAAGCTCGGCTCGCAGCTCTATCTCGCCTTGTTGCGTAAACTTGATTGCATTGCTGACAAAATTATTCAGCACCTGTGAAAGTCGTAGCGAATCGACGATATAAGCCTGATTGAGTCGTGCATCTGCGTGCTGCCATAGCATCAGCGATTTTGCGCTAGCCACGCGTGAATAGGTATTAACGACTTCTTGTAGCAGATGTGAAATCGAAGCAGGGTGTGGAGAGAGTTCCAGTTTCCCTTCTTCGATCTTGGACCAGTCCAGAATATCACTGACGATGCGCAATAATCCTCTGCCGGAATCCCAGGCATATTCCAAAGTTGCATTTTGTTCTGCATCCAGTTTCGTCAGGGAAAGCAGCTCTAGCATCCCAAGCATGCCGGTGAGCGGGGTGCGAATCTCATGGCTCATGGTGGCAAGGAAAGAATCCTTGGCGAGGTTGACCGCAGCCAGTTCCGTCTCGCGCTGTTCCAGTTTCTGCATTGCCGTCTTAAGTGCTCTATTGGCATCCTTAACCTCTGATGCCCGGTGCATTACTTCCGCTTCCATGCGCTCTGCGTGAGCCTCAATCTTTCCCAGCTGTTCCGCATTTTCCAGATTGGCACGTTCTCGACCCAAAATAAATTCAGTTACATCTTCTACATGATGAATGATGTAGGCGACGCTGCCATCATTAGCAAATACCGGAGTGTTAACGGGGCTCCAATATTTGACTTCGAAGCCGTCGGTACCATCACGCCTGGGAATGTCATATTTCTGCACACCCATGGTGTCAAATTGGCGATCCGAGACGACGCGATTGAGAGACATATGCAGATCGCCAACACCACTCACGGACTTATCATCTGGGTTATCAGGAAATATTTCAAAGAGGCCGTGGCCAACAATGGCATCGCGCTGAGTTCCTGTGGCCTGTAGGTAGCGCTCGTTCACAGCAATAATGGTAAACGCAGAATCCGGCCGCAAAATCAGGTAAGGATGCGGACTTGCTTCAAATAACATTTTGAAAAAAGAATCATACGAACTCTCTGCGATATGAATCATTGTCTCTCCGTAATGGTGTTGTCTTCACATTCAGGCCAAAATTTGCCTTCTTGTATTGCGAGCCGCCAATCCATGAACTGATAATTATTGCCGGAAAAAACAGAAACCACGCATATGGCTGAATAGCAGCCCAAAAAGTCCATTGCAACACGAAAGCAACGAGCGGAGGAAGGATGGCAAAAAACAGTAATCATGGTGAAATTGATACCGACCTTTCATACAGATCCTCTTTAGTGGATTTGATTGCCTTGCAAGGGTGCGCTTAAATAACAATAGAGCAAGCGAACAGTTATTAGGCTGACCCAACGGTCAGTATTATTGATAATAATAATAAGGTGTGCTGTCTTTTGGCAAGCTGTTGGTTCATAGCTCCTCAATAAATTTTCTTGTCCATCTACAACGTAATAATATGGCCAAACGATGACACTCGCCTGACTAGAATTGAACATGGAAAATCATCTATCTGGGTGGTGGCTGTTGAGTGGATTACGAATCCTTTAATGATGGGGTTATGACCGACCGGTTGAATCCGTAGTCAAAAGTGGCGGTTCGAAAAAGTTGAAAGCGGACATCCAGTGGGCTGCACTTCCATAAAACCCCACAGTTCGCAACGGCCGAACAGCAGACCACTATATGCCTCTGACTGACCGTTCCTGATTGCGTATTCAACCAGTCGAAGCAACAGATTGGCTGAATCGTCCAGCAAGCTACTCATCGAAATTGCTGCCAGTGTCCGGTACGCAATAAACATGTCATTCCAACTCCGTCCCAATAATGAAGTTTTTTGCCTGATTAAATGCAACGCTAAGCTGCAAGTATTGTGCAGATGTGGCTGCCCAATTTTTAGTGCGTATGAGTTTTTCCAGTTCGGCACAGTTATGTGCTACTTGGTGAGCGTGAATGTAGCCAGCAGCGCCTTTTAGTTCGTGGACTGGGCGGGCTGCTGCGCTGTTTTGAGCTGTTATTGCTGCGCTGAGTTCAGTTAGCAAAGGTGTGCTGGAGGTTATGAAGAGCTGCAACATTTCTTTGACCAGGGCGCTGTCCTGGCGACAGGTAATGCGTAGCTTGTCCATGTCTATGGGATATAGCCAGCGATTGAGCGTGTTAACTAAGTCGGCTTCCAGTACGGGTTTGCTTAGATAGTCCTGCATGCCGGCTAACAGGCAGTTGTTTTGTGTGTCGGGTTGCGTGTCGGCGGTCATGGCGATGATGGCACCCGTGTCGGGGGCGGTGGCGCGGATTTGTGCTGTGGCGGTGTAACCATCCATTTCCGGCATCTGGCAATCCATCAGGATTAAATCATAGTGTTGTTGCTGGCATAGTTGCACGGCCTCAAGACCATCTGCCGCTGTGCTGGCATCTAATCCCAGTGCTGTTAATAAATGCCGCATTACTTTACGGTTGACGGCGTTGTCGTCGACGACCAGAACTGATTGCTGGCTGTATAGCGGGGTAGCTGCAACATGTAAGGGCTGAATTTCACTGGCGCTGGCGATGGCTGCGGGCAGGACAAACCAGAAGCAGCTGCCCTGAGTGCGCTGGTCATTGATGCCGATTTCGCCACCCATGAGTTCGACTAGCTGCTTGCAAATAGTCAGTCCCAAGCCCGTGCCGCCGTATTTACGCGTGGTTGAGCCGTCGGCCTGGGAAAAAGCCTGAAATAACCTGGTCTTGGCTTCATCGCTAATGCCGATGCCGTTGTCTTCTATACGTATGCTGAGTAGGTCTTGATTGTAATCAACAGCGATACGTACTGTCCCTGCTGCGGTGAATTTAATGGCATTGTCGATCAGGTTGGTGAGCACCTGACGGATGCGCCAGGGGTCGGCGGTGATATAGCGTGGGACGTTGGCGCTGATGGCTAATTGATAGTCGAGTTGTTTCTCGGCCGCACGGAGCTGGAATAGCTGGTAGGTGTCTTGCAGATGCTGGTGCAGGTCGAAGGCGATGTATTCAATATCGAGTTTGCCTGCCTCTATTTTGGAAAAGTCGAGAATATCATTGATCAGTTTCAGCAACATTTTGGCAGCGCTATCAACCGTGCGGGCGTAATCTTGCTGATTAGAGTTAAGTGGCGTTTTAAGCAACAACCCGCTCATGCCTATGATGGCATTCATTGGGGTGCGGATTTCATGACTGACATTGGCGACGAATTCAGCCTTTATTCTTGCAGCGTCTAATGCAGTATCCCGGGCGTTCTGCAGGTTTTGCTCAATCAGCCGGCGCTTGGTGATGTCGCGCATGATGGCTTGTATCACCGGCTTGCCATTCAATTGTGTGGTGTACATGTCGATTTCGGTTGGGAAAGTTTTCCCATTAGCGCGCATACCCAGCCATTCAAACGTGTGATGACCCATGATTTTGGTGATGCCAATAGCCTCGTCTGCCACTTCCGTGGCTGTGCGCCCGTCAGGCTGTACGGGTGCGCCTAATATTGACGGAGGTTTTCGGGTAAATTCGGCCACGCTATCGATACAGAAAAGTTCGAGTGCGGCCGGATTGCAGTCGGTAAAACCGTCTTCCCCGATGAGCACGATAGCATCAAAATTGGTCTCAAACAGGGTTTGATATTTGAGTTTTTGCTTGGCGATTTCTTCTGATTGTTGACTGATTCTGCGAGTAACAAAGCTAGCGATTAATAAACCTAATCCAACTGCTGTTATGCCCATGATGATGACGAAATTGCGGGTTTCGTCATAGGTACGGAAAGCGGTAATGGCGGCTTCGGCGTTGGCGCTGCGTTGCAGTTGCAACAAATCATTCAATGCAGTGAGCACTTTGGCTTGAGCGGGGATAGTGCTGTTTTGTAACAGGTACAATGCATCGTTGTTGCGGTTGTCCAGCGCCAGGGAGACGGTCTGCCGTCCCAGCGGTTGAGCGATATTGGCATATATGCCGATTTTATCCAGGCGTGATTCTTCGTCGGTATTTAGTTTGGAGAGTCTCAATGCCTGCAATGCGTCGGCAAATCTTACGCTGTTTTCCTGGAATTCATAAAGCTCATCGTTTTGCTCGAATGGCTTGGTGTTAAGCGTCAGTGAATGCAAGATAAGTGCGCGATCACGCAACGCGTCGCGCATGATGGTAATCAGCTCGGTTTTGTAATTGTTGACGCTGACGATGGCGACCAGTTGCTCATTGATTGCACGCATTTTTGCCAGGCCAATCAAGGTTAATGCGAGTAATAACGCTAGCATCAATCCAAATGAAAGGATCAGGCTGAGTTTGAGGTTGATCTGCCTCATGCTGGCAGACTATTCGGCAATAGTGGGGAGGTTGGGTGTGCTTGCCGCGTTTGCGGTGCTGGAGAGGGCCGCAATTGGGTTCAACAGGCGGCGCGCGCCGTTGAATTTGCTGCTCCAGTAGGCATCATCCAGATGCGAGATCATGACGACACCTGTTTTGCTGCTGGCGGCGTGGATAAAACGGTTTTCGCCGAGATAAATGCCCACATGTGAAAATGTGGATTTCATGGTTTTGAAGAAAACCAGATCGCCAGGCTTGAGTTCGGTTTTAGTGATTTCGGTACTGAGTTTACTCATGGCCAGAGCATTGTGCGGCAATTTTAAGCCTGCGACTTGGCCGAATACATATTTTACAAAGCCGCTGCAGTCCATGCCGGTGCTGGGGTTGTCGCCACCGGGTTTATATACCGCACCCACCAGGCCCATTGCAAACAATGCCAGTTCAGTGCGGGTAGGTGGCGGATTCGCGGCGTTATCGTCTGCCCAGCTCGGTGTCTGGGTGAAGATGAAGACGGTAAGAATGAGGTATTTAATAAAGCGCATAGACTTCAATTTAATAGAGTTTTCTATTCAGGTCAAAGATTTACTGGATTTATTTCGATGATAAGTTGGGTATCAGGTTAAAATAAGCCGACTTTATTGAGGGTGTAGCTATGTTGTGGGAAACCTTTAGCGTGGTGCGGGATTTGTCGCGTTTGCATGAAATCGCCAGTATTTTAATTAAATATGGCTGGGGAGATTTTGTGCGGGTGCTGGGTATAGGCACAGTATTAGAGCGTGCCGGACGAATTTTACACAAACAACCCAAGCACAACGATATTGCAGATTTGGATCCTGCTATCCGTGTGCGTTTGGCGCTGGAAGAGCTTGGACCGACCTTCGTTAAATTAGGACAGTTGCTTGCGACCCGGGTCGATTTGCTGCCGCCCGCGTGGATAGTTGAGCTGGAAAAGCTGCAGTCGCATGTGCCGCCAGTCCCATTTGCAGAGATAGAGGCGGATGTGGTGATGCTGCTGGGCAAACCTATCCATGAAGCGTTTGCCCAATTTGAGCGTGAGCCGTTCGCGGCAGCTTCGATGGCGCAAGTGCACAGGGCGCAGTTATTCGATGGCACGAGAGTGGTGGTGAAGCTGCGTCGTCCAGGCATAGACAAAAAAATTGAAGCCGATTTGCGTATTTTGCAGCATTTTGCGCGCCTGGTAGAGCATGACATGCCCGATGCGCGGCGTTATCAGCCTGTGATGATGGTGTCGTATTTCCGCCGTTCATTGCGTCGTGAGCTGGATTTGCTCATGGAAGCGCACAATATGGAGCGCTTTACGACCAACTTCGCTGGCGATGAGACGGTGCATATCCCGCAAGTTCACTGGGAATACACGTCTGCTACGATGATAGTGCAAGAGGAATTGATAGGCGTTCCTGGTACCGATTTGCTGGCGGTGCGTGACGCAGGGCTGGATTTGCCGCTGCTGGCGGCGCGTGGCGCGGATGCGGTACTGCGTATGATCTTGATCCATGGTTATTTTCATGCCGATCCGCATCCAGGTAATGTCATTTACTTGCCCGGTAATCGCATCGGCATGATAGATTTTGGCATGGTGGGGCGCTTGACGGATTATCGCCGCCAACAGCTGGTCAATATGCTCGATGCGTTAGCACACAAAGATGAAGACGCCATGTTGCAGGTGTTGATGGATTGGACTGGCGATGGTGAAGTGGATGAAGCCAAGCTGGGCTACGATGTGTCGGAACTGATGTTTGGTTACGATAATCTGGAACTCAAGGATGTGAACATCAGCGCGTTGCTGAATGAAATTACGGCGGTGATTCGTGAAAATTCACTGGTTTTGCCTGCTGACCTGACATTGTTGTTTAAGGCATTGATTACGCTGGAAGGCTTGGGGCAGCAGTTAGACCCTGAGTTTCACATGGTGGATCACATCACGCCATTTGTGCGCGATGTCATCGCGGAACGTTACCAGCCTGCGGCATTGATGAAACGTGGGCGCAAGAGCTTAAAAGACGCATTTGAAGTGGTTGCAGGCTTGCCGCGTGATTTGGCCAGATTGATGCGCGAAGCGCGGCGTGGGCGGTTGCGTATAGATCTGGATCTGAAGCGGCTGGATCAATTTGGCCACCAATTAGATCGCGCCAGTAACCGCATTACCATGGGCATATTGACTGCCTCACTGGTGATAGGCTCATCTATAGTCATGACCGTAGATGGATGGCGGTTTATGGGATTTATTGGATTTTTGTTAGCTTTCTTTAATAGTTTATGGGTTATCGTATCCATATGGCGGTCAGGGCAGTAACGAATTTGTTATTCACGCTTGTTTGAATTGGGTATCCGCAGTCTGAATTTATCTAGAGTATCAATGTGAAACCTTACGAATTATTTATCGGGTTGCGATATACCCGCGCTAAACGGCAAAATCATTTTATTTCTTTCATCTCCTTAATCTCCATGCTCGGTATTGCGTTGGGAGTTGCTGCGTTAATCGTAGTGCTGTCAGTGATGAACGGCTTTCAGGATGAGTTGCGCAGCCGTATTTTAGGCGTGGCGGCGCATATTGAGATTAGCGGGTTTGATAACACGCTGACCGATTGGCAAAGCGTTGCGGTGCAAAGTAAAAAGGTGCCGGAGGTACAAGCCACTGCGCCGTTTGTCGCTGGACAGGGGTTGCTGGCATACGATCAGGCGGTGCAAGGCGCGATGGTGCGCGGTATCGTACCTGATGCGGAAGATAGCGTGGCTGACATTGGGCGAAAAATGAAATTGGGTAAGCTCGGCGCGTTGCGCGCGGGTGAGTGGGGCATAATTCTTGGTGTGGATTTGGCGCGTAACCTGGGCGTACAAATGGGCGATAAAGTCACTTTGATCACGCCTCAGGGGCAGGTGACTCCGGCGGGCATGGTGCCGCGTCTCAAGCAGTTCACTGTGGTCGGAATATTCCAGATCGGCATGTATGAATATGATGCAGGGTTGGCATTGATCGCCATGCCTGACGCGCAAAAGCTGTTCCGTATGGGTGATAGCGTATCTGGCGTGCGCCTTAAAATTGCTGATTTGTATCGTGCGCCACAAGTGGCTATGAAGTTGAGCAAAACTTTAACTGGCGATTATTACATACGCGACTGGACGCAATCGCACAGCAATTTCTTCCGTGCGGTACAGATGGAAAAACGGGTGATGTTTGTGATTTTGCTGCTTATCGTCGCAGTAGCCGCCTTTAATATTGTGTCTACCTTGGTGATGGTGGTGACGGATAAACAGGCGGATATTGCCATTCTGCGCACATTAGGTGCGTCACCCATGAGTATTATGAAAATATTCATGGTGCAGGGTGCAGTGATAGGTATAGTAGGGACTGCATTGGGGTTGATTGCGGGTATCTTGCTGGCGTTGAATATTGGTGTGGTGGTGCCGTTTATTGAGCATACGTTTGGCGTACAGTTTTTGTCGGCAGATGTGTATCAAATCAGCGAATTGCCGTCCAAATTAGACTGGCATGATGTGGGCGTAATTGCAGGGGTGTCGTTGGTGTTGTCCTGGTTGGCGACACTGTATCCAAGCTGGCGTGCATCCAGAACCAATCCAGCGGAGGCGTTACGTTATGAATAATTTGGTGATCAGTTGTCAGGGTTTGAGCAAATCTTACCAGCAAGGTAAAACCATAGTGTCGGTGTTAAAAGGCATTGATTTTAATATCGCTCAGGGTGAGTTGGTTGCGGTAATGGGGGCGTCAGGTTCGGGTAAATCAACGCTGCTGCATCTGTTGGGTGGTCTGGATGATGCCACGCAAGGCACGGTGAGTATCATGGGTGCGGATATTCAGACCATGAGTGAGGTAGCGCGCGGTGAGCTGCGTAATCGTTCGCTGGGGTTTGTGTATCAGTTCCATCATCTGCTGGCTGAATTCAGCGCTGTTGATAACGTCGCAATGCCGTTGCTGATCCGCCGGGTTGCGCCTAAATTGGCGCGTGAGCAGGCGGCTGAGTTGCTTAATGAGGTTGGCTTGGGGCACAGGCTTACGCATACACCGGGTGAGCTTTCAGGTGGTGAGCGCCAGCGTGCCGCCATTGCGCGTGCATTGGTCACCAAGCCTGCATGCGTGCTGGCTGATGAGCCTACTGGCAACCTCGACAGGCATACTGCAGCGGGCATTCATGAGCTGATGTTGAAGCTCAACCAGCAGCACCAAACCAGTTTTCTGATCGTAACTCACGATCCGGAATTAGGCGGCAAGATGCAGCGCGTATTGCATCTGGATGATGGTTTGTTAGTGAATTAAGTGAAAAGAATTAAATGAAAAATACAGTAGATGTTTATGCCGAATTTGATTATCAAGGCGCGTCGCATAAGCCAATCATGACGCTGGATTTGGATGTGCATATCAAAACGCTGGAGGATTTATCGGCTATTCCAGTGTTGTTGGCTAAAACTAATCACATCGACAGTTATTCGTATCAATATGAAGTTTTGCTCGACAGTCAGCTTTGTTATGCGAATGCCACTGGTCTGGCAGCAGATTTCCTGGTTGGCAGTGATTTCGATTTCGCGGGATTTTTAGCGGTAAATAGTGTCGATAATGTCGTCACCAAGTTGCAGAAAATTGCTCAGGAAGAGCTGGGTATCAGTGACCTGTCAGCACATGCAGCGCTTAAGCAGGCGTTGTTGCGGGCGTATCACTTAGACAAATAAACGGCATGGTTGCGCTGATAATTTCGCTGCAAGCATGTCGTTCAGCTTTATTTTTCAGGCATTTTGAGTATAATGCTGGCTTGTCCGCAGTGTTTGCGGGAGAGTGTGGTCGTGCTGGTGATGTTTCCCCACGATTGCCGCCGAAGGCGTAATTCACCCAGAATCGCTCAGGCCCCCGAACCGTAAATACAGGGCATCTCTGGAGAGCGACGCGCAGGCGTCCACCGAAGGGGCACACAGCGTGATCATCGCGCTGTAATCTCTCAGGTAAATAGGACAGAGGGGTGATGATTGCGTATCGTTACCACTTAACTTATTGACCGACTATGACCATCATCCCTATCAACACCATTGCCGAACCCACCCGTCAGCCCAATGCTGTACGTATGCCTGTGTGGATACGCCAGAATCTGGGTCAGGATGTGCATTATGGCAAAACCGATGCCGCAGTCCATGAGCATCGTCTGCATACCGTGTGTGAAGAAGCGCGCTGTCCCAATCGGGGCGAATGCTGGAGTCGCGGTACGGCGACGTTCATGCTGCTTGGCGATACCTGCACGCGTGCATGTGGATTCTGCGCAGTGAAAACAGGCAAGCCTGACTGGCTGGATGCCGATGAGCCTAATCGCGTGGCTGCAGCGGTGATGGAATTACAATTACGTTATATCGTACTGACCTCGGTGAATCGGGATGACTTGGCCGATGGCGGTGTAGGCATATTTGCGGAAACCTTGCGCCAACTGCGTTTGCGCGATGGTCAGATAGGGGTGGAATTCCTTACGCCAGATTTTCGCCAGAATCAAGTCGATGCTGTGGCCACTGTGATGGCGACGTTAAGCGAATTGCCTGAAACAGTGCGCCACGATCTGGTGTGGGGTCACAATGTCGAAACCGTGCCGCGTCTGTATCAGACTGCGCGCCGTGGTTCCAAATACGCTCGTTCATTAAGTCTGCTGGCATTGGCAGCACAACAGTCTGGCGTGGCTGCCAAATCTGCGCTCATGCTGGGTTTAGGTGAAACCCGTAATGAGGTGTTAGCCGTATTGCACGACTTGCGCGAAGCGGGTGTGTCACGCGTATCACTGGGGCAATATCTGCGCCCGTCGCTCGATCATTTGCCCGTCATCGCCTATGTTCATCCCGATGAATTTGCCGAATATGAAAATGCCGCTCGCGCCATGGGATTCGATTGGGTCAAGGCCGGGCCGCTGGTGCGTAGTAGTTATTACGCAGAAGAAATTCAACAGCAATCACGCTAATTATTTCCACGCTGATATTTTATAGACAGGACACACATGTTAAAACAGACTCCACTTAACGCAGCACACCGTGACATGGGCGCAAAGATGGTTGATTTCGGCGGCTGGGATATGCCAGTCAATTACGGCTCGCAAATCGAAGAGCATCATCAAGTGCGCAATGATGTCGGCATGTTTGATGTGTGTCACATGCTGGTGGTTGATGTGAAGGGTGACGATGTGCGCGGCTTCTTACGTGGACTGGTCGCCAACAACGTAGACAAGTTGACGGTAAGCGGCAAGGCGCTGTACTCATGCATGCTCAATCCTGAAGGCGGTGTGATCGATGACCTGATTATCTATTTCATGACCGAGGACTGGTTCCGCATTGTGGTCAATGCAGGTACCGCAGACAAGGACGTCGCGTGGATGCAGCAGCAGGCAGCGGGACGTGCGTTGACTATTACCCCACGGCGTGATTTGGCGATGATCGCGGTGCAAGGTCCAAACGCTCGCGCCAAAGTGTGGGAGGCTATCCCGGGTTCACAAGCCGTGACCGAAACGATGAAGCCGTTTAATGCGGTGGAATTCGAGCAATACTATATCGCCCGCACTGGTTATACCGGTGAAGATGGTTTTGAAATTATGTTGCCAGTCGCCGAAGCCGATGCCATGTGGCGCAAACTGGCCGGTTTGGGGGTGAAGCCCATCGGGCTGGGCGCGCGTGATACCTTGCGTCTGGAAGCGGGAATGAACCTGTATGGTCAGGATATGGATGAAACCACCAACCCGCTGGAATCCGGTCTTGCATGGACGATAGACCTGAAGAGCGAGCGCGATTTTATTGGTAAATCTGCACTGCAGTCGCGTGATATCAATTTGCAGTTAGTTGGTCTGTTACTGCTCGATAAAGGCGTACTGCGCGCACATCAGGTGGTTAATACCAAACATGGCGCAGGCGAAATCACCAGCGGCACTTTTTCTCCCACATTACAGCAATCCATAGCGCTGGCACGGATACCGCTGGGCATTGCGCCTGGCGCGGAAGTGACGGTAACGGTGCGCGATAAACAACTTAAAGCGAAAGTGGTAAGCTACCCGTTCGCGCGTAATGGGCATTCATTAATTTGAGATTTGCGCTCGTCAGGGCATAAACGAAACACACATTTAGACATTCAATTTAGGAGTCATACATGAGCATACCAGCAGATTTGAAATATACCGCTTCCCACGAGTGGGTTAAAACCAATGCAGACGGCACTGTCACTGTCGGCATTACCGCACACGCACAGGATTTATTGGGAGACATGGTGTTTGTGGAAAACCCGGTTGTCGGTCGTACTTTGGCCGCAGGTGAAGAGTGTGCAGTGGTTGAATCAGTGAAAGCGGCTTCTGACGTATATGCGCCGATTGCTGGTGTTGTTGTTGCATCTAACAGTGATGTGGAAACCTCTCCAGAAACTATTAACCAGGATGCTTATGCAGCGTGGATGTTCACTATCAAACCAGCCAACAGCGCCGATGTTGCTAGCCTGATGGATGCTGCAGCTTATCAGGCGCTGGTTGAATCAGAAGCACATTAATTCCCGATACCAACAATAGGACTCTCCATGCCATTTATTCCGCATACCGATGAAGATGTGACCCAGATGCTCGCCGCAATTGGCGCGCCGTCGATAGACGCATTGTTTGATGAAATCCCTACTGCGCTGCGTAGCGGCAAGTTGACGCAAGTGCCTGAGGCGATGACCGAAATGGAAATCAGCCGTCTCATGCATGAGCGCGCTGATCTGGACGGTCGTCAGTTGAATTTCATCGGTGCTGGGGCGTATGAACATCATATTCCAGCTGCAGTATGGCAAATCACCACACGTGGCGAGTTCTATTCAGCTTATACCCCGTATCAGGCAGAAGCTTCGCAAGGTACGTTGCAACTGATTTACGAATACCAGACCATGATGGCGAGCCTGACCGGCATGGATGTGTCCAACGCTTCGTTGTATGACGGCGGCTCTGCGCTGGCTGAGGCGGTGTTGATGGCGGTGCGTGCGCACAAGGGTGCAATGCGCGTGCTGATGCCGAAAACTGTGTCGCCGTTGTATCGCGCTGTGGTGCGGGCGATGGTGAAAAACCAGCATATCGAGCTGGTAGAGCTGGATTACGATCCAGCCAGTGGTATGACAGTTGTGCCCACAACGGACATGGGCGATTTTGCTGCATTGGTTATCCCGCAGCCGAATTTCTTTGGTGTGCTGGAAGACGTCGATGCGCTGACTGATTGGGCGCATGCTCACGGCGGTCGCGTGATTGCGCTCACCAACCCAACCAGTCTGGCTTTGCTCAAAGCACCTGGTCAATGGGGTACAGCGGGCGCAGATATCGCGGTGGGTGACGGTCAGCCGTTAGGCGCACCGCTTTCCAATGGTGGGCCATATTATGGCTTCATGACCTGTAAACAGGCGCTGGTGCGGCAAATGCCTGGGCGTATCGTTGGACGCACGGTAGATTTGGAGGGGAAGCAAGGTTTTACCCTTACCCTGCAAGCGCGCGAACAGCATATTCGCCGCTCCAAAGCGACATCAAATATCTGTACCAATCAGGGCTTGGTGGTGACCGCTTCTACCATCTACATGAGCTTGCTGGGGCCTGAAGGCTTGAAGCGCGTGGCTGCGACGTCACACGCGAATACACGCAGTCTGCTTGCGCAGCTGTGCGCCATTGCTGGCGTGACTCAGGCGTTTTCTGGCCATGGCTTCCATGAAGCAGTAGTGCAGCTGGATAGGCCAGTTGCACCTGTGCTGGCGGCGTTGCAAGCCCAGGGAATATTGGGCGGTCATGATCTCAGCGCAGATTATCCTGAACTGGGTAATGCGTTGCTGATTTGTGCCACAGAAACCAAGACCGCTGCCGATTTGCAGTGTTATGCGCAGCAATTAGGCCTAGCCCTGAGCAAATAAGAGAGATACGAACATGCTGATATTTGAACATTCCCGTCCTAATCGCGCCGCTCACGCACAAATGCCTGCGCTATCCGCTGATATTAGCGATCTGCCGACCAACCTGCTGCGCCAAGACGTGCCGCTGTTGCCGCAAGCCTCAGAAATGGACGTTGTGCGTCATTACACACGCTTGAGCCAGAAGAATTTTTCCATAGACACGCAGTTCTACCCACTGGGTTCCTGCACCATGAAATATAACCCGCGTGCCTGTAACAGTCTGGCGATGTTGCCCGGCTTCCTTGCTCGTCATCCGTTTGCGCCAGCGTCGACAGGTCAGGGTTACCTCGCATCCATGTATGAGCTGCAGGAAATGCTCAAGGATGTCACTGGTATGGCTGGCGTATCGCTGGCACCGATGGCGGGTGCGCAAGGCGAATTTGCTGGTGTGGCGATGATACGTGCTTACCATGATTCGCGCGGCGACACTGCCCGCCGTGAAATCATCGTGCCGAATGCAGCGCATGGCACCAACCCTGCAACCGCCGTGATGTGCGGCTATACCGTGCGTGAGATCCCGACGGATAAAGAAGGCGACGTTGATCTGGAAGCATTGAAGGCAGCGGTAGGGCCACACACGGCTGGGCTGATGCTCACTAACCCTTCTACGCTGGGTGTGTTTGAAAAGCAGATACAGGATATCCAGAAGATAGTGCACGATGCGGGTGGCTTGCTCTATTACGACGGCGCAAATCTGAATGCGATACTGGGTCGGGTCAAACCGGGTGATATGGGTTTTGACGTGATCCACATGAATCTGCACAAAACCTTCTCTACGCCGCACGGCGGTGGTGGTCCAGGCGCGGGTCCAGTGGGTGTCGCAACCCGTTTGTTACCGTTTATGCCTGTGCCAGTTGTGACCAAGGAAAACGATCAATATCGCTTATTGGTAGAAGGTGACATCCCCGCCACTATCGGCCGCATGAGTGCGAATAATGGTAATGCGGGGGTGCTGCTGCGCGCCTATATTTATGCACGTATGCTGGGTGCTGAAGGCATGCACCGCGTGTCTGAATTTGCCACGCTGAATGCCAACTACCTGCTGAAAGAATTGCAGCAAGCGGGTTTTGATATCGCATTCCCCACCCGCCGCGCCAGCCATGAGTTCATCATCACCTTGAAAAAACTTAAAGATGAAACCGGCGTCAGTGCTATGGATTTCGCCAAGCGCTTACTGGATTACGGCTACCACGCACCAACCACGTATTTCCCTATGTTGGTGCCAGAATGTTTGTTGATCGAGCCAACTGAGACCGAATCCAAGGAAACTCTGGATGCGTTCGTCGTCGCCATGAAAACCATCCTGGCCGAAGCTTACGCAACCCCTGAGCTGGTAAAAGGCGCGCCCTATACCCAGCCCGTACGTCGGCTGGATGATGTCAAAGCTGCACGTGAGCTGGATTTGGTGTGGCGACAGGCTTAATTTGAGGTGTTGGAAAACGAATTAAACTTAACTCTGTCTTTTAGGGTGTTCAGATAAAAAATTATGGTGGGCGAGCCGCTGCAATTGAATATTGCGGCTACTTTCCCACCATTTTTATATTTCAGCAGAGTAAGCCTTGGTTGAATAGCTTAAGCAGGTTCTTCGCTAATTCAGGCTGAGTAAGCATTCTTGCAGCATCAATTCCATGGATGAAAAATGGTGCGTAGGTCGGATTTTCTTCTGCATCACGTAAAGACAATTTGCGAAAACCCATAGGCCAACTTTCAAACTCACGCTCAGAGATTGTTTCTTGATTTACCAGGATAATATTACGATGTCGCGTGTCCTCGCAAATCCTCTCATAGGTCTCATTGATTTTGGACTCTTCACCCTCAATGACTTGCATGAAGTTGCCGTCCGAATACAGCAGCATGCCGGTGACTTGCTGGCGTTGATTGTGTCGGATTGCTGACTCAAGAATGTTTTCAAGTTCGTCGTCCGACAGTTTTTTGATGGCAGAGCTGAGGTAAATTAGCTGAATTAGCTTCATTATCAATTTGATCGCATAAAAATATTTAATTGGTGCTCTGGCATGAACTATCAGATACCATCTGGTTCGATGAAAGTTTAACAGAATGGCAGGTTGATAATTGTTTCCTCTGCACTCGGCAGAAGCCGGCGAGCGGGCAAGAAAAAACCCCAATCGCGAACGGTTAGGGTTTTAGGTATTGGTGGAGGCGGGGGGGATCGAACCCCCGTCCGCAAGCACTCTACAGACAGTTCTACATACTTAGTTTGGTGATTTGGCTTTAACCTGTTTCACGCCCACCAAACAGGCTGGAAACAAGCGAGTCACCTTGGTTTTAACCGTGTCCAAAGTAACCCTGAACACAGCGAGCATACTGAGATTACCCTACTGCTGATTACTCAGCCCAACTCGTATGCAAGCTGGTGTAGGGTCTAACCGACTAAGCGGCTAGAGCGTAAGTTTCGTCGTTTGCAGTTATAAACGATTCGGGTTGTATTTACGAGGTAATCCGTCCTCGGTATGCCCTGCGCTGCTTTGCAACCCACGTCGAAGCCATGTCGCCCCCGATGCTGGTACTAAGCGGATGAGTTCGATCATTCTCTCATCCATCGTTAATTATACATCAACACTTACCTATATGGGTCAGTATCCTAGGAAATCAAGTAGGGCGGTAGGAAATTTTATGTATGCGTCTGCGTGCCAGTCTTGCGGCTGATCATGCGGGCCAATGTAGCCATATTCAGCGAGGATGGCGGGCATGCCGCAGGCATGAGCTGCAGCGATGTCGCGTTCGGCATCGCCAATATAGACGCTGGTGCTAGGCAATACTCGCATCTCGCGGCAGGCGGCGAGGATGGGTTCCGGGTGGGGTTTGGTGTTGGTGCAGCTATCGCCGCTGATGATACTGGCGGCACGGTAGTTGAGGCCAAGTTGTTCTAAAAGTGGATCGGTGAAACGTGCCGGTTTGTTGGTGACGATGCCCCATGGAATAGCGCGGGTTTCGAGTTCATCCAGCAGTTCGACCATGCCTTCAAATAATGTGCTGTGAGGGTTGCCGTTATCTTCAAAAATTTGCAGGTATTCACGGCGCAGTTCTTCAAACGCTGGATGGTCTGGCGTGATAGCGAAGCCAACTTGCAATAGCCCTGTGCTGCCGTGTGAGGCGTAAGGGCGGATGAGCTCGAACGGCATTTCCGGCAAGCCGTGCATTTGCCGTTGTTGATTGAGTGCCAGCGCTAAATCAGGGGCGGTATCGACGAGCGTACCATCGAGGTCGAATAGGACAGCATCAACCATGGCGTTGACAAGCAATAAGGTAATTGACGTCGGTGTCGGCTTCGAGTTTATAAACCTTGGTGACCGGATTGTAAGTCATGCCGATGATGTCGTTAATAGCCAGTCCAGCATCGCGGGCGTGACGTGACAGCTCGGATGGCTTGATGAATTTAGCGTAATCATGCGTGCCGCGTGGGAGCATATTGAGTACGTATTCTGCGCCAACGATGGCGTATAAATATGACTTGGGATTGCGGTTCAGCGTGGAGAAGAACACCCAGCCACCGGGTTTCACTAGTGTGGCGCAAGCGCGGATGATGGATGCGGGGTCGGGAACATGCTCCAGCATTTCCATGCAGGTGACGACATCAAAGCTGGCTGGTTGTTGTTCGGCCAGGGCTTCGACGGCGATGCACTGGTAATCGACTTGCGCGCCAGTTTCCAGTAAATGCAGTTTGGCAACTTTGAGCGATTTTTCTGCGAGGTCTATGCCTGTGACTTGCGCGCCACGGTTGGCCATAGATTCAGACAAGATACCGCCGCCACAGCCGACATCCAGCACGGTTTTACCGCTGATGTGGGCATGGTCGTCGATGTAATCCAGCCGCAGCGGGTTGATTTCATGCAGCGGCTTGAATTCGCTATTGGTATCCCACCATTTATGCGCAAGCGCACTGAATTTGTCGAGCTCTAGCTGGTCTGCGTTACTCATGGCGATTCCCTTGCTCAAATTTATGCGGCTTAAACTTGCGCGCCGTCAGCAGTCACGCCTTCTTTAGGCGCAGTTTCTTTAATGAAGTGTTCGCGTTTTACACCAAACATTAACAACAGTGGTGAGGCGACCAGCACGGATGAATAGATACCGAACATGATGCCGATGGTGAGTGCCAGTGCAAAGTTGTGCAGTGCTTCGCCACCAAAAAACAGCATGGACAGTACCATCATTTGCGTCATGCCGTGAGTGATGATGGTGCGGCTCATGGTGGTGGTGATGGCGTTGTCGATAATGTCGGGAATAGTGGCTTTGCGCATTTTGCGCAGGTTTTCACGAATACGGTCGAACACGACGACAGACTCGTTGACCGAGTAGCCGAGCACGGCTAACACGCCAGCTAATACGGTGAGGCTGAATTCCCACTGGAAAAAAGCAAAGCAGCCAAGAATAATCACCACGTCATGGACGTTAGCGATAATTGCGGCTAACGCAAAACGCCATTCAAAACGTACAGCTAGATAAGCCAAAATACCCAAAGCTACCACCAACAGTGCTAACGCACCGTTGTCATAGAGCTCTTTACCCACTTGTGGGCCAACGAAATCAACCCGCTTGAGGACAACGGCAGGATCTTGTGCTTTGAGCGCGGTCATGACGATATCGCTGGTTTTTGCGCTGGTGCTGTCTTTATGCAATTGCAGGCGGATAGTAACGTCTTTGGGTGTGCCAAAAGTTTGCACGCTGGCTTCGGTTAAGCCTGTTTGCGCCAAGGTTGCGCGGATTTTTTCAATATTCGCGTCCTGTTGATAGGCGACTTCTATGACCGTACCACCAGTGAAGTCAACGCCCAGATTCAGGTGTTTATACGCCAGCGCCCAGATGGCGAATAAAAAGGTGATCATGGAAATGGCAGTGGTGACCTTGCCATAACGCATGAAAGGGATGTCTTGTTTAATCCGAAAAAATTCCATAATAATTCCTAAATAGTTCGCTTAAATAGACAGCTTAGCTACACGAGCCTGGCGACCATATGAGAGGTTGACCAAGGCGCGGGAGATAGTCACCGCGCTAAACATCGAGGTTAAGATGCCCAGGCAAAGTACAACAGCGAAGCCGCGTACTGGACCAGAACCCAGCCAGAATAAAGCGATACCTGCGATAAAAGTGGTGATGTTGGAGTCCAGAATTGTGCTCCACGCGCGGTCATAGCCTGCATGGATTGCAGCTTGTGGTGAATTGCCATTACGCAGTTCTTCACGGATACGCTCGTTGATCAGCACGTTGGCGTCAATCGCCATACCCAGCGTCAGCGCGATACCTGCCAAGCCTGGCAAGGTCAGCGTAGCATGCATCATGGAGAGTAATGCCACCAGGAACAGTCCGTTGGCGGTGAGTGCCAAGGTTGAGAAAACGCCGAAGTAACGGTAGTAGAATATCATGAAGATGGCAACAGCAACAAAACCCCACAGGTTGGAATGGAAGCCCTTGGCAATGTTGTCAGCACCCATGCTCGGACCTACGGTGCGTTCTTCAACAATGTTCATTGGGGCAGCCAACGCGCCAGCGCGTAACAGTAGCGCAACGTCGGTGGCTTCCTGAGTGGATTCCATACCCGTTATTTGTACACGACCACCGCCGATTTCTTCACGGATAACGGGTGCGGTGATGACTTCAGTTTTGCCTTTTTCTATCAGCAAAATCGCCATGCGCTTGCCCACGTTGTCACGGGTAACGTCACGGAATATACGTGCGCCGCGTGAGTCGAGATCAATATGGACAGCAGCCTGGCCTGATTGTTGGTCAAAGCTGGGTGAGGCGTCGGTGATGTAGTCGCCAGTGAGTGAAACGGTTTTTTTCACTAATATCGGTAAGCCACCACGCTCGGTGTACAGATCGTCATCAAACGGTACTTGCCCTTGAATTGCTGCAGTAATGTCGTGAGTTTCATCAACCAGGCGCACTTCCAGTGTTGCGGTTCGACCCAAAATTTCCTTGGCTTTAGCGGTATCTTGCACGCCAGGTAATTGCACCACAACGCGGTCTGTGCCTTGCTGTTGAATAACCGGTTCAGCTACGCCCAGTTCATTGATGCGGTTGCGCAGGGTGGTGATGTTTTGCTGTATGGCATTGTCCTGAGTGTGTTTTTGTACCTCGGCACGCAAGCTGGCAACGATGGTGTAGTCATTGTTGGCATCGGCTTCGGTCAAGACTAAGTCGGAGAAGTTTTTATTGATGTAATCGCTTGCTAATGCACGCGTGGCAGCATCACTAAAGTGGACAATCACAGTCTGATGGTCACGGTTAATTGATGCGTAATGTATTTTCTGCTCGCGCAATTGGGTGCGGATATCGCCTGTATAGCGTTCTGCGGCTTTGTCCAGTGCAGCTGGCATATCAACTTGTAACAGGAAATGCACACCACCGCGCAAATCCAGACCCAGATTCATAGGCTTGGCACCAATGGCGGTAAGCCAGTCAGGTGAGGCGGAAATGAGGTTGAGGGCAACGCTGTAACCATCGCGGAAACGTGCTTGTAGTACGTCCTCGGCTTTTAGCTGGATCTCGGTATTGCTGAATTTGACTTTGATACTGTCGCCTTCAATAAATGCGAGTGTGTAGGGGATGTGAGCCGCTTTGAGTTCATCTTCGATTTGTTGCTGCATAGCAATATCGGCTTTAATCGCTGCACGTGTCGAGGAAACTTGCACAGCGGGCACTTCGCCATAAAAATTAGGCAGGGTGTAGATTGTGCTAATGATTAGGGCTGCGCCTATGAGCAGGTATTTCCAGAGCGGGAATCGATTCATTTTATTGCCTAAATAAGTTCAACCGCACGATGGCGGTTGAAGGTAACAAGTTAGATGGATTTGATTGTGCCTTTAGGCAACATGGTGGTGATGGTGCTTTTTTGCACATTGGTAACTACGTTGTCGGCGATTTCCAGGCTGACAAACTGCTCGCTGACTTTCACTATGCGGCCTACTTGTCCACCTGAGGTGATGACTTCATCGCCTTTTTGCAGGGCTTCCAGCATTTTCCCCTGATCTTTCGCGCGCTTCATCTGTGGGCGAATAATCATGAACCAGAATAAAACAAAAATGACGATTAATGGCAAAAAGCTCATCAGGGCGTCGGTAGGGCTAGATGGACCTGTTGCTGCGGCGAAGGCGTTGCTGATAAACATAGTTACTCCATTTGGTTCGATAATAGGTTTTTAGATTTTAGCATGATAGCGCACGCTGCTCATGAAACTTGGCGACGAAATCATCGAGTTGCTGATTTTCTATCGCCGTGCGCAAGCCTGCCATGAGTTGCTGGTAGTAATGCAGGTTGTGGATAGTGGCTAAGCGCGCGCCTAATATCTCATTGCAGCGGATTAAATGATTGATATAGGCACGGCTGAAATTGCGGCAACAGTAACAGGTGCATTGTTCATCCACAGGTTTGATGTCGATACGGAAACGTGAATTCTTGATGCGCATGTCGCCAAACTGGGTGAACAGTATGCCGTGGCGTGCATTGCGCGTGGGTAGTACGCAATCAAACATATCCACGCCATTTTGCACTGAAGCGACAATATCCTCAGGCGTGCCTACGCCCATCAGGTAACGTGGCTTATTGGCAGGCAGTTGTGGGGCGGTGTGTGCAAGTATGCGGCGCATGTCAGGCTTGGGTTCGCCCACACTCAAACCGCCGATGGCATAGCCATCAAATTCCATTTGGCCTAATTCACGTACAGACTCATCGCGCAGGTCTTCATACATGCCACCCTGAACGATACCAAATAGCGCATTGGGGTTGCCTGCATGCGCAGTTTTGGAACGTTCTGCCCAGCGCAATGATAAACGCATGGAATAAGCTGCGGCATCGTGTTCAGCCGGATAGGGCGTGCACTCATCAAATATCATGACGATGTCTGAATTCAGCACTTTCTGGATGTGCATGGATTCCTCAGGTGTGAGGAACATCTTGTCACCATTGATAGGGGATGAAAACTTTACCCCTTGTTCGGTGATTTTACGCAGTGCACCCAGACTGAACACTTGAAACCCGCCTGAATCGGTGAGTATTGGTCTATCCCAGTGCATGAACTGATGCAGGCCGCCATGGGCTTCTATGGCTTCCAGTCCGGGGCGCAACCACAAGTGAAAGGTATTGCCGAGTACGATGTGGGCGTTGATCTCTTTAAGCTCGTCAGGCGACATGGCCTTGACCGTGCCGTACGTGCCCACAGGCATAAACGCAGGTGTTTCGACTTTGCCGTGCGCCAGTGTAACGGTGCCGCGCCGGGCGAGTCCGTCAGTTTGATGAAGTTGAAAATGCATGGGTGACCTTAATGGGTTAAATCTGAGCGGCTAATCAGCATGGTGTCGCCATAACTGAAAAACCGGTAGCGTTGTTGCACTGCATGGGCGTAAGCGTGGCGCATTGCCTCGTAACCGCCAAACGCAGATACTAGCATGAGTAGTGTGGATTTTGGCAGGTGGAAATTCGTCAATAAGTGCTCAACCACCTTGAACTGGTAGCCAGGCGTGATAAAGATGCTGGTTTCGTTCTCGCCAGCGACTAACTGTCCTGATTGCGCAGCGGATTCCAGTGCGCGTAAGCTGGTTGTACCCACAGAAATAATGCGGTGACCATGCGTCTGGGCATGGCGTATCGCATCGACTGTCGCTTGCGGGATGGTGTAACGTTCACTGTGCATGACATGGTCGGCGATGTTATCGACGCGTACGGGCTGGAATGTGCCTGCGCCCACATGCAAGGTCACATGTGCGCGTACCACGCCCATTTCGTCTAACTTTTCTAACATGGCCTGATCAAAATGCAGTCCTGCCGTGGGGGCAGCGACAGCGCCCAAGTGTTGCGCGTAAACGGTTTGATAGCGCGCATCATCAGCGCCATCTGCTGCGCGAGTGATATAGGGTGGTAACGGTAACGCGCCATATTGTTCCAGCACTTCGAGCACGGTGGCGGAGGCGTCAAAGCGTATGCGGTACAAGTCCTGTTCGCGGGTGATAATGGTGAGCGGGACAGTGTTGCCGATAGTAATTTGCGAACCGACTTTGGGTGCATGGCTGGCACGAATAAACGCCAGCGCCTCATGTTCGTCAATCACGCGTTCAATCAATAGTTCTACCTGGCCGCCGCTGGCTTTTTGTCCGTATAAACGTGCTTTAATCACGCGGGTGTCATTAAACACCAGTACATCACCCGCACGTAAATAATCGGGTAAGTCGGTGAATGATTTGTCCGTCAAGTTATCGCCTTCTATGCGTAACAAACGGCTGGCAGTACGCACCGCAGGTGGAAACTGCGCTATCAAATCATCGGGTAAATCAAAGTTAAAATCTTCAGTACGCATGGCTGTTGTAGGGTCAGGCACGTAAGGCGTGCAATAAACCCGCAAGTTTACAAAGAGTTGCTTGTGTTTACTAGCGATATTTCTAAATCGTAACTAAGTCGATGGCGCAGAATATGAAGAAAGTATTGCAATATGCAGTCATTTTGTGGATAATGCACGGCTTCAAACGTAGTCCTAGCCGGGATGGCGGAATTGGTAGACGCAGCGGACTCAAAATCCGCCGGTGGTGACACTGTGGGGGTTCGAGTCCCCCTCCCGGCACCAGAAAATAAAAAGCCTTGCAGTAATGCAGGGCTTTTTCTTTGCCCGCTATTTCTGCTTAATTACTCATCTCGTACGTCCATATGAGCGCATCTGCATGATAGGCATTTACATGGATTGTATTTAGATCCAGCTGGTTTGCTATAGCAGCGATACGCTCCTGGTTAAAGGTTTCACAGGCTGTAGCCAGCTCCAGATAGGGGGCGTATTTGCCGGTCTTATGCAGGAGTGCTTCGACTGTCGCGGGAGGCAGGCTGATCTGAGCCAGGGCTTGTTCCATGGGCATGTGCAGCAGGATATCCAGCAGTGAGAAAATGCCAGTGACGAATAGCTCATCGCGCTCTTTAGCCGTCAATGCAGGATCCGCGCATAGTTCCGCCAGCCGTGCGCGTACCAGTGCGTTTTCCATCAGCGCCCAATCCAAGTCGCTTGCCGTGCCGCTGATAAATAACTGCATGGTCAGCCAGCGATAAAGGTTTTCCCGTCCGAGTACCATCAATGCCTGGTCGATTGTGCTGATTTTAGTCGTGAGTCCTGTTCCTGCGCTATTGGTGTAACGCAGCACCTTGAAAGATAGTGCCGGATCGAGTTTGATTGCCAGTGCCAGCTCAGTATTATCCGTATCCTGTCGAATTCGATTAAGCAGTTCCAGTATTTTGATGCGTCCCGCATCCATGTTTGGCTTGGTCCAGGCCGCTCGACTGGTGACAAACGTCCCTTGAATGTAGTGGAATGGCAGACGTGCGCAAACATGATACTCATCCAGCGTTCTGACATTGGTGGCTATCAGTCGTTTATTGAATAAATGTGCATTTATTTCATTAATTTGGTTGGTAATGGTTTGAAAGTTGTTGCTTCCAATGTCGATAAAAATAAATTTGGTTAATTCCAAAAACGGCTGTATGCCTGGTGTGTTGATATCTCCTTGCAGGGCGATCTGGAATCCCGCCAGTTTGAGTGCGTGGATGTGAGGGAGTGTTGCTTCACTCTCGGCCACCAGTTGCGTGAGTGAACTGACGACAAGTACGGTTCCCATAGCGGGTAATTGCGCTAACAGTGGGTGTGAGAGTGTTGCTGGCAAGACAGGGATAAATGCCAGTCGATGCCCAAGTAGCCGCTGAATATCCATGGCGATTATGTTTTCTAGCAGCACCTCATAATACATACGCTGGACTTCATCGGTGGAGGAGTGCATGCGTTCGTTTATTCTGCGGCTTAAGGTAAAAGAATAACCAGCAATTTTTTGTGATTTGTTGAGTACGGCTTCACGATACACCACGGATGAATGAATGGTGTTGGCATTAATGAGGTCACTGTCTGACAATGTGGGATGGCTATGGTCGTGAGTAATAACGGGAGCCAGCTGGTTAAGTCGTGTGAATGCACTGTCTTGCGCTGGGGTGTGGTTAGTCACCTGTTTGGCGTGGGCGTGAGTTTTGTTATGCGTAAATAATGCCAATAAGCGACTGAACATGTAGGGGGCTCTTAGTTATTGTGACAGGTAAGTCGTTACATCAAACTACGGTCAGGTTATCCCTAACTGCTAACCTGTTCTGCCCATATGAGCGCATCTGCATGGTAGGCATTTACGTGTGCCACATCTATGCCAAGCTGGGTTGCTATTTCTGTGATGCGTTCCTGGTCAAATGCTTCGCAGGCGATTGCCAGTTCCAGGTAGGGCGCGTATTTGCCTGTTTTATGCAGTAGTGCCTCAACTGCCATGGGGGGCAGGCTGATCTGTGCCAGCACTTGTTCCATGGGTAAATGCAGCAGGATATCCAGCAAGGAAAAAATGCCGGTCACAAACAGCTCATCACGTTCCTTTGCCGGCAAAGTGTCGCCTGCACTTAGTTCGGCCAGTCTGGCGCGTACCAGTGCATTTTCCATCAGCGCCCAGTCCAGTGCATCGCCAGTGCCACTGGTGAACAGTAGCAGGGTTAGCCAGCGATAGAGATTTTGTCGGCCAAGTACCATCAATGCCTGATCGATGGTGCTGATTTTGGTGGTAATGCCGGATCCTGCGCTGTTGATGTAGCGCAATATCTTGAAAGATAAAGCCGGATCGAGTTTTAATGCCTGTACCAGTTCGGCATTTTCGGCATCCTGTCGAATTCGATTAAGTAATTCCAGTATCTTGATCCGTCCTGCATCCATGCTCGGCTTGGTCCAGGCTTCCCGGCTGGTGACGAATGTCCCTTGTATGTAGAGAAACGGCAGGCTCGCGCAAACATGATATTCCTCCAGTGATCTGACATTGGTAGCAACCAGTTGTTTATCAAACATGTTTTTGTTTATTTCATTAATCTGCCCAGTGATGGTTGGCAGGTCACTGCCGCCAATATCGATGAAAATAAATTCGGCTAATTCCAGAAATGGCTGCATGCCAGTCGCATGAATGTTGCCTTGTAATGCGATGTGAAAGCCCGCTTTTTTGAGTTCTGTCAGCCGGGCAAGCGATGCCTCGGCGTCGGTCAGCAGTTGCTCCAGTGAGTTCACCACGAGTACGGTACCGGCTGGTGGTAATTGTGCCAGCAGGGGGTGGCTGAGTGTTGACGGTAAGATGGGGATAAAAGCCAGTCGGTGTCCGAGCAGGCGCTGAATATCCATGTTTAAAATATTTCTGAGCAATACTTCGTCGTACAGGCGTTGTACCAGCGTTGAAGACGAGCGCACGCGTTCATTGACATTGCGACTTAACGCAAAAGAATAACCTGCAACTTTTTGTGCCTTGTTTAAGACTGCTTCACGACAGACCACTGATGAATGCGCGGCTTTGGTGCTGATGCTGTCGGCATCATTATCCGCAGATGGGTTCATGTCTTGGTTAATGACAGGCGCCAGCTGATTGAGTCGAGTGAATTCAGCGCCGCTTGCTGCTGGTGTGGGTGTTTCGTGTTGCGGCGGTGTCGGTGTTTTGCTTTTGAATAATTGCAATAAGCGGTTGAACATGTTGGACACTCTTAAATATTGTGGCAGGTGGGTATCTGCGCAAAATGGGGTATGGTCTACACACGAAAAATTCGGTCGTGAATCCTGTTTTAACGGGCTGCACGTACCGTACTGCCCTGAATTATTTTGATAATATTGTTCTAAATTGGCGTCGATAACTATGATACGCTTTCATCGTGTAGGGGTCATCTACAGATGCTAGCTGTCGTGCTGATTTTGTTTGTCTGCATCAATCAATACTCTTAAGGAATTTGGACATGTTGGACACAACTGATGTGCAGACGGGTCTCAGCACTACTGAAGCACAACAGCGTCTTAAAACAGAGGGCTGGAACGACCTGCCTTCGGCCAAGCCGCGTTCATTATTGGCCATTGCATGGGCCATAGTCCGTGAGCCCATGTTTCTCCTGCTGATTTCCTGCGGCATTATTTATTTGATATTGGGTAATAAAGAGGATGCCTTTATCCTGCTTGGGTCAGTCCTCATCATTATGGGTATGACTTTCTCTCAGGAGCGCAAAAGCGAGCGCGCACTGGAGGCTTTGCGTGAGTTATCCAGCCCAATTGCATTGGTGTTGCGCGACGGTGAGCAACAGCGTATTCCTGGGCGTGAGGTGGTGCCTGGCGATATTGTTTTTCTGGTTGAGGGTGATCGGGTGCCAGCTGATGCCCTGCTGATTGTTAGTCAGGGCGTGGCGGTTGATGAGTCGCTGCTAAGCGGAGAGTCGGTGCCAGTCAGAAAGGTGGCGAGCACTGTTGCAATGGAAAAAGTCGCCGCTCCTGGCGGGGACGATCAGCCTTTTGTGTATTCCGGCTCCCTGGTAGTGCAGGGGAAAGGTCAGGCCAGAGTCATGGCCACGGGTGAGAAAACGGCGCTCGGGCGTATTGGTAAAGCGCTGTTTACTGTGGAGTCAGAGTCCAGTCATGTGCAAAAAGAGACTGCGCATGCGGTCAAGACAGTCGCGCTGTCCAGTATCCTACTTGTCATCCTGCTGGCGGTTTGGTATGGCATCACGCGCAGTGACTGGCTTAACGGCATTCTTGCCGGTCTAACCCTGGCGATGGCTTTGTTACCCGCAGAATTACCGCTGATATTGACGATCTTTCTCGGGCTGGGGGCGTGGCGAATTGCCAAAAAACATGTGCTGACGCGGCACATATCTGCTATTGAAATGTTGGGCGCGGCGACCGTGCTGTGTGTGGACAAGACCGGCACACTGACACAAAATCGCATGGCCGTGGCGCAGATGGTTGTGGGTGATGAGGTGCATGCGTTCAACGCGGCTGCCATGCCCGATAATTTCCCGGAAATTTTCCATGAGACACTGGAGTTTGCGATGCTATCCAGTCATCGCGATCCGTTCGATCCCATGGAAAAAGCGATTCAGGAGGCCGGAAATATTGCGCTTGCCGGTACCGAGCATATCCACGGCGGCTGGACGCTGGTGGAGGAATATCCACTTTCATCAGAGTTGCTGGCAATGTCGCGTGTGTGGCGCTCACCTGATCTGGTGGACTATGTCATTGCAGCCAAAGGCGCGCCAGAAGCTATTCTCGATTTATGCCATCTGGACAGTGCGCAGGTTCAGCGCATCAGTGCGCAAGTGAATTTGGTGGCGGAACAGGGATTGCGCGTACTGGCAGTCGCAAAAGCGTCATTTCAGCAGCTTGAGCTACCTGCTATTCAGCATGACTTCGATTTTCAATTTATCGGCCTGATTGCGCTGGCTGATCCATTGCGGCCAACGGTACGTGCGGCAATCGACGAGTGCCATGCGGCTGGTATTCGTGTCATCATGATTACGGGCGATTATCCCGCTACGGCGTTAAGTATCGCAGCGCAAAGCGGGCTGAATTCCTCTGGTGGCGTGATCACTGGCGCGGATCTGGATAAACTGGATGACGCACAGTTACAGCAGCGCTTAGTGCAGGCATCCAATCAGATCAATGTTTTTTGTCGTGTGCAGCCAGAGCAGAAGTTGCGACTGGTGATGGCGCTGAAGCGCGCTGGCGAAATCGTCGCAATGACTGGCGATGGTGTTAACGATGCTCCAGCACTCAAAGCCGCGCATATTGGGATCGCGATGGGCAGTCGTGGCACGGATGTGGCGCGCGAGGCGGCAGCGCTGGTGTTGCTGGATGATGATTTCAGTTCTATCGTGGCAGCGGTAAGGTCAGGTCGCCGCATTTTCGACAATATTCGCAAGGCCGTGGTGTTTGTGGTTGCAGCGCACATTCCGATTGCGGGTATGTCGATGCTGCCGGTGATGATGGGATGGCCGTTGATATTGTTGCCAGTTCATATTGTGTTTTTTGAATTGATGATAGACCCGACCTGTTCGATCGTATTTGAAGCAGAGCCAGAAGAAGCTGATGTGATGCAAAGACCCCCGCGCCGTAGTGACGCAAAAATATTCGACCGGAATTTGTTGATGCTAGGCTTGCAGCAGGGTGTGGCCTTATTTGCTGTTTTGCTCGTGGTCTATCTGGCATCACAGTGGGCTGGATTGAGTGTAGAGCAGGCTCGTGCCCTGACCTTCAGTGCCATGATTATCGGCGACATCTGGCTGATATTCATTAATCGTTCCTGGTCATTACCTTTGCGCGCCTCTGTTAAGCTGCCCAATCCAGCCTTGTGGTGGGTGGTGGCTGGCAGTTTGCTGCTACTCGGGCTAGCGTTGTTCGTGCCTTTCATGAGCACATTGTTCCATTTTGGGGAGCTGTCGATCAGTTATTTATTGCTGATGGCCGCTGTGGTCAGCGGTATCCTGTTACTGATTGCGATGCTGACCAAAACTCAAGTGCACAGTAAGCTTCGTTGAAGCTTGAGTGCCGGTTTATATGGGCGCGCGAGTCGTGAATTAATATATGTAGACAGAAATGTCGTATATTATTATATAATGTTACTGTGATTTAATTTTCTGAATAAAGGCAAACCTGAACGAAAGTCAGGGACGCAAAATTTTCGGTCTAACGGGTATTAACCCCAGGATAGCGAAATTGCCAGAGTTGTACCTATTGGGTGCATGATTCTTGCATCAACCTATCTCGGCAGTATCTCTTCCTCGTATGCCTGAAATTTCCTGTTTCCTGACTTGAAATTCAACGGCTATCTGCAATCAGTCAAATATTTCCAAGTCTCCATTTGATCAAAGTCTGCTTTATCGCATAAACAGTTAACGCTTTGATTCGCTATAGGCATGCGTCCCTCTGCAGCAGAATGAGGCGCTGATGGAGTTAGCTAAAACATCACCAGGAAACAGTAAGCCATGCGTACAAATTTACCTATTACTAATTATGAATATGAGCTGGATCCAGAGCGTTCTATCGTTTCCAAAACCGACCTTGCGGGCAATATTACTTATGTAAATCCTTATTTCTGCGAAGTTAGCGGATATAGTCCAGATGAGTTGCTGGGTGAGCCACATAATATATTGCGCCATCCTGATATGCCCAGAGAGGCGTTTGCTGATATGTGGCAAACATTAAAATCTGGCTTGCCGTGGACCGGGTTGGTGAAGAATCGCTGCAAGAATGGTGATTATTACTGGGTCAAAGCCAATGCCACTCCGATTCGAGAAAGTGGTCAGGTGATTGGTTACATGTCTGTGCGCACCAAGGTGGATCACGAATTAATCGCGGCCACCGAACCGATATACAAAAAATTCGCCGATAAGCAGGCGCATGGCCTGAAAATCTATCGTGGTGAAGTTGTACGCACAGGTTTATCGGGTGCTATTTACAATTTGCGCAATACGCCATTAAAAACCCGCGTCAACTTTAGCGCCGCACTGATTATGCTGTTTGTCGCCATTGCTTACATTCTACCTAATCTGTTCGGTATCCAGAGTCAGGTATGGTCTCTTGCCGCCAGCCTGATGGCGATTGCAATAACGCTACAGTTGTGGATATTTCTGATCAATAAAGTGGCACAACCATTAAAGCAGGCCACGGATATTGCCCGAGCCATTGCCGGGGGGGATCTCGCTGTCAAGTTTCACTCTACTCAGCATGATGATGCTGGACAACTGATTCAGGCACTGGAGCAGATGAGTGTCAATCTGGTTTCCATCATCGGTGATGTCCGTACCAATGTGTCTACCATTAATACTGGCGCACAAGAAATCGCCGCAGGTAATATGGACTTATCCGCCCGCACCGAATCACAGGCTTCCAGCCTGGAACAGACCGCGGCCAGCATGGAGCAGTTTGCCTCTACCGTTAAGGGTAATGCCGACAATGCAATGCAGGCAAGCCAACTGGCTGAAGCTGCATCGGTAGTCGCCATCAAAGGTGGCGAAATGGTCAGCCGGGTGGGGGAGACCATGGATGGCATCAGCAGTTCTGCCAATAAAATATCGGACATTATCGGGCTGATCAATGGCATCGCTTTTCAGACCAACATACTTGCGCTCAACGCTGCTGTAGAAGCTGCTCGTGCTGGCGAGCAAGGGCGTGGCTTTGCTGTTGTGGCGACAGAAGTGCGCACGTTGGCGCAACGCTCAGCAGCTGCGGCCAAAGAAATCAAGGTATTGATTGATGAGTCTGCAAACAAGGTGGATGAAGGTCATAAACTGGTAGAGGATACCAAACGTACTGTGACAGACATTGTTGACTCGGTACGGAAAGTCACGAATATCATCAAAGAAATCAGCATCGCCAGCCGCGAACAAGGCATCGGCGTCGATCAGGTTAATCAGGCTATCAATGAAATGGATAAGATCACGCAACAAAATGCAGCCTTGGTTGAGCAGGCGGCGATAGCGGCTACAGGTTTGTCTGAACAGGCCAATGATTTGTCCACCGCGGTCAGTGTATTCAAGTTTGGCCGTAAACTTGTAGCGCAACATGCCAGACCCGTATCACCTCACATACCGAAATTAAAGGTAATACGCCGCGCAGACGGTCCTTTGCGCATAGGGCATTAATCGGGTCGGCTTGGATGGTGTGCGTTAATGCATTATCTAGGTTGGGGTGGGGCTGCATGAAGGTCGCAAAATAAAAAGCACCTGGGCGATTATTCGTCAGGTGCTTTAATTGTTTTTGGGGTGATGGGGCTGGAACCTAAGACTACCAGAGTGATAATCGACTAAGCCAATACTCATACTTGCATATTAGGTGGTTTCAATGGCGGCAACTGCTCATGAGTCCGATGAATTCAGGAAAATCGCTCATGCAAATAGCGGATGATTTCGGAAGACTCGTACATCCACTGCACGTTCCCCTTTTCATCCGTAATTTTCAGACAAGGTACTTTGACTTGGCCGCCGCCTTGCAATAATGCTTCGCGGTGTTGCGGCTGATGCTGTGCGTCCAGCAGCGGGATATTCAATGATAAGCGGCTAAGTTCACGACGAACCTTGATGCAGAAGGGGCAGGTCTTGAATTGGTAGAGTGCCAGTTTTGAACATTGCTGGTCGATGAGTCGTTGTGCTTCCGGTTGTCGAACGATACCCTTGGGTGTGGTCATTTTTTCCCAAAGTAGCATGAATGGAGTCAGTACTATTCGGAGCGTCTTGAAGAACATTTTAAATAACCATTTCATTTGAAATTCTCACGATATTGATTTGTTGAAGAAGTAGTGCGATGTAACTTATTTGGTAGCTCGGGTAATCTGCGGGTTTTGGGTAAGCGGTGAACGACGGTTTATCGGTGCTGGGTCAAGTATACCAATATTTGCTTTCAATCGACTAACAGAGTTTGCTGTAAACAGCGCTGCACTACGACTCGCAGTAGCGTATGCTATGGCAGTCCAGCTTTATATCCATGCTCTATGCGTGCACACGAGGTCAGCTATGAAACGTATCGCCTTGCTTATGACACTATTGGCCCTGCTTGGTGGTTGTGCAACTCATCAACCATCAGATCCGGCCCTGTTCACAATAGATCAGGGCCGTCTGCCGCCAGCGAATACCACCCTCAATATTTCTGGTCTCGGCCCCTGCACCGATAATCCGGATAGGAGTCTGCATCTTGATTCCAGTCAGCCAGTCAACGTACTGGTACATGGTTGCTTCGGTTCGTCAGGCGAGTTTCGCGGTTTGGCCCAAGTGCTGGCTTTCCACGGTCAGCAAACAGCCTGCTTTACTTACGATGACCGTAACGAACTTACACGTAGCGCTACTCAATTGCGTGATGCAATCAATCAGCTAGCCGATCAGACACGTACTCCAAAAATTACTGTGATCGGCCACAGCCAGGGAGCCTTGATTGCACGCAAATCACTCACTGAACTGACACTCACGTCGCAGCCTGTTCGCCGGCCCGATTTGCGTTTAGTAACCATCTCCGGCCCATTCTCCGGGATCGCATCGGCAAACACTTGCGGCAAAACCTGGCTATATCCGCTCACGCTCGGTCTGCTTCCAGCCAGCTGCTATCTGGTAACTGGTGCAAAGTGGGCAGATATCACCTACTCCTCGCGTTTCATCCTTGAACCGGGAGTGCTTATTCCCCAAGTCAGCAGTTATCTGAAAATTGATACGGACGAGCGCGATAGCTGTCGGCGCGAACAAGATGGACGCTGCGTTGAGAGCGACGACATTTTCTCGCTGGCAGAACAGCGCAGTCCGTTACAAAAAACAGATGTGCGTACCCGACGAGTAGAGGTACATGCAGGTCATGTCGAGATTGTGGGTGACAAGCGCGTGGCACCAACCAAACTGATCGCACTGCTACAGCAACAAGGCGTGCTTAATCCGACCGCACCGGAAAGACTATCGGCTTTCTCTGCGCTACTCGCACAGATTTATCAGACTAATGCGTTCTGAATCCCGTCACCGACAGACTGGTGGCGACTTCACCAGTATTAACGATGAGCAACTTAGAGCTTATTGGATTTTAACTATGCCTGGTTATGGCGTCCTGATTCGTTTTCTTACATGACTATTTTTCTTGTCATTGTTTTCACGAGTGAGAACAATTCCGGCAATGATTAAACTCACGACCAATATCATCCACGGTCCACCCCAGCCACCCATCCAGTTGCCTTGTATCATTGTCATTACCTCCTGATTATTTCGGTTGTCGTGCAATTCACAGTAAATATTATTTCTTACTGCTGATATGTTCAGTACGCTAACGCACACGATACAGCAGGCTGACATTCCGGTTTTTTAAGCGATTGATAAAATCCTGATTGCTTTCGTGTGCTGCCTTGGCAAAAAGGGAACGTATGCTTAAGGTTTGATTGGTAATGGGCGCGGTCTGACTTCCATGCTGTCAATTTCAATTTCTTCGAAATCATGGATAAAACCTCGTTGTAGACGCTCTCCCAATCCTGTTCCAAGGCGCATACCAGTCTGCCCAACACATGTTTCAATTTGTTCGGCAGTCACCAGCAATAAGTCATAAGTGATATCTATGGTGTCGCCAGCAACCTCTATATGCTTGATGCCCATCATGGCACTCAACTGCTCCTCGAGGAGCGCCGCTTCTGCATCAATCAGCTTTTGATCCAAGTGGAAATGTCGCTGCTTGATAACTTCCATACCTTTCTGCCTGGGCGCTTCTTCACCCGGTACGCCGACATAAAGATGCGGGTTAGCCTTGAACCGATCCCAGCATTGCTCAGAACAGAAGGCGTAATGCATACCAAGATAATCCGTCGCAAACGAATCTGGATTAACTTGCATTCCGCATACTGGATCTTTGATACTGTTATCCATCACTTGTATCCTCTCAAACTATAAAAACCATCAGGCTTAGCAGATTGTTAGCACAGCGTTTACAAGTTTGACCGTGAACTAGGTTGATTATTCCGTACTATTGAAAAATATTCAGTGGGTTAGCCCACATAAGGGAGGGTGGTTATTCAGTGGGATTCAATTGCCAATATGCTGAATTGCAGAATAATGGGTACATTATCAATGCAACTGAAATATCAGTAATGCTTTCTGAAATACCCATGCCTGATGCCAGCGTATTTTTGGCATGGGTGTAAATAAGCGTGCTTAATTTGTACAACCGCATGAGAATTTGCAGGATGGAAAGACCAGCGCAAGCCATATAAAACATGGCTTTCTATCAATGCCGCTGGTAACAATGCACGCTGTTTTCTGCTAAAAATCGTGTCCTGATTTACAATCAGGACACCGTCAGCATGCCTGAGGTAGCTAAAATACCAGCACGCCAAGCAACACGCCAAACACCAGTACGATCAGGAAAATAATAAGCGCGATGAAAAACAGAATTTTGGCGATGCCTTTGGCGCCTGCTGCGACGTCAGTAAAGCCAAGGAACCCCGCAATGATGGAAATGATAAAAAATATGATGGCTAGCTTGAGCATGGTAGGTCTCCAGTTGTTGAACACGGTGGTATCGTCAAATACTGCCATAGCTTAATCCGCATGCGCACGCAACTCTGTGCGCTTTCGTACAAATGCAGCCGAATGATTGCAGGATCTGTTCAATTAAAACGACAAGCTCACATTGCTTGCCGCAGGGTGTTGCACGGATATTGCCGCTTAACTCTGCAGAACCTACGGCTCACAACTCATTTTGTAGTTCACGATTTCTATGACACGTTCTTATCCCCACTCCGTACTCAAATTTTCCGCCTGTTCCAGCACCAGCTGAATTACTTCCCCTTGTTTAGTAGGCGGTACTTGTATTTACGTAATATCCGTTTCACCATCAGGCGCAAACTAGCGCGAACACTTTCCCGTACCGCCCAATCCACGCTGACATGTAATTAAGCGTGCTTAGTTTGCCAATCTGCATGAGAATTGGAAAAGCGGAAAGACCAGCGCAAGCCATATAGAATATAGCTTACATCAATGCTGCTGGTAACAATACACGCTGTTTCTTGGTAAAAATCATGTGCTGATTTACATTCTGCTTGATATTCAGTTATGCCTGGTGTCCTACATTGCCCATCAAAATCGCATTCAGCGCGACGTTGATGTAATAGTTGCCACGGCCCATTTTCTGCTTTTGCACGAAGCCGCCTTCTGTCAGCGCCTCCAGATACTTGGTCGCTGTAATGCGTGACACCTGCAAATCACGCTGCACGAATTCAATTTTGGTATAAGGATGTGTGAATAAATTATTGATCAAATCCTGGCTGTAAAACTTGTAGTCAGCACGTATGCGGTGCTTGTAATCCTGCAACGCCGCTTTGATCGCCTGAATCGTGGCAATGGTCTGTACTGCGGTTTGCTCGACAGCTTCCAGCATGTACAGCACCCAATCCTCCCAGCGATCTTCCACACGCACGGTTTGCAGTAAGCGGTAGTAATCTGCCTTGGTTCGCACAATATGGCTGCTCAGGTACAGCACTGGGATATCCAGCAAACCTTCTTTCACCAAATACAACACATTCAGAATACGACCTGTGCGCCCGTTGCCATCATAAAACGGATGTATGCTCTCAAACTGGTGGTGAATCAGTGCCATCTTGATCAACGGATCCACAGCGAACAGCTCGGCATCATTGATGAAGCGCACCAGGTTGCTCATCAAATCCATGATCTCTTCAGGATCTTGAGGTGGGGTGTAAATGGTGTTGCCGTTACCGTCTTTCAGTGCCGTACCCGGCAGCTTGCGGAAGCCTGCGTTGTTTCGCTCTAGCTCGGACTGAATCTCAATAATGTGGTTCGCGGTAAGCAGGCCGCTGCGCTTAACCTGCTCAAACCCCACACGCAAAGCCTGGCGGTAGCGCAACACTTCTTTTGCAGTCGGGTTGGCAAACGCTTCAGGTAACACATCATCTTTAAACAACTCGTCGTGCGTGGTGATGATGTTTTCAATTTCCGAGCTATCCTTGGCTTCCTGCAAACCCAGTGTATTGATCAAGATGCCCTGATTCGGGATAGACCCTGCGATGCCTTTTAACTCGGCCAGACGACGGCTACTGCTCGCCAGTTTTTTAAGTATCACTGGCGTATCAAAACGCGCTACGTCCAGTTGTTCAAGCGGGGTAATTTGATGCATCAGTAGCTCCCAGGCTATGACGTGTATAGAAAATGCAAATTTGTAAACATACTAACACTGTCATGTATAGAAAATTCGTTTTTTTATATATGTTGTTTTTGATGTTTATAGCAAATAGATTTTATATACATCATTTGTAAAATGTCGCTAAGTTTATGCCGTGCTCTGACACTGGCGTGTCTGCATCTGCCAGCTTCAATATCTGCATAATCTGGCGGTCGCTAAATCGGGTAGTCTTCATGTAAAAAATCCTTAAATCCTAATTAAGAAAATTCTACTTTTAAATGCAATTATTTGCTGGGGGGATTACCAACCATGTGCTGGCATTGAGAAAATGCGGTGACATATCTGGTGACATTTAAGAAAGTGCTAGACGTGAAAAAGGCCTGCATTTCTGCAAGCCTTTAATTATTTGGGGTGAATGATGGGGCTCGAACCCACGACAACCGGAATCACAATCCGGGACTCTACCAACTGAGCTACATCCACCGTTGAAACTTTAATTGGCCTGCCCGACAGGAATCGAACCTGTAACCCCCAGCTTAGAAGGCTGGTGCTCTATCCGGTTGAGCTACGGGCAGCTCATGAACCCGATGATGATAACCGCCTGACGAAATTGGGAAGTCACGAATGACCTGAAGTAATGACCTTAAAACTTGGTCGGGGCGGAGAGATTCGAACTCCCGACATCCTGGTCCCAAACCAGGCGCGCTACCAGACTACGCTACGCCCCGAAGACCGCTACTATACGAGCGTGACGCTAAATTGTCAACTATTGTTTAAGAATTCCTGTGTGGTTTGTGTTTTGTTTTTGAGCTGATTATTTCAGGTTGAATAGTGATAGGTAAAGATGAGATGATTACATCTTTGATTTGAAATACTGAAAATTATGTCTGCTCAATTACTCGATGGCAAAAAATTATCCGAAGATATCGTCGCTAAGATTCGTGCGCGGGTGGATGCGCGTGCGGCGGCAGGATTGGTTATTCCTGCGCTGGCGGTGATTCTGGTAGGGGCGGATCCTGCTTCGAGTATTTATGTGCGGAATAAACGCAATGCATGTGAGAAGGCGGGCGTGCGTTCGCTGTCATATGATTTACCTGCGTCCACGACACAAGCTGAAATATTGGCGTTAATTGATGAATTGAATGCTGATGTCTCTGTGCATGGGATTTTGGTGCAGATGCCATTGCCGCCGCAGATAGACCCTGAGCTGGTGATTGAACGTATCCATCCAGATAAAGATGTGGATGGTTTTCACCCCTATAACATAGGACGTCTGGCAGTGCGGATGCCGACTTTGCGTTCATGTACACCTTATGGGGTGATGCGTTTGTTGGCGCTTGCACATGCTGATTTGAAGGGATTGAATGCAGTTGTAGTTGGTTCGTCGAATCACGTGGGGCGACCTATGGGTCTGGAGTTGTTGCTGGCGGGTTGTACAGTAACGACGTGTCATCGTTTTACCAAGGATTTGGCCGGCAAGGTTGCTCAGGCTGATATTCTGGTGGTTGCGGTCGGTAAGCCCGAATTGGTTAAGGGTGGTTGGGTAAAGCCAGGTGCGACGGTTATCGACGTGGGTATTAATCGTCTGGATGACGGGCGTTTGTGTGGTGATGTGGAGTTTGCACCTGCGGCTGAACGGGCAGCGTGGATTACGCCTGTACCTGGCGGTGTGGGGCCGATGACGGTGGCGATGTTGTTGGAGAATACGCTGCAGGCAGCTGAAAAGGCAGATAAAAAATAGCACGTCATACTTTGCTAGGTATGACGTGCATTGGTTTTACTTGCCGATGCGCAATGCCAGTTCCGTAGCTTTGCCTGTGTAACTTCCCGGGGTCATAGCTAGCAGACGCTGTTTGTCGGCATCAGGAATGGCGAGGCCGCTGATGAACTGATGCAGGCTTTCGCGGTTGATGCCGGATTTGCCGCGTGTGAGTTCTTTTAGCTGCTCATAAGCGTTCGCCACGTTGTAACGGCGCATTACGGTTTGGATAGGTTCGGCCAGTACTTCCCAGTTGTGATCCAAATCATCTGCCAGGCGCGCTGGATTGGCTTCGAGCTTATTCAGTCCGCGCAGGCATGAGTCAAATCCCAGTAGTGCATAACCGAGTGCCACGCCCATGTTGCGGAGCACGGTGGAATCGGTCAAGTCGCGCTGCCAGCGGGAGACGGGCAATTTTTCTGCGAGATGGCGTAACAGTGCGTTGGCGATACCCAGATTACCTTCTGCATTTTCAAAGTCGATAGGATTGACTTTGTGTGGCATGGTGGACGAACCGATTTCGCCAGCTTTGACTTTCTGCTTGAAGTAACCTACTGAAATATAACCCCAGATGTCACGATTCAAATCTATGAGCACGGTGTTCACGCGGCTGATTGCGTCGAATAATTCCGCCATGTAGTCGTGAGGTTCGATTTGTATGGTGTAAGGGTTGAAAGTCAGCCCCAGTTTGGTCACAAAGCGTTGGGCGAAATTTTCCCAGTCGATGTCGGGATAAGCGGATAAATGGGCGTTGTAGTTGCCGACTGCGCCATTGATTTTGCCGAGCATCGGCACGCTGTTGATTTGGTCGGCCTGGCGTTGCAAACGGTAAACGACGTTGGCCATTTCCTTGCCCAGGGTGGTCGGTGAAGCCGGCTGACCGTGGGTGCGTGAAAGCATAGGCACGGCAGCGTGTTCGTGGGCAAGGTCGGTCAAGCGACTGATAACGCTGTTGAGTGCCGGTAACATTACCTGTTCGCGCGCAGCTTTGAGCATGAGTGCGTGCGAGAGGTTGTTGATGTCTTCTGAGGTGCAGGCAAAGTGGATAAATTCATTAACTTTGGCAATTTCAGGATTGCTGGAGAAGTGCTCGCGCAGGAAATACTCTATCGCTTTGACATCATGGTTAGTGGTGCGTTCTATCGCCTTGATGTTTTCGGCATCGGCTTCAGAAAAGTTCGCAACCAGTTCATCAAGCTCGGCGATGGTTTCAATTGAGAATGCAGGGACTTCGCTGATAGCTGGCTCGGCGGCAAGCGCCTTAAGCCATTCAATTTCAACAGTAACGCGATTGCGGATTAAGCCGAATTCACTGAAATGGGCGCGTAAAGCTTCGACTTTAGCGGCATAGCGACCGTCGAGTGGAGAGAGTGCGGTGAGGGCAGACAGGCTCATAATAATCAGGTAATGAGTGATAAAAACGTAATTTTACCGTAAACCGCCGCTGCTGGCTGTGATGAGTGGCGAAATTCTGCGAAGCGGTATTTAGAACGCGAGCAAATCAAGTATAGTAATGGGTTTGCTGTTTATCCATTTGTTAAGTTAATGACTACTGCGCTGTCTATTTTGAATCGGGTTTTTGGTTATCCTGCCTTTCGTGGTCGTCAGGCGGAGATAGTTGCGCATGTGGCAGGCGGTGGCGATGCGTTGGTGCTGATGCCGACGGGTGGTGGTAAGTCGCTGTGTTATCAGATTCCGGCTTTGCTGCGTGCGGGCACAGGGGTGGTGGTGTCGCCGTTGATTGCATTGATGCATGACCAGGTGATGGCACTGCGCGAGGTGGGCGTGCGTGCGGCATATTTGAATTCGGCTTTGTCTGCTGCTGAGGCGAATGCAGTGGAGCGAGAGTTTATTCAGGGTCAACTGGATATGCTCTATGTCGCGCCGGAAAGATTAGTCACGGCGCGATTTATGGCACTGTTGGCACGGGCGCAAGTGGCGTTGTTTGCTATTGATGAAGCGCACTGTGTATCGCAGTGGGGGCATGATTTCCGTCCTGAATATATAGGGCTGTCGGTATTGCATGAGCAATTTCCGGATGTGCCGCGTATTGCGTTAACGGCAACAGCAGACGCTGCCACTCGGGCGGAAATTATCAGCCGCCTGCAGCTGGAAGATGCGCAACAGTTCGTATCCAGCTTTGACCGTCCGAATATCCGTTATCAGATCGTCGAGAAAAATGACCCGCGTAAACAATTGTTGGCGTTTATTCAGGATGAGCATCCGCGTGATGCAGGTATCGTTTATTGCCTATCGCGGCGTAAGGTTGAAGAAACGGCGGAATGGTTAGTTAAACACGGCATCCGCGCCATGGCGTATCACGCTGGTATGGATGTGGATATAAGGCGGCAGCATCAGGACACATTTTTGCGTGATGAAGGTGTAGTGATGGTGGCGACTATCGCGTTTGGCATGGGTATTGATAAACCTGACGTACGTTTCGTCGCGCATCTGGATTTGCCGAAAAGTATAGAGGGCTATTATCAGGAAACCGGCCGAGCCGGGCGTGACGGCGCGCCTGCGGATGCGTGGATGGCGTATGGCTTGAATGACGTGGTGCAGCAGCGGCGGATGATAGAAGGCGGCGAAGCCCAGGCTGAATTCAAGCGTGTTGCGCAAACTAAACTGGATGCATTATTGACCCTGTGTGAAGCGGCACGATGCCGCCGCGTGCATTTGCTGACTTATTTTGGTGAAGCAGCGGAACCTTGCGGCAACTGTGATGTGTGTTTATCGCCACCCGCAACATGGGATGGCACAGTGGCCGCGCAAAAAGCCTTGTCCACTGTTTACCGTACTGGTGGGCGTTTTGGTGCGGGGCATTTAATCGATGTGCTGTTAGGGCGGAGCACAGAGAAAGTCCAGCAGTGGGGGCATCAAAGCCTGAGCGTGTTCGGTATCGGGCAAGATGTGGATGAGACGACCTGGAAAGGCGTGTTGCGGCAACTCATGGCGCATGGTTATTTGAGCGTGGATCATGATGCGTTTGGTGCGCTGGTGCTGACCGAAGCCAGTCGCGGTGTGCTCAAGGGCGAGACGTCAGTGTGGATGCGTAAAAGTACCGCGATTAAACCGGTTAAGCGTGGTTCGAGTCGACCTATCGCCGCTCCCGTGGATGCTGCTGATGATGCGCTATTTGAAAAGTTGCGGGTATGGCGTCAAGCTGCCGCGCGTGAACATAATGTGCCTGCTTATGTGATTTTCCATGATTCGACCCTGGCGCAAGTCGCGCAACGTCGTCCGGCGACGCTGGAAGAGCTGGGTGAGATTTCAGGTATCGGTGTGCGCAAGCTGGAAGCCTATGGGGCGGGGATGTTGGCGGTGATAAACGCCGTGGTATGATGAGACCTTTCCACGATTACTGCGCTTGCTCATATTTCGTTGAAAAAGGGCTCAAAATCCTCATGTACTATTTGTACACTGCGGTTTTTCGCCATTTTTGCGCCTCATCTGAGCTGCGCTCGCTACATCGTACAAAGGTCTCGATATCGTGACTTAATCAATTGATAGGAATACAGCTGTGAATACAAATAACAATGATGTGCTGCGTAGTATGCGTTATGCCCTGGATTTGCCTGATGCGGCGATTGCTGACATGGTGAAACTGGCGGGCGGTGAATTAGCGGTGGCTGACATTACTGGTTTGCTGAAAAAAGAAGACGAAGCGGATTTTATTCCTTGTGATGACGAGTTGCTGATGAAGTTTCTGGACGGGCTCATTATCAAAAAACGTGGCCCCAGTGACAAGCCTGCCGTGCCTGCGCAATTAAGCAACAATCTTATCCTCAAAAAACTGCGTATCGCCTTTGAATTAAAAGAAGATGATATGCATGACATTATTGAGCTGGGTGGTTTTGAATTGTCCAAGCCAGAGTTGAGCGCATTATTCAGAAGTACGGACAACAAGAACTATCGCCATTGTGGTGATCAACTGTTGCGCTATTTTTTACGTGGTTTGAGTTTGCGTTTGCGGGGATAAGTGATGGTAGCCGCCCAAGACCCTTTGCACGGTGTGACGCTGGAAATGATACTGACGCAGTTGGTAGCGCATTATGGTTGGGCGGAAATGGGCCAGCAGATTAATATCCGCTGTTTTACGCATGACCCCAGTATTAAATCCAGTTTGAAATTCTTACGCCGTACACCTTGGGCACGCGCTAAGGTCGAGGCTTGGTATGTTGATGCAGTAAATGTTGGTGATTTAGGAAACGCTGACCATGGTAGATAGAAATAGCCTGTTAATTGCAACCAGAGCCGAATTTGTGCGGGCATATCTGGAAGCATTCGATATATTTCGTCCAAAATGTATAGAGGACGCATTTCGCCAGGCAGATACCAGTCGTTCTTCACTGGAGCAGCATCAATTATTGACTGCGCGCGGTATGCTGATGGAACGCCATGCCGTTTTGCGCCAGTTTTTGTCGGATGCAATGGGGCACTTGCTGAATCGAAGCTTGCAGACTACCTATAGTAATGACAGACCCGTTTTTCAAAAAACAAATAACGTGTTATCGCTGGTTGATACAGTCGAGTTTGAAGATGAGTTGCAGTTGGGGTCATTTACTGATCAGTTTCGCCGTGAAGCCGACGAGCAGCTGCGCGATTTGAATATACGTATTGCCTTGTTATTTGGTCAGGATGACATTAAAGAGCGTGAGAATCCTTTCCGGCCTTACCTGATTTCACGGGGATTGGCGGATGCAACCCGTATGTTGGGCTTGCCTGTGGAAATTGGAGACAGGCTAACCATATTACTGGCAGATGGCATGGCGACTCAAGTGGACGGCATCTATGCGAGTGTTAATGCGTTTATGTCACAGCATGGCGTGGCTGCCGAGCTGCCACTCAAAATCCGAAAATCACCGAGTGCAACTACACCATTGTCGTTGAGCGAGGAGTCCGATGTTGCGGGTGAGGCAGTCACTGTCCCGTCACCTGCTTCATCTCCACAGGCATTGTCTGGATCGGTGCCACAATCAGCGAATATGGGGCGTGCATCGGCAAGCATGAATCAAGGTTCAGGCGCCGCCCAAGGCTTAGATCAGTTTTTACAGAATATTCAATCCATGGTGGCGAGCGCAGGTACGCAGGCAGTGGGTGCGATGGCGGATGCAGTTGCGAAAAATGCCGTGGCTACGCCTAAACAGACTGTGTCGCCTGATCCAGCCAGTCCAACGTCGAATGGTGCTATGCCGGTAACGGATGAAGCGCGTATTGATAAATTACTGGCGATGATGCAGCAATATAGCCAGCAAGCAGCGCCAGTGGAAGCATCATCTATGGCTGCAGCACCTCATGCCAATACGCAACCCCCTGCGATGATGACACGCATACTTGATAACTTGCGCGCGCTAGCTTCAGGTGAGTATGCGAGTGCGTCCGCTTCACAAGCGAATGCCGCTCAATCTGGTGCAACCGCCAGTTCAGCGCAGTCCGGTGATGCCGGAGCCGCAACTGCTGTGCAGCCTGCATCAGGTGCAACTGGCTGGATGGGCGGCGTGCAAAAGGTAGGGGCTGCATTAAGACAGTTTTTTACTACCGGAACCAGCGTGCCCAACACGCAATTTACCGGCGCTGGTCCACGCGTTGTGACCGTGCAGTTGGCGCAGTCAGTAGATGATTTATTGCAGTCACAAACGCCTAACACGGCGGATATGACTAACAGCGAAGGGCGCATTCGTAACTTGCTGTTAGAACAGCGTGCGAGTCTGACCGAACAGACTGAAGTCGTCGATGAGCAAATGACGATAGACGTCGTGGCGATGCTGTTTGAATTTATTCTACAAGATCACCGCGTGCCCGCTGAAGTGCGCGCGCAGTTGGGGCGTTTGCAATTCCTGGTATTAAAAATGGCGTTGCGCGACCCGACGCTGTTAACGCAAAAAGGCCATCCTGTCCGTTTGCTGATTAACCGTATCGGTAGCATCTCGGTTGGGCTAAAGAAAATTGATCCTGGCAGCCAGCGGGTAAGTAATGAAATTTGCCGTATTGTAGAATCGCTGCTGGATAATGCGACACAAAATCCGACGGCGTTTTCTGCGCATTTTGCACACATGCTGGATGATTTTGATGCGTTTGTGGCAGCTGAGTTACGCAAAAATGATGATCAGGTCAACCAGGCAGTTGCTGCGATTGAGGATATTAAAAATCGTACCTTACGCTTTGCCCATATTTCTGCACAAATGGCCGAAATATTGTCTGGGGTTAAGCTGGATGCCTATTTTCACGACTTTCTATCCACTGTTTGGGTGCAAGTTATAGAACGTGCAGAAACTGTCGATATGATCCGTGCCAAGCGTTATCGGGCGTTAGTGCCAGATTTGGTATGGAGTATTGCACCTAAAGTTGATGCCTATGACCGCGATGAGTTGGCGGCAATCTTGCCTATCATGATCAACACCTTGCGCGATGGTTTGGCAATGATAGCCTGGCCGGCTGCAAAACAGAGCGAGATGATGGATTGGCTGTTTGATGCGCACGGCAGAGCGTTGCGTCTCACGGTGGATTTGGATGCATTCCAGGTACCCAGTTTGCCAAATATGCATACGAACTTTGAACCACTGGTTGAAAATGTGCTGGTTAAAACGGTGCCGCCAACGGCGAGTGAATTGCTTGCTGCCGAGAAGATGCTGACGGATGCGGCGGCATTGGCGCCACAAGCGGTGATTGCGACGATGGATCAATTTGCCGAACATGAGATATTGGCTGAATTGAATTTGGAAGATGTGGAAGGTGTTAATCTCGATACTGATGAAATTGTCGATGCGTATGAGGGTGAAAGTGTTGGTGAGCGTTTGTATAACGGCATTAACATAGAAATTAAACTCAGTGTCAGGCCGACACGTGCCAAGTTGAGTTGGGTAAGTGAAGATGCGGGTAATTTGTTATTGACTCTGGACGATCAAAAACTGCCTATGGTGATGAGTGTACGGGTGTTTAAACGACTTTATAACAATGGCCGGGTGAATTTCCTTGAGGATGAAATGCTGTTTGAACGGGCAGTGAAGTCTTTATTGGATGCGGCGGAATATATGGATGACACCGAAGTTGAATAAGGTGCTGATCCGTATTCTGGGTAAAACCCTGATCTTGCCGTTTCAGATGCTATTGGGGCAGTTGCGCCCGGATTTGTCGTATCAACCTTATATCCGCGTATTACCTACAGCGGATTTGGCACGGTTCAATTTGCGCGGCCTTACTCCCGAGATGTTCTGTGTGAATATTGCAGACCAGGTCAATGTGCGTGGGTTTTTATCGGGCGTGGTAGATAACGAGCAACAAGTTCTGGTGGCGCAATGGTTAATCGATGAAGATGAATATCGCGCAGCCTTGCAGGTCAAACCGGATTACACCTATTGGCTCGCACGGTTGGCGCAACTCGAGGGGTATGTGGCAACGCTGGATGATGAATTTGTTGAATTTGAAGTGCATGTCATGCCAGTGACTGCCGAAAGTGGCTATGGCTACCGGTTGACAGTGGTAACGGCGGATATAGGCGATAAAGTCGCGCCTTATGCGAGCTACCAATTTGATAGTTATGTAGACAATGACTGGCAAGGTATCGTGCCTGAGGCCAAACACTTACCTGAGTTGCGTAAGTGTTTGGCGCAAACCGTACAGCAGATAGCTGATGCAGGTGTAATTTTAACAACCGTTTTTGATGAAACCGATTATGCGGGCGTAGCCCATGAACAGGAATGAACATGACTAATGAAGTAAAACAAGCGGGTAATACTGGAGATTTGCGCGCTGATTCGTTGTATTACCATGAGTTTCCCACGCCCGGTAAATTGTCGATAGAAGTGTCTAAATCTGCGGCAACGCAGCGTGATTTGGTGCTGGCCTACAGTCCTGGCGTGGCTGAGCCTGTGCGTGAAATTGCGGCCGACCCTGAAAATGCATATCGCTATACCATGAAAGGCAATTTGGTTGCGGTGATTTCTAACGGTACAGCGATTCTGGGTCTGGGTAATTTGGGTGCATTAGCCTCCAAGCCGGTGATGGAAGGTAAGGCTTTATTATTCAAGAAATTTGCGGATATTGACGCGATAGATATCGAGGTGTCGAGTGAAGATACTGAAACGGTTATTAATACGATTGCCAATATCGCGGTGAGTTTTGGCGGAATTAATCTGGAAGATATTGCGGCGCCGGCCTGTTTTGAGATAGAAGACAGACTCAAAGCGATGTTGGATATCCCTGTGTTCCACGATGATCAGCATGGCACGGCGATTATTGTTGCAGCGGGTTTAGTCAATTCGCTGAAAATTTCTGGCAAAAAATTATCTGACGTGCGTATTGTGCTGGTGGGCGCAGGCGCGGCAGGTACGGCTTCATTGCGTTTGTTGCTTGCATTGGGCGCGGATAAATCCAAGTTGCTGGTGGTTGACAGGGTGGGTGTGTTGCATACAGGAATGACTGATTTACCGCCGCATCACGCATTTTTCGCGGCGGACACGGACGCACGCACACTGGTTGATGCGTGTGTCGGGGCGGATGTGTTTATCGGTACGTCAGCACCGAATTTGCTGACGCCTGAGATGTTAGCCAGTATGGCGGCTGACCCAGTGGTATTTGCGATGGCGAACCCTGATCCTGAAATCACGCCAGAACTGGCTAAAGCCACGCGCGACGATGTCATTATCGCGACAGGGCGCTCGGATTATCCGAATCAAGTCAATAATGTGTTGTGTTTCCCGTACTTATTCCGTGGCGCTCTCGATGCGCGTGCCAAAGCGATTACCGATGAAATGAAAATGGCGGCGGTGCACGCGATTGCGGCATTAGCACATGAACCGGTGCCTGATGAGGTGTTGCGAGCATACAACCTGACTGAATTGTCATTCGGGCGCGAATATATCTTGCCTAAGCTGACTGATCCGCGTTTAAAAGAACGTGTTGGGAATGCAGTTTATCAAGCAGCAAAAGCCAGCGCTTGATGTTCAGGTATTGATGGATAGGATACTGGCAGCCAGCCGGCACTCACGCTATTTAGCCCGATTATTGGCGGCTGATGCTGAATTTGCTACGCGGTTAGCTGAGCGTTTGGCAACGCCGTGGGATGCGCTTTCCATGCAAGCATTTATCGATGCTGCGACGGTGACTGATGCGACGAGTTTGCAGCAAGTGTTGCGTAAATTGCGTCAGGCGGTCATGGCGCAGATGATAGTGCGGGATTTGGCTGGGCTGGCAGATGTACATGAGGTAATGCGCATGTGTACTGACCTGGCGGAAGTCGCTGTACAACACGCACTCAAATTTCACACCGAGCTACTCGCGCAAACGCATGGCATGCCGGCAAATCCTGATGGAACGCCCATGCAACTGGCGGTAGTCGGGATGGGTAAACTTGGTGGTGGCGAGTTGAATGTGTCGTCAGATATTGATTTGGTTTACCTTTACGCCGATGAAGGCGAAACCACTGGCAGCAAACCCATTTCGTATCATCAGTTCTTTGTTTTATTGGCAAAGAAAATCGGGCTGGCAATTTCTGAGATCACTGCGGATGGTTTTGTTTTCCGTGTCGATACGCGGTTGCGGCCGTGGGGTGATGCCGGGCCACTGGCGATGAGTTATGGCGCGTTTGAGGATTATTTGTTAGTGCACGGCCGCGAATGGGAGCGTTATGCCTGGATTAAAGGGCGGGCATTGTCAGGGAGTCGTCTGTCTGAATTGTCTGCGATTGTGCGGCCATTTGTATATCGAAAGTATCTGGATTTTAATGCTTTTTCAGCGATGCGTGAATTGCATGCGCAGATCCGGCGTGAAGTTATACGTCGAGATCGCATTGATAACATTAAGCTGGGACCTGGCGGTATACGTGAAATCGAATTTATCACGCAGGTGTTTCAATTAATCCGTGGCGGGCAGCTGAGTAAGCTGCAGAATAAATCGACGCGGGCGGTGTTGCCGATGCTGGCGGTTATTGGCAGTTTGCCGCCCGAAGCTGCGGATGAATTGCTTACCGCATATTATTTTTTGCGCAATTTAGAGCACCGACTGCAATACATTGATGATGCGCAAACGCAGATGTTACCGACTCAGCCTGAGGATCAGGTGCGCATTGCGACGAGTATGGGTTTTGTTGACTATCCACAGTTTTTGTCTGCGCTGAATGTGCATCGTGCAAACGTTACACGACATTTTGATCAGGTATTTGCCGTACCGCAAGAAGACGGTGCGACGCATGCTTTGAGTCCATTATGGCTGGGTGTGCTCAGCGATGAGGCAGCGATCAGTCAGTTGGACAATTTGGGTTATGCCGATGCGGCTGGAGTTTACCAACGCTTGCAATTAACGCGGCAGAGTACGCGCTACGTGCAGCTGCCTGATAAAACCAAACATCGTCTCGATGTACTTGTGCCAGAAATCATTAGCTTGGCAGCGACCCTGCCGCCACGAGATGCTACCCTGACGCGGATGCTGGATCTACTTGAAACGATTGCGCGGCGTTCGGCGTATTTAGCACTGTTAATTGAATACCCAGCCCCCTTGCGGCAATTGGCCAAGTTGTGCTCAGCTAGTCCCTGGGCGGCACAGTATTTGTCGAATAATCCTATGCTGCTTGATGAATTGATCGACGCACGCGTGCTCTATGCCCAGCCCGATTTGAGTGTGTTACGGCAAAATTTGCATGAGCAAATGCTGGAGCTGGATGGCGACACTGAGCGGCAAATGGATGCCATGCGCCATTTCCGTCAGCGCGTGACACTGCATTTGCTGGCGCAGGATATTGCAGGTGTGTTGCCGTTGGAACGGTTGTCGGATTATCTATCCGACTTGGCAGCATTGATATTGGCCGAAGTCATTCCATTGGCATGGGCAGGCGTACGCAATCGGCATTATCCCTATCCCAAATTCGCCGTTATTGGCTATGGCAAACTGGGTGGGCGCGAGCTGGGCTACGCATCGGATCTGGATGTGGTGTTCTTGTATCAGGATGATGCGCCCGACGCAGCTGTGCATTATGCACGCCTGGCGCAGCGTATTAATACCTGGTTATCGAGTACCACTGCGGCAGGTATATTGTATGAGACTGATCTACGCCTGCGTCCTGATGGTGCATCGGGTTTGTTGGTGAGCAGTGTGGAAGCATTTAGTGACTATCAGCAACATCACGCCTGGACATGGGAGCATCAGGCCCTGACCCGCGCACGTTTTGTGGCAGGGGATGTGGCGGTCGGCGAATTGTTTGAGCCCATACGCTGTCAGATATTGATGCAAGTGCGGGATGCAGAAAAATTGCGAGATGATATTCGCGTTATGCGTCAAAAAATGCATGATGGGCATCCGAATCGTAGTGACCTGTTTGATATTAAACATGATGCGGGTGGTATCGTGGATGTCGAGTTCATCGTGCAGTATTTGGTGTTGGCCTATAGCGCTGCTCATCGTGAACTGACTGCCAATGTGGGTAACTTGAAGCTGCTTAAGAAAGCTGCCGAATTAGGTTTGATAGATGCCACCCAAGCCGAGGCGGTACGTGCAGCGTTTCGTCAATTCAGGCAGTTGCAACATGCTCTTCGATTGCAGGGGCTTGACGCCGCGCGGGTAGAGTACGCGCAAATTGCTGCACATGCTGAGGCGGTTAAAGCGCTGTGGATGCATGTGTTCGACGTAAAATAAGTTACAATTGAAAATTATCTTAAAGTCTCTGGAGTATATGCAATGTCTATGTCTGACCGCGATGGTTTAATTTGGTATGACGGTAAAATGGTTGCCTGGCGCGATGCCACTACCCATGTTTTAACTCACACTCTGCATTACGGTATGGGGGTGTTTGAAGGCGTGCGTGCGTATAAAACCGAGCAGGGTACAGCGATATTCCGTTTGCAAGAGCATACCGACAGATTATTCCGTTCAGCGCATATTCTGGGCATGAAGCTGCCATACGATAAGGAAACCCTGAAAGCTGCGCAGTTGAACTCTGTACGCGAAAACAATCTGGAATCTGCATATTTACGTCCAATGGCATTCTATGGTTCGGAGGCGATGGGGATTTCAGCTAAAAATCTGTCAGTACATGTCATCGTTGCTGCGTGGACCTGGGGCGCATACATGGGTGCGGAGGCGTTGGAAAAAGGTATCCGGGTTAAGACTTCGTCTTTTGCCCGTCATCACGTTAATATCACCATGTGCAAAGCCAAGGCCAATGGTAATTACATGAACTCTATCCTGGCACACCAGGAAGCGGCACAAGATGGGTATCAAGAAGCCTTGTTGCTGGATGTGGATGGCTTTGTTGCTGAAGGTTCAGGTGAGAACGTATTTATCGTCCGTAATGGTAAGCTTTACACACCTGATCTGACCAGTGCGTTAGAAGGCATTACTCGCGATACTATCGTGCAGCTGGCCAATGAAATTGGTTTGCAAGTGATAGAAAAACGCATTACCCGTGACGAAGTTTATGGCGCTGATGAAGCTTTCTTTACCGGTACGGCTGCAGAAGTTACCCCTATCCGTGAGCTGGATAACCGTATGATAGGCACAGGCGAACGTGGTCCGATTACGACAAAATTGCAAAAAATGTATTTTGATTGCGTGACAGGTAAAGATCCTAAACATGCTGACTGGTTAAGCTATATCTGAGAATGAATATGACACAACATGATAATACTGAACGTTTTATAGAAGTTGGTGCGGAAGACTTACCATTGCATTGCCCCACGCCTGCGATGATTGCGTGGAACTCGCATCCGCGTGTATTTTTGGATGTGGTTAAAACCGGTGAGGCATTATGTCCTTACTGCGGTACCACATTCAAACTAAAAGCCGGTGCTGTGGTTCATGGACATTGATTGCGAGCAAAACTTAATATGAACTAATGGACATCGTAAGGTGTCCATTTTTCATTGATAAATTAAAAAAATTTAAATTGAATGACTAACCCTCTTTTCTCGCCTGCAATGTTTGCATCCGAGCGTCCACGTCGCGCCTATCTGGAGTTGCGGGTGCGCCGTAGCGTGTTGATTGCGGGTATCTTGTCGTTGTTGTTGCATGTGGCTGCGTTGCTGTTTTTGCCAAAACTGCCGCCACAGTCGGTTGAGAGTGGTGTGCAAGGTGGGCAATCGGTTTTTGCGGTGCAACTAGATATGCCGGATAAACCTGCGCCACCAAGACCACCTGTGCCAGCCAGCAAGGCTGCCGCCAAACAAAGCAAATCAACACCTGTCAGGGTAAAAACGCGTTTGCCCAGACCTGTTTTAGCTACGAATCAGCCAAATGCAAAATTTGTGGTGCCTAAGCCCGCACCCGTCGTTGCACAGCCTGCGTCGCCCAAGCTAAACCCCAGTGATTTTCCCGACATGCAGTCATATGTCGCAGCGCAACGCGTTGCAGCAGGGGGTGTCGATACGACATCTGCACCTAGCGTTGAGCAAACGCGCGATGATGTGATTAAGCGAAATTTGAAATCAGGTGGTACGAACGGGATATTTAGAGTGATACGTATGGACAGCTATACCGCCGAATTTTCGTTTAAAGGCTGGACCAGCGACTATAGCAATGCGCGGCGGGAAGTGATAGAAGTTGAGAAAGGCGATAGCCCCGATATCGAGCATGCGATGATACGAAAAATGATAGAGTTGATACGGCGTTATTATAAAGGTGATTTTCAGTGGGATTCTCAACGGCTGCATCGTTCGGTCATGTTGTCAGCACGGCCGAGTGATAATGCAGGACTGGAGGATTTTATGATGCGTGAGTTTTTTCAGGGTGATGGTCAATTACGTTAATTTATCTACAAGGAGCAGTAAATGAAGAAATTATTATTGTGTGTAATGTTGGGTTGTGTTGTGCCAGCAGTGAGCTACGCTGCGTCGCCCGCCGAGGTTGTTCAGGCTGCACCACTAAAAATGGTCATACAGGTGAGTGATGGTGATGTGAAAAAATGGAACCTGAGTCTGAATAATGCAATGAATGTGCAAAAAGAACTGGGGAAAAATGCCAGCATAATTGAAATTGTCGCTTTTGGCCCTGGCGTAAATATGTTGAAAATGGATTCAGAAGTTGGCAGCAGGGTGCAAGACGCGATGGCTGCGGGTATTAAAATAGTCGCGTGTGAGAACAGCATGCATGGTATGCAGTTAAAACCTGAAGATATGCTTGTTGGTGTAGGTTATGTCAAAGCGGGCGTGGTTGAAATCGCCCGCAAGCAGCAGGCGGGCTATGCTTATATTCGTCCTTAAAGCTGTGAGTTAATCAAACACCACCGTTTTGTTGGCATAGAGTAAAACGCGATTTTCTATATGCCAGCGTACGGCACGGGAAAGTACTATTTTCTCCAGATCGGCACCTCGGCGTATCAAGTCATCCAGGTCATCGCGGTGTGAGATGCGGGCGACGTCCTGCTCGATGATAGGGCCATCGTCCAGCGTCTCGGTGACGTAATGGCTGGTAGCACCTATGAGTTTAACACCACGCTCAAAGGCCCGATGGTAGGGTTTTGCGCCATGAAATGCGGGTAAAAATGAGTGGTGGATATTGATAATCCGGTTTGGATAATGGCGAATAAAGTCAGATGACAACACCTGCATATAGCGCGCCAGCACAATGCAATCGATGTGATGGTGACGCAAGATAGCGAGCTGGGTCGCCTCGGCGTCGGCTTTGTCGTCTCTGTTGATGCCGATGTGCTGAAACGGGATGTTGTAAGCGTCTGCCAGCCATTTTGTGTCGGTGTGGTTGCTAATGATGATAGGAATGCTGCAGTTAAGCTCACCTGCCTGATAGCGATACAGCAAATCTGCCAGACAATGGTCATAGCGTGATACGAAGATTGCCAGGCGTGGTTTATGTGCAGAGCTGGCCAGACGCCATTGCATCTGAAAGCGCGTGGCAATTGGGGAGAATGCAGTATTAAAGTTGAGCAAATCCAGATCAAATCCGGCCAAATCCCACTCTACCCGCATTAAGAACAGGCCCAGCTCCGCATCTTGGTGCTGGTCAGCATGCAAAATGTTCGCATTGTGCTGATACAAAAAATCAGCAATTGCTGCCACCAAGCCTTTCTGGTCTGGGCAACTGATTAATAAAATGGCTGTGGTTTTATGGGACATGGTTTGCTCCTGTGAGCGCGATATTATAATTGATAGCCAATACTAACGTAATTACGCAAGGGTGCTGCTTATTTAATTACCCGAGTTTGACCGGGGCGTTGGCGATACTGAGTTTCTTTGGGTGGCTTGGTTGCTGCACGGGCGACCAGCGGATCGATGTCTTGCTGTAGTTGCTGGCGCTGTGCCGTGGTCAGACCCGCGTTGCGACAGATGGCATGGCGGACGTTGGGGTCGCGGTCATTGACGCACAGGTCTATCATTTCAGGCGTAAGATCGGGACGTTTGGCGATGCACAGGCGGATAACGTGATCCTGGTCGGCGATAAGGGCGGTGATTTCGTCCATGTTGAGGTCGGCACGGCGAGCAAAATAGCATTTGATGACCATCCATTGTTCCCGCACCATGAAAGGGCGGTAAGCCTCAGGCAGACTGTCGCTCAGGGCTAAATCCAGCCGCTCGGCGAGGGGAAGTGCTTTGTATTGTTTTTCTAAATGAGGCATTCTCGAAATCCTAGCTTTCCAATATGAACGAACTATGAAAAAATGTACCTATATTGTAACGGATTAAATTTAGGTGGCGAATATGATCGACAAAGATGGGTACAGACCCAATGTCGGCATCATTCTCTGTAACGCCAGAAATGAGGTGTTTTGGGGTAAGCGGGTACGGCAACATGCTTGGCAGTTTCCACAAGGCGGTATTGACCACGGTGAAAGTCCTGAACAGGCAATGTACAGGGAGCTGATGGAAGAAGTGGGGTTGGCGCCGGAGCATGTGCGTATTCTTGGGCGTACACAAAACTGGTTGCGCTATGATGTGCCACGACATTGGTCGCGGCGTGATTGCCGTGGGCATTATCGTGGGCAAAAGCAGATTTGGTTTTTGTTGCGCTTGACTGGACGTGACTGTGATGTGTGCTTGCGCGCATCGACGCATCCAGAGTTTGATGCTTGGCGTTGGAATAGTTATTGGGTGGCAATGGATACAGTAGTTGAGTTCAAGCGGGATGTTTATCGAGCAGCGTTGTCCGAATTGGCACATTATTTAGACAGGGATCACGTGCGTCGTCTTGCACCACAGGGTGAAACGGGCTTGTTGGTGGATACAGCAAAATGATGAAACTGATATATGAGTCGTTTGATCGTGCGGTTTACTACGTGCAAGATACCCGTCCCGCAGTGTTTTATTTAGCGGATAAGGAAGGCGGCGGCATTTTAATCAATACACCGTCGTTTTCTGATACGCTATTGGCAGAAGTCAATGCGATAATGCCATTGAAGTTTATTTTTTATCCCAGCTATTTTGGTGCGCAGGATGTGGACGCCTGGCGCGCGGCAAGCGGCGCGCAGTCTATGGTCTATGGTCATGAAGCACGACGCATCAATGGCACAATAGATCTGGTGTTGGACAGGGAAAATCGTTTTTCACGCACCATCGATTTTCTGCCAATGTCGGGACGCACCGAGAGCAGTTGTGCTTTGCGCTGCAAAAATAAGCCGGGCATGGTGTTTTTTGGCCCTATCTTATCCATGAGTGAGTCTGGTTGGCCGACACTGGCTGCGCAAGATGATGATTATTCATTTGAAAATCGTATGTTTGGCACGCTTGGTCTGCAAGATGTGAAGTTTGAGTATGCGTTCACTGATGATTTTAACCCTAATACCAGCCATTTTGGTCCTGGTGCCGATGTAGCGATACAGCAAGAATTAGCACATGTGTTTGATTGATAAATTTATCCACGTGGCAAATCAATTTTAAGGATTATCCAAATAATGGCAATTTCAGAGTTACAAGTACAAACCGCTTTAAAAACAGCAATTGACCCGAATACCCATAAGGATTTTGTCACCAGTAAGGCAGTACGCAACATCAAAATTGACGGTGATAATGTCGCGCTTGATGTGATTCTGGCTTACCCTGCGCAGAGCCAGCTGGATGTTATTCGTAAAATTGTTGTTGATACGTTAAAAACAATTGCCGGAATCGGGCGTGTTGATGTGAATGTGACATACAAAATTGTTTCGCATAGCGTGCAACGTGGCGTGAAATTGATACCAAACGTGAAAAACATTATTGCGGTGGCTTCGGGTAAAGGTGGTGTGGGTAAATCTACTACGGCTGTGAATCTGGCGTTGGCATTAGCCGCTGAAGGAGCAAAAGTCGGCATGCTCGATGCGGATATTTACGGTCCTTCACAGCCTACCATGTTGGGCATTCAAGGCCGTCCTGAATCACGTGATGGCAAAAGTTTGGAGCCGATGGAAGCGCATGGCTTGCAAGTCATGTCGATAGGTTTTTTGATTGATGCGGAGACACCTATGGTGTGGCGCGGCCCTATGGTTACACAGGCGTTGGAGCAGTTGCTGAATGATACGCGCTGGCGTGATCTGGATTATTTGGTCGTAGATCTGCCGCCGGGTACGGGTGATATTCAGTTGACCCTGGCACAGCGTGTGCCGGTGACGGGTGCAGTTATTGTCACCACACCGCAAGACATCGCGCTGATCGATGCGCGTAAAGGCTTGAAAATGTTTGAAAAGGTCGGGATACCGATTTTTGGTGTGGTTGAAAACATGAGTATCCATATTTGCAGCAAATGTGGTCATGAAGAGCACATTTTTGGTGAAGGTGGTGGCGAGAAAATGTCTGGCGATTATGATATTGAGTTCCTGGGTGCATTGCCGCTGGATATTCGTATCCGTCAGGAAGCCGACAATGGTGCGCCAACCGTGGTGACTGCGCCGAATAGCCGTATTGCCGAAATCTACAAGCAAATAGCTCGCCGTGTTGCGGTCAAAGTCGCTGAACAGGCGCAAGACCATAGCAATGCTTTCCCTAAAATTGTTATTCAGAATACTTAATCATGTCTATTAAAGCCGATAAGTGGATCCGTAAAATGGCTGAGCAACACGGCATGATAGAGCCGTTTGAACCGGGTCAGGTACGTGAGGTGAATGGCAATAAAATCGTGTCGTACGGTACGTCCAGCTATGGCTACGATATCCGTTGTGCGAATGAATTCAAGCTGTTTACCAATATCAATTCGACCATTGTTGATCCAAAAAACTTTGACCCCAATTCGTTTGTTGATGTGGTGGGCGATTCGTGTATTATTCCGCCGAATTCATTCGCGTTGGCACGCACGGTCGAGTATTTCCGTATTCCACGTAATGTGCTGACGATATGTTTGGGTAAATCCACTTATGCGCGCTGTGGCATTATCGTCAATGTCACGCCATTTGAGCCTGAGTGGGAAGGTTATGTGACGCTGGAGTTTTCTAATACCACACCATTGCCTGCGCGTATTTATGCTAATGAAGGCGTGGCGCAGGTGTTGTTTTTTGAAAGTGATGAAGTTTGTGAAACTTCATATCGTGACCGTGGTGGTAAATATCAAGGTCAGACTGGTGTCACATTGCCGACAATATAGAATGCTATGATGTCTCGGCATCTTAACAAACCGCCAAGATGCTATCTTGGCGGTTTCATTTTTTAGCTTAGTTGCGCGCTTAGCGTGGCTTTAGGGAGTAGTGATGAAATTTCGTTTTCCTATTGTGATTATTGACGAAGATTTCCGTTCTGAAAATGCCAGCGGTTTAGGTATTCGTGCCTTGGCGCAAGCGCTTGAGCGTGAAGGCACAGAAGTGTTGGGCGTAACCAGCTACGGTGATTTGTCCAGCTTCGCGCAACAACAAAGCCGTGCGTCTGCGTTTATCTTGTCTATCGATGATGAGGAATTTTCATCACCTACTGCAGCTGATCAAGCAGTTGCTCAATTGCGCGTATTCGTTGAAGAAATCCGTTTTCGCAATAGTGAAATCCCGATTTTTCTGTATGGTGAAACGCGTACCTCGCGACATATTCCTAATGATGTGTTGAAAGAGTTGCATGGTTTTATTCACATGTTTGAAGATACCCCGGAGTTTGTCGCGCGACATATTTTGCGTGAAACCAAAACCTATCTGGATTCGCTCGCGCCACCGTTTTTCCGTGCGTTGACGCATTATGCTTCCGACGGCTCATATTCATGGCATTGTCCTGGGCACTCGGGTGGTGTGGCATTTTTGAAAAGCCCGGTAGGGCAGATGTTCCACCAGTTCTTTGGTGAAAACATGCTGCGTGCTGACGTCTGTAACGCGGTAGAAGAGCTGGGTCAGTTGCTTGACCATACAGGTCCTGTAGCTGCCTCCGAACGTAATGCAGCGCGCATATTCGGTGCGGATCATCTTTATTTCGTCACTAACGGCACATCCACTTCCAATAAGATTGTATGGCACTCAACGGTTGCGCCAGATGACATCGTGGTAGTAGACAGGAACTGCCATAAATCCGTGTTGCACGCCATCATCATGACGGGTGCGATACCTGTGTTTCTCACCCCGACGCGCAATCACTATGGCATTATCGGACCGATACCGCTGGACGAGTTCAAGCCCGAGAATATCCAGAAGAAAATCGATGCCAATCCATTTGCGCGTGGTGTAAAAACCAAACCGCGCGTGCTGACTGTGACGCAAAGTACATATGACGGTGTGTTGTACAACGTGGAAACCATCAAGGCGATGCTGGATGGTGAAATTGATACATTGCATTTTGACGAAGCTTGGCTGCCACATGCGACTTTCCATGATTTTTATCATGACATGCATGCGATAGGGCGTGATCGTCCTAATTGCAAGGAATCCATGATATTTGCTACTCAATCGACGCATAAAATGCTGGCGGGTTTATCGCAGGCTTCGCAGATTCTGGCGCAAGACTCAGAGACACGTAAACTCGACAGAGATGTGTTTAACGAAGCTTTCCTTATGCACACTTCGACCAGCCCGCAATACGCGATTATTGCTTCATGCGATGTGGCTGCGGCAATGATGGAACCACCTGGTGGCACGGCGCTGGTTGAGGAATCTATTATGGAAGCCCTAGATTTCCGCCGGGCTATGCGCAAAGTGGATGCGGAGTTTGGTGACTCATGGTGGTTCAAAGTGTGGGGCCCTGAGTATTTGGCGGAAGAGGGTGTGGGCGAGCGCGATGACTGGATATTGCGTGCCAATGAGCGCTGGCATGGTTTCGGTGATTTGGCCGAAGGCTTTAACATGCTGGATCCGATTAAATCAACCATTATCACTCCGGGTCTGGATGTCGATGGTGATTTTGCCGATACCGGCATGCCCGCCTCCATTGTCACCAAGTATTTGGCTGAACATGGTGTTATTGTGGAAAAGACCGGGTTGTACTCGTTCTTCATCATGTTCACTATTGGTATCACCAAAGGTCGTTGGAATACCATGCTTACGGCGCTGCAACAGTTCAAGGATGAATATGACCGCAATCAGCCGTTATGGCGTGTTTTACCTGAGTTCATTGCCAAACATCCCCGCTATGAACGCATGGGGCTTAAGGACTTGTGTGATGCAATACATGGCATTTACAAGGCCAATGATATTGCTCGCCTGACCACGGAAATGTACCTGTCCAACATGGAGCCGGCGATGAAGCCGACCGACGCGTTTGCCAAAATGGCACACCGCGAAATTGATCGGGTAGAAATCGACAACCTGGAAGGGCGCGTGACGAGCGTGTTGCTCACGCCGTACCCGCCAGGCATTCCATTGCTTATCCCCGGTGAACGTTTTAATGCAACCATCGTTAATTACCTGAAATTCGTACGTGATTTCAATGAGCGTTTCCCTGGCTTTGAAACTGATACGCACGGTTTAATCAAGGGTGAAGTGGATGGTAAGACGGTTTACTATGTAGATTGTGTGCGGTAATTAAGTTGTAATGGCGGGGCAGTATTCGGGCTGCCTCGCCGTTGCTGATTGTGTACCTGGGGTATATGGAACAGGTCAGTCCCGTACTGTTCGCTTGTTGTGCAAAGACACGCAAATAAGTATATTATTTTGGCATCTCCAGCGTTGAGAGCATAAGCCTAATATGAAAAAAATAATATTATTTACGGTGTTGCTTGCAATTTCTATAGGTGGTTTTCTCGAATATCGCTATGTGACCAATCTGTCACAAGATGAAATTCGTATCTCATCTAACCCATGGGTAGGATTTACGCCGTTCATCTACGCGCAGGAAAAAGGCTGGCTGGAAAAGACGCCATTTCGCTTCGTCTGGCTGGTCGATCTGACCGAAAACTCCCGCCTCTACGAGCGAGGATTTACCCAAGGCTTTACTGCCACACAGTATGAACTCCTGCATTTCAAAGATTATAGCCATATCAAGCCGGTTTTCTTGATTGACCGCTCCGATGGGGCTGATGCGGTCATGTCAAACTGGACTCTGGATGCGTTGCGTCATGTGCATGAACCAATCACAGTTTACCTCGAGGTAGGTTCACTGCACGATGACTTATTCAAGGCTTTCGTTCGGGAAAATGGTTTAGCGCATTTGTCGTTTGTATTTATCAACAGCTCACAGAAATCAATGGCATTGCTTAAACCTGTAGCTGGACCAGTTATCGTGCTGTCTTATGCGCCATATTCCTCTGAGCTTGCTAAACGCGGGTTTTCTGCCATAGCGTCTACTCGAACGATGAAGTCATTTTTTGTGATTGATGCGCTGTATATGGATGAACGCTTTATTGACCGGCGTGAACAGCAGTATCAGGAACTCAAAGCGATTTTTGACCGAGCTTTGGAGCGCTTTCATACCAACCCCAGAGAGTATTATGAAACGATACACGGCTATCTGGAGGGGCAGAGCTATGAAGAATTTTTAGCGACGACGACACAGATCGCATGGCTCAATCGCACTAAGAATGCTGTGTTACTGCAACAATTGCAAACGCAGCATATCGGCACTGATCGGTTGTTGCCGTGAAAATTCATAAGCTCATGCTTGCAGGGATAGTCGTGCTAGGGCTCGCGCTTACTGCCTTATCGGTAGGCTTTTACACGCTTGAGCGTATTGAGATGATAGGTGCTATTACTGACGGGCTTGAACAGAGTCTCTTCAACCTTGAAGAAAACACACGCAGAGCACTGCAGAATGGTCGCGCTGAGGACGTTCAAACGATACTTGATCAAGCTGCCGTGCTTAATAAATCAATCTCCGAAGTGTCTGTCTCTAGGGATAATCGTACTATTGAAGCGTCCTCTTCGCGTTCGCTCGAAGGGACAGCGATGCATGACGAGTACCTGCCTTTGTCACAGCTCAAAGCCGGGTTGACTAAAAGGCAGCACTTAATGTATCGGGATGATTTTTATTATTTCGAGGGTGCACAAAAACATGAAGCGGTATTGCTAATACGAGTTAACGAGAATTATGTTTTTGGTCGTTTGCAAAAGATAGCACTATCTTACTGGCTGGGGATATTTTTAACGCTGGCGCTGTTCAGTATGGCAATATTTACAGTCATTCGACGTGTGCTAGTTCTCCCATTGGAAAAACTGACACATCATGCCCATATGGCCGATTCCAGAGGTGAAGCATATTTTATCGAGGAGCTCTCCGAGCTGGATCGCACATTGAGTGATTCGTTCAGTTCGTTGCGTGATCAGCAGCACAATCTTCAGATAGCACTCGATGAAACACACTATCTGGATGAGATACTTCGTACCGTCGCCGATATTAATCAATTGCTGATTACTGCCAATGGCGTTGAAGAGCTTATTGAAAAAAGCGTGCATCGCTTGTCTCAACACCCAGGCTATACAGCATGCTGGATTGCTACCAATAACCATGAAAACGCACTAGAAGTGAGGGCGTTTTCCTCATCATTGGCAGCTTACCTGCATTCAGGTGTTGTGTTGGGGCAAGTTGCTGACAGCAACCTCAGCGATCCCATCGTACAGGCATTTGTTCAAAGTAAAACTGTCGTCGTTGATCACCTGCAACTACAGGTTGCGAACGCACAGTGGTATCTGTTTGCTGAAAATGAGAAGTGCGGATCTTTTATCGCGCTCCCGCTATTGCCCAGTATTCACGAAAAACCTATTGGGGTGCTCGGTCTATATGCGTTAAATACGGCTGGCTTTGCACTTAAAGAGGTCGCCATGCTTGAGGAGCTTGCCGGGGATGTGGGATTTGCAATTCGCGCATTTAGTCAGCGTGATCAGCTTGAGCATCATCTGACCACAGATCTGACCACTAAGTTACCTAATCGCGTGGCATTGGCAGATCGCCTTGCCGCCAACCCCAATGTCATGTTGGCGATCATTAATATTGATCGCTTTAGTGATATTAACGAAGTGTACGGCGTTGCTATTGGTGATGGTGTCTTGGCTGAGTATGGGCGTTGGCTCTCTTGTCTGGTCAAACCGCACGAAGATATAACGCTGTATAAAATAGGCAGTGATGAATATGTGCTTCTCTTCAGCGAATGTGACAATTTGGCTCGATGCAGGGTTTTTTTGGAACAGCTGATAGAACTCAGCGCCAAAGCATCGTTTGTGATTGATGACATTGAAATCGTGCTAACTATTACCATAGGTATGGCTGTCGCATCGGATCAGTTGCTTGAACATGCTACTGCTGCACTTAAACAGGCCAAACTTGGCCATCTGAGTATCCAGATGTATGAGAGCGCGTTATCCAAAAAGGATCAGGAAAATAATATCGCATGGTACAAGCGCATCAAAGAAGCGATTGAGGAATCGCGTATTGTTCCATTTTTCCAGCCCATTGTTGATAACAAGACACGTCGCATAATCAAATATGAAGCTCTTATTCGCCTGGTTGAGCGGGATGGCAGTATAGTCGGGCCATACGTTTTTTTAGGCATTGCCAAGAAAACCAAACTTTATAGTCAGCTGACCAAAATCATGGTTGATAAGGTCATAGCGGTTTTTAAAAGCAGCGTTATCCCCGTGAGTATCAATCTATCGACTGAAGATCTGCTTAACTGTGAACTCGCTGATTATCTGGAGCAGACTATCCTCTCCCATCAGATCGGAAAAATAATCATGTTTGAGATACTGGAGAGCGAAGGGATAGAAAATTATGCTGAAGTGAGTGCATTCGTCGATCGTTTCAAATCAATAGGTTGTCGTTTTGCAATTGATGATTTTGGTTCCGGCTATTCCAATTTTGACCATCTGCTCAAGCTTAATATAGACACGCTTAAAATCGACGGTAGCATCATCAAGAATCTGCCGCATGATCGTAACGCTCAGATTATCGTCAAACACATCTGTGACTTTGCCAGTGAAATGGGAATATCCACGGTAGCAGAGTTTGTCGCTAACGAAGAAATCTACAAACAAGTCAGCGCAATTGGTATCAACGCGTCACAAGGTTATTATTTCTACGAGCCGGCACAAACGCCAGTTGAAGGTTGAATAGACTGTGAGAACCATAAATTTGAAGATGATCGCTACCACCTTCAAATTTATTCGGTTGTGTTGTGTATGCCAGTCGATTTAATTAAATAGCCCAACGACAACTACTGATATGATACTTAACCAGGCCACCCCAATTAATACGACCGTAATCCCTAATGGCAGTGGGCTATCGTAGCCAAATAAAAATTCTTTCATCATCATCTCCTTACCAGATTAAAGTAGAGGCCTGCATCTAAATAGTAGTTCGCAGAGCCAGTTTGTCAACCTATCCAACTGTGATATTCAAAATATAAAGATAAACTTATCTTTATATGTTTTTATGATATAAAATTAATGTGCAATATGCAAATATTTTTTGTTAATCAGGAGAAATTAATATGACTAAAACCAGACGTACCCAGCAAGGACTGACCATACTGATGCTGATGGGGATTTTGGCAGTGGTTGGTATTGTGGCGACGATTGCAATTCGTGCTTATACACATCTATAAAGAATAGACGCGGCAGAGCTTATTTTGCTTTGGCGTGCCAGGTAATGAGCATGCCAGGATTCGCAATGGCATCAGCAATGGTGTAGCGATCCAGCGTGGTTAAAAATGCAGCGTTGGCTTCGTGCAAAATGGATTTTAAGCGGCAGTTGGGAGCCAGTACACACTGGCTAGTGTCGCGGTTAAAGCATTCCGCTATGTCAAAATTGGGTTCGGTCAGACGAACAACATCGCCAATTTTAATTTGTTCCGGTGATCGCGCTAAGCTCATGCCGCCATTTTTGCCGCGCTGGGTAAGAATGAGTTGTTGTTGTGCCAGATGATGCACCACCTTGACTAGATGGTTGCGTGAAATCCCATAAAATTCAGCGAGTTCGGTGATGGTTGCTCTGCCGTCTTTTTTCATGCCCAGGTATACCAGCACGCGTAATGAATAATCTGTGTATTGGGTTAATTGCATGGTTGCATAATTAGTGAATGTTAATGCTTGACAAAAATGGTCGGGATTCATTAAGATGTACGCAAGATGTATCTTATGAATTTTATGGTTGATTTTCATTTTACATCGTAGCGGGGCCAATAGCCCCATTTTTTTAGTCTATAAGATGTATTTAATATATATTTTATTGGGTGTGATTTAGGAGTGTAGTAAATGAGTGCAAATCTTTATGAAAAAATTGGTGGTGAAGCAGCAGTGAATGCAGCGGTAGATGTTTTTTATCGTCGTGTGTTAGGCGATGACAGAATCAGTGATTTTTTTGATGATGTGGATATGGAGCGTCAAGCTGCCAAACAAAAGGCATTTTTGACCATGGCATTCGGCGGTCCAGTGCATTACACAGGAGCTGATATGCGTAAAGGGCATGCACATCTGGTCGCACGTGGCTTGAATGATAGCCATTTTGACGCAGTCGTTGAGAATCTTGTTGCTTCGTTACAAGAGTTGAATGTACCTGCTGAGCTGATTGCCGAAGTTGGTGCAGTTTGTGAAAGCACGCGTAATGACGTGTTAGGCAAGTAAAGCCAGAAAAGGAGTCGAAGCATATGTCGCAATTGCATTTTAACGATATCACTTATCAATGTGCAGAACATGAAACCGTGTTGGATGCATTGACGCGGCAAGGTGTTTCGATTCCTTCTTCATGCCGTAATGGCGTGTGCCAAACCTGCATGATGCAATCAGTTGACGCGAATGTGCCCAGTGCTGCGCAAAATGGACTGAAGCCTACTTTGCAGGCACAAAATTACTTTTTGGCCTGTGTGTGCCATCCGACTGAAGATATGACAGTTAGCTTGCCAGATAACACCGATAGATTGTTGTCGGCAACGGTGACGGCAGTGCGGCAATTGAATGATGAGATCAAGTGCGTAGGACTGGATTGCCCGTCGTTAGAGAGTTACCACGCGGGACAATTTATTAATTTGTATCAGGACAGTGAGTGTGCGCGGAGCTACTCCTTAGCGAGCGTGCCAACAGATGGCTATTTACGGTTACATGTCAGACGCTTACCTGATGGGCGTGTGAGTAACTGGATACATGACGAACTTAAAATTGGCGATAGCGTGCAAATCAGTATCCCGGTAGGTTCGTGTTTTTATTTACCTGATGTTCCACAGCAGCCATTGCTGTTAATCGGCACCGGGTCAGGACTTGCGCCGTTAATAGGCATAGCGCGTGACGCACTGAATCAGCAGCATACGGGTGATATCTATTTGTATCATGGCAGTCATGATGTCGCTGGTTTGTATCTGGTGGATGAGTTGCGTGAAATGGCTGAGCATTATTCCAATTTTCACTATCTCCCCTGTGTGTCTGGAGATGATGTGACGGAACAATATCAGGCTGGTCGTGCGGTAGATGTCGCATTGACAGCGCATCCTGATTTAACCGGCTGGCGTGTATTTTTATGCGGCAATCCGAATATGGTTAAAACGGCCAGAAAGAAAGCTTATCTCGCCAAGGCTGCGATGAATGACATCTATGCGGATGCTTTTTTGGTAGCGGGTGCGAAATAACTGCTGTCAGCTAGTTGTTATGTATGAGCTGATAAGATGTATTTCTACTGGTTGTTTAGTGGAATAGTTCTTCGTGCTGATAATGTTGCCTATTTGAATAGGGGAATTAGTTGTGAAAACAAAATTGGTTACAGCAGCGCAGTCTTTATTTTCCGCACGATTGTTTAATATTACCAGCATCATTGCGACACTCGTTGCACCGCTATTGCTGTTGTGGATAGCGGCTTCGATATTCGTTTATTCTTCTGTTGCATACCATCCTAATGTACGTACTGCATACTACAATCGTATTTCAGGCTATCGGTTTTATGGTGCAGTAGGTACTATGATGGTGCTTGGGCAACCTTTTAGCAGTTTGTTCCATGGCTGGTATCGATTGCTTGCGATTTGGTCAGTGCTCGCCATTGTTGTGATTCCATTTGGAATCTGGGATATTGTTCGCGCCGGACGTGAAGATTGGCAGGACTTGGATGTGGTAGTTGAGGGGTAAATGATTTTAGTGCCTGTCATTAATTAATGTAGTCGTTGCGAATAAATTTCAGAATTAGTTATGCGTCAAAAAACTATAGATATATTGGGTTTAGAGCTTGCTCCTGTAAGTCATAAGGAGCGGTGGATTGCGATTGCGGGTGCATTTTTCGGGATTCTGCTGGTTTATCTGAGTGCAACCTACTTTCTGCAGGGTAATGCTGTGCCTTTGGTTGTTGCTTCCATGGGGGCCTCGGCAGTATTGTTGTTCGCGGTGCCTCATGGCACATTATCGCAGCCTTGGGCGCTGGTCGGGGGGCAGCTTATCTCGGCAGTAATCGGCGTTACCTGTGCGAAATTTATCCCGATGACCTGGCTGGCAGTTCCCATGGCAGTGGCAATCGCTGTGGGAGCCATGCATTATTTGCGTTGTATACATCCACCTGGCGGCGCCACGGCGCTGGTTGCTGCGCTGGGCGGGGCGCAAATGCATGAATTAGGGTATGGTTTTGTGATCACCCCTGTGTTGTTGAATGTGGTTATTATTTTGGTTGTTGCAATTGTGTTTAACTGGTTTTTCCCCTGGCGGCGCTACCCAGCCTGCTTTTCAGTAGATAAGGCCAAGACACCCAGCGTGATACTCACGCCCTATCCTGCCATTTCACATGAGGATTTTGTCTACGCGCTCAGTCAAATTGATACGCCGATTGATGTGAATGAACATGATTTGATGCATATTTATCATTTGGCGACGCAACATCACAAAATAGCAGGGGATACTGCATCGCATCCGTATGATGAAAATAATTGTGCTTAATGCTGACGGTCATTATTCAGTATGGCTGGGTTGAAGTGCGCACATGTTTGATCTGCTCAAGCATGCGCGCATAGTGCTGGGTCAATAGTCTTTTTCAATTTGTAGTGTGTTAAGCAGGATATCCGCGGCTACCATGTTTGCGCCATGACCTAAGCCATCCAGAATTTCACCGTCGTTCCATCCCAGTGCTTTGAGGGTGGAAATCTCAGCAGAGGTAGCTGGCGCTGATGTTTGGGTTGCTTTCAGTACAAATTGCAGCATGGCTTTGTCTTTGTCAGATAATGGTGCATTCTGTGGATTTTGTTTGGTCGCAGTGATCTGCTCCATGCTTACGCCACCCATGTTGATCAGCATGGCTTCATTGAAGCCTACACAGTATTCACATCGACCATGATCGGAAATCAACATGCGCATAAAGGCGAGCAAGTTGAAGCTCAGGCTTGGATGCTGCATGTAATAGCCTATGTTGTGCCAGTGCTCGGCGAGCAGAGTTGGACTGCTGCTGTAGATTTGTAAGGCGTTGGGCACACTGCCAAATGCACTGGCTATTTGGTCATAAATGACTTTGACTTGGCCTTCTGCGTTGTCAGGGGTGTAAGTATTAATTAACGGCATGTCCTGCTCCTTAAATAAAGATACCGACCATTCGGTATCTAACAAGTGATATTAACTAATTTAATATCACGCTGACTAAACGCAATAGGCGTTCAGTTTAAAACTACTTTAACAAGCTACGCACGTAGCCATGTAATTGGGTCATGCACATGCTGAAAGCTTCGGGTGACTGTTTGTTTTTAGCAACGCTGAAACAGCCTTCCCATGCCGATATGACAAATAATGCTGCTGCCTTAATATCAATGTCAGCCTTGATGATGTCGTGCTGCTGACCATGTTCAAATGCAGCATATACAGCCTGTTGCCACAACTCCAATACGGCATTCAGATGATGCCTGAACTGCTCATCCAGTGGACTCATTTCCTGCATTAGGTTATTCAGCGGGCAGCCTAATTTAATGCTCTCATCACCCATAAATGTATCTACCCCTGTGATTATTTCCAGCAGTGTTGTAACAGGATGTGGGCTATTGAGTAATGGTTGAAATACAAGTTTTTCCAAATTCGGTGCGATAATTTCATCTATAACTGCTAAGCCAAGGGCATGTTTAGTCGGAAAATGGTGATATAACGCCCCTTTGGTTAATGCTGTCGATTTTAAAATATTCGCAACACTCGCGCCCTGGAAACCATGCTGGTGTATTTCGCAATAAGCGGACTGCAATAGTTTTTGTCGTGTTATGTCTTGTTTGAGTGATTCCATGAATGAGATTAGATACCAACTGGTATGTATGTGTCAAGCAGTGATATGTACAGTAATGCTTTTATCTGCATGATGAGCTTCGTGATTCAAGTCAGTCCCATTTCATGATGATTGGTGGCGCCAATTCGCAGTAACAATAATGCAATACTAATATACTAACATTCCCCCTCGTCACGCCTCATACCTGCTACCAATACCCTTTTCGTGATCTGAGAAAAGCTATTTTCCCTAAATCGGAGTCTGTTTTCATGAGCATTAGATATCGCATTACTTTATTGATTGTGTTGTCATTTGTTGCAATATTTGCAATTGGTGGCTATGCCATTTTTCAAGCAAGAGCAAATGCTGCTCAAGTAAAAAAGGTTACTGAAGGCGTAGTGCCAAGCGCACTTGCGGCAGCCGACCTGGTATCCCAGTTGAAGGATGTGCAGCTGGAAGCCACGGCATTAGTTACCGCGACAGATAAGAATATTATTGACCAGACTAACGAAAAATTGGCGGTTAAGAAGGCAAAACTCCAGCAAGGAATCGAGCTGCAGGTAAAACAGGCTACCAACAAGATACAACAGGGTTTGGTGCAGCAAATCAAGGAAAACATCAATAACTACTTCAGCGCTATTGATGACACGGCCAAGTTTAAGCTTGCAGGTCAGGACGATCTTGCCAATGCGAATTTCTATGCCAATGTGGCTGAATTCCAGGGCGAATTAGGACAGATCATCGAAACGATGCGCGTAGAAAAAATTCGCGCCAAAGACCGTGCGATTACTGTCCTGAACCAGAATCTGGCGCAGACTGCGACAGGCATATCTGTTGTATCTGTCATTACCATCCTCGTGTTGAGCGCATTCGGCATTGCGCTATATCGCAGAATTATCAGGCCGATTACGCAGATGCAAAGCATGATGAGTGAAATCGCCACCAGTCAGGATTTTACCCGTCAGGTTCCAGTCGAGCGCATGGATGAGATCGGTCACTCTATCGTCGCCTTTAACACGATGATAGTTAAAATTCAGGAGAGTTCGGCTCAGCTAAAACAGAAGACGACAGACATCCAGACCATGTTGCAAAACATACCGCAAGGAATTCTGACCATCATTGATGGTAACAAGATACATCCTGAATACTCAGCCTATCTTGAGGATATCTTTGAGACTAAAGATATCGTCGGTCGCGACATGATGGATCTTGTGTTCTCTGATACTAATCTGGGCGCTGATACCTTGTCGCAGATAGAGGCTGTTGCTGGTGCGTGCATCAATGAAGATGTCATGAACTTCGAATTCAATCAGCATTTGTTGGTGGGTGAAATCGAAAAAACCATGGCTAACGGCCAAACCAAAGTACTCGACTTGAGCTGGTCACCTATTGCGGATGATGCGGATAATATCGTTCGAATAATGCTGTGCGTGCGCGATGTCACTGAGCTGCGTAAGCTGGCGATCGAAGCTAATAAGCAGAAGCGCGAACTGGAAATCATAGGTGAAATTCTGTCCGTAACCCAGGAAAAGTTTCATGAATTCATCTCTGGTGCAGTCAGGTTTGTTGATGAAAATGAGCTGCTGATTCGTGAAAACCCGGACCACAATGCAGAAGCTATCGCGACGCTGTTCCGCAACATGCATACCATCAAAGGCAATGCGCGTACTTATGGTTTGATTCATTTGACCAACGTTGTCCACGAGGCAGAGCAATCCTATGCTGAGTTACTCAAGCCGCGTCCCGTCATTGCGTGGGATCAGGCGACGATGATGGAATCCTTGTTGGCGGTGAAGGCCGACATTGAGCATTACGCCAACATCAATGAAGTCAGCTTAGGCCGTAAAGGGCCTGGTCGTCGCGGCGGTATTGAGCATTACATGATGGTTGAAAAACGTCAGATTCTGGAAACGCTGCAACGCCTGGAAAAGGTCAATACTGGCAACCTGCACGAGTTGCTTGCTGCGCACGAATCAGTCCGGAATACGCTGCGTCTGCTGGGGACTGAGCGCATCGTCGAAACACTGGAAGGCGTGTTTGCTTCGCTACCTGCACTGGCCACCGAGCTTGGCAAGGTGCCGCCTATCATCGATATTCAGGATAACGGATATGTTGTACACCACCATATTGCGGGCCTGCTGAAAAATGTATTTATGCATCTGCTCAGAAACTCGATTGATCACGGACTTGAATCTCCGGACGAGCGGTTGCAGCAGAACAAACAGGCAGCGGGAACGATACAGCTACAGGTGAACGTTCAGGATGGCATGTTGCAAATCAAACTGGGCGATGATGGCAGAGGTCTTGCATTGGCACGTATTCGTAGCATGGCCATAGAAAAAGACATGCTAGATCCCGAGGGGCAGCTGGGTGATGAAGAGACCGCGAATCTGATCTTCCTTCCAGGCTTTTCCACGGCCGATAAAGTCACAGAAGTTTCAGGGCGTGGTGTCGGTATGGATGCAGTGCAGGACTTCGTTAAACGTGAAAATGGAATGATACGTATCCATTTTAACGATGACAATACAGGCGCCGAGTTCCGTCAATTTGAATTTGTTGTCTATCTGCCACAAGTCTTTGCGGAAAATACCAAGGGCTTTGATTTCCATCCTCAAGGAGGCAGTAACGGCGCTTTTCTGGAAACTGGGTCTGTCGAACAAAGTGACGTGAACGATGCCCCCTTTAAACAGGTAAATCTTTAGCTCAGTTACACCGCTGAAATGGCGGGATGATGATTTAGATGTGTAGAAAACTATGAGTGATAAAAATACGTTGATTAGCAAAATTCTTGTGCTTGATGATGGAGCCGCGCATTGCGAGAATGATAAGGCATTTTGTGAAGAGCATAATCTGCTCGGCATCAAGCCCCAGCAGGGCGGTATGGAGGCAGCGATGGCCATCCTGAAATCCAATGTGGATCTCGGTGGCATCATGCTCTATGAAAATTACGGGAATAGTGTGGGCATGGGGCTGAAGCTGGCGAGGAAGATTCATGATTCCAGGCCGGAATTGCCGATTTTCTTGCGACGGGATTCAGTAGCGAGTGTGGCAGGACTGGATCAAAGGGACGCGGCGATGTTTCGTTGTGCCTATACGCTGAATGATCTTCAAGTCCTCCGTGTAACGCTCAACGATTCGATATTCAATCGTATCTATCCGAATGATCTGGTGCGCGGTATTGCCGAGATTACAAGTGCTTCCTTACAGGCGCTATTCAGTAATTGTGATATCGATGTCGAGACACCTTATCTGGTGAAGGATAGCATTATCTATGGGGAAGTATTTACGCTGATTGCCATCGAAAGCAACTGGTGCCGTGGATATATGATGCTGCAAGCGGCGGAAGCCGCAGTATTGAGCTTGATCGGCCGGAAGGCTGGTAACGAAGACAAGGTAATGACATTTCGCGAGCTTAACAATGTATTAGGTGAAGTAACCAACATGGTGTGGGGTTCATTCAAGAACCGGTATGCGGGCCAGCATGAAAACGGGGCGAGTCTGGTGCAGTCCCAGGTCCCCATCATCATTAACCATCAGCGTCGCTATATATCTTTTGGCTCTGAAGATTCGCAGCTTTGTCTTAAATATACCCTGCGTGAGCGTGGTAACGACTCGGTAGAACCAGTCTCTATTTATCAACGATTTATTTTTAACTTGAACTGGTCGCCAGATGAGTTCAAGGACAATGCATCTGTTGAATCTTTATTCGATGCAGGTGAGCTTGAGCTGTTCTGATTAGTAGTCGTATGCATCTTAAATTTGATTAAAAAGGAAGTGAAATTAAATGGCACAAATATTAGTGGTCGATGATTCAAGTACTGTCCGTGATGAAGTATGTAATTTTTTAAAAACCAACGGGCTGACAGTGACCTCTGCGATAGATGGCAAAGATGGACTGAATAAACTGAAGGCGGATTCGTCAATAAAGCTGGTGATTAGCGACGTAAATATGCCCAATATGGACGGATTGACCATGGCCGAGAAAATTCGTAGCGAGCTAAAAAATACCGCGGTCAATATCATCATGCTCACCACGGAAAATAGCCCTTCAATGAAGGAGCGCGGTAAAGCAGCAGGGATAAAAGGCTGGATAGTTAAGCCCTTCAATGGGGCCGCGGTAGTGTCGTCGGTAAAGAAGCTTGTTGCATAACGCCAATTTTTTTGTAATAAATCCCGGTAATGCATGAGTTGACTCATGGTTGAATTGTAAATTGCTGGCGTAATGTTAAAGCGTTATGGACGCGCATAAGCTTATAAATAACGAACAATGAAGGGTAATGAAATATCAATGGATGTATCAGTTCTACTACTTGTTGGCTCTGGATTAGTGCTTGCTATGGTGTTTTTCTGGCGGCGTTGGTCAGCAGCACGTCGATCGATTAAAAGTAAATTATATGAATATGACCAGCTGATACTTGATTTGGATGGCCGCGTTAAGGTCGAAGACATAGCCTCATTGCTCAATCTTCTGGAATCTGAAACTGACGATCTGCGTACCAGACTTGCAGAAAAATCCGACGCTCACGAACAAATGCTGGCTAAGGTGGCTGAACAGTTTTCTGCCGAGCGTGATGAACTCATAGTACAAACACGGCATGATCATGTGTTGAAAATTACCAACCTGCATAACGCCCTGGTAAACGGGCATACCTTGCTGAAAGACGACGTTGAGTCATTGCTTGGTATCGTCCAGATTCTGGATCGCTGGCATGACGAGATGCAAACTATTTACCTTAACAACTGCGACCTGAAAGCGCAGAACGAAGAATTCGCCCGGCTAGTGAAATCACTGGTCATTTTGGCTATCAATGGCTCAATTGAGGCAGCGCGCTCAGGCGAGCACGGGCGCGGATTTGCAGTGGTTGCAAACGAGATGCGTGATTTGGCACGCGCATCAGAAAAACTGGCAGAGAACTATAAACAAAATCTGCATAAAAATGATCTTATCACCACAACGACTTTTCAAGATTTGCAGGCAAGTGGCAACATGATACGCACGGTAGTATTCGGATTGAAATCTACTACTAATAATGTGCTTGCAATCATTGATACTGCAAATTCGTCGTTATGATTACTGAAAATGCGATTGCTGCCATTGGCTGGTTATTTGAAAAATCTGCGCGTGAAAATCTTTCCAGCCTGTCCCAACATGATTGCAAAGTCATGCCTCTGCTGGATACGCCTAAACAATATGTAGATGAAAAGCATAGCCTTGTTGCACTCAATATTGCCTCCTACAGTTTCCGTATTGTTGTTTTGCTGGATTATTACCCGACTGCGGCTGCATTGGGGTATTTGGCAGACGTGCTGCGTATTGCGGATAAAAAACTTGCAGGGCAAGCCTTATTTGACGCGCAGGGTGAGTTTATCAATATGCTTTGTGGCGTAGTTAATCGCAGGTTGAGTACCGAGTTCAGGCATGTGGGCATGTCTACGCCATTTTTTCTTAGCAGTGCGTGTGGCAGCTACGTTGCCATACTAAAACCCACGCACGCGCAGTCATTTGAAGTCTCCATCGATAATACGCCGCTTTTTAAGCTGACTTTGTGCACATGTGTCGCGAGCGGCACTACCCTGGATTTCCACGTTGCCCGAACCGAGCAGGAAGAAGTTTCAACAGGTGAATTGGAGTTCTTCTGATTTGTGTACCGCCATTTTTCAGTAAGCCTTAACAGCCAAGATTAACAGGGCAACGCCATTTTTGTTTGGCTACAATGCGGCTGCCTGTAATATGATATGACTGCGGAGTAGTCATATCGTAAAATAATAAGGGAGACATCAATTGAATATGCTAATTTTTCTCGGTGTTGTTGTCATACTTTTGATTTATATCATCAGTTTGTATAACAATCTGGTAAGCGTCAAACATGCAGTTGCCAAAGCGTGGTCAAACATAGATGTACTGCTTAAACAGCGTCATGATGAATTGCCCAAGCTGGTGGAAGTGTGTAAGCAATACAAACAGTTTGAGCAAAGCACGTTGCAAAAAGTGATTGAAGCACGTTCACAGGTACAGACTGCACGTGAGCATCAGGACATCCCTGCCCTCGGTCAGGCAGAAGGTATGCTCCGCGCTGGATTGGGCGGTATTTTTGCGGTGGCAGAGGCATATCCTGAACTTAAAGCCAATGAAAACTTCATGCAGTTACAGATGCGCATCAGCTCATTGGAAAATGCTATTGCTGACCGACGTGAGTTTTATAATGACTCAGTGAATATCAACAACGTACAAATTGAAGTGTTTCCAGCCAGTATTCTGGCCAAAATGTTTGGTTTTGACGATAAACCATTGCTGGTATTCTCTTCTGAAGAGAAGGCCGATGTGGACATGAAACAGCTGTTTAGTTAAATGGTGTGGTAATGACATCGTTTTTGAACATGGAATCCATGGCATGCCCGTTATTGCCGCAGTTGTTGCTCGTTAGCCGAGGTGGAGAGCAGGGTTTGGCTGTATGAATTTTTCGTTCGCGGCCGTGCAGGGTGTGCTGCGTCGGGAATATGCACAACTGCTTACATCCGGCGCGCAATTGCTGCTGGTGCTGCTCGGCATTCGCCTCAATTCATATGATGGCTGGCTGTATTGTCTTTCCGCGATTGCCTTGATCAGTGTCTTTGCATGGTCGTCTTTGTTATACAGGCTACGTGCTTTGCGGGATACACCCACCTCAAAGATTGCCTCAGCCGCACAAGGTTATGTTGAGCTGATTGGGCGCGGCCAGCCTTATTGTGAGACGCCGCTGCTCAGTGTATTGGGCCGCCGTCCCTGTTTATGGTGTCGTTATAAAACTGAGCAGCGCGATTCCCGGGGGAACTGGGAAAAGTTGGAAAGTGGCGAGACCGATGACTCATTTATATTGCGTGATGATACGGGTATTTGCATCATTGACCCGGAGCATGCCGAGATTGTTACTCAGCATTATAGGCAATGGCAAGAAGGGAATTACCGTTATAGCGAGTGGACATTACTAGAGCGTGACGTGATCTATGTTATTGGTCAATTTTGCACGCAAGGCGGCAGTACGCTGGCGTTTGATGCTCGTGCAGAGTTGAATGCATTGCTGACGGAGTGGAAAAAAGACATGCCCACACTGCGCGCACGCTTCGATCTTAACAAAAATGGTGAGCTGGATATGGACGAATGGATGCTCGTCCAGCAAGCTGCCAAGCGTGAGGTGGATAAAATGATGGCGGACATACGGTTGCAGCCGGAAATGCATTACCTCAGTAAACCGCTGGATGGGAAGCTGTTCCTCATCAGTAACATCTCACAGCAGCAATTGTCTCGCCGTTACCTGCTTTGGTCCTGGGCGCACCTGGTTATCTTCTTCGGGGCCTTGAGTGGGTTGGGATGGGTGTTGCAACATGGTGAGGTATGGGGAAGATAAACCTGTACTGGCTGATTGAGTTTCCTTCCGTTTTAATCCCAACCAATTAATTTTTTATAAACATTCTCTAACTATTTGACCAATAATAGTAACGTAGGTTACTATAAACCAAGTTACTTTTACTGACGGTACGTTATGGTTAATCAATGTTTTAACGCTTTCGAGCAACGTCTGGATAATATCGCGGAACAAATTGCTGGTCAGCCGCGTCAAGAAGTTAAGCTGTCGCGCATGCAAATAATGATAGCCAAGAAATTGCAAGAGTTGATGAATCATAACTTACAGCCATATGGTATCAACGACACGATATGGACTGCATTGGTGATGATTTATTCCAGCCCTGATCGATGGCTTTATCCCAGTGATTTAAGTCACGTGCTGAGCTCTTCACGCACGCATATCACGCGATTTGCGGACGAAATGGTGACCAAAGGCTGGTTGAGCCGGCGCGAACACGATCAGGACAGGCGCAAGACGGTGTTGACTTTGACCGATGCTGGCGTCGCATTGGTGGAGGCGGTGATGCCCAAGCAGTGGACTGTGTACCAGACCATTTGGCAGGATTTTAGCGTGGCTGAAAAAGATCTGATGGAAGGTTTGCAACGTAAATTATTGGACGCATTAGGCGATTTCAATGCGTTTCCGCAGCCAGATGAGGCGGCGATAGCAATGTGTGAATGTGTGCAGAATAGGGGAGTAAAACGATGAGAATGCGTTTAATAGCAGGACTGGTTGCAGGACTGTCGTTGACCGGATGTGCCGCTGTGGGTCCGGATTTTAATGCACCCGCTGCACCCGGTGTAGCAACTTACAATCAGCAACCCGCCTCAAAAACTGCCGCTGCACCTGATGTGGCTTTAGGTGGCGCGCAACAATTTGTGGCCGGGCAAGCTGTGCCATCTGCCTGGTGGCAGTCGTTTCATTCGGATAAATTAAATACCTTGGTTGAGCAAGCCCTGAGCGCCAGCCCCAGTTTAGCAGCGGCGCAGGCGACGTTGCGGCAAGCGCAGCAAACTTATGCGGCTCAGGCTGGATCAACACGCTATCCAGTGGTGAGCGCGAAACTTGGCGCACAAAAGCAGAAGACTAATAACTCAGGCATCGGGATGGCGGGTGGTGAGCGCATATATGAGCTGTATAACGCGGGCGTCAATGTTACTTATAACCTCGATCTGTTTGGTGGGAATAAACGGAGTTTAGAGGCTTACGCTGCCCAGGCGGACTATCAGCAGTATCAATTGCAGGGCGCGCGGCTGACACTGGCGGCAAATGTGGTGGTTACGGCGATGTCACAAGCGCAGTACGATGCGCAAATCAAAGCTACCGAGGCGATTATCGCCGCGCAGCAGCAGCAGTTAGACATCGCGCATCAGCGTTATGAACTGGGTGCAATTACACAAAGCGATCTGTTAAGTTTACAGACGGTGGTTGCACAAACTCGCGCTACCTTGCCCGCATTGCACACACGTTTGGCACAAACCCGTACTTTACTGGCAACGCTGATAGGCACAACCCCTGCCGAGGCGCAGTTGCCGCAGTTTACTTTAGCGGATTTTAGTTTGCCAACTGAGTTGCCTGTCGTCATTCCCTCTGAACTGGTAAGGCAGCGGCCTGATATTCAGGCATCCGAGGCCCTATTTCATGCGGCCAGCGCGCAATATGGCGTTGCGATTGCCAGTGCTTATCCGCAAATTAATTTGTCAGCCAATTTAGGTTCGCAGGCGCTTGCCGCATCAAGTCTGTTTGGTGCTGGCTCAATTGTCTGGGGATTAGCCAGCCAGCTGGTGCAGCCGTTATTCAATGGTGGCCTCAAGGCTGGGATTAAAAGCTCTGAAGCCAGTTTTGATGCTGCGGCAGCAAATTATCGGGTGACGGTATTGCAGGCGTTTCGCAATGTTGCCGATGTATTGCAACTACTGGAAAGCGATGCCCAGACATTGCAAGCGCAAGCTAGTGCGAATCAGTCAGCACAGGCAGCCTTACGTTTGGTAGAGCAACAGTTCAAATTAGGTAGCGTGAGTTATTTGCAGCTACTGACTGCTCAGCAACAAGCACAGCAAACGCAAATCGCACTGGCGACAGCACAAGCGCAACGATTGATTGATACAGCAGCCCTTTATCAGGCGATGGGTGGTGGCTGGAAAAATGACGTAAGTACCGAACAACCTAACCTATCAGCGAAATAATTACGGAGTATTTAAGATGAGTAAAGGCACAACTAAACGCATGGTGATCATGCTGGCAGTGGCAGCATTGGTGTTTGGCGGAATTTATGGGTTTCAGCAATTTCGTAACAAGATGATTAAACAGGCTATTGGCTCGCAAGCAAATCCGCCACAGGCGGTTTCAACCACCGTCGCACAATTTTCTACCTGGCAGCCCACAGTGGAAGCAGTCGGAACCTTGCGTGCAGCGATGGGTGCGACCTTGGCGGCTGAAGTCAGTGGTCTGGTTACGGCTATTCATTTTGATTCCGGTAAGGTAGCGCAAGCTGGGCAGGTACTGGTTGAGCTTAATGCCGCGCCACTGATTGCGCAATTGCCACAACTGCAAGCCAATGCGGCATTGGCCAAGCTTAATTACGAACGTGATTTAGCGCAACTCAAGATACAAGCGGTGAGCCAGGCGCAAGCTGATACCAGCGCGGCTAATTTCAAGGTTGCTCAGGCGCAAGTGGTCGCACAGCAAGCCTTGATCGCGCAGAAAACCATACGTGCGCCGTTCTCGGGGCAGCTAGGTATACGTCAGGTGGATTTGGGGCAATATGTAGCACCTGGCACAGCCGTTGTCAGTTTGCAGAAATTAGACCCGATCAATCTTGATTTCTCTGTGCCGCAAGGACAGATAGATCTGATTCGTCTGGGGGCGAAAGTCAGCGTGGCAACCAATGCTCAGCCTGACAAAACCTATACTGGCAGCATAGAAGCGATAGAGCCTCAAATTGATACTGCAACCCGAAATCTGAAAGTACGGGTGAAATTGGCCAATCCGCATGGTGAATTATTGTCAGGCATGTTTGCAACGGTGCGTGTGGGTGACGGTGCCGCTCAGCAATACATCACCTTACCCAATGTGGCGATTGCTTACAATCCTTATGGCAGCACCGTGTTTGTCGTGAAGTCTGCGGGTAAGGGATCGGATGGCAAAGATAAAATGAGTGTAGAACAGCGTTTTGTTACCACGGGTATGACGCGTGGCGATCAGGTCGCAATAACATCAGGCTTAAAAGCAGGTGAAGTCGTCGTTACCGCAGGTCAGCTCAAACTCCACAATGGCTCACCAGTATTTGTGAATAATAGCGTACAGCCAGACAACAACCCTAATCCTATGGTGCATGATCAATGAGTAGCTCTGCACGCACGGTAATGCGTAAATTTACCGATATATTTGTTGAGCGTCCTGTTCTTGCTACGGTAATCAGCTTGGTAATTCTGGTGTTAGGGCTGCGCTCGTTGAGTACGCTGCCAATCTTGCAGTTTCCATATACGCAGAACGCAGTGGTTACGGTGAGTACCGCTTATCCTGGCGCGGATGCAAATCTGGTGGCGAGCTTTATTACCACGCCGCTGGAAAATGCTGTGGCGCAGGCGAATGGTATTGATTACATGACCTCCAGCAGCGTGGCGGGGGTGAGCACGATTACCGCCAATCTGCGTTTGAATTACGAGCCAAGTAAAGCATTGACGGAGATTAACACCAAGGTAAATGCGGTGCTCAATCAGCTGCCGCCACAAGCCCAGAAGCCGACTATGTCGGTAAGCATAGGTCAGACTATCGACGCCATGTACATCGGCTTTTACAGCGATGTACTCAAGCCGAATCAGGTGACGGATTATCTGTTGCGCTCGGTACAACCCAAGTTGCAAGCGGTAGAGGGTGTGCAAACTGCTGAGTTATTGGGTGCCAAAAACTTCGCCCTGCGTGCATGGCTGGACCCGCAAAAATTAGCTGCAGTAAACCTGACTGCAGCCGATGTGTATAGCGCGCTGTCAGCGAACAACTACCTGTCGTCCAGTGGGCAATCCAAGGGACAAATGGTGCAAATTAACCTCAATGCATCGACAGCGTTGAATTCGTTGCCAGCGTTTAAGGAAATGATTATTAAACAGAATGCAGGTGCAGTAGTGCGCCTGCAGGATGTCGCCAATGTCACATTGGGTGCGGATGACTATGAATCCAGCGTTGCCTTTGATGGTAAAAAAGCGGTGTATATCGGTATTCAGGTTGCGCCAGGTGCGAATTTGCTTGATGTCGTGGCCCGTGTACGTAAGGTCATGCCTGATGTACAGGCGCAATTGCCTAAAGGTTTGCAGTCCAATATCGTTTATGACTCAACCAAATTCGTGAATTCATCAATTCATGAAGTGGTGAAGACGCTGATAGAAGCAATTCTGATTGTGACTGTCGTGGTATTCGTGTTCCTCGGTTCCTTGCGATCGGTAATTATTCCTGTAATTGCCATCCCGCTGTCGCTGGTGGGTACATTTACTGTGATGCTGGCGCTGGGGTATTCGATTAATTTGCTCACCTTGCTGGCTTTGGTGCTGGCGATCGGTCTGGTGGTGGATGACGCGATTATTGTGGTGGAGAATGTCAGTCGCCATCTGGAAGAAGGCTTGTCGCCGTTCGATGCTGCTACGCTGGCCGCGCGTGAACTGGCCAGTCCGATTATCGCCATGACCATCGTGTTGATAGCTGTGTATGTGCCGATAGGATTTATGAGCGGCTTAACCGGCGCCTTGTTTACCGAGTTTGCGTTTACGCTGGTTGGTGCGGTAACTATGTCTGCGGTGATCGCATTGACCTTGTCGCCCATGATGGCCTCACGCATGTTGCGAGCACCGAAGACAGAAGGTGGTAATTGGCAGGATCATTTGGTGCTATGGCTGGACAAGCAGTTCATGCGTTTGCATGTGACCTATGAACGCAAACTGGATGGCGTGTTGAATCATGTGCCTGTCATCGTTGTGTTCGCCATTGTCATGTTGGGGGGGATTTATTTCCTCTATACCACAGCGATGACGGAATTGGCGCCACAGGAAGATCAAGGTGTGCTTATTTCAGCATCGTTCAATGCGCCTGATGCAACCTTGAAACAGCGCGAATCTTATGGTCAGCAAGTGCATGACGTATTCCGCTCGCACGCTGAAACCGCGCATATTTTCCAGTTAAATATGCCCACTCAGGCAATTAGCGGCATGGTGTTAAAACCTTGGGATGAGCGAGTCAAAACAGCGGGTATGCTGCAACCTGTAGTACAGAAAGAATTGGCACAAATCGCGGGTTCGCAAAATGCGATTTTCCAACCGCCACCCCTGCCTGGTGCGCGTGGTTTGCCTATACAGTTTGTGATTACTACGACAGAGCCATTCTCCAAGCTGTTCGACGTGTCACAGCAGTTCTTGCAATCCGCACAAAAAACCGGCAATTTTATTTTCCTGCAATCCGATTTGCGCATCGATTTGCCACAGACCACCGTGGTTATTGATCGTAACATGGCGGCGCAATTGGGCTTGAATATGCAAGATATAGGCTCGGCGTTATCTGCGATGTTGGGTGGCGGTTACGTCAACTATTTTGAATATAGCGGTCGTGCATACAAGGTTATTCCGCAAGTGCAACAGAAGTTCCGCCTGAATGCTAATCAGTTGCAGCAGTATTATTTGCGTAGTGCCAGCGGGCAAATGGTGTCGCTGTCAACGGTGGCGCATTTGGAAACACACACCTTGCCTGAGACCATTAATCACTTCCAGCAGCAGAATATGGCGACCATACAAGGCGTGGCTTTCCCTACTGTTTCACAAGGACAGGCATTGGCATCGCTGAAAACGTTGGCAGAACAGAGCTTGCCTGCAGGTTACAGCTTCGACTATGCAGGGGCATCACGGCAGTTTATACAGGAATCAGGTGGACTGGTGCTGACGTTTTTCTTCGCGATCGTCATTATTTTTCTGGCGCTAGCCGCCCAGTTTGAAAGCTTCCGTGATCCAGTGATTATTCTGGTGTCGGTGCCGATGTCGATAGCGGGTGCGTTGATCTTCATCAACTTGGGCATCGGTCACGCCACCTTGAATATCTACACCGAAGTTGGTCTGGTGACGTTGATAGGTCTGGTATCGAAGCACGGTATCTTGATTGTGGAATTTGCCAACAACCTGCAGCGTACGGGCCTGGCAAAACGTGAAGCAATTGAAAAAGCGGCTGGTCAGCGTTTACGTCCTATCCTTATGACCACCGCCGCGATGGTGTTGGGTGTCGTGCCACTGATAACTGCCAGCGGTGCAGGTGCAGTGAGTCGGTTCAATATGGGCTTGGTGATCGCCAGCGGCTTGGCAATCGGTACCTTGTTCACATTGTTTGTTGTACCTGGCATGTACATGCTGATGGCAGCAGATCATACTCATGATAAGGTTGATCAGCCAGTTTAACTGTTCGCTGCATAAAACTATCCCCTCGTACACATATCGTTGCGAGGGGATAGTTTTATAATAATTTGTATGATTGTCAGAACTGACCCTGTCTGGGTGTGCATCTACATAAAATGTCTAAGTGCTACGCTGGGTTAGAGCAATATCTTGAGCTTGCGTCCACCTGCAATGGCAAAGCCTTCACGTTCATAAAATGAGATGGTTTTGTTGAATTGGGGCAGAGGTGGGGTGGTGACTTCCAGTCTTTTCCAGCCACGGTCTTTACCAAATTCTTTGGCTTGATGTAACAGGCGAAAGCCGATTTTTTGGGAGCGGAATGCCGGGCGCACATACAGCTCTGGAATCGTGCCAAAAACTCCTTCTGCATAGAGTGCGTAGCTTTCGCACAGGGTAATGAAACCTATATAGTTGTCAGTTTCGTCCTTGGCGACGAATGAAAAATATTTATCGTTTTTGATTAAGTAGATAAGTTGTGTTTTTGTCAGGGCTTCATCAAAATTAAACGCAGCAACGCCTATGGTGTTCATGATTTCGTGCAGCAACTCGCCGACCATGACTGCGATTTGTTGAGCATCTTCCTGTGATGCGCGGTGTAAGGTAATCGTGCTTGAGTTCATAATGTTTTCTGTTCTATCTCATTCAGATAAATAAAAACGGGTGCTTTAACACCTGCTTTTTGCCTGATTGCTACTAGCTCGGGAGATTCAAAAAATTTGCGGGCAGCTTCTAGACTAGTCCATGCAGAGAAATGCACTATGTTGTTGGCATCGGTGTCGTAGCATAGTAACTGATAACTGATCTCACCTGCTGCCTTGCGCATGTCGGCCGCTTGGTCGAAGATGATTTTCCAGACGGCGTAATCGGCAACTTCGTGAATAATGAGTACGTGCGGCATTATTTCTTTCCGCCCAATAGTGACCCCAGTACCCCGCGTATCAGCGTACGCCCGACCTCCGAACCGATAGCGCGGGCAGCACTTTTGCCGAAGGATTCGAGCATGTTTTCACGGCGTCGAGCGGGGGTAGGGGTGTTGTTATTGCCATTTAATATGCCATCAAGCCAGCTGCCATTTTCTGTGGGTGTTGTTGTCGGACCGGTCTCGGCGGTGGTTGCTTTGGGCTGTTTGATTTTTTCATAGGCTGATTCACGATCTACGATTTGTTCGTAGTGTCCGGCAAGAAGTGAACTTTGCATAATCGCGGCTCGTTGTTCGCTGGTGATAGGGCCGATTTGTGCGGTCGGCGGCAGTATCAGTGCACGTTCGACTATACTGGGGCGACCTTTTTCATCCAGGCAGGAGACCAGCGCTTCACCCACGCCAAGCTCGGTAATGGCAGCGGCTTCATCGAGTGCCAGATTGTCACGCATGGTTTCCGCGGCGGCGTTGACGGCCTTCTGGTCGCGTGGGCTGAATGCACGCAATGCATGCTGGATACGATTGCCTAACTGTGACAGGATTTTATCGGGCACGTCTGCGGGATTCTGGGTGACAAAATAGACGCCGACGCCTTTGGAGCGTATCAGACGTACGACTTGTTCGATCTTATCAACCAGTGCCGTTGGTGCATCGTTGAATAACAAATGTGCTTCGTCAAAGAAAAATACTAATTTCGGTTTATCCAAATCACCTGCTTCAGGCAGGTTTTCATAGAGCTCTGAGAGCAACCATAGCAGCAGTGTGCCGTAGGTTTTAGGTGATTGCATCAAGTCATCGGCAGCGAGGATGTTGATCATGCCGCGCCCCTGTGCATCGGTTTGCAGTAAATCGTCGATATTGAGCATGGGCTCACCAAAAATATGCTCGCCGCCCTGAGTTTCCAGTGACAGTAGGCCGCGCTGTATCGCCCCGATGCTGGCAGTGGAGACATTGCCGTACTCAGTAGTGAAGTCTTTGCTATTGTCCCCGACGTACTGCAACATGGCGCGCAGATCCTTGAGGTCGAGCAGCAGCATGGCGTGATCATCGGCGATTTTGAAAACCAGATTTAATACGCCTGCCTGGGTTTCGTTCAGGTTGAGCATACGTCCCAGTAACAGTGGTCCCATATCCGAAATCGTCGCGCGCATGGGGTGGCCCTGTTTGCCAAAAGCATCCCAGAATGTGACGGGATAGGCGCTGTAGGAAAAATCCGTAAGTGCCAGTTGCTCAACTCGTGCCGCAACTTTGCTGTTGCCTCCCCCCGCCACCGATATCCCGGATAAATCACCTTTAATATCCGACATGAATACAGGTACACCGATACGTGAGAATTGTTCAGCCATGACTTGCAAGGTGACAGTCTTACCCGTCCCTGTTGCCCCAGTAATTAAGCCGTGGCGGTTGGCCATTTGTGGCAGCAGATAAATGGCGTGTTCAGACTGGGCAATGTGTAAGGGATTAATCATGGCGACGAGTGTGGGGTTATAATGAAGAATATTTTACGCGATTCCTGAGCCTTGCGGGTAGCCAGACTTGACGAGTCCGATTAGACTCGCGTAATATAGTTGATTGATTTAGTCAGGTATTTTTAAGGAGTGTGAAAATGAGTGTACAAGATATTATTCGTGAACAAGTAACAGGTCATAAAGTCGTGCTGTATATGAAAGGTACGCCACAATTTCCACAATGCGGTTTCTCTGCGAATGCAGTGCAATTGCTGAAAACAGCAGGTGCAACTGATGTATTTACCGTCAACGTGCTAGCGGATAACGATATTCGTCAAGGTATTAAAGATTACGCAAACTGGCCGACTATTCCACAGTTGTATATCAACGGTGAATTCGTTGGTGGGTCTGATATCATGAAAGAAATGGCACAATCAGGTGAATTGCAAAAGATGATTGCAGCTTAATAGCGCTGTTTTAATTTTTTCTGCAAACGCTGCACGACATTCGCCGTGCAGCGTCTTTATTACTCTTTAATTCGCTGCGCAATATGCGCCAATGCTTCATCCACCTGATCTATCAATATCAAGCACACATCACCCGCTGATAGGTGTGACAGTGCCAAATCTATAGCATTAAATTCTCCATTAATTTCGTCAACCTGTTTAGCGCGCGTTGCACCTACTAAGCCTGCTCGTAAAAGTGCCAGCACTTCGCCATCAGCACGTCCACGCTGGCATTGATCTTGATAAAGGACAACTTGATCAAATGCGCCGCCAAGGATTTCGGTTTGCTGGCGGATGTCCTGATCACGCCTGTCGCCGGCACCGCTGATGACGACATGGCGCTGCTTGGCGGGGATGCGTTCTATGGCAGCAACCAGGGCGATAATCGCATCAGGGTTGTGGCCATAATCGGCGATCAGAGTTGCACCGCGATAGTCGAATACGTTAAAACGACCTGGGGCGGTTTGCGCGTCATTGACGAAGTCACTGACGCCACGGCGGATGAGCGCCCAATCCATGCCCAATCCCCATGCCGCACCGATTGCCCCCATGGCGTTGTCGATCTGGAAGCCTATGCTGCCATTGCGCGTCAGCGGGATATAGGCGAGCGCGATACGTTCAATTAAATCACCTTGTTTGGCGACTATGTAACCATCTTCAACGAATATGACCCGTTGCCCGCGCGCGCAGTGGGTGGCAATTACTGGATTGCTGCGTTCCTGAGCAAAATAGATAATGTTACCTGGGCAGCTATTGGCCATGTTGACAACGTTGGGATCTGAGGCATTCAGTACCGCATAGCCTTGAGGCGACACATTTTCGACAATGACGCGTTTAACCACAGCGAGCTCATCGGTGGTATTAATGTAATTCAGCCCCAGGTGGTCGCCTATACCGATATTGGTGACGATGGCGATATCGCAATGATCGAATGCCAAACCCTCACGCAACACACCGCCACGTGCGGTTTCCAGTACGGCGGCATCGACTTCGGGATGTGCTAATACGTTACGCGCGCTTTTCGGTCCGCTGCAATCGCCTGTGTCTATGCGCTGTCCGCTGATATAAACGCCATCTGAGTTGGTCATGCCTACTCGCAAGCCGTTGTGCGTGAGCAGGTGTGCGGTCAGGCGCACCGTAGTGGTTTTGCCATTGGTGCCCGCGACGGCAACGACGGGAATGCGCCCATTATTGTCAGGCGCAAACATACTGTTAATAATTGCGCTACCGACATCGCGCGGTTTGCCGAATGATGGCGCGAGGTGCATACGCAGTCCCGGTGCGGCGTTGACTTCAACGATGCCACCGCCCTGTTGCTCCAACGGATGATGTACGCTGTTACACAGCACGTCCACGCCACATATATCCAGACCTATCATGCGTGCAGCATCAACGGCGCGGGCAGCGAGTTCGGGATGGACGTCATCAGTGACATCGGTGGCAGTACCGCCTGTGCTGAGATTGGCATTGTTGCGCAATACGACTAATGCGCCCATCGTGGGAATGCTGTCCACCGTGTAATTTTGTTTGGTCAGCGTAGCCAGCGCAATCTCGTCCAGGCGGATTTTGCTCAGTGAGGTGGCGTGTCCGTCACCACGGCGCGGATCCTGATTGACGGTGGCGACCAGTTCGGTAATGCTATGAACACCGTCGCCAAACACATGGGGTGGATCGCGACGCGCGGCGGCTACGAGTTGGTTGCCGATGACCAGTAAGCGGTAATCATGCCCGGTGATATAACGTTCTACTATGACTGATGAACTGATTTTGCGGGCGGCGTAATAGGCGGCGGTAACTTGTTCGCGGGTTTCCAGATTGACTGCGACACCCTTACCCTGGTTACCAAACTGCGGCTTGACTGCGACTGCGCTGCCAATTTCCTGTGCGGCTAGCCACGCATCATCGGCATCAGCTACTGGGCGACCTGCGGGTACGGGCACGCAAGCAGATTCCAGCAACATTTTGGTGAGTTCTTTATCTTGGGCGATGGCTTCAGCAACGGCGCTGGTTGCATCGGTTTCAGCAGCAAGGATGCGGCGTTGGCGACTGCCCCAGCCGATTTGTACCATGCTACCTTCGGTTAAACGTCGAAACGGCATGCCACGGTTCACAGCCGCTTGCACAATGGCACCAGTGCTAGGCCCCAAGCGTATGTCTTCGTCGAGTTCGCGCAGAGCAGCCAGTGCGGCTTCTGCGTCAAAAGGGGTGTCGTTGGCGGCTGCCAGGCATAATGCAAAGGCGTAATCGAGTGCCATGCGGCCTACGGCTTCTTCGGTGTATTCCACTGCAATCTGGTATATGCCCGCATCTATAGTAGGCGTGGTACGGCTAAAAGTGACGGGACAGCCGGCATGAGCCTGTAATTCCAGTGTTGCGACTTCCAGTGCGTGTGCCATAGGGATATGGTGGTCGCCGCCTATGGGTTCTAATGCCCCAATGGCAGGAAAACGTGCACGTAAGCGGGTTTCAAAATCAGGTAGCTGGGTCAGATCGGTTTCTGCGGGCGTACAAACGACTATCGCCTCAATAGAGGTGTGTCGACTCCATAAATTGGGGCCACGTAGAGCGCGTATGCGAGATATTTCCATGTTATGCCTAAGGGTAAGCGTGCAAACCTGCACGGATGAGTTCCAGATCAATGTTCAACGCCCACGCCGCTGCGAGGCTAGCGAGTAGTACAGGGGTGGGGATATGGCTGAATTGAGCAACGCTGCCAAAATCAATATCGCCATCACCCTGTTGTAAATGGATGCTGCCGTCAATAATGGTGATGGTGCTACCTTGCGCAGCACGATGGCGACTGACTGCAGGGCAAAGGTTATCTTCAGCGTAAAAAATGACTGCGCCATCACATAGCTCAGCCATTTCAACTAATTGTGCATCAGCAGCGTTTAGCACGGCAGCACCTGAGGACAATACTACGTCCACAAAAGTGCGATAGGTGTTGTAGCGTTTTTCTTCGGTACTGATTGCAAACTCGCTCAAATCTTCGGTCTGGTCTATGCCGGTTAATATGGCGATTTGGCAGCGGTCATAAGGCAGACCTTCGCTCAATAGTACCCGCGCAGGCGTTTCAATTATCGCGGCTTCTATGGCAGGGTTGAGTAATAATTTACGCGCCTCATGCCAGTTTGCACGGTCGCCTGCTAACACTTTACGCCGACCCAGAAATAAGCCAGCCTGGCTGGCAAGGCCAACATGTTCGTTATTTAGACAGACGAGGTGGGCAAGCAGTTGTGCTACAGCAGTGCTGTCGGATTTACCCGCCACGGCGACCACAGGAATGCGTCCATCCTGTTGAGCCGGGAATAGTTGATTGACGATGGCTTGTCCGACTGGACGCGGCTTGCCCGCCGCAGGTTTGAGGTGCATGAGCAAGCCAGGCCCGGCGTTGACTTCTACTATTGCACCGCCTTGTTCAGCCAGTGGTCGGCTAATGTCTTCAACGACTAAATCAATGCCCGCAATATCCAGACCAATTACTTTTGCAGCCAATCCGACAATCGCTGCGGTGCTTGGGTGAACTTCATCGGTGCAGTCAAAAGCGACGTTACCGATACGCTGAATAATTACATTGTCACCTGCGCTGGGGATGCTGTCTGCGGTTAAACCCTGGCGGGACAACTCTATTCTCGCCGCGCTATCGATACGGATCAGGTTGAGCGGATGTTCTTCCGTTGTGCCACGGCGGACGTCGCTGTTAAGTTGCAGTTCAATTAATTGACTGATGGTGTGGATATTGTCACCTGTGACACTGGCGATTTCACCCCGTGCGGCAGCCACAAGTTTGCCGCCGATGACGAGCAAACGATGTTCCTGCCCTTGGATAAAACGCTCGACGATGACACCACTGTCCTCTTCGTATGCGACCTGATAGGCAGATTCAATTTCAGCCTGTAGCGTGAGATTGGTAAAGACAGCGCGACCGTGGTTGCCGCTGCATGGTTTGACGACGACAGGCAAGCCTATATCTTCGGCAGCTTCCCATGCTTCAGTTGCGCTGTTGACATCTACCCCTTCTGGAATAGGAATGCCCGCGTCTTTGAGCAGGCGCTTGGTTAAGGTTTTGTCTTGCGATATAGACTCGGCTATCGCGCTGGTTTGTCCTGTTTCCGCTGTCCAGATGCGGCGTTGCGCTGCGCCATAGCCAAGTTGCACCAGATTGCCTGTATTGAGACGGATAGCGGGAATATTACGGTCATCAGCGGCTTCAACGATACTGTTGGTGGAAGGCCCGAGCAGCTTGGCTTCTGCCAAATCACGTAAATCTGCAATCGCTGCATCGACGTCGAAAGGACGGTCATCCATTGCAGCTAACACCAGTTCGCGTGCGTGATGCAGGCTGGTGCGAGTGACGTCTTCATGCCATGCGCGGACGACTACTTTGTACACGCCGCGCTTATCCATTTCGCGGGCCTTACCAAAACCACCGGGCATGCCCGCCAGATTTTGCAGTTCCAGCGTAACGTGCTCGAGGATGTGTGCTGGCCAAGTGCCAGTATGTAGCCGTTGTATGAAACCACCGCGCTCACCTATGCTGCAGCGATGTTCTATCAGGCTAGGTAACCAGGCGATTAAGCGCTCGGTAAATCCTGGTATGGTATTTGATGGCGAATCTTCCAAATCGCCTATATCTACCCAAACTTCAAGCACTGGGCGGTATGTCCAAATGTTAGGACCTTTTAACGACATGATGCGTAAGAATGTCATGTCACGTTTAGGAGTTATCATCATTTTGCGCGGTATGGTTTATTTAATAATGCTGTACTGTTACTTAACGCACCAGTAGAATTTACGTTTACGTCAACTTACAACTTTATGACAGTGTCTGCGATTTCTTCGACAAAATCTACTCTTACTGATGATTTCCCCGCTGACTGGGCGGATGAAATCAACACACAACTCATGCCTGATGAACAGGTTGTCGCGTGGATGCGCCTGGATTTAAATGCGCAATTGCAATTCGTTGACGGCTTGCTAGTGCTGACAAATAAGCGCTTGCTGGCGACCCATGCACGGCAAAACCCAACTTGGCAGGCCGTAGATGTTTCAGGCCATAGCGTCATGCACAGGCGCGACCATGCGGGTGTGGCAAATATCGATGTGGATGACACAACAGGGCGACTGGTAACTTGGCATTATACCTTGGCGCACAATGCTGCGGCACAACGGCTGACACAAGTATTTGCCGCGCGTCTACAACCACCCGCAGCCGAATCTGATAGCGCTGTTTGCGCCAATTGCCGCGCGCCATTGCCTGAAGGCGAAACCGAATGCGCGATATGTGAACAGGCAACGGTAACCGCACCTTCTACTTGGGCGTTGCTGCGTTTGGGTCGTTTTGCACGGCCTTATCAATGGCAATTGATACTGAGTTTTATGCTGACGCTGGGGGCAACGGCGGCGACGCTAGTGCCACCCTATTTGACCATGCCACTGATGGATAACGTGCTGATACCATTCCAGAATGGCAAGCCTATCGATACCCATTTAGTAATGTTGTACCTGCTGGGATTGTTCGGTGCAGCTTTGCTGGCGTGGGGCCTGGGCTGGTGGCGAACTTATTTGCTGGCACGGGTGAGTGAGCGCATTTGTATGGATTTGCGGCTCACGACTTATGAGCATATGCACACCTTGTCACTGGCTTTTTTTGGGGGCAAGCGTACTGGGGATTTAATCGCACGGGTGGGCAGCGAGACTGATCGTATTTCTATCTTTTTGTCACTGCATCTGCTCGATTTTGCCACTGATGTGCTGGTCATTGTGATGACGGCGGTGATATTGGCATCGATCAATCCGTGGCTGGCGTTGGTAACTTTGCTGCCGATACCGTTCATTATCTGGATGATCCACGTAGTGCGCGACAAGCTGAAATTTGGTTTTGAGAAGGCCGACAGAGTGTGGGCGGAGATTAGCAATGTGCTCACCGATACCATCCCTGGTATCCGTGTCGTCAAAGCATTTGCACAGGAACACCGGGAAATGGCGCGGTTTCGTGATGCGAATCAGCGCAATTTACAGATTAATGACAGGGTTAACGCAGTGTGGTCGCTGTTTGCACCGACGGTATCGTTACTCACTGAAATCGGCCTGTTAATCGTGTGGGCATTTGGTATTTGGCAAGTGTCGCATAATCAGATCTCTGTCGGTGTACTGACTGCATTCTTGGCATATATCAGCCGTTTTTATGCGCGTCTGGATTCCATGAGTCGCATCGTTTCGGTTACGCAAAAAGCGGCAGCAGGTGCGAAACGGATTTTCGATATTCTGGATAATGTGTCCAGTGTGCCAGAACCTCTACAGCCTGTGCATTTGCCGACAGTACGCGGCGAGATTCAGTTGCGTAACATTGGTTTTCGTTATGGCAATCGCAGTGTAATACGTGGTCTGGATTTGACCATAGCACCAGGCGAAATGATAGGTTTGGTCGGACATAGCGGGTCAGGTAAAAGTACGCTGGTGAATTTGATGTGTCGCTTTTATGACGTGACTGAAGGCGCGATATGGATAGATGGTGTGGATATACGCTCATTGCCTGTCGCCGAATATCGGCGCCATATCGGGCTGGTGCTGCAAGAGCCATTCTTGTTCTTTGGCACCATTGCGGAAAATATTGCCTATGGCAAGCCCGATGCCAGTCGCGCCGAAATTGTTGCTGCTGCGCGTGCTGCACATGCTCATGACTTCATTTTGCGTTTGCCGCATGGCTATGATTCGCTCGTAGGTGAGCGCGGACAGGCACTATCGGGTGGCGAGCGTCAGCGTATCTCCATCGCCCGTGCCTTGCTTATCGATCCCCGTATTCTGATACTCGACGAAGCCACTTCGTCAGTTGATACCACCACTGAGCGTGAAATTCAGGCGGCACTTGAAAACCTGGTGCGCGGGCGCACTACCATCGCCGTTGCACACAGACTCAGTACCTTGCGTCATGCTAATCGACTGGTGGTTATGGACAAGGGGCGCATCGTTGAGGTTGGCAATCATGATGATTTATTAGCGCGCAATGGCATGTACACACAACTTTATGAAGCGCAAGCTCGCCAGATTGATGCCGAGGAGGGCGATGATGATGCTTAATCTTTCTCAGAACACAAAGGCGCAGTGGTGCTTTACCGATAGTGATGGTCAGCAGTATGTTGACGTTGTTGCCGTGCGCGCATTCCCGCTTACGGCGCCCGAGCACGGGGTATCCATCGTCAGCAGCGCAGGTCATGAATTGCAATGGATAGACGACATTGCACAACTGGATATTGCCAGTCTCACTGTGCTCAATACGCTACTGGCGCAACGCGAATTCATGCCTGAAATTCAGCGCATCAATACCGTTTCCAGCTACGCCACACCTAGTGTATGGCAAGTCACCACAGACAGAGGCGAAACTGAATTCACCCTTAAAGGTGAAGAAGATATTCGTCGTTTAACACACACCCGTTTATTGATAGCAGATAGCAACGGGTTGCAGTTTGTGATTAACGATATCGAAAAGCTGGATCATGCCAGCCGCAGGCGACTGGATAGATTTTTATAAAATTATTTAACGCAGATTTTCCGCCGAGAACAGCATCGCTTTATTGGCTGCAAAGCTTACGTTAACTCCGCCCTTATCGTCGCCCCAGTGGCAGGTGCGGATGCCCATAATGTCATCGCACTTTTCAGGTTTTCCGATCAGTGTTGTGACTTCGGTATAGCTCATGCCCATGGTTATTTTGTTGTAATTTTCCAATGTTAATTGGCTATTGCAACCCCACAAAAGCAGAACTGGCAATAATGCTGCCCATTTAATTAACCCCATTTTGCTTTCCTTCATGAATTGTATCGTCTTAAGTGAACTGCACTATAATGGGTATAGCTTGAGATATCTACACATCTTTTAGTATGCATCGTGTTGACGGTTAGCGCGCAAGGCAGCATCAGGTTGGATCCCAGCTGTGCAGTCTATAGATTGTTGGGTAAATTAAGAGGAAAACCATCGTGTGGCTCCGTACTGGATGTGATATCACTTTTGATGTGAGCGTAGATACGCCGTTTATCCTCATGTTGCGCCCCCGCAGTGGTACGCAGCAATGGGTGGCGCGCGAATCCTATACATTGAAGCCCAGTGTGTCGGCGGTTGAGTATACCGACAACTACGGCAATCTTTGCCAGCGTCTGGTTGCGCCGCAAGGTGAGTTTTCTATACGTACGTCTGCCGATATCCTCACTGCTGACACTATCAGCGTCAGTCCAGGCGCTCCTTTCGAGGATGTTCAGAATCTGCCAGATGCGGTACTTACTTATCTCTTACCCTCACGCTATTGCGAGTCGGATCGATTTATCGAGCTTGGTCAAGAAATTGTGATGGGTCTGATGCCAGGCTATGATCAAGTCGCGGCTGTAGAGGCTTGGGTGCGTGAGCATATTCGTTTCAATTCTAACTCCATGCTGTTTCAGCAGTCTGCAGTAGAGGTCAATCAGCAACGTGAAGGGGTCTGTCGCGATCTGGCACATTTGGGTATAGCATTATGCCGTGGGCTATGTATTCCGGCACGCATGGTGGTGGGGTACTTGCATCAACTCGAGCCTATGGATTTTCATGCATGGTTTGAAGCTTACGTGGGTGGCCGCTGGTACACATTTGATGCAACCCAGCCTTATCCTAAAGGTGGGCGTGTTACGGTAGCGTATGGGCGTGATGCAGCTGACGTGGCAATATTCAATCAGTTTGGCCCAGCGTTGTACCCTCGTAAAATGGCGGTTCACGTTGAGATGCTGGCGACAGCACCGGATTAAGTTTAATGCAGAGATTGCGAATCAGACATCTGACGGAATATCTTTTCCCAACTGAAGTGGCGCTCAACCCGCACCGGTTGTTGTTACGCCCGCGTGAAGGTCATGACGTGCGTATTGAAAGCTCCAGGCTGGACATTACCCCCGCATACAATATCAAATGGCAGCGGGATGTATTTGATAACTCGCTGGCGGTGGTGAGTTTCCCTGGTCGTACGAATAAACTCATCATCGCCAGTGAGGTTGTTATTCAGCATTACACTCAGGCACCTTTTGACTTTTTACTGGAAGATTATGCGGTGAAGTTTCCTTTTAGTTATGCAGAGAATGAGCAGGATGATCTTTTCGCTTTTCAGCAGTCTATCTTTGTGGAGGACAGGCAAGCGGTAAACAATTGGCTGCAGCAGCTCGGTTTGACTGGCCTGGAAACATTTGCCTTGCTGGTTAAATTAAACCAGAGCATTAGCACCCAATTTCAATATCGAACGCGAGAAGAGGCGGGTGTCCAGTCTCCCGCACAAACGCTGAGTCAGCGCAGCGGATCCTGTCGAGATTATGCGACACTTTTCATTGAGGCTTGTCGTTACCTGGGATTAGCCAGCCGCTTTGTCAGCGGGTATTTGCATGCACCGGCAACAGAAGCAGGTAATGCTACTACCCATGCCTGGGCTGAAATATACTTGCCTGGTACTGGATGGAAAGGTTTTGATCCAACTTCAGGCGTGGTCACAGGTAATCAGCATATTGCTGTTGCGGTAGCGAGGGACTCCGAGTCTGTGCCGCCAGTCTCGGGTAGTTTTGTAGGTCTAGGTGTCACAACGCCAACAATGAGGATAAATGTGCAAGTTAATTTACTAGAATAACGTGCCGTTTTCCCCTATCTAACCAGCACATAACTAGCTCAAAATGCCTCTTTTCGTTATCAGCCTTGCTGGCTATCTCGTATTTGATCGCAATACTGTTGCAGCGCATCAGGTACATCGGGCGAGCAGACGCCACATTCACGATTGCCGGGTACTGCGTAATCGATGAACTTCGGATAGGCAAGATTCAGGTTCGTCATGATTTCAACAAATTCTGCTAACGGTTTGTTGCCACCCAAACGCGGGTTGCGCATTTTTTCTTGGGCGATATTGGATACGTGTCGTCCCTGGTAGTCATGTGCGGGATACACCAGCGTATCGTCTTCCAAAGTAAATAGCTGGGTGTGTATGCTGCGGTATAAAGTGGGTGCATCGCCATTTTGGAAGTCGGTGCGACCGCAACCATCAATCAGCAAAGCATCACCAGTCAATACGCGACCATCAACCGCGTAGGAAAAATGATTATCAGTGTGTCCAGGTGTGTGTAATGGATTAATAATCACGCTGCCAAAATTAAACGGCTTTCTGTCTTCCAGACCGACATCCGCACAGCTTAAATTATCCAACGCTGGATGCGCGATGCAACTTCCTGTTTCCTGCCGTAATTTGCGTGCTGCACTGATGTGGTCGGCGTGTATATGAGTATCGATGGTGTAAGCCAGCGTCAACCCCAGCTGGTTGATGGCGTCCATGTCGCGCTGCCAGGTGGGTAAGACAGCATCGACCAGTACGGCCTGTCCAGTTTCGGTGCATCCGATCAAGTAAGTGTAAGTGCTGGATACTGGTTCAAATAATTGTTTGAATATCATACTGACCTCTCAGAGCAATCATCGCAATGGCAATTTGATGCTTATTGATTAGTCTAGTTTCAGCCCTGATAGTTCGCCACCTTCGATAGATGTTCAAGGTGCGGGGTTAGGCGAGTATAAATGGATAGCCTGAATTTGCTGTAGCAATTCGTCATTCAGTTGTACGTCGATGCTATCCAGATTCTGTTTTAACTGCGCCATGGTGGTGGCACCGATTATCGTGCTGGTCACAAACCATCGGCTGCGTACAAAGGCCAGTGCCAGTGCAACTGGGTGCATATTAAACTGTTTAGCCAGTGCATCGTATGCGGCTACTGCAGTGGTGACAGCAGGTTTGTTATAACGCTGACCGAATCCGCTGAACAGCGTCATGCGTCCAGTTCCATCCTCATTAAGGTATTTGCCAGTAAGCGTACCAAAACCCAGCGGGCTATATGCCAGCAAACCGACTTGTTCGCGATAACAGGCTTCGGCTAACCCGTATTCAAATGTACGATTCAGCAGGCTGTATGCATTCTGTATCGAAGCAACGCGCGGTAATCCTGCGTCATCTGCAGCACGGATAAACTGCGATACGCCCCAGGGCGTCTCATTGCTCAATCCCACATGACGAATTTTCCCAGCCTGGATCAAATCTGCAAAAGCGCCTAACTGTTCAACTATCGGGGTAGTGTCACGCTCGGCACCAGGGTCGAACTCGCTATTGCCAAACATGGGTACATTTCGATCTGGCCAATGGATTTGATAGAGATCGATATAGTCGGTTTTTAAACGTGTCAGACTTGCATCAATTGCCATTTTAATCTGTATAGGGGTGATACGTGGCCCATTACGTATCCATTCCATACCCCGACCTGCGCCAGTGATTTTAGTGGCGACGATGAGCTTGTCGCGCGCTTGTTTACTTAACCAGCGCCCTACATATTCTTCAGTACGGCCCTGTGTGCCTGCTCGTGGTGGTACCGGGTACATTTCCGCAACATCAATACAGTTAACTCCGCGACTTACCGCGTAATCCAGTTGCTGCGCGGCTTCTTCTGGACTATTTTGCTCGCCAAAAGTCATGGTGCCCAATGTGATTTCCGACACCATCAAGTCGCTACTGCCAAGTTGCTGATATTTCATGTGGACCTCACGCAATGTGAAATGAAGATTACGAAGATGCAAGCTTAACTTACATAACAAAGACACCCTCGCACACAAAATGTTCAAGGGTGTTTTAAGTTTGTCATTTCAGCTAATCGTGATTAGTTGTATTGATGGCAGCTTGTAGCTATGAACCAGTGTAACAAATCATGCCGAATTTTTGCCTGACTATAGGCGCCATACCGATAAACCATGTGACTGTAACATGGGTGCGTCAAAACTACATTTGACGTCAATAAAACAGCCATGTGGAACAACCTTTGTAAGCAAATCTGGTATGGGTTTATTAATAAACTGTTGATGGGCGACGGCGACTACTAATGCATCAGCGGCAGGCAGGTCATCCCATTCCAGTAAATTTAGCCCATATTTGTTTACCGCATCAGCTGCATTGGCTACGGGGTCATGGACAGAGACGACTACCCCAAATGACTCCAGCTCCCGGATCAAATCGACGACTTTGGAGTTGCGTAAGTCACTCACGTTTTCCTTGAATGTCAGCCCCAGCACATTTACCTTTACCCCCTTCATAGGGCTACCATTTTTGATCAACAGCTTGATGACCTGATCGGCGATAAATTTCCCCATGCCGTCGTTGATGCGACGTCCAGCCAGAATCACATCAGGATGATAACCGAGCATTTCAGCTTTGTTGGTGAGATAGTAGGGGTCCACTCCTATGCAATGTCCACCGACCAAGCCGGGACGGAAATGCAAGAAATTCCATTTGGTACTTGCCGCTTCTAACACTTCCTGCGAGTCTATGCCAAGCAGATGAAAAATAATGGACAACTCATTCATCAATGCAATATTCAAGTCGCGTTGGGTGTTCTCAATTACTTTTGCGGCTTCAGCGACCTTGATGCTCGATACGCGATGCACGCCTGCTTTTACAATCGAAGCATATAACGTGGCAACCTGTTCCAGCGTTGCTGCACTATCTCCAGAAACTATTTTAATTACAGTTTTAAGGGTGTGTTCTTTATCGCCTGGGTTAATTCGCTCCGGCGAATAGCCAACATGGAAGTCTTGCTGCCATGTTAATCCAGATGCCTGCTCAAGCTGAGGCACACAAATATCTTCAGTTGCACCTGGATACACCGTGGATTCATAGATGATAATCGCCCCGCGCTTCATATGCTGACCTACAGTACGGCTAGCATCGATGAGTGGGGTGAAATCTGGTTGGTGTGCAGCATCCACTGGCGTGGGTACCGCAATGATAATAAAGTCAGCTTCTGCTAATAATGCTGAATCATTGGTGAAGGTCAGGTGTTTAGCTACACGAATATCCTCGCTTTCCACATCGGCACCAGTCACAACGCAACGGCGTAAAGCTTCCACTCTGCTGTTGGTATGGCTGTAACCTATGGTCGGCATGATTTTGCCGAATGCTACTGCGAGGGGTAATCCTACGTAACCTAAACCAACTATTGCTACAGTCGTCATCTTTCAACTTTCAACATTTCAGGGGTGCATTGCCAAAATTAGATATTTATCCATCAATCTGTGCCCAAACACCGAGCGTTTACCCATTTCCACCCATATATTAAGTAAATCATGAATGGCAGTGGTGGCTCGTAGTAGCGCTTTGCTAACGTCAGAAACGTCGGGTTAGTATCAACTCGAATGCCCTTGATCTATATGCGCCAGTTGCGCCAGCTCCATAAGATGAAAGTGAGGTGCGTGCGTCAAGCATCCAGTCACGGTAAAGTCCGAAGTAGCCCTCTACAACAAGATCGCCACCAGTACGGTAGCCATCCATCGTATTGTCTTTATAAGGGCCGACACTGGCTGTTACACTTATGCCATTATCATCATTGATTTTCCAATAGCTGAATGCAGTGAACGCATAGCGTTGATACGTGCTGGGCGCATAATAGCCGTTCCCTGGATTATTTTTGTAACCGAACCAACGTCCGCTGACCCCCAAATCCAGGTTCAAGTATTGATTGCGTACAAAAGCACGCCGAGGCGCCAGATCCGCTTCCCAACGTGAATTGCCGTCTGAAATAGTGTCATATGACAGGACGCTGTCTACTGTGTAGCGCAAATCTGGTTGCCAGCTTGTCGTAAGCGTATTTGCACGGCGCTCGATACCAAGTGAAACTGCTCGTGGTGAAACCGCGAATAAATCTTGCCGCCTAGATATCCGCATGGCAAGGTTGTCTTGTGGTTGCAGATTAGCACCTATCTCGTAAATAAAATTATGCGAATTAGTTGCAACGCCACTTCCTATCTGCGCATCCACAGATACTGCGGGTGAGAATCTGTGGCGTGAGCCTATCCATCCCCGAGTATATGCGGTGTCAGTTTCGCCTTGTGTCGTCACAAAAGCGCTACCTGCTGCCGCATGCAACCATTGCCTGTCAGTTCCGGCAAATATCAGTGTCTCGGGTGAAATCATATATTCACCATATACCCCCGCATGTTTAATGGTGATGTCATCGGAGCTGGCCTGATAACCAAATAGAAAATTGATATTGGATCGGTGTGGTGTTTTAATAACACGTTGCGTATCTATAGTTTCCTTACTTGTTGGCGCAATACGTATTAATTCATTCAAACTGCTGAGTGCTTCCCGCGGACGGTGTGCGGCAGCCAATCCGATAGTATGCGTTGTTGCCAAGACATAATCATCGGGCATGGAGGGTTGCAAAGTGTCAACTATAGCCAAAGCAGGCGTGGGACGTTTTGCCCAAGCCAGAACGCGTGATTTTTGTTTCAAGTAAGGCTTGGTTTCACCGAATTGTTGGCGAAACTTTTCAAGTAATTCAATTGCTAACGCATAGTCGCCACGCTCAGCTTCAACTTCAATATATTCCAGCCATACATTTTGCGATTGCGGATTTTTGACCAGATAATCTTTATAGTATTTGGCTGACTGATCAATATTACCCTTCCATGCTTGGGTGCGTGCAATACCCAATGCTGCGTTTGTGTCATCAGGATCAATAGCTAATATACGACCGTAACTGTCTTGTGCAGTAGCATAATCAGAATTCCAAGCTGCCAGATCTGCTCGAGCACGCAAATATTCGAGATTAGTTGGTTCTAACTGCACTGCATGGTTGATTGCGGTTAGCGCCGACTTGCTATCTTTGTTGACTGCATACGCCTGGGAAAGACGCATATATAGCTTTCCGTCTGTCGGCGCATATTTTACTGCTTGTTCCAACGCATCAGCAGCGCCTTTGGAATTGCCTGCAGCGGCCTGAATATCTGCAATCCGCTGCCACAGGTGAGGCTGGTTTGGGTTGCTCTGGAGCGCCTGTTGATACACGTTTATTGCTTCGGTCCACTGTCCTTTACCCTCGGCAGCCAAGCCCGCTGTGGGTATGGGTTCCGCACTATGTGCCAGAATAGGTGCTGACAGGAAAATTGCTGCTATGCCAATTGATAGATATTTGCTCATTTGCGCCACCGTCTATTTCTAAAGATCCATAAATCCGCTGCAAAGCGTACTATCGTGATGAGGTCAAACAAAATCACAGCGTAACGCAATGGCGTTACCAAAATTGCCTTGAGGAAGTACTCAAGCCGGTGCCCTTTGGAGATGATAGTCAAAATGCTAACTGACACCACGCTTTCGGCCAGCAGTGTAATCGCCAGCGGCTCCCACATTTTAAGAATGATCATAATGAGCAGGGCAGCAGGGAAAGCGATTTTCTCGATTGCTGACATAAATAACACCCAGCCAATTGGGCGGCCGTATTTAAGCGTGTAATCCATGCCAAAAGGTTGACGATATTGTTCCTGGATTTTTCGCTTGCTTGCAATTTCAGCACCCATGTTACGTTGCTCATTGCGATGGTGCCAATACCGTTTAAGCGCCTTGAATGGACTGCGCGTCAATTCATCAAAATAGTAGCAGCTTTGCAGGAATGACGATGACCACAGATAAAGTTGATGTGGCACCCGGCTTACTTCTGGCTCTTGAGAACGGGCGTAAACATCGGTCAGCTGGATATTTCTGAAACCATTGTCGTTCAGCGCAAAGCCGATAAAGATATCTTCCGAGTTGGTCAGATCATCACCCAGCAGCGGCTCGTAATGATCGAAAATCATGGTCTTCAGCAAATCCCTGCGGTAGGCTACGGCACAGCCAACGGGGTTCAGAATGCTGCCGAAGAACACCATCTGGCCGTGATACACGAATTTCTGCAAATAAGAATACAGCACATCACGATACAGGTTGGTAATGCCGCGCTGTAAATGTCGCATCCAGCCTACTTTAGGGTAAATGGATGCTTCCGGCTTAGCCGCTAGAAACTGCTGTAGCGGTGGCGTATCTATCATTGCACGCCGATCCCGGTCGCGTAACGGTAAAATTGTGCCGCAAGCACTGGCTATCCCTGCGCCCTTGTACAATTCTTCTACAATCCGCTCAATGTAGTTATCGGATTCAAGCACCGTATCACCATCCAGAATAAATTCCACATCTGAATCAAATTCCCTGGATTGGCGCTTCAAAGTCGGTGTTTTGCCGATAGGCTCTTTACGGCGGATTACGGTTAATTCAATACCGTTCTGCTCGGCAAAGGTATTTGCATATTCTATGGTCTTGTCAGTGCTGCCATCATCGACAAGAATAATGCGCGTCGGTCGTAGTGTTTGCTTCAATATGGAAGCCAGGCAGATCGCAATATTGCTTTCCTCATTCAACGCAGGGATAACGACATCGACCGTTGCTTTACGCCAGTCTTCGGCTGGCGTAGGTACGGTATCGTCGGGGCCATGTAGTAAGCCGATAATACTCAGCAACGTATTGGGGCTCAGAACAAAAAAAGGTGTTGTCGCCATAATATTTTATCCTGTTATAGTTTTGCGGGCCGGGATGCGGAGATAGCGCTCCCGCTGGATTAAATCGTCTATCGTATCAACCAATTGCCATTCTGGCTCGAACCCGGTTAAGGCTCGTAATTTGGTTAATACAGGTCGGCGATGAGACACATCTTCAAATGCAACGCCATATGCCTCCTTGTAACTCTGAAATTGTATTGATGATGTGCTCTGTGCCCGTTGTACTACAAGCTGGGCGAATTCCTTGATTGCAATTTCGTGATCATTACCTACATTGACGATTTCACCTCTGGCGGCAGGAGTGGATGCCAACAAATCCAAAGCCCTGACCGTATCGCGCACATCGCAAAATGACCTGGTTTGTGTGCCATCACCATATACTGTAATCATTTGATCACTGACGGCTTGTCTGACGAAGTTTGGTGCCACCATGCCATACTGCCCAACTTGACGGGGTCCTATGGTATTGAATAGGCGGGCAATGACGATATTGAGTCCGTATTTTTGAGCATACGCATAACCAAAAGATTCATCTGCAAGCTTGGTGACCGCATAACACCAGCGCAGGCGACTGCCAGAATGGAACACGACATCGTCCGTTTCAGCAAAGCTGGATTTGTTATTGAATCCATAAACCTCTGAACTAGAGGCCAGAATTAGTTGAGGATTCCAGCCGCCCTGATGCATGGCACGCATCACCCGTTCACTACCAGCAATATTGGTTGCCATTACGTTAACAGGATCTTCCAGTACTTTTTTCACCCCGACTACAGCAGCCATGTGATAAATGCGATCGGCCCAACCGACAGCTTTATCCAGACCAGTCCAAGTTAAAATATCGGCTTCATCAAAACGAAACGAAGTGTTCCCTATCAGCGGCTTGATATTGTCATATGATCCTGTATTCAGGTTATCAACGACATGGACGTTGTCATTGCGCGCAATGTGGTACTCCGCAAGATGCGAGCCAATAAAACCAGCACCACCTGTAATGAGAACGTGCATCGCCTCCTCCTTTTGTTGTTTTAATAATAATTTATTTTTTAAAAGTTTTGTAAAAATTCAGAGTAGGACCAAAATCATCTAATTTATTTTATAGTCACTGTTTAGAGATGAAATTGTGGAGGTATTCATATTGTGAACGTTAAAAACGCCACAACTGATTGCAATATATCATGATTATAACTTCATGTGCATGCATGTATTTACCGCTGATCGTTAGTGATTGATTAGCCTGATTGGCTGGTATGGCTGTTTTGGTTTTAAGTGCTTTTCTTTTTCAAATCCACCAGCGCAATGTTATTCAATCAACTCAATTTCTTAGCTCGTCCCCACCTAAAATACATTTGTATTGTCTGCCTTACGCAGTGCAACACGGTAAGCCTCCAATTTTGCTTCATAGTCGCCTGCTTCACCATAATCAAGAAAATACGCATAGCGTGCGTGAGACCCGAGGATTTTGCGCGCATGCTTAATTGGACAGAAATACTCTTCGGTTCTAGCAAGGACTTCCCGAATATAGGCAATTAACCCGTTGGCGTACTCACAATAGATGCAATGAAATTTTTCGACGACATTAAGATATTGAAGCTGGCCACGGTCAAAAACGATAAAATCGGCACGACGCACTCTGGCAATCTGGTAAATAGGGAAACAGCTGAATTGATAGAAACTGATCAGCAAATCCATTATGAGCAAGGGAACGATCATGCTGTAAATGATGGGTCCTGTAATCAGATTCCATGGGCGATTTGTCACCAGCCAGCGAAAGACGTTTTGTTTAAGCTTGCGGTGAGCTTGTTTAACAGCTTGTTCAAACTCAACATGCTTGCCCTTGATTTCAAACAGCATACGGGATTCCTGTTTGTGCAGCTCAGTTCGCAATTCATCTTCTAGCGTATTGATTTGTGTAAGTAAATTGCGGATGTTGTCGTTCATATGGCTCCTGTGATGCTGATTTATTATTCATCATGATCGGCTGCAGAAACCAGTTAATTAATCGTTGTCTGCGTCATGAACGAGTTTTTGAGTTTTGTTGTCAGTGCTGGATTAAAACACAGATTCATCTGGATACTGTTTGATGCTAGCTCCGAGTTTTCAAACAGTGCGCCAATATCGGCACGCACAGGTCTTTACCTAGTTGCTGGCTGCGTGCCGGGCTCCAGCCGTAGATTGTTTCAGCCTGATTGATGTGATCTTTGAAAGGCATTTCCAATGTGAGCGAAACGCAGCCAAAGGTATGACCGACGTATTTTGAGGCGAGGGTGAGCATTTCGTCTGAAAACCTGTCCGGGGTGTAGCCATGTTCGGTCTGGAAATCGGGGGTGGTGGCAGCTAACAATTGGGTGAAAGCCTGTTCCTGAATGATGCTGGTGGCTGGATAGTCGGGGATCATTTCACAACCGTCGGTGAAGACGTGAGGGATGGTTTCATCGCCGTGGATGTCGAGAAATAGATTCACGCCAGTTGCGTGCATGTTGTTGCGGACGTGATAAACCTCAGGGCTATGTGTAAGGCTGGGGCTCATCCATTCACGATTCAAATTAGCACCCACTGCGTTGCTGCGCAGGTTGCCGTGGATTGCGCCGTCTGGATTGATGTTGGGGACGATGTGCAGGGTGGCGATTTGTGCTAGTTGGCGGGCGACGGCATCGTTGCTATCAAATAGCCGATGTAATAAGCCTTCTACCAGCCATTCGGTCATGGTTTCGCCTGGATGCTGACGGGCGATTATCCATACGGGCAATTTTCCTGTACCCCAGGTGATGCAGTCTATGGGGCGGCCTTCTACACTGTTGCCCAGGCTGCTGACGCGGGCGTGAGTGTTGGCGAGCGCGATTAAATTCAGGTGGCGTTCGTAGGAGTATGGCGCGAAATAGGCGATGTAAATGTCGTTGTGCGTGGGGGTGTGGCGCAGTGTGAGCGTTTGTCCATCATATTCGGTATGGATGCGAAACCATGTGTTGCGGTCGTAACTGGCAACAGCTTGATAGCCTTCCCAGCCTTGCGCGTAAGTACAAGCCGCCGCATTTTCCAGTTTGAGCGTCAGCGCTGTGTCGCGCGCATCGTGGATGCGGAAATAAAACCATTGCCGAAATTCGCAGGCATTATCAGCGCGTATATTGAGGCGGATGTTGTCGGGCTGGCTAGCATCAATAATCTCGATTGCGCCTGCGTCAAATTGGCTGGTGATGTGCATGGTGTGGTTATCTCGAATAACTGGATTCCCGCCTGCGCGGGAATGACGAAATGGATTTAAGCCTTGGGATTGAGCGCAGCTGTCAGCATGAGCTGTTTCATGTCGCGGATTGCTGCTTCCCAGCCAACGAACAGGGCTTGGGCAACGATGGCATGGCCAATGTTGAGTTCGGCGATATGCGGTATCGCGGCGATGGCGTGGACATTGTGATAGTGCAGGCCATGACCGGCGTTGACTTGCAGGCCGAGGTTATGGGCGTAGGCGACAGCGTGTTGGATGCGGTGTAACTCTTCAGCCTGTTCGCTACGGCTGGAAGCATCGGCAAATCTGCCCGTGTGAATTTCTATCACCGGTGCACCACAGGCATGAGCAGCAGCGATCTGGCGTTCATCAGCATCAATGAACAGCGATACGCGTATGCCTGCGTCGGCGAGTATGCCACAAGCACGTTTAACTTTATCCACTTGCCCTGCGACATCCAGACCACCTTCGGTGGTGAGTTCTTCGCGGCGTTCGGGGACCAGACACACGTCTTGTGGTTTAACACGGCAGGCAATATCGAGCATTTCGTCGGTAACAGCCATTTCCAGATTCATGCGTGTGGTGAGGACGCGGCTCAGGGTGTCGACGTCGTGATCCTGGATGTGGCGACGGTCTTCGCGCAGGTGCAGGGTAATCGCATCAGCGCCTGCGGATTCGGCGACCAGCGCGGCTTGCACAGGGCTGGGATAGCGTGTGCCACGCGCCTGACGGATGGTTACGATGTGATCAATGTTGACACCGAGTTGTATCATAGCTGTTGTAAGTCCTTGAGTAATTCCCGCGCGTGCAAGGTTTGCCCTGCGAGGTGGTGGTTGATAATGTGGCGCATGAGCTGCTTGCCTTGTTGCAGGCTGGTGGGGTCATCGTAGTTGCTTTGTGCCAGGTCCAGCAAGGTTTTTCCGCGCAGCGTAATGCCTGATTCAGCGTTAGGCTGGCACACCGCGCCGCGTTCACAAACGTAGGTGTAATAATCATCGGCAATGATTTCGGCGTGGGTATCAGCGGTATGGGTGAACGGCTGGGCATAGCCTAGCTCGGCCAATAGCCTTTGCTCAAATTGGCGCAGGATAATGGCGTAGCCTGTTTGCGTTAAATTGGGTGTGGCAAGTGCGCGTAAAGTGGCGTGATAATGATCGAATAAAGCGGGATGCGGGTCATCGCGGGCAAGTAATTTGAGTAGCAGTTCGTTGATATAAAAGCCACACAGCAAACCCATGCCTTGCGGTATCGGTAGCCCGCCCTGCCATTCTGCACTGTGCAAGGTGCGTAGCTCGTTTTTGCCTGCGTAAGAAATTAATAATGGGGTAAATGACTGGATGAGGCCGCGTAATTGCGCCCGTGGACGGCGCGCGCCACGCGCGACCATGGCGACACGTCCATGTTCCAACGTGAAGACTTCAGCTATCAGGCTGGTTTCACGAAACGGGTAGCTATGCAGTACCAAACCCAGCGCGTTGTCCACGCGCCCGCGTTCGTGCGTGCTTGGCAGGCGTGCGTTCATACGACTATTTTAATCATAGCCCAGTTGTTTGAGTATGCGTTCGCTATCAGCCCAGCCGCCTTTGACCTTGACCCATAACTCCAGATAAACCTTGCCGCCGAACAGACGCTCCATGTCCAGCCGCGCAGAAGTGCCGATTTCTTTGAGCTTGCTACCCTGATGACCGATGATGATGGCTTTCTGGTTCTCCTTGTCGACAAGGATGGTGGCGAAAACACGGCGCATTTCACCTTCCTGTTCAAATTTTTCTATCATCACGCTGGCAGAGTAGGGCACTTCTTCACCGGATAGGCGGAATACTTTTTCACGTACGATTTCGGCGGCGAGGAAACGCTCGCTTTTGTCGGTGATGTCGTCTTCGTCAAACATCGGTTCGGCGACAGGCAAATAGCCACGGATGGTAGCCAATAAGCGTGGTACTTGTTCGCCATTACGTGCGGAGATAGGCACGATGGCAGCGAATGGGAAAATCTCGTTCATCTCAGCCATGAACGGTAACAGGCTGTCTTTATCTTTGACCAGATCCTGCTTGTTAAGCACCAGAATTACGGGAATGTCTTTGGGCAACAAATCCACTACCTTCTGGTCGCGGCTATCAAAGCGCGTACCTTCGATGACAAACAGCACCACGTCAGTCGAGTGCAGGGCATCGACCACGGTTTTATTCATACCGCGATTTAACGCACTGTCATACTGGGTTTGGAAGCCGGGTGTGTCGACAAAAATATACTGCGCATCCGCATCAGTATAAATGCCATGGATGCGATGCCGCGTGGTTTGCGCCTTGCGCGAAGTGATGCTGACTTTTGCGCCGACGATATGGTTGGTCAGCGTGGATTTTCCCACGTTGGGACGGCCAATAATGGCGATATAACCAGTGCGAAAATCGGGATTGCTGGGGTTCATGGTGTGGACCGTGTGGCTAGAATATAAGCCTCATTTTACTCGCTTTCCAGATTGTTCGCCTGCTTTCTGGTCGTGTTGGCAAGAGTCAATTACTAGAATTTCACTCTTACGCGATAGGTTAATGTAGTTTGCCCCTCAGCCGGAATGGTCACTGACCACATAGCGGTGTTGGCGTTGGATTTACTGTGGGGTTGTGATTCACTGAGGATGTTCCAGTCGCCCGGGATGGGTTCGAATACGCTGACGGTGACGGCTGTTGCTTTGGCGTTATGCAGCACGATTTGATAAGCCGATTCGTAGCTGTTGCGTGTGGACGCTACTTTCTGGAAATCGGTTTGCTTTTTGTCGGCGTAGACATCGAATGCGTCGCCTAATTTCAGGCGTACGGTGTCGTTTTTCGCAGTGTGCTCTATGCTGTCTTCGCCGATAAACTGGGCGTTGCCTGCACTGTCTTTCTGGTAAATGCGCATGATGCCTTTGGGCAACGGTACGCCCAAGTTGCCGCCTTTGTTGTCAAAGCTGATATAGACGCTGGCTTTGAGCTTTTGCCCTAAATCACCAGTTGCACTCTGGTAGTAATAATCAGCGCCGCGTAGTTCCAGTGTTTTACGTACGCTGATTTGTGGTGCGGTGAGCAAGGCGACTTGTTTGGTTTGCTGGTTGTTGAGTGAGGTGGTGCGTCCCAGACTGTAGAGGTGGTATTCAAACAGACCTTCCTGTGCCATAGGCGCGTCGGCCATTTTTGCCATGCTCATGACTGCACGTGGGGCCATTTCGGGACGTAGCTGTTCGCTGACTCGGTGGACGTCACCTGCAACGAATTGCAGCTTGGCATTGGGGTAGCTGGTTCCGCTTTGATTATTGATGGTGACCCAGCCGTTCAAATCCATTTTGGTGTCATTGGCGCCAAGCTCGGCGACGTAATCGGCACGCCACGATAAACCACCAGTGAGGTAGGATAATTCCAGATTTTGACTGGCGGATTTGTTGGCGATGACGGTCATGGCGAGGGTGGGTTGGTCACGCAGATTGTCGGGTACGCCTGCATAGACGATGCGCCCGTTGATACCTGTTTCAACGCGGTCGGCATATTTGAGCACTACGCCGCTATTGGCTGCCAATATGGTGGCAGTTTCGCGGGTTTCTGCGCCTGTGGCTGGGTTGGTGCGTATGACGGTGACGTTATTGCCGACATTTTTTTCTAATAGTTTTTGTGGCGTGAGCAGGTCGTAATCGAAATTTTGCTCTAATAACCGTATGCCAGCGGCATCGTTGATGTTGCGTAGCAAGGCGGTTTCGGGACGTATCCGAGCGGATACATCACGCCAGGCTAATCGATTGGTATCGGCGGACAGGCTGACTTTGCGCTGGTCTTTCACCAAGGCTAAATCGTCGTTGTAAATGGTCAGCGCCAGTTCGCGTTGGTCGGCCAGAGTGGTGGTTTTTTCGTCCAGTCCTGCAGCATAAGCGTGGCTGGCAAAGAGTAAACTGATGATGATGGCTAGTTTCATGATTTTGCCTTTACACATATGGGTTCTAATAACACATCGACGCCTGTTTTAACGCAAATCGCAGCCGCAGGGATGGGGTCGCCACGCTGCCATGCTGCCACTGCATCGCGTTTCCCCGCGCCTGTCACCAAAAACAGCACCGCGCGCGTGTCGTTCAGGCAGCGCACGGTGAGGCTCACTCTGTCGGCAGGAGGCTTGGGTGCATTGTGCACGGCGATGGCGGCTACGGTGGTGTCAGGGTCAAATTGGCCCGGGAATAGGCTGGCTGTATGGCCGTCCTCACCTAAGCCGAGCAGCACCAGGTCAAACATCTCGACTTGCTGCAGTTGTTCAGCGTAATCTGCTGCTGCTATTTCTGCGCCGCGTTCAGCGTGAATGATATGGATGTGTTCAGCAGGAATGGGGCAATGAGCTAACCAGGCTTGCGTCGCCATGTGGCTGTTGCGATTAACATCATCGGCTGGCAAACAGCGTTCATCGCTAAACCAGATATGCCAGCGTGACCAGTCAGTGTCCAGATTCACCATGCGTTCGTATAACGCCTTGGGCGTATTGCCCCCTGCTAATACAATGTGGAATTCGTCACGTATGCTGATAGCACGGTCTGCGGCTTGGGCGACACCGACCAGAGCCGCAATGACGACATCGGCAACGACTAACCAGCGGGTTTTTGCTAAATTTTCTTGTGACATTACGACGATTCCTGATGATGAAATTTATCGTCGTAGCGTAACATATTTCACTGGTTGAGTAAGTGTGATGGTGCGGCTTTACGAGTTGGTTGGTGCCAGGCTTGGGTAGTCTGTATAGCCCGTTTCATTGCCGCCATAGAATGTGTTGGCATCCGGTGTGTTGAGCGGTGCATTCTGGGCAAAGCGCTCAGCGAGGTCGGGGTTGGCAATGTACAGGCTGCCAAACGCAATTAGGTCTGCAGCGCCTGTACTGATCGCGTTGGTCGCTGTCTCTAGCGTGTAGCCACCATTGGTCATGTAGGTGCCTTGGTAGGCGGCGCGTAATTGTGCGAAATCAAACTTAGGTTTGGGTTGGCTTGCATCATGTCCTGCCCACTCGGTAACGTGTAGGTAGGCGAGATGGAATGGGCTGAGCACCTGTGCCATGTAGTCGAATGTTGCTTGAGGATCGCTATCGCTCATGTCGTTAAACGGATTGATAGGTGATAAACGCACACCAACGCGGTCTGCGCCCCATACGTTAACAACTGCCTGAGTGATTTCCAGCAAGAATCGCGCACGCTTTGCCAGTGAGCCACCATATTCATCAGTACGGTGATTGCTGCCATCGCGAATGAACTGGTCGATGAGATATCCGTTGGCACCGTGGATTTCGACGCCATCAAAGCCTGCTTGCAATGCGTTTTGTGCTGCCTGTGTAAAATCGGCGACGATGGCTGCGATTTCGGCTGTCGTGAGCTCATGTGGGGTCACAAAAGCCTGCACACCTTCCATGGTGTGTGCGTGCCCTTCTGCGCGTATGGCGGAGGGGGCGACGGGCAGCATGTTGTCTGGGAGCATGGATGGGTGCGAGACGCGGCCGCAATGCCAAAGTTGCAGGAATATCCGTCCGCCACGGCTATGCACCGCATCGGTGACTTGCTGCCAGCCTGCAATTTGTGCCTCGCTATATATGCCAGGTGTGCCCAGATAGCCAACCGCAGTCGCGCTGATTTGTGAGCCTTCGCTGATAATCAGGCCCGCTGATGCCCGTTGGAGATAGTATTCAACGTTCATTGCCTGCGGCGCATTATTTGCATCGGCGCGGCATCGGGTAAGCGGTGCCATGACGAGGCGGTTAGGGAGGGTGTAGCGGCCAAGCTTGATTGGGGTGAAAAGATTGGTAGTCATATGCTGTCCTTATTGTGTCACTGGGTGAATGTCAAAAAGCAGTATTTCTGCTTCGTCATTGGTACTGATCGTGATGCTGGTGGTATCTTCTATGGTAACTGCATCACCGGCGTTAAGTGTCATGTCGTTAATCATGATACTACCAGTAGCAACATGCAAATAGCCTGAACGAGCTGGCGAAAATTGATAAGTCAGCTCGCTTCCTGATGATAGGTTGGCTGCATATAGCTTAACATCTTGATGTAATAGAATCGGTGCGCCATCGGGTGCGGCAATCAGGCAAAACTTATTCTGCTTATCCTGTGCGCTAAAATTCTGTTGTGCGTAACTGGGCGTTATCCCGTGTTGATCAGGTTGTATCCATATCTGCAGCAAATGCACCGGCGTATCTGATGAAGGGTTAAATTCACTGTGCTGTATGCCCGTGCCTGCACTCATTTTTTGTACATCACCTGCTTGTATCAGCGACCCGTTGCCCATGCTGTCTTTATGGGCGAGCGTACCTGACAGCACATAAGTGATGATTTCCATGTCACGATGGGGATGAGTCGGGAAGCCGGCATTGGGGGCAATATAGTCGTCGTTAATGACGCGTAAACTCGCGAACCCCATTTTTTTAGGGTCGTAATAGTCGCCAAAAGAAAAGCTGTGCCAGCTCTCTAACCACCCGTGTTGGGCGTGGCCACGTTGATGTGCGGGGTATAGTGTGAACATGATTATTCCTCGTGAATAACAATATAGTTCAGTTTAGTGTTGAAATAATCTGAATGATAGCGAATAATTTTGCATATCTCATTCAATAAATTTGATAATGAAACTTAATCTTGATCATTTGGTGGTAATTGATGCCATTGCTACTCATGGCAGCTTTGCTGCTGCTGCACAGGTCTTGCATAGAGTACCGTCGGCTCTGACATACAGCGTACAAAAACTGGAGCAGGATTTGGCCGTGCAGTTGTTTGATCGCAGCGGTCATCGTGCTGTGTTAACAGTGGCAGGTTTGGCATTGCTACGCGATGGACGATATTTGTTGGATGCAGCGCGAGAACTTGAATCGCGTGTCCAACGTATCGCGGCGGGTGTCGAGGTGGAGTTGCGAATTGCTGTTAGCGATTTGATAGACTGGGCGATGTTATATGATGGTTTACGCGCATTTTATGCACAAGGTCTGGGCACCCGATTGCGTGTGAGTACTGAGGTTTTTGGTGGTTGCTGGGATGCTTTGGCCGATGGGCGTGCAGATTTGGTGATAGGTGCACCCAATGATGGTCCTGCTGGGGGCGGTTATGTGACGCATGCAATGGGCGTGGTGGATTTTGTCTTTGCGGTTGCGCCAAGTCATCCTCTGGCAGACTATGCCGAGCCTTTGCAGACTGTCGATATTGCTCAATTTCGTGCCGTATCGGCAGCCGACAGTTCTCGTCAATTACCCGTACGTACCTCTGGATTGATTAACGGGCAAGATGTATTGACCGTGCCGCATATGACGGCGAAATTACTGGCGCAGGAATCGGGTTTGGGAGTGGGTTATTTGCCCAAAGCATTGGCAATGGCAGCGCAAGCAAGTGGACGATTAGTGATTAAGGCCGTGGCCGAGCCTAAACCCAGTACACAGTTCTTTATGGCATGGAATAGCCATCATCACGGCCTGGCGCTGGCTTGGCTGGTGGATTATTGGAAGATACATCCCGTTTAGGACAATGCTGAAGTGGTGGTCTGATTCGGTGTTATTTGTTTAATGCTTCATATGCACTGAGTGCAGCCGCCTGTTCAGCAGCACGGCGGCTGTTGGCCACGCCTGTGGTGAGTATAGAGAGCGCAGGGATATTGCAGCTGATGCTGAAAATTTGCTCGTGTGCGTGCCCGGTGGTATTGACGAGGACGTAGTGAGGTAGCGGTAGGTGACGACTTTGTAATGCTTCCTGGAGTAAGGTCTTCGGATCTTTGGCAGGCGTGGCAGGATCGATAGCGGCGATACGCTGGGCGTAGAGTTGCTGAATAATCTGCTGTGCCTGCTCAAAATCGCTATCGAGCAGGATCGCGCCAAATAAGGACTCTACTGCATCAGCCAGTATGGACGGGCGATTACGACCGCCACTTTTAACTTCGCCGTCACCGAGGCGTAGGTGTTCTCCCAGGGCGAGGGTTGTGGCGATTTCATATAGTGTTTGCTGGCGTACAAGATTGGAGCGTAGTCTTGATAAGACGCCCTCTGGTAAATCCGGGAAGCGGGTATAAAGTTGCTGGGCGATAGCGCAGTTAAGTACGCTGTCGCCCAGAAACTCTAGGCGCTCATTGTGCGGCGTGCTAAAGCTGCGATGAGTGAGCGCCTGCGTGAGTAGTTGCGGCTGTTTGAAAGTGTAGCCGAGCGCGCGTTCTACAGGGTGAAAATTAGGGTGCGACATTGGCTGCGGTCGTCGGGGCAAAGTTGATGTAAATGCCTATGTTGTCAAATAGCGGTTTTTCTACGTGATATTCTGCACTGATAGTGAGTTTGCCATTATCACGAGAAATATTCAGGTCTTCTGCTTTTACACTGGTGATGTCATCTATGCCTGAACGACGAACATAAGATTCGCGAATTTGTGATGGCTTGGCATCCTGCATTTGCGGGTCAGCAACCATAGCATCGAAGACTTTTTTGATCGAAAAATATTCAATATAGGAAGGGACGACTTTCATTACGACCATGCTGATGAAAACCAGGCCCATGGCCACAAAGAACATGCCGAATAAGCTAATGCCAAGTTGTTTGTTACGCATATTATTTCCTCTTATTCTATGAAATGACCGATACGTTTGAAATCGTCGAAGTTAAACCAGATCATGAATGCGCGACCGACAATGTTGCGATCAGGAACAAAGCCCCAATAGCGACTGTCATTGCTGCTATCACGGTTATCACCCATCATGAAATAGTAGCCCTGCGGCACTTTGCAGGTGAAACCTTCGTTATTGTAATCGCAATTCTGGCGATAGGGGAATTGACTATTTACCTGATCGACAAATACGGTAGGTGTATCAGGCAGGATCAGGATTTTATGAATATGATCGCCGAGTTTTTCTGTATATTGATTGGTGCTGACCGCATTCAGGTTGCTATCAACATAGCTAAAATTACCATCTTGCTGTTGCGGAATGGCTTTGCCATTAATGGTGAGTTTTTTGTTGTAGTAACGTACTGTGTCGCCCGGTATGCCGACAACACGCTTGATGTAGTCCAGACTAGGGTCTTCTGGATAACGAAATACCATTACGTCGCCGTTTTTAGGCTGGTTGACTTCGATAACTTTGGTGTTGATGATAGGAATGCGGATGCCGTAGGTGTATTTGTTGACCAGAATGAAGTCGCCCACTAATAGCGTTGACAACATTGAGCCAGATGGGATTTTAAATGGCTCTACTAAAAACGAGCGCAACATGAAAACCGCGAGGATGACAGGAAAAAAGCTTTGGGCATATTCTGCTAAAACAGGCATTTTCGCGTCTTTAGCGCGTTTAGGTTTGAAGATGAGGCTGTCAACTAGCCAGATAACGCCAGTGACAACCAATGCTACAAACATGATGAGTGCAAAATTCATGAGACTAAATCCTTATTTATCGCCAACTTGCAGAATTGCGAGGAAGGCTTCTTGCGGAATTTCTACGTTACCCACTTGTTTCATGCGTTTTTTACCTGCTTTTTGTTTTTCCAGCAGTTTGCGTTTACGGCTGATATCGCCACCATAGCATTTTGCCAGCACATTCTTACGCAACGCTTTCACATTTTCACGTGAGATGATTTGTGCACCAATAGCGGCCTGTATCGCCACGTCAAACATCTGGCGTGGGATGAGTTCACGCATTTTGGAAGCGAGTTCGCGTCCTTTGTACTGGCTGGTAGCCCGGTGGACGATAAGCGAAAGCGCATCTACTTTTTCGCTGTTGACAAGTATGTCGAGTTTGACCAGATCAGCTGTGCGGTATTCCTTGAAATCGTAATCCAGCGAGGCATAACCGCGGGTGGCTGATTTGAGGCGGTCAAAGAAGTCCATCACCACTTCATTCATCGGCATGTCGTAATTGAGCATGACTTGCCGTCCCATGTATTGCATATTGGTCTGTGCGCCACGTTTCTGCGTACATAGCGTCATCACATTACCCAGGTATTCTTCAGGGACGAGAATAGTCGCAGTAATGATAGGTTCGCGTATTTCTTCTATCGTGGACAGTTCAGGGAGCTTGGACGGATTCTCAATGTGTATGACTTTGCCGTCCTTCATTACCACTTCATAAATAACCGTTGGCGCGGTGGTAATGAGGTCCATGTCGTATTCGCGCTCCAGGCGCTCTTGTACGATTTCCATGTGCAGCAAACCAAGGAAGCCGCAACGGAATCCAAAGCCCAGTGCCTGTGAGACTTCTGGCTCGTATTGCAATGATGCATCGTTGAGCTTGAGTTTTTCCAGTGCATCACGCAATGCGTCATAGTCGTGAGACTCAACCGGATATAAGCCTGCAAATACTTGTGGTTTTATTTCCTTGAAGCCAGGCAGCGCTTCACTGGCTGGATTGGCATCCAGGGTAACGGTGTCGCCAACCTTGGCGGCTTTAAGCTCTTTAATCCCGGCAATGATGAAACCTACATCACCCGCAGACAGCTCGGGGCGTGGACGTGCTTTGGGGGTAAAGACGCCGACTTGTTCAACTAGATGTACCGTCTTGGTCGCCATCAAGCGGATTTTTTGTTTGGGTTGCAGGCGGCCATCAACTACCCGGACCAGCATGACCACGCCGACATAGTTGTCAAACCAGGAGTCGATAATTAAGGCTTTGAGGGGTGCATCAGGGTCACCTTTAGGTGGCGGAATTTTGGCAATGACGGCTTCAAGGATGTCTTCTATACCGATACCGGTTTTAGCAGATGCCCGTACTGCATCGCTGGCATCAATGCCAATAATATCTTCTATTTCCTGGATAACACGGTCTGGCTCAGCCGCGGGCAAGTCGATTTTGTTCAGAACTGGAACAACTTCTACACCCAGTTCAGTAGCTGTGTAGCAGTTGGCGACAGTTTGCGCTTCTACCCCTTGTGAGGCATCAACTACGAGTAGCGCGCCTTCGCACGCAGAGAGGGAGCGGCTGACTTCGTAAGAGAAGTCGACGTGTCCTGGCGTATCGATTAAGTGCAATTGATAAATCTGGCCATCGCGGGCTTTGTATTCGAGCGCAGCAGTTTGCGCTTTGATGGTGATGCCGCGTTCACGCTCTAAATCCATAGAGTCAAGCACTTGTGCTTCCATTTCGCGTGCAGACAGACCGCCGCAGAGTTGGATAATGCGGTCAGCCAGAGTAGATTTGCCATGGTCAATATGGGCAATAATGGAGAAATTTCGTATATTTTTCATCAATAAAAAAGGCACACACGGTGCGCCTAGGGGCAATCTGAAGTCATGATTTTAACGGATTTTCGATAAATAATCTGTAAGTGCTGCATCATCAAGGAAATAATGGCAAATTTCATTACCATCAGCATCGGTCAACACGGGAATCAACGCACCATAGCGTTCTTCCAATGCGGGACTGGTGTCTATGTCTATCTCAATAATGTCGAATTTATAGCGTTGTTGGTATGGGGTTAATTTAGCCAGTAAATCATGGCATAAGTGGCAGTAGGTACGTAAATAAACGGTAAGCTGGGTCATAAGTATGTATAAGGCGGGAATGATCCCGCCTGATGAGTTTATTCTATATGTACAGGCAGATAGAGCCGTGTATTGTCGCGCTTGATCAGTAAAGCGATACTACTGCCTTTGCCTGCGTTGTTTATGATTTTATTGAATTGTGCAGCGCTGTCTATGCTGGTGTTGCCGACGGCCAAAATAATATCGTCTGTTTGTATGCCCGCGCGTGCAGCGAGTCCGTCACTATTTTGCACGACTATGCCGTGAGCTATACCGATCTGATCGCGTTCAGCGGCGGTCAGGTCGGCCACAACCAAACCGATTTTGTTGGCAGTGCGATCGGCGCGTGTTGCGCTATTTTTGGCAGTGACATCAGCCTTCAATTCTGCAACTGTAACGGGTATGGTGATTAAACTGCGGTTACGCCAGACTTGTAATTTAACGGTTGTTCCCGGCTTGGTTGTCGAGACCAAACTAGGTAAGTCGATAGACATTTTTATCGGTTGTTCGTTGAATTTGAGTATGACGTCACCTGTTTTAATGCCGGCTTTTGCGGCGGGGCTGCCTTTTTCAACTTCGGCAACAAGTGCACCTTCCGCCGTACTCAGTCCAAATGCGCTTGCATTACCAGCATTGAGTTCCTGGATGACTACGCCAAGCTTGCTACGTTGGACTTTGCCGTGGGCTTTGATTTGATCAGCAACCTGCATGGCGACATCAATTGGAATCGCAAATGAAAGACCCATATAGCCGCCAGAACGTGACAGTATCTGTGAATTGATACCGACGACTTCGCCCTTCATGTTAAATAGCGGTCCGCCTGAGTTACCTGGATTGATGGCAACATCAGTCTGGATAAATGGGATGAAATTTTCACTGGGTAGTGAACGTCCTTTAGCGCTGACGATGCCTGCGGTAACCGAGTTTTCAAAGCCAAACGGCGAACCGATGGCGAGCACCCATTCGCCGACTTGCAGCTGTTGCGGGTTACCTATGGGTACCTTGGGCAGGTTGTTAGCTGTGATTTTAATTAAGGCGATATCTGAACGCGTATCTGTACCGATGACTTTGGCTTTGAGTTCGCGTTTGTCAGTGAGTTTGACTATGACCTCATCTGCGCCATCAACAACGTGGGCGTTAGTGAGGATGTACCCGTCGCTGGTAATAATAAAACCGGAACCGCTGCCCTTAATAGGGATCTCGCGGGATTTGCCACGAGCACTAGGTGGCGGCATGAAACGGCGGAAAAAATCGAACATTTCATCATTTGGCATGCCCTCAAAACCATTTTGGGCTTTAACCAGCTGCGTCGTGGTAATGTTGACCACTGATGCGCCATGATCTTTAACTAATTCAGTAAAATCGGGGAGTTCTTTAGCTTGCGCATAGAAACTGAAACCAAATAAAAAAAACATATAAAACAATACTTTTCTCATCTTTTGACCTCCTTCAGTATAAATGTGCCCGCATGGGCGTTGCGTAAAATTACAGGTTGATAATGGGGGTTGCGACTAGCGCGCTGGTTGAAGCGTAACAACCATAGCGCGCTGATGGTAAATCCTAGCGCGGCGCCGGTGATAGAGGCGAGGTCGGCGTTAATGTGAGGTAGCAAATAATGGGCTGTGGTCGCGCCAATAAACACCAGCGCGAGTGGCAGCATGTACACGGCAGCAGAGCCGCGTAATATTGCGCCGTCTTCAATGCCGATGATGACTTCGTCACCAATACGGCTGGAAATGCTATTAATTACACGATAGTTTTTGGCTTTTAAGGTAAAAATTTGCCCTATCTGATCTGCACCGCAACCTGGACTCTGGGTCGCGTTTGAGCTGCTGGCACAACTGCTGCAAGATCCGCCCGACATGGGCTCAACCACAGCCATGCCATTTTCGACTGCGACGACACGAGCTTGCATTTCTATCATGGAGCGGTCACCTGTGACAGGTTGTCAACCATGAACAGGAGTGTGGCAGCGGGCACCTCACCTAGTGCAGTTATCTGGTACTGTCCAATATGATGGGCATATAGGCTCATTAAACCTTGGCTAGTTAATCCGGTTGGAGGGTTGTTGCCGAGCTGCTCGAGTGGCTCAATGAAAATCGATACTATCGAAAGACCATCGCTATAAATTTGGTGAATAACGTTATGCTGTTTGCCAGGTAGTTCACGTATATTTTCTCTGATGAGGAAATATCCAGACGGTAATTTGCGTATCCGCCAGTTGGATTTTGTTTCAATTTCCTTGCTCGGCAGCACTATGGTTTTTTTGTTTATATAACCTGCTTGAAACTGGCTACGTTCAGGCGCTTGCCCAATATCAACCTGTGAAAAAGTGAACTCGCCAGCATTTCTTAGCTTGCTGTCGAGTTTGACGAATTTAAGCAGCAGGCCAGATTCAGCATCTGCCCATAGTTGATAGGCATAACGGTAACCATCATTGGGGATGAGACTGAGCCCTATGCTGTTGCGGCTGGCGATTGTTGATGTGCCCAGACTTTTGATGGTGTAATTCTCACTGATGCTGCTTGTATTGGCTGGCAGCAGTTCAGGGAAAAACTGGTGATGTTGACGACGTTCAACTTTTACCTGATCGCCATTCGGAATGTAGCAATAAACTGCATCATTGATACGAACGAATGCATGAGGCGGGCCTGATAATATGTCGAGCTTGGCTAACTCCCCCGCGCTATCAATACGATGCGCGATGTGAGATATGTCTACACGTCCATCATGCTGATACATAAAAGTGCCATCGTAACTGAGCTGCGCCGTAGCTTTGGCAATGTGACCTAGTGTGGCATTGAGGTTGCTGTCAGTGGCGGCGTTGGCGGGTAAGTAAAAACAAGTCAAGCAAATTAACAACCATCTCATCGACTACGCTCCGCCGGAATTTCATAACTGGCATTGACGAATGGTGAATTCACACCCGCAGAATAGTCACGATGGGCAGCGATGAATTCGTTGATTTGTGCTGGATCAATTTGCGCCATTTGGGTTACTTGAGGTTGCTTGGCAGGGGTGTTGATCGCCAGCGTGGTAGGGTTGTTGGGTGTCAGGTTAAGGGCGCTCCAGCTCACCAACATCACTGCGGCAACTGATGCGGCGACGGGCAGGGCATATCTGTGCATCATTGATTTACGTTGCGGCGCAAGTATTGTTGGCTCATTTGCGAGTTGAGCGCTGACGCGTTGGGCGATGCTGGGAGTGTGTACAGGAGTCAGCCGCAGCACATCGCCGATGAGGTGATATGTTTGCCACTGAGATGGGTAATCGCTGTCACGTTTGTAATCACGGATGAATAATTCAAGCTGAGCAGAGTCCAACTCACCATCGACGGCAGCGGAAACGATATCCATCTGTTCGATTGCACCAGTGTTGTTTAATTTAGCTGTATTTTGCATGATAAATCCTTACCATCGTGTTTCAGTATTGGTACCCAAAATAGGGCGTAATCTTGCTGCGATCGCTTCGCGTGCGCGGAATATACGTGAGCGTACCGTACCTATCGGGCAGTTCATTGTTTCAGCAATTTCTTCATAACTCAGCCCCTCAATTTCTCGTAAGGTAATGGCTGTGCGCAGGTCTTCTGGCAACGCAGCCATCGCATCGTTAACTACTTGCCCGATTTCCTTGGACAGTAACTCACTTTCGGGTGTGTTGAGTTCCTGTAACGCTTCTGCACCCTCGAACCCTTCAGATTCTTCAGCGTCGAATTCAGTCACTGTCGGCGCACGACGACCGCGCGCCATTAAATAATTTTTCGCAGTATTGATACCTATACGATAAAGCCATGTATAAAAAGCCGCATCGCCACGAAAAGTAGCCAAAGCCCGATAGGCTTTGATAAAAGTCTCTTGCGAGATATCCTCGACCTCGTGCGAATCGCGCACGAAACGAGACAGCAGTCGCGCTAAACGACGTTCATATTTCAATACCAGCAGATCAAATGCACGTTTATCACCGCGCTGCACACGCTCTACCAGTTGTTGATCGAGTTCACGATCAGTCATTATTCGTATTCATCCCTGAATTTTTGTCGTGATGGCAAGTATTACCATCTTAATGTTATTTGTAGGTAAAGACTTGTATTGTGTTAATAAAGTTCAGTACCTAAGTGATAAAAATAAAAAAAGCGGCGTAAACGCCGCTTTTTTTATTGAGTCTTGATGCTTAGTAGCACAAGGTTACAACATCGTCATCCATAGCTTGCTGGATAACATATGCGCCACCAATTGTTTCTTCGATTTCAGGAATCAGATCATGACCCCATAGTTCCAAGGTTGGGGTGCAAACCTTGAATTTTACGCCAGCTTCGTGTGCGTCTTTGATAAAGTCATACACGCTCTTAGGTGAGCCTTCTTGAACAAATAATTTTTCTGCGAAGCCCTTAACAGCCAATTCGCCAGAACGTGCAGTCAAGATTACTTCAACTTCATATTCCATCGCAGCTGCAACAGTTGCTTGGAAAAATGGTGCGCCCAATTCAGAAGGATTCGATGGATCGGTGTTGACCATCATAATCATTAGCTTATCAGCCATGTGTTTTTCTCCATAAGTTAAATAAAAGTGATGCTTAATTACGTCAAAAAAAGCTTTTGGATTATAGCAATAAATTCAAGTCGTGACGATATTTTAATTCGACATCACTATTGTTTCACAACTCAAAACTGTTGATTTTTCTACCTTGCCGTACGCCGTGGTATTTGTTAATTGACTACTAACTAAGCAGGTCTCGTTACTGCACTTTATAGGCAGATAGTTAATCAATTTTTAGCGCCGCTCATTAGTCGTTATACTGTCGTTTTTTTAGGAAAGTGTGTCGCATGAGTCAGATGGATGCATTATTGTTATATTGCCGTGCAGGTTTTGAAAAAGAGTGCGCGGCCGAAATCATTGCGAATGCCGAGCAATTGGGCGTGCATGGTTATGTGAAAGCAGAGCCTGGTTCAGCCTGGGTGCTATTTCAGGGCGCATCGGCTGAAGATATCAGTTTGTTGACGACAGAATTACCGTTCTATCGGCAGATTTTTACACGCCAGTGGATACGCGTTTCGCCATTGTTGGAAAATTTGCCAGAAGGTGATCGCCTTAGTGCCGTGCGTGCACGTGTTGCCGAGTTGGCGCCACGTTACAGTGAAGTTTGGGTGGAAACACCTGACACCGATGCGGCAAAAACGCGTTTAGGGTTTTGTGGACGTTTCACTAAGCCACTAACCAATGCGCTGGAAAAGAAGAATCAGTTGGCGCTGGGTACTAGTGCCCCACGTTTGCATGTGTGTTTTGTAGCGGATGATGCGGCCTTCGTCGGCGTGATTGATGCGGATAACTCTTCGCCGTGGTTTATGGGCATCCCTCGCGTGCGGGTGGGCAAGGATGCCCCTAGTCGTTCCGCAGGCAAGCTGGTTGAAGCGTTGATGGTGATGATACCTGAAGATCGTGCGCATGAATTGAAAGCGGGTATGCGTGCCGTGGATTTGGGGGCGGCACCTGGTGGTTGGTCGTGGGTGCTGGCATTGCGTGGTATTCGCGTCACTGCGGTGGATAATGGTCCGATGTCAGCCGTAGCAATGGCGACTGAAATGATAGAGCATGTACGCGGTGATGGCTTTAGTTATCGCCCGCATCGTCCTGTGAATTGGCTGGTGTGTGACATGGTGGAAAGTCCTTCACGTATTGCGCAACTAGTCGCTGAATGGATAGCGCGTGGACATGCGCGTCATGCGATTTTTAATTTGAAACTGCCTATGAAAAAGCGCCTGGAAGAGGTGCGTCGCTGCGCTGATATCATCGAGCAACGTCTGGCGCGTGAAGATATCAACTATAGTATTGAAATAAAACAGTTATATCACGATAGAGAAGAAGTTACCGTGTGCTTGATGCAGGATAAAGCACTACGTTAACAGGAGGCTGTCATGTTAGCTACACGCACAGTTGCATTCATTTCGGTATTGCTGGTGCTGGTATGGTCAGGTTATCAGCCGCATGACTATTTCACATGGTTACTGGAAGTGACGCCAGTACTCGTTGCGCTGCCAGTATTGATTATCACGCGTCAGCGTTTTCCATTAACGCCATTAAGTTATATCCTCATTGCCGTACATGCAGTGATTTTGATGATAGGCGGGCATTACACTTATGCCGAAGTGCCATTATTTAATTGGCTACGTGATGCCTGGGATTTGTCGCGCAATCATTACGACAGGTTGGGACATTTAGCGCAGGGTTTTGTACCAGCAATGATAGCGCGGGAGGTTTTGCTCCGCACCACGACCTTGCAAGCAGGCAAGATGCTGTTCTTTTTAGTCGTGTGTGTTTGTCTCGCGATTAGCGCCACTTACGAGATCGTAGAGTGGATGGTTGCTGCAACGAGTGGCAGCGATGCGGTTGCATTTTTAGCGACGCAAGGTGATGTGTGGGATACGCAAAAGGATATGCTGATGGCACTGATAGGTAGTGTGTTGGCGCCAATTTTGCTGGCCGCTCGTCAGGATGCTCAACTTAAACAACTCCAGCTACGCCATTCTGCAGATTTATAGCGGTTATTGTTGGCGTATTTTTTGCTTATGACGATATAGCTTTGTGGGATAAAATACAAAATAACGATGGAATATTTGCCGTGATTAATGCAATGAATTTAAGGAAATGAATATGCGAGCACCAACAAAAGTAACATTGACGTTTGATAACGGCCAGCCACCTATTGAGCTACCTGTATCGGCGGGGACATTAGGCCCTGATGTGATTGATATTCGCAGCCTTAGTCAGCATGGTTATTTAACTTACGATCCTGGCTTCATGGCGACAGCGAGCTGCTCATCGCAAATTACTTACATTGATGGGGATGCGGGTTTGCTGTATTACCGTGGTTACCCGATAGAGCAACTTGCGCAACATGCTGATTTTGTTGAAGTGTCATATTTGTTGATCTTCGGTGAATTGCCTACGCCCGAACAAAAGCGGGATTTTGAGCAAGGTGTGCGCCGTCATACCATGCTCCACGATCAAGTAAATAACGTGTTCCGTGGTTTCCGTCGTGATGCGCATCCGATGGCGGTAATGGTCGGGGTAACCGGCGCATTATCAGCGTTTTACCATGATGCAATGGACGCGTTTGATGTGCATAATCGTAAAATTTCGGCTTATCGTTTGATGGCGAAAGTGCCGACTATCGCAGCGATGTCATACAAGTACAATATGGGGCAGCCATTTGCCTATCCGCAAAATCGTTTAGGTTATGCTGAGAATTTCTTGCACATGATGTTCTCCACGCCGTGTGAGCCGTACGAAGTTAATCCCGTACTGGCGCGAGCGCTGGATAAAATATTGATATTGCATGCCGATCATGAGCAGAATGCATCAACTTCCACTGTGCGTTTGGCGGGTTCGTCCGGGGCAAATCCATTTGCTTGCGTTGCGGCAGGGATGGCCTCGTTGTGGGGTCCGTTGCATGGTGGCGCGAATGAAGCGGTGTTGAAAATGCTTGAGGAAATCGGCGATGTGTCGCGCATTCCTGAGTTTGTGGCGCGCGCTAAAGACAAAACCAATCCATTCCGCCTGATGGGGTTCGGACATCGTATCTATAAAAACATGGATCCACGTGCCGCAGTCATGCGCCAGACTTGCCATGAAGTGCTGGATGAGTTGAATTTGAATGATGATCCATTATTCAAAATCGCGCTGGAATTAGAGCAAATTGCATTGCAAGATGAATATTTCATTGCGAAAAAACTCTACCCTAATGTGGATTTTTACTCGGGTATCGTGTTCCGTGCATTAGGTATTCCAACGTCGATGTTTACGGCGATTTTTGCTATGGCGCGCACAGTAGGTTGGGTGGCACAGTGGAATGAAATGCTGTCTGAGCCGGGCCATCGCATTGGTCGTCCCCGTCAGCAATATACAGGTGTAGAACGGCGCGATTATGTGCCTATAGATCAACGAGGTTAAACAGTGAACCAGCTATCTGCGCCGGATCAGGCTGATTGGCTGGAGTCGCTGTATCAACAATATCTGCTTAATCCGCAATCTGTCAGTGCGGATTGGCAGACTTATTTCGCTAACTTGGCAATGCCCGCTGCGGCTGCCCAAGCGGGTTTGTGCGATCAGCAGCAAGTCAGTGTGCTACGACTGATTAACGCGTACCGCTTCCTGGGTGTACGTTTGGCGCAATTGGATCCGCTGCAACGCTACCCACAACCTGATATTCCTGAATTAGACCCCGCTTATTATGGCCTAATGGCGGTGGATATGGCGATGGTGTTTGACACGGGGTCGCTGGTTGGTCCTGCGCGTGCGAGTCTGGCTGAGATAGTGGCCACCTTAAAACAAACTTACTGTGGCACGTTGGGTGTGGAATACATGTACATTAGTGATAATGTGCGCAAACGCTGGTTGCAACAACGTTTGGAAGGCAGTCTGGCTACACCACAGTTGGATATTGCGATGCAGCAACGCATATTGGCTGATTTGACTGCGGCAGAGACCCTGGAGCGGTTTTTACATACGCGTTATGTTGGTCAGAAGCGGTTTTCACTTGAGGGGGCAGAAACCCTTATCCCGATGTTGCAGCAGTTGATTCTGGGTGCGGCTGCAAACGGTGTCGAAGAAATTGTGCTGGGCATGGCGCACCGCGGGCGTATCAACGTGCTAGTGAATGTGCTGGGTAAGCCATTAACACAACTCTTTGACAGCAATGTGAAAAATGCAGAGGCTTTGACAGGAGATGTGAAATACCATCAAGGTTTTTCCACCGATGTCACTACGCCTCATGGAGTCGTTCATTTAGCATTGGCATTCAATCCGTCACACCTGGAAATTGTTCATCCTGTAGTTCGTGGTTCAGTGCGCGCGCGTCAGCAGCGACGCGGGGATGATTTGGGTAATGAAGTCATGCCAGTGATCATTCATGGTGATGCCGCATTTTCAGGGCAGGGTGTGGTGATGGAGAGCCTGAATATGTCAGAAACGCGCGGCTACGATACAGGTGGCGCGGTGCATATTGTTATCAATAACCAAATCGGTTTTACGACGTCTGATACGCGTGATAGTCGTTCATCGTTGTACTGTACCGATGTGGCGAAACTGGTGGAAATCCCAGTGTTACATGTCAATGCGGATGATCCTGAAGCGGCGGTGATGGCGGTACAAATTGCTTTGGATTATCGACGTGAGTTTCATAAGAACATCATCATTGATTTGGTGTGTTTACGTAAACATGGGCATAACGAGCAGGACGAGCCAGCAGTCACACAGCCACTTATGTATCAGCGTGTTAATGCGCATCGTGGCACGCGGCAACTGTATGCGGATAAGCTGGTTGCGGCGGGTAGTGTTGAGACATTACCGCTACAGTTAATCGCTGATTATCGCGAGCGTCTGGAATCCGAGGAGCGCATCGTCGCCCCTGCAGTATCGTTGTATAAACGCAGCTACGCGGCACATTGGGAGACATATCGTCAGCATGATTGGCGATATCCTGCTGAAACGGTAGTTTCAATAAATCAGCTGGCGGAACTGGGTGAGAAAATCACGGCTGTGCCGGATGGTTTTACCCTGCATGCTCGCGTGGGAAAAGTGATCAGTGACAGGCGTGCGATGACGAGTGGCGAGCAATTGGTGGACTGGGGTATGGCAGAGAATTTAGCCTATGCCAGCTTGCTGCGTGATGGTTATCCCGTGCGCCTGGCGGGGCAAGATAGCGGGCGTGGCACATTTTTCCATCGCCACGCCGTATGGCATGACCAGCATCGTGAACGCTGGGATGCGGGGGAATATATTCCGTTGCAGCATATTTATCCCAATCAGCCGCATTTCATAGTGATAGATACTTTATTGTCCGAGCTGGCGGTACTTGCCTTTGAGTATGGTTATGCCAGCGCCGAGCCCGACGAGCTGGTGATATGGGAAGCGCAGTTTGGCGATTTTGCCAATGGTGCGCAAGTCGTGATAGATCAGTTTATCTCCAGTGGCGAAGCTAAATGGGGGCGTTTATGCGGACTGACCTTGTTGTTGCCGCATGGGCAAGAAGGGCAGGGGCCCGAACATTCTTCAGCGCGATTGGAGCGCTATTTGCAATTGTGCGCCAATGACAATATGCAAGTGTGTCAGCCCAGTAATGCGGGTCAGATGTTCCATTTACTGCGGCGGCAAATGTTACGGCCTTATCGCAAGCCGTTAATCGTGATGACTCCCAAGAGCTTGTTGCGCGCCAAACAGGCTGGTGTGCCATTGCTTGAGCTTGCGCAGGGTGGCTTTGCGGTGTTGATTGATGAAATTAAGCCCCTGACATCGGTGCGGCGTGTAGTGTTGTGTAGTGGTAAGGTGTATTACGATTTACTTGCAGCGCGGGAGCTAATTGGCAGTAGCGACATTGCGTTGATACGTATAGAGCAACTATATCCTTTCCCTCGATTGGAATTGTCTGTAATGCTGTCCAAATATGCAGCAACGCCAGATGTGGTGTGGCTGCAGGAAGAACCCCAAAATCAAGGTGCGTGGTTCGCCATACAACATCATTTATTAGCTTGTTTGCATGGTTCGCAAACTTTGCGTTATGTGGGTCGAGATTTTTCAGCGTCGCCTGCGGTGGGTTATCCGGAGGTATATGAAGCCCAAAAACATAGCTTTATTGAAGAGGTCTTTGCCGCATGATAGTCGATGTTAAAACACCTGAATTATCTGAATCTATTGCCGAAGGCACTTTGCTGGAATGGCATAAACAGGTCGGTGAGCAGGTGCAGCGTGATGAAACGCTGATTGATCTGGAAACTGATAAAGTGATACTGGAAATCGCTGCCCCGTGTAGTGGGGTGGTGGTTGAGTTGTTGCGTGAAAATGGTGCCGTGGTCAATGCTGGCGAGGTGATAGCACGCATAGATAACGGCGAACATGGCGAGTTGGTCCCGACTGATGTCGTGATAGAGATTGTGCCGAAAGTTGAGCAAATAATATCTGTACCTGCTGAAACACATCAAGTTGCAGCCGTAGTTGTACAACAGCCAGCTCTGCAGTTAGGCGCGCCTGTCGCAACCCCGCAAATTAAATCGCACAGGCAAGCTATGAGTCGTTTGCGTCAGCGTATTGCTGAGCGTTTAGTGACAGCCCAACATACTGCGGCGGTATTGACGACGTTTAATGAAGTCAATATGCAACCGATTAAAGACTTGCGTGAACGTTATCAAACTGATTTTGTGCGTGAGCATGGTGTAAAACTTGGTTTCATGTCATTTTTTGTTAAAGCGGCGGTGTTAGCTCTTCAGCAATTCCCTGTAATCAACGCGGCGATTGATGGCTCGGATATGGTTTATTACGATGAGTATCACGTAGGTATTGCAGTTTCGACCAGCCGTGGGTTAGTTGTGCCAGTGTTGCGTCATGCAGATCAATTGAGTTTTGCTCAGATTGAGCAATCTATATCTGATTTGGCTAAGCGAGCCGAGGCGATGGCATTGGATTTTGGCGAATTGCAGGGTGGTACCTTTTCGATTAGTAATGGTGGGGTGTTTGGCTCGTTACTGTCCACGCCCATCATTAATCCGCCGCAGTCTGCGATTTTAGGTATGCACACCATACAAGATCGTCCTATTGCTGAAAATGGGCAAGTTGTCATTCGCCCGATGATGTATTTGGCGTTGTCGTATGACCACCGTTTGATCGACGGACGTGACGCGGTGAGGTTTTTAGTGGAAATAAAAACCGCGCTGGAAGATCCAGCGCGGTTGATGTTGGGATTGTAAGCTGTCGGTATTGACACAGCTTACAGTGTTGTTCTAAACGCTGAAAGGATGGCGTAAAACGATGGTTTCTTCACGATCCGGGCCAGTGGAAATCATGTCTATAGGCACTTCACATAATTCTTCCATACGTTTCAAATAAGCGCGGGCATTAGCGGGAAGTTGGTCAAAGTCTTTGATCCCCACTGTGCTATCTGTCCAGCCTGGCATTTCTTCGTAAACGGGTTCACAGTCGGATAATGTTTCTGCGCCTACAGGGAGGATGTCAGAATAGCCATCGGCTAATTTATAGCCCACGCAAATTTGCAGCGTTTCCATGCCGTCAAGCACGTCCAGTTTAGTTACGCATAAGCCGGATACGCCGTTGATTTGTATGGAGCGTTTTAATGCAGCCGCATCGAACCAGCCACAACGGCGCGCGCGTCCTGTGGTAGAACCAAATTCATGGCCACGTTCGGCCAAGTATCTGCCATTGTCGTCAAACAACTCAGTCGGGAATGGGCCAGAACCAACGCGGGTGGTATAGGCTTTGGTGATGCCCAGTACGTAGTGCAGGGTATGTGGCCCGACGCCTGCACCGGTGGCTGCGCCACCCGAGGTGCAGTTGCTGGAGGTAACAAATGGATAGGTGCCGTGATCGATGTCGAGCAATGTACCTTGAGCACCTTCAAACAATAAATTGCTGCCGCCACGATTCGCTTCGTAAAGTAAACGCGGCACGTCGGCGACCATGGGTTTGATGCGCTCAGCCAACAGCATGGTTTCGTCCAAAACTTGATTGAAATCCACGATATCAGTATTGAAATAATTTTTCAGTACAAAATTGTGATAGTCCAGCACTTCGCCTAATTTGGCAGCAAAGCGTTCACGGTGGAATACATCCTGAAGACGGATGGCGCGACGCGCGACTTTGTCTTCATAAGCAGGACCGATACCCCGTCCCGTTGTGCCGATTTTGGCATTGCCTTTGGCACGTTCCCGAGCCTGGTCTATGGCAATGTGATAGCCTAGTATCAAAGGGCAGGCCTCAGATATTTTCAAGCGTGAAGCAACATCCACCCCGTGGGTGGCAAGCATGTCCATTTCTTCCAGCAGTGCTGCCGGGGAAACGACGACACCATTGCCGATGTAGCAAGTGACGTTGTCCCGCAAGATGCCAGAAGGGATAAGATGTAGTACGGTTTTTTTACCCGCGACTACTAAGGTATGACCTGCATTGTGACCACCTTGAAAGCGAACCACGCCTTGGGCGTGATCAGTTAGCCAATCTACTATCTTGCCCTTACCTTCATCACCCCACTGAGTGCCAATGACGACGACGTTTTTACTCATATTTATTTCCAATTTGTTCAATAATGATTTTTGCGATGTGCGTGATGCGAGTTTTAAGCTTGCGGGCGTGGTTTTATGATCCAGCTGCCATCAGGTTCCTGGGTGAGCATGCGGTCACAACCGTACTCGTGCTGGGTATCTTCGTGACCAGGTAAGTCGGCAATGACAATCTCACCTGCGTTGCGTAATTCTGCGATTTTTTCGTGTAACTTTGCATTTTTGGCATAGGGGGCAAGGATCGCTTTCGCACCTGGCGCACGCCAAAAACGAGTGGCGATTTCACGCAAGTCCATACTGAAGCCAGTTGCTGCACGAGCGCGCCCAAAGCTGATGCCGACTTCATCGTAACGCCCACCTTGTGCAAGTGGCACTGGATGGTTCTGGTGGTAAACTGCAAATATCACGCCGCTGTGATAGCAGTAACCACGTAATTCCGCCAGGTCGATATTGATATTCGCATCACCTTTTAATTCGGTAGTGATGGCTTTGAGTTCTTCCAGTGCTTGGCTGATGTCTAGCTGGCTTGGCAGAACACGGAAAGCCTCTTCCAGCACTTCGACTCCACCATATAAACGAGGCAAGGCGCAGAATGCATCTTGTACATGCTTTTCTAAATGTGAAGTGAGTTCGCGCAGCGTGGTGACATCCTTGGCTTGTAATGCGGCAAACAGCGCAGGAACTTGTGCCTCGTCTATATTGGCATAGGTCAGTAAACCGCGGAATACGCCAGCATGGCCAATGTCCAAATGCAGATCATTAATGCCTACTATTTTGAGCGCATTAAGCATGAGTTTTTGTATTTCTACGTCCGCTTCAAAACTGCCATGACCATATAGTTCTGCGCCCAACTGCATGAGCTCGCGTGAACGGTTTGTGCCGTCAGGTAGCGTGTGCAATACAGAGCCTGCGTAACATAAACGAGTTACGCCCTGGCGATTCAGCAGGTGTGCATCTATGCGTGCGACTTGTGGGGTGATATCCGCACGCACACCCATGGTTTTGCCGGTGATTTGATCGACCAGCTTAAAAGTTTTGAGATCTAAATCACCACCGGCACCCGTTAACAGGGATTCGATATATTCGATGAGTGGGGGAGTCACTAACTCATAGCCGTGTACGCGGAATAAATTAAGTATGCTGCAACGCAGATTTTCCATGCGTAATGCAGTTGGAGGAAGTAAGTCTTCTATGTATTCGGGGAGTAACCATTTATGCATGTTAGCGCACCATTATCAGTATCAGTAAGCCCATAATCATGGAGAAGAGACCAACTGTACGCAATTGGCCATCGTTAAAGTCTATCATTTTAGTAAAAGTTTCACGCCATAATTTTGGTAAAATTAGCGGCAAAATGCCCTCGATTATAAAAACGAGGGCAAATGCACTTGCTAATTCAACCAGCATTTATCGACTAGCTTTCGGTGACTTCATATATTTGAAGAAGGCTGAATTGGGTTCTAAAACAAGTACATCATTCTTGTTCTTGAAGCTTTGGCGATAAGCATCCATGCTGCGATAGAAAGCGTAGAACTCAGGATTTTGTGAGTAAGCTGCAGCATAAATCGTACTGGCTTTAGCGTCGCCTTCACCTTTGACACGTTGCGCATCACGATATGCTTCTGCAATAATAATTTCGCGTTGGCGGTCGGCATCTGCACGAATTTTTTCAGCTTCGGCAGAACCTGTAGAGCGTAATTCATTGGCAACACGTTTACGTTCAGCTTCCATACGACGATACACTGAGTCGCTGACTTCTTGCGGTAAATCAACGTGCTTAATACGAACGTCCATTACTTGCACGCCGATTTTGCGCGCATCCTGATCAGCTTTTAAACGTAGTGAGGCCATAATTTCATCACGCTCACCAGAGACAACTTCATGCACTGTGCGTTTACCAAATTCGGCACGCAGGCTGTCGTTGATGGTTTGTTGCAAACGTGTTTGTGCGCGAGTTTCATCACCACCGACACTGACATAATATTGCTTAACATCGATGATGCGCCATTTGGCAAAATAATCGACCAGGACATTTTTCTTTTCTGACGTAATGAAACGGTCAGGGTCCGCTGGATCCAGGGTTAAGATGCGTGTGTCAAAATAACGCACATTCTGCAATATAGGCAGTTTGAAATATAGACCCGGATTTTTATCTACGGCAACGACTTCACCAAGCTGAAAAACCATGGCGTTTTGACGTTGATCGACTGTATATATAGTCATGCTCGCAACGATGAGCAAGCCCAATAATGTAACTGCAATGATGTTGAATTTTTTCATGGTCTTTCCTCCCGGTCACGACTGCGGAAGGCATCACGGGAGCGTCCTGTTTCAGTTGTGCTAGGGTCGCTGGCAGCAGGTTTGGCAGCATCTGTGGTTGGGACGGCAGGCGTTGTCGGTGACGCTGTTCCAGGTGTGCTCATTTGCATTAGTTTGTCGAGTGGCAAGTAGATCAGGTTGTTGCCGCCTTTACTGCTGTCTACCAATACTTTGCTGGTACTGGTCAGTACTTGCTGCATCATATCCAAATACATACGGTCGCGGGTCACTGCTGGTGCTTTGCTATATTCAACCAACACTTGCTTGAAGCGACTGGCTTCACCTTCCGCATTAGCGATGGTGGATTGTTTATAACCATTAGCCTCTTCACTCAAGCGTGCCGCCATACCCCGTGCTTTAGGGATTACGTCGTTGGCATAGGCTTGACCTTCGCTCTTCAAACGTTCACGGTCTTGACCAGCTTTAACTGCATCATCGAAAGCAGCTTGGACTTCTTGCGGAGGTTGTGCGTTTTGCAAGGTGACTTTGCTGACACTGATGCCAGTTTTATATCGATCGAGCGCATCTTGTATGTTTTTAGTGGCGCGTGCGGCAACATCAGCACGACCTTCATAAAGTACATAATCCATTTGGCTTTTGCCCACGATTTCGCTCATGACGCTTTCAGCAACTTGGCGTACCGCGTCATCAGCTGAACGATTGCTGAATAGGTAGTCTTCAGGATCCTTCAGGGTGTATTGCACAGCAAATTGAATGTCAACAATGTTTTCATCGTCAGTAAGCATAAGTGACTCTTTTAGCATTTTGCTTTTGACATTGTTCCGGTAACCGACTTCTACAGTGCGGACTTGCTCGATATTTACGACTTGCACACTTTCTATTGGCATGGGCAAGTGCCAGTTCGGCCCTGGTTGAGTGGTTTCGATGAATTTGCCAAAACGCAGTACGACACCACGCTCGCCTGTATCAACAATATAGAAGCCCGAAGCCAGCCAGATCGCAACAATAACTGCCGCAATAATGCCTAAACCACCCGCATTAAATCCGGGTGTGTTACTACCTCCAGCTGACCCGCCGCCGAATAAAGTGTTGAGTTTGGCATTGAATTTTTTCCAAAGCTCATCCAAGTCAGGTGGGCCCTCGTTTTTTTTGCCCCATTGTGGGTCATTCCATGCCATGTTTAATCCAATTCTGGGTGATATTCATTATTTACAATATTTACTTGCGTGTTTTGCGCTGTGGGTAACATAAAATCTTGCTTGGCCGCAGCCAGGGTTTCACGTAAGTATGCCACACCTGCCCCTGTTTTAGCACTGAGTCGTATCTCCGAGATTTTACCATATTCGTCACGCACTATGCCTGCTGTGCCGGCGCATAAATCTATTTTGTTCATAATCAGAATCTGCGGCACACTGGCAGCGCCGATTTCGGCCAATACTTTATTGACTTCGATGATGTGTTTGTCACGCATCGGGCTGGCAGCGTCGACGACATGCAACAGCAAATCAGCCTGTATGGTTTCTTCCAGTGTTGCCCGAAAGCTTTCAACCAAAGTATGCGGCAGGCGGGTGATGAATCCTACTGTATCTGAAATCACCAACTCGCCGACATCAGGTAAAAATAATTGGCGCGTGGTGGTATCCAGAGTCGCAAATAATTGGTCAGCAGCATAACTATCCGCGTGGGTGAGGGCATTAAATAAGCTTGATTTTCCTGCGTTGGTATAGCCCACCAGTGAAATTGACATGACACGGTTGCGGCTACGTGCGCGGCGTTGTATGCCTCGCTGTTGCTTCAGTTTGGCCAGTCGGTCTTTCAGTAATTTAACCCGCTTGCCGATTAAACGGCGATCGGTTTCTAATTGCGTCTCACCTGGTCCACGTAAACCAATACCGCCCTTTTGGCGTTCCAAGTGTGTCCAGCCGCGCACTAATCGGGTAGAAAGATGGGCCAGTTGTGCTAACTCAACTTGCAAAATGCCTTCTGCACTTTTGGCGCGACTGGCAAATATGTCGAGAATAAGTGTGGTTCTGTCCACTACGCGACATTGTAAGGCTTGCTCTAGATTGCGTTCTTGCGCAGGAGATAATGCGTGGTTGAATATCACCACACCCGCCTCAGTCGCGTTGACCATGCTGGCAATTTCTTCTACTTTACCTGAGCCCGCAAATAATGCAGAGTCAGGGCGTGCACGTTTGCCTTCGATTAGCCCAATGATTGTTAAGCCTGCACTTTCAGCGAGTCTGTGTAACTCTTCTACACTATCTTGATAATCTGCTTCGCCAAAGTTAATGCTGACCAGTAAAACCCGCTCACTGCCACTGTGTCGTTCAAACATCCGTTACTAAACCTAAACAGTCGCAGCTTGCAATGGTACTGGGCGGGATGGCACGATGGTGGAGATGGCGTGTTTGTACACCATTTGGGTGACCATGTTTTTTAGCAGGATGATGTACTGATCATATGCTTCAATCTGTCCCTGCAGTTTGATGCCATTGACTAAATAAACTGAAACGGGAACGCTATCTGTGCGTAATGTTTCAAGGAAAGGTGTTTGTAGCAACAACCCTTTGTTATTTTTAGCTGTGTTCATAATGGGTGCTCCCTATGGTTTTTCGTAATGGTATCGTAATTATAAAGACGCTTATTTACGCAACAGGTTCACTGCGATGGCAATTAATTTAATTGTAGGTGTAAGTTTTAGGTGTTTGTATCTAGTTTGTCTTTGCATTTTAATATCAATATCGTATGCTTGTATTGTAGCAGTTTGGCTGGGTGGCTTAATTAAATTTAATAAATAATAGTGGAGATACTTAATGAGTGATTGCACGCAATTTCCAGCGTGGAAAGAGTTAAAAGACCATAAAAGGGATATGGCCAAAATCCAGATGAGGTTTTTATTTGCAGAGGACCCCAAGCGATTTAAGCGCTTCTCTATGGAAGCTGTTGGTATTCTGCTGGATTACTCAAAAAATAGAATCACTAACACGACGATGCGTTTATTGACCCAAATTGCGATGGATGCAGAGCTGCCCAATGCTATCAACGCTATGTTTAGTGGTGAAAAGATTAATAAAACTGAAGGTCGTGCTGTATTGCACACAGCGTTGCGTAATCAATCAGATCAGCCCGTTGTTGTTGATGGTGAAGATGTGATGCCTTTGGTTCGTGGTGTATTGGCGCGGATGCGAATATTTACTGATGCTGTGCGTAATGGCGAATGGCTGGGGTATACCGGGAAGCGTATTACTGATGTGGTGAATATCGGCATTGGTGGGTCTGATTTGGGGCCAGTCATGGTGACACAGGCTCTGACCTATTATGCGCAAAAAGGCTTGCAAGCGCATTTTGTTTCTAATGTTGATCCTAGTCAGATGATGGAAACATTGGCGATTGTTGATCCGGAAACAACGCTTTTTATTGTGGCATCAAAAACTTTCACAACCCCTGAAACGTTGCTTAATGCGCAAGCCGCGCGGCGTTGGTTAGTTAAGCAGCTTGGTACTGAAAAAGCAGTGGCACAGCATTTTGTTGCGATTTCGACAAACACCAAAAAAGTTCAGGCGTTTGGGATCGATACTGCCAACATGTTTGAGTTTTGGGATTGGGTGGGTGGGCGTTATTCTATATGGTCAGCCGTGGGTTTGCCTGTGGCGCTGATGATAGGCATGGATAACTTTGAGGAGTTGCTGGCGGGTGGTTATGCGATGGACGAACATTTCCGCAGTGCGCCATTAGAGAAAAATATGCCCGTTGTTATGGCATTGCTGGGGATCTGGCATAACGATTTTTGGAATGCAGACAGCCATGCGGTATTTCCATATGATCAATATTTAGGCCGCTTCCCTGCGTATCTGCAGCAGTTGGACATGGAAAGTAACGGTAAAAGCGTGACTTTTGATGGCAAGATGGTGCATTGTCAAACGGGTCCGATTATTTGGGGTGAGCCTGGCTGCAATGGACAACATGCATTTTTTCAATTGGTGCATCAAGGAACGCGTTTAGTACCAGCAGACTTTTTGGTGGCGGTGGAATCGCATTATCCTGTTGAACATCAGCATGAAGTGCTGTTGTCTAACTGCTTTGCACAGACCAAAGCCTTGATGCGAGGCAAAACACGGGATGAGGCGCGTGTGGAGTTGATTCGCGGGGGGGTGACTGGGGATAGTTTGGAAGCGCTGTTGCCGCATAAGGTTTTTCCTGGGAACCGTCCTTCTAGCACTTTGCTTTACCGTAAGCTTACACCACGTACTTTGGGTTCATTGATAGCGTTGTATGAGCATAAGGTGTTTGTACAAGGGGTAATCTGGAATATCAATTCGTTTGATCAGTGGGGTGTGGAGTTGGGTAAGCAGCTTGCCGGTGCGATCGAAAGTGGCCTGTTATCTGATGAGCGTGTTACTGAACATGATAGTTCGACAAATGGCTTGATGAACGCATGTAAACGTATGCGTGCATCAAGCTAAGTGCTGGCTTTTGCACGATAGCGGTGAATGCTGTTTCGTGCAAAGTGTGATTTTTATTTATTTAACACCGAGTAATTCAACTTCAAATATGAGTGTGGCGTTAGGTGGTATGACGCCACCGGCACCGCGTGCACCATAGCCGAGTTGGGGTGGTATGGTGAGTTTGCGTACGCCGCCTACTTGCATACCCGCTACGCCCTCATCCCATCCGCGTATCACCTGACCTGCGCCTAGGTGAAAACTGAATGGCTGGTTGCGATCTTTGCTGGAATCAAATTTGGTGCCATTAGTTAACCAGCCAGTGTAGTGCACGCTGACCATTTGTCCTGCTTGAGCGGTAGCGCCGGTGCCTGTAGTAATGTCTTCGTAAACGAGTCCTGATTCTGTGGTCATGGTTTTGTGTGCCTTAAGTGGTGTATTTTGGGTATCGCTTACTGCCGCGGAGAATTGAGACGTGCTGAGTAAAATGATGGCCAGGGTGATGGCATGTAAGTATGGCTTATGCAAAACGTCTCCTTTAAATTAAAACGGTAAAAATACCATTCTACCTGCTGTTTGTGCAAGTCGGTTAATGCTTCAATTGATGCAGTCTGCACCAGTTGATATTGGTCGCCGGTAAGTTTGCCTGATGTGTATCTAACGCTGTGATCGTCAGAGTCATTTGCAAGCAGATTGTGGTGCGATGCATCCAGATGCTAAGTGATGGGCTAACAATAACTAATTTCATGATGAGCAGCTCACGCTGATATGTTGTGCCCAATCTGGCGGCGCTGCGGCATAAGCTTCATATTCTGGATGTTCATCATAAGGGCTTTGCAGTAAGTGCATGAGTCTGTCTATTTCGCTGGTGTCATCATGGTCACGTGCGGCGACAATGGCGTTTTCGGCTAAATAATTGCGCAGTATGTATTTGGGGTTGGTGCGATTCATTTGTGCTGCACGTACCGCGTCTACACTGTGTTGTGTTTGCAGTGTAAATTTATAGCTGTTAGCCCAGGAGTCAAATGCAGCGCGGTCTACAAATAGATCGCGTATGGCTTCATTGATGGCCTCCGGCATGCTATTGAAATGAGCAAGTTGGCGCATAAAAATAGTGTAATCCACTTGATTTTCTTTGAGTATGTCAAGCAGTTGCATAATCAGCGGCACGGCTGATTTGTCGGCATTAATGCCTAATTTGGCGCACATTAAATTGATATAGGCGCTGGCAAATTGTGCAGGGTAAGTGCTCAATGCGGCTTTTGCTTCTTCTATGCTGATAACCGGGGTAAGTGCCTGTGCGAGACGAGTGAGGTTCCAGGCTGCTACGTCAGGTTGTTGGTCAAATGCATATCTCCCGGCCCGGTCGGTGTGGTTGCAAATGAACTGGGGATTGTAATTGTCTAAAAAACCGAATGGACCGTAGTCAAGTGTGAGTCCAAGGATGGACATGTTGTCAGTATTCATGACGCCATGAGCGAAGCCAACTGCTTGCCAGTGTGCCATTAACTTGGCAGTGCTGATAATGACTTGATGTAGGAATGATGAATATTTATCTGCTCTGTCAATGAGCTCTGGATAGTGCTGTGCAATAACATAGTCCGCCAGAGTGCGGACTTCATCTGCTTGTCCACGGTAGAAAAAGTATTCAAAAGATCCGAAGCGAATGAAGCTGGGTGACATGCGCATCACAACTGCTGCGGTTTCAACGGTCTCGCGATATACGGGATGACTGCTGCCAACTAGAGATAGTGCGCGAGTGGTAGGGATGCCTAGTCCATGCATGGCTTCAGAACATAAGTATTCACGTATGCTGGAGCGTAAAACCGCACGGCCATCGCTGTTGCGTGAATAAATTGTGGGGCCGGCACCCTTTAGTTGTAATTCCCAATATTGATCTTCATGCGCTATTCCGCCTAATAAAATTGCACGTCCATCGCCTAGTTGTGGCACATAGTGTCCAAATTGATGTCCCGCATAAGCCATAGCGATGGGTTGCACATTATCAGGTAATGAATTCCCGCATAGAAACTTAGTGATTTCACTGGGTAATGTTTCATCAAGTTTGCGGCTAATCAGTTTTGCGGCAGATCGATTGAAATGTAGTAGCTTGGCATCTGTCAGTGGTGTAGGTTTAACATGACTGTAAAACTTCTCCGGTAGTCTTGTGAAGTTCGATGAGCGTAACGAGTTTCTGAATAAATTCTGCATGGTGATGAAATATCCTTTGTCAGATGGACACTGAGAGATTGATTCTTTTATTGGACAATGAGACAATCTGCCAAGTGTAACAAATTGTTACAGGTTGGTTGTGGGGTTGTATCCGTATCCTAACAGGTTATTGTCTGCGACACTTATTAATTGGGCATGGTTGTTGCTTAGGTTTGTCACGTGTGTGGTTTTTCTGGATTTTATTCAATGATTGGTAGGCAACTTACAAAATCGGCGCTGTGGTTCTTGATTGGTATGACCGTCGTCGGTGCTAAGGTTGTTTATGCTGGTGAATGGACGACGGAGATTGATTTAGATTATAGGTATTTTCGTAAACCGCCTGCCGCAACTCCAACCACGATATTGGGACAGGCTGCGAGTTTTTATACTTTTTTAATTAGTGCAGGACTTGCGCCTTCTTCAGTTCCCAGTGCTGTTGTGCTTTCAGCTGCTGTATTGGCTGGGAATAATGGAAATCAGGGTAATAATCAGCCATCAGTAGTTATCCAGCCCGCATATTTTAATGAGTGGGATAACAAAACCAATTCTTTCTCGTTTAAGCCGTTTTTCCGCTGGGATAATATGGATGATGCCCGCACCCATGCTGATATACGGGAATTGGTCTGGATGTCCAGGCATGGAGCAGAAGATCATCCTTGGGTGTTGCGTGCAGGTATTGATAAGGTTTTTTGGGGTTCGGTTGAATCTCAGCATCTGGTTGATGTGATTAATCAAACGGATGAAGTTGAAAATATTAATAAAGAAAGCAAACTGGGGCAGCCCATGGTGCGAGCAACGGTGAGTCGTAGTTGGGGCACAGTTGATGCTTTTATATTGCCCTTTTTTCGTAATCGTACATTCTCTGGCACTGACGGACGTTTGCGCCCATTGGTATCACTGGATACATTGCCCGTTGCCTACCAATCTGGTGAAGGCAGCAATCATATTGATTTTGCTTTACGTTGGTCCAAATCGTTTGATAAGACGGATATAGGTATATCGCAATTTATAGGCACAAATCGTGACCCAAGAATCGCAACTGCTGCAAATTATTTAACGACGTCCAATCCTGCAGGTTTGTATATTAGTTATGACCAAATGGAACAGACCAGCATCGATGTGACGACGATACTCGGTGACTGGATAGCTAAGTTAGAAATGTTGCACAGAACTACAGATTTTGACCATTATTATGCTTATGTAACTGGTGTTGAATATTCGTTTAATAACATTAACGATACCGCGTATGACGTCAATGCTTTTCTTGAATATAACTATGATAGCCGTGGACAGGGTAAAGCTGTTTATCAAAGTGATGTGTTTACTGGTTTTCGCTTGAATTTGAATGATGCAAATTCTACCCAGATTAAGTTGGGTGTGCTGACCGACACGAATGATAGTACGCGCAGTACGCGATTACAGGTGAGTCGTCGCTTGAATGATCATTGGACCACGCTGCTAGAGGGGCAATGGTTTAACTCGGTTGATTCTGGCAATCCGCTGAATTCGTATAGAGAAGATAGTTATTTGCAGGCAACTTTGGCGCGATACTTTTAATATTGGTGATGGCAGGCAGGGTTTTTTTGTAGGTTTAAGGTAGTGATGGTTCTGGTTTATTGATTGTTAGGGGAATTAATAGTGAATTCGTTTACTCGGCGTTTTGCCGATTGGGTTGTTGCACACCGTTGGTTGATTATAGTTGTAACATTGGCGCTCATAATCGCAGCGGCGATGGGTGCGAAGCGATTAACTATGAGTGGCGATTATCGTATCTTTTTTAAGCCAGATAATCCTCAATTGCAATCATTTGATGCGATGCAGAAAATATACACTAAAAGCGATAATGTGCTGTTAGTGCTCGCACCCAAAGATGAAAATGTATTCACTCGTAAAAACCTATCCGCATTGATTGAGCTGACTGATGCTGCGTGGAATACACCCTATTCCAGTCGAGTTGATTCTATTAGCAATTACCAAAATTCGGTTGCAGACGGGGATAATTTAAATGTCGCTGATCTAGTTAAAAATCCTAACTCACTTACTGATGAGGATATTGCACACATTCGCAATATCGCTGTCCATGATCCCTTATTGGCTAAGCGCTTGGTGTCAGAAGATGGTCGTGTAACGGGTATTAATATTACCCTGCAATTACCCGGCAAAAATAAGGTTAAAGAGATCGAAAAGGTCGTTAAATTTGTCAATTCTATACATGACCAATTTGAGCTCAAGCATCCAGATACCAAACTGTACCTAAATGGTGCGGTGATGATGAACAATGCATTCCTTGAAGCCACACGTAATGATATGCGTCATCTTGTTCCTTATATGATGGGAATACTGGCGCTAGTGCTAATTCTGACTTTGCGTAGTGTACCGGCTGTTGGATTGATTTTTCTAAACATTATGCTGTCCATTGCTGCTGCAATGGGAATTGCGGGTTGGTTCGATGTGGTGTTGTCCGCGCCAGTTGCAACTGCACCACTGACCATATTGATTATGGCCATTGCGGATGGCGTGCACTTGCTGTCGCATTATGGACATGGGTTGCGACATGGTGCTTCTCGTGTCGATGCTATGAAAGAAAGTATTCGATCAAGTTTTGCTCCGATGTTATTCACGAATGTGACTTCTGCATTGGGATATCTGACTATGAATATGTCTGATGTACCACCGTTTAATACGTTAGGTAATGTAGTCGCTGTCGGTATCATGATTGCGTTTGTTATTACCATGACTTTGGTACCTGTGCTGATGCTGCTTTTACCCGCTGGCAAAGTGAATTCACAGGAAGATAGTAAAGTCAGGTGGATGGAAATATATCAGGAGTTTTTCCTGCGTAATCGTTACAAAATGCTTTTTGGGAGCGTGCTGTTTACTATCGTGGTGGGATCGTTTGTCACGAATAATAAATTTGATGATTCATTTCATGAGTATTTCGACGAGTCGACTCAATTTCGCCAATCAACTGACTTTACTTTGAAAAATCTGACTGGCGTGTATTTGATGGATTTCTCAATTGAGGCAAGTCAGCCAGGGGGGATTAATGAACCGAAGTTCCTTCAGAAAACAGATGAGTTTGCTGTTTGGCTGCGTCAACAACCTGAGGTGATGCATGTAAATACCTTCACGGATATTATGAAGCGCCTGAATAAGAATATGCACGCTGATAATCCTGCGGAATATAAATTGCCAGAATCGCGTGAATTGGCTGCGCAATATTTATTGACTTATGAATTGTCGCTTCCTTATGGGTTGGATCTGACCAATCAGATAAATCTGGATAATTCCGCTACTAAATTGACTGCAACGTTACACGCTGTGCATTCAACCGAGATGATAGCGCTTGAAGACCGTGCTAATAAATGGCTGAAGGATCATGGCGATGGCATTATTAAATCTAATGGAGCTACCGGTGCTGGTTTAATGTTCGCGCACGTCGGGCAGGAAAATGGCAAGAGTATGTTGCAGGGTGAAGTGATACAGATATTGCAGATATCAGTATTGATTATGCTGGCCATACGTTCATTCAAATTGGGTGTGGTGAGTATGGTGCCTAACATTACTCCAGCTTTAATTGCTTATGGTATTTGGGGCATGACCGTAGGCCAAATTAATATGGGTGTGGCGATGGTGGGTATTATTTCATTGGGGATAGTCGTAGATGACACGATGCATTTCCTGAGTAAATATCTGACCGCCCGACGAGAGATGGAAAAAACACCCGAGGATGCATTGCGTTATGCATTTGATATGGCGGGCGTGCCCATGTGGATATCAACATTGACGTTAGTCTGTGGCTTCCTGGTATTAGCCTCTTCACATTTCGCTATGAATTCGGATATGGGTTTGGTGACAGCGATCACAATTACGGTAGCAGCACTGACTGAAGCGTTTATGTTGCCAGGATTAATATTGTTGGTTGATCGTGGTGGAAAAATTTAATTTTTAAAGGATTATGACATGTATAAATTACTCGCGATTTTAGCCTTGGTTATCCCTTTTAGCGTACATGCGCAGACCACACAAGAAAAAGGATTGGCCATCGCTAAACAGCAAGATACTAAAAATAGCGGTTTTAAAGACTATACGAATGACATAGTAATGACTTTGAAAAATGCTCAGGGACAAGAAACAGTCAACTATTTGCATTCTTTAACCTTAGAGGTTCCTGTCGATGGCGAGGGGGATAAAAGTAAATTGGTGTTTGATAAGCCAGCGGATGTAAAGGGTACGGCAATGTTGACTTTTAGTCATGGATTGAAGCCTGATGATCAATGGTTGTTTTTACCTGCTGTAAAGCGCGTAAAGCGTCTTAATTCGAATAATAAATCTGGTCCATTTATGGGGAGTGAGTTTTCATATGAAGATTTAAGTGCACCGGTAGTGGAGAAGTTTACTTATAACTGGTTGCGAGATGAACCTTGTGGTGAGTGGCAGTGTTATGTTGTAGAGCGTATTCCGGCATATGAGTATTCAGGGTATACGCGACAAGTTACATGGATAGATACCAAAGAGTTGCGGACAGTGAAAATCGACTATTACGAGCGTAAAGGTGAGTTGTTGAAAACATTAACCCAATCAGGATTTAAGCTTTATAAGGGAAAATTCTGGCGCGCCGATACTGGTAAGATGGTTAATCATATCAATGGTAAGAGCACAGTGATGGTTTCAAGTAATTATCAATTTGGAACAGGGTTACCAGCGGCTGAATTTGATGCTAACTCACTTCAAGATGCGCATTAATAAGATGGATATGGGCTGATGAGTATGCTGTTACGTTATATTAAATCAACGTGTGTCTTGTTGGTGTCAACAATGGTGCTGGTGCATGGGCCAGCTGCTGCTGTCGATGCTACAAGTGGTGCAGACACTAAAACAATAACATTTATACATTTAAATGATTTGCATGCTCATTTGACTACTCATCCAGAGTTGGTGCGTTATGGTGAACGATCCCAGCTTGAACAGCGTGGGGGTATGGCGCGATTGGCGACGCTAATCAAACAATTGCGCCAGCAATATCCTGATAGCGTGTTAATGAATATTGGTGATGCATTTCATGGAGGCGTGGAAGCATTGTTTACCAACGGAAATGCTATCGTTGATCCTGTTAGTGCGTTAGGCGTGGACGTGGGCGTGGTGGGTAACTGGGATTATGCTTATGGGCCTATAGTTACACGCGCGCGATTCGGTGCATTGAAATCACAAGGCCTATTTACTGATGGTACGGTTAAGCGCGTTAACTATCCGACGCTGGCAGCAAATCTGAAGATTACGTTACCTTTTTTTCGGCGTGGCGATTATTTGATGCCACCGACTATGTTGAAAGAAATTAATGGCGTAAAAATTGGATTTGTAGGCATAACTTCAGACATCGTTCCGCGCATGCATCCGATGTTGGCATTTGGTCTTCGATTTCTCGATTACGATACAAAAACATATGCAGATTTAATCACGAAGCATGCATCCGATTTGCGTGGGCAAGGTGCGCAAATTGTTGTAGTCATGAGTGAGCTGGGAATACAAAAAGATTACTCGTTAGCGAACGTTATTCCACCTAATCTTGTGGATGTGTTTTTTTCTGCGCATACACATGAAGTTGTACGCAAACCTTTAACTACAAAAAGTGGTGCATTGGTGGTGGAAGCCGGGGGAGATGGTGCTTATTTAGGGCGTATGAACATTGTAGTAAAAAATAATCGGGTGGTGAGCCGTGACTGGCACTTGTTTGATGTGACTACAAAAATAGCTGAAGATCCACAGATGAAAGTGCTAGTGGCAGCGGCGCGTGCACCTTTCTTGGGTGATCATGTGAATGTCAAACTACCTAGCATGGCAGCCAGTATTAAATTGACTCAATCCATTGATACGGTGGTGGGATATACCTCTGTGCCATTAGACAGGCATAACGCTTTGGAAAGCACATTTAATGACGCAATGGCGGATGTGATGCGTAAAGTTGGTAAAACGCAAGTTGCGATAACGCCAGGATTCCGTTTTGATAGTCCTGTCTACGTAGCAGGGGCGGCCCTTGAGGATAATACTATAGCCAATGGCGCTATTACGTTAGAGGATGTCTATCGTTATTTCCCCGTGCCTTATATGGTTGCAACAGGGGCGATTACCGGTGAAAAACTGCGAGAAGTGATTGAATACAATTTGACTAGTGTATTTTCACCCGATGTTGCGTTGCAATCAGGTGGATGGGCAGATGGCTGGTCTGGCTTGAAAATCAAACTGGACTTGGCGCGGCCCAATGGCAGTCGTGTATTAGATCTGCAATTAAAAGATGAAACACATTCCTTGTTACCAGATCAGTTGGTCACAGTGACAGGATGCGCGCGTCCCTTTGATTTTAAGGCAGATACGACATTGTGTAGTTATGATGGATTTGAATCAGTTGAGTCGCTTATCAATCCAGACACTGCCAAACCGTGGACAGCAGCTGATTTGTTTATTTATGGTTTGAAAAATGGATTGATTGGTAAGCAAAGTAGACATGATGTTGAAGATGCGCATCACACCAAAATGTGGCCAGTTGATCCATTTGTGCAACCCTTAAAAGGGGTAGGGCCAGATACGGAGTGAAATGCGGTTTTAGGTTTAAGGTCATTAATTTATTATTAAGTGATAGAAATGAAAATTCAAACGGTAAATAGATATAACACCCTGTACAAGCGCTTGGGGTGGTTAGTAATGAGTGCTGCTATGGTTACATTGACTGGTTGTGGCAAGAGTAGCGCAGTGGATCAGAGCGCCATTTCAGCAGGTCAGCTTTTAGCAGAAAAAGGTCGTGGTGCTGTGCCAGGGTGTGTTGCCTGTCATGGCGCGCACGGTGAGGGTATAGAAGCAGCGGGTTATCCTCGGTTGGCTGGTTTGAATTCTGGTTATATTGAAAAACAACTAAAAGATCTGGCTAGAGAGTTGCCACCTGCAGGCGTAGTTATAGAGTCCGTTGCAAGGGATTATAGTAAAACTCCTAGGCTCTATTCTGATTTGACTGTATTCAGCCCAGGTTTAAGGCACGACGATATTATGAGTCCGATTGCCAAGCACTTAAGTGAAACGGACATACATAATCTTGCCGCTTATTTTGCGAGTTTGTCATATACAGCGAAGCCAGTAGCCGCTGATTTTCAGGTACTGGAGCGGGGGCAAGATTTAGCTTTAAGAGGTAAGCCAGAATATGGCTTGCCTGCCTGTGTATCTTGCCATGCGCCTGATGGGGAAGGTTTCGGTGCGGATTTCCCACCTCTTGCTGGCCAACCAGTGATGTATACCGTGAATCAAATTAATAAGTGGCAGCTGGGGCAGCGTGATAATGATAATTTAGGGTTGATGAAGGCAGTTTCCGATCAATTGACCGATGCAGATAAGCTGAATGTTGCGGCATATTATGCAAATCGTTCGTTGGTGGTAAAAGGTCAATAATGCTATGAAAAAGTTAGTTTTTTTATTCATGGTCGGGGCGTTGAATATTGGTCATGCGGCTGAATTGCCGCAGACTGAAGTGCGTGTAGATACTCATGAAGCCCGGGCGAGCATTCCAACCAGTTTGACACGTGAGAAAGCTATACGGCAGATACCTGCTATTAGTCCTGGTGAATATTTTGTGCCGCCTGATGTGGGGGATATTCCCACGAGTAAGTATGGCGACATGGTCAAGTTGGGGCGAAATATATTTATTGATACTCAACATTATGCCAAGCGTTATGTTGGTAATGGTTTGAATTGTAGTAATTGTCATCTGCAGGAGGGGCGTAAAGCTTATGCGGCGCCTCTTTGGGCAGCTTATCCCATGTATCCAGAGTTTCGTAATAAAACTCGTGATGTGGTGACTTTTGAAGCCAGGGTTCAGGATTGCTTTCGGTTTAGTATGAATGGCATAGCACCCACTTTGGACTCGCCTGAAATTAAAGCGATTACTTCTTATGCGCATTGGCTTTCAACTGGTGCCCCTTTTAATAAGGAATTGCCAGGTCGTGGTTTTGCCAGATTAGGTAAACCACGCGACCCAACACCGATCAATGGTGAAAAGCTTTATAAAGAAAGTTGTGCGAGTTGCCATAGCCTGGATGGTCAGGGGCAAAAATTTACTAATCGTGATGGTTATATGTTTCCACCATTGTGGGGAAAAGATTCATTCAATCACGGAGCAGGTATGAGTTCTGTAAAGAGTTGTGCGCAATTTTCTAAGGCTAATATGCCGTTAGGTAAAGGCTGGACGTTGACAGATATGGAAGCGTGGGATGTCTGTACTTATATCTGGTTACAAGATAGACCATGGGATCCGAGATTTGGTTGGTTTTTTAATATTTTTGCTCCGCCTACTGGTGGTAATTAAGGGAGTGAGCAGATGAGATTCACACGATTACATAAAATTGTATTGGTATTGTCGGCATTGGCTGGCATCGCTTATGGCACTTGGGTTGCAGCAGATACGCAGTCTCCAGATAATGCTGGGGATGATCTGCCTACTTTAGACACTATAGGAACACGTGCGAGTATGCAGCGCCCACATGAAAGCTTACCAGACGAGCTGACCATAGTGCCGGTGGTGAAACCTGGTGAGTATTTTGTGCCACCTAAAATTGAAGATTTGGATGATAGTAAATATTCAGATGAGGTTCGGTTAGGACGTAATATTTTTATCAATACCCAAGAGTACGCTAAACGTTACGTTGGTAATGGTATGAATTGTAGCAACTGCCATTTACAAGAAGGTCGTAAACCTCACGCAGCTCCTTTGTGGGCAGCCTATCCGATGTATCCTATGTATAGAGACAAAAGTCGACAAGTGATTAGTTTTCAGGAGCGTTTGCAAGACTGCTTCCGTTTTAGTATGAATGGGATGGCGCCCACATTGGATTCTCGTGAAATTGAGGCTTTAACTGTATACGCCCAGTGGTTATCAACAGGTATTCCGGTCGGAACGATCATGCCTGGCCGCGGATTTGCGCGTATTGATAAGTCGGAAGATCCTTCACCCTTCAATGGCGCGGTACATTACAAGCAATATTGTGCAAGTTGTCATGGTGATAATTTGGAAGGTAAAAAATTTACCAATCGTGAAGGATATATGTTTCCTCCTTTAGCTGGACCTGATAGTTATAACAAAGGTGCGGGGATGTATAAGGTGAAAACCTGCGCCGGTTTTGTGAAAGCGAATATGCCCTTAGGTAAGTCGAATGTATTGAGTGATGACGAAGCATTGGATGTGTGTGTACATATATTTATGCAGGATCGACCTTGGGACCCGCGTAAGGGAATGTTTATGAGTATCTTTATGCCTGTGACGGAGGGTTGATGAGATGGTGAAAGCAATGCTGAAGTCAACGCAAGTGCGCAACGCGTTATTTCCGTTTATGGCATGGTGGTCATTGCTGGATCGAGCCACTGTGCGTAATGATGCGATCGCGGGAATCACTGCAGGGGTATTGATTTTGCCACAAGCCATTGCCTTGGCGACCTTGGCAGGTTTGCCGCCTGAATATGGTTTATATACTGCTATTTTCCCTGTGCTTATTACCGCTTTGTATGGCTCATCTTGGCATTCTCTGTCAGGCCCTAACACTGCATTAGCGGTGCTGACGGCGATGACGATAGCCCCATTTGCCAATATTGGTTCGCCAGATTATGTGCAATATGCCATCACATTAACGTTTATGGCAGGCGTGTTGCAATTGTTGTTTGGAGTGTTGCGGTTAGGTGTGATTTTTAATTATTTTTCACATACTGTAATGGTGGCTCTGGTAACAGGAGTGGGGATTATTATTGTTATTCAACAGGTGGGTAATTTCCTGGGTGTAGTGATGAATCTCAATGAAACGCTGGATCAAGTGTTATTCCAAATTGTTTTGGCAATTCCGCGGGCTAATTCCTACGCTGTCATGGTAGGAGTGGTTACTGTGATGTCTGGTTTGTTGATTAAACGTATGCACCCAAAATGGCCACATTACATCATGGCTGTCGGCATAGGTATGATAACAGCTTGGGTGCTTGGTATGTTGGTTGGTAGTGCAACGGCACATATTGATATGTTGGGTTATATGAAGTTTTCTGCGGTGCCTTTTTCAACCCCTGACTTTTCACCTGAGAATTTTGGTCCGTTTGCCAACTTTGCTTATCCTGCGGCAATAGGTATGGCGGTATTGGGCTTAATGCAGTCGTCAGTGATTGCGCGTTCTATGGCAGCCAAATCCGGTCAGCAGGGATTAGATATTAATCAAGAGGTAATAGGACAAGGCTTATCAAATGTGGTGGGTAGTTTTTTATCGTGCTTTACTAGTTGCGGCTCATTTAATCGAAGTGCGGCAAATATTGAAGCGGGTGCGAAAACACCGTTGGCTGGATTTATTTCCGCATTTGCATTGGCAATATTGGTTTTTGTCGCGGCTCCTGTAATTGCATATTTGCCTGTACCTGTTATGGCAGGCGTGCTGTTCTTGGTTGGGGCCGCGTTAGTAAAGATTAAAGATATACGTCATCTATTAGCAATTAAAGGTGGAGGCCGGGTTGTATTCACGTTGGTATTGTTAACTACGCTATTCAGTGGTGTTGATGATGGTGTTTATCTGGGCATATTTTTATCAATTGCAGGATATTTACGTACTATTTCTAAACCGGGATTTGAAATGTTGTTTGAACAAGAGAAACAACAATATTTAACTGGTCAAATGAGATTAGATAACACAACAGCAATTGCAATTTCAGGTAATTTGTTCTTTGGATCTACGCAAAATATAGAACGTGCATTTATTGATGTTGCTAAGGATGATTTGCGCAAAGCTAATTTGGTAGTTATGGGTGAGTACTTAAATGGTATTGACGTTGCTGCTGCAGAAGTTATTGTGCAGGAAGCTTTAAAACGTAAAAAAAATGGTTATCAGTTAAGTTTATGGGTTAGAGCGGGTGTGCTTGCAGATGTTCAGGTAAGTCAATTATTAGAAAAGGCTATCGGCAAGGATAATATCTTTTGCAGTGGGCGCAATAAAAGCCAATTGGAGCCGAGTTTAAATACGAATTTAGAAAAAACGGTTCAAATAGTTTGATTAAAAATAGAGGGTAATATGAAACTGAAATCATATGCATTAATTTTGTTATTGGCTGGGATGAGTTTGGGTGGGCACGCCGCAGAACAAGTTAAAGAGCATTTACTTATTCAAGTAAGTGAAGACAGCGTCGAGCGTTTAAACGCGGCATTGAATGCGGCAAAATTTGTTCAAGCGCAATATGGCGCACCTAATGTCGAGATTGAAATTGTAGTGTTTGGTCCCGGAGTACAAACAGTGAAATATTACGCGCCGAAACCACTGCCAGAACGTGTTAAACAAGAAAAATATAACGGTATTCGAATAGTTGTTTGTGATTATTCTATGCGCGCTGCCAAGCTACGTCCTTCAGACATGTTGCGTGATGTGAGCTATGTGCCTTCTGGCGTAGTTGAAATTATGGAAAAACAAAAATTAGGTTGGTCTTACGTTCGTCCTTAAAGACGTTGGTCATATTGGAAATATTGATGTTTAGACAGCTTAAAACAAAAGTCATCATTTTATGTATTGCCACGCTGATGGTTCCTGTGAGTGCTTCTGCGGCGGGTAGCGGCGATGTTACATTAATTCATATGGCGGATTTACATGGACATTTAGTGCCGCGCCCCAATATGCGTGAGGGTGATCCCGATCAAGGGCAAATGATGGGCGGTTTGGCTTATGTTTATGACCAAATTAAAAAAATTCGTAAGCTACATCCCGATGCGCTGTTGATTAATGGTGGAGATACCGTACAGGGCTCTGCTGAGGCGTTGTACACCAGTGGGCAAGCGATGGTGGATGTTTTGAATATGTTCAAGATCGATGCCTTTAATCCGGGTAATTGGGATTATTTGTACGGTACTGAGCGTTTCAGGGAGTTGTTCGCAGGTGATAAACCACTGGCTAATTGGAATGCATTATCAGCGAATTTATATTACTCGACTTTATATACTTTTCCCGAAACTCGTTATGTAAAGCAGGCCGGGCAACGTGTGCTAAAGCCGTATCTGATTAAAGACGTGCATGGGGTTAAGGTGGGTATTATTGGTTTGACAGCTGATCGCGGCCCACAGGCGGTAAGCACACGAGTTATGGATGGCTTTACCATGACGCCAGGCGAGTATGAAGTAGCTGCTGCAATACCTTTGTTACGGCAAAAACACAAAGTGGATTTGATAGTCTTGATATCCGAGCGCGGTTTGGGATCGAATCTGGAAATCGCTGAAACCATACCCGGCATAGACATCGTGCTGTCGTCTGATATGCATGAAGAGTCGCGCAAGGAGTTAATTGCTAAGTCGGGTACTGTATTAGTTGAAGAAGGACAAGATGGCACCGTTTTGGGTGAGATGACTGTCCATGTCAAGAATGGGAAAATGGTTGGTCATGAATGGGTGCAGCACAGGATTACCACCAGAAATAATCAGCCGGATCCTATTATTGCCGCAAAAATTGCTGAAATCCGCAGGCCTTTTCTTAAAGCAGGATTTGTGACTCATGTAAATCCGATTAATGCAGCTGTTTTGCGTACACCGATTGATACCGTTATAGGCTTTACTAAAATACCGCTGCATAGAGCCAATTTCGCTGGTTCTAAAAGTATGAATGCGGTGATTGAAGGCTCTTCGCATGATTTTTTAGCAGATGCTTTTCGAGCTGCGTGTGATTCAGACTTAGGGCTGATGCGTGGTTTTCGTTATGGTACTCATATCGCTCCTGGTCCAATTAAATTGGAAGATATTTATCACTACATTCCTATAGGGCCCCAGATTGCATGTGGTAAGTTGTCTGGTGATGATATCCACTGGATGCTAGAACGTGGTGCAGATTCGTCCTTGTCGCCCTATGTTGGGTGGTGGGGTGGTGGGTGGCAGATTGCTTTTTCTGGGCTTACCTATGATTTGGATCCGAAAAAATCATATGGCAACCGCGTTTCTAATATACGTCTGAGTGGAAGTGATCCTATCGATATGGAGAAGCTTTACACTGTGGGAGGTTATTGGTATGTGGATAATCCAAACATGATTAATCGCCACAAGGCCTGGGATATTAACGTGTTGAAAGATAAGGATGGTGGCATTTTAGATGCGACTGATATCGTGGCATATTATTTGCATATGTTGCCTGATCATACGGTAGATCCTGAGCTTAATCGCGTTCGCTTGCTATCCCCTTTGCCAGCGCCTATTTCAGCCAGTCTGGAAATACAACCGTTAAAAGGTGCCACTCAACCAAATTACTAGATATGGTTGCATGGGTAGTGAATTTAGGGGGCATTGGATATGTCTCCTTACAATATAAAAAGATTGAGGAGATGTATGATGCATCAAAGTATCATATGGCCAGCCTGGCTTGCCGGGTCTGGCATTGGATTGTTGATGGTAGCTTTTTTTTGGATTACAGGTAAACAATTAGGTGTATCTAGGGCTTATGGCAATTTTATTGCTTTGATATCTAAAAATCCGTTCTTTCAACAGCCGGACTATGTAAGTAATTCTTGGCGAATCTGGTTCATAGTAGGAATAGTTATTGGTGGATTCATTGCTGCAATGATTGCTCACCCTGGTGAATTGGTGCTTAACTTCGATATGGGGGATGCTTACAATGCCATATTACCAACGGATCTAACATTGCGTATGGTTGTGTTGTTCTTTGGCGGAGTAATCATGGGTGTTGGGGCGAGACTAGCGGGTGGTTGCACTAGTGGTCATGTTATTTCGGGTATACCCATGATGAATGGTTCTAGCGTTTTGTCTGGTATGTTGTTCTTCGTAGGCGGCATAATAACCATGCAGTTTATTACGCGAGTGCTTATTTCATCATGAAGAATATTATTTATTTAGTGCTTGGTACTGTGTTTGGGTTATTGCTGAGTTTGGCTGGCGCAACAACTTTTGATTATTACGTGAAATTGTTTCTATTCCAAAATATGCAGCTAACGCGAGTGATAGGTTCAGCTGTTTTGGTTGGTGTAGTCGGCATATGGTTAATGAAACGTGTGCAAGCGCGTGCGGTAATGACGGGTGCCAAGATAATTTTCGATAAAAAATCGGCTCCTAAAACCTTAGTGTTCGGCTCGCTATTGTTTGGCGCTGGATGGGCGGTTACGGGATCTTGCCCAGGTTCCGCACCAGCTATGTTGGGCGAAGGTAAATTGATTATTTTACCCGTCTTGTTAGGGGTGTTTGTGGGCACGTATGCATACGGCTGGATACAAAACAAATTAGGAAGTTGTGGTTCATAATAAATAGCATCTAGTTAGGCGGGTATGGCTGCAGGCTTATTTTCATCTTCCGTTGAGGCTAGCTTGGTTAATTTATTTTTGCTGTGCAGATCCCATTTGTTGCGCAGGGCGATCAGCAACCCTAAACCAAAGAAAGCACCTGGTGGCAAAATGGCAATTAAGAATCCGTGGTAATCAGGTATTACATGTAGCACCCATGTTTTAGCGGAATCGCCAAATGCCAAATCTATTCCGGATAATAGGGTGCCCTTACCAATTAGTTCGCGTATTGCACCAAGTAATGTCAGAACGCCAGTAAGTCCTATTCCCATCATCAAGCCATCTAACATAGCTGGTAAAACTGGATTTTTAGCCGCAAATGCTTCGGTTCTTGCCAATACGATGCAATTGGTGACGATGAGTGGGACGAAAATGCCTAATACTAAATACAGGGGATGAATAAAGGCATTCATCGCCAGGTCGATCACCGTGACCAAGGACGCGATAACCAAGATAAATACGGGTATGCGGATTTCATTTGAGACGTGATTACGTATGGAAGAAACAGCACCATTGCTCAGAGACATCACTATGCTGGTCGCCAGTCCCAGACCTATAGCATTTACAACATTGTTGCTTATTGCCAACAATGGGCAAAGTCCGAGCAGTTGGACTACACCAGGATTTTGCTTCCATAAGCCGTTAATCATAATCTCGCGATAGGGATTCATGCTTTTACTCCTGGTTAATTCGAAAATAATGTTTCGTGGCGTTCGTTCACATATTGTAGTGCATGATGGACAGCTTTTACTACCGCACGTGGGGTGATAGTCGCACCTGCCATGTAGTCGAATTGGCCACCATCTTTCTTAACCTTCCAGCCGTTGCCATCAGGTTGAGTATTCGACTTTCCATCAAAATTGTATATCCACTTACTTTTGGCCGTTTCAATGTAGTCTCCCAGTCCTGGCGTCTCTTTATGAGAGACAACGCGTACACCTGTTAGTTTACCCTCGGTATTGACACCAATAAGTAATTCTATTTTTCCGCTGTAGCCATCAGGTGCAGTCGCTTCTAGCACTACGGCAACTGGCACATTATTTAACCGTGCTTGCCATGCACGGCTAGGCTTGTCTGTCCCCAGCAAGGTGCTTGGAGGCAGCGATAACTGATTGCTTAATAGGTCATTGTTGTAGCTTGAGGCGGGTAATGTCTGTGCAACCAAGTGGCGGCTAACATCTTGTTCATTGCGCTTGATATTCGGTTGGGCAAGATAGTAAGTATATGCAAGTACCGCCGTAAGTACTATGCTGAATATCAACAAGACTCCGGCTGCGCGTGCGGCGGCGCGTGCAATGGTGGTCATGATTGCTTATCCTTGTGACCATACACCGCAGGTTGGGTGTAGCTGTCGATAAGTGGGACGGCAATATTCATGAGTAAAACAGCAAACGCAACACCGTCAGGATATGCGCCTATTATGCGGATCAGATAGGTGAGGATGCCTATCCCTGCGCCGAATATTAATTTCCCTCTGGGAGTCGTTGCACCGGTGACTGGGTCAGTCGCGATAAAGAATGCACCTAGCATCGCGCCGCCAGTCGCCAAATGAAACCATGGCGATGCATAATGCGTGGCGTCAAGCATATAAAAAATACCTGAAATTATTCCCAGCCCTGCCAGGAATGCAACCGGAATGTGCCAGGTGATAATCCTTGCCAGCCACATGTAAATGCCGCCTAGCAAGATAAACAGCGCAACTATTTCACTACCTTGCCCACCGAATGTGCCAAAAATAGGCATGTGGGTAATTTCAGCGACGCTGCGATTAAGATGCAATTGTGTTCGTAGTGTATCGAGTGGCGTAGCGGTGCTAATGGCGTCCAGGGTGGTGGAGAGGGTGCCGTTAAAAATATACTGTATCGCATCAGTAAGCCCCAGTTGCTGTCCTGCCAATACGGTTGGTGCAGCCCAGTGTGTCATTGGCACTGGAAACGAAATAATTAAAATTGCATAACCTACCATCGCTGGATTAAAGAGATTGTTGCCTAAACCACCATAAAGATGTTTGGCGACAATAATGGCAAAAAACAATCCGACAACGATCAGCCACCAGGGTGCAATAGATGGAATGGATAGTGCCAGTAGCCAGGCCGTTACCAGTGCACTACCGTCCATTAAATAGGGTTTAACTGGTAAGCCACGTAATTTGAGCGCGGTAGTTTCCAACACTAAAGCGGTGACAGTTGCCAGCGTTAGACTGACCAGTATGGCTGGACCAAAATACCAGACATAAGCGATGATGGCGGGAATAAGCGCCAGTACTACTTTGAGCATGATAATAGAAACGCTGGTTTGCTGGCTGATATAGGGCGATGAGGTCATGATGGCTCGGTCGGAGGTTGGGTTGTTGCTTGATTAGCCTTGGCGCGCTCTATTGCGGCCTGTATCGCTGCTTTTTTTGCCGCCGTGGCAGGGTCGTCAGATGACGTAGCTGCAGCGGGTTTGGCAGCAGCCTTCTGTGCCAATTTTTCAGCGCGTTCCTTTTTTTCGCGCTCTATGCGTGCTAATCGGGTTTCGTGTCGCTCACGGGCATGGTCTGCAGCCTTGTGTTCAGCCAGATTGGCAGCTATTTCACTTTTGGCATAGCGGTAGTATTGCACTAGCGGTATATGGCTAGGGCAGACATAACTGCAGCATCCACACTCTATACAGTCAAAGAGGTTATATTTCTGCGCTTTATCAAAATTTTTCGCGCGTGCGAACCAATACAGTTCTTGCGGTTGCAAGTCAGCAGGGCAGGCATCGGCGCATCGCGTACAACGTATGCAAGGCATTGCCAGCGGAGCAGGTGGGAATAGGGTTTGGGATTTGACCAGTATGCAATTGGTTGCTTTGACTACAGGCACATCAATGCGCTGCAAATCTATTCCCATCATAGGGCCGCCCATGACATAGCCGCTGACCTTCGCAGGATGGCCTTGTCCAAGCTGAACTAACGCATTCATAGGCGTGCCAATTAACACGTCAAAATTACGCGCCTGTTGAACATTGCCCGCCACCGTAACTATTCGGGAAATCAGCGGCTCACCATGGTTGATAGCGCGATGTATGGCGTATGCCGTGCCGACGTTAAATGTGGCAACACCCACATCGGTAGAGCGGCCACCTGAAGGTACTTCTTTCCCGGTAATGACTTTAATCATTTGCTTCGCACCACCACTGGGATAGAGCGTGGGAATGACAGCAATTTCGACAGGAAATTGACATTGTGCAGCAGCCTGTTGCATCGCGATGATGGCTTCAGGTTTGTTATCCTCTATACCGACTATAACGGTTTCGGCACGGAGCATAAAACGCATGATTTCTACGCCAGCCATGATGCCAGTTGCGCGTTCACGCATAGTCATGTCATCACAAGTAATCCATGGTTCACATTCACCACCGTTAAGTAACAAGGTTTGTACTTTTTGCGGGACACCAGGATTGAGTTTGATAAAGCTGGGGAAAACTGCACCACCTAGCCCGGCAATGCCCATGTCGCGGAGTCGGTTGCGCAAAGCGCTGGCATTCAAATTTCGATAATCAATCGGTTGCCGTTCGCACCATTCATCTTTACCGTCGGTCGCAATGACGATGGCATTGTCCACCAAGCCTGATGGGTGTGGCATGGGATGCATGCCTATATGTGTAACTGTACCGGAGCTGGGTGCGTGTATCGCGGCAGAAATATAACCATCAGCTTGCGCAATAATTTGCCCTTTTTGTACATATTCACCGATGCTGACACAGGGTTTGGCAGGGTGCCCTATATGTTGGCGGGTGGGTACGATGAGTTGCGCAGGGATAGGCGCAATGGCAATAGGAAGCTGAGTAGAAACCTGCTTATGTTCTTCGGGATGCACACCACCATGAAATTGATAAAGGGTACGACTCATGACACGGCTTTCAGTTCGACGATGGGGTATTTCCATTTCCAGGTGCTGACAGTTTCTTTGATGGGTTCCATCGTTATGCAGTCCACTGGACACGGTGCGATGCACAATTCACAGCCTGTGCATTCTTTGGCGATGACTGTGTGCATTTGCTTAGCAGCACCTAGAATGGCGTCGACTGGACATGCTTGTATGCAAAGAGTGCAGCCGATGCATATGGCTTCATCAATTACTGCGACTGATTTGGGTTTGGGTTCACCAAATTCGGCATTGAGGGGTTTGAATTCCACCCCCATTAATTCAGCTAATTTGCGCGCACCCTCATCACCGCCAGGGGGGCATTGGTTTATATCGGCTTTCCCGCTTGCAATAGCTTCCGCATAGGGTTTGCAGCCAGGATAGCCACATTGACCACATTGAGTCTGTGGGAGTATGGCATCGATTTTTTCAACAATAGGGTCTTCTTCGACTTTGTATTTGATTGCAGCAAAACCTAATGCCGCACCAAGCACGATGGCGAGACCAGCCATCACTAATAAAGCAGCAATCATTTATTTCACCATGCCAGCGAAACCCATGAAGGCGATACTCATAATGCCAGCTGTAATCATGGCAATGCTGGTGCCACGAAAAATAGTGGGTACATCGGCGCCATCTATCCGTTCACGCAAGCCTGCGAATAAAATCAGAACCATGGAAAAACCAACCGCGCCACCGAAGCCAAACAGTAATGACTCAATAAAGTTATGATTTTGTTGCACGTTCAGTAACGGTATGCCCAATACCGCACAGTTTGTTGTAATGAGAGGTAAGTAGATGCCGAGTACGCGAAATAATACAGGACTGGCTTTGCGTACATACATTTCAGTAAAGCCAACGATGCCCGCAATCACTACGATAAAAGATAGCGTACGCAAATATCCTAATTCTGTACCCAGCAAGTAATGATTAATCAAATAACTGGAGCCTGATCCCAATGTCAAAACAAAAGTTGTTGCCGCACCCATGCCGATAGCAGTTTCCAGGCTTTTAGATACCCCCATAAAAGGGCATAAGCCGAGTATTTTTGCCATCACGATGTTGTTAACAAAAACTGTTCCAACTAGAATGATTAAATAGCTTTGATAGTCCATAACTGTAGTGTTATTGCATAGAGACTGGATTATCCGTTGCTGGCGATAGTTTTTCAACCATATAACGTTAAAGGTCTAATTTATTTGATGTTAGCTGACGTATTGCTGACTATGTTTGGGATTAAAGTCGTATTTATTGACGCTGGAATGGCGATGAAACTGGTCGCAGTATTAGGTAAAAATAACTCAGTTCGGGGTGGTTCAACATCGGCTTCAAATTGAACAGCTTGCCTGATCAGTTTGTTGGACAGCTTAGGTGGATAACTTGGTGTGTTGAGTGTCAGTGCTTCATCTATTTGCAGCCATAGGTCGCGTATGTCATCGGACTTCTCTGACCAAAGTGCGATGGTGTAGTGTGGATCAGCACCTATTGCCCAGTTGTTGTCGCTAATTAGTGTGAAATAACTAGTTCCATCACGATTTGGAGTGAGTATGTCATTAATAACGCTGCTGGTAGTGTCTGAGTAGACGCGGGTGGGTAAACCTATCCCGCCTGGGTGAAAACTGGCTGGATAATAAAGACCATGATTCGCCAGCATTTGATATGCATTAGCAAGGGCAAGTAGTGTGTTACTGCTTGGGTTCAGTTTGAGTGACTGGAGTTGCTGGTTCCATTTCGTATGGTCTAATTGGGTTAATACTTGTTGTGTCGGTAATGCTAAAGCGTTGGAGAGCGCAGTGCGTACGCTGACCCAGTCACGAGACGGTGGGTTGGGTGCATAGACGGATAGTTCGGTATTAAATATCAATGGCGTATTATCGAACAAGCTCGCTGCCGTTAGTTGCTTTTGATTGATCGCTGTTGCGTAAATGTAAGGAAACAGCGCAACTCCGTTGTCATGCGGGGCGACAACTTGGTTTGTGGCGCTATCGGTATTAACGTAAGCCAGTATTTCTGCAGTTTTGTTATCCAGTATCACTGCGGCGGTGGAAGACGTTTGTGAGAGTTGCTGGATGAGTTTAACTTGTAACCCGTAATCTAAACTGGAGAGTACGTTCTGGTGGCTGTTGGCGAGCAATTGCTGAGCTACTTCTGGTGCTATCTGAGGATGGAGATTAAGTTTGGGGGATGTGCCGAGTTTGGATAGGCTGGTTTTTTGTATGTCCGCACAGGGTGTATGGCTGTGTGTCAATTGGAATGCGACGCCACATGCACGTTGTGCAACAATGTCGGCTGGTGCATTCGGTCCGCGTAATAAGGCCGCTAATATACTGGCTTGAGTAGTAGTGATGTGCGTTGGTGTAGTATCAAATAAGGCATTGCTGGCAGCATGTATGCCGATGATATTGGCGCGGAAATCAACTAGATTGAGGTAGGCTTCGAGTATCTGGGCTTTGCTCCAGTGTTTTTCCAATTGCTGAGCGGCTTTGATTTGCCGCCATTTTTGACCATAAGTTCTGCCTCCGGTGCCACGACTGAGGCTGGGGTCAAGCAATCCAGCGAGTTGCATTGTCAGTGTTGATGCGCCTCTGTGTGTATTGTGGATCAGATTTTCCCACGCAGCTCCCGCAATTGCGCGCCAGTCCACGCCTTGATGTTGATAGAAGCGTTGATCTTCTGAAACCAGTAGTGCATTGAGCAGGGCAGGGGATAATTCATTCAGGCTTACCCAGGACAAGCGCTGTTGTTGTGGATGGATGAGTTGTTGATTTAATACTGTCCCGTTTCTATCCAGTAGGTCAATTACGCTACTTGTATATTGCGCACGAATTTTAGTAAAACTAGGTACGTTCGCCGCATAACTGGCGGCGCTCAGTAGATAGATCAGGCAGAAGCAAGCGTATCGATACATTCTGATATGAGCTGTGGGCCGCGATAAATGAGTCCTGTGTAAAGTTGCACCAAACTTGCACCCGCGTTGATTTTGTCAAGCGCGTGTTGTCCTGTGCTGATGCCGCCAACACCGATGATGGGAATTTCGCCAGCTAATTGTGTACTTAGTTTCTGGATGATGCGTGTGGATGATAGGCGTACAGGTTCGCCTGATAATCCACCTGTTTCATTGCCATGAGGCAGGTTGCTGACATCGCGTCGAGATAAAGTGGTGTTAGTTGCAATTACACCATCGAAGTGATGCTGTTTTAATAACCGTGCAATGTCGTGAATTTGTGCATCGTCCAAATCGGGCGCGATTTTGAGCGCGATAGGGACATAATGACCGTGCGTATCACTCAGTCGCAATTGTTGGGCTTTGAGCTGACTCAATAAGTCTGATAACGCATCGGCAGATTGCAAATCACGCAGATTTTTGGTGTTGGGTGAGGAAATGTTTACGGTTACATAGCTGGCGTGGGGATAAACTGCGGACAGACAGGTCAAATAGTCTTCTGCGGCGCGTTCTATCGGCGTATCAAAGTTCTTGCCTATATTAATGCCCAGTATGCCTTTGAATTTGGATTTTTTTACGTTACGAATAAGTTGCTCAACACCATCGTTATTAAATCCCATGCGGTTGATAATTGCCTGTGCTTCGGGGATACGGAATAAGCGCGGCTGTGGATTACCGGGCTGAGATCGAGGGGTAACTGTGCCTACTTCAATGGAGCCAAATCCAAGTGCAGCGAGCGCGTCAATGTAAGCGCCATTTTTATCTAGACCCGCAGCCAAACCGACTTGATTAGGAAAATCCAAGCCCATCACGTGTGCAGGTTTTCCCGGTTTGGTAGATGTAATCAGTGAGGTGAGATGTAATTTATGTGCGATGGATAATGCATTTAACCCCGCATGGTGCGCGGTTTCGGCATCTAGCTGAAAGAATAATGGGCGAAGTAGAGAGTACATGCTGGTATTGTAATCGTTAAACTAAAAATCGCCATGCTAAGATGGCGATTTTTAGTGTGGACGGTTTATTTTTTTGCCGTACGACGTAAGCGCGATAATAATCGTCGCGCTAACTCACCGAACAATTCGGTTTGCGTAGGGTGAGGATGTATGGCTTGCGCGACCTGTTTTAAAGTCATGCCCGCTGACACCATCATTACGGCTTCGCCAATTAAAGTATCGGTATGTTCAGTGAGGAAATGCACGCCAATGATTTTTTGGGTCGCTTTATCAGCCACCAGTTTAATCATGCCGTGAGTTTCGCCAGTAATCATCGCTTTCGCATCAATACTCATAGGCATTTTTGCCTCTACTGCATCGACACCACGTTCTTTGGCTTGAGCTGTAGACAGACCAACAAAGCCTGCTTGTGGGCGACTGAAGGTCACACCGCAATCGAGGTCTTGATTATATTCATGGTCTTCGCCGAGTAAATTACTTGCTGCGACACGGCCTTGTGTTGCTGCGGTGTGAGCTAACATGTAGCCACCGATAACATCACCCACTGCGTAGATATGTGGCACGCTGGTGCGACCACGTTTATCTGTCTTGATCGCAGCGCCATCTAATTGCACGCCAGCATTGGCGAGATTTAAGCGGCTGGTGTCAGGACGTTTGCCTGTTGCCATCAGCACGTAATCGCAATCAAATATCTGCGCAGTCCCCTCGCTGTCGGCATAACTCACTTGCATTGCGCCAACTTTGCCTGCGATTTGACCAATTTTTGCGCTGGTGACGACGGTGAATTCTTGCTTGAGTATGTCGGTCAGTTGTTTCGCGATTTCATCTTCCACTTCTGCCAGGATGCGGTCTTTGGCTTCGAGCATCACGATTTCAGTGCCGAAATCACGGAAGATTTGCGCCATTTCCACGCCGATAACGCCGCCACCGATAATCGCCATTTTCTTGGGTGGAGAAGGTAAGTTCCAGATAGTGTCAGAGGTAATGACGCCACCCGAAGTTAAACCATCCACCGCGCCAGGAATAGGTGGAACGAAAGGTGGTGCACCGGTAGCAATCACTGCAGCACCAAAGCGCAAGGTGTAAGCATCGCCTTGCGGTGGCTGGATGTGGATGGTATGGTCGTCAATAAACGATGCGTAACCTTCGCGTACATCAATCTTCACACCCTTGTCAGTTTTGAGTGCTAATTCACCACGAGTCTGTAATATGGTTTTGCGGTGGTTTTCTAGCTTAGCCCAGTCCAGTTGTGACTGGTTAGTACCATTTACGCCTTTGTCAGCATCATGTGCGCGATCACGAATGATGTCAGCACTGTGTCGCCAAGCTTTCGATGGGATGCAGCCACGCCATAAGCACTCACCACCTGGCAGCGGCGCGTTATTAATCATGGCAACCTTAACGCCATGTTCAATCAAATCGCGTGCACAGTCTTCGCCGCCAGGGCCGCCACCGATAACGACAACGGGGAAGTCCCATTCGCCTGCAGGAATAGGCGAAGTTGGAGCAACATCCATCCAGCTTTCAGGTTGTTCAATGATTTGCTTGAGGTCAGCCAAATACGCCGCTACGTGTGCGCCATTGACGACACGGTGGTCAGCAGTGATATTCACCGGCATACCGTCCGCACCAGTTGCTGCAATAGCCATAATGGCGGCAATGCCAGGTGTAGGGATTGCGGTGAAGTGGGTGACGCCAAACATACCCATATTGGATATGGTGAAAGTTGGGTTGGCATATTCAGCTGGTGCCAATTTGCGTGTGCGCGCGCGCGGCATTAAATCAGTCCATGCGGCTTGTAAGTCTTCCAGTGATTTTTGTTCTATGCCACGCAATATTGGTACGACCAGACCACCGCCGTCAGCAGATACTGCGATACCAAAATCATGATTGCTGCGTTCAACTATTTTATCGACAGGCTGATAGCAGTTGTTGAGCGTAGGATGCTTGAGCATGGCGATAGAGCAGGCTTTGGCAATCGCAACCGTCACTGATACTTTGCGTGCTTTAGCGGCAGCAATAAGCTTTTCTGGCTTGATGTTGAATGTGACATCAAACGTAGGTAGCGTGAGTGATGCAGTCATGGAATGCGATACGGCTTTTTCCATCGCTGTCATGTTGCGACCATTACCGGGTACTTCAACCTGCGGTAATGAGTGGGCAACTTCTTTCATGCTTGGACGTGCTGAGAGCACGTCGTTAGCGACAATCACACCTTGAGGGCCGGAGCCACGAAGTTTGCTTAAATCCACACCCATAGAGCCTGCAACCTTACGTGCATAAGGGCTGGCGTATTGCCCGGTAACGCGTGCGGCAGGGATTGCGCTTGGGTTCAAATTGGGTGCTGATGTATTGGTTGTCACAGCAGCAGTAATGACAGACTTGTCTTTTTGATGATGTGCTTCAACGACTTTGTGTGCCGCCGATAGTGTGACTTCGGTATCGCTGACTAAAGCTGCATCTGCAACGATAAATGCCATAGGGTGACCTACGACTATCGTGCTGCCCACGCCTGCGACTGGACCTGAAAGAAAGCCTTCCTGGAATACTTCGACATCCATAATGGCTTTGTCGGTTTCAACAGTAGCTACAATATCACCGCGCTTGATGGTGTCGCCGACCTGTTTTTCCCAAGTGACGACTACACCTTCAGTCATGGTGTCAGATAGTTGCGGCATGACGATGGCAATGCCAGCGTTGTGGGGTACCATTTCGGTTGGTGCGATTTCGGTGACGGTTTCATTCACCGCAATATTCATATCACCGAGTGTGTCGGTGATATAGCCCATTGCACCTGCAACAGCAATGGTTGCGCCTACATCGGCAAGTGGGCCAGCGAGATAACCCGCTTTGAATACTTCCACATCCATAATGGCTTTATCGGTTTCGACGGTAGCGACGATATCGCCACGTTCGACTTTATCACCGATGTTTTTTTCCCAGGTAACCACGACACCTTCAGTCATGGTGTCGGAAAGTTGTGGCATGGTGATGACGTAATGTGCAGACATGCTGAAATCCTTAACTCGTTGCCCTGAGTAGCTTGCGCCACTCAGGGGGACGTTTGCGACAGAGGGGGGTTAAGCCTTACCAAACAACTTGAGCACGGCGTTAACAACGTCATCGTGATCAGGAATGGCGGCCATTTCCAGTTTGTGATTATATGGCTGTGGTACTAAAGCTGAGTGGACACGCACGGGTGCTGCGTCTAACTCAAAGAAACACTCTTCATTGATGATAGCGATAATCTCAGAACCTACGCCTACAGGTGCCTCATCTTCTTCAGCAATCACAGCACGATGAGTTTTGCTGATGGATTTTTTGATACCTGCGCGGTCTAGCGGTGCAAGTGAATACAGGTCAACCACTTCAGCAGAAATGCCGTATTGCTTCTCTAGTATGTCAGCGGCTTTTAAGCACCAGTGCACAGAAATATTATAGCCGAACAGGGTAACATCAGTTCCGCTACGGGTAACTTCCGAGCCTTCTAACGGATGAAAATACTCTTCATCAGGTACTTCGCCCTTCATGTTGTACATGAGTTCGTGTTCATAAATAAACACAGGATCATCACTACGCACAGCAGATTTTAACAAGCCATATGCTTGCTTAGGATTGGATGGGGTAACTACGCGTAAACCGGCTACTCCCATAAATACTTTTTCCATCCGGGCTGAGTGTTGCGCGCCGAGTTGATGCGCTGTACCACCAGCAGAGCGGAATACACACGGTGCCGTGAGTTGGCCGCCTGACATGTAACGTACTTTAGCGGCGGAGTTGAACATCTGATCCATTGCCAACCAGGCAAAGTTAACCGACATGATCTCAATAATAGGGCGGATACCAACAAAAGAAGCGCCGATACCTAAACCCGTATAACCGCCTTCTGAAATTGGGGTGTCCATGACGCGTTTTTCGCCATATTTTTCATATAAATCTTTGGTTGCTTTGTAAGTGCCGCCAGCAACGCCGATGTCTTCACCCATACAGATAACGAGTGGGTCGCGCGACATTTCTTCATCATGTGCACGGCGTAAGCCTTCCCAATACATCATTTCAGCCATGTTTATTCCTTTAATCTGCTATTTTTTAAGCAATATGATTGCTGTTATGCCAATACGTATTTTTCTAGATCAGCAACATTAGGTTCTGGTGATTCTTCAGCAAATTTAATCACTTCATTTTCGATGTAATCATCGGTGGTTTTTTCAATTTGCGTAAATTCATCCATACTTAATTCGCCTGCCGCGATTAAACGATCGCGCAGGATGTTGATAGGATCACGTTTTTTCCATTCTTCTTCTTCATCACGGCTGCGGTAACCGCGTGAGTCAGACATGGAGTGACCGCGATACCGGTAAGTCATTAACTCCAGGAAATAAGGACCTTTGCCGCTACGTACGTAATCAACAGCGGTTTTGGCATATTCGTAAACGGTGTCGATATCTTGACCATCACATTGCGCGGCTTCGATATTGTATCCGCAAGCACGTTTGTATTGATCAAGCACTGCGGTTGAGCGGTGGATAGCTGTACCGATACCATATTGATTGTTTTCACAAACGAACAGCACTGGCAAGTTCCATACTTTTGCCATATTCAAGGTTTCGTGGAACACACCTTGGTTGTTTGCTGCGTCGCCCAGGAAGCAAATAGCGATTTCATCACCGCCTTTGAGCTGTATGCCCTTGGCAATACCAGCAGCGAGTGGGAAAGGGCCGCCAACTAACGCGTAACCACCCATGAAGCGATGGGCTACGTCAAAAATGTGCATAGAACCGCCACGGCCTTTGGAACAACCGGTTTCTTTGCCATAAAGCTCAGCCATGACGGCTTTAGGATCAGTGCCGCATTTCATTGCGTGGACGTGATCGCGATAACCTGTGATGACATAGTCATGACCAGGGCGAGCGGCTTCCATTACGCCATTGCAACAAGCTTCTTGGCCAGGATAGAGGTGGAGGAATCCGCCAATTTTACGTTCTATATAAGCTTGATAGCAGCGCTCTTCAAAGCGGCGATGTAGCACCATTTCACGCAACACGCGCTTTTTGTCATCCAATGTCATTTATGTATTCCTTGCAAAAACCAGAGTTTAATATAACGCAAACCCTGTCATTATCTGATAAACGCAGTATCAGGTCAAAGTATCATCTGCATAATTAGGCAAAATAATTACTTCTATCTCGGTTTTTGGGCTGGATAGGTTAAAATATAAAGATTATTTTTCATTGAAAGCACTTATGTCAGGGAGCAGCATAGGTAATTTATTTTGCGTGACGTCATTTGGTGAGTCGCATGGTGCAGCGATTGGCTGTGTTGTGGATGGTTGCCCACCTGGCATGGCATTGACCATGGAAGACATCCAGTTAGAATTGGATAGACGCAAGCCTGGCACGTCACGTCATGTCACGCAGCGTCGTGAATCGGATACGGTGGAAATTCTTTCCGGAATATTTGAAGGCAAAACTACGGGCGCACCCATTGCTCTGTTGATACGTAATGAAGATCAGCGCAGTAAAGATTATGGCAATATCGCTGATACTTTCCGTCCGGGACATGCTGATTACACCTATTGGCATAAATATGGTATCCGTGATTATCGCGGAGGCGGGCGTTCGTCAGCACGGGAAACAGCTGTGCGCGTGGCCGCTGGAGCGATTGCGCGCAAATGGTTGTTGGAGCGTTATGGCATCGTTATTCGTGGCTACATGGCGCAATTGGGCCCGATAGAAATCCCTTTTAAATCCTGGGATGCCGTGAGTGAGAATCCGTTCTTTGCGCCAAATGCTGAGCTGGTTACTGAATTAGAAACTTATATGGATCAGCTGCGCAAATCAGGTGATTCTGTCGGTGCAAAAATTACCGTGGTGGCAGAAAACGTGCCTGTGGGTTGGGGCGAGCCTGTTTACGACAGGCTGGATGCAGATTTGGCTTATGCGCTGATGAGTATCAATGCGGTAAAAGGTGTAGAAATTGGTGCAGGCTTTGCATCTGTCACACAAAAAGGTTCCGAGCATGGCGATGAGTTGACGCCAGCGGGCTTTTTATCTAATCATGCCGGTGGCGTATTGGGTGGCATTTCGACAGGTCAGGACATCGTCGCGCATATCGCCATCAAACCGACTTCCAGTATCCGTTTGCCACGCAACTCTATTGATAAAGCGGGTAACCCCGTCATGGTGGAAACACACGGGCGTCATGATCCGTGTGTGGGCATACGCGCAACGCCTATTGCTGAGGCCATGCTAGCCATTGTATTGATAGATCACGCGCTCAGGCATCGTGGGCAATGTGCTGATGTGGTGGTCGATACCCCGCGTATTGCAGGTAAAGTTAAGTAAATCCTTAGCGCGATGACAGCTGTTATCGCGCTAACTTTGCAGCATGAACGTTTCCTATTCCAGTATGGCCATTTTTTTATCCGGCTATGGTGAATTCACCTTATCTAGATAAAATAGAACATTCATAATTCTCAGAAATACGACTTGTAATCCAGCAGCCACAACGTCTGTGATTATTGAGTCGAGTGAAATGCTAAAATATTAAAAAATCAATTTTTTGGTTGATGTGCCGATAATATTGCTATGCTATGACCTTACTAAAACCAACTTTACGACAATATCGGTATGCTGAATAATAAAGTCACTATATGGGCATGGATATTACTTATTTTTGTGTTTCTGTATATGGTTCAGCTCAGTGTTACGCCGTCTGCGCAACTTTGGCTGGCGGTGAGTGTATTTGCTGTGATGTTCGTGGTTCGAATATGGGCCAAAAAACCAGTTTGGCGACTGGTTTTTTTATCACTGGCAACATTGTTGACGTTGCGATATGTTTGGTGGCGACTTACCAATACGATTGGTTATTATGATCCAGCCAGTTTTATAGCTGCTATCGCATTATTGCTGGCGGAGTTATATGGTGTGTCGGTCTATTTATTAGGTATTTTCGTCAATATCAATCCACTCCACCGACAACCAGTTCCATTGCCTGCTGACACGGCTTTATGGCCTACTGTTGATATTCTGGTGCCAAGTTATAACGAACCACAGGATATGTTGGAAATTACCTTGTTAGCGGCACTGAATGTGCGTTATCCCCGTAACAAATTAAGAGTCTGCCTGCTGGATGATGGCGGCACGGTGCAAAAGCGTAACGACAGCAATCCAGTTAAGGCAGCTGAGGCGCAACAACGTCATGATGAGCTACAACATCTATGTGAGCGTATAGGGGCAAGTTATATCACGCGGGAACGCAATCTTCATGCGAAAGCGGGCAATATCAATTCAGCTCTGTCGCATCTTAATGGGGATTTAGTCCTCATTCTGGATGCCGATCATGTTCCAACGGTCGATTTTCTGGAAAATACCGTAGGTATCTTTGTAACAGATGAGAAGATGTTCCTGGTGCAAACACCGCACTTTTTTATAAATCCTGATCCCATTGAAAGGAATCTGGATTTATTTCGGGATATGCCAGCAGAGAATGAAATGTTTTACCGCGTTATTCAACATGGGCTGGATTTCTGGAATGCTGCATTTTTTTGTGGCTCCGCGGCAGTATTGCGCCGCAAATATCTTGATGAAATTGGTGGAATTAGCGGGGAATCCATTACTGAAGATGCAGAAACGGCATTGACATTACATGCTCGAGGTTATCGAAGTGCTTATATAGATATACCGATGATCGCGGGTTTGCAACCTGAAACCTATACTGGGTTTGTGGTGCAAAGGGTGCGCTGGGCGCAGGGCATGGTGCAAATTTTGATGTTAAAAAATCCATTGTTTCATAAAGGTTTGGATTGGTGGCAGCGTGTGAGTTATTTCAGCAGTGCATTTTTCTGGTTTTTTGCGTATGCCCGGCTTGTATTTGTGCTGGCTCCAGCTGCTTACCTGATTTTTGGTTTGCGTATTTATGATGCAAATATGCAAAGCTTCGTGGCGTATGCTTTGCCGCATGTGATAGCTGCTGTTGTCGTATCCGATTTCTTGTTTGGTAAAGTGCGCTGGACATTTATTTCGGAACTCTATGAATTGATGCAAGGTTTTTATTCCTTCCCAGGAATAGTCCGCGTACTTAGAAATCCACGTTCCCCAAGTTTTATGGTTACGCCCAAGGGAGAGCAGTTGGAAGATAATTTCATTACCAAACTTGCTGGTCCTTTCTACGCAACTTTTATCATTACGATTATTTCCTTGGCTATGGGCGTATATCGGTACCAGACTATACCGCTGGATAGGGATGTCATCAAGATTACCATGGGCTGGGAGATTTTTAACATGACTATCCTGATAGCCGCATTGGGCGCGTTATTTGAACGTCGGCAACGACGTGGGCAACCCCGTATGCCAGCAGATGTAAAGGCTCATATTCAGTTTGGTGATAACCCACAATGGTATGATTGCCAGATTAAAGATTTGTCAGCAGGTGGAGCTTTGATTAGTTCAAGCAATTTGAACGATAACATCACAATGCATGCAAGTGTGGGTCATCTACGTGCCTATAACCCGGCACTGCGATGTGAGTCTGAAATTGAACTGCGGTTGCGTCGCATGGTTAAGGATGAGCATGATGCAACTATGCTTGTCGGTGTTGAATTTGTCAGCCATTCTGAAGTTGATAAGCGCGAAATTGTTGGTATAGCATTGGGTGACAGTCAGCGCTGGGTGGAATTTCTGCAAAAGCGTTCCAGCAACCGCAAGAATATCTGGCAGGCATACTGGTTACTTATCTCGATAGGTTTACGCAGTTCAATCAGCCACGCTCGTGAGATTGTGCGTATAGGATTGTCATTCCTAATAGACGTTGTTATTAACATTCTGCTATGGGTGCTGCAGCAGATTGTTATTTTTTTCCGTACCCTGTTAAATTTTGCATTGTATCGAAATACTAAAACTTTGAGAAAAAAATGAAATCTATACAAAAATTAATCCTTATTTTCAGTGCGGCATTTATTTTTATTTCTAGTTCATGGGCGTTAGATACCGGTGTTAAGCCGTTGGCAGAGTATATGACGGAAAATAGGCCGATTGATTTACGTAATGCGACTAGTCAGTTTACCTTGACTATTCCTGTTTCAAAACGGGCACCTGTTCAGCAAGCGCACTTGCATTTGCGTGCAACGAATTCGATATCATTGCTAGGAGCGCGTTCTCAATTGGTTATTCTGGTGAATAACCAAGTCGCAGCACAAATTCCACTTAATCCAAAACAGCCTGAAATTGTGGCTGACATAGATTTGCCTGCAAGCGCATTGCGTGTTGGTTATAACAAACTGACTTTTTCAGTGGCGCAGCACTATACTGAAACATGTGAAGACCCTAGCGCACCAGAATTATGGGTGCAGGTAGATAGTGTTAAATCAACACTGAGTTTAACTGCCCCGTTGCGAGAATGGCAGCCACGTTTGTCCGAGTTGGCCGATGTGTTTGACCCAAAACTCAATGGCATGAAAAAGATCAACATTCTAACTGTTGGCAATAATACGTTAAAAGACACGGATCTTGCATGGGGTGGTCTTGTGTCGCAGGGAGTTGCCCTGCGCTTGGAATATGCTCCCTTGGAAGTCAGGCATCTATTCGCAATGACTGGGGAAAGTAATGCGACGGGGTTGTTCGGTCACCTTGATCAACGTAGTTTAATCGGTTTTGATAACATTTTACTTGGGACGCGTAAACAGCTCGCCCCATTCTTGCCCGCAAGTATCCTTGATCAGATCAATGATGGCTTTATGGGGATATATCACCTGGATGCGGATCCAAAACATTTTATTCTGATTATTTCGGGCACAACCGATAAGCAAGTTAGGACCGCGGCTGAAGCATTCGCATTACTGAATTTCCCTTATCCAGACAGTCAATATAGTCGCGTCAGTCGAGTGGAACTGCCTGTTGCGGCGGACTATGCAGCCCACAATACTGTTTATCCAAATGAGCACTATCAGTTTAAGGATCTGGGATTTCAGACGCATACTGTCCAAGGTATGTTTGCGGAAGCCATGGAGCTGAATCTGAACATACCTCCCGCTTTGTTTGCCAAGTCAGAAGATAAGGTTGAGCTGCATTTACGTTTTGCCTATGGTGCCAGTTTACGCAAAGACTCTGTGCTTAATGTTTTCTTGAATGATCATTTCGAGAATGTGATACCCCTGAAAAATGATGATGGTGGATATTTCCGTGACTATACCGTATCTATTCCACTTAACTCCTTTAAGCCAGGTGCTAATACACTTCGTTTTTCCCCCAGACTAATGCCGCTTATTACTGGTGAGTGCCAATCAATACAAACGGGTAACTTGTCATTGACGCTGTTTGATAACTCTCGTTTGGATATGCCCAACGCAGCATATTATGTCAGCATGCCTGACTTGTCCTTGTTTGCTCAGTCAGGCTTTCCTTACACAGTTAAAAGCGGTGGTGCTAATGTGACTTATTTTGTGCCATCTGCAGATAGTGATTCTGCAGCAGCAGCTTGGATGTTGATGGGGAAGCTATCCCAAGATACCAGAATGCCAATGTTTAACGCGCAAATTAGTAGCGCGCCGAAAACACAATCAGGGGAATGGGTGGTGGTATCGCCGCTCAAATCCATACCTGTTAGCATTTTGAAAAATGCGCCAATGACAATTGGTGAAATAACTCGCGCTCCTTATCCTATAGTAGGTGGTCAAAAGAGAGCTCCTTCCGATTTAGACTGGTCGCAACGTGTATTTGAGCTTTTCCGTGACCTGTTTGTTTTGAAAAAGGAAACTAATCTTGGGCAGGTTGCATATATCACGGCTACAGGGGCAGGGTTGGGACGTAATGCAATGGCAATGCAATATCAGGCACCATGGAATAACAATCGTACCATCACGCTGTTTTCTGCTGTGGACAGTCATACACTCGTAGAAAATGTGACGGATTTGATTCAGCCACAAAAATGGAGTCAATTGGCAGGTGACTATGCAATATGGCGTAATGAACCAGATTATATATTTACTCAGCGTGCGGGTGGTGAATACCTTTACGGTGAAGTGGGCTTAAGCTCGCGTATGGAATATTATTTTAATCGCCATCCCTTTTTCTGGGCGGGAACAATATTACTTGTGGTAATCGGGCTGGCGCTATTAACGCTCAGGCTGCTGATGCGTCATAAACGTCGGTATCATTCGAAGGTGAACGAGATTGCTGATGTTAAGGACTAAGATACTGCTTTTGTGTGTGGGCTTGTTGTTGTCGGGTGGTGTGCTGGCAAAAGATAGCTTCAAGTCCGCGTGGATACAATGGCAAAGCCAATTTGTTGATGCGGGTGGTCGGGTTGTTGACACTGGGCAACAGGGTATTAGTCACTCTGAGGGGCAGGGGATCGGTTTGATTCTGGCAGCGAGTGCCAATGATCAGGCAAGTTTTGAGCGTATTTGGGTCTGGACGCATCAGCATTTGCAGCAACGTCAAGATGCGCTGTTTTCTTGGCGTTGGGAACCGCTAACCCAACGGGTAAATGATGAAAATAATGCCAGTGATGGCGACATGCTGATTGCATGGGGGTTGTTAATGGGCGCTGAGCGTTTTAGACAACCTCAATGGCGTATTGAAGCAAAAAAAATCCTAGTAGATGTACGTCAAAAATTATTCCGAGTTAAGGAGAATCAGGTTGTAATTTTGCCAGGTAACCAAGGGTTTGAATTGTCTAATGGGCAAGTATTAAATCTTTCATATTGGATTTTTCCCGCATTTGCAAGCTTTGAACGGGCTGATCCAGCTCCAGAATGGAAGCAGCTACAAGATACCGGATTAGCATATCTGGATCGCGCCCACTTTGGCCGCTGGGGTTTACCACCCGACTGGTTATTTGATAATGGTAAAACCCTGACGCTGGCACCAGGACACACAGTTAATTCTGGTTATGATGCGATACGCATCCCGTTGTATTTGAAATGGGCGGGTTTGGCTACACCAGAACGTATGAAACCCTTTGTCGATTTCTGGCGATATTTTGATGGTGCGCAGTTCGTACCCGCCTGGACTAATCTACAAAATGACAGTATTGATAGTTACAATGCAGCACTTGGTATTGTTGCAGTCAAAGACTTGATACTGGGAAAACCATTGCCTGATCCCATGCCACTTAAAAACGAAGATTATTATTCAGCCTCATTGAAATTGTTGGTGTGGTTGGCAGCACATAGTCCTACACCACTATGAAAATAAAGTTATTTGCATACTTCATTACAATCACATTTTCATCGCTGTCGTATGCGCTAGATGGACAGGCGTCTTTGAACGGGTTGACTCAGGCCAAAACAGGCAACAAGTTGAAGAGTCGGGCACAGAGTGGACTGCTGCTGTTGCAGCAACAAGAGCAAAGTCGCTTAAGCTATCCTATCATGGACGAGATGGCTGAGGCTATCCAGCAAAATCAACCACCAACTAAACCGGACGAGCGCGTGTTGTGGGAAATGTTGCATCGCGGGCAATATGCCGTTTTGCAGACGGAATTGCAGCGTTTACACCAAGCATTTCCATCCTGGGTTCCACCTGAACAGTTCACTCGTGCACGACGGTCCAGCAGTACTAAAATAGCTGCTGGATATGCACAAAACAACCACTTGCACTTACAGTTAGCCTATTTTTTGGCGCAAGACCCAAATGATCCAGGTGTTATTTTTGCACGTGAAGTCGCCAGTTATCAGGCTGGTAACAAAGTTACACCATCTGAGAAGCTGGTTCAATTAACCGAGTCACGTAAAGATGTGGGTGTGGCGCGATTATTTGCATGGAATGCCCTTAATCATCAAGAGCTTGAATATGCAAAAAACTGGTTTGAGTTAGCATTGAAATGGGTGCCAGATGATCAAGATGCGCATTATGGATTAGCGTTAGCCTTATTCCAGGCAGGAAAAGCAGAGGATGCTTTGAAACAGATAGCGACAATCCACACTGTACCAGCAACGAATTTACGGGGTGAAATTTATTTTTCGCAGGGACTTGTTCGTTATCAGGCTGCGGATTATAGCGCTGCACAACAATTATTTAATCAGGCACGAGAACAAGGTCGTCATGGGCGCGATATAGAAATGATGCAGGCATGGTCAAATTTGCGGTTGAAGCAATATGATTCAGCATTGTCCACTTTCACAAAGCTATATCAGGAAAAACCCGATGTTGATGTTGCGCAAGGGCTGCTGGCTGCAGCACAAGCCAGTGGGCGGCAAGGGGAGTTGAACCGCTTGATCGGCGATAACGCAAGTGATCCATTGCGGTTGCTGATTAACAAGAACAGGCATGATTTTTTGCAACAGCAAGGTTGGATTTGGGCAGCGCAAGCATATGACAGGCAACCGGAACAAACAGGAATATCAGGTCCATGGGTAGGCGTCAGTATGTTGGGCTTTCGTCAAAAAAGCGGGGAGAGCGGCTTATCCAGATTACAAATAAGTCAAAGACCCAGTGTGGAAGGCTTGTTCGCATACGATAACAACATATTTAGATGGCGGCTAACGCAGTTGGATCTGAATAGTGGGGCGCTACCAACGGGTGCGCAATTTGGTAGTTATGGCGTGTCCAGCAAGTATGTTACCCAGCCTACTACACAAACGAACGGATTGGAGCCAAGTGCTCGGTGGCGTCATGAGGGTGATGGTCAGGCTACGCAAATTAGCATAGGAACTACCATGCTTGCTGGACCTGTTAAACCGACCCCTATTTTTGAGGCTACGTACGAATCAGTGAGCGAAACGCATAGTTGGTCAACTTCAATTTACCGAAATAGCGTACGTGATTCCCTGCTTTCAACAACGGGTGCTGTTGATCCATACACTGGTGTCGCTTGGGGACGCGTGGTGAGAAATGGCATTTCCTTGCAATTCAGTCAGACGCTCTTGCCAAAATGGCGTGCTAGTACGGCTATACGCGCGGAGCAATTGAGCGGAGAGCATGTGGCTGATAATACGCATATCGGTATAAATGCATCACTAAGCTATGATTTTGGCTGGGATGGATTTGCCTATGCGAGTATCGGTCCCGGTATTTCCTATGATAGTTATCAGCAGAATTTGAGTCATTTTACTTGGGGTCATGGTGGCTATTTTAGTCCTCAACAATTTACTAACCTAGGTTTGTCCGGCCAGTTTTTGACAAAGGAAGGTGGGAGATTTGTCGCTCGAGGGCAGGTTGGCATAGGATTTCAGCATGTAAAGGAGGCAGGTTCCCTCTGTTTCCCATTGCAGCCAGTGGTTGCTGTAACTGATTGTGGTAGCTATAGCGCTACTGATAAACAGGGAATAGGTGTCAATGTGGAAGGTTTGTGGAAATATGCAGTTACGCCTCATTGGCAGCTAGGTGGTGGCGTTAGTTTCAGGCATAGTCAAGACTATGTAGACACTAGTGTGTTGTTTTCTATTTATTATAGTTGGCCAGCACGTTCACGCTTATATCGAGCAGATTTGCCAGAATGGCAATTGAGTGAATTATTCTAACAATAGAGGATATGTTGTTGTAACTGCAACCAATAGAGTTGGTTGTTCGAATTGATGGGTAAGTTAGTATGAGTTGATACCTTCGTGAGGTTACTATGCGCTTTTCATATTTTGTTGAAAACTGGCTTATAACTACTGTGCATATGCTATTGAACGAGATTGGATGGTGGGATTAGAGTCACTTTAAGCCGGTTTGTCATCCAAATGGTTTCCGAAGTTTCTTGTAATTCCATGATTTGATTGTGTGTTAAATCTGAATTTTTATCGCTGTGTAACTATATGATTGCAAAAAATAAAATATCAATTCTTTTCGTCTGTATGGGCAATATATGCCGCTCACCGATGGCGGAAGGCGTGTTTACCCATAAAGCACACGAGATGGGGATGACGCTGGTAATTGATTCTGCGGGTACGCATGATTATCACATAGGTGCGCCCCCCGATCTGCGTGCGCAACAGACGATGCGGCGCGCGGGTTATGACATAGCTCAACTACGTGGTCGACAAGTATGTCAGGCTGATTTTGATAAATTTGATTATATTCTGGCGATGGATGAGGCGAATTTGCAAAACTTGCAAAAATTAGCAGGTGAGCACGCGCACAAGGTGCAGTTGTATTTGAATTTCAGTAAGCAATTCCGTGGTATGCCTGTGCCAGATCCTTATTATGGTGGTGAGCAGGGATTTACTCAGGTATTGGCTATGGTCGAAGATGCTGCGGATGGTTTGTTACAAACAATAAAACCCTGACCCAAGTAAGTATCGGGTTAGGGTTTTATATTACCAACGGCGGGTAAATTTTTTCCTGAAAGTAAAAAACTTGAGCTGCGGCGAACTTGTCTGTTCGTCGCAGTTTAATTTTTAAAGCTTGGTTTCGATCTGTACCAAAGGCGCTTCATCTTCATTGTTTTGTGCGCTTTGCTGTAAAGTCGTGCGCACACGCGGTGTTGTTGCCGTCATGGTGGGAGCTGGTTCGGCTGCTTCAACTTTAGTTACGGTTTCGACTTGCTGCAATGGCGCATCGATTACCGCTTCTTCAGTTGCTTTAACGCGCTGAGCGCGTGGCTTAGCAACAGGCTCAATGATACTCGTTGCTGGCTGCACAGCCGCAGTCTCTACCATTTGCAAGTCGGCGGCATCTGCTGATGGCGCCAGCAGCTCGGCTAACAGGCTGTCTATATTCGCTGTGCTGGCTGCTTTGCTCTCTACAACAGGCGCAATGCTCGGTGGAGAAGCTGGCTGAACGGTTGCTGGCGCAAATATATCCATTTGCGTTGCCACGGTCGTTGCTGAGGTAGTCGTGTCCATTGCGATACTGCTTGCTATTGGGGCAACAGTTGCTGCGACAGTTGGCACTTCTTCGGCTACTTTGACTTCGATCTGTTCAACAGGCATGCTTGTCTGTATTTCAACAGGCGCACTGCTTGCCTGTTCAATATCCGCAGTTGTCTGTACTGCCTCTGTAGTTTCGGTAGCGCTGGAGCCATCGCTATTAACCTGGTCAGGTCTGCGTTCACGACGACCGCCACGACGTCCACGGCGGCTGCGTGGTTCGCCATTAGGCCGTGGTTCATTGGCAGACGCGACATCGGTGTTTGTGGTTGATTCAGGCGCTGCGCCTTCCGTTGTTACCACCGCGTTGCTATCGACTTCTGGGCGTGGCTGGCGTGGTGGACGCGGCTTGCGTGTGTTTTCTGCTTTAGGCTTGTCAATTGCACCATCTGCTGCAACGTTGGCTGGCGCTGGACGTTCAGGACGTGGCGCACGTTCTTGGCGTGGTGGTCTGTCTGTGCGCGGCTCATTGCGGCTCGCTGGACGCTCTGCCAGATTGTCAGTTTTAGCTTCGGTACGACCATCTTCAACGCGATTATCCTTGCGTGGTGGGCGTGGCTCACCATTGCGTTCTCCGCCCCTGTCATTGCGGTTGCGATTGCGGTTGCGTGATTCGCTGGATGATGGCCGTGCACTAGGTTGCGTTACTACAGGAGCTGCTTCTACAGGTTTTTCATCGCTGAATTTTTGTAACCAGCCAAAGATGCGACCAATCAGCCCGGTTTTAGCCGCAGCTGTCGCACTGGCTTCAATTTCAGCTGATTTTTGCTCAACGATAGGTGCAGGCTGTGCTGGCGTGATGCCGCGCACCGCAGGTACTTGGGTTGAAGGCTTGGATTCTTTTTTGTTGGTTTCCGCCGGTGTGACTTCTTCGATGGTTTCGCTCAAGCGATAGCTAGGAGTGAGCATTTCCAGCGGGTTGATTTCATCATGACGCAAGCGGGTGATTTTATAGTGCGGTGTGACTAGGTGGATGTTAGGAATCAGCACAACGCTGACTTTCAGGCGTGACTCAATCGCAAAAATATCTGCCCGTTTTTCGTTTAATAAGAAGGTAGCAACATCAACAGGGATTTGTGCGTGTATAGCGCCTGTTTGGTCTTTCATCGCCTGTTCTTGAATAATACGCAAAATGTGCAATGCGGTTGATTCTATGCCGCGAATAAAGCCTGTGCCGTTACAACGTGGGCAAGGCATGTGGCTAGATTCGCCTAATGAAGGCTGCAACCGCTGACGGGATAATTCCATCAGGCCAAATTTGGAGATTTTGCCCGTCTGTACGCGTGCGCGGTCAAAATGCAGGGCATCACGTAAACGGTTTTCAACATCACGTTGATTGCGCTGACTTTCCATGTCGATAAAGTCGATCACAACCAGACCACCCAAGTCGCGCAGGCGTAATTGGCGGGCGACTTCTTCAGCGGCTTCCAAGTTGGTGTTAAATGCGGTCTGTTCGATGTCTGTGCCGCGTGTGGAGCGTGCAGAGTTTACGTCCACTGATACCAGTGCTTCGGTATGGTCAATAACAATTGCGCCACCTGAAGGCAGGGTCACTTCACGGGAGAACGCAGTTTCAATCTGGTGTTCGATCTGGAAACGCGAGAACAACGGTACATCGTCTTTGTAGAGTTTGACTTTGTGCACATTGCCCGGCATGACATGACTCATGAACTGATGTGCCTGTTCATATACGTCTTCAGTATCAATCAGGATTTCGCCGATGTCTGGCTGGAAGTAATCACGGATAGCACGTATGACCAAGCTGCTCTCTTGATAGATCAAGAATGCACCTTTTTGGCTATTGGCGGCGCCATCGATAGCACTCCAAAGCTGGAGCAGGTAATTTAAATCCCACTGCAACTCTTCAACGCCACGACCTATACCAGCGGTACGGGCAATGATGCTCATGCCCGCAGGGATGGTCAGTTGCGCCATGACATCACGCAGATCGTTACGCTCTTCACCCTCAATACGGCGCGAAACACCGCCGCCACGTGGGTTGTTAGGCATTAGTACAAGGTAACGGCCTGCCAGGCTGATGTATGTAGTAAGTGCAGCGCCTTTGTTGCCACGCTCATCTTTTTCAACTTGAACGATCAGTTCTTGGCCTTCACGCAATACATCTTGTATACGTGGGCGACCTGATTCCGCCGCATCGCCTGTATAGCAGGCGCGTGATAATTCTTTGAACGGTAAAAAACCGTGGCGGTCGTTGCCATAATCGATGAAAGCAGCTTCCAGACTAGGCTCTACACGTGTGACAATACCTTTGTAAATGTTGCTTTTACGTTGTTCTTTGTTGGCAGATTCTATGTCCAGGTCAACTAATTTTTGACCATCAACAATGGCAACACGTAATTCTTCTGCCTGTGTTGCGTTAAATAACATGCGTTTCATTTTTGTTTCTCTCCTGCGCGCATTACACAGGACGAAGCATTATCAGCACGGTTTAGTGCGGATACACAAGGTGTTTATAGACTGGTTGCAATCATAATGAACATCCAGGTTAATTCAGTTGTGTGTGACTTCATGGTGCGTGATTGGATCTTCGCTGGGCTGACGGGTGGGCTCTTATTGAACTGGGTAGGGTGTCGAGTTCACTGTTTAACTGGCAAAGTTATCGTGTTTCTTGTGTGCCAGTCAGCAGCTTTCGTGCCTTAACCCTTGAAGTTGGTCTGAGTCAGACGTCAGTTTGTATTCGCGCGCTCTGTGTTAAATCTTTTATCGCTACTTATGTGGAACCCATGTGCAATGCATGCATGGTTTTTCCGTTCAGGTATGCTGGGGTGTATAATTGCCGCCTCATACTCGCTTGTGGTTCCGGTGAGCGATATTAACCGGTTAATTTTACTTTTTGGCAATATAGCTGAAAAGATAATCTAAATCTTCTTAGTACTGCCTTTATAAAAGTAGTAACAGTATATTCAAAATGAATGATTTACGCAAAGAATCTGTCACTTTTGTGAAAGTGGATGAATCATCTGAAGGTCAGCGCATCGATAACTTCCTTGCGCGCCATCTCAAAGGCGTACCCAAAAGTCACTTATACCGCATTTTGCGTAGCGGTGAAGTGCGCGTAAATAAGGGCCGGGTGGACGCTGCGCGTAAATTGCAGTTAGGTGATGAAGTGCGCATCCCTCCAGTGCGTGTAGCTGAACCTGAGCACAAACCAGTCACGCACTTACCTAAAGGCGGTATGCGTTTAATGGATCATGTGTTGTATCGGGATGATGCCTTGCTGATAATCAACAAGCCTGCGGGCATGGCTGTGCATGGTGGTAGCGGAGTGAGTTTGGGTGTGGTCGAACAGTTGCGACTGGAACTGCCGGAATGTAAGTTCCTGGAGTTGGCGCATCGACTGGACAGGGAAACCTCAGGTGCATTGATATTAGCCACTAAACGTAGTGCCTTGGTTAAATTGCACGATATGTTTCGTGATGGTGGTATGGACAAGCGCTATTTGGCGCTGGTTTATGGGCAATGGAAAAATCCGCTACAACACGTCAAATTGCCATTGTTCAAGTATTTGAACGCTGAAGGTGAGCGCCGGGTCATGGTGCGCGAGGATGGTAAGGCGGCGCACACGATATTTCGATTGCAGAAAAACTGGGCTGAATTTAGTTTGCTGGAAGCGGAACTCAAAACTGGGCGCACGCATCAAATACGGGTGCATTTGGCGCATAGTGGCTTTCCAATCGCGGGTGATGATAAATATGGTGATTTTCCGCTGAATAAGGATTTGGCTAAGCGGGGGTTGAAGCGCATGTTCTTGCATGCTTGGCAATTAACTTTGCCGCATCCGTTGACCAATGAGGTATTAACCATTAGTGTGCCACTCCCTCCTGAATTACAAAATTTTATTGATAAGCTATGACCAGACAATTTGATTTGTTGATATTCGATTGGGATGGTACGTTGATGGATTCAACGGCAGCCATTGCCAATTCGATTATTGCATCTTGTGTAGATATGGGCTTGCCTGTGCCGAGCTTGGAGGAGGCGAGTCACATTATCGGTTTGGGCCTGACTGAAGCGATAGCAACCTTGTTGCCCAGCTTGTCTGAAGAAGATTATCCTGCCTTCACCGCGCGCTACCGTCATCATTTTCTTGGGCAAGATCATTTGTTGCCATTATTTGATGGTGTTGCGCAGACGGTGCCGCAATTACATGCGCAAGGCTACTGGATGACAGTGGCTACAGGCAAAAGCCGGCGCGGCCTGGATAGGGCGTTGGATCAAAGTCAGCTGCGCCCTTATTTTCATGCCACGCGCTGTGCTGATGAGGTTAATTCCAAGCCGCATCCAGATATGATATTGCAGTTGATGGACTATTGTGTCGTGCCACCCGAGCGCACGTTGATGATAGGTGATACCAGCCATGATTTATTAATGGCACAAAATGCGGGTGTGGCGAGTGTCGGAGTTGGTTACGGTGCTCATGCGGGGGATAGTTTGCAGGCATTTAATCCACTGTATGTGGCAAATAGTTTTAATGATTTGGCGTGGTGGTTAAGCACGAACGCTTAAGCTTATAATGCGCATCTTTTGAATGAATATGGGGAATTGAATATGTCTGATTCAGAAAAATCCGGTAATTGGGAGCGTGAAGTGCTGGAAAAAGTGGCATTGGCTGCGGTTAAAGAGCAGCGCAGTGCGCGCCGTTGGAGCATATTTTTCAAAACACTAGGTTTCGGTTACATATTTATTTTGTTGTTTTTGTTCATGAATTGGTCTGGTGATAACAAACTGGATATTGATGGTAAGCATACCGCCTTGGTTGAGCTTAACGGTACAATTTCTTCAAATGAGGTCAGTGCAGATCAAATTATCAGTGGTTTGCAAGATGCTTTTAAAGATAAGGGCACGCAAGGCGTGATTTTGCGAATTAACAGCCCGGGTGGCAGCCCAGTGCAGGCGGGACAGATTTATGATGAAATCAAGCGTCTGCGTGTCAAATACCCAACGATCCCGTTGTATGTAGTCGTTGATGATTTATGTGCTTCAGGTGGCTATTACGTGGCTGCGGCTGCAGACAAGATTTATGTAGATAAAGCCAGTTTGGTGGGATCTATAGGTGTGCTAATGGATGGTTTCGGTTTCACAGGAACCATGGGTAAGTTGGGCGTGGAGCGCAGATTACTTACTGCAGGCGTGAATAAGGGCTTTCTCGATCCGTTCTCCCCAGTGAACCCGCAACAAGAGGCATACGCCAAAGTGATGCTGGAACAAATTCATCAACAATTTATCCAGGCGGTGCGTGCAGGTCGTGGCACACGTTTGCACGAGACCCCTGACATGTTTAGCGGGCTGATATGGAGCGGTGAAGAAAGTGTACGTTTGGGTTTGGCGGATGGATTGGGTAGTACCGAGTCAGTCGCTCGCGATGTGATTCACGCTGAAAAAATTGTCGATTATTCTCCGCAAGAAGGATTTGCTGATCGCTTTGCGAAACGCTTTGGTGTTGAATTGGGCAAGAATATCAATCCGTTGGCTGCATTGAATACAGGATTGCGTTAATGTCTGTGTATCAACCTGTCTCCTGTGTGCAACATGAGCAACTGGAATTTGCTGTTTTGAAGCGCAAGCATTTGCACATCAGCTATGTTGATGGACAGCAGCAATCTGCGAGCGCCGACATTCTGCCGTTAGACGTCTACACTGAGGGTGCGGCAGAGTGGTTGAGGCTACAGCGTGCAGATGGCTGTGTTGAGATTATCAGGCTGGATAAACTTTTGTCAGTTAAGGAATTGGGCTGAGCGTGGACAATTCGCACGCGTTGGGACGTTTTTTAACGGAGGTTGAACGTAGAGCCTATCGACAAGCTGCTTTTGCGGTGCATGATGATCAGGCTGCATTGGATATCGTCCAGGATGCGATGATGAAATTGGCAGAGAAATATAGCAATCAACCGCCTGCTGAGTTCCCCATGTTATTCCAGCGTATATTGCAAAATACCATACGTGATTACTATCGTCGTCAAAAAGTACGGAATTATTGGGTAAAGGCGCTGTCTTTCATTACATCAGGTCGCAGTGCCGAGGACGATGAGGAAGTGCTGGAGTATGACCAGGCGGCGGACGAAAAAGACAGTCCGCTCAGTACGCTGGAGACGGGTAAGAATCTTGCTCATATTGAAGCCGCATTAGAAAAATTGCCAGCACGTCAACGCGAAGCCTTCCTGCTGCGTTATTGGGAAGACATGGATATAGCAGAAACAGCTCAAGTGATGGGTTGCTCAGAAGGCAGCGTCAAAACGCACTGTTCGCGCGCCACACATGCACTGGCTGCGCTACTGAAAGATATGAAGGAATAAACCATGAATAAAACCGATGATGTGATGGCAAGGAAAGTTATAGCTGAGTTAGATGCTGGGCTGGATAAAGTTCGCCCAGAAATTCTGCAGAAACTTCATGTGGCGCGTGAGCGTGCGTGCGCGCATGCGCGGCATAAATCTCATGCACATGTTGGTGTCGGACATAGTATGGCTTTGGTTGATAAATTGCGGCAGCACCGTGTCGCTGTATTAGGTGTGGTGTTGATGATGTTGCTGTTCGGCAGTTTAGTCATGTGGCAATATACCATGGACGACGAGGATGACACCGCTAGTGTCGATACTGAGTTACTTACAGGCGATTTGCCTGTTAACGCATATTTGGATGGGCATTTAAGTAAATGGGTCAGCAACGCTTCAGAATAATCGTCTTGTTATGCGGATTGATGTGGTCTGTATTTGCATGGTCTGCAAGTAAGATGGATGTGGCTGCGCCCGCTTGGCAGACGTTGACACCCGTACAGCAAAAAATTCTTGCGCCGGTCTCAGATGATTGGGCGAGTATGTCGAATTTGCAACGTCATCGTTTGTTAGCTATCGCTGCCAAATATCCGCAATTAAAACCTGAGGCGCAGCAGCGCTTTCAGAAACGCTTAACAACGTGGACTTCGCTCACCAAAGAGCAGCGTGAGCTGGCGCGGCAAAACTATAAGAAATTAAAGCAACTGCCGCCACAGAAGCAGCAAGCGGTGAAGCAAAAGCTGTTGGAAAAGCATCCGCCGTTGGAGACGTTGAATAAGCCCATCGCTGTGCCACCACCTGCTGCACCAGTATCTAATGCGATCCCGCAGTAAGTAAAGCAACGATTAGCTGTTGTACTGTCGTGAAATCAGCTATTAATAAGTATTCTGCACGCTAGTCACTTGTGGGAAAGTGCGGCGAACTATCTTCTCCACCACGTTTTTCAAATCCATCATCGAATTGGGGCAGCCCACACATGCGCCCTTGAGTCTGACTTTAACGGTGGTGTCTACTATACTCACCAATTCCAGGTCGCCGCCGTCGCGTAACAAAATTGCCCGTGCTTCTTCGAGTACTGTGGTTAATGCTTCAACAGTAAGTGGGGGTGTTTCACCATTGACGATATAAGGGCGGAGCTTGTCGATACGCGCCTGCTTTTGGGCAATGCGTGTTGCCAGCAGTGGATTGGTTTCTTCCAGCGCATCGAGTTCTTCTTCGCTATACCAGCGTGTTTCATCCAGTCCCATTTCTGCGTCACGTGCGGCTAATTCTTCAGCTGAAAAACGCAGTATGGGAATGACCTTATCGCCAGTCATTTAGCCTACCCACTTGCGTGCATTTTGGAATAAACGTAACCATGCACCATTCTCTTGTTGCTGATGCGGATACCAGCTGTTTTGTATTGCGCGGAATACGCGTTCAGGGTGTGGCATCATGATACTGAAGCGGCCATCATCATTGGTCACAGAAGTTAAGCCTAGTGCCGAACCATTCGGATTGAGCGGATAGGTTTCTGTGGCATTGCCTGCATGATCAACGAAACGCATCGCCGTATTTACTTGTTGCGCATCACCGGTCTGGCTGAAGTTCGCATAACCCTCACCGTGAGCAACTACCACTGGCATGCGACTGCCAACCATGCCATCAAACAAAATAGACGGGCTATCAGTGATTTCTACCATGGCAAAGCGGGCTTCAAATTGTTCGGATTGGTTGCGGGTGAATTTGGGCCAGTGCTGCGCACCAGGGATGATGGACTTCAAATTGCTCATCATCTGGCAACCGTTGCACACGCCGAGTGCAAAGCTGTCGGTGCGCTGGAAAAACGCCTCAAACTCGTCACGTGCTCGCGGATTAAACAGAATGGACTTCGCCCAACCTTCACCCGCGCCGAGTACGTCGCCGTAGGAAAAGCCACCACAAGCGGCAAAGCCTGGGAAATCAGCCAAACTCACGCGCCCTGCGATGACGTCGCTCATATGTACGTCAACTGCCTGAAAACCTGCGCGATCAAATGCCGCGGCCATTTCCACTTCACCGTTCACACCTTGCTCACGCAGGACAGCGATACGTGGTTTGTTGCCACCGATAACAATGGTCTGCGCTGGGTCAAACGTAAGATTGACGGTTAAGCCAGCATCATCACGCTGGTCGATGAGCGCATATTCGCTATCAGCACAGGCAGGATTGTCGCGCAGACGCTGGATGTGGTAACTAGTCGCGCTCCATAACTGTTGTGCTTCAACTCTATCCATGTTGATAATGGGCTTGTCGTTGCGCACAATCTGGATGTGGTCATTGTGGTTCAGTGTGCCGATAACGTGGAATTCGCTACGCAAGCCTGCCTGGAAAAATGCCTGCATGACTTCGGGCGTATGTTCACGTTTGACTTGTAAAACTGCACCCAATTCTTCATTGAAAAGCACGCCGAACACGCGCTCATGATAGTCCTGGTCAGCCGGGATGAGCGGCGCATCATCATCTTCAGTTGCGCCTTCAATTTCGATCTCTACCCGCGAACGATCCTGGCACAGTTCATCAGCGTCTATGCTGATGCCACAATGCCCAGCAAATGCCATTTCACACAAAGTCGCCCATAAACCGCCATCAGAACGGTCATGATAGGCAAGTATCTGCTGGCTAGCGTTGAGCGTCTGGATGGTCTCAAAAAAAGCTTTGAGCTGGCGTGGTGAATTGACATCGGGCGTCGTATCGCCGATTTGCTTATAAACCTGTGCCAGTGCAGAACCGCCAAGTCGATTACGTCCACAACCCAAGTCAATTAAAATTAAATCAGTATCGCCTGCATCGGTGCGTAATTGTGGCGTTAGCGTGAGGCGTGCATCAGGTGTCGGTGCGAAAGCCGTGATAATGAGCGAGAGCGGGGCAGTTACCGCTTTGCTCTCGCCGTCTTCCTGCCATGTGGTACGCATCGACAATGAATCCTTGCCGACGGGGATGCTGATACCCAAAGCAGGGCAAAGTTCCAGGCCAACTGCTTTGACCGTATCAAACAATGCGGCATCTTCACCAGGGAAACCTGCAGCCGCCATCCAGTTGGCAGAAAGTTTAATATCGCCGATTTTTTCTACGCGGGTTGCAGCAAGGTTGGTCAGTGCTTCGCCGATCGCCATGCGCCCTGAAGCCGGTGCGTTAATCAGGGCTAGTGGTGTGCGCTCGCCCAGCGCAAAAGCCTCACCTTGATAGGTGTCATAACCCATCGTCGTCACCGCCACATCAGCAACGGGGATTTGCCAAGGTCCGACAAACTGGTCGCGTGCGGTGTAGCCGCCTACGGTGCGGTCGCCGATGGTAATGAGGAATGATTTGGAGCCGACACTAGGCAGTTGTAATACACGCTGTGCGGCCTCAAGCAAATCGATATTACTGGTATTAATCGCGTCTAGCTGGCGTGTTACGCGGCTGACATCACGGGTCATGCGTGGTGGTTTGCCGAGCAGGATAGACATTTCCATGTCCACTGGTGTTTCTGGCAATAAGCTATCTTCTACGCGCAAATGCATGGCTTCCGTAGCCACGCCGACTACTGCAAACGGGCAACGCTCGCGCTCGCAGAACTGCTTGAACAGATCCAGTTGCTCAGGTGCGATCGCCAGCACGTAGCGTTCTTGCGATTCGTTAGACCAGATTTCGCGCGGTGCCATGCCTGACTCTTCCAGCGGCACATCGCGCAACTGGAAAGTTGCACCACGACCTGCACCATCAACCAACTCAGGGAAAGCGTTAGAAATGCCGCCCGCACCCACGTCGTGGATGGAAAGAATAGGATTGCCATCACCCAATTGCCAGCAGCGGTCTATGACCTCCTGCGCACGGCGTTGCATTTCCGGGTTGCCGCGTTGTACCGAATCAAAATCCAGGTTTTCAGCATTCGTACCCGTATCCATACTCGAAGCCGCGCCACCGCCCAAGCCGATAAGCATGCCAGGGCCGCCTAGCTGAATAAGCAATGTGCCCGCAGGGAACATGGTTTTGAAACAATGTGACGCGGCGATATTCCCCACGCCGCCCGCTAGCATAATAGGCTTATGGTAACCGCGCATCTCGCCAGCGCAACTTTCTTCAAAAGTGCGGAAATAGCCTGCCAGATTAGGGCGACCAAACTCATTGTTAAATGCGGCCGCACCCAAAGGACCTTCGATCATAATATCCAATGCCGATGCGACACGATCAGGTTTGCCATATTGCGCCGCATGGTCTTGGTAGCGTTCCCAAGGCTGAGTTAAATCAGGAATATTCAAGTTGGAAACAGAGAATCCACACAAACCTGCTTTAGGTTTAGAGCCTATGCCTGTCGCGCCTTCATCGCGGATTTCGCCGCCTGATCCTGTTGCTGCGCCTGGGAAAGGTGAAATAGCGGTAGGGTGGTTATGCGTTTCCACCTTCATTAAAATATGTGTCTCAGCCTGGTGATAAGCATATGAGCCATCTGGCGATGGATAGAAACGCGCGGTGTCATAACCCTCTATGACCGAAGAGTTATCCGAATATGCCACCACTGTGCCCTCAGGATGCTGGGCGTGAGTTTCACGTATCATGCCAAACAAGGTATGCGGCTGTGCTTCGCCATCTATTACCCAGCTCGCATTGAAGATTTTATGGCGGCAATGCTCAGAGTTTGCCTGCGCAAACATCATCAGTTCCACATCGGTAGGGTTGCGACCCAGACGGGTGAAATTCGTCACCAGATAATCTATCTCATCTGCTGATAACGCCAAACCTAAAGCCATATTTGCCGCAGCCAGCGCATCATAGCCACCCGCCAGAATATCCACAGTTGTTAGCTGTTTTGGTGGTAAATGGCGGAACAAAGCTTGTGCTGCATCCAAATCACCAAATATGACTTCAGTCATACGGTCATGCACATGCGGCGCAATTGAAGTTAAATCAGCTGTAGTCAACACCGCACCATCACGACGCTGGAATGTATAAGCAGTACCGCGCTCTATGCGTGAAATCGCCGTTAATCCGCAATGCTTGGCAATGTCCGTTGCTTTCGATGACCAAGGTGAAATAGTCCCAGGGCGCGGCACAACCAACATAATTGTACCTGGCTCAGGCGTTGCTATCGGCGTGCCATAAGTGAGCAGGCTGGCAAGTGTGGTTTTGGCTGCATCATCCAGCGGCGCGGTAGTTTCTGCAAAATGCCAGAACTGTGCTGCGATGCACTCATAATCAGGCAATAACTGCGCTAATTTATCAAGGCGAAATTGAGATAAGGCAGCAGAACCAGCTAAATGAATGATTTCGGACATAATGCAATGAGCAGGGCAAAGTAAAGGTTGAATTTTACCCGAAAATGGGTAGGGGTAATGTGGAATATCACGGGTAATGTTGATAATTAATGTGTCAGAATGAAGTTGGTTGGCACGATTTTATAACAAATATTGACATGATACAAAATGTAGGTAAGTATCAATAAATACCAACATTTAGTATCAAGCATGGACACTACAAAAATTTCTAAAGTTTTGAGTCTCGCTCAGGAAGCTGGGGTTATACGTCCTCGCGACCTTGCGTCAGATGGGATTCCTCGCGCCTATCTTGCCCGTCTCTGTCAGGCAGGTAAACTTCAGCGTGTTGGACATGGTCTTTATATGCTTGCCAATGGCACTATCACCACCAATCATAGCTTGGCAGAAGCTGCGAAACGTATGCCTAATGGCGTGGTGTGCCTGCTCTCCGCGCTGCGGTTTCATGGTGTAACTACCCAAGCCCCTTTCGAAGTCTGGATAGCGATTGATAACAAAGCGCGCGCTCCCACTGATAAGGGAACACCATTGCGAATTGTTAGGTTTTCTGGAAAAGCACTTCAAACAGGGATAGAGACGCATATGATAGACAGCGTGCCTACTAAAATTTACTCGCTCGCCAAGACAGTTGCCGACTGTTTTAAATTCCGTAATAAAATTGGCATGGATGTCGCTCTGGAAGCGCTCAGGGAAAGCTGGCGTACCCGAAAATACACTATGGACGAACTTTGGCATTATGCAACGATTTGTCGAGTGACAAATGTGATGCGTCCCTATCTGGAAACCCTGACATGAGCGTAGATCAACCCCGAAATCTTGCCGCCTCTGTGCGCCAACGATTATACAATATCGCAAAACGTAACGGTGAGGCGTTTGATCTTGTTCTCACGCGATATGCGTTAGAACGGCTCTTGTATCGGCTAGGGCAATCCGAATGCCACAATCAGTTCTTGCTCAAAGGTGCCATGCTGTTTGCCGTCTGGGACGGGGAGTCTCATCGTCCTACGCGTGACGTTGATCTGCTGGGGTTCGGTTCAGGTGAGCTTTCACACTTGGAAAAAACATTTCGAGATATTTGCCTGATACCCGTTGAGCCTGATGGTTTGGAGTTTATCGCAGACAATCTGCGTGCGATTGAAATTCGCGAGAATCAGGAATATCAAGGTGTACGAGTGCTATTTGATGCACGTTTGGAAAATGCCATTATCCCTATCCAAATTGATATTGGTTATGGCGATGCGGTTACACCAGCTGCAGAAGATATCACCTATCCCACTGTATTGGATTTTGCACCTCCTAAGCTACGTGCTTACCCGATCTACACCGTGGTCGCAGAAAAATTTCAGGCGATGGTCTGGCTCGGCATAGCTAATAGTCGTATGAAGGATTTTTATGACATCTGGATTATTCTGCGGAAATATCCGTTTGACGGGAACATATTGGTTAAAGCCATCACAGCTACCTTTGAACGGCGTAACACGCCTTTACCTGCCGCAGCGCCTTTTGCTCTGACACAAGCATTTGCCAGCGACAAAATGAAACAGATGCAATGGAAAGCCTTTTTGCAGAAAAACAAACTGTCAGCAGATAATTTAACGTTTGCCGACATCATTATGGCATTGCATGAATTTTTGATACCACCCATGCTTGCATCCATTAATGAATTAAATTTTGACGTCATATGGCGTGCGGGTGGTCCATGGCAAATTAAATCATTACAAAATTAGCGACTACTTGGCAATGCAAGCAATGTTGGTGGCTGGAGTCGTTGGTTGAAATCATCAGCTGCAATAAACGATTTTTTTGTGGTTAAAACGCTACGATGTTGGGTTGCTAAATGTATCTACTATTAGTGATGTTGCAGCTATGCCTCTGCACTTCAAGTAAAGTATGATGGCTAAAGGTAAAGTGACTGATCTGTTTTCATTGCAAATATAAACCTGAAGGTATAGGGGCATGAATATGACGAAATTAATTGCAGCGCTGTTCCTGATATTGTTGGCTTCCCATGCCGCTGCCAATCCTGCCGCATGGTATCAGTGGCGTAGCAAACTTAATGGTGATTTGGTGTGTCGGCAGACTTCGCCTGGTCCGGGCTGGGAAAAGACGACGGGGCCTTATCATGATTCACATTGTGAACACCTAGCTCGGTATCAATGAGGCTTAGTCATATTCTGTTTCCCGTTATATTCAATCGACTATCCACCCCAACTTAGCCTATGTTTAATAACCACATAATTCGTTTGTGCTGCGTAATCGTGTTTAGCTGGGCAGGCCATGCGCTGGCTGATCGGCTTGATGCACCTGAAGCGGCGACAGGTTTGCAGGCACGTGCTGCGGTGGTCAGACAGCATGCGCTGGTGGTGGCAGCGAATCCGCTGGCGGTGGCGGCGGGAATGGAGATGCTCAGGCGTGGTGGTAATGCGATTGATGCTGCGATTGCAGTGGAATTGGTGTTGGGTCTGGTGGAGCCACAATCGTCAGGCATAGGTGGCGGTAGTTTTATGATGTATTACCAGTATAGCGATAAGCAGGTGCTGGCTTATGATGGACGCGAGACCGCACCCGCTGCGGCGACGGCGGATATGTTTATGGGTGATGATGGTTTGCCCATGAGCTTTTATCAGGCGGTAGTGGGCGGTAAATCGGTGGGTGTGCCTGGGTTGTTGAGTATGCTGGAATTGGCGCATCGGCAACATGGTAAATTGGTTTGGCATACCTTGTTTAAACCCGCTATTCAACTGGCAGAGCGAGGCTTTGTCGTATCGCCGCGTTTGCATAGTTTAGTGGCACGGGATGCTTATTTGTCGTTGCAGCCTGCGGCGCGGGCTTATTTTTATCATGCGGATGGGACACCGATAGCGGTGGGTGAGCGTCTGGTGAATCAGCCTTATGCTGATGTGCTACGGCGTGTGGCGAGTAGTGGTGCTAAAGCTTTTTATAGCGGAAAAATCGCGCAGGATATTGTGGCGACGGTGCATGCACATCCGACTAATCCTGGCTTGATGAGCATGACGGATCTGGCGAATTATCAGGCGAAGTCCCGTGCCGCATTGTGTGGTAATTATCGCGCCTATGTCGTGTGCAGCATGCCGCCACCGAGTTCGGGCGGGGTGGCGCTGTTGCAGATATTGGGGATATTGCAACATTATGATGTGGCTGGGTTACAACCCGACTCGGCCAAGGCCGTGCATTTAATCAGCGAAGCGGAGCGCCTGGCATTTGCTGATCGCAATGTGTATTTGGCGGATGATGACTTTGTGCACGTGCCTGTGGCGGGTTTGTTGAACCCGGATTATCTGCGTCAGCGCGCGAGTTTGATTAATCCAGCACAGTCTATGGGTGTGGCACCAGCAGGCGTGCCGCTGGGTGCGGTGAGTTTGGCGGAGGATAATGCGCTGGAGTTACCCTCTACTAGCCATATGTCTATCATAGATAAATGGGGTAATGCTGTTTCCATGACCAGCTCTATCGAAGATGCATTCGGTAGCCGGCATATGGTGGATGGGTTTCTGCTAAATAATGAGCTGACTGATTTTTCTTTTGTGCCTGAGCAAAATGGCAAGCTGGTGGCGAATCGAGTACAGCCTGATAAGCGTCCACGAAGCGCGATGACACCAACGTTGATACTGGACAGGCAACATCAATTAATCGGCGCAATTGGCTCGCCAGGTGGGAGCTCAATTATTAATTACGTGGCGAAAACATTGATAGGTGTGCTGGACTGGCATTTGGATATACAGCAAGCGGTGGCTTTGCCGAATTTTGGTAGCCGTAACGGTCCGACTGAGTTGGAGCGTGATTCGGTTCTGGTCGCGCTGCAGCCTGAACTACAGGCGATGGGGCATGAAGTGAAAATAGGCGAGGCAAACAGTGGTTTGCATGGCATTATGCGGGTGTCGAATGGCTGGATGGGCGGAGTGGATCCGCGTCGTGAAGGTATGGCTGATGGATATTAAAAAGGGAATAAAATGAACAATGTGACTTTGACCGAAAATGAGCGGTCAGCTAAAAGCCTGACCACAATAATTTACGCCTTATATGCCGCTTCATTTTTATTCGGCATCTCTGCGGTTGCCGCGATCATGATGAATTACATCAAAAAAGAGGATGTTGCAGGCACGTTTTTGGAAAGCCATTTTCGTTGGCAGATGCGGACTTTCTGGTTCGGCCTGTTATGGATGGTAATAGGCGGGATTACCGTGTTTATTCTGGTAGGCTGGCTGATATTGTGCGTGAATACCTTATGGATAGTCTATCGCATCGTTAAAGGCTGGCTTAACCTGAACGATAATAAGCCGATGAGTATGAGTTAATCTTCATAGCTATACGACATCATGAGGCGCTAACTTGCACAGCACATCTTGTTCCCCCAGCTCTATCTGAAAAGTAGCATGCTGAATATGGTGATGGTGGGCAAGCTCTTCAGCGATATGGGCTAAAAAGGTGTCGCCGGGGTGACCTGTGGGGATGACAAGGTGGGCGGTGAGCGCGTTTTCTGTCGTGCTCATCCCCCAGATATGCAGGTCATGGACTTCGGTCACTTGTGGCAATCCTTTCAAATATGACATTACCTGTGCGGGATTAATTGCGTCAGGCACGGCGTTAAGTGCGAGTTTGAGTGATTGCTTGAACAAGCCCCAGGTACCGATTAGGATAACAGCCGCGATGACCAAGCTGATAGCAGGATCCAACCATAGCCATCCCGTCCACATCATGCCCAAACCAGCCAGTACCACACCAACAGAGACCGCTGCATCTGCCAGCATATGTACAAATGCACCGCGCATATTAAGGTCTTCTTTTTGACTCTGCATGAACATCAGCGCGGTGGCGATATTGATAATGACGCCAACCAATGCGACCCATATCATGATAGGTTCGTTGACTGCAGTGGGCTCAGTAAAGCGGCGGATAGCTTCCCAGGAGATGCCGCCTACAGCAATGAGCAATAGCATGGCATTTGCCAGTGCCGCGAGTATGGTGGTGCTGCGTAAACCATAGGTGTAATGCAGGGTGGGTACGCGTCGTGACAAAATGACTGCGCCCCATGCGGCTAATAAACCTATCACGTCACTGAAGTTATGCCCTGCGTCAGCTAGCAGTGATAATGAGTCAGCATATAAGCCAAAGCCGATTTCGATGATGACAAAAGCGAGATTGAGGGCAACCCCGACAACAAACGCACGACTGGTGGTATCTACGTTGCTGTGATCGTGATGGTGGTGATGGTCACAGCCATGGTCATGACCATGGTGGTCGTCGTGCGTTGCACTCATAAATTTACTTTCTAGGTTAACCAGCTATCTATTTTCTTGCGATCAGGCACGCCGCCTGCATGGACAACTACACCATCAATTACTACGCCTGGGGTGGACATGACACCGTATCCGAGTATCTCAGCGATGTCTTCCACTTTCTCCAATTGTATCTCAATGCCTTTGGCTTGCGCGGCTTCTTCTATGAGTTTGGTCGTGGTTTTGCAATTGGCACAGCCTGTACCGAGCACTTTGATGTTTTTCATGATGCTTCCTTTCTTAGGTTAGCGATGGTGTGAGCCAGTTTTCTACGTCTATCCATTCAGGTACGCCACCAGCCAATAGCACTTTGCCATCTATCATAACGGCTGGCGTGCGGGTAATGCTGAGGGCGGCTATGTCGCTGGGGTCATGGATTTCTTCCAGCGTTATCTGAACATGCCGTGCAACAGCAACTTCGCGTATGAGCTTCGCAGTTGCGCGGCAGCTATTGCAGCCAGGGCAAATAACTTTGATCAGCATCGTTGCGTGATTAGCAACACGCTTTGCCAGTGCTCGTGCTGCTGCAACAAGTGCTGGTTGCAGCAGGTGTCGATGCGTCGGTCTCGCCAGCCGTTTTTTCTTCATAGATGGCGTCAAATTGTGCATCTATTTTCTGACCTGCTTCGTCGCGGATATGGCGTGCAATATCTATTACTAAATCGATTTGTTCGTCGCTTACGCCAAACTGCTTGAGTCTGTCGAGCTGGCATAAACCTTTGCCTGGATGATTAGCCGCAATACTGGCGGCTAAGGATACGAGCGATACGATAGAGGGGTGGAGTATTGCATGAGCCATATAAACCTCGCTTTATTTAATGGAGCAGGATGCGTTTTTGCCAAAGATGCTAGAAGCAGGGCAGAAGCCAGTAAATGTGGCTTGAAACGCCATAATGCTTACCATGCCTGCTATCCATAAAAAGCTGGGGTGGAGTAAATCAAACTGACCTGATAAATGGGTCGCTGCCAGTGAAATCATGACCATCACCGACATCATGCGCATCATACGATTGCCTTTCATTTTGTTGTTCCTTTCACAATACTGCATTAAAAACATAACCAACGAGCAAAATGCCAACAGCTACTATACTAACAAATGTTGCGATTAATCTTGGCTTTAACACTTTGCGCAAAATAATCATTTCAGGAAAAGACAGCGCAGTCACGCTCATCATGAATGCCAGTACCGTCCCCAATGCCGCGCCTTTGCCCAATAATGCCTGCACCACAGGGATAATCCCGGCGGCATTGGAATACATGGGCACGCCGATTAATACCGCTGCAGGCACCGACCACCAGGCGCCTTTGCCCATGATACTCGCCATAAAGTTTTGTGGCACGTAACCGTGTATGCCTGCGCCGACTGCCACGCCCAAAACGATATATGGCCAGACCTTACCGACGATTTCTTTGAGGTGGGCAATACCTGCCTGAAAGCGTTCTGGCCAAGTCTGCTTATGATCAAGTACAGCATGAACCGCGCCACCTTTTGCCTGGATTGCCTGTACCCAGTCTTCCAGGTATTTTTCCATGCCGAGCTTGCCAATGATCAAGCCTGCAACAATTGCCACAGATAAGCCCAAGGCTAAATACAACACAGCGATTTTCCAGCCAAATAAGCCAAATAAGAGTCCTAGCGCGACTTCATTGACCATAGGGGCTGAAATCAGGAACGAAAATGTGACACCGAGTGGAACGCCAGCCTGTAAAAATCCGATAAACAGCGGAACCGCCGAGCATGAACAGAAAGGGGTGACTATACCCAGGCTGGCAGCCATGACATTACCTATACCCAGACGCCGACCTGACAAAATCATGCGTGTGCGTTCGGGTGCAACGAAAGTCTGTATCACGCCCATGACAAAGACTATCAGCGTTAATAACAACAGTACTTTAGGGGTTTCAAACAGGAAAAAATTAAGCGCCAGGCCCAAGTGAGTATCTGCAGCAATACCGGTGAGTGACATGATGTAATCAGCTGCTGGTTGTAAGGAGTTGTACAGCCATGCCCATACTAAAACGGCCAGTATTACGCCTATTACCCATTTAATGGTGTGATTAGGAGACGGTGCTGTCGTTTCCATGGATTGCTCCTTAATACGTTGTGTTCAGGAAAGTCGATGATGTGCCGAAAGTATATTCGACATATTAAATATATGCAAATGCGAATATATCGTCTTTTCACATGATACGGTATTTAAATTATCATTGTGGGTGTAGGCTGGTGCTATTGAATCATAAATTGAGGGGTTAAGCTTATGATGAATTTCCCGTACCAATATCAGGCGAGCGCAACAGCTAATCAGACAGGTGAGGTTATATTGCACAGCGAAGGATTGGCAGATATTGCATCAGCCGCACCCAAGGATTTTGGCGGTCCTGGCGATCGCTGGTCACCTGAAAACCTGCTGGTTGCCGCATTGGGTGATTGCTATATTCTGACTTTCCGCGCGATCATGGCTGCAATGAAAATTAACTGGGTTGCAATTAGTTGCGACGTGCAGGGAACGTTGGCGCGAGTGGAAGGTAAAACCAAATTTACTGAATTCATGTTGCGCATTCAGCTAAAAGTGCCGTCTGGCACGGATGATAGCAGCGCGAACATGGCCTTGCAGAAGGCTAAATCAGGTTGCTTTATTTCCAATTCATTATCTGCACAAATTAACTTTGAGACTGATATCGTTGTTTTGCCAGAAATGTGAAACATGCCGGTTTACTTAACCGGTTCAAGTTTGTTACCCATGGCCTGATATAGCGCAACGGTGTCAGTCAGGCGCTGTGCCTGTGCGCTGGCCAGGCTGATCTGAGCTTGCTGTGCTTGCATTTGCGCGGTGAGGAGTTGCACATAACTGGCTACACCAAATTTGTATTGCTGCTGCGCCAGTTGTAAAGAGTTCTGCGCTGAATCAGCCGCGGCTGCCTGTGCTGCCAAAGTGAGCGCATCGTTATCGAGAGCACGCAAGCTATCTGCCACACTGCGCAAGGCTTGCAGTACGGTTTGTCGATAATTGGCGGCGGCGGCATCAAAACCGGCTTCAGCTGCGCGTGCTTCGGCACGTAACCCAAGATTAAATAGCGGTTGCGTGAGTTGTCCTGCCAGACCCCATACCATAGAGCTAGTGCCAAACAGAGCCGCAGTGGTGAGGGCTTGTGAGCCCAGATTGGCAGTTAAACTAATTTGCGGATATTGCTTGGCAATTGCCTCGCCATGTTTGGCATTCGCTACGTGAAACAGGGCTTCTGCAGCCTGAATGTCTGGGCGTTGTCTCACCAATGCTGATGGCACGCTGACGGGTAGGTTAGACGGCAAGGTAAAATCCGCCAGCGTGAATTGTGGCATCCCGGCTGTACCCGGCGGTTGTCCTGCGAGTACCGCTAATAGATGGCTGGTTTGTTGCCAGCGATTGCGTAACGAGGGCAGGGTGGCACGGGTTTGTTCGAGCTGGGTTCGTAGGGCGCTGACTTCTATTTCCGAGGCGGCACCAAGGCGCATGCGCTCACGGGTGATGCGTAATTGCTCGGTTTCAGTGGCAATGATCGCGTTGCTGGTATCAATTTGCGCAGCCAGTTGTGCCTGGGTAATTGCTGTAATGGCGATATTGGCGGCCAGTGTCAGGCGCGCACCATCGAGTTGAAATCGCTGGTAGTCCGTTTGTGCTGCCAGTGCCTCCAGTGCACGACGATTAGCGCCTGACAGATCAAAGTTGTAGCTGACAGCCAGCGTGGTGTTGTACAAGTTAAAAACGTTGTTGCCGCCTGTTTTGCCTTGCGGTGCGGCGTTAATGGCCTGGCGTTGCGCACCCAGTTTAAGGTTTGCTTGCGGATACAAGCTGGCACCCGCCTGCGCTTCGTAGTTTTGTTCCGCCTGGCGTATTACTGCCTGTGCGGCTTCCAGTGTGGGGCTGCCGACGAGTGCCTGTTGTATCAGCGCATCAAGTTTGGGAGAGTTGAATTGTTGCCACCATGTGGCTGACGTCATGGCACCGGGCATGAAGTGCTGGGCAGCGCCAAATGCGTCTGGGCTGGATGCGGTTTGCGCGGGCAGTGATGTGGACGTGTAAGTTGTGACATCGGGCGCGGCGGGTGGTTTGAAATCAGGGCCGGCGGCGCATCCTGCCAGCATTAATGTAAATGTGCCAAGCCAGAAATAGCGGTGAATGAACTTGCCTGGATATGTGGTCATGTGGCTTCCTGAATTTTTCATGCTATTGAAAGACCTTGTCCTGCTTCTTCATAGGTGCGGCCATCACGGATATGGTAAAGACGTTTGAAGGTGGGGATGATTTTTTCATCGTGGGTGACGACGATAATCGCCGTGTGATATTGCTGCGCCATCTGGTTAAGGATGCGCATCACCGCTAACGCGCGCTCGCTGTCTAGCGGCGCGGTGGGTTCGTCGGCAAGAATAACCGGCGGACGATTGGCTAATGCACGGGCAATCGAAACGCGCTGTTGTTCACCGCCAGACAGCGCCGATGTTTCAGCATTTGCCCGATGCGCCACATCAAGCGCTTGCAATAATTCCAAGGCGCGGGTGCGAGACTCGCCGTTAGGATGTCCCGCCAGCATGGGGAGCAGGGCTACATTGTCGGTGACATTGAGAAATGGAATCAGATAGGGTGCCTGGAAAATAAAGCCGATGCGATCTCGGCGCAGTACCCGTAAATCATCAATTTTCCAGCCATTGTCATAAATCACCTCGCCACCCAGCGTCATGCGTCCTTGCGTAGGCTCAATGACTGCGCCCAAACATTTGAGCAAGGTTGATTTGCCCGAGCCTGACGGCCCGATCAAACCCACGACTTCGCCTGGTGCCACCTGTATGTTGACGTCTTTGAGTGCATCGACGGCGGCATCACCCGTGCCATAACGTTTGCTCAGTCCTTCAATTTGTATACCCGCGCCCTGAATTATGCTGTTATCTGTCATCTCAACCTCCTATCGCATTGGCAGGGTCTACCTTGAGTGCCGCTCGAATGGCCAGGGTGCTGGCGAGTGCACATATCACCATGACAATGACGAAGCCGCGCAAAGTGTCTTCAGGCAGGAGGAGCACATATTTGGGAAATGCTGGACCCCACGCAGTGGCGGCAATCTTGCCGATAATAAAACCGATTAATCCCAGACCCAGCGCCTGTTGCATGATCATGCTGGCAATCGTTATGTTGTGGGTGCCGATAAGTTTGAGCACAGCAATCTCGCGGATCTTACCCAGGGTCATGGTGTAGATAATAAAAGCGACTATGGCTGCGCTAACTATGGTGAGTATTGCCAGAAACATGCCGATTTGCTTGGCTGAAGTGGCGATGAGCTTGGTCACTAAGATATCTTCCATCTGCGTGCGTGTATACGCCTGCAAATGCTTCCAGCGGCGTATGTTTTCAGCAATCGTTTCGGCAGACTGGTTCTCCGCGACACGAACGAGTATAGCATTCACATTGTGGTTGCTGGTTTGTGAGGTATTGATGGCATTGAGCAGTCCGGGCACGCCAGGGCGGTTGAGCGCAGGGTTGGCAGCGGTGCGGATACGGCTATTGACGATGGCATCGTTGTCTTTCAGAAACTGCGCTTCCTGAGCATCTTTGAGCGGGATAAACACCATGGGGTCGCCACCCGATGAAACCATGCGTCGGGTCAGGCCGACTACTGTGTAATCGTGACGGCGAATGCGGATGCGATCACCCAGCTGGAAATGCGTCATGACGTCAACTACGGCTTCGTAGTGGCTGCGGGTAATCTGTCGTCCAGCCAGCAGGTAGCCAGGCGCACCCGGCTGACCCGGTTCAAACCCGACCACCATTGCGCGCACATCATTATTTCCTTTGTGGACCTGCATGGTGAGATAGGTCACATTGGCGGCTTGTGTGACGCCAGCCAGCCCAAGTATGCTGCGATAGGTGTCATCTGCCAGACTGGATGACTCGGCATAAGGTCCCTGCGTGTCTTTTTGCACCACCCATATATCAGCGCCGCTGTTGTTGAGCAGTGCTTTGGCATCATCTACCATGCCCCGGTAAACCCCTGCCATGGTGAAGGTGACGCCAATTAACAAACCCAGTCCAAGACCCGTGAGGACGAATTTCCCCCAGGAGTGCACAATGTCACGCCCTGCCAAGCTGATCACGGCGCGTTACCTGTTAGCTGATCTACGATTTTAATACGGCTGTGTTCACTGAGTTCGCGCTGGCTGTAAACCACTACACGATCACCCGCCTTGAGTCCTTGCAGGATTTGTACATGACCATCCAGGTCTGCAGCGCCTACTTGCACCGGGGCGAAACTCAATTTTTCAGCATTAATCAACCATACGCCGGTTTTGGCATTGATGTGTTTGAGTGCGGCATTGGGCACGACTGGGGTTGATGGCCGTGCGGGCAGTTTGACTGTGACCTCGGCCATTTCGCCGAGGGGGGGTAAGTTGGTGGGCGGTTGTTTAAATACTACCTTGGCCAGCACTTCTTCAGTGACCGCATCAGCCAGTGGTTCTACGCGTAATATCTTGCCAGCTATAGGTTGCTGCGGTTGTGAACGTAAAGTCACTGTAGCAGGTAACCCAGCACGCAAACCGGCAGCACGTACCTGATCAAATCTGACATTTAACCATACGCTGGCAGGGTCTATAACTTGTATCACTGCTTGCCCTGCGACAACTGTCGTGCCTGGTTCTGCATTGCGTGCGACGACCAGGCCAGACACCGTAGCTGTTAGTTGCAGATTGTTATGTTGCTGTATCAAGCCATCGCGGTCAGCGTGGATGCGGATGACGTCCTGTCTGGCGGCCAGCAGGTTGGCATTGGCAGCAGCGTTACTGGCTTCGGTCACTTTTTGGTCTTGTAGCTTGGCTTCCAGCGTTTCCAGGCTGGTAGAGTGCGCCTGCAATAACTGTTCGTAGCGGTGGGCTTCTGTTTGTGCATAGTTTTTTCGTGCCAATGTATCTTGTACTTGTGCCTCAGCAGCTTGTACGGCAGCGCTCGCACGCTTGATGGCAGCTTCTTGCGCGGCCACGCGATTATCCAGATCAACGGGATCCATCTCCGCCAATAACTGGCCCACTTTAACGTGATCGCCCACTTGTACGTAAACGTGCTTGATCCGCCCTGCAACAGTGGGGCCAATCAGGTAGCTATATTGCGCATCAACACTGCCGATGCCAAATAGTGATGGACTAATGACCTGTTTCTCAACGCGAGTAACGGTGACAGGAATAGGTGCCAATGGCCCTGAGCGTAACGCGACATAACCAAATGCGCCGATTAGCAGGATGACAACGGTGATTAAGGCAAGTTTACGTCGATTGGGTAAGGTGAGTTTCATTTTGGCTCCACGATGCTACGACGATAAATAACAAAAAGTTGCGGTGCCTCTGTCAGCATTCGTTGCGGTTCGTTATGTAATAAAGATTGCATGACCAGACCTTGTATCATGCCGATAAACAGTGTGGCCGCTGCGGCTGTATCCACATCGGCACTCAACTCGCCTTGTGATTTTCCCGCTGCTATCAGAGTAACCAAACGTTCCCCATAGTGAGCCAGCATCGTGCGCACCATGCGTTTGACCATTGAATCGCCTGCTCGCTGCAATTCGCCGAATATCATGCGTGGCACACCTGGATGGGCAACGACAAATTCAATATGGGCAAAAAACACCGCTTCTAATCCTGCCAGTGGCGTCGGTGCGGATATCGCTGCCCGATCAATACGGGCAAGCAGGCGTTCGGCTACCCATTCCATGACAGCGAGCCAGATAGCTTCTTTGTTAGGGAAGTGGCGAAACAGTGCGCCTTGAGTCAGATTCATTTTCTTTGCGATTGCCGCCGTCGTGATGTCGTTGGGGTTCTGTTCCGCTGCCAGCGCGATCACAGCCTCAACCGTAACTGCTCGGCGTTCTTCTGCGGGAAGGTGTTTAGATATTGCTTGCATACAATGTGTTGTAGAAAGATAGTAATTGATTACTATCTTATCGAGGTGAAACTAGACTGTCAACTGGTACTGCTAATAGTCTTCATTGCTACTTGTTGCGCAACCTCGTATTTTGAACTATTCTCAACGGATACTGCATGGTGTCGATATTAACAACAATTAGCTGGATGATCCCGGGTTTGCTGCAGATCCATATGAGGAGGGGCGAAAATGTTAGTAAATAAAACAAGATATATTTCCCAACAAATTTCCATGGCGCAAAATGTTAATAGGGTTGTTTGCAGCAAATATCCTTTACTGCCACAGCAATTTCATCTGTCTCAGATAGTTTCTCAATAATGTCATGACGCGCGTTGTCTCGTTGATAAACGAGGATTGCAGGGGGCAAGGCATGCCTTCCTCTCGCGCGCTGACGTCTGTAACCATGTTCGGGCATTGATGCAATGACCTGTCTGTATATAAACAGGAAGGAAAGGCTGTTGATTAACTGCAAGCGTCGGCTGGTCGATACGGATTGTCATTTGGTGAGCATCGTGACGAAAGCGGGGGGTGTACGATGAGTCTGACGATTTTGTATAGGGATATGCCCATACGCCGTAAGTTTATGTTTACCGCAATTTTGTCGGCAGGTGTAGTCCTGCTATTCGCTGCGCTGGTAGCAATTGCGCAACAGTGGCTGGTACATCGTAGTGAGCTGATTAATACCGTCACTAGTCAAGCCAGTATTATTTCGATAAACAGCACGGGTGCAATTCTGTCCGGCGATATAAGATCGGCAACAATAACATTGAGCGCATTCCAATCGCTTGATTATGTCGAGTTTGCGGTAATCCACGACCAGTCCGACAAGCCCTTTGCTATCTACGTGCGAGGCGGGGGGGGGCCGTATCTTGCGCATCACGCATTTGAGAGGGAGGGTTATGCGTTCACTGCGACCCACCTTGATGTGTACCACCCCATTGTTTTCAATGGGGTGCAACTGGGCGTCATGCATGTGCGCGCCAGTCTGTTGCCTGTTTACATGCAACTGGCTGAGGGTGCGCTGGTGATGCTGCTGACTGCATTGGGTGGATTGGGCTTGGTGCTGGCGCTGGTTGCCAGAATGAGTCCGGTTATAGTTGAGCCGCTGGAAAATCTACTCGGCCTGATGCGCACTGTATCAACGGAGAAAAACTATGCATTGCGCTCAGCCTTGCATAACAAGGATGAAGTGGGTGCGTTGGCAGGTGAATTCAATAACATGCTGGAGCAGATTCAGGCACGGGACAGTATCCTGGCACTGCATAGTGAACATTTGGAGCAGGAGGTGGCGCAGCGTATTGCCAACTTGACCGAAGCGCAACGCATCGCGCATCTTGGCAACTGGAAATGGGATATCGCGGAGGACCAACTTACGTGGTCGGATGAAATCTACCGTATCTTCGGCCTCACACCGCAGCAATTCGGCGCCAACTACGCAGCATTTATGCACGCGGTACATCCTGATGATCGCCTGTATGTCGAGCGACAGGTACGCGAGTCACTTAAACAGAAAATCCCATACAATATCGATCATCGTATTTTGCGGCCTGACGGTTCGATTCGTTATGTGCGTGAGCGCGGGGAGGTGTTCTGTGGCCCGGATGGGCAGCCGGTCAGCATATTGGGAACGGTTCATGATGTTACCGAAAGCTGGTTGATAGAAGCCGCGCTGCTGGAAAGCGAAAAACGGTTCCGTAATCTGGTGGAACAGGGTAGCGATTTTATCTGGGAGGTCAATGCACAAGGCATTTACACCTATGTCAGTCCGCAGTGTGAGGTCATGCTGGGATATGCTGTTGATGAGGTGATTGGAAAATCGCCGTTTGAATTCATGCCACCGGCAGAATCCGAGCGAGTCATGCCGATATTTCAGCAACTCGTTAATGCCCAGCAGCCGTTTTCGCATTTGGAAAATATCAATATTCATAAGGATGGCCATCCTGTCATGCTGGAAACCAATGGCGTGCCCATTGTCGGCCTGAACGGCGAGTTTCACGGCTATCGGGGGGTGGATAGAGACATTACCGAGCGCAATCGGGCTGAAACTGCCCTGCGTAAACAGCAGGAACTGACCAGCCGCATTATTGAAACCATTCCTCATTTCGTATTCTGGAAGGATACCGAATCGCGTTATCTGGGCTGCAATGAGAATTTTGCTCATGCATTAGGCTATTCGTCATCTGACGAGATAATAGGTAAAACGGATATGGATTTGCCTTGGTCTGAGGGTGAAGCCGAGCATTTCCGGCAGCTGGATAGTGAAGTCATGACTTCCGGTCAGGCCAAACTGAATTATGAGGAGATGCTGCTTCAGGCAGACCGGCGCATCATAAACGTGCTTAAAAGCAAAGTGCCGTTACGTGACGCACAAGGGAGTGTGGTCGGCGTATTGGGCATCTATTCAGATATTACCGAGCTCAAACAGGCTGAAGAGAGAATTCGCAAACAGCAGGAATTAACCAGTCAAATCATCGAAACGATACCCATGCGTGTCTTTTGGAAGGATAAGGATTTGCATTATCTGGGCTGCAATACCTTGTTTGCGAAAGACGCCGGATTAAGCCGTCCTGACGAATTGATCGGCAAATCCGATTTCGAAATGAGCTGGAAGGATCAGGCCGCTCATTATAGTGCAGACGATCGGCTGGTGATGGATACCAACAAGCCCAAACTTTCTTACGATGAACCGCAGACTACGCCGGATGGAGGGCGTATCTGGTTACGTACATCGAAAGTGCCGTTGCATAATCAGCTTAATGAAACCGTCGGCATGCTGGGTATTTACGAAGACATTACCCAATACAAGCAAATGGAGCTGCGTTTGCTGGAGAGTGAGGAGCGTTTCCGCCTGGCTTTCCAGTATTCAGCCATAGGTATGGCGCTGGTGGGGCTGGATGGTCGCTGGCTTAAAGTAAATAGCGCGTTCTGCCAGATTCTCGGTTACCCAGAACAGGCGTTGCTGGGTAAAACTTTTCAGGATGTCACCCATCCTGACGATCTTCAGTCGGATCTGGATCTGGTGGCGCAACTGCTGGCCGGGAAAATTGATCACGATCAGTTGGAGAAGCGTTATTTTCACCAGGACGGTCATATCGTCTGGGTACGTCTGAGCGTAGCGCTGATACGCGACGAACAAGGGCATCCTGCCTATTTTGTTGCCCAGATGGACGACATCACTGCAGACAAGCTGGCGGTAGAGTCGCTACGCAAGGCGAATGTGGATCTTACGCTGTTCCGTACCTTGCTGGACAATTCCAGTGACGCCATCGAGGTGGTCGATCCGGTGACATTGAGATATCTTGATGTGAATGAAAAAGCTTGCCGTGATTTGGGATACAGCCGGGAGGAACTGCTGTCCATGCGCATTACCGATGTTGATTCTGCTTATAACCCGGAAACCAACAAAATTATTGAGGAACAGATGCAGCAGTCTGGCACCGCGCGTTTTGAAACTGTGCACAGGCGCAAGGATGGTTCCACCTTCCCTGTGGAAGTCAGCATGGGATCGGCTAATCTCGATAAATTATATGGGTTGTCCATTGTGCGCGATATTACCGAGCGCAAGCAGGTAGAAGAAAAAATCAGCAAGCTGAATGAGGAACTGGAACTCAAGGTTCAGGAGCGCACCCGGCAATTGCAAGATGCGCAGGAGGAACTGGTACGCAAGGAAAAACTGGCAGTACTCGGGCAGGTAGCCGGCAGCGTCGGCCATGAGCTGCGTAACCCGCTGGGCGTGATGAGTAATGCTGTTTATTATTTGCAGGCCGTGTTGCCGGACGCGGATGAGACGACCAAGGAATATCTGGGCATCATCAAGAATGAAATCGCGGTGTCCGATCGTATCGTCGGCGATTTGCTGGATTCGGTACGCACCAAGCCGCCTCAGCCACAGATGATAGGGGTGGCCAACCTGATTGAACAGGTTCTGCATAAATGCGATGTGCCTGCTAGTGTCACTATCCAGCAGGATATTCCTGACAGCTTGCCGTCATTGCTGGTCGATCCGATACAAGTGGGACAGGTGTTCCGTAATCTAATTAGCAATGGTATCGAGGCAATGCCGGAAGGCGGCACGCTGGCTATCCGGGCTAGCGCAGACGCTGCGATGCATAATATTATTGTCAGCGTGCAGGACACCGGTATCGGCATGACGCCGGAGCATCTGGCCAAATTGTTCCAGCCATTGTTTACGACCAAGCCCAAGGGGATAGGTCTTGGGCTCGTGGTGGTAAAGAATTTGGCGCAGGCCAATGGCGGAAAAGTTGAAGTGGTGAGCGAGATTGGCAAGGGAACGACATTTACGGTGACGTTGCCGGCCGCAGTTTTGCAAGCGGGAACAGCGTGAAAGTCATGATGCAAGCCACTTTCGGGATTGCTGCAAACCATCGTGTGGGTTATTGAATGAAATTTGCGACCAAAATTGGATTAAGCGCAGCAGTGGTGTCCCTGGTTGTAGGGCCGCTGCTCGGTGCTGCGGTGTTCCTGGAAGCGCGATCCCTGTTGCAGGAACATATCGTACATGAACAGGTGCAGATTGCTACTGGTATTATGCGCGAAATCGATACGGCCTTGTACAGGGCTTATCTGGATACCAGCATGATCGCGGCAGACGAGCTGTTGCGTGAAGCGGTGGAGAACCCGCAAAGACCGGTGACTACAAGACTTACTGATGAACTGGCGGAACGTGAGAAACTGACCGGTCCATGGCGAGCCTTGATGGTATACGATAAAAAAGGTCGGGCACTGTTCGGCCCCAAACCATTGGGCGAATCAAAGCGTATCTCGGCGTATCCGGCCAATAAAATCGGGTTTGATCAAGCCATGAAAGGCAAAGTTTACTACTCCGGGCAGATTATCTGTCCGCGCACGCATCGGCCATTCGTGATTTTTGCTACCCCTGTATACGCCAGAAACGATCCTAATAAAGTGGTCGGAGTGGTGATTGCACAATACCTCTGGTCTTCCATTCAGCGCACGCTCGATCATGTGGACCCCGCTGCGAGGGTGCATCTGCTTGACCGGCAGGGCAATGTTATCGGTCGGCGCAGCAATGATGAATATGCGCCGCACCGTTTGCCGCGGCTTGCGCAACCGGCAATGAAAATCGGCATGGCAAGTTATGGTGTGACTCCCAGTTCTTCTCACGGTGAGGGCAAGGCACTGGCAGTGGAATTGCAGCAAAGCGGCATGCAGGATTACCACGGCAGCGGCTGGATTTTACTGATAGAACAGCCGCTGGATATCATTTTTGCGCCAATCTCGCAAATGGCACGAAACATAGCGTTGATCGTATTCGTAATACTGCTGTTACAGGCCGCGTTGCTGATGGCGTTGGGGCGATTTTTCTTGCGGCCACTGGCCAATCTGCTTAAGGGTGTGAAACGGGTAGCCCAAGGGGAGTTTAACGAGAAACTGGCAGTGCACAGCAATGATGAGCTCGGTGAATTCGCCAGTAATTTCAACACTATGACAGATAAATTGCAGGAGAGAACGCAACAGCTGCTGGTGACGCAGGATGAACTGGTGCAAAAGGAAAAACTGGCGATGCTGGGTCAGCTGGCAGAGAACGTAGGCAATGAACTGCGTAACCCGCTGGGCGTCATGAGTAATGCCGTCTATTACCTGCAGACCATGCTGCCCGATGCCGATGCGGGCACGCAAGAGTATCTGAATATCATCAAGCACGAGATTACCGGATCCGAGCGTATCGTGGCCGGTCTGCTGGACGCTGCGCGCACTAACCCATCCCATATCGCTACAGTCGACATACGTGAATTGATTGATCAGACGTTGGCGCGATGCGTCATACCTGCGTCGGTTAGCGTTGAGCAAAATCTGCCGGAACTGCTTCCTCCCCTTTTGATCGATCCGTTGCAAATGCAACAGGTATTGCACAATCTGATTTATAACGCCGTTGAAGCTATGCCGGAGGGCGGAGCGCTGGAAATCCGGGCAGTTGCCGATGCAGCTGCAAAAACTGTTGCCCTCAGCGTGCACGATACTGGCGTAGGGATGTCTGCCGAGCATCTCGCCAAGCTATTCCAGCCTATGTTTACCACCAAATCGCGCGGCATCGGTCTGGGACTGGTTGTGGTGAAAAATCTGCTAGAAGCTAATGGCGGCAAGATAGAAGTGCAAAGCGAGGTGGGCAGGGGTTCGACGTTTATCGTTACCTTGCCGGCAGCATCATCCAGGCCTGAATAGGGGTGTTGCTGAATAAATAGCGTGTAATTTATCTGGAGGAGGCGTGCATGAACACTATTACCGATGATGATTTTACCCATATCAGCATGGATCTGGCGCGCCCTACTATACTTTACAGCGAGAATGATCACCGCATTTACTGGCTGGGCATTACGGATGAAACGGCCTTCCGCTGCAATGCCTATCTCATCGTCGATAAACATGAGGCGATTTTGGTTGATCCAGGCGGTAAGCCGTACTTTGCTCAGGTCAAGCAACGCGTGGCGCAAATACTGCCACCGGAAAATGTCACTGGCATGGTGCTGTGTCACCAGGACCCGGATGTGGCTGCATCCATGACCGACTGGCTCGAAGTGAATCCGTCCATGCGTGTGTTTACCACGCCGCGTACTCAGGTATTGCTGCCGCATTATGGGCGTTCAGATTACCAGTATTACAATGTGGCCGAAAGCCCTGTTTATGCGCTTCCTTCGGGCGCCGGTCTTAAATTCATCGAAGCGCCATTTCTGCATTTTCCGGGGGCTTTTGTGACTTATGACATGCAATCACATTATCTGTTTTCCGGTGATATCTGGGCTGCACTGGATCTGGACTGGACGCTGACGGTAGATTCATTTGAAGCGCATATCCATAAAATGAATTTGTTTCATCTGGATTACATGGCCTCCAACCGTGCTGCCAGAGGTTTTGTCAAACGTATTGAAGGCTTGCCCATTAAGGCCATTCTGCCACAGCACGGTTCAATTATCGGGGTTCGGCATGTGGCTGCTGCTCTGGATTATTTGCGTAATTTGCAGTGCGGCACCGATATTATCTATGCAGATATGGAGGAGCTACCATGACAGATGATATTCGAGTTGAATTAGAGCGCAAAATCACTACACTGGAACGACAGAACAAGCTGCTGAAGGAAGGCTTGAGCCAGTCGGATAGACAATGCAAGATGTTCGACCAGATGGCGCAGGAACTCAAGGCGTCCAGAGCATTACTGATCAAACAGGGTAAGCATCTCGAAGCCAGGGTTGAGGAGCGTACCCTGCAACTGCTGTTGGCGCAGGAAGAGCTGGTGCGTAATGAAAAGCTCGCGCTGCTTTCCCAGGTAGCAGATACCGTTGGCCACGAGCTGCGCAATCCATTGGGCGTGATTAACAACGCCGTATATTTTTTGCAGACAGTGCTGGCAGATGCAGACGACACGATCAAGGAGTATCTGGGTATTATCAATAGCGAGGTCGCAGATGCGGAGCGTATCGTCTCGGATTTGCTCGATGCGGTGCGTACCAAGCCGCCACAAACCGAGACTGTCGATGTGGCGGATCTGATTGAGCAGACCTTGCGTAGGTGTCAGATACCTGCAGTCGTGAATGTCAAACTGTATATCCCGAAAACGCTTTCCGCTATTCGGGCTGATCCGCAGCAGATGCAACAGGTGTTATGGAATCTGATTACCAACGGAGTTGAAGCCATGCCGCAAGGCGGTACACTGGAGATTGCGGCAAGCGAAGATAAGCAGAAGCAGAGTGTGCGTATCAGTATCAAGGATAGCGGTGTCGGTATCGCACCGGAACAGCAAGCCAAGCTGTTTCAGCCGCTGTTTACTACCAAGGTGCGACGGGTAGGATTAGGTCTGGTGGTGGTGAAGAACCTGACCAAGGCTAATGGTGGTAGTGTAGAAGTGCAAAGTGATTTGGGTAAAGGCGCTACGTTCGCCATCGTATTGCCGGGCACTGATGCGGTTGCTGAAATAGGGTAAATAACGCGCTCAAGTTTGGTTTTGAACAATAATAAACTGGAGATGACAATGAAAATACTGGTAGTAGATGATGACAGACGCATCGTAAAAACGACCTGTGACATCCTGAAAATAAAGGGTCACGATGCAGTGGCTGCCTATACCGGCGAGGAAGGGGTGGCGATGGTCAAAGCCGACTTGCCGGATTGTGTGCTGATGGACATCAGGATGCCGGGCATCAGCGGGGTCGAGGCGCTACGCCAAATGAAGGCGATTTCTCCTGCATTGCCGGTTGTGCTGGTCAGCGCTTATGCGACCGGTGAAGTGGTGGAGGAAGCCAAGCGTGCTGGGGCTTATGCGGTACTTTCTAAGCCTCTTAATTTCCAGATGGTATTGTCTTTCCTGTCACTACTGCGCAAGGAAGAAAATATCCTGGTGGTGGACGATGATCCCGCCTTTGGCAAGACGTTGAAAGACATACTGACCCTGCGCGGATATCAGGTCGAAACAGAAACCGAACCGCAGAAAGTGCTGGAGCATCTGGATAATGATTATAAGCTGGTCGTCGTTCTCGATCTTAAGCTGGGTACGGTAAACGGTGTGGATATTCTCAAGCAGATACAGGCCAAATATCCCAATAAGCCGGTGGTGATGATGACCGGTTATCGTCAGGAAATGGGCAACTCCATAGAAAAAGCCAGTCAGCTCGGCGCTTATACCTTTCTTTACAAGCCTTTTGAAACAGAAGCACTGTTTCAGTTGATAGAGGAAATCAGGGTAAAGAAATTACAGCACTCATTAGTTTCAACCTAGCTGATAAACCTCTGGTATTTTATGATGAAAACCAACGTAAAAATTCTGGTAGTGGACGACGATCCGAATCTTCGGAAAACGCTTGCCGATATCTTGAAATTTAAAGGTTATGAAGTTGTGATTGCCGGTACTGGCAATGACGGCATCATGGTTGCAGAGCGCGAAACAGTCAACCTGGCATTGATTGACCTCAAATTACCGGATATGCACGGTCTCGAAGTAATGGAGCGTATCAAGGCGATAGCGCCGTTGACCGAGGCGATTATTCTGACCGGGCATGCCTCCATGGAAACCGCGATTGAGGCTACCAAAAAAGGGGCGTTTTCCTATTTGCTCAAGCCTTATCAGATGGATGATTTACTGCTGAATATCCGCCATGGCGTAGAGCGTCAGCAGGCACAGGAGGAAATATTGCGGCTGGCTTCCTTTCCACGGTTGCTGCCCAGTCCGGTGATAGAGCTGGATCCCGCCGGGGAAATTACTTATATCAATCCTGCGGCGGTAAAGCTGTTCCCCGACCTGAGCATGATGGGGTTGTCGCATCCGTTGCTCAGCGGTCTGATAACGCAAATTACCGCTTTGCGCCAAAACAGACAACGGGAAGAGATTGTTCATGAGGTTGAAATTGATCCAGCGGTTTATGAATTGCATATTTCTTTCGTGCAGGAAGTTGGCCTCATTCGTATCTATGCGCTGGATATCACCCAGCGCAAGCGGGACGAAGCGGCTATCCATATCCTTGCCACTACCGACAGCCTCACGGGTATTGCCAACCGCAGGGAATTCACCACGGTTTTGACCAGCGAAGTAGCTCGTGCAAAACGTTACAACACACCTTTGTCGCTGGTGATGTACGACATCGATTATTTCAAGCGGGTGAATGACAGCTTTGGTCATGATGTCGGGGATTATGTATTGCAGGAACTGACCCGTTTGGTGAAGCAGAATATCAGGTCCGTCGATGTGGTCGCCCGCTGGGGCGGCGAGGAATTCATGTTGCTGATGCCGCAGGTAAATCTGTCTGCTGCCTTCGCCGTGGCAGACAAATTGCGCTTGGCTATTGCTGAGTATCAGTTCGACAAGGTGGAGCATTTGACGGTCAGTTTCGGGGTGACGGTATATGATCCGGCGGATGATTTGAACGCGTTACTGAAACGCGCCGACGACGCACTTTATCTCGCGAAACAAAATGGCAGAAATCGCGTTGAATCACTGGTGCGGGAAACGCCGGTTAATCCGACATCATGAACAGCATGAATAAGAAACCCAAATTACTGGTAATAGACGATGACCCGAATCTGAGGAAAACCCTCGCTGATATTCTGCGGGTGAAAGGTTATGAAGTGATGGTTGCAGCTGATGGTGCAGGGGGTATAGCACAGGCACAACATGATTTTGTCAGCGTAGCGCTGATTGATCTGAAACTGCCGGATATGTCTGGGCTGGAGGTAATGAGCCAGATCAAGGCCGATTCGCCGCTTACCGAGGCGATTATCCTGACCGGCCATGCTGCGATGGAATCTGCTATAGCGGCAACCAATCAGGGGGCGTTTTCGTATTTGCTGAAACCCTATAAAATTGACGACCTGCTGCAGCATATACGTCATGCCGTCGAGCGTCAGCAAGGTCAGCAGGAAATACTGCGGCTGGCATCTTTTCCAAGAATTGATCCTAACCCGATTATTGAGCTGGATGCAACTGGCACGTTAAGCTATCTCAATCCGGCGGCCGAGAAGTTATTCCCTGATTTGGTTGCGCTGGGGATGGCGCATCCCATAACGGCCAGATTGGTAACTGATATTTCGGTTATCGGGAGAATCGGGCAATCAGAAATGCTGGATGAGGTCGTATTCAACGGCGCTGTCTATGAGCAACATATCACTACCGTTCCTGAAAGTGATGTGTTTCGTGCTTACATGCTCGATATTACCCAGCGCAAAACAAGCGAACTTACCACCAAAAAGCTCAATGCGATGTTGATGATATTGCGGGATGTTAATGAGTACCTGCTAGTGGCTAAAAATGAGCAGAAACTGTTCCAGTTCGTATGTGACGCCTTGAATAAGTTTGACGATGTTGTTGCTGTGCTGATTGCGCTCAAGCGCGAGAAACTCAAGCCGTTTCCCGTAGCCTGGGCGGGAATCGGTGAGGCCGGATTCTCGGTTTTGCAGGCGCGCTGCGATGATCCCGGGCAGCAGTGTGTGTTATTTGCAAACGCTGTGGCAGGGATGAAGCCGATTGTTATCGACAATGCGGAAACGGATACACAGCTCGCCGACTGGCAGGATGTGGTGCAGCAATTTGGTATCAAGTCTGCAACAGCAATTCCGCTTTCGGCAGATAAAGCGATCATTGGATCTCTGTTGGTGTTTTCCGGGCAATACAAGAAGTTTGACGAGGAAATGGTCGGATTTTTTGGCGAGGTTGCCCGCGACGTCGCCATTGGGGTAAATTCCCTGCGTTTGGGGAGCAAGCTCAAAGCAACACTCAGTAATCTGAAAAAATCCCTGGATAGCACGGTTGAGGCTATTTCCCGCATAGTGGAGATACGTGACCCCTATACTGCCGGTCATGAGAGTCGTGTCGCACAGTTGTCCAGCGCTATCGGCAAGGCGCTCGGTTTGCCCGAACGTCAGCTTGAAGGCCTGCACGTTATCGGTCACTTGCACGATATCGGCAAGATTGCCATACCAGTGGAGATATTAAGTAAACCAGGCCGACTTTCGATACTGGAGTATGAAATGATCAAGACCCATCCTCAGGCGGGTTATGAAATACTAAAGAATCTGGATTTCCCCTGGCCGGTTGCGCAGGCGGTGTTGCAACACCACGAACGGCTTGACGGATCGGGTTATCCGCAAGGGCTTAAAGGTGAGGATATCATCCTTGAGGCGAGAATACTTATGGTGGCCGATGTCGTCGAGGCGATGGCCAGCTATCGCCCGTATCGCCCTGCCTTGGGAATCGATGTCGCGCTGAATGAAATTAATACGCACAAGGGAATGCTATTCGATGCGCGGATAGTTGATGTATGCGTACGACTTTTTACCGAGCAAGGTTTCAAGTTCGAGTAGCTGATGACTTCACGTTTGTTGTCAGAATGCGACAACAGGTCATTTGGGATGGGGCAGAAAAATAGTAGATAATAGAACCCGCTAATCGCAAGTTTATGTTTTTATCGACAATTAAAATATTGGCGGAGAGGGAGGGATTTGAACCCTCGATAGACTTGCGTCTATGCCTGATTTCGAGTCAGGTACATTCAACCACTCTGCCACCTCTCCGTGTAGTTCGCCATTGTAGCCTTATATTGGTTAAATATGAAGCTTGGGCTGCTGCTGGACAATTCTAGCGAACTCGGTAAGACTAGCGAATATGCGAATTTTACTTATTCTCTTTATATTGGTATTGGCGGGGTGTGATATGCCGAAATTACCAAAATTGCCACCTCCGCCTATTGCTGCACCTGCGAAGTCAGGTGAGATAGTCGTTTTGACCCATAATGGGCCAACGACCTATTTTGAAGCTGCAGATGGTAAGCCTAGCGGCTTTGAATACGATCTGGTGACGCGCTTTGCCGAGCAAAATGGTTATCGGGTGCGTTTCGTTGAGACACAGAATCTAAGTGAAATGTTTACCTTGTTATCGCAACATCAGGCGCATTTCATTGCAGCGGGTATTAGTGTAATTGCTTCACGTAAGGAGGCCATGCAATTTAGTCCATCTTATTTGAGCGTGACCCAGCAAGTGATTTATAACAAGGACGGCTTAAAACCGAATAATTTCGCTGATTTGGCCAAGATGCGGGTGGAGGTGATAGCGGGCAGTAGCCATGCTGAGACTTTGCGTCTCGCAACCAAGGCTACGCCTCAGTTGAAATGGACTGAATTGCCAGCTAAATGGGATGAGGAGGCTTTGAATCGGTTAGCGAATGGCTTATCTGATGCAGTGATGACGGACTCCAATGAGTTTGATGTGGCGCGCAAGTTTTACCCTAATCTGGACGTGGCATTTGAATTGCCTAAGGCCGATCAGCTGGCCTGGGCTTTTCCAAAAACGCCTGATCCAGTGCTGTTTGAGCAGGTGCAGCAGTTTATGCGGAAAATCAAACAGGACGGCACATTAAAACGACTGGTGGACAAGTATTATGGCCATGCTGATCGTTTGGAAGAGGCAGATGTGGCCGGTTTTCTGGACAAGATGCATACGATTTTGCCCAAGTATCGTAAGTATTTTTATGCAGCGCAGGATGTTACAGGCATAGATTGGCGTTTGATCGCGGCAGTCGGATATCAGGAATCGCACTGGGATCCTTATGCAACTTCACCTACCGGAGTGCGTGGGTTGATGATGATGACAGGTAGTACAGCTGACTTAATGGGTGTAGATGACCGTTTGAATCCGCAACAAAGCATTTTGGGCGGAGCGAAATATTTGGCACTGATGATAGATCAGATGTCAACCAAACTGACTGAGCCTGACAGGACGTGGATGGCTTTGGCCGCGTATAATCAGGGCCAAGGGCATCTGGAAGATGCAAGAGTGCTGGCGCAGCGGTGTAAACTCAATCCTGTGGCCTGGAGTGATGTGAAAACGACGATGCCGATGTTATCCAGTTCAGAACAGGGAAGTCTCGCAAAGCACGGATTCTGTCGAGGTGGTGAAGCGGTTATTTTTGTCGAAAATATCAGGACTTATTATGACATTTTGCAAAAATTTGAGCGTCCGTACAAGCCGTTGTTAATGTCAAAAATTGACTGAATTTTCAGTCTATCTAATTAAGTTATCGAGTAAATATGCGTCGTTTTGGTTCTGATGGTGGTCAGCCAGGTTCTGCCGATTGGCGGACTGTGCGGTTGTTGTTGCCTTATTTGTGGGAATACAAGTGGCGGGCGTTTATCGCCATCAGCTTCCTGATTGGTGCGAAGCTGGCGGTGGTGTCGATTCCGATTGTGCTCAAGCACATTGTCGATAATTTGAATCAGCCCAAGGCGATGCTGGTGGTGCCGCTGGCATTGTTATTCGGCTATGGGTTGCTGCGGCTGGCGAGTACGGTGTTTTCGGATTTGCGTGACATTGTGTTTGCCAAAGTCACACAGCGGGCTATTCGTCGTGTGGGGCTGGAAGTATTCAAACATCTGCATAATCTCTCATTGCGCTTCCATTTGGAGCGTCAGACAGGTGGCGTGACGCGTGATATTGAGCGTGGCGCACGGGGTATTTCGTCGCTTATCCATTTGACACTGTTTTCAGTATTGCCGACGCTGATAGAAATCAGCCTGGTGGCGGGAATATTGTTCGCCAAATTTGACTGGATATATGCCGCGATTACGCTGGTGGTGCTGGTGATTTATATTGCACTGACCATTAGCATTACTGAGTGGCGCACGCAGTTGCGCCGGCAGATGAATGAAATGGATTCGCAGGCGAATACCAAGGCTATCGACAGCTTGCTTAATTATGAAACGGTGAAATACTTCGGCAACGAGGAATTTGAGGCCAAACGTTACGACAGCAGCTTGCAAAGCTGGGAAGTGGCGGCTGTTAAAAATCAGACCTCATTAGGCATGCTTAATGCAGCGCAGGCAGCTATTATCGCTATCGGTGTGACCACTATGCTCATCCGCGCATCGCAAGGCGTGGTGGCGGGGCAGTTGACGGTGGGCGATCTGGTGATGATTAACGCCTTCCTCATCCAGATGTTTATCCCGCTGAATTTTCTCGGCGTGATGTATAGAGAGATCAAACAGTCGCTGACGGACATAGAGCGCCTGTTCAAATTATTAAATGTGAATCGCGAAGTCGCTGATCAGGCCGATGCACAGCCGCTCAACGTGCTGGGTGCTGAAGTGCGATTCGACGACGTGAAATTTGGCTATGACAGCAATCGGGCGATATTGCAGGGCGTGAGTTTTACCATTCCTGCAGGGCATAATATTGCAGTGGTAGGGACGAGTGGCGCGGGTAAATCGACCTTGTCACGTTTGCTCTATCGTTTCTATGATGTGAATGACGGTGTTATTTATATAGACGGTCAGGACATACGTCATGTAACTCAGACCAGCTTGCGTGCAGCCATAGGTATCGTACCGCAAGACACCGTCTTGTTTAATGACAGTATCTATTACAACGTCGCTTATGGGCGACCGACTGCCAGCCGTGAGGAAATCGTTGAGGCGGCACGTGCTGCACATATTTTGCATTTTATCGAGTCGCTGCCGAATGGCTGGGAAACGACGGTGGGTGAGCGCGGTTTGAAACTGTCTGGCGGCGAGAAACAGCGCGTCGCCATTGCGCGTACCATACTGAAAAATCCACGTATCCTGATATTGGACGAGGCTACTTCAGCACTGGATACACAAACAGAAAAAATCATTCAGGCCGAGCTCAAGGAAATCGCGAAAAACCGTACCACCTTGACCATTGCCCATCGGCTTTCGACCATCGTTGATGCCGATCAAATACTGGTGATGGAGCAAGGGCGGATAGTCGAACGTGGTGGTCACAGGGAATTACTCGCAGCGAACGGCGTTTATGCCAAGCTGTGGGCGTTGCAACAAGAAGAAGCAAAATCATCTACTTAATCAGGAGTTGTATAAATCATGTCAGTTAATGAATTAAATCAAAAATTTGGTATTGCCAATATATTGAATTTTGTCGAGGCAGCAGCTGGCGTGCCAGTTGTTGAAATCACTACGGCTGAAGCCAGCGCACGCATAGCGCTTATCGGCGCGCAAGTGCTGGAATGGCAGCCTGCAGGTGCAGCACCAGTGCTGTGGATCAGTCGTGCAGCCGTATATCAGGTTGGCAAAGGCGTGCGCGGTGGTGTGCCAATATGCTGGCCGTGGTTTGGTGCCGGCGAAGCGGGCAAGCCTGCACATGGCTTCGTGCGTACACGCATGTGGCAAGTACGCAGTACCGCGCAGATGGCTGATGGCGTAGTAGTGACTTTGGGGATTGCTGACAGCGCTGAAACGCGCGCAATCTGGGATTATGCCTTTGATCTGGAAATGATCGTTACCGTAGGCAAAACCTTGACCATGGCGCTGGTGACCAAAAACACAGGCGAAGTGCCATTCACCATTACCGATGCGCTGCACACTTATTTCCACATTGGCGATATCGCCCAAACTATCGTACAAGGTCTGGACGGCACGACATACCTCGATAAAGTGCTGGATTTCACCGAGCATACCCAGCAAGGTGATGTGATATTTGCAGGGGAAACGGATCGTGTTTATGTGAATACGCAAGCGACCTGTGTGATTAATGACACAGCGCAAAATCGCGGCATCCACATTGCCAAATCAGGCAGTGACACCACCGTGGTATGGAATCCTTGGGCAGAAAAAGAAAAAGGCTTTGCTGATATGGCTGCAGGTGAGTATCAGCAGATGGTATGCGTGGAAACCTGTAATGCTGCTGATGACAAAATCAGTATCGCACCTAAGCAGACGCATAGTCTGGTTGCGGTGGTGTCTGTGTTGTAGTCAGTGAAAATGGCAGTTGGACGCGTCGAAGCAAGCTCTCACAGTAGTGCATGGCGCGACAACTGTTTCATAGTAGTTCGTGATTCCAGCAAGTGTTAAATCAATATGCTTCGTTTGGTGGCGGTGTGGCATCGTTATGACCCTGGCTTATCAAGCACTTTCTCAATACGCCGATCAGGAACCAGCCACATGAGCGCAACAAAGACGTAGAGTGCGCCAGCAATCCACTGATTGAAAAATGCGGCGGGAACTGCTATGGCATACATGATGGGAGACAGTTTCCCTTTGATATCCCGGCCTACCGCCTTTGCCAATAATGAACCCTCACCCTGGCTTGCAATGATGGTGCGTTGCAAAATCCAATAGGCAATCGCGGCCAGTAGCAGCACAACGCCATAGAGTGCTATTGGCGTTGGTGCGAAATGGTTTTCACCCATCCAGCCCGTGACAAACGGGAGCAGGGATAGCCAAAATAGCAGATGCAGATTGGCCCACAGGATAGATCCAGTTACATGCTGTGTGGCATGTAACATGTGATGGTGGTTATTCCAGTAGATGCCCAGATAGACGAAGCTCAACACATAACTTAAAAATACAGGAATCATTGGTTGCAATGCATTAATGTCATTCCCATGAGGCACCTTCATTTCAAGTACCATGATGGTAATAATGATGGCGAGAACCCCATCGCTAAATGCTTCCAGTCTACCTTTCCCCATATGTGATTTAGATCCATTCATAGCGATATTTCATGGTGTGGTTTGCAAAATAGAAAGTATATTCCAATGTGTCAAAAATTAGCCGTAATGTAAACTGCAACTGTTTATTAGTACAAAGCGTCGTGGAGTCACTGGATATGGATGAAGCAGCCAGAAGGAAATTTCTTAACATGGTCAAGTCGCATCAGGAGCGTGGTGATCCTTGCGGGTGGTGTGATCAGGTGTATCGTGATGCAGCGGGTGATGTTCGCGCTGTATTTTGGGCGGATCTGGTACCGAATCCTTATTTGATTGCCTGGCTCGAAGATCATCCAGGTGCGAATGACAAGTTACGTGCGATTACTGTCGGCTGCGGCGTTGGGGACGATGCAGAAGCACTGGCAGCCTATGGCTATCAGGTCACTGCCTTTGACATTTCTCCCTCCGCCATTGAGTTATGCCGCAAGCGTTATCCGCATAGTCGTGTTAACTACGTCGTGGCTGACCTGCTTGACCATCCTCAGGATTGGGCGCGCGGATTCGATCTGGTATTCGAATGCAATACGATACAGGTTCTGCCTGGCGAGTATAGGTTGCGTGCTCTGAACGCAATTGCAGGGATGGTCGCGCCCGGCGGTACTGCCTTGATCTCATGTCGCAGCCGCGACACGGGAGAAAAAGAAGATGCTTTTCCACTGCCGCTAGATCGCCCTGAGATAGATGGATTCATCCGGGCTGGGCTGCGCGAAGACGATTTTGTGGTTTACGATGATGATCAGAATCCGCCAGTACAGCACTTTTTCGCTTCTTACAGCCGTCCGGATTGAGGGAGTATTGAGTGGTTGTGGTAAATACAACTTTTTGATTTCACGTCGAGTTTACGCTACATGAAATCGTAGCAATCATGGGCTTGTTAGCTGCTAGCTAAAACGGATTCCTCAAGTTAGTTGAATAATCTGATTTAATAGCTCGCGGACTTGCTCAAAATAAGATTCGTGCAATTGACCTAAAGGGTGTGGCTTTGCGTCACGCATGCGCCAATCAAAAGACTTGGGCTGATGGCACAGGATATAGCTGGTCTTGTCTAATTTCTTTCCAGATGCTTTGCCGGCTGCTACGGCAAATGGATTGTTGGCATTGTATTCTGCCGTTGTCATGGGTAAACCGATAACTAATGAGGTTTTGTCATTAAATGCGCGTGGAGACAGTACCAGGAAAGGATGAATGTCACGCATTTCCTGACCTGCTTGCGGGTTGCAGTTTATCCAGATGATGTCTTGTCGATCTGGCACCCAGTTCAATAGCGGCTTTACCAATTTTCAGCGCCTAACGTTTGTGAGGCAACCATTGCTTCGCCACCATGCTCAACAGGATTAAATAACGCCAATCGCTGTTCTAAAGTTAAGGCAGTTGCTGCTATTGGCCTGATGATGATTTCTCCATTAAGGACGCTGATGCGCACACGTTGATGTGCTTTCAAGTGTGATTCACGCGCAATTGCCGCAGGTAGGCGCACGCCCAAGTTATTACCCCATTGCTTAATGTCCAATTCTACTTCCGTCATGACAGACTCCATGTTTAATGTTTATACTGAAGTATAAACATTGCTATATTTCTGTCAAGGTGTGGAAGGTGGTTAGTTATTAAGCTTGCTTAACCTCTGTGCTGAAATACCCCAGCTTTTCCGACATTTGCGCACCCGCTTGTTGCAGCGCACTTACCCACTCATCTTTGCGGCGTTCACGTGGGGCGGAAATAGACAAGCCGGCGACAGCTTTGCCGCTGGCGTCGCGTATTAATACACCGATACAGCCTACCCCTAATTCCGCTTCTTCATTGTCAAACGCATAAGCCTGGGCGCGTGCATGTTCTGCGCTGGTGCATAGTTCACCCGCGTCAGTAATGGTGTTTGGCGTGTAGGCAGGTAGTTTTGTGCGTTTCGCGTAACTTATGCAGGCGTTCGCGGCGTCTTCACCCAGCATCAGTTTGCCTACGGCGGTGACGTGTAAAGGCGCACGGCTGCCTATCACCTGTTCTACGCGCATCAGGCGAGTGGAAGTGACGCGTTCTATGTAAACCACTTCATCGTTTTCCCGTTGGGTCAGGTTCACGGTTTCACCTGTCTGGTCGCGTAGTGCGGTCATGATGGGGAGGGCGATTTCTCGCAGGTCCAGCTGTTGTTCGGCCTGGCTGGCGTAACGCATCAAGCCGCTTCCTAGCTGATAGGCTCCATTGCTGTCACGCGTTACCCAGTCGTGATGATGCAATGACGCGAGGATGCGAAAGGCGGTGGAGCTGTGCAAACCAGTTTCGGCAGCCAATGTTTTCAGGCTGGCGTGTTCGTGTTTTGCCAGGCATTCCAGCAGGCTGACCATGCGGTCGATTACTTGTATGTGCGTTTCGTTTGTCATGAGTTGATTATATATCATTTCACATTGTGAAATCAATTTTATATTGCGAAAAATTATAGAGTTTGATATTGTGGTTACATCTTAAATCGCTGATGTGAAGGAGTAGTAAATGAACGCACCTATTTTCTGTGAAGGCATACAACATTTTGGTGAAAAATGGCTGGATTTTGATACACAAGCAGCTAGTCCGGTTATTGCCGCAGGACAGCATAGTATTGCTGACTCGGGTGATAGCTCAGCGGTTTACCAGACTTTATTAGCGGCTGACGCGTTACGTTATCTGACTTTGCAGGTGACGGGCTCCAAAGGTTCTGGTCATCCAGGCGGTTACGCATCCAGCGCTGAAGCGCATGCGTCACTGATGATGTTGGGACATACCAATATCGTGACTGAAGTGGGTCACCATGCACCAGGTTTTTATTCTTCCATGTTCCTGGATACTTCATTAGAAGAAATGGGTATACGCACTGTTGCGGACATGATGGCGCGGTTCCGCGAGAAGCACGGTCTGCTGGGTCACTTGTCAGGTGCGATTCCTGGTTTGCTGGCACCTGCTGGTCCATTGGGACAAGGGCAGCATTTTGCGATGGCAGGTGCATTGCTGCATCCTGGTAAATTATTCCCTGTGACTATCGGTGACGGCGGTATGGGTGAGCCTTATGTGTTGAATAGCATGATGCACTTCAATACAGCTTATCCTGAAGTGACTAACTTCCTGCCTGTGCTGGTATGGAATGGTTACTCGCAAGAACACCACTCTATGGTGTCACGCATGACTAACGATGAAATGGTGGCTTACTGGAAAGGTCATGGTTTCAAGAATGTGGTGCTGGTGGATGCCAAGGAATTTGACGATACCAATCAGGAATTGGCTTACGTGGATAGCACGCAATTCTCGCTGGGTCAGCGCCTGGCGTTTACTAAGGCGGTACTGCAAGGCGTGGATAGCGCTTCACAATCTGCATTAAATGGCACGCTTACTGTATTCATTATTAAGCAATTAAAAGGTGCTGGTGTGCATACGGTAGGTGCGAAGTCGCATAACCTTTATCCTGCAGATACGCTGGATCAGCCGCATATTATTGCTGGTCTGCAACGCCGCGCTTTGCCGCCTGAAGCTTGGCAAATCGTTCGTGACAACTTGTCGCGTGCTGGTGGTGGCGCAGCGGTTAAAACCGTAGTGACTGAAACCGAGCTGGATATTGTGGCCATGCCTAAACTGGCGATGACTGAATTCAAGCAAGGTGACAAAGCCGTACCAGCTACAGCAATGGGTGCACTGGTTGCGCAAATGGGTAAGGCTGATCCACGTTATGTGGTAACCAACGCTGACGGTAACGAAGCATCTGCGATGAAGAACATCAATGATGCGCTGAAAATACGCCACCCGACAGTAGATCCATTGTATAACCAGGAGCCGAATGGTCAGGTTTATGAGCCGTTGAATGAAGATGCGTGCGCGGGTCTGGCTGCGGGTCTGGCATTGTTTGGATCGCGTTCAATTTGGTTGTCATATGAATCATTTGCAATTAACGGCTGGCCAATTATCCAGACCGTAACGCAAGCTATGGCTGAATTGCGCCGTAAAACACCGTCCATCGTCTGCATGTTTACCGCAGGTGCATTGGAACAAGGCCGTAACGGCTGGACGCACCAGCGCCCAGAGATAGAGAACTTCTTTGCTGCAATGATGCGTAATGGTAACGTTTTCCCATTGTTCCCATGCGATGCGAATGCGATGCAGGTGGCTTATGAATACGCCACTGACAGCGTGAACAAAGGTATGGTAATTATTGCTTCCAAGAGCCCGCTACCTGTTTACATGACGCTGGCTGAATCCAAGCAAGCGATGGTCAATGGTGCTGCAACTATCTACGAAAGTGCTGCAGGTACGGGTGCTACGGTGGTGTTTGCGGTAACGGGTGATATGGTGCTGTTACCTGTATTCAAAGCCAAAGACCAGCTGGAAGCGCAGGGTTATCGCGTACGCATAGTGGCAGCGGTGAATCCACGTGCACTCTATCGCCCAACGGACGTGGCGTGGGATACAGTATCACAGCCTGATAATGGCTTTATGGATGACGATCACTTCAATGCCTTGTTTGATGGTGATGCACTGATTGCTGTCAGTGGTGGTCCAAGTGCGCCATTAGAGCCTATTTTGCTGCGTACGCGTGCGCCGAAACGTGATACTTTCTGCTGGAAGCGTGGTGAAACCACTGCCAGCGCGGATGAAATCATGGCGTTTAATGGCATTACGGCTGAAGCGATGGTAGCGCGCGTTAATGCATTGTTAAAGTGAATTTATTATGACTCAGCTCACCAAAATTATCGTGCTTGATGACGATCCTACGGGATCACAAACGGTGCACGGCTGTCTGCTATTGACACGCTGGGATGTGGCGACGCTGGTTGAGGCATTGGCGGATAGCTCACCACTGTTTTTTGTGCTGACCAATACGCGCGGCATGTCTGCTGCGCGTGCTGATGCGGTGACGCGTGAAGTTTGCGTGAATCTGAAATCAGCACTAGCACAGACTGCAGTGGCAGGGCAATCTATCAATCCAATCTTGGTGAGTCGCTCGGATTCGACTTTGCGTGGGCATTATCCGGTGGAAACCGATGTGATTGCGGAATTGCTGGGGCCGTTTGATGCACATTTTCTGACACCAGCATTTTTTGAAGGTGGGCGTATCACCCGCGACAGCATACATTATCTGCTGGTCGATGGTGTGCATGTACCTGTGCATGAAACTGAGTTCGCTCGGGACTCGGTGTTTGGCTATAAGCACAGTTATTTGCCGGATTATGTGGCTGAGAAAACACAGCAGCGGATTGCTGCCCATCAAGTTGAGCGCTTTACACTGGCAGATGTGCGTGCTGATATCACGCCAAGATTACTGGCGCTGCATGATAACGTTTGCTGCGTGGTGGATGCTGAACAGCAAAGTGATCTCGATCAGTTTGCTGCGCAGATACAAACAGCGGCTGCGGCTGGTAAGCGATTCCTGTTCCGTAGTGCAGCAAGTTTGCTGACCTCGCTCGCCAAACTTGGCAGGCAACCCGTCGCCCCTGAGCAAGTGGCGCATTATGTACGTGGTGGTCGTGCGGGTGCGGTAATAGTGGGTTCGCATGTTAAAAAAACCACGGCGCAACTGCAGGTGCTATTGCAGCAATCAGGTGTTGCCGGAATAGAGATAGATGTAGCACGCATTGGTCAAGAGCGTGACGTGCTGTTGCAAGAGGTAATACAACTTGCACAAGCTGCGTATGAGCAGAATCTGACATCCGTGGTTTATACCAGTCGGGTAGAATTGACTTTTGCTGATCAGGCAACTCGGTTGGCGTTCGGTGAACAGGTATCGGCATTCCTGATGGATGTGGTGCGAAACTTGCCAACAACTGTCGGCTTCTTAATCAGCAAAGGTGGCATTACTTCGAATGACGTCTTGAGTGATGGACTGGCACTGCGCACTTCGCGTGTACTTGGGCAGATTTTGCCTGGCTGTTCGGTCGTGCGCTGTCCACCTGACCATACTCGTTATCCTGATTTACCTGTGGTGATTTTTCCGGGTAATGTGGGCGATGAAAATGCGCTGGCGACTGCGTATCAGCGTTTGCGAGGCGTGGTGTCCTGATGACTGCAGGATGTGATAACCATCATGAGGTGGCTATGATCAGCAAAGCTGAACTGGTTACGCAACTGCTGGCGTTATTGCCTGGTGATTGCGTGCTGTTTGAGACTGAAGATTTAAGCCCGTATGAATGTGATGGCTTGTCGGCTTATCGCCAGTTGCCATGGGTGACGGTGTTACCCAATACTGTGGAGCAGGTGCAGGCGGTGATGCGCCTATGCCATCAGTACCAGTTACCCGTTGTGGCGCGCGGTGCCGGGACCGGGTTATCGGGTGGCGCATTGCCGCATCCCAATGGCGTGTTGCTGAGTCTGGCAAAACTTAAATCTATTTTATCCATTGATACACTGGGGCGTACTGCACGGGTGCAACCTGGCGTGCGCAATCTGGCTATTTCGCAGGCAGTTGCTGCCCATGGCCTGTATTACGCACCAGATCCGTCGTCGCAAATCGCCTGCACCATAGGCGGTAATGTGGCAGAGAACTCTGGTGGTGTGCATTGCCTGAAATATGGTTTGACCATACACAATATCTTGCAGGTGAAGCTGGTGACGGTGACTGGCGAGTTGTTAGTTATAGGCAGCGAAGCCTTCGACAGCGCAGGGTATGATTTATTGGCATTGGTAACGGGCTCGGAAGGTATGCTCGGCATTATCGTTGAAGTGACCGTGCGCCTGTTGCCCGTGCCTGAACAGGCACAAGTGGTATTGGCTGCGTTTAGTGATGTGGAAAAAGCGGCAGCAGCCGTGGGTAATATCATTGCTGCAGGCATTATCCCTGCTGGTCTGGAAATGATGGATAAGCTGGCGATCAATGCCGCTGAAGATTATGCCCATGCAGGGTATCCACGTGATGCAGAAGCAATCTTACTGTGCGAACTGGATGGCATGCGTGCAGACGTAGTCGACCAAATAGCACGCGTGCAGGTTATCTTGTCGCAAGCGGGTGCGACTGAAGTGCGCCTGGCTGCTGATGAGCAATCGCGGGCTTTGTTGTGGAAAGGGCGGAAGTCCGCGTTCCCTGCAGTGGGTCGTTTATCCCCCGATTATTACTGTATGGATGGCACGATACCGCGTCGCCACTTGCCGTTGGTGTTGCGGCGTATCGCTGAGTTGTCGCAGCAATATGGATTAGCCGTGGCCAATGTATTTCATGCGGGTGACGGTAATTTGCATCCGCTGATTTTGTACGATGCAAATAAGCCAGGTGAACTGGAACAAGTGGAAGCTTTTGGCGGCAAGATATTGGAATTCTGTGTCGAGGTGGGCGGCAGTATCACTGGCGAACACGGTGTCGGTATGGAGAAAATCAACCAGATGTGTGTGCAGTTTGACGCGCTGGAGTTGACGCAGTTTCATGCGATCAAACATGCGTTTGACCCGCAAGGTTTGCTTAATCCTGGTAAAGCCGTGCCGACTTTGCACCGTTGTGCAGAGTTTGGCGCGATGCATGTGCATCATGGCAAAGCGCCATTTCCCGAATTGGAGCGGTTCTGATGGCACTAAACGAACAAGATATTTCAGCTGCGCTGCAACAGCAAGTGGCATTGGCTTATGCCGACAAAACGCCGCTCAATATCTGCGCTGGTAATACTAAAGCATTTTATGGGCGCACCGCGACTGGGCAAACGCTGGATGTGTCAGGACATGCGGGTATTGTGAGTTATGAACCGACTGAATTGGTATTGACTGCACGCGCAGGAACACCGTTAAGCGATATTGAATCTGCATTGGCAGCGCATGGGCAAATGCTAGCGTTTGAACCGCCGCATTGGGGTGTGAGTGCGACCATCGGCGGCACTATTGCCTGTAATTTGTCTGGCCCACGCCGTGTTTATACTGGATCAGCCCGAGATTTCTTGCTCGGTTGCCACATGATTAATGGCAAAGGTGAGTTGCTGCATTTTGGCGGTGAAGTGATGAAAAATGTGGCGGGCTATGATGCTGCACGATTGATGGCGGGGGCAATGGGCACGTTGGGTGTGCTGCTCGACGTGAGTCTGAAAGTCTTGCCCATGCCTCAGCATAAATTGACTTTGGTACGTTCTGGACTCAGTGCCGCTGATGCATTGACGTTGATGAATCAGCTTGCAGGTCAGTCACTGCCACTGTCAGCGTCGGCGTGGATAGATGGAAATTTGTATCTGCGTTTTTCTGGTGCGGCGAGCACGATAGCGTCAGTCCAGCACAACCAGCCAGGCGAGGTATTGGAAAACGACGAGGATTTCTGGTTGTCTATTCGTGAATTGCAGCATCCTTTTTTTGCCAGCAAGCAGCCACTATGGTGTATAGCAATGCCGCAAGTGGCTGCACAGCCTGATGTGGCAGGTGACTGGTTAATCGAGTGGGGCGGCGCGCAACGCTGGTTACGCAGTGATGCTGCGGCTGAGGACATTCGAGCACAAGTTTCAGTGCTGGGTGGTCATGCGACTTTATTCCATGGAGGCGACAAATCTGGTGCAGTGTTCCAGCCTTTAACCGCCGGGATATGGCAATTGCATCAACGCCTGAAAAAGGCATTCGATCCCGCAGGGATATTGAACCCAAGCCGTATGTACGAGAACCTATAACATGCAAACTAATCTGGCTGAACAATTTAAAAATACGCCACTAGGACTAGAGGCTGATGCGATTTTGCGTAGCTGCGTACACTGCGGTTTCTGCACAGCGACGTGCCCGACCTACCAAATCCAGAGCGATGAGCTTGATGGCCCGCGTGGACGCATCTATTTAATCAAACAAGTGCTGGAAGGCCAGCCTGCTACTGCCAAGACTCAGCTGCATCTGGATCGTTGTTTAACTTGCCGCTCGTGTGAATCGACTTGCCCATCTGGCGTGGAGTATGGGCATCTGGTCGATATCGGTCGAGCCGTGGTTGAACAGCAAGTGGGTCGTACCTGGCGTGAAAAATTGCTGCGTGGCACCTTGCGCGCAATTATTCCGCATCGTCAGCGTTTTGCGACCTTACTCAAACTAGGGCGATTATTCAGTCCGCTGCTTCCGGCGGCTTTGCAGCGCAAGATGCCAGCAGTACAAGATGCTGGGCTGTGGCCAGCGGTGCGTCATGCGCGGAAAATGCTGGTGCTGCAAGGCTGCGCGCAACCTGCTGCCACGCCACTTACCAATGCAGCTGCGGCTCGCGTGCTGGATAAACTGGGTGTGAGTTTACTGGAAATCAGTACGGCAGGCTGCTGTGGCGCCTTGAGTCATCATTTGAATGCGGAGCACGAAGCGCAGGATTTTGCGCGGCGCAATATCGATGCCTGGTGGCCGTATATCATGGCAGGTGCTGAAGCGCTGGTCATGACTGCCAGTGGTTGCGGGGTAATGGTCAAAGATTATGGACATTTGTTACGCAATGACCCGGATTACGCGGAAAAAGCCGAGCGGGTATCGGCGCTGACGCGTGACTTGGTAGAGGTGCTGCTGCAAGAAGATTTGTCATCGTTAACACTGTTGCAGCATGAGCCGATTGCAGTGCATGCGCCGTGTACGCTGCAACATGGCCAGAAACTGTCGGGTAGCCTGGAACAGTTAATGCGTCGTGCAGGGTTTACGCTAACCAGCGTGCCTGATGCGCATCTGTGTTGTGGGTCAGCGGGGACTTATTCGATACTACAACCCACTTTGTCACAACAGTTATTACAACAAAAGTTGACCGCATTAAATAGCGGCCAACCATCGCTTATTGTCACTGCGAATGTGGGGTGTCAACTGCATCTGGCAAGTCAGTCAGCTATCCCTGTGCAGCATTGGATTACGCTGTTTGATGGCGCTGGCAATTAGTCGCTAATCTCAGTTCGCGGCACCTAACTGTTCTCATTGCCAGCATCGCCCACCAAGTCCGCAACAACCTCAGTAACGGGTTACTTGGCCATTGTCGATGCGTACTCTGTCGCCAGGGCGCATATCGCCAATATTGTTTTGTGTGTAGCTTGCATAGCTACCGTTATCCATACGGACTTTGATGCGATAAGTATATTGGCTGCTGGTACTACGGCTTTTTTCGATCTGGTGTCCTACTACAGCCCCGCCGACTACCCCCGCAGCAGTCGCAAGGGTTTTGCCAGTGCCGCCACCGATTTGATTGCCGAGTACACCGCCAACTACACCACCAATAACGGTGCCAACGCCTATCGGGCTGCCTGTGCTATTACCATTGGTTTGCACTGTATCGATGGCGTCAATTACGCCGTAGCCACTGGTATATTGCGGCGAGTTGCTCGAACGGTAGTCCGGTTGTGGATTGCTGTAACTGGTGTCTGGATAGGTGCTAGCGCAGCCACTTAGCAGGATTGCACCAGCAATCGCCAGTATTTTATGAGATGTTTTCATGATATTGCCTCCTATTAATAGAACGCACAGAATGGCTGCAAAGTGAGCAGCAGTCTGTCTGTTGCCGTACATATGAAACTAACGGGCAACATCCAGCAAAAGCATAGTTTGTATAGCGCGATAGAAAAGGGCATTATTGCACTGGATTCCCGTCCGCAAGGGAAAGCAATTAGAGGAAAGCGGGAAATGATAATAATGGAAATGGCTTTGTTGAAGTGCGACAAACCGTCATTCCGAAAAATATTAACCAAGTAAGTGGTTCGTGCGACACACAGGATGAAGCAAATATTGTCGGATATTAAGTCCGGGTGCGGGAACCGTTATTGATTGGCGTACCCGGATTAGTCAATGATTGGTGCCCTCGACACGAATCGAACGTGTGACCCTCCCCTTAGGAGGGGGATGCTCTATCCACTGAGCTACGAAGGCAAGCGCGCATTTTACCTTGAATAGCGCAATTTTAGAATTTTGATTTGTGAGTATATCGTATATGAAACTAATAATTATATTGGTAGGGGTAGTGTTTGCCATGCTATGGATGCGCGCTAGTCAGGCAGCTGAGTTGCCTAAAGTTGGGCAAGATGCACCTGATTTTGCATTACCTGATCAATCGGGTAAGGTGCAGCGCTTGTCTGACTATCGTGGCCAGTGGGTGGTGTTGTATTTCTACCCCAAGGACGATACGCCGCATTGTACGACGGAGGCATGCCAGTTTCGCGACGATGCTTTTCATCTACGTCAATTGGGCGCAGTTGTGTTGGGTGTGAGTGTGGATGATACGGATAGCCATGCCGAATTCGCCAAAAAACATCATTTGTCTTTCCCGCTATTGGCTGATCAAGGTGGCAAAGTCGCGGCTAGCTACGGTTCCATTACTAATTTGCTGGTGATCAAATTTGCTAAACGCAATACCTTTCTTATTAACCCGCTTGGGAAGATAGCAAAGGTTTATGTATCTGTTGATGCCGAACAACACGCCAAATCAGTGCTGCAGGACCTTACGGCTTTATCAGCCAAGTAGCTGATAAAGCCACTGGGTTTATTCTTTGCCGTATGATTTTTTGATGAAGAACCATGTGAACCAGACCATCATGCCCAGCGCAAAAGCGACGGTAAATGCGCTCATTAAGCCTACGGTTGAATGGAATAATGTAGAGAATATATTCATGATGAACTCCTTAATTAAGTTATGAAGATAAATATATCTTTTTATATTTACTGTTGTCAACAATTTTTTAAAAAATAAATTAAATGCTGCCTTGGCTCTCTTCACTGCATGACTTTCCACCTGTTACTTCTGCTCTGCAGGAACCTAATGGTTTACTTGCGGCGGGAGGCATGTTGCGGGCAGATTGGTTGCTGGCAGCCTATCAGCGTGGAATTTTCCCCTGGTTTAATGAAGGTCAGCCGATATTGTGGTGGAGCCCTGATCCACGCATGGTGCTGTATCCGCATGAGTTACATGTGCCCAAGTCGCTGACACGAGTGATGCGTAAGGGGAATTATGAAATACGTGTAGATACGGCGTTTTCAGCGGTGATGACGGCGTGTGGTCAGCCACGACATGGACAGGATGGCAGCTGGATTAGCGCAGATATGGTTGCTGCTTATACCGCATTGCACCAGTTAGGTTATGCACACAGCATAGAAAATTGGCAAAATGGTGAGTTAGTCGGCGGTTTGTATGGCGTGGCAATAGGGCGGGTTTTTTATGGCGAGTCGATGTTTGCCAAAGTCGATGATGCGTCCAAAATTGCGTTTGTGCATTTAGTGCGACAGTTGCAGCAATGGGGATTTGAGGTTATCGATTGCCAGATGAATACCGCACATTTAGCGCGTTTTGGTGCGCGCGAGATTGCGAGAGCTGATTTTATGCGTATTTTGCAGCATAATGTGGACGTGCCTAATGCCCCTTGGGGTTCGACGGAGATGTGATGACGCGTTTACATGAAATTCCTATACAGCTGCAGTTTTATATTACGTCACCTTACCCATGTAGTTATTTGCCTGATCAAACCGCCCGTTCCCAAGTGGCCACTCCGGCGCATTTGGTGGATACTTTGGTTTACAGCGAGTTAATCCGTATCGGTTTTAGACGCAGTGGATTCTATACATACCGCCCACAATGCGGTACATGTCAGGCATGTGTACCGGTGCGCGTAGTTGTTGATGAGTTTGTACCCAACCGTACCCAGCGTCGCGTATTAAAGGCGAACGCAGGCATGTCAGTGAGTATAGAGTCCCCACATTTTGACCCTGAGCATTTCGCACTGTATCAACGTTATCAGGCGGAGCGTCATCCAGGCGGGGGGATGGACCATGATGATAAAGAGCAATACACCCATTTTTTAGTTGCCAGTCAGGTCGAGAGTTATTTGCTGGTTTTTCGTGAAGACGACAAAGTGCAAATGGTGAGCCTGATAGACCGAGTGGCTGACGGGTTATCGGCGGTATATACGTTCTTCAACCCCGATTTATCCAAACGCAGTCTGGGCGTGTACAACGTACTTTGGCAAATTGATTTGGCGCGGCAGTTAGGTGTGCCTTATCTTTATTTGGGCTATTGGGTTGCAGATAGCCGTAAAATGGCTTACAAACAGCAATATCAACCATTACAAGGATTTATAGATGCAGATTGGCGAACCTACCCCCCGGCGCAAACTTGAGCCATTATGCGATAAGATAGGGCGCGACAATGTGGAGCGTGTGGTGCATGATTTTTATGGCCGTTTGCAAGCGGATGAGATGATGGGTCCGTTCTTTGCCAATATGGGTGATTTTGGCGCACATGAGTCGTTGATCGCAGATTATTGGTGGACAGTGATGGGTGGCAAGGTCGATGGTCCGCGTCCGTTTGATATGCTGGGCAAGCATCAGGCATTGAATCTGCATAGCGCGGCATTTGATACTTGGTTGCGTATATTTGAGGAAACCTTGTTAACTTATCTACCGCCAGAACTCGCGCAACGCTGGTTGCAAATGGCTCTGGGGATAGGCGATACAATGAAACGGCATTTGGGATTGCAAAATAATTAAGGATAATTATGCGTCAATATTTGGATTTAATGCAGCATGTTGCTGAGCATGGGGTAAAAAAATCTGATCGTACAGGGACAGGAACAGTGTCTGTGTTTGGTCATCAAATGCGTTTTGATTTAAGCCAGGGTTTTCCGTTGGTGACGACCAAAAAATGTCATTTGCGCTCTATCATTCATGAGTTGTTGTGGTTTCTTAAAGGTGAGACCAATATTGCCTATCTTAAAGCCAATGGTGTGAGTATTTGGGATGAGTGGGCTGATGAAAACGGCGAACTGGGCCCGGTGTACGGCAAACAGTGGCGCAGTTGGCCGACACCCGATGGCGGGCATATTGATCAAATAGTGCGAGTGATACACGATCTTAAAAACAATCCGGATTCGCGTCGCATTATCGTGTCGGCGTGGAATGTGGCGGAATTAGATCAAATGGCATTGGCACCTTGCCACGCTTTTTTCCAATTTTATGTGGCAGATGGCAAGCTTAGTTGTCAGCTCTATCAACGCAGTGCGGATATATTCCTGGGGGTGCCATTCAATATCGCCAGTTATGCGTTGTTGACCATGATGGTGGCGCAGGTGACAGGGCTGCAAGTGGGCGATTTTGTGCATACTCTGGGTGATGCACACTTGTACAGCAACCATCTTGATCAAGCTCGTGAGCAACTGAGTCGCACGCCGCGCGCACTGCCCAAGATGCGATTGAATCCAGGTATAAAAGATATTTTTGCCTTTAGTTTTGAAGACTTTGAGCTAGTTGATTACGATCCATACCCTGCGATTAAGGCGCCTGTCGCAATATGATGGACTTTAGCAAAAAGCGCGTACTGATTATCGACGATAGTCCAGCAATGTGTTCTTCTTTAAAAAACACATTGAGTAATTTCGGGATTAGCCGATGTGAGACATCGAATTCAGGTAATGAAGCTGTTTTCAGGATACGCCAGCGCGCTTTCGACATTATTGTATGTGACTATTGCCTGGGTGAAGGTAGCGATGGTCAACAAATTCTGGAGCAATTGCGTCGGGGTGGTCTGATTGCACCTAATGTGGCGTTTTTGATGGTGACGGCAGAGCGGGGTTACGAAAAAGTCGTATCGTGTGCGGAGCTGGCGCCAGATGATTATTTGCTTAAACCCTTTACTGCGGAAACCATGAGATTGCGGTTAGAGCGAGTATTCGAGAAAAAAGAAACATTTGCGCTCATTTATGAGTTGTTGAGCAAAGGCAATGCGGTTGATGCCATAGTTGAGTGTGACCGCCTGTTGGCATTAAAAAGTAAATTTACCATCGACTTGATACGGATGAAGGGTGAATTACTGATTTCACTTGAAAGGCATGAAGAAGCGCGTGTTCTGTATGAGCAAGTTATTGCTGCGCGGGCAATTCCTTGGGCGCGTATCGGTTTGGCCAAGACGTTGAGTATGGCTGGGTTGGGTGAAGAGGCAATTGAAATTTTAGAATTGGCTATTGAAGATAATCCCCAATATCTTGAAGCATATGATTTGTTGGCTAAGGAACATGAGTCCAAAGGTAATACTGAGTTAGCGCAGACTATATTAGAAAAAGCTGTCGAGATTTCACCAGAGACATTGTCGCGGCAAACGCGTGTGGGTGAAATCGCCTACCGTAATGGTGATTTGGTTAAAGCCAAACGCGCTTTTGGTATTGTAGTCGATAAAGGTCGTTATTCTTTTTTCCGCTCGGCCAGTGATTTTATTAGTTTGTCTCGGGTGCACTTAGACGAAGGTCTGCATGATAAAGCCTTATCAGTGGTTACTGACGCAAAAAAATCGTTTGATAAGACGCCTGAATTAGAAGTAGCGACATCGGTGATGGAGAGCTTGATACATCACAGCGCAAAAAATGAAACCGCTGCCAGGCAAGCACTGCAAAATGCACTGGATATCAAGGAAAAAACCGGAATTACGCTGCCCAATTCATCGAGTTTAGATATGGCAAAAAGCTGTTTCCTCAACGACAAAGTGGAGGAGGGGCGTAATCTAGTAAAAGATATGGTAAGTAATTTTTACGACGATGAGCAAGTGCAAAACACGGTTCGCCAAATGCTGGAAAAGGTCGGCCGTGCTGAAGAAGTAGCCAGTCTGGTTGATAATAGTGTACGTGATGTGGTTAAGCTGAACAATGAGGGCGTAATGTTGGCGAAAAAAGGTGACTTGGCAGGTGCAATTGAGTTGCTAGTGAGCGCCGCTAAACGTATGCCCCAAAATGTGCAGGTAGCGCTTAATGCTGCACATGCACTTATTGTTGATAGTGATAGAAATGGTTGGAACGAAACGAACATGAATATGGCGCGGCATTTCTTGCGCGAACATGCAGCTAAACATGGAAAGCTTGAAAAACATAAAAAAATTAATGAGTTGATGAAAGACGTTAGTTTGAAATTCGGGGTGAAAGTGACATGAGTCTGATAGATACTGCCAATATTGATGTCAAAACCATCATCGCGCTCAATGTGCATGAAGTAAAAAACTTGATGGCACTGTTAATGTTCAAGTTGGATGAAGTGCAATCTACAGAACAGGCAATAGCTGATTCACGCTTGCTGTGTCATCGCGTCAATGACTGTATGGAACGGATGTTGTTGTTATTCAACCTCGAATCTGAACGTTTGCGGCCTAATATTGCGGATTATTCACCTGCGGATTTTGTCGATGAATTTGTGCGTAACGCGCAAGTATTGGCAGGTAGCCGGATTAAAATCGTCAAAGCAGTTGAGCAGGCACCAAGTTATTGGTTTTTTGATCGCGATCTGGTGGAAATGGCGATGATGAATGCAATACATAACGCGTTACGCTTTGCTCGCCATGAAATCAAAATTAGCGCATACGTAGCCAATCAAATGCTGGTATTGGAAGTGACTGACGATGGCGCGGGTTATGCCGAAGATCTGCTGGCTGACCCAGTTACGGCGATTATGCAAACCAGCCAGGGTCTGGGCTTGTATCTTGCCAATGCTATTGCACAGTTACACGTAAATAAAGACCGCCAGGGTCAATTATTATTGCATAATAATGAACACCCGCGCGGTGCGGTCTTTAGCCTGCAATTACCTTAATTACATCATGTATTGATAAGAAACGACAGAAATGAATTTACACGAATATCAAGCCAAACAATTATTACGCGAATTTAGTATTAACACGCCACGTGGCATTGTGGTTGAGGATCCGACTCATGCCGAATTAGCTGCGACAGGATATCTGGGCGGTGAAGCCTGGGTGGTCAAAGCGCAGATACATGCAGGTGGGCGAGGCAAAGCAGGTGGCGTGCGATTGGTCAGGTCATTGGATGACTTGCGTGATGCGGCCTCGGCTTTATTGGGTTCACAACTGGTGACTTATCAGAATGCCCCTGAAGGGCAGTTGGTAGGGCGTTTGTTGGTGGAAGAAACACTCTCCATCGCCCGTGAGTTGTATTTGAGTGTGTTGGTTGATAGAGAAACTGAGCGCGTCGCAGTGGTGGCGTCGAGTGCGGGCGGAATGGAAATAGAAGAAGTCGCGCAAACCCATCCTGAACAGATTTTGCGTGAGTATTGCGATCCTATTTTGGGACTGCAAGAATTTCAATGCCGTAATTTGGCTTTTGGATTAGGCTTGTCGGGCACGCATGTTGGCGATTTGACCCGTATGTTGCGGGCTCTGTACAAACTATTCATTGAGTCTGATCTGAGCCTGTTAGAGATTAACCCATTGGTCATCACCGAAGACGGGCGTATGGTGGCGTTGGATTGCAAAATGTCCATAGATGACAATGCATTGTCTCGGCAAAAAAAGTTTGCCGATATGGCTGATGACACGCAAATTGACAGTAAAGAAGTCGCCGCGCAGGCAGCGGGTCTGAATTACATCGCCCTCAACGGCAATATCGGATGCATGGTCAATGGCGCAGGTTTGGCGATGGCGACGATGGATTTGATCAAATTGCATGGCGGTGCCCCTGCGAATTTCCTCGATGTGGGTGGTGGAGCAACAGCGGAGACTGTGGCGCGTGCGTTCAAGATTATTTTGTCGGATAGTCAGGTCAAGGCTGTTTTGGTTAATATTTTTGGTGGCATTATGCGCTGCGATATTATTGCCGATGGCATTATTACCGCAGTGAAAGAAGTGGGCGTGAATGTGCCTGTGATTGTGCGTTTAGAAGGTACGAATGTGGCGTTAGGTAAACAGAAATTATTGGAAAGTGGCCTGGATATTATTACTGCTGACAATTTGACCGATGCGGCACAGCGCGCAGTAGCTGCTGTGCAAGGAGCATCCGCATGAGCATCCTGATTGATAAAAATACCAAAGTGATTTGTCAGGGTTTTACAGGTAAACAAGGCACATTTCATTCAGAACAGGCAGTTGCTTATGGCACGCAAATGATGGGTGGGGTGACGCCTGGTAAAGGCGGTCAAACGCATTTGGGCTTGCCCGTATTCAATACAGTACGTGATGCCGTACGCGAAACAGGTGCAGATGCCAGCGTGATTTATGTGCCCGCTAATTATGCCGCCGATTCTATTATGGAAGCGGCTGACGCAGGAATCGCGCTCATCGTCTGCATTACTGAAGGTATTCCTGTATTGGACATGCTCAATGTCAAAGCTGCATTGCGTGCCAATGGCGCACGGTTAATCGGGCCAAATTGTCCGGGCATTATCACGCCTGACGCCTGCAAAATCGGCATCATGCCTGGCTTTATCCATCAGCGTGGAAAAATCGGCATCGTTTCCCGTTCAGGTACATTGACTTATGAAGCTGTACATCAAACCACGCAACTAGGTTTAGGGCAAACTACGTGCGTAGGTATTGGTGGTGATCCGATTAAGGGGCTGGACTTTATTGATTGCCTGGCGCTGTTTGAAGCTGATAGCGAAACCGAAGCGATTATCATGGTTGGCGAGATTGGTGGCACGCGTGAAGAAGAAGCGGCCGACTATATTAAAAACCATGTGACTAAACCTGTCGCTGCGTATATCGCAGGACAAACTGCACCCAAGGGTAAACGCATGGGACATGCAGGTGCGATTATTGCTGGTGGCAGTGGTACGGCGGAAGCCAAAATCCGTGCGCTCAGTGACGCAGGTGTAGTGGTTGCCGCATCACCCGCAGAGATGGGGTTAGCAGTGCAAAGAGCAATGCTGCGATGAAAATTGCACTCGTGCAGATGAATGCCTGCGTGGGTGATATTGCAGGCAATACTGCGAAAATTATTGATGCGCTTACTGAGGCAAAGCTCGCACGTACTGATATTGTACTTACGCCGGAACTGGCGCTGTCAGGGTATCCACCTGAGGATTTGTTATTTCGTGCTGATTTTCATCAGCAAGTCGAAGCGGCATTAATTGAATTGGGCCGTGCGACGCAAGGGATCACCCTAGTGGTTGGTCATCCCGCTGAGGCTGATGGTCGTCTTTATAATGCAGCTAGCGTTATCCGTGATGGTAAGGTAATCGCCAATTATCATAAACAAAGTTTACCTAATCATACTGTGTTCGATGAAGTCAGGTATTTCACTGCGGGTACGCAAGCCTGCGTGTTTGAGCAGGATGGTGTGAAATTCGGTGTGAATATTTGCGCCGATATTTGGCATAATGCTGCGCCGTATTGCGCTGCAGATGCGGGTGCAGAAGTGTTGTTAGTATTAAATGCTTCACCGTTTCATATTGATAAGTTAAGCGAACGCTATTCAGTAGTGCGTGAGCGTATTGCTGAAAACAATCTGGCTGTGTTGTACTGCAATTTGGTCGGTGGGCAAGATGAGCTGGTGTTTGATGGCGGTTCGTTTGTGATGGACGCCAATGGCAAACTAACCCAGCAATGTCCAAGCATGGTCGAGGACGTATATTATGTGACGCTTGATGGCGTCTCGCCGAGTGCATCAACTATTGCGCCCAAATTATCCACGCATGCCAGTGTTTATCAGGTATTGACCTTAGGTTTGCGGGATTATGTACGAAAAAACGGTTTTCCTGGCGTGTTGTTAGGTTTGTCTGGCGGCATAGATTCGGCATTGACGTTGGCCATAGCTGTTGATGCATTGGGCGTGGATAAGATTCATGCCGTGATGATGCCTTCTGAGTTTACTGCAGATATCAGCGTGACCGATTCTCGTGAGATGGTGGCGCGCTTGGGTGTGGAATATTCCGAGTTGGCTATTAATCCTGTATATCAGCAGTTTTTGGAAACATTGAAACAGAGCTTTGCTGGCAAGCCATTTGATCTGACAGAAGAGAATTTACAAGCGCGAGTGCGCGGAACGCTGCTGATGGCGTTATCAAATAAATTTGGTAAGTTGGTCATTACTACAGGGAATAAATCTGAAATGGCTGTTGGTTATGCCACGCTATATGGCGATATGGCAGGGGGCTTTGCTGTCCTGCGCGATGTGCCAAAAACTCTGGTTTACCAATTGTCTGAATATCGTAATCAAATTAGCCCGATTATTCCGCAACGGATTATTGACAGACCGCCTTCAGCCGAGCTGAGACCAGATCAAACTGATCAGGATTCATTGCCTGATTATGCAATACTCGATACCATAATAGAGCGTTATGTTGAACGGGATGAAAGCATCTCCGATATGATAGCCGCAGGCTTGGACGCCAATGATGTGACGCGTGTCGTACGCATGATAGATCGTAGTGAGTATAAACGCAGGCAAGCGGCAGTTGGTACCCGTATCACTTCGCGTGCATTTGGCAAAGACAGACGTTACCCCATTACCAATCGTTTTAACCCTAACAGGATGATGAAATGAAAAAAATAGATGCAATAATCAAACCATTCAAGCTAGATGAAGTGCGTGAAGCGCTATCGGGTGTGGGCGTAACAGGCTTGACCGTGACGGAAGTTAAAGGTTTTGGTCGACAAAAAGGCCATACCGAACTTTATCGTGGCGCAGAGTATGTCGTTGATTTCTTGCCGAAAGTTAAAATAGAGATAGTTGTGGCTGACAGTCTGGTTGATTTGGCGATAGAAACCATTGTCGCCGCAGCACGTACAGGCAAGATAGGCGATGGTAAGATTTTTGTGACTAACGTCGAGCAAGTCGTGCGCATACGCACTGGTGAGCAGGGCGACGAAGCGATTTAATTATAGCTGCGGGTCACGGACAGCAAAGCCGTGGCTACGTAACATATGTAAGGTCGGATTCAAACACTTCAGAATAAAAGCGCGTCGGGCTGGATTGCGGCGCGCCATTTCTCGCCATTGTTTGCCGTGGCTCAAACCCGCCAGCTCATAGACATCTGCACTCGGCAGATAGAATGTGCGGACAAATTGTTGTATCAACAAATTAATCACGGGCGTCAGTAATTTACGTTGTAGTGTGCCGCAATGCTTGAGGCTGGCTTCCAGTGCGCTACGCGCATGGGCAATATGGCGTGCTTCGTCGATAATGTGCAAAGTACACATCTGGCGGATGACATTGTCGACTTTATCTTTGCCTTCAGTGCGGACATAACGGTTCAAACGGTCGGGCACTTCTTCACCGATAGTTACCGCCAGCCAGAATAATGTGGTGTTAAGCGGTGTGTGACGCCCCAGAAAATCAGCCACAAAAGGGCGATGCCGCCATACGCCAGGTAGGCGTAAGCCGCTTTTTTCCATAAGCTTCAGGAACATCAGGCTATGTCCGGATTCTTCACGGATTTCATGTAGGTAATAGGCAAGTTCTTGGGTGGATTGGGTGTTGCGGAGATTCTTTGATAAGCGCTCAATGAAAATCGCTTCCAGCCAAATTCCAGCCTGGATAAAGCCAGTAAACTCATACTGCGACAAGCGCACTTTTAATGCATTGGACAGTTCATCGTATTCTGGTAAACCAAATAACGACACGGCTTCTTCTGGCAACCATGGACGATTGGCATCCAAGCTCTGCCAATCCAAACGAGTTAATGGATCGGAATAATGAGCACTATTGGTAGATAGTTGTTCTAGCAGCGATAATTCAGCATGCGCCATGAGCAGTCATCGAGGAGATTATTAGCAATGGCTAATCATACCAATTTTTGCCTGGTTTAGACAGTCAGGTAAGGCAGGAATTGATTAAATCTTGCCCAAAATAGGTGAATACGGTATCCTTGCGCACTTTCTTGCCTAGTGCAATGCTGGGTAAGAATTACGGAGAGGTGGATGAGTGGTTTAAGTCGCACGCCTGGAAAGCGTGTTTGGGATAATATCCCAACGGGGGTTCGAATCCCCCCTTCTCCGCCAAATACTAAATAAAAACAGTCAGTTATGGCTGTTTTTTTTCGCTCAACGAGGGGGCGGATGGGTTGGGAAATCTCGATATAAAAGCCAAATTGTTCCTGTTCTGTTCCCGAATTGTTCCCGCAATTCCCGTATTCATCCCGCTGTGCCTGTTCCGGTTTTGTTCCTGCGTGTTGACATATACTTGCATTTATGGAAAATTAGCAGCATGTCACTCACCTTATCCCACCCATTACATCAACAATTACTGCGTTTTTCGCAGGTTGCTGCTCATCGGTTCAAGATTTGGCAGGCTCAACGTCAGGTTACCTATGATCTATGCCACCGTGATGAAAAAGAATTTCACAAACAAATTGTGGCTGCCCGTTCATCCGGCGATGAAGCTTTGGCTCTGGCTCTTGAGGCGCAAAGCTTGCTGGCATATCAGAAAATAAAAGTTATTATAGATAGGTTTAACTGGGATTGTCCGGCTGAGATCAGGGACGCTCAATATTCAGATGTTGCTCTCTGCCAGCGGCAATCGTTTTTGTCTGAAAAATTAGGTTTAATTTCTTGTTCCGATGTGGCTAACCCAGCCAAAATATTTGCAGCTTTGGCGTTTGCTGTTGTCAAAATTTTATTGCCACCTGGTTCTGCTATTCGTGCGACACCTCGCCGCCCTGGCGCTCCTTCCGCTTTGCTCCCGCATTGATCACCATTCTAAGTTAGTTTTATTTATTGGATCAATGCGGGGGTAGGCAAGCCCCCGTTTTATGGCTTGTGCCCCCGCTGTTTTGGGGAGATTGGCATGTCCACTTCTTTTATTAATACTAGTACGCTTGAGCATTTGCAGCAGATTTACCCGGGTGTTTTGTTGCTTAATTCGCGACAAACTGCGACCGTACTTAATGTGCCTTTTAAGACACTCAGCAACGCCGGGAGTGATTTTCCGATTCCGGCCATTAAATTTGGTCCGAGGAAATTTTTTAGGCTTATCGATATTGCAGATCACGTTGACGTTTTGCTTGGTATCAAAGCTCCATCAATCCGGATGATGCCATCTCCAGAAACTCCACCAGTACCCACGTTACCCACGTTAGTACCAAAGCGCGGTAGGGGTAGGCCACGCAAGGGGAGGGCAGAATGATGCCAAAGAATCCTCATGGTGTAGATAATGGCCAGATTGAAAAAATACAGCGTAAGGCCTACCTAAACGGCAAGGGCATCAAGCCAGGTTCGCAATTTCAGCTTGACTTGCTTTTTCCTAAAATCATTGGAGATCGTGAGGACTTGCGACATATCCCGAATGACTATGTCCGCAGTTCGCTTTTCACCGCCCGCAACAAGAAAGAACCGCGCCGAACGTTGATGTACGAAAAGCTGTTTCATTACAACGAGTATATTTCTATCCTCTACACCGGCATCGAGCTACGGGCCGAGGATGACGAGCTTGTATGGCTGCAAATTCTCAGCTACGGCCAAAGCGTACCCTTAGGCGCACCCTTTGAATTCAGCGTCAAAGACTTGGTGTGCGACGTGAATTGGTCAAAGAGCGGACGCAACTACGATCGCGCCCGCGAGAGCATCACCAGACTGAAAGCCAACGAAGTGTTGGCCCTCAACTCCAAGGCATACGGCCAGAGTGGCGCAATCTCGCTCATTCAGAATTACACCGCCGTTAACGATTCAGAAAGTAAACCCACGCAATACCGCGTGTGGATTGACCCAAATCTGATTGTCTTGTTTGCTGGCAACACCTTTACAAGCCATTCGTGGGAGATTTACCGCGACCTGTCACCGGTTGCCCGCCGCTTGGCCGACTACATCGAGAGCCACAAACACCCCTTCCCGCTGACCTTGGCCACGTTCCGGCAAATATGCGGTTCTTCCGATTCCAACACGACAAGTTGGCGGCAGACCGTCAGGCGCGCTTGCGCCGAGGTGGTGGAAGCCAAGATTGCAGACACCGCATGGTTGAGCAAGAACGACCAGATATGTTGCGTCCGCGAGTGAGGCCACTAGCAGCAGGGCGGCAAACGCTATTTGACGTTTCTAAACCATAGGTCAAACGACACGGCCCGGCCTGGCTGAGCCGAAACGGTGTCGTATGACCTATGAGACGTGTCGTATGACCTACGCTCAAAAGCAAGAACATAGGTCAAACGACACTGAATAATGCAGATTGTCGCCAAGATTGTGGATAACTTGGTAAGTCAAACTGATAAAAAACGTCTATCGTGTCGAATGGCCTACGCTTTCAGCTAGCACCGAGGTCAAAGTGTGTCGCTTGACCTACGTTGCGTGTCGGATGACCTATGTTTTTTTGTCGTTTGACCTACGTTTTTGTACCGGATGACCTATGTTTTCTTGTCGTTTGACCTATCTGAATTATTTTTAATTAATTGATTTTAATAAAAAATATGCGATTTTTTTCGCACCGCTAACCGCTTTTCTAACCATTTTATAACCGTTCTTTTAACCAACTCGTAACTGTGACGTACATGTGACGGACTGAGTTTCAATTAGTTGTCTATTTCGGCTACGCCGAGTATTGGGATGGGTTGAATAGAAAAAGCCCCTACCATGCCAACCATGCTGATGGTGGCTGCACTGTCCATGGCATTGTAACAGTGCCGTCCTGATGCTGGCCTGTTACTGTATTCAGATCGGGACAGCCAGTATGCCAGCCGGGAATATCAGGCTTTACTGGTACAACACGATATCCGGTGCAGTATGAGCTGCAAGGGCAACTGCTTGGATAATGCGGTGATTGAACGCTTCTTCCTTAATTTAAAAATAGAGTATGTATGGTAACAATTTCGATGAGGCTAAATGTGCGATATTACTGATTACATCTCGTTGGCTTCTATAACTGCATCCAGCAGCATTTAACACTGGGGCATCTGTCTCCCACCCGTCTTCGAGCGCAAAATGGCAGTAACACAACCTATTGTTGTATCTGAAAATACTTGACCACTACAGTGTCTGTTATTATTAGACCACTATATAGAAGCGGAGGTACGCGTGCACATTTCTAAGCTAACTCTTATAAATTATCGAAATTTCGCTAACGCCACGCTACGATTCAATAAAGGCGTTAATACGATCATTGGGGAAAATGGTGCCGGAAAGTCCAACGCATTAAGAGCAATCAGACTCATGTTGGACGATAACATGGTCCGGGCTTCATACACGCTCAATGAGTCGGACTTCTATCGGGGACTTGGTTCTTGGCGCGGTCACTGGATCATTATCAGCGTCGAGTTCGAGGAGATCAGCGCAGATGAAGCGATTCAGGCGCTCTTTATACATGGCACGGGAGTTGGAGAGGCAGGAGGAGTGGTAGGGCGAGCGACGTACAACCTGATATTCCGCCCAAATAAGCAGATTAGAATGAGTCTGGCAGCGCTCGCGGACTTTGACCATGCTGGAATGAACGCGATCCTCGATCGGGTAACGATCGACGACTACGAAACAGTGTTTACAGGGCGGAGCGTTGCCGAATTTGCAGATCCAGCGGTCTATCGGCGCATCGTAGGAGATTTTGATAAAGCCATATTCGGCAATGATGTGGAATTTCTAGAGCTAGGTGCTCGCATTCCCGGTACGCTGTCGGTCACCAAGGAGGTGTCATTCACCTTCATTCAGGCACTGCGCGATGTGGTGTCCGAGTTCCATAACAACCGGACAAACCCACTACTCACACTGCTGAAGAGCAAGAGCGGACAGATTGATCCTGTCCAGTTTCAGCCAATCGTAGACCGCGCGCGGCAACTGAACGCAGAAATTGAAGGTCTGAGCGATGTGCGAATTGTTCGTTCAGACATCGTGGAGACAATCCATGGAGCTGCCGGGCAGACCTATTCCCCATCCTTGCTGGCAATCAAGTCAGATCTTCCGGATGAAGCGGATTTGCTGTTTCAATCACTTAAGCTTTTCGTCGGCGAATTCGATTCGACCCATGAGGGCAGCATCCAAGAACTAAGCCTCGGAGGTGCAAATCTCATCTTTCTGACGCTGAAGCTTCTGGAGTTCAAGTATCAACACGAACGTCAGGCGCTTGCGAACTTTCTGCTTATCGAGGAGCCAGAAGCGCACCTGCATACACATGTCCAGAAGACGCTGTTTGATCGAATCGGATATGCCGGCGCACAAATCATCTACTCGACGCACTCGACGCACATATCCGAGGTGAGCAACATCAAGAGCGTCAACATTCTGGGGCGCACAGGGACGGCTTGCGAGGCGTTCCAGCCGTCTGCAGGGCTTGCTCCTGACGAGGTGGGCAACGTCCAGCGCTACCTCGATGCCGTTCGCAGTAACCTGCTCTTCGCAAAGAGCGTGCTCCTGGTGGAAGGCGACGCCGAAGAAATCCTCATTCCGTTGATGGTGAAGAAGGTTCTTGGCGTGAGTCTAGACGAGCTTGGAATCAGTCTGGTCAATATCGGCAGCACCGGCTTCGCCAACGTCTCCGTGCTCTTCCATGAGGCCAGAGTCCGCCGACGTTGCTCAATCATTACGGATCTGGACGCTGCATTTATGAACCTGGTTCCCCTTCCGGGTGACGATCCTGAGACATTGAAGTTTAAAAGCAAACTGCTCAGAGCCCAGACGTCCGGAGCAGCTCGCAAAGTCAAACTCGATGCGCAAGCGGTTGGCAACGCTTGGCTTCGGCCTTTCTATGCCGCCAATACGTTCGAAGTTGACTTCATAACATGCGGTAATGCGGAGAAAGTGGTCGCATCAGTCAATGATGTCTATATGCAGCCCGCAACGCGCGCTCGGTCCATATATGAGTTGAACTCGGGCGATCCCGCTCAGTTCGGGAGGCGCGTGCTCACCATGGCTAACTATGAAGGTAAGGGTTGGTTCGCCATTCTTCTGGGCAAGCAAATAGATCACAGGACCATCGTTCCGCCCTACATCAGGCAGGCCATTATCTTCGCGCACGGCACATTTTCGACCGAGCTGATCTTCAACATACTGAAGCACCGGGTGAGTGTAAACAATCCGGGCGGAGCCGCCATACCGCCAGCGCTGCAACGCTTTTGGAACCACCTGCTTGAGTATCGCGCCGGCCGAGCGGACTTCGACACTATCAGGGCGGAGGCAGCTGATGGGCTCCCCGGCGATCAGATACTTGCATTTCTTGGCGATCTACCGTGACATTCGTCTGGACTCGAACCGAGCTGAACGATGAACAATCGGAGGCTGTGTGCGAAGAGAACAGCGTATTCCTGGTTGCCTGCCCGGGCAGTGGAAAGACTAGAACACTTACCTACAAGATCGCCTATGAGTTGTCACGTCTGCAGAGCAAGCGGCAGTTCATCGTGGCTCTTACTTATACGCACCGAGCGGCTGACGAAATTCATGAACGTATCGAAGAGCTTGGCGTCGACACGTCGCAGCTATGGATAGGAACGATCCACTCCTTCTGCCTTGAATGGATTTTGAAGCCCTACGGCATCTACGAGCCTACGTTAGCGCGTGGCTTCCGGATCATGGACGGCCATGAGCAAGAGAAGCTACTGGAAAAGCTATGCCGAACCCAGCAAGGAATCACCTATTGGGACTGTGAATACTATTTCACCGAGCAGGGATACGTTCTGGCGTGCAGGGATCAAAACAAACATGAACGTCTTCATGCCATCTTTGCGCTGTATTTCCGCCATCTCGCGGATAATAGGCAAATTGACTTTGAGCAGATACTCTTCTACGCGTCGCGCCTGATCCGAACACAACCTCAGATCGCGAGGGTCCTGGCTAACATCTTCCCGTGGATGCTGATTGACGAATACCAGGACACGAAGAGGATTCAATACGCAGTCGTTGCCACCATCGTTATGGCCGGGGCTGGGCAAACAAGACTGTTTGTTGTGGGCGATCCCAACCAGGCGATCTTTGGCTCGCTTGGTGGCTTCGCGATGCCGGTTGCCGAACTTCGGCAGCTCTGTGGTGTTCGGATGGAAGAGCGTGCACTGTCTGAAAACTATCGGTCCACTGATCGATTAATCAGGTATTTCTCGAACTTTACTGTACAGGCGACCGGCATTCGTGGGGCCGGGGCCGACCGAGCGTTCCCCAGCAGCATCAGCTACAACACCAATGTGCAAAGAGACCAGCTGGAGGCTGAGCTTGTGAGACTGATCAGGCTCAGCACCGCCCAAGGGTTTGCCGCAGATCAGATCTGTGTACTGGCGCCGTGGTGGATTCTGTTGGCGGGAGTGACACGTCGTCTTGCGGGCGCTTTGCCGGAGTACCAGTTCGACGGCCCTGGCATGGTCCCCTTCAGCCGCGATCAAGAAAACTTCTGGTATCGGTTGTCGCGGATCGCACTGACGGAGGCATCCCCCACGCAGTATGTGCGGCGGATGCGTTGGGCGGCAGAGGTGATCAGAGATCTTGACAGTGAAGGCATCGACACTAGGGAGTTGTCCGCCAAACGGCTTCTTCGAGAGAGCAATTCTATCCTGCTGAATCAGCCCGATGGGTTGCTGTATCTTAAAGAGTTCTTTGCTTCGTTGATGGATCGCCTTGAGATTAATTGGCAATCACACGCTTTACTCTCGAAGCACCATCAAGCCTTCTTTGAAAGTTCGGCTGCGAAGATTGATCGGTTACGCAGGGACGGCGCCGCGTACATCGGTGGAATCGACTTTTTCCGCAAGGTGTTTCAACACCGGAGCGGCATCACTGTCAACACCATCCATGGAGTCAAAGGCGCGGAGTTCGACGTAGTGATAGCGTTTGGACTGCTGCAAGGAATGGTCCCACACTTCAGCGAAGAAGCCGATGCAGATGGAGGCGTCAATAGCGCCAAAAAGTTGCTCTACGTCGTTGGCTCTCGGGCGCGCAAGCACCTTTATTTAATCTCGGAGCGGCAACGCACGAAGGGTGGGGGGCGAGGCCCGTACGTGGCAACGAACGCACTTGCTGCATGCGTGTTCGATTATGATGCCGTGTAGCTCACGCCGTGATGAGCGTTGACGGTGTAAAGAGCGCTTTCTGGTATCATGAACTACACATCAAGAGATATCCAAGAGATAGCCCAAAACTTCGGCTTCTTTGGCCAGTACCGTACACGTATACGTTTTGTCGAGCGCGATATTGCCGGCTGTCACCAAGACGCGCAGTGGATTCTCAGTAAATACAGCATCGTGGTAGGGGATACCTGAACTCGCATGGTGGATGTCGAGCAGGTCGTGTCCGTTTAACTTTCGCGATTTGTCCATACGCACCGCCGCGTGACACATCGCGTTGGCATAGATCGACGGCATGCGCTGGGCCATGATCTTTGGACGCAGTCGGAATGCATTCACCAGCATAGTAAGTGTATTCCGAGCGGCCTCATCCTTCTGCTCCTTTAGCACAGGGCTGCAATCGCCAGTGGTATTGCGGAAATGGCGGACCACCAGCCCTCCGATTTCATCCTTAAACACACTGAGTGCGCCAGCACTCTCGGCAGCGAAGGCTTGCTGGATACTGCGTATCTCGTGCGAATAGCGCTGCATAGAAGCAGTGATCCTGGCGGCGCTCTTTTCAATGGATTCGGACATTGGCGGCAATTCACCAGCTGTTTCAATCATCTCACGGTGTGTGATTTGCCAGAAGAGATCCACTGATGCTTTCTGCATCAGCAGGTTGTACTCTTTAGATAGGTCATTGACAGTCGGTACGGTAATGCCAAGGATATAACCAGCCTTAGTCCACACTCGGTCTTGTAAGATTGGAACTGGGCCGGTTATGTCTGGATGCGTGATGAACTGCTCGATTTCGGCAATCACACGCTCCTGTTCGGTCATGATAGCAATGCCGAGGCTCAACTCATCGAGCAAATCTGCTGTTGCCACTCGTGTTTTGGGATCTGTTTGCTTGAAAAGTTCTAACCATGCGACATCGCTTACCGGGCAGATTGCAGCACCCGTTGAGACTAGGGACCGGATACGGTCGAGGATTTCGCGGTGTTGGGGGTGTGTCGGGCGGCCCATAGCTGCGTCACGCAGATGAATCCAATAGCGCGTATCAAGGTACAGCTTGTGCCTGCCGGCAATCGAATCACCGAGTTCCGTTACTAGGCCGTTAACGTATTCTCTGACTGAGATTTCAGGCGTAGCTGCGTGATGCGCAAACGAGGTTTTGATCTGTTGTTCATTCATGGAGTGCTGTCGAGAATTTGTTGCCAGAACTTGAGGAATTTATTATTCCCCCCTAGTTTGCTGAACGAACTCTGACCAGAGTTCAGTCCATTTCGGGATTGTAACCTAACACTTCTCCGATCCGAAGAGTGTAGAAGGGCGACTATTGCCGAAAACGATACAGTCAAAGCGCTCACCCTGAATTTCCGCTTGAGGCAAGTTTTGAATGATCATCAACGGTTGGTTTAGGGTAGGATTCGTGATTGGTGCAGGATGGAATATGTACTCGTTGAGATTTTTTAACTGGAGCGACTATTTCCTACGATTTTTCCCAACATTTACGAATAGTGAGTTGTCCATTTTCACAAAATTTTTCCCTGTAGCGGTTTCAGTCATGGGGATTGGGGTTTTCCATTTTATTCTAAAGGCTTTTTCTTGAACCGTTTCGATTCTAATCTTTCCGTTTTCTTCGAATTCAAGAAATGCACCGTACATCCGTTCATCTCGGGATAGCATGAGTCCTTGTATAGCAGGGTGCTCTATCTGTCCGTCGTTATAAACTGCTTCCGGCACATCCTCCCTACGCGGGAGCGATTTGCATGATGTCTCCAACGGCAAACAATGCAATTTATAATTTTGGTCTTGGATTTCTGTATGAGGCTCAATTTCACACTCATTGGGAGTGGACTCTAAGGAGATATGCTCTAAAATTTGACTCATGCGATTTTCGAGGTCTTGGTGTAATCCAAAATGAAGTTCATTAAAATAGCTTTTTATTGTTGATGGACATAGCGCTAATTCGCTTTCTTCCAGTAATTCAGAAATCTGCGCAAATGAATAACCTTTGTTCCGTAGTCCTCGCATCTCATTGAGGAGCATGCTGAATGCATTTCGTTGCGACAGCTCGGCTCCTGCAGAGGCGAGACCGGCATTGATTAACAATTCCCTTGTTTGCTCGATGTTAATATTCATGGGGCTTCCTGTCGAGGACGTTTATGGTTTTTTTTCATACAAATATCTTCGAGGCGACCCCGTCATTTATTATTTGCTTAGTTGAGAGGTTCCGTTTTACTCCATCCAGTAAGCTTTACCAAGCCCTGCAGCCGGGTCTCTACGCCAGCGGCGAGTGAATTGAATTTATCATCGTTGATCCCTGTTAAAGTTATCAAGGCTAGAAATGACCGTAGCTGTGTCTGCTTAGTGAAGTAGTTAAACCATAAACGTCCTCGATTGAGAACGTTTATAGCTTTGCTTACCGGCTGATGTTTTTAATCATGATGATTAGTGTTGATACTTACGTTCGTTGCTGCCTGTTCTCTTGCAACGTGGTCATTTAACCTGGATGCACGATCGCCAAAAGATGGTTTTTGGTTCGGTTTGCTCATTGAATCTATTAATTTATCCAACTTTTGATCCGTTACTCCGCTTGATCCACCAATGCCGGCTGATGAATCGGAACCGACATTTGATGATGGGGGTGCCGACTGGTTTGACGGTTTACTTGGTGAAGGACTGGATGATGGGTTCGGACTAGTGTTAGATTGTGATGAAGATTGGTCACGATTTCGGATAGCGGATGGGTGACTACGCAATTCTTGTAAAGACATTTCAGGTGGCTTAGATGGTGCGACCGGTGCGGATCCAACCGGCTCAAAACCGCCTTGCCCAGATCCCGATGCATTAGAAATTGAACCACCGCCAGTCGATAGACTTTTCATAAAGTCTCCCATGGATTGGCCTGTCTTTCCTGCCGTCGCTGCAGCGGAGGCACCGCCACTTGCTACGGCACCACCGGCAGCAGCGCCAGCTGCAGCCGCAGAGGCTACGTCACCAGTACCCATGCTCGTTGATCCACCAGCAAGGGATGATGCAATAGAGTCAGATTTGAATACAAGATACGCAATGACTGGAAACGCACAGAGCATAGCGAAAATGATATTTATTTTTGCCGCCCATTCCAATGGGTTTGCCCATGAAAAACTGTCTAGCTGAGTACCTGCCACACTAATCACTTTGCCAAATGCAGAATAAACAATCCCAAGCAAAATGATACGATATACCAAAGAGATTAAAGATTTGAACGGTGCAATTCCCTGGTCTTTCAGTGCGTTCAATCCGAGGAAGGAAAAACTTAGCGGGGATAACATTACAATTAAACCCAATTCCAGCTGCAACATGATCAGTTTGATTGCTAAGAACATTCCAATGCCGAATATTATAAACAATACATACACCAAAACCATCGCGATGGAGCTATTTCCGACCCCTGCGATGGACGTACCAGTGGCGGCAATTCCTATTAGAATAGATGTGCATAGACTTAGTGTCGCTAAAATTACTGAACTTGGGGTTGGTAAATTGGATGCAAATTTGGTAAGCATGTCACTGCCTACACTATCTATGAATTCAGGCCCATGGGTTAATGCATAGTAACAAAACACAAACCACAATAAGCTTCCCAAGAGTTTAGCCCAAACAGCCTGGAAATCGCCGCCACTTTTAATCAAATTAAGATTTGTCAGCACAAACTGCAAACCCATCAAAGCAGCTAGCCACGTTATCGCTTGCGGCATGATTGATGTGCTCGCTACAGCGCTCATTGCTTCCCTTACGGTGTTTACAATAGAAATATCTGGAGTTGGTGTATCTGCTCTCGCAACCCCGACGGCCAAAAGCAAAATTAAAAATAGTAAGATTTTCATTTTTTTACCAGTCTTCCAAACATCAATCCGCCATCGAGGTCACCAGACCCATCTTTAATTTGCCTGAGTGTTACAAATGTGCCAATTTTAATTTGGTCACCGCTGATGTTGTATGGATATTCCGCTGTTTTTAAGCCGTTGATCTTTTCTGTGACGGTCCCATCTTTGTGGAAGGCAAAACTTTCTTTATTAACATTGCTAGCATAATCACCTTCTATTTTTTGTGACCCGCAGGCTGAGAGTAATAGGATCAAAGACAACAAAAATAACTTTTTCATAAAAACCTCCTGGTAAAAAAACATTATTTATACAAATTCCATTTTTTATATGTTGAATTTGAATTGATCGTTGGTACTGTTGTTGGTTTGGTTGCAATGAATCCGCTTTGAGTAGCAAAATCCGAATCCATTGCTTGTTGTTGCTTAGCATTTTGAGCAGCCATATAGGTGCTCGCCGCCGTATTTTGCGTGGCCAGCAAATCACCTAATTTTTGCGTTTGCTGAATCTGCATCGCGGTCAACTCACTGAGTGTTTGTAATGCTGCAACGGTTCCCTTGCTTTGTTGGGATTTATTAAACAAAGCAGTTAGTGCGGCTGTGTCCGTTTTAAATTCATCCCGGTGCATTCCCGCAGCACGCAGCGCCGCGCCAAGCGTGTCTGTAGAGGTTGAATTCCAGGTTTTAAAATTTTGAGAAAAAGTCCCAGTTAACGGGTTGCCAAATTTCTGAGAAAAATTCCCATCGATCTGCGCCATCGTCCCGCCGATTGATTGCCCGGCCTGCATAATTGCACCAACCCCGTTCAGCAGTTTAGAAATGTCTGAACCTAATAGTGTTGTTGGATTGCGTGCTAAGTTTTGCAATTGCATTTGATACTGTTGAAGTTGGGTTGAATACTGTTGTACTTGCTGGGCATATTGATTTACCAGCTGTACATTGTTCATCACCTGCGTCCATTCGGACGCTCCGCCGGTCATCGCTCCACCTGCCATGGCTTGACCAGTCCCAACCAGCAGCACGAAAAAAAGAATTTTTTTCATGCTTAATTCCTTTCCTTATACTTAAAAATTGCCCACGTGATAAAAAACGGACTGCCGATAATCATTGGAACGCTTAACCAAAACGGAAGACCTATTGGCAAAATAACCGTCGCGCAAGCAATAGTCATGCTAATGCCTTTAAGTTGGGCTTTGATAACATCAAGCTCTTCTTCTGGTGTTTGTACGGTTACTACAAATTTTTGTGCCATTTCCTAACTCCTCATTAAATCTTTTGCTGCAAAAGATTTTTGTTGATATCGCAATGTTATAACGTCATAACTTTATGTTTTTTAACGACTATATTGGTAATGCTACACCTTTTTACAACGTGCGCAATACTTTTTCAATATTTATTTTATTTAACAGAAGTTAGCCGAAGATAGTAGCATTTTTAGCCAAAAATAAAGATTTTTGACGACAAACCTCTTTATCCATGATGTTTTCCATCTCGCTTTGAGAAATGTTGGTTTTTCCGCGAAGTTCTGGGAAATATTGGACGGATTGCCGCACGATGAAATCAGGGACAATTCCATTCGGATACTGAATTTTTTTGGGGACTGTGGCAAGAATTGCTTGACGGTCTGCATCTGACAGACGATATTGTGTTGCTGGTGCTAAAATTGTTTCAGCCATGGTGATCTCCGGTTTAGATTGCTGTGGTTAGCTGTGCCTGGTCGTTGCTGCGATCAGGTGCGGCGCTTCTGTTCGTTATTTCTTGTTTGCCTTTAACTCCGCTTTTACTATTTTTGCGATTCCATCCCCCCAGTCTTGGTGCTCCTTAGCTTTACGTTTTTTATTTTCGAATTCGGTTATGCTTTCCGTCTTATCTAGGCGACCAAGAAATACAGAACGTATGCCGACCCCGATTAAAACTCCGGAAATAAGAAGTAAAGTGTCAATTAATATCGATCCTGCCCCTGCATCTTTTGATCCATATAACAACCCGCCACTAAAGGCGATTGCTGTAACGATAAAAGTTTCAAGCGTTGTCAGTGCGGTCTGGTGCTTCGCTAGCCAGGTAATTTGTACATCGGACGCTGCTGCTGTGTTGACAGCTTCGGTTTCAATGGAAGTGAGACGATCCACCGCTTTTTTGATGTCATTTATATGTCCAGTTAGCAAAGCCTCATTTTGTTTATGCAAAATAATTTGCCCTCGGCCTACTGCGTCTGCTGCAGCTGCTATTCTGGTTGATACTCCCTCCATTCTTTTCGTTAAATCGCGAATGTCAGCTAGGGAATCTTCATACAAAATGTTGATTTTTTCTTCTGATGTATGGCCCATGTTTACACCTGTGGAAAAAGCGTTTTGTACACGGTTTGCAGATTTGGCCAGACGGCATTTTTTGCCATTTTCTGACGCATAAGTTTTCCAATATAGTCTGTTCTGTCACCCTTTACCCGGTTCGCTGCTTTCTCTTTGTAGTCCGTTTCATCAGCCAGAATGTCCGAGATTAATTCTGTATCTTCGATCATTTCGTTAAAAAGAAGGCTGTGGAATATTGTCAGGTTTAAATCAGGAGTGAGGTTGTTTTCTTTCATACCACCGATCAGTTGTTCAAACTCGGCAGCGGTGTTCTTCTTCGTTTCTGTGAAGATGACTTTGATCTTGTTTTTGTCGACACCATCGATGATGAGACGCTCAATAGTTTGCACTGCACAACCCTGATCCTTGCTGTTCGGCCGGGCAGGGATGATGATAGTTGTGATTGCGTCACTACCATCAAGCGCCAGCATCCCATCCATGAATTCCTTGCACTCCTTCGAGCCGCCTACGTCCACAATCACATCGCTATTGGTTGACATGAGAGAACGATATGTTTTGTTGAATTCATCACCAGAGTGAGATTCGCAGTTTTTGATACCAAAATTGGCAGCGGTCGTATTTGCCTGATCAACGCAAAGAATGCGAGCATCGGGCATGTGTGGAAACAAGCATTGCGTAGTAACCATGGTTTTACCGACGCTTCCGCCCAATGACATAAGTACGATTTTTTTCATCAATTTTTCTCCTAAGATAAAAGTTTCTTACGTTTTTCTGCCGCTGCCTTGATTCTCATTTCACTCCAGGCTGCGTTAGATATACCTGCCGGTTTTATTAATTCATCCACCGGTTCAATTACTGATTTTTCTGCATTCGTGACTGAGTCCTCCGTGATTATTTTTATAGAGTTTGAATCCGTTTTATGTGTGGGTAAGGAGGTTTGTGCTAATTCACCATTCTTTTTTTCTCGTTCCTTTGCAATTCTGTATCGGGTGATCTCGAACGTCCCCAAGTCAAACTCGAGGCCGCGACTTGCCAATGCTTCAACAATCTTTTTGTGACTGACCCCGGCCGTTCTAGCAGCTTCGACTTCGTCAAAAACTTCCCTTAGTCTCGCAACTTTGCTGCGGGCATTACCGACGGCAGCTTTTCTTAGTGCTTCGGCTAATTCATATTTTGAATTGTTATCGCTTTCCATTTTTGAGTTCATCTAGTTGATTGATGTTGGTGTGTTTATATATTGCTATTCTTTTGATTGATGGTCAATAGGTGGAATGTTTGTAACTATTTGAAAATTAACACTTTATTAACACTTTGCATCGAATTAAGTGTTAATTATGTGTTAATTCATGAAATGCTAATGTTTGAAAAATTATTGTAGTCATATGTTTTATTTAGCATTTTTTATATTCATGCGATTTTTTGTTTTTGACAGAAAATATTTTTTTTATTTTTGTCGATTTTAAATTTTGCTATTGATTTGCTATAGCCTTGATGTTGTCTTGATAACGTTTTGTAATCAACAGCTTATGATTATTATTGCTACAATAAGCGGGCAGGACGGAGGGCGGTGATACCGCCCTTAAAACACACTCAACGGCTTCGCCTTATTCGTGATGTTTTGTCCTGCGCCTTGCGGCAAGCTTGTAGCTAAATGTGATTGGGGATTTGGATGAGTACTTCAGAATTAAGGAATAAAACCAAGTTGATTCAGGTGCGTGCCACACCCGAAGAAAAGGCCAAGTTGAAATCCCGCGCCATGGCGTTTGGTATTTCGGTAGGTGAGTTATGCCGGCGAGCAATCTTCGGCGCTAAATTAAAATCCAAGACTGACCAGGATGCTATTCTCGAACTTGCGGCAACGCGTGCCGACTTGGGGCGGTTGGGTGGTTTGCTCAAAGGTTGGCTATCTGGTTCCTTTTCGCAAGGAGCGCCTGCAGTGCAAACGCATGCGGACGTAGTAGGGCTTCTGCGCCAAATCGAAGTTGCACAAAAGGAAGTTTATGCCGCAGCCAAGAGACTGATGGATAAGCCATGATTTCCAAGCGCATTGCAGGCCGCAAAGACGGACGATCTTCTGCTTCCGATGCACTTGGATATGGTGAGGGGCTGAAGGGTGATCGCGCGACTGGCGAGCTACTTGATAAATCACATCGAACCCGACTGGGTAATTTTGGGTTGGTTGATGACGGTGTTTATATTGGACGCGCCATTGTGGATATGGCAGATCTGATCGAGATGGCCTCATTTGAAATGCAGGCAAACTGCGATCTCAACACCCGGGTAGGCGAAGATAAAAAGTTGGCGCATTTTGTTGTTTCGTACAACCAGGAGAAGCCATCAGAAGCTGTTCTGCGCGATACCGAAGATTCCATGATGGCCGCAATGGAGCTGGATAAAAACCATTTCGCCACATTTCTTCATAACGATAATGGTTACTGGCATTTGCACCTTTTTGTTAGCCGCATTGAGAAAGACAAGTCGCACCGGTGCAATGCGCTTTGGCATGACCAAATAAAGCGTGACAAGGTGTGTCGTGAGATTGAAATCCGCCACAATTTAGCACGCGATAATGGTTTGCATATAGTTGATGATCGAGGTCAGATCGTAGAAATCCCTCGGGAACAACGTATCGCAAATCGCAATGCAAAGCCAGTTTGCCTAAGCGATAAGGCGAAGAAGACTGAAATCTATTCTGGTGAAAAATCATTCCAGACCTGGGCTAATGAAATTAGAATTGGTGACCGGCTCAAGCATGCGAAAAGCTGGCAAGACCTGCATGCTGCAGCTGCGGCGTATGGATGCGAAGTGAGAGAGAAGGGTGCTGGTTTCATTATTTGCCCGTCTGGTGAGAAAGGTGGCATTCAGCTATCCAAAGTCGGTTTGAAAAACCTGCCTGCAAAATTTGGCGCTTTTCAGTCCGCAAAACTTGGCAGCCAGGTGTCACCGGAAATCACCTATAAACCTGAACCGAAAAATCCAAAAGCAGCAAGCTATTACGACAAGTGGTGCGAATTAAAGAACGCTTTCAAGCCGGTTAAAACCGTCCTGCTGATCGAGCAGCGAAATGCCCACAGGCAACTCCGTGACAGTCTTCGAACCCAGCACAAATCCGAATTGGAAAAAATTCGCGCAGGCAAAAAGGGGCAAGAAAAAGCGATCGCTGTTTCCGTAGCAAAAATGGAGCAAGCTATCTCACTCACTCAGTTGGCCGAGCAGATTGTGCGAGAACGCCAAGCATTGCGCAAACAGCTTACGGAGCAGGGGCCAGGTAATACCTTCCGTGACTATCTGGTCAAGGAAGCGGCCAAAGGTGATGATAAAGCATTGGCCCTTGCTCAAAAATACGGTGCTGATGAAGCGACTGAGGTATCACGTAAGCGTGAAGTCGATCAGCTCAAAATTGTGGCCGCTGTGTCTGGATCAGAAGCCAAGTCACCGCCACGCATTAATTTCACGCACCATGTTGAGCGAAACGGAACGGTGGTTTTCAATCTTGGACAAGGCCGTACTATCACTGATAGCGCCATTTCAAGACAGGTGCAGCTCAATGCGGTAGCTGCAAATAACCCTGAAGCAATCGCTACGGCGCTACGCTTTGCCACGGCCAAATATGGCAATACCCTCACGCTAACGGGTTCACAAGAGTTTCAACGCATGGCGGTTGAAACTGCCGTTCTCAAAGGACTTGGTATTAAATTCGCTGCCCCAGCGTTAGAAGCTTACCGCGAAAAATTTGCAGCAGAGCAGCAACGTAAATTCCCAACCACATTAAAGGAAAACCAAAATGCATCCAATCATAGAAGAAAGTTCCCTGCCAGAATCCCTCCGGCCCACCGCAGAGATCGCCTGCACCACTTGTCCGATGGCGACATGGTTCTCGACACCTCGCGAGATGTCGGCGCATTGCGGAAAAATGTTTCTGATCGTATGGAACAGCCACAAGAAGGGCTCAATTACGGATTGCAGCGCGCAGCAGGAGGCGCTACTAGAACAGGAAACGCAATTGCAGTTAGAGCCGAGCTACCAAGTGCCAATCGTAACACCGTCACCGATACCGGTTCAACAGGTTCCACAGCAACCAGCGCCTACAGTGACACAGGAGCCTTTTGGCTTGGCAGTGGCGGGAGAGTACCCACCAGTTCGACAAGCGAGCGCGGCGGATTTCCTAATTCAACCGTAAATGCGTCGTCAGTCATTGCAACAGAGCGAGTGCTGCCGGGGACGGTCCCGAAACCCATGTCAGCGATGGCAATTGATGACAAATTAATATTAGAGCAGGGGACAAGTGTGGTTACTGAGGGCTTTAATACCGTTGATCCAATATTAACTGAGCAAGAGAAGGCTAAGCACTTTGCTAATGTATGGGACGCAGTCACAACAGTTGACGCAGTTGAAAGCAGTGGCAAGATTGTCGCAATTGAAGACGATTTAGTTATTCAACATACTGGGCGTGGGAAATATGTTATGCACAAGCTTGTTCCGGGTTCCAGAATACCGAGAGAGGGTGATGTTGTGACTTTTGAGGGCGGTCGGATCAAAGATATGCCAGACCAATCGAAAGGGATGGTGCGCTAAATGAGGATGGAACCAATGTTGATTTTCTTCGACACGGAATTTACCGATTTGTGTATCGATCCACGTCTTATCAGCATTGGGCTGATTAGTGAGGACGGACGAGAATTTTACGCCGAGCTGTCTGATACCTATGATATTAGGGATTGCTGTGACTTTGTCCAGGAAGCTGTTTTGCCGCATCTGGAAGGTGGTGATGTGCTCATTCCCATGTGTAAATTAACGCTACGTCTAGGAAACTGGCTGGAAGAGTTCGAGCGGCCGGTGAAGTTGTCCACCGACTCTATTTCCTGGGATTGGAGGTGGATACAAGAAATTTTTGGGGAAGCGGGTACTTGGCCATTTAATCTTGACGGTAAACCTGAGATTCTAAAACAGGAGACTGATTTCAATCAGGCAATAGAACAGGCCTACGCAGGTGGACTGCGCCGTCACCATGCGCTGGACGATGCCAGAGCGAACAGAATTGCGCAAAGGTTAGTATCGAGCCGTATAGGGGATTAGCAATGATAATTTACCTTGATTATGACGGCGTGCTTCACGCCGACAGAGTTTATCGCACGAAGCGCGGTGTGGAAATGGTGGATGGTGCCGGCACGCTATTCGAGCATGCCGGCATTTTGGTCGATGCATTAGCGCCGTACCCTGACGTCAAGATTATCCTTTCAACGGCCTGGGTGAGGGGGTTAGGTTTTGATCGCGCAAAGGGCTACCTGCCGGTAGCTTTGCAAGCACGAATTATTGGCGCCACCTATCACAGCAGTTTTGAGCGATTGACTGAGGATCAATTGGGTTTTAATTGGACCAAATTAACTCGTCACGAGCAAATTTTTTTGCACGCCGCAAGGCACAGCATTACAAACTGGTTCGCAATCGACGATGACCATCGTGACTGGCCTGATATCCAATTTGACCAGCTGGTGCCGACCATTGGCACGCGTGGGCTGAGTGACCCAGCGGCGCAGAAACGTCTCAACGAGCTATTGAAGCGAGGGCAATATGAGTGAAGATCAAGTACAACCTGTTGATATTTCTAACATTCCAACTTCTGGATTGAAAGAGTACGTTATCAACCTAGCGAAAAAATATAACATCGCCTATATGAAGACATATTCGGATGAATGGTCTGATGCCGTTACCCGACTTTCTGATGACGATGTGGTAATGGATGATGTGGAATTGCTGTTACTGGCTTTGGAACGCGCCGGCGTGATTGCTCGTGCAGATGTTGTGCCTCTGCATGTCAGTTATCTGAGGGAGAAATTTAATGCTCGATCTGAGGCTTAAACTGGGGAGTGAATAAATTGAAATTGGCGCTCTATTCTGATTTGCACTTAGAGTTTTTATCCAATAAATGGGAACCACCAGCACTTGATGTCGATGTGGTCATTCTTGCTGGTGATATTGGTCAACATGTGTGCGGAATTGAATGGGCCGCTGCAACATTTCGTGACAAGCTCGTTATTTATGTGGTTGGAAACCACGAATTCTATGGCGCGGATATCGGGATAATCAGTGATATGCGGAAAACCGCAGCCCAATTCGGTATTCATTTCCTCGAAAACAATGTCGTTGAAATTGAAGGTGTACGTTTCCTCGGTACGACGCTTTGGTCAGATTTCAATTTATACGGCAACCGTAACAATGGTATGCGAGCTGCGAGAAGATATATCAATGACTATGCATCGATCAAAAAGAATGATGCGCTACTTGATCCAAAAGACACCATGGCATTGCATTACACGGCCGCTGCTTGGCTTGATGATGAACTATCCAAGCCGTTCGATGGTAAAACGGTTGTGGTAACTCATTTCGCCCCCCACCGGGGCTGCATAGCAGAGGAATTCGTAGGTGGTGCCATGACTCCGTATTTTACGGCAGATATGGCGCCATTAATGGCAAGGCACAAAATTGACCTTTGGGCTTTCGGACATACCCATGGTAATGTTGATTTCGAATCTGAGCATGGTTGCAGGATTGTCAGCAATCAGCGAGGCTATTGCAATGAATTTCGTGAAGGTGACAATGGTTTCAGGGATAGCCTGATTATTGAAATGCCTTGAGCATAAAAAACAAAAGGTGAAGGTAACGGCTTTGCCGGGGAGCCGTGGGTCGCACTGGATGATCAGACCCAGCTGATTTTGGGCGACACAGGCAATCCACCAGCCAACCTCTTTGTTTGCGATGGAAAGGTTGGATTCACAGATGCCAATGTTGTAGATTTTTGTCGCATTCTCGAATGAGAAGAAAGATCAAACATGATTTCTCTCGTCCAGATAATTGCCAAGCAATGTCACCATTGTTGTGGCGTTAATCACATGATTACGTTTTAAAGCAACAATTAGATCTTCAACGTCATCAGTTACAACCTCATCACCAGCTAGTCGCGTTACCGTTTCAGCCCATGCATCACCAGGGGTCTTTGTGTAGACGATGCCATGCGCTAATGCAAGGTTTTTCACATAGTCCCTCAAGCCGCTGGTAGGAATAGAGGTGAGGTTTTCAGGTTGAAGAATTTCTGTCGAAATTTGTTGGCGCATATCGTCTAATGACTCATGATCATTCTTGTATATCACCAAAAACCTCCTTTGTGGTGCGGTCGCTATCTTGCGCTATTTCCATTACAAATAGCGTCCCATTCCTTGGCGCTACAGGCTCAACAATATAATTGTCTTGTTCAAAGGTGATGCGAACTTCCCCAGACTCAACGATAAAACGATCAAACATTTTACATAAAGACTGGATATCAGAATCAAACGTAAAATCCTTATTGAATCCATGGGAAATGCCAGTTCCATTGTCTTCGATAGACAAGCAAATGTTGGCACCCTGTGAACAACATAGCGTTACTTCTGTGGCGGTTTTCGCGTGTTCAATTACATTGCGCAGTGTTCGCGTAAAACCATATGTACAAATTGCAGCGACATTTTTCTTTAGATTCGGCAGTTGGGGGTGTATGACCTGTGACCAAATACGCAATTGGTTTTTAACATTGCTGATTGGGAAGTGTGTCTCAAATCTTGTCATTGTTAAACACCGTTCGGGTTTTTGAGTTTTTCCGTTGAGTCAAAATAACGCTCTACTGGCACTTCAACAACCGCCCAAATCCAGCCTGCAAAATCCGGATTAATTTGGTGCTCCGCCAAAGTCTTGGCAACGGGTATTTCCTTACCATCCTTAATTACCGATTCGAACCAAAGTGCTATCGCCTCGCGAGCGTTATCCATGGCTTCATCTAATGTGTCGCCAGCCGAAAAACAGCCGGGTAAATCGGGCACAACCACGCCGTATGCAGTGTTTTCAGTACCAGGCTCGATTGCAATATTAAATTCCATGGATAATTAAGTACCGCTCTATGGTGAATGACAAAAGTGTAGTTGATGTCACAGCTATACACAACGGGTGTTATGACAAACAATAGTCTTAAAAATAGCATAATTCGATCCATGAAACTGCTAGACTATCTAGGATAACAGATACCGAAATCTGACAAACTTGGGCTGCTGGAATAACCCGAGCACGCTTTTAAACCGACTAGACAATGTGCAGCAAGCAAAACGGCAATAAACATATGAAAACGAAAAATTTAAAGCCTTCTAATGCTTTGCCAATTGCTTGGCGGGCACGTGTGATCGATACAGGAGACGGCAGCGGCGATGGCATGATTGAATTGCCAGATTACTTATTAGAGCAACTGGGCTGGAAACTTGACGACAAGTTGGATATTGAGCAAAGCGTAAATAGAGATATTGTTCTACAGAAGTTGAAATAGCGAATTCAAACCACAAAGTTACTACTCCAGCTTTTTAATATTAGCGTTGAATAAGATTGAGTGAGGTACATATGGGACAAGCAAATAAGCGTGGTACACGCGAGGAAAGAATTACTAAAAAACTTGGGTTAGGGCAACGTAATTTAAATGATATTAAACGCGAAGCTGGTATACCTTTGAACACTGAATTTTTAGGTTATAGCGTGCATTTAGAGTCATCTGACGAATTTATTATGCAGTTCGAAGACAACGAAGAAGCTACTAAAAAAACATGGGTTAAAACGCCAGAAATAGCAAAAACCTATACTTCATTCATAGATGCTTATGATGTCTCACAAAAATGCCCAGGTTCAATTGTGGTAGGAATTTTTGATGGGGAAAAACAAATATGGGTAGCTTCAGTAGTGTAAAGCAATAGGCCCTTGTCCACCGCTACTTAATCTTTATATTGTGAACAAGCGCATTTCTCGCAGCAGCACTGGCTTTGTCCGCTTTGTCCGCTTTGATAAGCTGTCTTAGCGCTTGTGGGTCCACGTCCAGATCACCTGCTGGATAAAGGTTAGGCAATAGAGACCCGAGAGCATGCATAGGAAAGCCGACTCGAACTTTACCTCTCGGAGTGTCTGAGACAAGAAATCCTTCGATGACGAGCGCATTAAGCACGTCTCTCGCTGTCCTTTCTGGGAGGCCGGTGAGACGGCTTGCCTCCATGCGCTCAAACTCTCCAGTAGCGAAGGCATGGATGAAGAGGTATGCAGACTCAGGCTTGAGGTCGAACCGCACTTTCTGGAAAAAATGCTCGGCCCTGAACCTGAAGTTGTCGAGTGCGAACATCCGAGCCATGAATTTGGCCTGATCAATGGCCGTTTGCATGGCGTACTCGCAAAACTCTGCCAGCCGTTTTTCGGACAGGTTTCCGCGTCCATCAAGATCGCCCATTCTAGGCTGGTCGGCTCCAGCCAGTTTCGCCTTGTATTCTTCCGCTGTCTTCGCGAACCCTCTGGATATCGACCATAGACATGCGCAATTTACGCCACATTCTCGGAGCATTGCGTCGATGGTGATCCGCGCAACGCGACCGTTTCCGTCAAGGAAAGGGTGAATCCACACAATTCGATGATGGGCTGCGAAAGCTGCAAGAATACCGTCTAACTTGCTTATTCCTCCTTTTTTTGACCATTCGAGGCGGAGACTGTAAACCTCAGTGAAGCGTTCCAGGAAGCGATTAAGCATGTCTGCTCTTGGTGCTACATGTATGCCTACATGGACATCTCTCTCTCGGAATATTCCAGGCTCCATGTAGCTCCCATCCTTGAGCTTCAGCATTTCCTTCGGCAAGCGCTCGCAGAAACGTTGGTGAACTTCGAGGATAAAGGGTAGTAGAGAACTTTTGTCGAGCGACTGTGATTTTGCCCATCGATCAGCCTCGATGTGAGCAACTGCAAGATTCTGCAAGTCCTGTTGCGCTACCGACTCCTTTACTTCGAACAGTGCTTTCTCAATATCAATTGGTAGGGTGTGATGCCCCTCGATTAAGTTCGAGTAGTAACAGTTCATCCCCGAGACAAGCTCAGAGAGACTTCTCGCGGTCGCTGGAGCAAGTGCAGCACCCAAGCAGGCAGATGCTTCTGACAGCTCGTGAGCAAGCCCGATCAGCGCGTCGTAGACAGGTCGAGAGCTATCAATAACTAGCGGTTCCATCTGAGCTGGGTCGTCGTATAGCTCTATCATTTTTTCCTCTATATTTGCCGATGACTGTGCCGATTATAGTCCATAAATAATTAAATAGTTAGCGTGAGATAACGCGATAGTTCTGCCGATATCGGCGCCGATGATTTTACTGAAACTCAAGCCGAACTTTTCTAGCAAAGTTAAACCGATTTTTTAGAAAATCATGCCTCTCTGTCGGGGGCGCTGTACAATGTGCAAGCGTATGCGTGCTGGCGTGCTGGCGTGCTGGCGAGGGGTTTTGTGTTATCTCTGATTCTAGACAGACTCGAATGTCAGCTTTGGCTTGCGGATCCGGACGGTCGCATCAATAACAGCAATAGTCAGGAATTCGGCCTTAGCGGACGGTCGATGGAACCCCTTGGTTTTTGCCAATGTCTGTTTTTCGGAACTATATTCCAGCGACTGCCGTGCCAATAGTGGACCTTAACCTTTCCTCGAATGAATATCTGAATTATGGCTAAAAGCGGATGCATCCACGTTCAGATTATTGCTTATATCCGCTCTTGCAATGTGATGTACTCATCAAAGTTTGTTGCCGACAAATCTAAGCATAAATCGCGCGAGCGAATATAGCATCCTAGTCAAATTTAAGTCTCCGTTAAGTATTCCTGTTCTATCCTCATATTTTGATTAAAATTCGGGATAACCACCATGAATAAGCTGTTTAACCGCGTACCTGAAATCACTCTGTTTTTCTGGGTGATAAAAATCATGGCTACCACCGTAGGCGAAACCGCCGCAGATTTTTTATCATTCACCATGAAACTGGGGCTGGTCAATACATCCTATGTGATGAGTGGTTTGCTAGTGCTTGCGTTGGTCATTCAGTTCAAATTAAAACGTTATGTGCCTGTCAGTTACTGGTTAGTCGTGGTATTGGTCAGTGTAGTTGGTACCCTGATTACTGATAACCTGGTGGATAATCTGGGTGTGAGTCTGGTTACCATTACGGTGTTATTCAGCATCGCTTTAGCCGTCGTATTTGCGCTGTGGTATGCGAATGAGAAAACATTATCGATACACAGCATTTTCACTGCAAAACGTGAATTGTTTTACTGGGCAGCTATCTTGTTTACATTTGCGTTAGGAACGGCTGCAGGCGATCTAGTGGCCGAACACTTGGCCATGGGTTACGCATTATCTGCAGTGATGTTTGGTGCTGCGATAGCCGTGATAACGCTGGCTTATTATCGCTTTAAACTGAATGCCGTATTGGCATTCTGGCTGGCTTACATATTGACTCGTCCATTTGGCGCATCGATGGGTGATTTGCTGTCGCAGCCAGTGGATGTGGGCGGACTGGGTTTAGGGACAATTGGTACCAGCAGTGTTTTCCTTGGCGCTATCGTGATTTTGATTGCATACTTAACAATCCAGCAAAAGCGACAATTGCTGGCTTCCACGTCGGCTGAGTAATAGCCAGAACAAAGGTTCACTATGCGTTTACTGCTAGTAGAAGATGATGTCATGATTGGTGAGAGCCTCCACGAAGCGCTCACCACTGAAAATTATGCCGTGGACTGGGTGCGTGACGGGCGCAGTGCTGAGTTGGCGTTGGATAATGGTGTTTATGATTTGTTGCTGCTAGATTTAGGGTTGCCGAAGAAACAGGGCTTGCAGGTGTTAAGCGAGTATCGGCAACGTGGCGGCATGTTGCCGATACTCATCATTACGGCACGCGATGCAACGGCGGACAGGGTGGGAGGACTGGACGCAGGAGCGGATGATTACCTGGTCAAGCCATTTGATCTGGATGAGTTATTTGCCCGCGTGCGAGCGCTATTGCGTCGTCAGGCTGGGCGCGCCCAGCCTGTGATTGCGTACGGTGAGGTAACCCTCAACCCGGCTAGTCGCGAAGTATTTCTGGGCGGGAACTTGTTAAGCTTATCGGCACGCGAGTTTGCATTGTTGCAGGCTTTGCTTGATCCGCCGGGGCGAGTGTTGTCACTGGCCGAGCTGGAAGACAAGCTTTACGGCTGGGATCAGGAAATTGGCAGTAATGCAGTTGAAGTCTATATTCATCACCTGCGTAAAAAACTCGGCACTGACTTCATCCGCAACGTACGCGGTGTGGGTTATAAAGTGGCCACCCTATGAATTCAATCCGGCAGCGCTTGCTGCTCTGGCTCATCGTTGGCATGTTGATTAGCACAGGGATAGCGGGCTTGAGCATGTACTGGCTGGCGCAGGATGAGGCTAATGAGCTATTCGATTACCAGATCAGGCAAATCGCGTTGTCACTGCCTGCTCATAGTCAATTGCCCACGGTTGTAGCGGGTGATGAAGACCCTGAGGAAGATAACGTCATTCAAGTATGGGATGCCCAGGGCAAACCGTTATTTGTATCGTATCCGTCACGCGCTTTGCCGCGCTATGTCTTGTCTGGTTTGCACACAGTAAATTACCGGCAGCAACCTTGGCGGCTGTACAACACGCAACGGCGTGGGCAATACATTCAGGTCGCGCAACCCATGACGGTGCGTGAAGAGTTAGCCGCCGCCCTGGCAGTGCGCATGCTGATGCCATTTTTTATGCTTATCCCGCTGTTAGCCGGGCTGATCTGGTGGTCAGTGGGGCGCAGCTTACGTCCCATGCAAGCAGTCACCACTGCTTTAGCAACGCGCCATGTCGATGCCATGCAACCGCTGAACGAATCCAATTTGCCGCAAGAAATCCAACCTATGGTCGTTGCACTCAATCAATTACTCATGCGTCTGAATCAGGCCATGCAGGCACAACGGGCATTCATTGCCGATGCCGCACATGAATTGCGCAGCCCATTGACTGCGCTTAAGTTGCAATTGCAATTGACTGAACGCGCCCCTAATGATGAACAGCGTGCCATCGCTTTTGCCAAGCTTAATCAACGTCTGGACCGCAGTATCCATCTGGTCAGGCAATTGCTTACACTTGCGCGTAGTGAGCCGCGCCTGGAAGACGTGCATTTCACCTCTGTGGATTTGAGTGTGCTGGTACAGGAAGTCGCGCAGGATTTTATGCCGCTAGCCGAAGCGCATCAAACCAACCTGCAACTTAATGCAGAGCCTCATATCCTGGTATCAGGACGACAGGCAGATTTGCGCATCTTGATAAGTAACCTGGTTGATAACGCTATCCGTTATACGCCTGATGCAGGTCAAGTGCACATTGATGTTGCACGTGAAGCAGGCCAAGCCGTGCTGCGCGTGATGGACAGTGGCATCGGCATTCCTGAACAGGAACGCGAACGCGTGTTCGACCGCTTCTATCGGCGCGAAGGTACGGAAGTGACTGGCAGCGGCCTGGGACTGGCTATCGTACGCAATATTGCCGAGGCACATCATGCGGAGCTGGTCCTATCAGATAATTTGCCAGGTGCAGGGTTGGTTGTTACGGTGAAATTCACTTCATAATTTAAGTTTACACGTAACAATATTCAGTGATTTTCGTACTGGCTAATATGAAAATGCTCTGAATTTACTAATGTGATGTTCTTGAACTTATGACTCGATTTTCAACATTACACCCACATTCCCACATTATTGAGCTTTTTGGATAAGACATTAATTCTGAAACGATTAATTGATATTTAGTGTATAACCTCTAGCATTACCAGCAGTGTAACCATCCCCACAATCAAGGCGGCACAGCTAAGCAGCAATACAGCGCCAGCCGCATAATCCTTAACAATTCTAATGGCCGGATGTATCTCCGGGTGCAGGTGATCGATCAGCTTTTCCAGCGCAGTATTAAACAATTCAGCCGCTAGGACCAGAGCGGCCATGATCAAACATAAGGCCCACCATATAGCAGGTGGTCGCAGCAGCAACAGAGCAAACACTAAGGCCGTTGTGAAAACGGTCTGGGTTCTGAAACTGCGTTCCGTTTTCCAGGCTGTACGTATGCCTGTCCAGGCAAAACCAAGACGGATGATAAATTTTTGGTTTTTCATGGTTGATCCCGTTCCTGTGCCAAGATGACTTGTCCGTCCCACACTACCCGCTCATTTTCTGGGTTGAGCACATTGATTCGTTTTACCAAACGCAATTTAGCCCCCGTGAGACTGTTGAGCAAGACCATGCGCGGCCGGTCAAAATCTTTCTCGTTCTGGGTTAGGTTAAACCAAGACAGCGGGTGTCGAAGTGTTTCCAGTGCCACGGATCCAACCCACACAGGTTGGCTTGATTCACGTAAGACCACACCGGTGTTCCAGAGATGCAATACCAAGCGCTGGTCATTGTGATTCACTACGGGGTAGATAAGCGCCAAAGCATCGTAATGACCATCGTGTACAAGCGGTAGTAGAGGTAATTGCATGGCGGGGCGGGTTGTATCAAGCCATAGCAGCCAGTTTTTCTCATTTGGTGGATACTGCCAACCATTTGTAATTAGTTTTTGACGTAAGGATGCAAGTGACCCCACCCATTGCATGGTAAGCGGCTGCTCGTGCTCGCCTTCGATATCAATGCGCCATGCCGGCAGGGTTTGCCAAGCGCTGCCCCACCAGTCCTGTTGCGCAATTATTCTGGTGTCTTGACGAATGGCGTATCGTTGAATATCGGTAGTATGTTGCATTGTTACATGACTTGTACCACTCAATAGCAAAGCCAAAAATGCCACAGTCATTAAACCGCGGGGCGATAGTTCTGTAGCCGAGTGGCGTGAGTACGCAATGCCCAACACGGCTATCCACGCCAAGCCAAAAGTCACGCCACCCAACACATCAGAGAGCCAATGGACTCCCAGGTAAAGCCTGGAAAATGCGATTAGGACAACCAGCAGCATGATTGCTGTAAATGTGGCTAGACGTCCACGGGGAGACAGTTCGCGGGAAATTAGCACAGCTAAAAAGCCATAAGTAACCATGCTCATGGTCGCATGCCCGCTGGGAAAGGAAAACAGGCTAGCGCCTTCATATAAAGGAAATGGCCGAGCGCGACCTAATCCTGCTTTGATTGCTTGGGTCAGGATGGTGGCGAAACCTGCAGCAGCGACCCAATAGACGGCTGCTCGCCAAGCATGTTTCCATAACAGCCAGAGCAATACCGATATTACCACTGTGAGGGTGACAGTAACATCGCCTAGCTCGGTCAATGCGACCATGATGTTGTCCCCAAAAGGAGTACGTAAACCTTGCAGGATATGATATGTGGAGCTATCGATAAGCACCAGTGGGTCAGCGGTGATGATGTCTTCCAGGATGCCGAAAAATCCCCAAGCAGCAAATGCTAATAATCCGGCAAGTACCAATAAAGTCCGAAACTCAGGTTTTTCTGGATTCAGTAATACGTTGATAAGATTACGAATTGGATGGCCTTCGCTAGGCTCATCAGCCCAGGTTTGTATATAAATCAAGCTGGCTTCAAAACGTGGTTGGAGCCACAGGATAGTGTGACGTATTCCCCAAACCCAGAACCAAATAGCAAGTAAAAACAGTGTGATGAACACGGTTAAGCGTGTTGCCACAGTTCCCGCCAGTTCCAGTGATGCCCCAAAAAGCATGCCCGGCACAATATGGGCAGGTGCCCAGCCTAATGCGGATAGTATGTTTACGAAATAAAAACGTCGTGGCGACATTCCCAGCATACCTGCCACGGCTGGGATTATCGGGCGTATTGGTCCAATAAAACGACCTAGAAAAACGCTTTTATCACCATGCCGGCGAAAGTAGGCTTCGCCCCTCGCAAGCAATTGCGGGTGACGGCTGAAAGGCCACAGAAAACGTAACTGCTCACGATAATGGTGACCCAGCCAGTAGCTGATAGCGTCTCCCGCAATCGCACCGGCTGTTGCCCAGATTAATGTTACCCACAGTTCCATGGCACCAGTTGACACCAAGGCACCTATTCCAAACATGATGACTGTGCCGGGAATGAACAGGCCCACTAACACAAGCGACTCGGCCAGCGCGACAAGAAAAACAGCAACGCCAGCGTAGTAGGCATGTTGCGTAATCCATTCAAGCAGAATGTGCATATCAATTATGTTCATGTGTTCGCACCTTATTTAAAGCGGCTACCGAAGCGTATCTATCGGCACTTGCAGGGACGTGACATAGAGTAGCATAGTCAAATTTATGTCATTGAAAAAAGATAATTAAATCTTTAAGTATCTGTTAAGTGTTGACCCCTTACTCTGTGAACACGGCAAAACATTTCGTTGCGCTGTTTTAATCAAGGAGTTTCATCATGGTTCAGAATAAAAGCGTAATAGCAGTAGCATTGGTAATGTTGTTGGGTGCAGTGGGTGCACAAGCTTACACAGGGGAATCGTTGGCAAAACATGCCAAGGTGACGATGACCGAAGCGCGTGCAATCGCACTGAAAGCACACCCAGGCAAAATCACCGATGAAGAATTGGAAAAAGAGGGTGGTGGTAGCGGTCTGCGTTATTCATTCGATATCCGAGACGGCAAAGTCACTCATGAAGTGGGTGTAGATGCACAGACGGGTGCGGTATTGGAAAACAAGGAAGAAGGCCCAAACCCAGATTAATAGATAATCGTTTTATTGGTGCTTAATCATTAAGCCGGGTAGCGTAAGTTACTCGGCTTAAGTTTTGTTTAAGTCTCGTGCTATATACTTCGGATAGCTTAATGAAAGGGGCGGTAATGCGTTTACGCAGAATAACAGGATATGCCGGTCTGGTGCTGTTGTCGGGATGTGCAACATATACATCGAAGACTTTGCCAGATAAGGTAAATATGCCGCAATCGGCGGCGGCAGTGGTCGTGCAGCCAGCACAATTGCCGTTTAGTGCATTGCGCAGCCATATATTCAATCCCGCCGATGGCCTGGATAGCGATGAAGTGGCGATGCTGGCAGTGGCGAATAATCCACTGCTACGCCAAGCACGGGATAGTTTGGGGGTGGCACGTGCGCAGGCATTTGCAGCAGGCTTGTTGCCGGATCCGCAATTGAGTATGACTTCCGATCATCCTACCAATGGTGGTGCGGGAACAATGAACGCGTTTAATTACGGTTTGAGTTATGACGTGAACGCACTGTTGTTACGCTCATCACGTAAGAATGCAGCGAATCGTGATGCTGAACGTGTCAATATGGAATTGCTATGGCAAGAGTGGCAGGTCGTGAGTCAGTCGAAATTGTTATTTACTCGGCTTACTGCACAAACAGTATTGATGCAGCAATTGTATGCTGCGCGTAATTTGTGGATGCAACGTTATCAAGCGAGCCAGCACGCTATGGCGGCTGGTAATGTGACAATGGATTTTGCCAGCGCAGACTTTATCGCGTTGCAAAATACGGAACGGCAAATCAATGAGCTGGAACGCAGTGTCGCGCAAAATCGTGCAAGCCTGAATAGCTTGCTGGGTTTGGATGCGACGGTACAGGTGCTGCTGGTAGGCGAGGTGCATCCTGCGCTGCTGGATGCGTCGAGAGTTGCCGATGTTGTTGCGCAACGTCTGACCAAACGTCCAGATTTACTTGCCTTGCAAGCAGGATACCAATCACAGGAAGAAAAGTATCGTGGTGCCGTGCTGGCGCAATTCCCTGTATTGAACGTCGGGGTGACGCGGGCGCGAGATACGTCAGGGTTGTATACCATGGGATTCGGCTTGAGTCTGAGTTTGCCGATATTCAACGGTAATCGCGGCAATATCGTCATCGAGCAGGCGACACGCAAAAAGTTGTTCGATGAATACCAGGACCGCCTCAATAGCGCGCACAGTGAAATCACTCTGGCGCTGGAAAATCTACCGTTATTACAAACGCAATTGCAGCGCACCCAGCAGGGTGTGACGGCTCTGCAACAGCTCGCGCAGCATGCCGATGTCGCGTATCAGGCAGGTAATCTTGCTGCTCCCGATTATGTGCGTTTGCAAACGAGTCTGCTGGATAAACAAACCGAATCTATCAATTTGGCAGAAGCATTGATGGAGCAGCGTATAGCTCTTGAAACCCTGCTGGGACCGGATTTGCCGGAATTAAGGAGTAGTAAATGAAGTGCATTCCATTATTGTTGGCAATGTTGTTGGCGGCTCCGGTCTGGGCAGCGGATAGCGTGAGTGCCGCAGTACAGACAGTGGCATTGCAACAGCGAATGTTGACCGATAGCGTATCGGGTTACGGCATAGTGTCGAGCGATGCGCGCAACGTACAAAGCGTAAGCTTGCCGCGAGCCGGGCAAGTGCAGGCTGTGTATGTCAACACGGGACAGCAGGTGACCAAGGGCACGACACTGATTGCATTTAGTACAGGCACAGATGCGGCCCTGGCTTATCAGCAGGCAGTCACTGCATTGCATTTTGCTCAAGCTGAACGGGCACGTGTAGCGCAATTGCTTAGTCAGCAACTGGCAACGCAATCGCAATTAGGGGTAGCAGATAAATCTGTTGCCGATGCCATGGCGGCGTTGAATGCGCAGCAAAAAATTGGTTCAGGTAAGGCACTGGAGCAAGTCGTTGCGCCGTTCGATGGATTGATAGCGGCGGTATCGGTGATGCCTGGGGATCGTCTGGCGGCAGGCATGGCAGTGGTGCAGCTGGCCAAATCGGGTAGTCAGCGCGTAATCCTGGGCATAGAGCCAGAGGATGTCACTAAAGTGCGGGCGGGCATGCAAGTACAAGTCGCATCGGTGTTTAATAGCGCGCGCAGTGTTATGGGACGGGTGACGCAGGTGTTCGGCATGATTAACCCGCAAACGCAATTGGTTGATGTGCTGGTTGAATTACCCAACGGCGGGTTGATGGCGGGGACACGGGTGCGCGCGTCTATTCAGTTGGGGCAACAAGCAGCCTGGGTCGTGCCACGTTCTGCGGTGTTGCGTGACACTCAGGGGGCATATCTATTTCAGGTGCAGCAGGGGCATGCCAAGCGCATTAATGTGCAAACCGGACAGGAACAGGGTGGCTGGGTGGCGGTGACTGGCGGTGTGCTGAAGGATGCGCCAGTGGTGAGTCTGGGGAATTATGAGTTGCTGGATGGCATGATAGTGCGCGAGGGCGGGCGATGAATTTTACTGCATGGATGCAGTCGCATCGGCGTTCCATTTTATTCCTGCTGGTATTGCTGGCGGTGGCAGGCTTGGTAGCGGCATTCAAATTGCCGGTGACTTTATTCCCCAATGTGGATTTCCCGCGCGTGGTAGTGGCGTTGGATGCAGGTGACAGGCCGGCGGATCTGATGATGCTGGCGGTGACGCAACCGGTAGAAGAAGCAGTGCGGCGCGTGCCAGGCGTGCGCGATGTGCGTTCAACCACCAGTCGCGGTTCGGCAGAAGTGTCGGTGAGCTTCGACTGGGGTATCGATATGGGCCTAGCGACTTCGCAAATTAATCAGGCGATTACCCAGGTATTGCCCACCCTGCCAGTTGGCACTCAGATGATGACTCGGCGCATGGACCCAACGGTGTTTCCCATCCTGGCATACAGTCTGACCTCGGCAACGCAATCGCAAACCGCTTTATATGATCTGGCGCGTTATCAATTGCGTCCCTTGTTGTCGAGTGTGAACGGGGTGGCACGGATAGAGGTAATCGGCGGTGCGCAGCAGGAATATCGTGTCACCGTTGACCCCGCGCGGCTTAATGCCTATGGGCTGACGCTGACGGATGTGGCGCAAGCCTTGAGTGCGGCGAATGTGGTGACCGCGGTGGGGCGGCTGGAAGATCATTACAAGCTGTATCTGGCTATTGCCGATACGCGGCTGACATCCATGCGCCAGATCAACGATACGGTGATTAAGACCAGCGGTGGCGCGATTGTGCGGCTGGAAGATGTAGCGAAAGTCAGTGATGGTGTCGTGCCGCAATGGATACGTGTCAATGCTGACGGTCGTCCTGCTGTGCTGTTTAATATCTACCAGCAGCCTGGCAGTAATAGTGTGCAAATAGCTCGTGATGTTGCGGCAAAACTGGCAGCTTACAAAACGCAATTGCCCGCTGGCGTGAAGCTGGCGAATTGGTATGACCAAAGCGTGCTGGTGCTGGATTCTGCGGCAAGCGTGCGCGATGCGATACTCATCGGCACAGGTCTGGCGGTGCTGGTTTTACTGCTGTTCCTGCGCAATATTAAGATTACCCTGATCGCGGCCGTGGTGGTGCCAACGGTGCTGGCGGCAACTGTGGTATTGCTTTATGCGCTGGGAATGAGTTTTAATATCATGACGCTGGGCGGCATGGCTGCGGCTGTCGGGCTGATTATCGACGATGCAATTGTGATGATAGAGCATATCGTACGGCGTTTGCGAGGTGCCAGCGGTGAGCATCACGGCCAGGTGATGACTGCAGCGGCTGAATTTATGCGTCCTTTAGCCGGGTCGTCGGCATCTACCATTATTATCTTTTTACCCCTGGCATTTTTGACTGGGGTGACAGGCGCGTTTTTCAAAGCCTTGTCGCTTACCATGGCGGCGGGATTAATTATTTCCTTTCTGGTGACCTCACTGGCAGTACCGCTGCTGGCGGATCATTTTTTGACAGAAAAGGATGCGAATCAGGAAGAAGGCGGCAAGTTCACTGACTGGCTACATCAGCGTTATGCTGCGTTAATGCAACGCATGTTGGCACGCCCTTTATTACTATTGTTGCTGGTTGTGCCGTTGCTGGCTATAGGTTTTGTCGGTTTCAATCAGGTGGGTTCCGGATTTATGCCGGCGATGGACGAGGGAGGTTTTATTCTGGATTATCGCTCGGCACCTGGCACGTCACTGACGGAGACAGACCGGTTGTTGCAGCAAGTCGAGACGATTATCAAGGCCAACCCGAATGTCGACACTTATTCGCGCCGCACGGGAACACAATTGGGTGGTGGCCTCGCTGAGGCCAACGAGGGCGATTTCTTTATCCGCCTGAAATCGGGTACGCGACCCAATATTGAAATAGTCATGGACGATATACGCAGCCAGGTCGAACAGACGGTGCCAGGGCTGAATATAGAAATGGCACAGTTGATGGAGGATGTGATCGGTGATTTAACTGCCGTACCACAACCGATAGAAATCAAGTTGTTCGGCGACAATCAGGATGAGTTGCAAATCACCGCGAAGAAAGTGCAGGCCGCCATCAATAAAGTGGCGGGTGTTGTTGATACGCGCGATGGCATTAATCCGGCAGGCGATGCGCTGGAAATCCATGTGGACCGCGTCAAGGCTGCATTGGAGGGCATGAATCCGGATAGCATCACCCAGATCGTAAGTGGCTATTTGGCAGGTGTCGTTACCACGCAGATGCAGAATGGTCCGAAACTGGTTGGTGTGCGCGTGTGGATACCGCATGATCAGCGGGCGATTACGCCTGACGTAGGCAAGTTGCTGATACGCGCGCCTGATGGTCATGTATTCCCGTTAAAACGCGTTGCCAACATCGTGCCGATTAGCGGGCAGCCACAAATCCGTCGCGAGAATCTGAAGCGTATGGTAGCGGTGACGGGGCGTATCAGCGGGCGTTCGATGAGCGCAGTTATCACTGATATCAAGCAGATCATGGCACAGCCCAATTTGCTCCCCAAGGGCATGTATTTCGAATTGGGGGGGATGTACGCGCAACAGCAAATTGCTTTTCAGGGTCTGATAGCTGTATTTATCGCGGCAATAGGATTGGTGTTTTTATTACTGTTGTTTATGTATGAAAGCTTCCGCATCGCGCTGGCAATTTTGGCGATCCCCTTGCTGGCGGTATCGGCGGTATTTATCGGTTTGTGGCTGACTGGCATAGAACTCAATATTTCGGCCATGATGGGAATGACTATGATTATCGGTATCGTCACCGAAGTGGCGATTTTTTACTTCTCTGAATATCGGGATTTGGCCGAAACAATGTCATTTACCGATGCGTTGATCAATGCGGGTAAAAATCGCATGCGTCCGATAGCAATGACGACATTTGCAGCCATCTTGACGTTGTTACCGCTAGCCTTCGCATTAGGTCAGGGCTCAGCCATGCAGCAGCCGCTGGCAGTAGCGATCATTGCCGGGTTGATTGTGCAACTGCCGTTGGTACTGATAGTGATGCCAGTGTTGTATAGGGTGCTAATGCGTAGGTATTAGTGGTCTTAGGCAATGGTTATACTCGACAATGAGTTTTTGAGGACGATTTGTTTATAGGGTGATTTTTTGGAGGTATTTACCTCTGCGTTAACTAGGGTCAACAAAAAACTAAAAGTATCTGTGCGAAAATACTGCTAATAAAGTAGTGTCAATAATTCAATAATGGTAAGAAAATTCATGAATGTCTCCATTGAGCAAGTCGAAGAAGCTATCTCTAGTCTGGGTGTTATGGTGGCTTTTTTTGACTGTGAGTTTAATTTCATCCGCGTTAATCAAGCATATGCAGCAGCAGCGAGTAAAACGCCCACGGACTTTGTCGGTAAGAACCACTTCGCACTCTATCCCAGTGCAGATAATGAGGCTATTTTCCGCCGTGTTCTTGAGACAGGCGAGCCCTACATTGTGCGGGCCAAGCCCTTCGAACATCCTGACCAACCGGAACGGGGTACTACGTACTGGGATTGGCGGTTGCAGTCACTGTTAGATGGGAAGGATTTGATTGGTTTGGTATTGATCGTGATCGACGTAACCGATCATGCCCGCGACGCTCTGAAACTCAGTCATGCCTACAAGATAATTGTCGATAAAGAAGCGCACTACCATAGCCTGTTTAACAATGTCAGCGATGCTATCTTCGTGTTAAGTTTGGATGAGAACCCGTTTGCAAACCACGTGATTGATGTGAACAATATAGCTTGCCAACGCCTAGGCTATACAAAAGCCGAGTTGATCGGAATGACTCCGTCACAACTCAATGTTCCAGGCTATCCAGTACAACAGGCTGAAATCTGGCACAGCCTGATGCAACAAGGCAAGGCGCTGTTCGAAACATTGCATCTGACCAAGGATGGCCGGCAGATCCCAACCGAGGTAAACATACAACTGCTACAGAAAGAAGGAAAAACACTGATCTACTCGGTTGCACGCGATATTTCTGAACGTAAGGCAATCGAAAACCAGCATCGACAGTCGGAACAATATACTCTAGCACTGCTAAATGCCACTAGTGAATCTAGTTTTTTACTGGATTGCGATGGGGTGGTACTAGCCATTAACGACACCGCGCTCCGTCGGTTGCATCGTCAGCGGGAAGATGTTCTAGGCAAGGATATCTTCGATTTGATTCCATCTGCACTCGCCGTCACTCGCCGCGCGCACTTCCTTGACGCAATGAGAAGTCGCAAACCAATCACAGCTGAAGATGAGCGTGACGGAATGAAATTTCTCGGCACCTATACTCCGATACTCGACGATATGGGTGAAGTCATGCAGGTTGCCGTATACGGTATCGATATAACAGACCAGCGCCAACTTGAAGCCATTGAGCAAGTGCTGCCTGCAGTCAACCACCTAATTCTTGAAGGCGCGCCCTTGCAGGAGGTGCTGGATATGATCTGTAAAAAAACCGCTGAAGCATTCGGTCTTGCTCTGGCCTGGGCTGGCAAGAAGATGGAAGATGGCAGCATCAAACCGCTTGCAGGCGCGGGGCCAGCACAGACATATTTTAGTGCGCTGAAAGGAATAGGTGTGCGTTGGGATGATACACCACAGGGGCGCGGCCCGGCTGGCTCCGCCATACGCCTAGGTGAGCCACAGTACAGGCGAACTGATGATGCGCGTTTTTCTCCATGGTCCAAGGCTGCTACAGAGCAAGGCATCAAAGCATCCTTCGCTGTACCCTTGATCCTGCGTGGCAACATCTACGGTGTGTTTTGTCTGTACTCGTTAAATAAGACTCAATTTGAGTCACCTATCTTTCGCAAACGCATCTCGGCCTTGGCTGACAAGATCCGACTCGCGGTTGAAATGGCAGCCGAACAGGAGCAGATTACTCTGTTGAGTACCGCACTTTCTTCTGCCGGAAATGCAGTGATGATCACCGATCCACGCGGCCGTATTGAATGGGTAAACACGGCCTTTGTAATGCTGAGCGGTTATTCTTCGGCGGAATTGATAGGGGCCACCCCCAGCATCCTGAAATCTGGAAAGCAAGATGCTGCGTATTATCAGCAGTTGTGGAGTGTCATTCAGGCCGGTAATGTGTGGAGCACAGATACTACTGAAAAACGCAAGGATGGGGTGCTATATACAGTGCAGCAGACCATCACGCCCATCATGGCTGAAAATGGCGAGATCACCCACTTCGTTTCAATACACGAAGACGTCACGACCAAGCTTGAGACCCAGGCGCGTATCCAGCATACCGCCACCCACGACGGCTTGACTGGGCTGCCTAATCGCGGGTTGTTCTTCGATCGCCTTGGTCAATTGTTCAGTTTAGCGAAGCGCAACCAGACCAGCTTGGCGTTGATGTTTATCGACCTTGACGGCTTCAAGTCAGTCAATGATAAATTGGGGCACCATATTGGCGACTTATTACTTAAAGGTGTGGCTGAGCGTTTGCAAGCCTGCATGCGCGATAGCGATACTGTCGCCAGAATGGGTGGTGATGAGTTTACTATTATTTTATTTGATATTTCAGGCAGGGATAACATCGAGCGTTTCGCTGATAAGGTTCTGAGCGAGCTGTCTCGTCCCTTCAATCTGGAAGGGCATAATGTCGCGATTGGCAGTAGCATAGGCATTGCTACCACTACACCCACTACTGACAAGCAAGTCAATGAAGATATGTTCATTGAGCGAGCGGATGCGGCAATGTATGAAGCTAAGCGGGCAGGAAAAAACGGTTATCGTTTCGCGCAGACGATGGAGTAATAGTATTTGATCACGGTTGTGGCAAAACTCATCAATTGTTGTTTGATACATAGCTCAAGCTCTTCAAATGGTATATCGCCACTTCAATTGACTCTTGATTGTTGCTTGCTTTTTGGAAAGCCAGTCCAAGATATGACAGAAATTGATAAAATTAGAATTTACTTTAATAGTTGTTAATAATTGGATTTTAGAAGTGTTTCATTAGTAATAACAACCAAGCTTATCCGCACCACAGAGTCAATCCGTATTTATAGGGAGCTACGAGCATCCTATTTTGTATAGAAGCACGAGCTAGTGACCGAACTTGGGTAGCCGCTTTATTTTTGCGGATTCAAGCGGACGTTCGCCAATCGTTGCTGTCGATCCCAAGCGGAAGTTCCGGGTATGCCACAGACCATCTCGTTTTTGGCCTGAGCGGCTCTTTCCTTCGATTCGACAGAAGTTGTTCGACAATGACTGCTTTGTGGCAAGTTATTTACATAGAGTTACAGTCGCTGCGTACCGACCATCGAGTTTCTGTCATCGAAAGCCCACTTTATCTTCTCTTGTGTTGAAAAACTAATTTTTCTGGCTAGAACAGTGTTAAGTTTCGATTGACTTATCCTATCCAGGGGGATAGGATGAAAAGATGACTACACACACCTCCCACCCCGAAATCATCAAACGTCTGAAGCGCGCCGAAGGTCATCTCAAGAGCATTGTCACCATGCTAGAGGATGGGCGTGGCTGTCTGGAGATTGCCCAGCAGCTTCAAGCTGTAGAAAAAGCTATCGCCAACGCCAAGAAGACTTTAGTGCATGACCATATTGATCATTGTCTTGAGCATGCCGTCGGCAAGGACTCTTCGCAAGCGCGAGCGGCAGTCGGTGAATTCAAGGAAATCACTAAATACCTATGAAAACTTCAACTTCAATATTAAAAGAGGCCCTTGTTTGGCTCGGTTTTACTCAACCAGAAGGCAGTGCACACGCACAAGGACATCCCCATGGCGAGACTGGCGGTCACGGCCACACCCACGGTGTGATAGATCCGACCATTGCTACGACCGAACGTGGTATTTGGGCGATCAAGTGGTCCTTCGTTATTCTTGCCATCACTGCATCATTTCAGATTGTGGTAGTGCTATTGACGGGTAGCGTGGCGCTGCTCGCTGATACGATTCATAATATCGGTGACGCTGGCACCGCGATCCCGCTGTGGATAGCGTTCCGTCTGGTTCGGCGAGGAGCGAGTCCACGTTTCACTTACGGTTTGGGGCGTGTTGAGGATCTTGCCGGTGTCATGATTGTGCTCATCATCTTGTTTAGCGCGATCGTCGCGGGTTATGAGGCGATCGATCGCTTGCTGCATCCTCAACCGATCCAACAGCTGTTGTGGGTTGCAGTAGCTGGCCTGGCGGGTTTCATTGGAAACGAAGTCGTGGCTGTTTTCCGCATTCGTGTTGGTCGTCAGATCAATAGTGCAGCGCTCATCGCCGACGGCTATCACGCGCGTACTGATGGACTCACCAGTTTGGCGGTTGTGGCTGGTGCAGTTGGTGTGTGGCTCGGGTTTCCGCTGGCCGATCCGATCATCGGACTGCTGATCACCATCGCAATCTTCGGCATCGTATGGCAATCGGCCAAGGCGGTATTCACGCGCATGCTTGATGGCGTCGAGCCGCAGGTAATCGATGAAATCAAGCATATTGCTGAGCATATCCCTGGTATTCGCACTGTACTGAATGTACGCGCCCGCTGGCTTGGGCATCGTCTGGTCGCAGAACTCGATATTACCGTTGACGGTGACATCACTGTGTCCCAGGCTGATAAGGTTGTGGCCGCCTTTGAGCATGAACTCATAGATCATTTACCGGCGCTAGGATCGGCACGCATACGCATTAGACCGTCGGATGCAAATCAGCATAGCGCTGTGGATAGGCGCAACATGGTTTCGGGTAACACTCAGCATCATGGGCATACCGCACCTGCGCCGATAATCGTATGCGGAAAACTCGCCGAAGGTCGCATCGAAATCATCGATACGCCAGAGGGGGAAAGAATGCGTTTCACCGTGACACATATGTTGCCAAATTTGCAAGCCGACGTGGCGATTTTCCGTGATAACCATCCAGTGCATACGGAGGAGCTTCCTCTGGTAAGGGTATTAAATACCACACAGTTTCAAAGCACAGTTGCACCGGCTGAGCCGCACGAATTTGCTGCTGAATTACGACTACGAAATAACGAAACTTCTGAAGCGTTGCCGTTTCGCATGTACGAACCGCACGATCACCATTAACGAGGTAGGAACGCGACGCAGAATACGAAAAATCGTACGTTATAACACCAACTCTATTTACCTTGGTTTAAAACATGGGCTGCACAATTCGTCCTCTTAAACGTATGGTAGGAGTAACGCTAATCTAGTCTATTGGCAAAGCATATATCTCACTAAGAGCAATTGATCTTATAAAGGGAGGCTAAATGGCTGAAAAACTTAAACTGGACTTGTCCCTGATCTTGCTGGATGTCGCCGATGAGCACGACGTCTGCGTAGGGCGGCTGACTAGATTGATTGCTGCAGGCCGAAGGCTTGGAAAAGGTACAATTGGTCCACGAGGAAGGCAGCGCCCACTTTTGCCTTTGCTACGACCCGCAGCAGTCCAACGTGAGCAGGAGATCCGCCTGCATTCAACTAGGCTCGCTTCTACCATGCGATCTTCGCCTCGACGGCATGAATGACTACCCCTTCCTGTGCCACCATGAATCGGATCTAAGAGTTTAATTGAAACTTTGCAATCACATGCATTTACCGTTATCGGAACGAGAAAAATGAAAACTCAAACAATGAATGTGAACAGTGCCGCGGTAGCTGAACAAGCAAGCGTATCGAGCTTACGGGTGCTGATGACGCGCTCACGCTGGGTCGAAGCCGGACGTATTTTGCTGACCGGCTTGGTGGCGTTGCTGTTTTGGCGGCAATGGGTACCGCTACAAATCCTGTGGGTGGCCGTCGCGATCGGTTTGTATCCACTGGTAAAAACCGGCTTGATCGACCTGATACGTGAACGCAAAGTTGGCACCGAAATTTTCGTTACCGTGGCCACTTTGGTCGCGGTGTTTGGCGGCGAGACGGTTGCAGGTGCCGTGTTGATGGTGATTATTCTCATAGCGGAGTTCATCGCCGACTTGAATATGGATCGCGCCCGGTCTTCCATCAAGGCGCTGATCGGTTCAGTGCCGCAAGTCGCGCTGATGCGCGGCGGGGACGGTGAGCGCGAAGTTCCGATTGAGCAGCTGCGAACTGGCGATGTCGTGCTGGTGCGTGCTGGCGAAAAAATTCCAGTGGATGGCAGCATTGTAGGCGGTGCGGCATCGATCAACGAAGCGCCCATCACTGGCGAAAGTCTTCCCAAGGACAAAAGTATGGGGGCGAGCGTGTTTGCTGGCACCATCGTTGCGTCGGGCACACTCGACATTCAGACAGAAAAAGTCGGCAGCGACACCACCTTTGCCCGTATTGTCGGACTGGTGGAAAACGCCGAAGCGGCGCAGGCGCCCGTGCAAAAGCTCGCCGATAAAGTTGCGTCGTGGCTGATTCCCGTGGTTTTTATATTTCTCATCGTGGTTTATATGGTCACGGGCGATGTGCGCACCATCGTCACCTTGCTGATTTTTACCTCACCTGCCGAACTGGGACTGGCGACGCCATTGGTGATGATCGCCGCCATTGCACGCGCTGCCCGAAGTGGTATTTTAGTTAAGGGTGGTTTGTATCTGGAATTGCTGGCCAAAGTCGATGTGATGGTCTTCGATAAAACTGGTACGTTGACCGCGAACAAGTCTGAAGTTGTTCGCGTGGAGGCACGCGATTCACGATTTACTGAAATGGAACTGTTGAGTTTGGCTGCCGCTGCCGACCGACGTTCAGCACATCCGCTGGCCAAAGCCGTGGTGGATTATGCAATGTTTAAACAGATCGCCGTGCCGGAACCGGAGCAATATGAGCAGGTGCAAGGTCGGGGCGTGATCGCAACTGTCTCGGGGCGCGCTGTACTGGTCGGCAATGCTGCGCTGCTGCGTGAAAATGGTGTAACCCTTGCCACAGCAATTGAGGACGGCGGGCAAACACCGGTTCATGTGGCGGTTGATGGACAATTTGCAGGGGTCATTTTTATCGCCGATTTGTTGCGGCCGGGTGCACGTGAAGCGCTGGAGAAATTGAAACGGACGGGCGTCAAGCGCATCGTGATGTTGACCGGAGACAATGAGGCCACTGCGCGCGCAGTTGCTTCAGAATTAGGCGTGGACGAGGTGCGCGCCAACTTGCTGCCAGAAGACAAGGTCACAGCGATCGAGGAGTTGAAAAAGCAGGGGCACCGCGTAGCCATGATCGGTGATGGCATCAACGATGCGCCAGCGCTGGCACGAGCAGATGTAGGCATTGCGATGGGCGGTGGCGGCACCCAGGCCGCGCTGGAAGCGGCCGATATTGTGTTGATGACGGATGATTTATCCAAAATCGTCAGCGCCCGTGCCATTGCCCGACGCGCTTATCGCACGATACAAGAGAATTTATTTGTGGGCGTTGGCGTAGTCCATGTGTTGGGTATCACGGCGGCGCTGATGGGCTGGATTGGCCCCATCGAGGCCGCCCTTCTGCATCTTGGACCGGATGTTCTGGTGTTTGTGAACTCGGCAAAATTGCTGCGCATTCGGATTGATGGAGCCTGAAACCATGATGCGCAAACTAAAAGTGTGAATACGAAAGAAAGGATATACGATGATTCGAATCTCCAGGCCGATGCTGGAAAAGCATCAAGTTGCTATTTATTTCACGGCGGTGTTTGCCGGGCTGCTGGCGGCCACCGTGGTGGATCGATCCTCCGCTGCCTTGGAAACCTGGATCAATCCGGCACTGGCTGCGTTACTCTATGTCACGTTCTTGCAAGTGCCGATGGCTTCCCTCCGGCAGGCACTGACCCATGGGCGTTTTCTCTCGTCGCTGTTAATCGTCAACTTCGTTGCGGTTCCGCTGGTGGTACTTGGGCTGATCCAATTCCTTCCCGACAACCCGGCGCTTCAGTTTGCCGTGCTGCTGGTATTGCTGACGCCCTGCATCGATTATGTCGTCGTATTCACGCACCTAGGGCGGGGAGACGCGAAGCTCATCCTCGCGGCAACGCCCGTTTTACTCATCGTGCAAATGCTGCTGTTACCCATTTACCTTGGGTTGTTTCTTGGATCTGACGCAGCAGGCTTGGTGCAGGCAAGACCATTCCTGAACGCATTTTTCTGGCTGATTGCAGTACCCCTTGTCCTCGCTTGGTTAACCCAGTATTGGGCTGCCCGCCGCGAACTGGGCAATCGGGTTGAGGGTGCGATGGGATGGTTGCCAGTCCCTCTAATGGCGCTCGTGTTGTTGATTGTGTTCTCGGCCGTTGTTCCACAGATTGGCGCCGCATCAACCGATGTTGCCTGGGCGGTACCGATTTATGTGGCGTTCGCGATTGCCATGCCTCTTGTTGCCTATGCGGTGGGAAAGCTTTTAGGACTTGATGTTGGTGCGGGCCGTGCCCTGGCCTTCAGCGCGGGCACCCGAAATTCATTGGTGGTATTGCCACTGGCATTTGCCGTCCCCGACGGTGGCGCACTCATCCCGGCGGTAGTGGTTACGCAAACACTAGTTGAACTCGTTAGCGAACTTGTCTATGTGCGCTGGATACCGCGATTGATTAAAACGGCAACAGAACGCGAGACGTTATGAGGGCGCCCGCTAAGCGTACGATTTTTCGTTTCGTGAGGCGCCCCCAAGCTGGCGGCAAACCCCGGCGGTAATGCAACGCATACCCCGCTGTAATCATTTGGTTCTACAAGGAGCATCATGGCTGAAAAACTTAAACTGGACTTGTCCCTTGTCTTGCCGGATGTCACCGATGAGCGCGATGCCTGCATAGGGCGGCTGACCAGATTGCTGCAGGCCGAAGGCTTGGAAAAGGTACACATGGTCCGCGAAGACGGCAGCACCCGCCTGTGCCTGCACTATGACCCGCAGCAGTTCAGCGTGAGCCGGGTGCGCGAGCTGGCGCAAGCGACCGGGGCCAAACTCGGCAACCACTATCGTCACGAGAGCCTGCGTATCGACGGCATGGACTGCCCCACCTGCGCCACGGTGATCGAGCACGCCCTGCAACGCATGGACGGCGTGCTGGAAGCCTCCGTGAGCTATGCCGCGGAACGGCTACGCCTGGAGTACAACAGCGAGAAAATTGAGCGTCCGGCGATTGTCCGGCGCATCCAGGCGCTCGGTTATACCGTGCTGGAGGAAGGCCGCGAGGCCGGATGGTTCGCCGAGCATCGCGAGCTCATTTTCAGCGGCGTTGCTGGCTTGCTGTTGCTGACGGGCTGGCTTGCGGGTCTCGCCGGCGCGCCGCGCGGATTATTATCGCTCGGTCTATTGCTGGGAGCCTATGCGGCTGGCGGCTTCTTTACCCTGCGCGACGCCTGGCAGAGTTTGCGCAGCCGCCGCTTCGATATTGATACCCTGATGATCGTCGCGGCGGTTGGGGCGGGGGCGCTCGGCGCCTGGGTAGAAGGGGCGCTGTTGCTGTTCCTATTCAGCCTAGGTCACGCGCTGGAACACATGGCCATGGATCGCGCGCGCAAGGCCATCGAGGCGCTGGCGGAGCTGGCGCCCAAGACCGCCGTCGTGCAGCGCGATGGCGCAGAGATCGAGGTGCGGGTAGAGGAATTGCAGCGCGGCGACCGGGTGATCGTCAAGCCTGGCCAGCGCATCTCCGCCGACGGCCAGGTGGTGTCTGGCAACTCGGCAGTTGATCAGGCTCCGGTTACCGGCGAATCTATGCCAGTGGACAAGCAGTCAGGCGACAAAGTGTTCGCCGGCACGGTCAACGGCGAAGGCGCGCTGGTGGTCGAGGTGACTAAGCTGGCACAGGAGAGTACGCTAGCGCGCATGGTGGAGCTAGTGGCCGAGGCACAGACGCAGAAATCCGCTACTCAGCGCTTTACCGACCGCTTCGAACGAATCTTTGTCCCAGCCGTGCTGGTTGGGGTCGGGTTGCTTATAGTGCTGCCGCCGCTGTTTGGTTTCCCTTTTGCCGAATCCTTTTATCGTGCTATGGCGGTACTGGTGGCGGCTTCGCCCTGCGCGCTGGCCATCGCCACCCCGTCGGCGGTGCTGTCCGGCATCGCGCGTGCGGCACGTGGCGGTGTATTGATCAAGGGTGGTGCGCATCTGGAAAACCTGGGCGTGCTTACGGCCATCGCCTTCGACAAGACTGGCACCTTGACTATCGGCAAACCCGCAGTGACCGACGTGGTCGCCGTCAGCGGAAGCGAGGAACGTCTGCTTACCGTCGCCGCCGCCGTGGAAAGCCGCAGCGCCCATCCCCTGGCGCAGGCGGTGGTGGCGGAGGCAAAGGGGCGTGGCTTGACCTGGAACGAGGCCGGAGAGGTCGAAGCTGTGACCGGCAAAGGCGTACGTGCAGAATTCGATGGACGGAAAGTGACCATCGGTAACGTCAAATTGTTTGACGGCGAACCTATCCCCGATGCAATTCAACAGCAGGTAGAGCGTCTCCAGACGGAAGGCAAAAGCATCATGCTGATCCAAGCGGACGGGCAATTTCTCGGCATCGTGGCTTTGGCTGATACCCCGCGTGAAACAGTGAAGCAGGTACTGGAACGACTGCATCAACTCGGCATCCAGAAAACCATCATGCTCACCGGCGACAACGAGCGCGTGGGCCGTGCCATCGCTGACGCGGTCGGTCTGGATGAAATAAAAGCGGGTCTGCTGCCGGAAGACAAGGTCAAGGCCATGGAAGAATTGTCGCAGCGCTATGGCCAGGTGGCCATGGTCGGCGACGGGGTCAACGATGCGCCGGCCATGGCACGCGCCACGGTCGGGATCGCCATGGGTGGTGCAGGCACTGATGTAGCGCTGGAAACCGCAGACGTAGCGTTAATGGCCGACGATCTCTCCAAGCTACCCTTTGCGGTAGCCTTAAGTCGTGCATCAAGGCGCATTATTCGGCAGAACCTGTGGGTCTCGCTGGGTGTGGTCGCATTGTTGATTCCTGCCACCCTGTCGGGCTGGGCCGGGATCGGTGTAGCAGTATTAATACATGAGGGTTCGACTCTGGTGGTTGTAATTAACGCGTTGCGTTTACTGGCATATAAGGAATAACGCATACCACAACAAGCGAGTAAGACAAACGATGCTGAACGTTTTGTAACGCTCAACGCTTCTTGGATTGCTCGTCTTGTATGGGAATATGGATCGGCTTTCCTGTTTGAGGTCGAGCAATGACGGGGGTCAGCAGTGCGCCGACAGATTGCCGAATGACATTGAAGGCTGAACCTAGGAAAAGGCCAGCGATTACGACTCCGACTACAATGTCGGGCCATCTGGAAGTCAGTATATAACTTACACCTGCTGCGGTTAGCACGCCGACGTTGGCGATTAAGTCATTTCTCGAACAAAGCCAGGTCGAAGACATATTCAGGTTGTCTGCGCGATGACGAAACAGTAACAGGAAGCAAATCAGATTTGCGACTAGGGCGATTCCGCCCACCACGCCCATTATTTCTGCACTAGGCATAACTGGGTGCAATATTTTGTACATGGCCTCAGCAAGCACGCCTAGACCCAATAGCAGCATGAAACTGCCCTTCACCAGCGCCGCACCTGCCTGCCAGCGTATGGAACGTGCGAGCACAAACAGGCTGAATCCATACACTAACGCATCACCCAACATATCCAAGGCATCTGCAAGCAGCGACGTGGAATGAGCGAGTAGACCCGCCCCACCTTCCAAAACAAACATCGCGGCGTTGATGAATAAAACGATCCACAGCACACGGCTATGACTCTCCCTCAGTACACTCACCTCACAACTTTTATCTTCGCAGCAACTGGCCATGATTGATCCCTTTAAAATTTTGAATGGCTACGCCGATCATGGTGCACACAATAACGGCCCGCCATTTCGACCCGAATTAATCGAACTTATGAAACAGTGCCAGCCATTGGTCTAATTGCTTGATTTCATTTTTTTGCACCTCAATGATTCTGCTCGCCATGTGCCGCAAATTAGGTTCTTTTCCGTGTTCCAATTCAGCCTTGGCAATGTTGAGTTCTGCTTGGCGCTGCATGCGGGCCATCATCGCAAAATCATAGTCGGTATTACCGGTAACTTGAAAGGTAGCCACTTTATCTTTTAGGTTGTCGATGGATTGCTCCATCTCCATAGCGGGTTTATCCTCTGCAGTGCCGGTGGCTGGATCGATTGCTTTAGTTGTGCTATCCACTGGCAATGGTGCTGATTGTACATTCACTAATGACAGTGTTACTAACCCCGCGAGTGTCACAATTGTTATGCCGACATGTTTCCAACCAAAATGATTTTTCAACATATTTTGCTTTCTTCGTTGCGACATGAGGAACCTCCTGGAAACCATGGTCTGCCATGTGCTTGCGCCGCGAGACACAAGCCTAGTCTAAATATTGAACCCTAATTTGAAATCAGACAACTTCAGCCGGTGCCAACTTGCATGAATGGGGTGTGTCATTGATTTCTATCTGGATAGTGGGATGCGCAATCTTAAACCGATCAAGCAATGCGTCGACTACCGCGCTACGGAATGCGTCACTCGGATAGCCCGCTGGCATCACCAAATGGACCGTCAATGCGGTTTCCGTCGTACTCATGGCCCAGATATGCAAATCATGCACTTCGCTGACTCCCTCTATAGACGCTAGGTAATCACGAACCTTGTCCGAATCGATCCACGCTGGCACAGCATGTAAAGCAAGATTGAGCGAATCACGAAACAGACCCCATGTTCCGATCACAATGAGAATTGAGATAACCAGACTCACCGCTGGATCAAGCCATAGCCAACCGGTGTACATAATTGTGAAACCAGCAATGACCACACCTAATGATATGGCCGCATCTGCGGCCATATGCGTGAACGCACCCCGCACATTTAAATCGCCTTTACGTCCAGCCATGAATAACAACGCAGTACTCAGATTGATTGCCACGCCAAATGCTGCAACAACAATGACAGTTGTACCATCAACCGCACTCGGATGGCGAAAACGCAATATGGCCTCCCAGGCAATGCCGCCAGTGACCACTAACAGCAGCACCGCATTGATTACTGCAGTCAGGATCGAAGTGCTGCGCAACCCATAGGTGAATCGCTTTGATGGAACACGTTTTACTAGGACACTGGCGCCCCATGCGAGTAATAGACCTAACACGTCGCTCAAATTGTGTCCGGCGTCAGCCAGCAGCGCAACCGAATTGCCGAGAACACCATAGATGGCCTCGGCAACGACGAAGCCAGAATTCAGGATGATGCCAAATAAAAATGCACGACCGAAATCCTTCGGTGCATGTGAATGCCCATGCCCATGTGCGTGATCGTGATGAGCGCAGTCCTGATGATCATGCTTATCGTCGTGGTGTAGATGGTCTTGTGCCATGATGCTGCATTCCTTTTTGGTTACGATATCAATTTTCAAAATTCGCTTTAAGATCTGAGAGATCGCTACAGCAATGTGTGCATGTTAGGTATCATCAGATTTATTAAAACCGTGTATATTGCACATTAAAAACCCTGTAGTGAGTACAGAGTCAAGCGTTGTGTCCGAGAATGGAGAAATATTGATATGAAGCATCAATTAAAGATTGGAGAATTAGCAAAACGCACTGGCTGCTTGGTGGAAACCATCAGGTTTTACGAGCATGAAGGCTTGTTATCGCCCCCAGCGCGCTCAGCAGGGAATTTTCGGTTATATGGCAATGAACATCTGAAACGACTGCACTTCATTCGACACTGTCGGTCATTGGACATGACGCTTGATGAAACACGCACACTGCTCAAATTTCGAGACATGCCAGAAGAAAATTGCGGGGAAGTGAATATGCTGCTGGACAAACATATCAGTCATGTGGCCAAACGTATCGCTGAGCTGAAGGAGCTGCAGACGGAGTTAAACCAGTTACGCAGCTCATGTCAGAGCACGGAAGCAACTAAAAATTGTGGGATATTGCAAAGTCTATCTGCTGTAGAGGGCAGTACGCCGAAAAATCTCGGTTCTCACGGGGGGGGTGGCTGCCATTGAAGAAGGTTTTCCATAAAATGGGTGAGTGGATTAATGGACGTTTCCAAAATCATGAAATATTCTTAAATTTTTTACGGATTAGTAAGGAGTGCCTTTAAGTAGATCGTCCATATCCTTGTAATGGCCTTTAACTCGATCCACTTCATATTCGTACATAATAGCATTTTCCGTAAATTTTACCCGTTCGTTATCCATTTCCACAGTATTCCCATCTATACTCCCTTGGCTGGGAACAACGTATTTTATGTTCACTGATTCGGGAGTAATTCCATTGCGTAGCGCCTCTTGAATGTCAATGTCTACCGCCTTGTAGCCTGGCGTATCGGCATTCGCTATATTTGATGCAAGTAATTGCTGTCGGTAAGCGCGCAGTCCCAATGCTCGTTCGTGGAAGCCATCTTCCCCATCCGCATTCTGCGGAGCGCGCAAGGGGAAATGAGAAGATGGTACGTTAGATAATGGAGCGCTTGGGGTAGGTAACGAAGTGGTTTGGGATACATTGCTCCCTGCCATGTGTAGTGGTGTGGCAATGCTTGCCGCTACCTTCTCTTTGACCTGAGCTAAGGCTGCAGAGAAAGAGCTGCCAGCAGGCGTTATGAGTTTCGGCCCTTCTTTTGTGGAGGAGTCCGTGCTATTCAAAGATAATGCTGAAGGACCCAGAATGTTTGCCATGTATTACCTCCATTGAATCAGTAAACTCATAGATGATATTGATTTTTTAACACCACCCTGTATGTGGAGTCAGCTTGTTTACTTGGTTCGGTTCGGGCTGTTGCTACGACTGACAATCTGGAACGAGAAGCCAGTGAAGTTAACTAGGGATTCCATGAGATCAAGCGTAAGACAAGTTTGCTGCGAAAATGGCAAACAAAATTACTTTTTTTTATCTTCAGGTGAACCTGTCCCTAATTTCATTAGTCGTTGGCTTTGATCGTTCATCTGCTTTTGCATAGCAGGGACGCTCATGTTTCCCTGCCGAGGCATATTTTTCATGGAATCGGTCCCCATATTCATGTTCATGCTTTTATTCATGCCTTTATCCATATTCATCTGATCCGAATCATGGTTGGTTTCACCCATACCCGGCTGTTGCGCATAGACTGGTGCAGCAACAACGATTACGCCTGCCAGCAGTACGCCGTAAACTTTATTCAATTTCATGATTTTTCCTTTTTCCTGTGTGTATGATTCGCAAAATACAGTCCGGCGGCAACTTGCCAACGGAATGCTGGCGATACCTGCCGGTAATGCCAGTACGACGATGGTTTTTATGAAGACGAACCCATTTAATTGTGTAACTGTAAAAACAGCATGCGCTATGGATGACGACAAAGCGCTGACGCGATGATTACAAATTTGTAATCTTGTCCTGTGAGTCTGCAAAAGAGCGATAATATCCGCATGAAAATATTGATAGTCGAAGACGAGCCCAAAACGGGAACCTATCTGAAGCAGGGTCTCACTGAGGCTGGCTTTATTACCGATCTGGCGGTTACTGGAACCGATGGCCAGTATCTGGCGCTGACAGAGACGTTTGACCTGATCATTCTTGATGTCATGTTGCCAGGTATTAACGGTTGGGATGTGTTGCGTGCGCTCCGGGCAGCAGGTAAGAGCATGCCGGTTCTATTCCTCACGGCTCGCGATCAGGTGGATGATCGGGTAAAGGGGCTGGAGCTGGGTGCCGATGATTATCTGGTGAAGCCGTTTGCATTTTCTGAACTGCTGGCACGGGTACGCACATTGCTGCGGCGCGGTAAGGTAGTTGAACCAGATACGCTAACTATCGCTGATCTTGAGATTAATCTCGTTCGACGCCGTGCCAGTCGATCCGGACAGCGCATTGATTTGACTGCCAAGGAGTTTATGCTGCTGACGCTGTTCCTGCAGCGTCAGGGTGAGGTATTGTCGCGCACGCTGATTGCTTCGCAAGTGTGGGATATGAATTTCGATAGTGACACCAACGTGGTGGAAGTTGCCATCCGTCGCTTGCGCGCCAAGATTGACGATCCTTTTGAGCCTAAACTCATCCACACTGTACGAGGTATGGGGTATGTGATGGAGCTTCGTAACCAGTGATATTGCAGCGCTCAATCACCTTACGTCTTGCATTGCTGTTTGCCCTTGCCACCATGCTTTTGTTGGCGGGGATAGGTTATTTCCTGAATCGTTCTGTCGAATCGCATCTGGCAGATATGGACTGGGGAGAAATCCACGGCAAATGGGAGCTGACTCAGAATTTGATCGAGGAAATTCACACTCCAGCTGATTTGGCGGCCTTTCCTCAACTGCTGGAAGGTGCACTGGTCGGACATCCTGAACTGTTTGTAATGGTCAAGGACCAAACCGGTAAGCCCTTGTATGCCACTCCTGGTTTTTCTTTCCCCCAGCAGTTAGTGGTCAAGGATTTGAATGTGCCTCCATCTTTTTCCGCTATGGTAACCTGGCATGACGGTGAACATATGTTCCGTGGTACCGTGGCTACGATAGCTTCCAACCTGGCTGGATACCCCCGTTTTACGGTTGAAATCGCGCTGGAAAATGATGAGCACCAACACTTTCTCGATCATTTCCACCGCTTGTTGTTGACCGCTTTGCTATTCGGCATGACTGCCGCTGGTGCGTTAGGCTGGTTCATCGCCAGACGCGGGTTACTGCCAGTAAGGGACATGGCTGCTGTGGCACGCAATATTTCTGT